>Ga0308164_10000079_pt1 | contig 293527 bp, 260 predicted proteins | sample PhyTR2_FD_201031 | JGI IMG/M metagenome (GOLD analysis project Ga0308164, IMG submission 201031) | Phyllosphere microbial communities from UC Gill Tract Community Farm, Albany, California, United States - DLSLT.R2 | ecosystem: Host-associated > Plants > Phyllosphere > Unclassified | place...
AACAGCTTGATGGTGTCCATCGTGGCCATGGCTAGGCCAGCGCCGTTCACCAGGCAGCCGATGTTGCCGTCCAGGCTGATGTAGGCCAGGTCGAACTTCGAAGCTTCCACTTCAGCAGGATCTTCTTCGTCCAGATCGCGCAGGGCCACCAGTTCTGGGTGACGGAACAGCGCGTTGGGGTCGAAGTTGAACTTGGAGTCCAGTGCAATCACGTTGCCCTTGGAGTCACGGTTGAGCGGGTTGATTTCAACCAGCGATGCGTCCGTGTCCATGTAGCACTTGTACAGCTTTTGGCAGATGTCGATGAACTGGGCCACCGAATCAGCAGGCATGCCGATGCCCTTGGCCAGCTCTTCACCATTGGCTTGCGTGAAGCCGGCAATGGGGTCGACCAGCACGGTGATGATCTTCTCGGGAGTGCTGTGTGCCACTTCCTCGATGTCCATGCCGCCTTCGCTCGAAGCGATGAAGGCCACCTTCTGCGTGCCACGGTCGGTCACGGCAGACAGGTAGTATTCCTGCTGGATGTCGGCACCGTCTTCGATGTACAGGCGGCGCACCTTCTGGCCTTCAGGGCCGGTCTGGTGGGTCACCAGCTGCATGCCGAGGATTTGCTCGGACAGCGCCTTCACGTCGTCGATGGTCTTGGCAACCTTCACGCCACCGCCCTTACCGCGGCCACCTGCGTGAATCTGGGCCTTCACCACCCACACGGGGCCGCCCAGCTTCTGTGCTGCTTCCACTGCTTCTTGCACAGTGAAGGCGGGGATACCGCGCGGAACGGGCACGCCGAACTGACGCAAGATTTCCTTGCCTTGGTATTCATGAATTTTCATGATGTCTCTCAGTAAAACAAAATGGGAAAAAACCCGGCGGCCGAGCGCGCAGAACAAAGAATTCGCAAACAAGGCAGAAGGCCTGGCAGTCCGCGAATTTACCATGCTGCACTGCGCCATGGGGGGCAGCGCCTGCAGGAGCCCCAATGCGCTTCCGGGGTTTGTCGGCCGCCGGAATGCATATAGCTATTATTTGTATAGCTAACCAGCCATGTTGGGCAGTCGTCTCCGTGCACCAGGTCTGTCAGCCAAGGCAGTCAATGCCTGTCGGAGGCCTGCGCAAAAGTCGTCGATAAATACCCGAGCGGTGCAGGATTTTTGGCACAGCCGCCCGGGGCTGACACAATTTTGCGCTAGTGCGCACTGCGCTTTGGGCCAGCACCGGGCCATCACAGGCCCCAAAACAGCATGTCCGGCGCATCGCACAAGCCCTGGTCAGACCGGACTGCAAATTTGCCGTCCTCCTGCACGCGTTGCGCCGCTTTGTATGACAATAAGCACTTTCCCGAACCCCAAGCGCCCGCAGCCTCGCAGGCGCCAACCCGCAGCAGGAGTGATGGCAATGGCAAAAGTGTTTATCGACGGCGAAGCTGGCACCACCGGTTTGCAGATTCGCGAACGCCTGGTGGATATGCCCGGCGTGGAGTTGGTAAGCATTGCGCCCGAGCTGCGCAAGGACCCAGAGGCCAAACGCGCGCTGATCGCTGGCGTGGACCTGGTCATCCTCTGCCTGCACGACGATGCCGCCAAGGACACCACGGCCATGGTCGATGCCATCGAGCAGGAAACCGGCCGCAGCATCCGCATCATCGATGCCTCCACCGCCCACCGCGTCAACGACCAGTGGGTCTATGGCTTCCCCGAGCTGAGCGCGGGCCAGAAAAGCGCCGTGCAAGCGGCCAAGCGCGTCTCCAACCCCGGCTGCTATGCCACTGGCGCCATCGCCATCCTGCGCCCGCTGATCGATGCTGGCCTGGTCCCTGCCGATGCCGCGCTGGCACTGCCCTCGGTGTCCGGCTACTCCGGTGGCGGCCGCCAGATGATGGAAGCCTATGAGGCCGGCGGTGCCGCGCCTTATGAGGCCTATGCACTGGGCCTGACGCACAAGCACATCCCCGAAATCCTGAAATACACCGGCCTGACCCGCCGCCCAGTGTTCATCCCTGCGGTCGGCAACTTTGCCCAGGGCATGCTGGTGCAGCTGCCGCTGCACCTCGATGAGTTGCCCGGCAAGCCGCTGTTGAGCGATCTGCATGGCGCCCTGGCCGCCCACTACGCCAAGACCAACCAGGACGAACAATGGGTGCAGGTGCTGCCGCCCACCAACGACAACAAGCTGGCCGCCGATACCTTGGCAGGCACCAACAAGCTGGAAATCCGCGTGTTCGGCAACGAGCAGCTGCGCCAGGCCGTGGTCATCGCCCGCCTGGACAACCTGGGCAAGGGCGCCAGCGGCGCTGCGGTGCAAAACCTCAAGCTGATGCTGAACCTGTAAGTTCAGCCCTCACCCTCCCCCAGAAAAGCCGCTCGCCAGCGGCTTTTTTCATGCGCGCGGGGTGTGCAACACCATCGACATTGGCCGACACCGCCCCAGGCATTCTCTGCCTAACATGGGTCCAAACTACAGCCATAACACGATGAGACATACCCCGACACGCCCTTTGCGCCGGCTTGGCGCTGCCTGGCCTTGGGCGCTGCTGCTCTGCGCCGCAGCCCAGGCCCAAACGGCCAACCCCCAGCAAGGCGAGCAGATCGCCAACAACGGCTTGCCGCCCACCGTGGCCTCCTGCGCCAGTTGCCATGGGGCCAAAGGCCAGGGCATGGCTGCCTTCCCGCCACTGGCCGGCCAGGGTGCCAGCTATCTGCGCTCGCAGTTGGATGCCTTCGCCGATGGCGCGCGTGGCAACCCCATCATGGCGCCCATTGCCAAGGGTTTGACGCCGCAGCAGCGTGCCGATGTTGTCGCTTACTTTGCCAGCCTGCCATCGGGCATTGCTGCCACTCCTGGCCAAGCCGATGCCAAAGACAAGGGCGCCTGGCTGGTGGAGCGTGGCCGCATGCAAGATGGCATTCCCGCCTGCGCCAGCTGCCACGGGCCGGGTGGCGCCGGGGTGGGAGAGCATTTCCCCGCCATTGCCAAGCTCAGCGCCAGCTATATGCAAGCGCAGATCGATGCCTGGAAAAAAGGCAGCCGCCCGCCCGGGCCGCTGGGCCTCATGGAAGGCATTGCCAAAAAGCTCAGCAGCGATGATGTCAACGCCATCGCCCAGTACTACGCCGGCGCCTCGGGCGCCGCCAAGCCTTGAGCGGAGAATCCCATGGATTACCAGCGCCCCAACCATGTGGAAACGCCTGAGGAGCAGGCCCGCGTCCAGCACAGCGAGTGGCAGTACCTCAAGATCTTTGTGGTGGTGGTTGTCGCCATCGTGCTCGTGGCCGCCATCAGCTTTGGCGTGCAGGTGAGCAAGAGCATGGGCGAACTGGCCCATGAGCGGCCCGCCGCAGCGCCCGCCCAGACCGCGCAAAAAACAGCAGCACCCGCCACCCCCAGCCCAGCACCTGCTAGTGCCGCATCGGATGCAGCCCAACCAGCCCCAGCAGCTGCCACCGCCAGCGCAGCCAAAGCGCCAGCTGCTGCCAGCACTACCGCCTTTGCCCCGCCCGCCGCCGATGCGATTCCCGAAGGCCCGATGGGCGATGTGATCCGCCGGGGCGAGCAGATATTTCTGCACACCAGCACACAGGCCAAGGCCTTTGTCGGCAATACGCTCAACTGCGTCAACTGCCACCTGGATGCAGGGCGCGCCGCCCACTCCGCACCGCTGTGGGGCGCCTACACGCAATACCCGGCCTACCGCAGCAAGACCAAGAGCGTGGACACCTTCTCCGAACGCCTGCGCGGCTGCTTCATGTACAGCATGAACGGCAAGGCCCCGCCCCATGGCGATGAGGTGTTGGTAGCACTGGAGGCCTATGCCTACTGGATGTCCAAGGGCGCGCCAGTGGGGGAGAAGCTGCCCGGCGCCGGCTACCCCAAGGTGGCCAAACCCGCCCAGGTGCCCGACTATGCGCGCGGCCAGAAGGTGTTCAACGCCCAGTGCGCGCTGTGCCATGGCGATGACGGCCAGGGCCAGCGCAGCGGCGATGTGCAGGTCTTCCCTCCCCTCTGGGGCAAGCATTCGTACAACTGGGGCGCCGGCATGCATGAGGTGGACAAGGCCACCGGCTTTATCAAAGCCAATATGCCGCTGGGCAAAGGCAATACGCTCAGCGACCAGGACGCCTGGGATGTGGCGACCTACATCAACAGCCACGAGCCCCCGCAGGACCCGCGCTTTACCGGCAATATTGCAGACACACGCAAGCGCTTCCACGACAGCGAGTTCTCGCTCTACGGCCAGAGCGTCAACGGCCAGCAACTGGGCCGGGGCGCCCCATAAAAAAACTGCCAACGCCGCCCCTGTAGAGGGCATGCGTTGGCAGCTTTGCTATCGGTCCAATCAAGTGCCGGGCGCTATGCCACCAGGCACCTGCCGGTGATCAGCGCTCCACCGTGCGGTTCCAGCGCTTGTTCCACTCGGGGCGGTCGGCGTTGACCACATCCCAGTCCACGGCCACGGCATTCTTCAAGATGGCGTTCATCTTGTTCTGCTCTTCGGCTGGCTTGCCTTGCAGCTTGGTCTTGGGGTTCACTGGGTTGTAGCTGCCGTTTTCCATCGCCAGCGCCTGGGCTTCCGGGCTCACCAGGTACTCCACCAGCTTTTGCGCCAGCTCGGACTCGGGGTTGTTGTTGAGCACGCACATGGCGGTCATCAGCACGACCGCGCCTTCCTTGGGCGCCACATATTCCATCGGGATGCCCTTGGACTTCATCAGCTCGGCCTGCGTCAGGGTGTAGGGGAAGATGGCGGCATCACCGGCCTGCATCATCTCCACCACCTTGGACGAATTGGGGATGTACTCCACCACATTCGGGCCAATGGTCGTCGGCCAGGCCTTGAAGGCCGGGTCCACGTTCTTCTCGTTGCCGCCCTTGATGCGGTTGAACATCAGGAAGGCATGCAGGCCAAAGGACGAGGCCGGCATCGACTGCACGACCACCTTACCCTTGAGTTTGGGATCGGCCAGGTCGTTCCAGGAGGTGGGTGCTGCCCAGCCCTTTTCGGCAAACATCTTGGTGTTGTAGGCCAGGCCGGTCAGGCCCATCGACAGGCCGATCGCGCTGTCCTTGATCTTGGCGATGTCCGGGATCTCGCTGTAGCCGGCAGCGGGCTTGAGCTTTTCGCACAGGCCCATGCTGATGGCGCGGTACATCACGCCGTCATCCAGGGTCATGACCTGCATCTGGGCCTTGTCCTTGGAGGCCTGTGCCTTGGCCAGGATATCGGTCGAGGTGCCCGGCACCACCACCACCTTGACGTTGTTGGCCTTCTCGAACGCGGGGAACACGAACTGCGAGTAGGTGCGCTCCATGTTGCCGCCATTCATGCCGATGTAGATGGTTTTGGTCTGTGCCTGCACCGCGCTGGCCGCAGCCACCACAGAGGCCATCAGGGCGATGGCGCGCACAGGAGTTTTGAGGGTCGTCGTCCAAGAAGACATGTGGGTTCCTTTCAGGTTGAACATGCGGAGTCGGTAAATCGGTCTATACGGAAAGCATCGATCGGTGTGCTGCTGCGGCCCTGGGCAATCAGCTCGGCCATCACATCGCCCACGCCCGGTCCGAGCTGGAAGCCCCCGCCGGCAAAGCCAAAGGCATGGTAGAGACCGGCCTGGCGGCTGCTGGCGCTGATGATGGGCTCGTGGTCGGGCAAGGCGCCTTCGTTGCCGCTCCAGGTGCGGATCAGCTGGGCGTTCTTCAACTGGGGAAGCAGCTCCACCAGCTGCGGCAGCTGCGCCCAGACGGTGGTGTGGCGGTTGCGCGCGCGGGTGTCGTCCAGCACCAGGCCAGGCCCGCCACCAAACACCACATTGCCCCGGCGCACCTGGCGGCAGTAGATGCTGCCGCCCTCCACGCCCAGGCTCCAGTGCAAAAAGAAGGGCAAGGGCTCGGTCACGCCCATGGCCGGCGGCCGGATGCGCATGGGCACCGGCTCGCCGCATTGCTCGGCAAACTGGCCGGCCCAGGCGCCTGCGGCGTTGACCACCACATTCGCGCGGATCTCCATCTCGGGCGTACGCACCACAAAGCGCTGGCCATTGTGCGCCACATCCAGCACGGGGCTGTGCTCGAACACCTGGGCCCCGGCCCGCGCGGCTGCCGTGGCAAAGGCCGGCGACAGCAGGCGCGGATTGGCCTGGCCATCATCGGGGCAGAACGAGCCGCCCACGACCTTGGCGCCGCCGACCGGAAAGCGCTTGTGCAGCTCCGCGCCATCGAGCAGCTGCAGGTCCAGCCCACAGTCGCGCGTCTTCTCGGCATAGCGCACTAACGATTCCATATCCGCCTGCGAGCGGGCAATCTTGAAGTGGCCCGAGCGCTCGTACTCGGCCTCGGTGCCAATCAACTCGGTCAGGCGCCCCCAGTGCTGATGAGAGCGTTGCGACAGCGGCAGCATCGCCAGCGACCGCCCCTGGCGGCGCACGCCGCCAAAGTTGACGCCGCTCGAGCGCGAGCCGCACAGATCGCGCTCGACCACCACCACCTGGATGCCGCGTTTGCGCAAGAACAGCGCCGTGCTCGCGCCCATGATGCCGCCACCAATCACCACCACCTCGGTGGCCAGTTGCTTAACCATGGCTGGCCTCCTGGTCCGTGCTGACCACGGTCATGTCCAGCGGCAGGGGCTTGATCGGCGCCTGGCCCCGGATGCGGCCTATCTGCGCCACCGGCACCTTCAAGGTGTCGGCCAGGATCTCGGTCGCGGCCACACCGCACATGCGGCCCTGGCAGCGGCCCATGCCAACCCGGCACAGCGCCTTGATGCGGTTGATATCGCCCTGCGGCTGGGTGGCAGCGGTAGCGCGCAGCTCAGCCGCCGTGATGTTTTCGCAGCGGCAGACCACCAGCGCATCGGGCGCACGCGCCGCCCAGTCGTCGGGAAAGGGAAACGCCACCTCCAGCGCCTGGCGGAACTGCTGCGTCTTGTCCAGCTGCTGGCGCAGCTTGGCCTGGCGCGCTGCATCGGTTGCAATGCCCCGGTCCTGCAGCAAAGCCAGTGCGGCCAGCTCGCCCGACATCTCGGCCGCGTCAGCCCCCATGATGCCGGCGCCATCGCCCGCCAAATAGACGCCGGGCACGCTGCTGCGCCGGTCGGCATCGATCTGCGGCACATAACAGCGGTGCAAGGGGGCAAAGGCGAACTCGCAGCCCAGCAGATCGGCCAGCTGCGTCTCGGGCCGCAGCGCATAGCCCAGGCCGATGGCGCTGCAGGCGGTGTGCTGTTCGGCGCCCTGTGCATCCTTCCACACGAGGGCCTGCACGCGGTCTGCGCCTTCGGCGCGCAGCAGCTGCACGCCATGGTGCACCGGCACATCGTGGAACATCAGCCAGCTCAAAAAATACACGCCCTTGGCCGCCACCGCCGGCTGGGCCAGCATGGCGGGTGCCGCCTTGTAGCGCTGCACCGCCGGGGCGGTGTCCAGCACCGCCAGCACCCGGCCACCGGCCTTGGCGTACTGGTAGGCCACCAGATACAGCAAGGGGCCGGTGCCGGCAAACACCACCGCGTCACCAATCGCACAGCCCTGGTACTTCAAGGCCACCTGGGCGCCTCCCAAGGTGTAGACACCCGGCAGGGTCCAGCCGGGCAAAGGCAGCACCCGGTCGGTGGCGCCGGTGGCGACGATCAGATCGCGCCAGCGCAGGGTATTGGCTGTGCGCTGCGCCGTGTGCAGCAGGTCCAGGCTGTGGCCCTGGGCGTTCCAGACGAGCGTATCGGGCCGGTAGTCCAGCTGCGGGCGCAGGCGGTCAAAGGTCTGGTGCAGGTCGCTGGCGCGGCCAGCCTCAAAGCCATACAGATCCTTGGGCGTGCGGCCAAAGCCATCGGGCTGGCGGCGGTAGATCTGGCCTCCGGCCTGGGGTGCCTCGTCAATGACCACCGGGCGCAGGCCATGGGCCAGCAGGGTTTGCGCGGCGCGGATGCCGGCGGGCCCGGCACCCACGATGACGGGCGGGCCGTCGGCGGGCCGGGGATCGTCCAGGTAGAAATCGCTGCCGATCATGGTTGCACCTGGCTGGCATTCGTGGCGGTAGCCTGGGCCACGGCCTCTGTCGTGGTACAGATCTGCATGCCCGCCTGCAGCAAGGTCGAGCAGGCGCGCAGCTTGCGGCCAGCCTGCTCACCACCCAGCGTGACCCAGCAGTCCTGGCAGGCGCCCATCATGCAAAAGCCCGCGCGCGGGGTGTGGGCAAACTCATGGCTGCGCAGCTGGGCCGACTGGGTCAGCACAGCGGTCAGCACCGTGTCGCCCTGCAGCGCCTGGGCCGGCTGGCCGTTGAGCACGAAGTGCAGCGGCGCGCGGCCCTGCTCCTTGAGGCGCACCAGCTGGCCGGCCGGCAAAAGGGGAGTAGCGTGTGCCATCAGTGCTTGCCGATCAGGATGCGGTCCAGGCCATAGACCTTGTCGAGCAAGAGCATCAGCCCCAGCGTGATGAAAACGATCAGCGCCGACACTGCTGCCATCATCGGGTCCAGCGACTCGGTGGCATACATGTACATGCGCACCGGCAAGGTCACCGTGCTGGGCGAGACCACAAAGATCGACATGGTCAGCTCGTCAAAGCTGTTGATGAAGGCCAGCAGCCAGCCGCCGGTGATGCCGGGCAGAATCATCGGCAAGGTGATGCGCTGGAACACCTTGGCATTGCTCGCGCCCAGCGAGTAGGCGGCCTGCTCGGCGCTGCGGTCAAAGCCAATCAGCGCGGCCATCACCAGGCGCATGGTGTAGGGCATCACCACCAGCGCATGGGCAAAGATCAGCCAGCCAAAGCTGCCCTGGCCGCCCACCAGCGAGAACATGCGCAGCATCGCCACACCCAGCACCAGGTGAGGAATGATCAGCGGCGACAGGAACAGCGCCTGCAGCGCGCCACGGCCGGGGATCTCATAGCGCACCAGCGCAATGGCAGCGGGCACAGCCAGCGCCGTCGAGATGGAGGCGGCAGCCACCGCCAGGCCCAGGCTGTTCCAGAACGACTGGACAAAGTCAGCATGGTGCAGCACCTGCTCAAACCAGCGCAGCGAGAAGCTGGTGGTGGGCAGGGTCAGAGTCTCGGCCGGGGTGAAGGCCACCAGGCAGACGATCACCAGCGGCGCCAGCATGAAGATGATGACCAGCGCGTTGAAGATCAGGGCAATGGGTCCGTTTTTTTGCATGTCAGTTACCTCGCCTCTCAGCCCAGGGTCTTCTTGTAGCGGCCTTCAACCATGCGGTTCCAGCCCAGCATGATCACCAGGTTGGCGGCCAGCAGCACAAAGGCGATGGCCGCGCCCAGCGGCCAGTTCAGCTCGTGCAGGTACTCGTCATAGATCAGGGTGGCGACCATCTTGACCCGGCGCCCGCCCAGCAGGCCGGGAATCGCAAACGAGCTGGCAGCCAGGCCAAACACGATCAGGCTGCCCGAGAGAATGCCGGGCAGCACCTGCGGAAACACCACGCGGCGCAAGGTGGTGAAGTGCGAGGCACCCAGCGATAGCGAGGCGCTCTCGACCGAAGGATCGAGCTTTTGCAGCGAGGTCCAGACGGGGATCACCATGAAGGGCAGCATCACATGCACCAGTGCAATGACGATGGCCGTCTCGTTGTAGAGCAGCTTGACCGGGCCGATGCCCACCAGGCGGAAGATGTCATTGATCAGCCCTTCTGGGCCCAGCAGCATGCTCCAGCCAAAGGCCCGCACCACCACCGAAATCAGCAGCGGCGCCAGGATGATCAGCAAGAAGATGGAGCGCCAGGGCGCGCGCATCTTGCTCAGGATGTAGGCCTCGGGCGCGCCGATGGCGATGCAGATCAGGGTGACCAGGCCCGAGATCCACAAGGTACGCCAGAAGATCTCGTAGTAGTAGCTGTCGGTGACGATGTGCACATAGTGCTCAAACGTGAAGCTGCCCGCGACCGGGCCGGTGTCCACGTGGTAGGCATTGAAGGACAGGATGGTGGTCAGCAGCAGCGGCACGGCCAGCATCACCGCAAACAGCAGCAGCGCCGGAGCGCTCATGGCCCAGGGGGCCCAGGTGCGGCGCTCGCTCATGCGGCCACCCCGTCACCGGCGATCAGGCGCACATTGCGGTCGGACCAGTCGATGCCCACCTGGCTGCCCACCTGGTGGGGCGCCTCGCCATCGTTGGCTGTCGTCACGGTGATGCTGCCCAGCGGGCATTCCACGGTGTAGAGCCACAGGTTGCCTAGGAAGAAGCGCTCGCGCACGGTGCCCTGGGTGCGGCCGGCCGAGCTGGCCGACAGCTGGATTTTCTCGGGGCGCAGGCCCAGCAACAAACGCGTGCCGTGGCTGGCCGCAGCAGCCGGCACATCCTGCACCGCCATCTGCACATCGCCCACATGCGCCAGCCACTGGCCGCCCTGGGCATGCACGGTGGCCTGCAGCAGGTTGGCCTTGCCGACGAAGGTGGAGATAAAAGCGTTGTGCGGGTGTTCGTACACCGTGTGCGGCGTGTCCACCTGGGTGATACGGCCGGCCTCCATCACCACCACGCGGTCGCTGATCGACATCGCCTCGCTCTGGTCGTGCGTGACCATGATGGTGGTCGTGCCCACCTTGCGCTGGATCTCGCGCAGCTCGAACTGCATCTCCTCGCGCAGCTTGGCATCCAGGTTGGACAGCGGTTCATCGAGCAGCAGCACCGGTGGCTTGATAACCAGCGCCCGGGCCAGGGCCACGCGCTGGCGCTGGCCGCCCGAGAGTTCACGCGGGTAGCGGTCGGCATAGGGCCCCAGGTGCACCAGGGCCAGCGCTTCGCTGCCGCGCTCGCTGCGCTCGGGCTGCGCCACCTTGCGCATCTCCAGGCCAAACTCGACGTTCTCACGCACGGTCATGTGCGGGAACAGCGCATAGGTCTGGAACACGATGCCCAGGCCGCGCTCATTGGCCTTGGCGCGCGTGATGTCCTTGCCGTCGAGCTCAATACGGCCTTCGGTCACATCCACAAAGCCGGCAATCATCTGCAAGCTCGTGGTCTTGCCGCAGCCCGAGGGGCCGAGCAACGAGACGAACTCGCCCTTTTGCACATCCAGGTTGAACTGGCTGACCACCCGGTTGGGGCCGTACTGTTTGGAGACGTTGTGGAGACGCAGAAAACTCATGGAAATCACCTCGGTGGCACAGGGTTGCGGGGCCCGTCGGCCATGTCGCACGAATGAACGACATTTGCAACTATTTATCTATTTTCGGAATGTGGTTTGAATCCATACACGGTGTAAACACTGATAATGGAAGATAAATTTGATTTATTCCGATAAATGGAATAAAAATCAGATCCACCGAATTTTTATTCCGGAAAACCATGAGCACCGACACCTCTGAGGACAACAGCCACCAGCGCGGCACCCTGCACCGCAGCTTTTTGGTGATGCGCGCGCTGGCCGCGCACCAGACCGAAGGCGTGCGCGTGACCCATCTGGCCAAGGAAATCGGCCTGACCCAGGCCACCACGCACCGGCTGCTGCAGGGCCTGATCCAGGAGGGTATGGTGGAGCAGGACCAGGTGCACAAGCTCTACCGGCTGAGCCTGGATTTGTTCTCGCTGGCCGCCCAGGCCGGCGCGGTGAGCGACCTGCGCAGCCTCGCGCGCCCGGTGCTGCTGCGCCTGTGCGCCAGCCTCAATGACACGGTGATCTTGATGGTGCGCTCGGGCTTTGACGCGGTCTGCCTGGACCGCATCGAAGGCCAGTTCCCGATCCGCACCTTCACCGGCGATATCGGCGGGCGCGTGGCGCTGGGTGTGGGCCAGGGCTCGCTGGTCATCCTGGCCAACCTGCCCGAGGCCGAGCGCGAGGAGGTGCTGCGCTTCAACCTGCCGCGCATGCAGCACTACAACGTCTATGACGAGGTCTACATGCGCACCGAGATCGACAAGGCGCACCGCCAGGGCTATACCGCCAAGAACTCCGGCCTGCTCGAAGGCATGGCCGGCCTGGCCGTGCCGGTGTTTGACCGGGGTGGCCAGGTGGTCGCCGCCCTGTCGATCGGCACCCACACCGCGCGCCTGAGCGACGAGCGCCTGCCCATCGTGCGCGACATGCTGCTGCGCGAAGCCAAAACGCTGAGCGCCCAGATCAACCCCTTTGACCCGACCTTGCGCCACCCGATGCATGCGATCTCCACCGGGGACCGCACCCGCTCGATGTAAGCGGCGCCAGCCTCTACCCCCTTTTCTCCCGCCCTCTCACCCTTTCAGCGCTACTGACCCCCGCCATGGCCTCCAGCACCCCTTTGCACCTCATCATCAAAAGCGGCGGCAGCGCTGCGATCCCGGAATGGACGGCCCTGTTTGCCGAATTTGCACCCCATGTGGTCGTGCATGACTGGAACAGGCCGCCGACTGACCGCAGCCTGGTGGATTTTGCGATGGTCTGGGAGCCAGAGACCGGCGCGCTGGCCCGCTATCCGCAGCTCAAGGCCATCTTCAGCTCGGCCGCTGGCGTGGACCATATCCTGGCCGATAGCGAACTGCCGCCAGCGCTGCCCATCGTGCGCATGGTCACGGGCGAGTCGCAGCAGCGCATGGCCGAGTTCTGCCTGATGGCCACCTTGATGCTGCAAAAGAACATGCCGCGCGCGCTGGCCCAGCACCGCCAGCAGCAGTGGATCGAATTCAACCCGCCCCATGTGGCCAGCGAGCTGCGCGTGGGCATCCTGGGCCTGGGCACCTTGGGGGCTGCTGCCGCGCAGATGCTGCGCGCCGTGGGCTATCCCGTGCAAGGCTGGTCGCAAACGCGCAAGCAGATTGATGGCGTAACCAGCTACTGCGGCCAGGAAGAGCTGGCCGCCTTTTTGCGCAGCAGCCAGGTGCTCATCTGCCTGCTGCCCGATACGCCTGCGACCCGGGGCATTCTCAATGCCCAGCTGTTTGCCCAGCTGCCCGCTGGCGCCCAGCTGGTCAATGCCGGCCGGGGCACGCAGCTCCACAGCGCCGACCTGGTGGCCGCGCTCGACAGCGGCCAGTTGGGCGGTGCGCTGCTGGATGTCACCGAGCCGGAGCCCTTGCCGGCCGACTCGCCGCTGTGGACGCACCCCCGCGTCATCCTCACGCCCCACATCGCCGCCAGCGCCAGCCGCCGCGCCAAGGCGCGCCAGGTGGCCTTGTCGATGGCGCAGTGGCAGGCCGGGCAGACGCTGGACAACTGCTTTGACCGGGTGCGCGGCTACTGACCCAGGCCGTAAAAGCGAGTCGGCCGGCCTGCCGACAACAACGCGGATGCAAGACACGTGGCAAGCCATATCCGAGTGTTTTGCGATGCCAAGCCCTTGGCCCCATCAGGGCCGCCCAATAGCCGCTAGGATGCGAGCCGCCCTCGTCTGCATCCCCTCCTCTCCATGTCCACCCCTTCTCTTGTGCCCAGCCAGCGCGCGACGCTGATTGGGCTTTCTGCCGTGCTCTGCTGGTCTGCACTGGTGAGCCTGTTCCGCAGCGTTGCCGAACACCTGGGGGCGATAGGCGGGGCCGCCTGCGTGTTCTCGCTCAGCGCCTTCTTGGTGACCTGGCGCTTTGGCCTACCGCGCGCCGCGCAGCTCAAGGCCATGCACCCGGCCTATGTGCTGGGCTGCGGCCTGCTGTTTGTGCTCAATGAAATTGCCTTCTCGCTGTCCCTGGGCTGGGCCAGCCACCGCGGCCAGACGCTGGAGCTGGGCATGATCAACTACCTCTGGCCCAGCCTGACCTTGGTGATGGCCACGGTGCTGGGGCTGCAGCGCTTTCGCGCCGGCCTGGTGCCGGGGGTGCTGCTGTCGATGGCCGGCATTGTGCTGGTGGTCAAGGGCGACAACGCGCTGTCGCTGGCCAGCCTCTGGGCCAATGTGCAAAGCAACCCGCTGGCCTATGCGTTGGCGCTGTGCGCGGCCTGCCTCTGGCCCTGCTATTCGGTGGTGTCCAAGCGCTACACCCAGGGCGCCAATGCGCTGCCGGCCTTTCTCTGGGCCGTGGCCGCCGTGCTCTGGATCAAGTACGCACTCAGCCCCGAGCCACCGCTGCGCTTTACACTGCCCGCACTGCTGCAGCTGGGCCTGCTCAGCGGCTTGACCGCCCTGGGCTACAGCTGCTGGGACCATGGCCTGCGCGCGGGCAACCTCACGGTGATGGCCGTGGGCTCTTACTTCACCCCCGTGCTGTCGGCCCTGGTCGGTACCGTCTGGCTGCAGGTGCAGCCGTCCTGGAGCTTTTGGCAAGGGGTGCTGCTGGTGACGCTGGGATCGTTGGTCTGCTGGTGGTACACCCGCAGCCCCACCTTGGCCGATGGAAAAAAGCTGGCCGGATAAAGGGGTGGCTGCCGCATGCATGCCGGTTTGGTATACACATACAAACACCTAGTCGTCGCCCGCTGGCCAAACGCGCTCGGCGCACTATAGTGGGCGGGTTGACCGCGTTTTTTCCGAGCTGCCCATGGACTACTCCCGCCCCAACCATATCCCCACTGCCGCCGAGCAAGAGGCCGACAAGCGCCTGGAGCTGCGTGGCCTGATCGCATTTGCCGTGCTCACCGTGGTGGCCACCATTGCTGCCGCACTGGTCTTTGGCAGCCATATCGCCTAAGCGCTAATCGCCCCAAGCCACACTGCGACAACCTGCCGGGCGCCACTGAATGGCAGCCAGGTAGCAGCTCGATGCTGGCTACCAGGCCTGCAGAGCTGTGCTTTTCCGGCTAGGATGCAAGGCTGCTTTTCACAGCTGTCCCTGCACCCAGCCGCGCTCCCATGTCTTCCTCCCCGACGCCCTCTTCCCAGGCCGCTTCGCAACGCGCCACCTTGATTGGCCTGTCGGCCGTGCTGTGCTGGTCCACGTCAGTGGGCCTGTTTCGCAGCGTGGCCGAGCACCTGGGGCCCATTGGCGGGGCGGCAGCGGTGTTTACCTTGGGGGCCTTGCTAGTCACGCTGCGTTTTGGCCGCCCGCGCCTGGCGCAGCTGCGCGCCATGCACCCGGTCTACCTCTGGGGCTGCGGCCTGCTGTTTGTGCTCTACGAGATCGCGCTGTCGCTGTCGCTGGGCTTTGCCAGCAACCGGGGCCAGACGCTGGAGCTGGGCATGATCAACTACCTGTGGCCGAGCCTGACCATTGTGCTGGCCACCGTTTTTGGGCTGCAGCGCTTTCGCGCAGGCCTGGTGCCCGGGGTCTTGCTGGCCATGGCCGGCATCGTGCTGGTGCTCAAGGGCGACAGCGCGCTGTCCATCGCCAGCCTCTGGGCCAATGTGCAAAGCAACCCGCTCGCCTATGGCCTGGCGTTCTCGGCCGCCTGGCTCTGGCCCTGCTACTCGGTCATCGCCAAGCGCTATGCGCATGGCGCCAATGCGCTGCCCGCCTTTCTCTGGGGCGTGGGCGCGGTGCTCTGGGTCAAGTACGCGCTCAGCGATGAGCCGGCGCTGCACCTGTCGCTGCCGGCCATCGTGCAGCTGTGCATGCTCAGCGGCCTCACCGCGCTGGGCTACAGCTGCTGGGACCATGGCCTGCGCGCGGGCAACCTCACGGTGATGGCCGTGGGCTCGTACTTCACGCCCGTGCTGTCGGCGCTGGTAGGCACCGTCTGGCTGCAGGTGCAGCCGTCGTGGAGCTTTTGGCAGGGGGTGATGCTGGTGACCGCCGGCTCGCTGATCTGCTGGTGGTGTACCCGCAGCACATAAGCAGCACAGGGCTGACTGCTCAGCCTTTGCGCGCCGCTTCCAGCGCGGCAATGTCAATCTTGGTCATGCCCATCATCGCCTCGAACACGCGCTTGGCCGCAGCGCGGTCGGGGTCGGACATGGCCGCAGTCAGCATGCGGGGCGTGATTTGCCAGGAGATGCCCCAGTGGTCCTTGCACCAGCCACAGGCACTTTCCTGCCCGCCATGGCCAACGATGGCGTTCCACAGGCGGTCGGTCTCGGCCTGGTCGTCCGTGGCGATCTGGAAGGAAAAGGACTCATTGTGCTGAAAATGCGGCCCGCCGTTGAGCCCAATGCAGGCAATGCCCGCCACGTTGAACTCCACCACCAGTACATCGCCCTGCCGGCCATCGGGGTAGTCCCCCGGCGCGCGGTGCACGGCGCCCACAGAGCTGTCCGGAAAAGTCCGGGCATAGAACTGCGCGGCATCGAGCGCATCCCCCTGGTACCAGAGGCATACGGTATTTTTTGCGGTCATCGTCGGTCTCCTGTTTGCACAGACGACTAGCCTAGCGGCTCGCAGCCCGCCTGCAAGTAGGACAGCGCTGCACAGCAAGGACGCCGCCGCACTGCGGGCGACGAGGCCTCAGGCGCCGCTGCGCCTTTTCTCGCGCAGCATGAACAGGTACAGACCCTCGACTTTCTCGCGCGCCCAGGGCGTCTTGCGCAAAAAGCGCAGGCTGGAGTTGATGCTCGGGTCCAGGCAAAAACAACGCACCGGGATGCGCTCACCCAGCTCTTCCCAGCCAAAGTACGCGACCAGCTCGTTCAGGATGTGCTCCAGGGTCAGGCCATGGAGGGGGTTGTTGGGCTGTTCGGCGGTGCTCATGGCCGCCATTGTCGCCCAGCCGGGGCACGGGCCGCGTGGCTGGGGCTTTGCGGGCCGCACATCTGCGCAGCCCGGCGGGGCACTCTTCAGCCGCTAATCGTCATCTTCGCCGCGCAGCACCTGGCGCACCACATCCCCACCAAACCCCCGGCTGGCCAGAAAGCGCATCTGCTTGGCCCGCTCCTGCGGGCTCTCGGGCGGCGCGCCAAAACGGCGTTGCCAGACCTCGCGGGCGCGCTGCAGCTCGGTGCTGCGCAGCCGCTCGCGGGCATCGGCGATCAGCAGGGCATCCACGCCTTTGTGGCGCAGCTCCTGCAGCACGCGGCTGGCGCCATAGCGGGCGGCCTTGGTGTGGATCACGCTGTCGACCACGCGCTGGGCGCTGATGAAGCCCTTGGCTTCGAGCTCGTCGAGGATGGCTGCCAGGTCCTCGCCCTCTTGCACATGGGGGCCGAGCTTGGCCAGCAGCTCGGCACGCGAATGCTCGCGCTGCGCCAGATAGCGCAGCGCCCGGCCCTTGAGGGAGAGTTTGCTGAAAGACATCGGTTCAAATTGCTATAAAACAAATAGCTGCTTGCGCACAGCGTCTGTGCACAAGCAGCTATTCTCAGCGCTGTGGCTAGGCGGCTATCAGCCTTCGGTGCCGGTCGCTACCGGGCCGTCCACCACGCCGTCTTCGGCGGGGCGCAGGCTGATGTTCAGGCTCTCGCGCACCTTGTTCTCGATCTCGATGGCGAGGTCGGAGTTCTCACGCAAGAACTCGCGCGAGTTGTCACGGCCCTGGCCGATCTTCTCGCCGTTGTAGGCGTACCAGGCACCGCTTTTCTCGATGATGCGGGCATTGACGCCCATGTCCAGAATTTCGCCTTCGCGCGAGATGCCTTCGCCAAACAGAATGTCGAACTCGGCCGTCTTGAACGGAGGCGATACCTTGTTCTTGACCACCTTGACCTTGGTTTCGTTGCCGATGGCCTCGTCACCACGCTTGATGGTGCCGGTGCGGCGGATATCGAGGCGCACCGAGGCGTAGAACTTCAGTGCATTACCGCCGGTGGTGGTCTCGGGGCTGCCGAACATCACGCCGATCTTCATGCGGATCTGGTTGATGAAGATGACCATGCAGTTGGTCTTCTTGATCGTGGCGGTGAGCTTGCGCAGTGCCTGGCTCATCAGGCGGGCCTGCAGACCGGGCAGCTGGTCACCCATTTCGCCTTCGATTTCCGCCTTGGGGGTCAGGGCCGCGACCGAGTCGACAACGATCAGGTCCACCGCGCCGGAGCGCACCAGGCTGTCCACAATCTCCAGCGCCTGCTCACCGGTGTCGGGCTGGCTGATCAGGATATCGCCCAGGTTCACGCCCAGCTTTTGGGCATAGCTGGTGTCCAGCGCATGCTCGGCATCGATGAAGGCGCAGGTGCCGCCCAGCTTTTGCATCTCGGCAATCACCTGCAGGGTCAAGGTGGTCTTGCCCGAGGATTCAGGGCCGTAGATCTCGATGACCCGGCCGCGTGGCAGGCCGCCAACGCCCAGCGCAATGTCCAGACCCAGCGAGCCGGTCGACACCACCTGGATGTCCGACACCGCTTCGCCTTCGCCCAGCTTCATGATGGTGCCCTTGCCGAACTGCTTTTCGATCTGGGCCAGGGCGGCGGCCAGGGCCTTGGCTTTTTCGCTGTTGGCTTCGGGTTTGGTGGCGGGTGCGTTCATGGATTTCTCCTTGCGTTTGATGGTCATGTCGTCGATCTGGAGATCCAGCTGTTTGCATATACAGCCTGGATGCTTGAACAGTAGTTTATGGGATGGGTATATTTTATAGAAGCATTTTTTTAGTCAGTTTAGTTGACTATATGCACAATAGCGACTTCGCCCTTTTTCAGCCTTTTTAGGCTGCTCGCCATGCCCATTCTTCTGCCCCATTTGCCCGATGACAGCTGGCGCCTGACCCATATGGGCCGCCTGCTGGGCCACGCGATGCGCCGTTTTGATGCCCGTGTGCTGCAGTTGATGGCCCAGGACGAGGCCGTGCCGCTGGCGCTGTCGCACCTGGCCGAGCGCGACCAGGTGAGCGCCGCCCATGTCCACATCACCCGCCACCTGTCGCTGGCCGGCGACCGCCTGGTGGACCTGGCGGCGCGCGCGGGCATGAGCAAGCAGGCCATGGCCCAGCTGGTGGACCAGTGCGAAGCCTGGAACCTGGTGACCCGCGAGCGCGACCCGCGCGATGCCCGCGCCCGCATCGTGCGTTTTACCGAGACCGGCCTGCTGTGGCTGCAGGCGTTTGAGCGGGCCGTCACCCAGGCGGAGGCGGAGTTCCGCGCCGAGGTCGGCGAGCAGGTTGCCACCGTGGTACAGCTGGGGCTGGAGGTCTATGGGGCCGACAGCTGAGCGGTTGCGCTTTGCCGCGTTCAGCGGCGCTTGCGCTCGAATTTGTAGAACAGGTTGGGCTCGGAGACGATGTAGATGTTGCCGCTGTGGTCCATCGCCAGGCCTTCGGGCTGCGGCACCCGGTTGGCCAGCCCCGCCATATCGGCCCACAGCGGCATCACGCTGAGCAGGTCACCGGCTCGGCTGTATTCGTACAGCACCGACGACTCCTCCCCCAGCAGCAGCAGGTTGCCGCTGCGCGGATCGACCTCGATGGCGGCCAGATCGGTGCTGGGCATGTCGTCCACCGCCGGCACCTCCCAGGTCGAGACTTTCATATCGACCAGGCCCGGCTTGAGCTTGGACAGCGGCGCATCCATCACCAGCACCTGCATCGGCCATTTCTCGGTCACGGCCAGCAGCTGCTGGCGCTTGGCATCCCAGCCCAGGCCTTCAAGCGCAAAATTCTTGATGGCGATGTCATTGAGCTGCACATAGGGACTGTGGTCGAGCGATACCTCGGTCACCCCCTTGCCAAACTGCACCCAGTAGATGCGGTTGCTGCGCTCGTCGGCAATCGCAAACCAGTCGCCCTGGATATGGGCGATGCCTTCGGTATCTCTGGCGCCATGCAGCGGCGCCAGCCGCAGCAAGCGGCCATCGGTGCTCAGCTCGGCAATCTGGGGCGGGCGGTTGGTCACCGCAAACAAGGTCTGGGTCTCGGGGTTGAAGGCCAGGCCTGAGAGGTTGTCGGCAATGCCGCTGACCACCTTGGCATCGATGCTGGCCCGGTAGTGCGGCAGGTTGGCAGGCGGTGCCGAGCGCGGTGCAGACTGCAGCGCATCGGTCTGCCCCGGCATGGCAATGACGTGGTGCCACTGCAGGTACAGGGCGGTCAGCACCAGCAGGGCCGTCACCGCGACCAAGCGGCGCTGCCGCTGCGACGCCTGCCATCTGACCTGTACCTTGGACCCTGGTTTCATCACCACCTGCTGCAATCTCCCCCCACCAGCCACAGGCCGGGTGCCCGCGTGTTCTGGTCAAGACGAGGCGCTATCCTACGTGAGGCCTGCCCCGGTTTGATGACGGCCCGGCCGGATTTACGTCTTTGCAACAAAAAAAGCAGGAGGCCAGCGCGGCGCACCACGGCCTCGCGGCTCACCCGCTTTGATCTATGCTTAGGTAGCCAGCCAGGCCATGGACTCGCCTAGAATCATTGGCACCATCCACATCACGACGACAACACCGATAGGAGACTGCATGCGAATACTGATTGCCGAAGACGACCAGGTGCTGGCCGATGGCCTGCTGCGCAGTCTCCGCAACTCCGGCGCCGTGGTCGACCATGTCTCCAATGGCACCGAGGCCGATGCCGCCCTGATGGCCAACAATGCTTTTGATCTGCTGATTCTGGACCTGGGCCTGCCGCGCATGCATGGGCTCGAAGTGCTCAAAAAGCTGCGCGCCCGGGGCTCGGCCATTCCGGTGCTGATTCTCACCGCCGCCGAGAGCGTGGACGACCGGGTCCAAGGCCTTGACCTGGGCGCCGATGACTACATGGCCAAACCCTTTGCGCTGTCCGAGCTCGAAGCCCGTGTGCGGGCGCTCACGCGCCGGGGCGTGGGCATGAGCACCAGCCTGATCCAGCATGGGCCGCTGGCCTACGACCAGGCCGGGCGTGTGGCCACGTTCGACGGCCGCATGCTCGAGCTCTCGGCCCGAGAGCTGGGCCTGCTGGAGGTGCTGCTGCAGCGCTCGGGGCGGCTGGTCAGCAAGGACCAGCTGGTCGAGCGCCTGTGCGAATGGGGCGAGGAGGTCAGCACCAATGCGATCGAGGTCTATATCCACCGCCTGCGCAAGAAGATAGAAAAGGGCCCCATCCGCATTGCCACCGTGCGTGGCCTGGGTTATTGCCTGGAGAAGATCCAGCCACCGGCCCCGCACTGACCTCCACCCTCCGGCCACAGCGGGGCGATGGCCGCCCCCGGCCCCATTCACGCAAGGACAGCCTTGGCCCTGTTTCGCAGCGAGCAGCGATCTTTGTTCGGAGAGATCCTTGACTGGATGCTCACGCCGCTGCTGCTTTTGTGGCCCGTATCGCTGGCATTGACCTGGCTGGTGGCCCAGGACCTGGCCAACAAGCCCTTTGACCGCGCGCTCGAATACAACGCCCATGCGCTGGCGCAGCTGGTGGGGGTGCAAGGCGGCAAAACCTATTTCAACCTGCCGCTGCCGGCCAGCGAGATCCTGCGCGCCGACGATGCCGACAAGGTGTACTACCAGGTGACCACCCCGTCGGGCATGTTTCTCGCGGGCGAATCGGCCCTGCCCATGCCCGCCAAGGACCTGGAGCGCAGCGTCGGCATGGTCCAGCTGCGCGATGGCGAGCTGCGCGGCGTGGATGTGCGCATCGCCTGGATCTGGGTGCAGCTGTCGCTGCCCGAGCCCAACCTGGCGCTGATCCAGGTTGCAGAGACACGCGAGAAGCGCAGCGTGCTGGCCACTGAAATCATTAAGGGCGTCATGCTGCCGCAGTTTGTCATCCTGCCGCTGGCGGTGCTGCTGGTCTGGCTGGCGCTGGCGCGCGGCATCAAGCCCCTGCACCTGCTCGAAGAGCGCATCCGCGCGCGCAAGTCCGAAGACCTCTCGCCGATCCAGCACAAGGATGTGCCGCTTGAAGTGGTGCCGCTGGTCGACTCGGTCAATGGCTTGCTCGAGCGCCTCAACGATTCGCTGGCCACGCAGAAGCGCTTTCTCGCCGATGCCGCGCACCAGCTCAAGACCCCGCTGGCGGGCCTGCGCATGCAGGCCGAGATGGCCCAGCGCGCCGATGCCAAGGAAGACGACCTCAAGCTGTCCTTGCAGCAGATCGGGCGCTCGAGCATTCGCGCCACGCACACCGTCAACCAGCTGCTGTCGCTGGCGCGCGCCGAGGGGCCCAGCGCGCTGCTGCAGCGCACGCCCTGCAACCTGGCCGAGATTGTGCTGGATGCCATGCATGACGGCATTGACCGGGCCCTGGCCAAGCACATCGACATGGGCTACGACGGCATGCAGGTCGATGACCGCGAGGTCTGGGTCAACGGCAATGCCACCTTGCTGGGCGAGCTGGTGCGCAACCTGCTGGACAACGCGATCAACTACACACCGTCCAGCGCCAGCGCGCCGGGCATCATCAATGTGCGCCTGATGGCCGACCCCTTTGGCCATGTGATCGTGCTGCAGGTGGAAAACTCCGGCCCCGGCATTCCCGAGGAAGAGCGCGAGCGTATTTTTCAGCCCTTCTACCGCGTGCTGGGCAGCGAGGTCGATGGCTCGGGCCTGGGCCTGCCCATCGTGCAGGAAATCGCGCGCCAGCATGGCGCTACCGTGGGCCTGGAAGACGCCCACCCGCGCCAGGCCCAGCGCGGCGTGGTGTTCAGCGTGTGCTTTCAGACCACGCTGGCGCCGCAGCCGTCCAGCTGAACGGCGCAGCCATCAGGAGCAGCTGCGCAGATCCTTGCCGTCCATCACATGCCAGCTCTGCACGCGCTTCTTGGTGACCGCATCCATCTTGGGCCAGCGCACGGTGTAGCTCACGGCCTCGGGGCGCTCGACCACCACCTTGGCGCCGCTCACGCCTTTTTTGCCCATGGACGCCAGATGGCGCTCGGCCGCCTCTTCGCTGGAGAAGCGCCCCAGCGAGATGCCCGGCTCCAGGCTGGCGATGCGGGCGCGGTCGGTGCTGATGTCGAGCGCGCGCAGCTCGTCGCGGCGCGTGTCCAGCGCCTCCTGGCTGCTGAACTTGCCGACATAGACCATCCAGCGGCCGGCGCTGGTGCTGCTGTCCAGGCGCCAGCTGCCTTCTGGCAGCTTGGCCAGCTGCAGGCGCAGCGCGTCGACCTGCTTGGCGTCAAAGTTGCCGGCCACCAGGCATTCTTTTTTCTCGGGCTTCTCCGGTTTCTCTGCCGGCTTGTCGGCGGGCTTGTCCGTTGTCTTGGCTGCGAGCTTGTCGGCTTCTGCAGCCGTTTTGTCTGCGGTGTCGGTGGCCGGCTCAGCCACCGCAACGGCAGCGGGCTCGGATGCGGAAGCAGGTGCGGGTGCGGCCACCGGGGCTGGCGCCGGGGCGGTCTCTGCCGGCGCCGTGCGGGGCTGCTCCTGGGCCTGCTTGGCTTCCTGCGGCGTCAGAATGCGCAGCGCTTCGGGCTTGACCTGCTGCTGCACCCGCTCGGGCTCGGAGGGGTCTTCCGGGCCCCAGCCCAGGCTGCGCAGCATGCCTTGCGAGAAGACGTAGTAGCCGGCATTGGCCAGTAGCAGCAGCACGATGGCAAAACGAATCATCTCCGCTCCTGTCTGATAGTTCTCTGATCCTGCGGCGCGCTCAGGCCGCGCCCGCCTGGGGCCGCACGCTGACTTCCGAGCTGGTCACATCGACGACGCCGGCGGCGGTCTGCACGCGCAAGGCGCCATCGGCGGCCACGCCCAGCGCCAGGCCAGCGGTGCCATCGCTCAGACCGACCTCGCGGCCGGCGAGCGCATCGCGCGCCGCATAGGCCGCCTGCAGCGGCGCAAAGCCCTGCTGCGCAAAGGCCTGGATGGCGGCCACCAGCGGCGGCACCACGGCCTGCAGCGCCTGGGGTGCATCCCAGCGGCCGTCCAGCATCTGCAGGCTGCCGGGAATCGTCGACAGGCCCTCGGCCAGCGGGGCCCGCACATTGATGCCGATGCCGATCACCACATAGCGCTCGGTCTGCTGCTGGCCATCACCCGCATGCGTGCGGGCCGAGACAAAGCTGGCGGTCTCGACCAGAATGCCGGCGAGCTTGTGGTCGCCGGTCAGCCACAGGTCATTGGGCCATTTGAGGCCAATGGTGGGGGTGCTGGAGCCGGCCTCGGGCAGCTGGGGCTGCAGGCTTTGCGCCACCGACACGCCGACGGCCAGCGACAGGCCCGACCAGTCGGCTGGCGCCAGCGGCAGGCCCAGCGACATCAGCAGCGAATCACCGGCCTCGCTGCGCCAGGGCTTGCCCATGCGCCCGCGCCCTGCCGTCTGCTGCTCGGCCACCAGCAAGATGGGTTCCTGCCGGCCCGCGCGGGCGCGGCGCATCAGCTCGGTATTGGTCGAGTCGATGCTGGGCAGCACTTCGATCGTGAAGCCCGGCAACTGCGGCTCCACCGCCTCCCAGATCGCTTCAGCGGGCCAGCGGATCGGCGTATTCTGCGCCTCGCTCATGCGCCCGCCTTGGCGGCCTTGGCGCCCTGGGTCTTTTTATCGGCCTTGGCCTTCTTGTCGCTCTTTTTCTTGTCCTTGGCCTTGTCCTTTTCCTTGCTCAAGGCCTTGTGCTTTTCCGCTTTGGCAGGCTTGGCGGGCTTCGCCGCATCGGCATATGCTGCCTTGGCCTTGCGCTTCTTGGGCAGCACCGGCTCGGGCAAATCCGAGGCGGGCACCTTGGGCTTCCAGCCGCGCTTGGGCGCCAGCATCGTGCCCCGGCATTCGGCCGCGCCGCAGTGGCAGGCGTAGTCGGCCTTGAGCTTGGCGGTGTAGCGCTCTTCGATGATCAGGCCGTAGTCATAACCCAGCTCCTCGCCAGCGCTGATATTGCGCAGCGCGCTGATGAAGATGCGGTCATCGGCCTCTTCGGCAAAGCAGTTGGGCTCGCAGCTGTGGTTGATCCAGCGGGCCGAGTTGCCGCCATCGCCACCGTCGATGACGCGGTCGCCATCGATCTGGAAAAAGAAGGTGTGGTTGGGGTGGTCAGGGTCGTGCGGGTGGCGGCGCTGGCTTTCTTCGTAGCTGATGACCTTGCCCGCATATTCGACAATGACTTCGCCTTCTGCGATATCCTGCAACGCAAAAACGCCCCTGCCGTGCACGCCCGAGCGCCGTACCTGGATACGACGACCTGTTGAAAAATGGGGAACATGGTTCGGCATGGGATTTTTTCTGCTACTTTAAAAATAAGCACATGCGCATGTGCGCACACGTACACATGCAGGCGCCCGCGCACATGCGCGTAAAGCGTGCATTGTAAGAGCGTGCTCAGAGAGCCAGCAACCCACAGTGTTGGCAGACCCCAGTTTGATGAGAGTGAACCCATGTCCAAGACCCTGGTCATTGCAGAAAAGCCGTCCGTTGCACAAGACATTGTTCGTGCACTGACGCCGGTGGCAGGCCAATTTGCCAAACACGACGACTACTTTGAAGCCGATACCTTCATCGTGACGAGCGCGGTGGGTCACCTTGTGGAGATCCAGGCCCCCGAAGAATTCGATGTCAAACGCGGCAAGTGGAGCTTTGCCCATCTGCCGGTCATCCCGCCTTACTTTGAGCTCAAGCCGGTCGACAAGACCAAGACGCGCCTGAACGCCGTCGTCAAGCTGGCCAAGCGCAAGGATGTCACCGCGCTGATCAACGCCTGTGACGCGGGCCGCGAAGGTGAGCTGATCTTCCGCCTGATCGAGCAATACGCCGGTGGCGCCAAGGGCGGCCTGGGCAAGCCGATCCAGCGCCTGTGGCTGCAGTCGATGACGCCCCAAGCCATCCGTGACGGCTTTAACAAGCTGCGCTCCGATAACCAGATGCTGGGCCTGGCCGATGCCGCCCGCAGCCGCTCCGAAGCCGACTGGCTGGTGGGCATCAACGGCACGCGGGCGATGACCGCGTTCAACTCGCGCGATGGCGGTTTCTTCCTGACCACCGTGGGCCGTGTGCAGACCCCCACCCTGTCGCTGGTCGTCGAGCGCGAGGAAAAGATCCGCAAGTTCGTCAGCCGCAACTACTGGGAAATCCACGGTGAGTTCAACGCCCAGGCGGGCGCCTACCCGGGCAAGTGGTTCAACCCGGCCTGGAAGAAAAGCGACGACGCCGAGGCGCGCGCCGACCGCGTCTGGAGCCAGCAGGAGGCGCAGGCGATTGCCGAGGCCGTGCGCGGCAAGCCCGCCACGGTGACCGAAGAGTCCAAGCCCACCACCCAGGCATCGCCCCTGCTGTTTGACCTGACCAGCCTGCAGCGCGAGGCCAACAGCAAGTTCGGCTTCTCGGCCAAGACCACCTTGGCGCTGGCCCAGGCGCTGTACGAGCGCCACAAGGCACTGACCTACCCGCGTACCGATTCGCGCGCGCTGCCCGAGGACTACCTGCCCGTCGCGCGCCAAACCTTCGAGATGCTGGCCCACAGCAATATGCAGCAGCTCGCGCCGTTTGCGCAGCAGGCCATTGGCGCCAACTACATCCGTGCCAACAAGCGCATTTTTGACAACAGCAAGGTCTCGGACCACTTTGCCATCATCCCGACCACGCAGGCGCCCGGTGCCTTGAGCGAGGCCGAACACAAGCTCTACACCTTGGTGGTGCGCCGCTTCATGGCAGTGTTCTTCCCCAGCGCCGAGCACCAGGTCACCACGCGCGTCAGCCAAATTGACGACCACCACTTCAAGACCGAAGGCAAGGTGCTGGTCAAGCCCGGTTGGCTGGCCATCTACGGCAAGGAAGCGGCCCACGAAGTGGAAGACGCCAAGGAAGGCGACAAGGGCCAGAACCTGGTGCCGGTGCAGCCCGGCGAGAAGCCCACGGCCGACCCGGTCGAGCCCAAGGGCCTCAAGACCAAGCCGCCCGCCCGCTACTCGGAAGCGACCCTGCTGGGCGCGATGGAGAGCGCCGGCAAGCAGATCGACGACGACGAGCTGCGCGAAGCCATGCAGGAAAAGGGCCTGGGCACGCCTGCGACGCGCGCGGCCATCATCGAAGGCCTGCTGACCGAAAAATACATGCTGCGCGAAGGCCGCGAGCTGATCCCCACGGCCAAGGCCTTCCAGCTGATGACCTTGCTGCGCGGGCTGCAGGTCGAAGAGCTCTCGCGTGCCGACCTGACCGGTGAGTGGGAGTACAAGCTCGCGCAGATGGAAAAAGGCCAGCTCTCGCGCGAAGCCTTCATGGCCGAGATCCAGGCGATGACCGAGCGCCTGGTGAAAAAGGCCAAGGAATACGACCGCGACACCATCCCCGGCGACTACGCCACCCTGTCCGCGCCCTGCCCCAACTGTGGCGGCGTGGTCAAGGAAAACTACCGCCGCTATGCCTGCACGGGCGTAGGCGGCACTGGCGACGGCTGCGGCTTCTCGTTCACCAAATCGCCCGCCGGCCGCACCTTCGAGACCGCCGAGGCCGACCAGCTGCTGCGCGATCGCAAGATCGGCCCGCTCGATGGCTTCCGCTCCAAGGCCGGCTGGCCCTTTGCCGCCGAAGTGGCCATCGTGCGCGACGAGGACAACAACAACTACAAGTTCGAGTTCCTGTTCGAGGACAACAAGTCCGACGAGGAATCGGGCGAGCTGGTGGACTTTGGCAGCCAGAACACCCTGGGCGCCTGCCCCAAGTGCGGCGCGCCCGTGTTCGAGCATGGCGCCAACTATGTCTGCAGCAAGGCCGTACCCACGGCCCAGCAACCCACGCCCAGCTGCGACTTCAAGAGCGGCCAGATCATCTTGCAGCAGCCCATCGAGCGCGACCAGATGGCCAAGCTGCTGGCCACCGGCAAGACCGACCTGCTCGACAAGTTCGTCTCCAACCGCACGCGACGCAGCTTCAAGGCCTTCCTGGCCTGGGACAAGGAAGCCGGCAAGGTGAACTTCGAGTTCGAGCCGCGCGACAGCAAGTTCCCGCCGCGCAAGGGCGCAGCCGCCAAGACCGCAACCAAGACGGCCAGCAAGACCGCTGCCAAAGCGACCAAGACGGCGGCCAAAACCGCCACCAAGACCGCCTCCAAGACGGCCACCAAATCCGCCGCCAAAACGCCGCGCAAGGTTGCCGCCACGCTGACCCCGAGCCCGGCGCTCGCCGCCGTGATTGGTAGCGAGGCCACCTCGCGCCCCGAAGTCATCAAAAAGCTCTGGGACTACATCAAGGCAAACGGCCTGCAGGACGCCAAGGACAAACGCGCGATCAATGCCGACGCCAAACTGCAGCCGCTGTTTGGCAAGGACCAGATCAGCATGTTCGAGATCGCCGGCATTGTTGGCAAGCATGTGAGCTGAGCGCCGGGATGCAGCACCACCGCGCAGCCCACCGTGCCTGCCCGTAGCGCTGAGCATGGCCAAGGGTGAGCCGCTGCAGCTGCTGGCCCTGGCTGCAGGCATCTATCTGCTGCTGGAGGCCAGCTTTCATGGCGTGGCCTGGCTGCTCGCGCGCATCATTGACCGCGAGGCGCGGCGCCGAGGCCAGCTGACCGAGCCCAGCCGGGCGCACTGGCAGGCCATCTTCTACCGCTTGTTTGCGGTATTGGCGGTGCTGATGCTGAGCCATTGGTTCAGCCTGGGCTTGAACGGACCGCATGCGCCGCGCTGGCAGCAGTGGCTGCTGGGCGCCGTCATCATCGCCACCGTGCTGTCGGTGGTGATGGTCAGCGATGCCGCCATCATCCAGAAGCTCAAGAAGGACAGCCAGCCGCATTTCAGCAATATGCAGGAGATGGGGCTGCTCTACATCCTGCGCCACCTGCCCGCGCACCGGCCCTGGTATTTCAGCGCGGCCTACCTGCCACTGGCCCGCCGGATTAATGGGGGTATCAGCCTGCTGGCGTTTTTGCTGCTGTACCTCGATTTGCGCGTTTACCAAGGGGGCTGATACAGTGCCAGCCATGTCCCCATGCCTGTGCCCCTCACCATGTACCTGCGCCCTGCCTACCGCCGGCTGATCTGGCTGGCCCTGGTGGTGGCCTGCGCTGCCGCCGTGTACGCATGGCGTGGCCCGGCGCTCATCGGCGATGCCGAGCAGGCCGCCGCCACGCTGTGGCGCAAAGCCTCATCACCGCCTCCGCCCAGCGCCGAGGAGCAGCAGCGCAGCCAGGCACGGCGCGCCGATCCTGCGGCGGGCACCGGCCCGGCGCGGCCCGCTGCCGTGCCGCGCAAATGCCAGTTGAACGGCCAGACCATCTACACCGATGGCCCCTGCCCGGCAGGCAGCCTCGAGCAGATCGTTCCGGAAAACCTGTCTGTCATTGCGCGCTGAGCACCCCTTGCCAATACCGCAGTGCGCTACCCCCAGCCACCATCTGCGCGATACTGCCTGCGCCATGCACACCGGAGCTGCATGGCATCGATCAAGGACAGGCGTGCAATCAGCGGACAGGCAATGGTTTGACGAGGCGTACTACCAGCGCTTTTATTTCGACAAGAAAACCAGCGTGGTGGACACCGCGCATGCCGCGCGCCTGGGTGCCTTTGTCTGCAGCTACCTGCAATACGTGCGCGTGCCGGTCCAGCGTGTGCTGGATGTGGGCTGCGGCATCGGCCTGTGGCGCGATGCGATTGCGCAGCACTTTCCGCAGGCCAGCTACCACGGGGTCGAGTACAGCGAGTACCTGTGCCAGCGCTACGGCTGGGAGCAAGGCTCGGTCGTGGACTATGCGCCGGCCGATGGCCAGCCGTTTGACCTGGTGATCTGCCAAGGCGTGCTGCCCTACCTGAGCCCGGCCGATCTGAAGCTGGCGCTGGCCAATCTGGGCCGGCTGAGCAAAGGTGCGCTCTATGTCGAAGCCGTTGCGCGCGAAGACTATGAGCGCGACATCATCGACGACGAGCTGACCGACCCGCGCCTCTACCGCCACCGCGCCGAGCTCTACCGCCGTGGCCTGGCCCAGGGTTTTACCGAGCTGGGCGGTGGTGTGTGGCTGAGCCGGCGCGCCGATGTGCCGCTGTTTGCGCTCGAAGCGTTGCAGAACTGAGCGGCGCCAAGGGCAGCGCTAAACCCGCTGCGCTGCTCGGTTGGGCGGGGCGAGGACAATAGCGCCCGTGTCATCCCTGCCCTCTTCCCCCCTTGCCAGCGAGGCCGCCACGACGAGCGCGTCCACCACCGCTGGTGCCCTTGTCCCCCATGCCGTCTCGCGCCTGCGCGCCGAGCGGCTGCAGCGCAGCACCCGCCCTTTTCTGGCCCGAGGCGGCCCCAAGGGGGAGCGCTGTGAGGGATGCCGGCTGCGCCCCAGCCACTGCCTTTGCGCGCTGCGCCCCACGCAGCCCACCACGGCGGGCATATGCCTGCTGATGCACGATGCCGAGCCGCTCAAGCCCAGCAACACCGGCTGGCTAATCGCCGATGTGGTGGCCGAGACCTGGGCCTTTGGCTGGTCGCGCACGGAGATGGATGCGGGCTTGGAGGCGCTGCTAGCCGATCCCCAATGGCAGCCCTATGTGGTCTTTCCCCAGGAGTTTGTGCATGAGCCCGGCCGCGCCGTGCAGCAGCTGCCGCCACCATCACTCGGTGCAGCTCGCAGGCCGCTGTTTATCCTGCTCGATGCCACCTGGCCCGAGGCGCGCAAGATGTTCCGCAAGAGCCCTTACCTGGACCGATTTCCGGTGCTCAGCCTGCACCCCGAGCAGATCTCGCGCTACCAGCTGCGGCGCTCGCGCCGCGATGACCATTTCTGCACTGCCGAGGTCGCTGCCCTCTGCCTCGATCTCGCCGGCGACCTGCGCGCCGCGCAGACCCTGGAAACCTACCTGGACATCTACACCCACCACTACCTGCAGGCCAAGCACCAGCTGCCGCCCGAATGGCACAGCGCCGCGCACCAGCAGCTCCAGCGGCTGCAAAACCCTCTGTGACAGCGCTGTCACTGTCGTGTCTACATAGCTAATCTGGTTGCTATGGCAGCCACTACCCCGCGTCAACCCTGACAGGGTTTACCAAAAAACCCTTGGGCACACCACAACGCCAGATTTGCCAGAATTCTCCTACGCACGGGCTTCTCCAACGAAAGCACCGTGTAGCAAGCCCTCCTGGGACGATTGCGCATTCGCCAAAACATTAGATCGTTTTTCAGAACAATCTATTCTGATTTAGGCTATTTATCGGAGGCGAGCCACTGCATACACTAACTACATCGATCAACGAGAACCACACAAGGTGCACTGCACCACCCGTTGAGCGAACCAGCCCCTCATGGTGAGTCGCTGGAGTTCTCCAGGAGTTAAAAATGAACGCACGTATTTTCTCGATCGCCGGTGTAGCTGCTCTGATGTTGGGTGCCGGTGTTGCCCAGGCCCATCCCTTTGAAGGCGACCAGTCGATTGCTCCCCCAGTGGCTGCCACCAGCGCCGTGAGCCGCGCTGAGGTGCAAGCGCAATTTGTCGAAGCCCAGAAGAACGGCACCCTGTTGTTCAAGGGCGATCAGCTGCAAGCCAATGCTTTTGAAAAGGGCAGCAGCAACCTCTCCCGCGCCGATGTGGTGAAAGCCGCCCACGACGCCCGCGTTGCCGGCACCTTGCCTGAAGGCGAAAGCTTCGGCGAATAAGCCCAGGCATGAACGCTGAGAGTGGGCCACAGTCCGCTCTCGCAGCCCCCAAATTTCGAATCAACCTATTTTTGGACGCCGCCGCTCTCACAGCGCAAATCAGCGATTTGCCAGCAGCGCGGGTCCGTGGAGAGAAACCATGTTTGCACGCAATATGTCCGCTTTGATGATGGCCGCTGGCCTGGTGTTTGCCGGTGCTGCCAGCGCAGCCACCACTGCCCCCGTGGGCAATGGCTCGGACTACCCTGCCTACCCAGCAGCACACAGCACCCTGACCCGCGCCGACGTGCAGGCCCAGGTGAGCGAAGCCCAGCGCAATGGCGCCATGGCCGTGATCGGTGACCGCATCAACACCTTCGGTGCTGAAAGCAGCACCTCCAGCCTCAGCCGCGCCCAAGTGCAGCAGCAGGCCCATGAAGCCTTGGTCGCCGGCACCCTGCCTGAAGGCGAATCCTTCGGCGAATAAGCGAAGAAAACCGCTCTGCAAGGCAGACGCTGGCAGAGCGGTCAGATGTCAGGGCCTAGCCATTGGGCAGGGCCTGAGACAGCATGAAGACGGGCACTGCCCGCCACACAACAAAAACGCATCTAGTGCGTAGCCCGGCCAGACCTTGTCCCGTTGCGTCTGGGCCGTGCTCTTGGTAGCCACTGCCGGTTCGCCGGCAGTGGTCTTTTTACGCCTCGCGCCGCGACCACAACCCTTGATACGTCGTTGCCTGGCCGGCTGCTCCTCACCTTGTCGTACTACCGTACTGTCTGCGGCTCGGCGCCTAGTCGGGGACGCCTAGCTTCAACCGCAAACCTCCGGTTTGCTGGGCTGTGCTCACAGCTCTTAATCCAATGCAAAACCGGTTTCGGTGATCTGCAGCTGGCCGTTCTCGCCCTTCTGCAACCAGCCTTGCTCGCAGGCATAGTCCATGGCAGGTTGCTGCTCTGCGGCGCTGACGCCATGGCGCTCCAGCACATGGCTCAAAGATTCCGCATCCAAACCATCGCCCGCGCGCAGCAGCTCCTCGTTGACCATCAGGTAGAGCAGGTGCTTGGCATTCTTGCGTGTTGCTTCTGTATCGGTCATCCGTCTTTTCCTCCATCGGCATAAAAAAACCGCAACTCGGTTGCGGTTCAGGTGTGGTGGCCCTTATTGGGCCTTTTTCATCCAATCGGACAGCTCATCGGCGTGCTCTTGCTCCTGCTCCAGAATCTGCTCGATCAGGCGGCGCGTGGTGTGGTCCTTGTCACCGATCAGATCAACCATCTGCGTATAGGCCTCGATGGCGACGCGCTCGGCCACCAGGTTGGAGCGGATCATCGAGTGCAGGTCCATGTCGTCGTTGTAGTCGGCATGGCTGCGGGCCGTCAGACTGTCGGGGTTGAAGTCGGGCTCGCCGCCCAGCTGCACGATGCGGGTCGCAATACGGTCGGCATGGGCCTGCTCTTCTTGCGCATGTACCAAGAACTCTTCTGCAATGGCCGGCGATTCCAGGCCCGTCGCGGTGAAATGGTGGCGCTTGTAGCGCAGGATGCAGACCAGCTCGGTGGCCAGCGAATCGTTGAGCAGACGGATGATGTCCTCACGGTATGGAGAGTCATCGGGCAGCACAGCGCCTTCTTCCAGGCTCTTCTTGGCGGCGTCGAGACGCTTGGTATCAAGCGCCAGCGGGGTGCGGGATTTATCTGGCATCGTGGCTTCCTTTTTTGTGGGAGGTTGTTTTGTAAACAGTACCCCTCCAAGGTAAACCCGCCGCAGCCCCGCGTCTGTGAGACAAGGGCTACTGTGCTTGCGCTAAAAGTTCAGAATCCCGCCCCGGGCTGGGCCAGATAGTGCAGCTCTTCGGCGGTGCTGCGGCGGCCCAAGATCGCATTGCGGTGCGGAAAACGCCCAAAGCGGGTGATGACGGCCTGGTGGCGCAGCGCGTAATCCCAGGTGCCTTGCAGATAGGTCTGCAGCTCGGCGGGCTCGGGGTGGCTGTCACGCAGCTGGGCAAACAGGTCCACACTGCGCTGCTGCAAGGCCGCATCCTCGGCATGCTCCAGCGGCAGATAGACAAATACCCGCACCACTGCCGGCAGCGCCTGGTCCTGGCCGCTGTCGCACAGGCCGAGCGCCAGCTGCAATGCCAGCGGGTCGCCAGCAAAGGATTCGGGCGTGCCCCGGTAGATATTGCGTGTGAACTGGTCGAGCACGATGATGCGGGCCAGCGTATCCCAGACGCCCTCTGTCCAGCCAGGCAAATCACCCTTGAGCGCCGCCTGCACCGTCGCGCCAAAATGCGTACGGATGCGCGCATCGAATGCATCGGACTTGCTGAACCATTGCTGCTTGTGCTGCAAGGCCTCGCTGTTGCTGGGGCGAGCGCTACCCAACCAGAATTGCAGTACCTCGTCGGCAGAGGCGATGGGTGCGGGTGCAGGTGCGGATGCGGAAGCTGAGGTCATGGCGAAGCCTGTATCAATCAAAGCCCGTTTTTTACCATGCAGCAGCAGCCTGCAGAAACAGCAAAGCCGGGCAAGGCCCGGCTTTGTTCTGGGTGACCGCCGCTTATGCGGTGCGCGAGCCGGCAGGCTGCTGCACTGGCTTGCTGCTGGAGCGGTCACGCAGACCCAGCGCCCAGCGCTCGATGGTGTAGAAAGACAGCGCGGCAAACGCGGCCGAGATCGGCAGGCCCAGGATCACCACCCACTGCCAGTCGGTGTGGGCGCGCAGCAGGCGCACAACAGGGTAGTGCCAGAGGTAGATACCGTAGGACATCTTGCCCACCCAGACCAGGGCCGGCAGGCTCAGCATGTCGAACAGCACACCCTTTTGCTTGCTCACGGCAACGATGATGGCAGCGGCCACCAGCTCCACCAGCGCAAAGCCCCAGAGCAGCGCACCGGCGTCGTCCCACCCGTAGCCAATCACGGCAAAGGGCAGCACCGGCAGCAGCCACAGCAGGTATTTTTGGCGTGCATGCAGCGCATCCATCCACTCGGGGCGGTGCACGGCCACAGCGGCCAGCGCGCTGCCCAGCAGCATGCCGGTGGCGCGGGTGTCAAAGCGGAAGAAGATTTCGTAGAAGTGCTGGCCCTGGACCACCCAGTAGGCGCGCCAGACAAACATCAGCGCCACCAGCAGCAGCACCGGGCGCCACAGCTGCTTGCGCGCGGTATGCGCCAGCAGCAGCACCAAGAGCGGCGGCCAGACCAGGTAGAAGTGCTCTTCCACCGACAGCGACCACATGTGCAGCAAGGTGTCCGGGCTGTCAAAAAAGGCGATGCCGTAGTCGGCCAGGTACAGCGCAGAGACCACCACGTCCTGGTTCACATCATCGAGACCGGGCCAGATCAGCGGCGCAAACAGCCAGTAGGCGGCCAGAAACAGCAGCAAGGCCGGGCCCAGGCGCAAAAAGCGGCGCTTGTAAAAGCGCCAGAAGTCAAGCCGGCCCGATTGCTGGTGTTCCTTGAGCAACAGCGACGTGATCAAAAAGCCGCTGAGCACAAAGAACAGGTCCACACCGAAGAAGGCGCCGTCAAACATCGGCGCATGGGCGTGTGACAGGAACACCAGAACAATGGCCACTGCGCGCATACCATCGAGCGCAGGGTTGTATTTCATACGGAATCCAGACAAAACCAAAGATCTCCATCTAACCGCAGCAGGGCCAAAGCCGTTGCCGCGCTCCCAGACTTGGTGTCAATTGTTGCGCTGCCTGGGTGCAGGCCCGGAGGCTGCCCAACCAGCGCTTGCTGGGAATTAAACATCTGTGCTTAACGCGCCAAGTGGCACGAAAGCTGACCCATCGGGCTTTGTGGTCCCCGCATGGCCGCTGGTCTCCAGGGCATGCAGGGAATACCAACCATGCGCCAGAGCGCGACGATTGAGAACCCGAGCCTATCGATTTAGTTCCGGCGTGGATGCTTTATTTTGTGACCAATGCACCGCAAATGCGTCCATCTTGCAGTCACCTTGCAGCGCTTGCGCCTGGTGGCCCAGCACGCCCGCTCCTCGCCGTCCATCCCCTCTGCCTTGCCTGGCCCGCTGGGTCTGCGCCCGGGGCCCCTGCCTGCTTCGCACGGTGTGCGAAGCCTGCATGGCGATGATCGCCTGCAGGCCCGCAAGCGCTGTGTAGGAAAAAACGAAAGGCACCCGTCAGCACCCGGGCGCGAATTGTGCCAGCTAGCGATGCCCTGCTGTCGCAAAAAGCGGGATGCAACTGACAAAAAATAACATTGCAAATCAGGATGCCGGAGGCCCTGGGACCAGAAACAGCGCACCTGCTGCCAGGGTGACAGCTTGCGTGCTAACCCCCATGCAAGCGCGCGCTGCTTTGCGTACGCTCGGGCTACGCTTTTTCTTTTGCCATGACCACCTCTGCCCCCTCCCCCCTGCCCCAGATCGAGCACTACGCGCAATGGCTCAGCCAGCAGCATGGCCTGCACTTTGACGACTACGAGGCCATGCATGCCTGGTCGGTCGAGCATCTGGCCGCATTTTGGCGCAGCATCTGGGACTACTACCAGCTTGAATCTCCTACGCCGATCACCGAGGTGCTGAGCGACGATGCCATGCCCGATGCGCGCTGGTTCAGCGGCGCCCAGGTCAGCCTGCCGCGCCAGCTGCTGCGCCACACGGCAGCGGCCCAGCAGGCCGGGGTGCCAGCGATCGTCAGCGACAACGAACTCGGCCAGGTGCGCGAGATGGCCTGGCCCGAGCTGCAGCGCCAGGTGGCCTCGGTGGCGGTGGCGCTGCGCAGCCTGGGCATTGGCCGGGGCGACCGCGTGGCCGCCTATATGCCCAATATCCCCGAGACGGTGGTCGCGATGCTGGCCTGCGTCAGCCTGGGCGCGATCTGGAGCGTCTGCGCCCCCGACATGGGCGTGGCTGCCGTGGTGGACCGCTTCAAGCAGATCGAGCCCAAGGCCTTGATCGCCGTCGATGGCGTCTACTACGGCGGCAAGCCGCTGGACCGCAGTGCTGTGGTGCAGTCTTTGCTGGCCGAGCTGCCCACGGTGCAGCACTGCCTGACCGTGCAGACCCCTTATGCCGCCGCCCCGGTGGGCAGCCACCACTGGGACTGGGCCACCACCGGCCAGGACGCACATGCCGTCGCGGCGTTCGAGCCCGAATGGCTGCCGTTTGACCACCCGATCTGGATCGTCTACTCCAGCGGCACCACCGGCCTGCCCAAGCCCATCGTGCATGGCACCGGCGGCATCCTGCTGGCCTTGCATGTGGCGGGGCTGCACAACGACCTGGGCGCCAGCTACAGCGACAGCCATGCGGGCGAGCGCTTTCTCTGGTACAGCTCCACCGGCTGGGTGATGTGGAACATCCAGGTCAGCGGCCTGCTGTTTGGCACCACGATCACCATCTTCGACGGCCACCCGGCCGGCAGCAGCAGCCAGCCCGACTGGGGCGTGCTGTGGCGCTTTGCCGCGCTCCACCACACCAGCATCTTTGGTGCGGGTGCCGCCTATTTCAGCAACTGCATGAAGGCCGGCCTCGACGTGGGCGCGATCCCTGGCCTGCAGCAGGTGCGCACCTTGGGCAGCACCGGCTCGCCGCTGGCACCCGAGGTGCAGCGCTGGGGCAGCGCCCAACTGCAGGCCGCAGGAGCTGGCGAGGTGTTCTGGTGCAATATCTCGGGCGGCACCGATTTTTGTGGCGCCTTCATCGGCGGCAACCGCAGCCTGCCCCAGGCGCCCGGCCGCATGCAATGCCGCTGGCTGGGCCATGCGGTGGAGGCCTGGAACGAGCAAGGCCTGGCCGTGCGCGACGAGGTCGGCGAGCTGGTCTGCACCCGACCTATCCCATCGATGCCGCTGTACTTCTGGAACGACCCGGGCAAGCAGCGCTACCTGGACAGCTATTTCGACCACTGGCCCGGCATCTGGCGCCATGGCGACTGGATCCAGATCAACAGCGACGGCAGCTGTGTGATCTATGGCCGCAGCGACGCCACCATCAACCGCCAAGGCCTGCGCATGGGCACCAGCGAGATCTACAACGCCATCGAGGCGCTGCCCGAAGTGCAGGATTCGATGGTCATCGACCTGGAGTACCTGGGCCGCAGCAGCTATATGCCGCTGTTTGTCGTGCTGCGCGAGGGCCTGGTGCTGGACGCCGCCATCCAGGGCCGCATCGAGCAGGCGATACGCACTGCGCTGTCGCCCCGCTTTATCCCCGACACCATCGCGCAGGTGGCCGAGGTGCCGCGCACCTTGACCGGCAAAAAGCTGGAGCTGCCGATCAAGAAACTGCTGCTGGGCCAGCCCGCCGACAAGGTGCTGAACCCGCAGACCATGGCCAACCCTGGCTGCCTGCCCTGGTACGAGGCCTTTGCCGCCCAGCATCTGGCGCGGCTCAGCCAGCCAGCCGCTGGCTGAAAGCCCTGCGCTGCAGCGATGGACGGACGGTGCGATAATGGAAAGCTATCGAGATGCAGCGGCTGGGCACCCCAGCCTCGGCGCCTGAGCCCCAGGGCCCGCGCCACAGCGCCTTCTCGCCACCGACCCTCCTCCTGAAGACGCGCAGGCCACCCGCCTGCGTGTCTGCAACCTGTATGCCTTCATCCATTTCTCTGCGCCTGGTGTTTATCCTGGGCCTGCTATCCGCCATTGGCCCCTTTGCCATCGACATGTACCTGCCGGCCCTGCCGCAGATTGGCGCCAGCCTGCAAGCGCCCGTCGGGGCCGTGCAAGCCAGCCTGACGGCCTTCTTCCTGGCGCTGGGCGTGGGCCAGCCGCTGTTTGGCACCCTGGCCGATATGTGGGGCCGCAAGAAGCCGCTCTACCTGGGCCTGGCGATTTTTGTGCTGGCCAGCGTCGGCTGCGCGCTGGCGCAGGACATCCACACGCTGGTGGTGCTGCGCTTTATCCAGGGCCTCGGCGCGGCAGCGGGCATGGCCATTCCGCGCGCGGTGGTGCGTGATCTGCACACCGGCCACGAGGCCGCACGCATGATGTCGCTGCTGATGCTGGTCTTCAGCGTCTCGCCCATCCTCGCGCCGCTGGCCGGCAGCGGGGTGATTGCAATCGGCGGCTGGCGCATGGTGTTCTGGGTGGTGGCAGTGGCCGCGCTGATCGGCATGGTGGCCATGGCGCGCGGCCTGCCCGAGACGCGCGCATCCAACAACGGCGTGGACAGCAGCCTGGGCGGTGTGCTCCAGGCCTATGGCCTGCTGCTGCGCGACTGGCACTACCTGGGCCTGGTGTTTATCGGCGCCTGCGCGATGGCCGGTTTCTTTGTCTACCTGGCCGGCTCGCCCTTTGTGCTGATCAACCACTACGGCCTGAGCACCACGCAGTACAGCATGGCCTTTGCATTCAATGCGATTGCCTTTATTGGCGCGGCGCAGTTTACCGGCATGCTGGGCAAGCGCTTTGGCCTGGTGCCCGTTGTCAAGCTGGCCGCTACCGCCAGCGGTGTGGTGATGTGCTGCCTGCTGGCCTACTACCTGGTGGGTGGCGACCAGCTCGCCGTGTTGATTGGTCTGTACTTTGTCGCCAGCGGCTTGATGGGCCTGGTGATCCCCACGACTTCGGTGCTGGCGCTGGAGGCGCATGGCCAGATTGCCGGCACAGCCTCGGCCTTGCTGGGCACCTTGCAGATGCTGACCGGCGCGGTCGCCATGCAGATCGTGGGCCTGTTCTCCAGCGGCAAACCGCTGCCGATGGTGGTGGGCATGGCCACCGGCGCGCTGTGCGGCGTGCTGCTGACCTGGATCACCTTGGGCGGCCGGCGCGGCGCCCGGGTCTGATGCCTGCCAACGACCTCTAACGACAACGCCCGCAGCTTGCGGGGCGTTTTTGCTTTTGGAGGTTTAAACCTTGGGCTGGCGGTAGGCCAGGCAGAGCTTGTTGCCATCGGGGTCGCGCAGGTAGGCCAGGTACAGGGCCGCAGGGCCTTCGCCGCGCCAGCCCGGTGGGTCTTCACAGGCCACGCCACCATGGGCCAGGCCCACCGCATGGGCCTGGTCGACCTGCTCGGTGCTGCTGGCGGCAAAGCCGGTCGTGCTGCCATTGCCGATAGTGGCTGCCTCGCCATTGATGGGGGTGCTGACGCTGAAGGTGCCGCCATTGGCGCGCCAGAAATAGCGGTTCTTGTTGGCGGCACCCGGGGGCACGCCCAACTCGGCGAGGAAGGCGTCGTAGAACTGGCGTGATTTCTCCAGATCGCTGGTGCCGAGCATGATGTGGCTGAACATGGGTGTCTCCTTGCAGGGTGGAAAAAACGGAGGGGAAAGATCAGGCAGCTGCCACTATAGCGGCGCTGGCGGGCGGCTGAAAACGGGCGCTTGTCGCGCAGTATCCACCATCGCGCGGGCCGGTTTGCAGCCAGCACACAACAGTGCCTGGCCGTGCAAGTGCCAGTCCTTAGCCCCTGGTTCTGGTCACCTGTCGCCTGCCTGCCAATCACCGAACACGCACAGCCGCTATAGTCGCCCCGAGCCTGCTGGCGTGCGTTGCGCGCGCCGGGTGCAGGCACCATCCACACATGAATTTACAAAATATCCTCGGCCCACAGGCCGCCTCACACCTGCGTTTGATGGGCATGGCCTTGCTTTGGGGCGCGTCCTGGCCCAGTGGCCGCATGGTGGCCCAGCACATGCCGCCACTGGCAGCGTCGGGCCTGCGTTTTGTACTGGCCGCCGTGGTGCTGCTGGTCTGGCTGTATGCGGCAGGCGGCATGGCCGGGCTCAGGCACTGGTCGCCCAAGCGCTGGTTGGGCATGGCCGCCGCTGCAGCTACAGGCGTATTTGGTTACGCGGCCTGCTTTTTGAGTGGCCTGCAGTACCTGCCCGCCAGCAAGGCGGCGCTGGTCATCACGCTCAACCCGGTGCTCACCTTGCTGCTGGCTGCCTGGATCTTTCGGGAACGCATCAACCGCACGATTGCCTTGGGCATGGCGCTGGCGGCGCTGGGTGCGGTGCTGGTCATCTCGCATGGCGATCCAGCCCAGCTGCTGGCCGGTGGCCTGGGCCGGGGCGAACTGCTGATCCTGGGCTGCGTGGCCTGCTGGGTCAGCTACACCTTGCTGGGCCGGGCGATTCTGGCCGGGGTCGATGCGCTGTCCACCACGGCCGTCACCGCGACCATTGGCGCCGTGATGCTGCTGGCCGCCAGCCTGGTGGTCGAAGGGCCGCAGGGCATGGCCCAGGCCTTCGATGCGGGCCTGTCCGCCTGGGGCGCGCTGCTGTTTCTGGCCTGGGGCTCTACCGCGCTGGCTTACGCCTGGTACTTTGATGGCGTCAAGGCACTGGGCGCTGGCGCGGCATCGGGCTATATCACCCTGGTGCCGGTGATTGGCGTGGCCTGCTCGGCCCTGTGGCTGGGCGAGCAGATCGATGCACCCATGCTCGCCGGGGGCGCGATGGCGCTGGCGGGCACCGCGGTGATGAACTGGGGCCGGCGCACACCGCGTGCTGCGGCGGCTGCAGCGGCAGCGCGCTAAACCGCCAGCGCGCTTCACACCGCCAGCGGGTTCTCGGCCAGCTGCGGCGGCAGCTCCGCCCAGGGCTCGTTCATGAACTGCTGGGCCGCATAGTCCATAAAGGCCTGCACGCGCGCCGGCCGCGTACGGCCCGGCGGGGTGACGATGTTCAGCGACAGCACATCGGCCTCCCAGCCCGGCATGGCGGTCTGCAGGCTGCCATCGCGCAGCTCCTGCCACACCAGAAATGACGGCTGCAGCGCCAGCCCCATGCCGGCCAGCAGTGCGGGCTGCAGCGCCTCGGCATTGTTGACTTGCATCTGTATCGGCATCACCTGCGTGTACTCGCCATGGCGCGCATGGCGAAAGCGCCAGCTGGTGCCATAGCGCGCCAGGCTGTACTGCAGGCCCTTGTGCTGGGCCAGATCGCGCGGGTGCACCGGGTGGCCATAGCGCTCGAAATAGGCCGGTGAGCCGACCAGCAAGATGCGCACCTTGCACAGGGTGCGCGCAATCAGGCTCGAATCGCTCAGGTTGGCAATGCGCAGCGCCAGGTCAAAGCGGTCGCGGATCAGGTCCACCTGCTCGTCAGCGAAGTGCAGGTTCAGCTCCACATCCGGGTGCATCTTCATGAACTTGGGCAGGATCGGCGACAGCCGCGCAATGCCAAAGGACATCGGCGCGGCAATGCGGATCTGGCCGCGCAGGCTGGTGGAGCGGTCGGTGATGTCGGCCTCCACCGCCTCGCCCTCCTGCAGGATGCGCGTGGCCCGCTCCAGCGCGCTGCTGCCGGCATCGGTCAGCGCCATGCGGCGTGAGGTGCGGTGGAACAGGCTGGTCTTCATGCGGCCCTCAAGCCGCGTGATGGCCTTCGATACCGTTGCCTGCGACAGCGCCAGCTCGGCAGCGGTGCGCGCGAACGATCCGGTCTCGGCGACCTTGGCAAAAATGGCCCAGGCCTCCAGGTCAGGCAGCTTGCTCATGGCTTCATCGCTTTCTCAATCACATCAAATATGGAATGAATGCTTTTCTATATTTTCTATTTTAATCATATTCAAGGCGACCTACACTTTCTTCATCGACGACAAAACACCTGGAGAAAGACATGATTGAACGACGCAGCTTTGACAGCCTGGGCGGTGCCAACCACGGTTGGCTCGATGCCAAGCACCACTTCTCTTTTGCCGACTACCGTGACGCCCAGCGCGTGAACTGGGGCGCCCTGCGGGTCTGGAACGATGACACCATCGCGCCGCAAACCGGCTTCCCACCGCACGGCCATGCCGACATGGAAATCATCACCTATGTCCGTGAAGGTGCAATCACCCACGAAGACAGCCTGGGCAACCGGGGCCGCACCGAAGCCGGTGATGTGCAGGTGATGAGCGCCGGCAGCGGCGTGCGCCACTCGGAATACAACCTCGAGTCCACGACGACCCGCATCTTCCAGATCTGGATCCTGCCCGACCGCCAAGGCGACAAGCCCAGCTGGGGCGCCAAGCCCTTCCCCAAGGGCGACCGCAGCGGCAAGTTCGTGACCCTGGCCAGCGGCATGGACGGTGATGGCGACGCGCTGCCCATCCGTGCCAATGCCCGGGTGCTGGGTGCCACGATCAAGGCCGGTGAAAGCCTGGACTACGGTTTTGACCATGCCGACCGCTATGGCTACCTCGTCCTTGCCAAGGGCAGTGCCTCGGTCAATGGTGTGGCGCTGTCCAGCCGCGATGGTGCTGCCATCCATGGCGAGACCACGATCCGCATCACCGCCACGGAAGACACCGAAATCGTGCTGGTGGATGCACCGGCCCTGAACTGAGCACCTGTAGATCCTTTGTAGACAGCTTCCTTCCCGTTTTTTAACCTTTCAAGAGCACGCACCATGACCAACAAATCTTTCCTCGAAGTCCTGACCCCCGCCAACAGCCAGATGATCTTCATCGACCAGCAGCCCCAGATGGCCTTTGGCGTACAGTCCATCGACCGCCAGACGCTGAAGAACAACGTGGTGGGCCTGGCCAAGGCGGCCCAGGTGTTTGGCGTACCGACGACGATCACCACGGTCGAGACCCACAGCTTCTCGGGCCACACCTACCCAGAGCTGCTGAATGTGTTCCCCAGCAACCCCATCCTGGAGCGCACCTCGATGAACTCCTGGGACGACCAGAATGTGCGCGATGCGCTGGCCGCCAACGTTGCCAAGGGCCACAAGAAGATCATCGTCTCGGGCCTGTGGACCGAGGTCTGCAACACCACCTTTGCCCTGAGCGCCATGCATGACGCCGGCTACGAGATCTACATGGTCGCCGATGCCTCCGGCGGCACCTCGCTCGAAGCGCACAACCAGGCCATGCAGCGCATGGTGCAGGCCGGTGTGGTGCCCGTCACTTGGCAACAAGTGCTGCTGGAGTGGCAGCGTGACTGGGCCAAGCGCGAGACCTATGACGCGGTGATGGACATCGTGCGCGAACACTCCGGTGCCTATGGCATGGGCGTGGACTATGCCTACACGATGGTGCACAAGGCCCCAGAGCGCGCACAGCACGGCAACACCATCGGCCCCAAGCCCGCTGTTTAATTGCCTTGAGGTGGGGTAGCCCCCACCGCTGCCCTCCCCGCACCAACCACCACGCACGCCACTGCCATGACCACCTCCAGCCCCGACACCATTTTTCACAACGGCCGCTTCACCACCTTGAACAAGGCCCAACCCACGGCCAGCGCCGTTGCCATCCGCGATGGCAAGTTTGTCGCGGTGGGCAGTGATGCCGAGGTGCTGGCGCTGGCCACGAGCGGCACCCGCAAGGTCGACCTGCAAGGCCGCAGCGCGCTGCCGGGTCTGTTTGACAACCATACCCATGTGATCCGGGGCGGCCTGAACTTCAACATGGAGCTGCGCTGGGATGGGGTGCGGTCGCTCGCCGATGCGCTGGAGATGCTGCGCCAGCAAGTGGCGATCACGCCGGCGCCGCAGTGGGTGCGCGTGGTGGGCGGTTTTAGCGAGCACCAGTTTGTCGAAAAGCGCCTGCCCACCCTGGCCGAGATCAATGCGATTGCGCCGGACACGCCCGTGTTCCTGCTGCATATGTATGACCGCGCCTTGCTCAACGCTGCTGCGCTGCGCGCTGTGGGCTACCACCGCGACACGCCCCAGCCACCGGGCGGCGAGATTGTGCGCGACAGCCAGGGCAACCCGCAGGGCCTGCTGCTGGCCAAGCCCAATGCCACCATCCTCTATTCCACCCTGGCCAAGGGCCCCAAGCTGCCCTTCGAGTACCAGGTCAACTCCACGCGCCACTTCATGCGCGAGCTCAACCGCCTGGGCGTGACCGGTGTCATCGACGCCGGTGGTGGATCGCAGAACTACCCCGATGACTACCAGGTCATCGAAGAACTGAACCAGCAAGGCCAGATCACCGTGCGACTGGCCTACAACCTGTTCACGCAAAAGCCCAAGGAAGAGAAGGACGACTTTCTGCAGTGGACGCAGTCGGTCAAGTACAAGCAGGGCAACGACTACTTCCGCCACAACGGCGCGGGCGAAATGCTGGTGTACTCGGCCGCTGACTTTGAAGACTTTCGCCAGCCCCGCCCCGACATGCCGCCGCAGATGGAGACCGAGCTGGAAGATGTGGTGCGCGTGCTGGTCCAGAACCAATGGCCCTGGCGCCTGCATGCCACCTATGACGAGACCATCAGCCGCGCGCTCGATGTGTTCGAAAAGGTGCACCAGGAAACACCCATCGACGGCCTGAACTGGTTCTTTGACCACGCCGAAACCATCTCCGACCGCTCGATCGACCGCATCGCTGCGCTGGGCGGCGGCATTGCCGTGCAGCACCGCATGGCCTACCAGGGCGAGTACTTTGCCGAGCGCTATGGCCACAAGGCGATGGAAGCCACGCCGCCGGTCAAGAAAATCCTGGAAAAAGGCGTCAAGGTCTCTGCGGGCACCGATGCCACCCGCGTGGCCTCGTACAACCCATGGGTGTCGCTGTCCTGGATGGTGACCGGCAAGACCGTCGGCGGCATGCAGATGTACCCCGAGCGCAACCTGCTGGACCGCGAAACCGCCCTGCGCATGTGGACCGAGAACGTGGCCTGGTTCTCCAACGAGGAAGGTGCGCGTGGCCGCATCCAGGTGGGCCAGTTTGCCGACCTGATCGTGCCGAGCAAGGACTATTTCCAGGTGCCTGAGGATGAGATCTCCTTCCTCACCTCCGACCTGACCGTCGTAGGTGGCCGGGTGGTGTATGGCGCAGGCAGCTTTGCCCGCCATGACGACAACCCCCTGCCCCCTGCGATGCCCGACTGGTCGCCCGTGCGCCGCTTTGGTGGCTATGGCGCCTGGGGCGAGCCCGAAGGCGCTGGCAAAAACTCGCTGAACCCCGCGCGCTACCGCAGCCTGGCTGCTGGCTGCGGCTGCGGCAGCCAATGCGGCATGCACGGTCACCAGCATGCCAATGCCTGGGCGTCCCAAGTACCGGCCTCCGACATGCAAGGCTTCTTTGGTGCACTGGGCTGCTCCTGCTGGATGTCCTGAGCGAGCCTGCCCCCCTTTTCAAATTCTGCTGATCCGAGACCTGCCATGAACCACCCCCATCCCGACCATCCCCCGGCGCCGCCCGCGGCCCCGGCCCAGCCCGCCGGCGGCAGCTTTGCCCCCTTGCAGCAAAAACTGTTTGCCGTGCTGTGGATCGCCACCGTCGTCGGCAACACCGGCAGCTTTGTGCGCGATGTGGCCAGCGCCTGGCTGATGACCGACCTCTCGCCCTCGCCCACCGCAGTCGCCCTGGTGCAGGCGGCAGCCTCGGCCCCGGCCTTTTTGCTGGCGATACCGGCGGGCGTGCTGTCCGACATCCTGGACCGCCGCAAGTTTCTGATCGCCATCCAGGTGCTGCTCGCCTGCGTCAGCATTACCTTGATGACCCTGTCGGCGATGGGCATGCAGACGGTGGGCTCGCTCGTGGCACTGACCTTTCTGGGTGGCATTGGCGCCGCACTGATGGGCCCGACCTGGCAGGCCATCGTGCCCGAGCTGGTCGCCAAGCGGGATCTCAAGTCGGCCGTCGCGCTCAACTCGCTGGGCATCAATATTGCCCGCGCCATTGGCCCGGCTTTGGGTGGTGTGGTGCTGGCGGGCCTGGGTGCCTCGGTCACCTATGGGGTGGATGTGATCAGCTACGCCTTTGTGATTGCTGCGCTGTTGTGGTGGCCGCGCCCCAAGGCCGAGCAGGACGACCTGAGCGAGCGCTTTGCCGGCGCCTTCCGTGCCGGCCTGCGCTATGCCCGCTCCAGCCGCGAGCTGCATGTGGTGCTGCTGCGTGCCTTCCTGTTCTTTGCACTGGCCAGCTCGGTCTGGGCGCTGCTGCCCCTGGTGGCCCGCCAGCTGCTGGGCGGTGGGGCAGGCTTTTACGGTGTGCTGCTGGGCGCCGTTGGTGTCGGCGCCATTGGCGGTGCCTTCCTGCTGCCCAAGCTGCGTGCCCGCCTGTCTTCCGATGGCCTGCTGCTGATGTCGGCCCTGGTGTCGGCTGCCGTGATGGCCTTCCTGGCGATGTCGCCGCCCCAATGGGCTGCCGTGCTAGCACTGCTGCTGCTGGGCCAGTCCTGGATCACCGCGCTCACCACGCTCAACGGTGTCGCCCAGGCCATCTTGCCCAACTGGGTGCGGGGCCGTGCGCTGGCCGTCTACCTCACCGTGTTCAACGGCGCGATGACCTTCGGCAGCCTGAGCTGGGGCTTTACCGCCAAGGCGCTGGGTGTACCCAGCACCTTGCTGGTGGGCGCTGCCGGCCTGGTCGTGATGGGCCTGATCGCCCACCGCATCAAGCTGCCCGAAGGCGAGGCCGACCTGGTCCCATCCAACCACTGGCCCGAGCCACTGACCGCCCACGCCGTCGACAAGGACCGGGGCCCGGTGATGATCCAGATCCGCTACCACGTGGCCAAGGACAACCATGCGCCCTTCCTCAAGGCCCTCGCCCGCCTGTCTGCCGCCCGCCGCCGCGATGGCGCCTATGCCTGGGGCATCGTGCAGGACACCGCCTCCGAGGACCACTTCATGGAGTGGTTCCAGGTGGAATCCTGGGCCGAGCACCTGCGCCAGCACAAGCGGGTCACCCATAGCGATGCCGATGTGCAAAGCGAAGTGGCGCAGTACCACCAAGGCAGCGAGCCCCCGGTGGTCCAGCATTTCCTGTCGGTGAACCACCCCGCCCAGGGCCATGCCTGATCGTTGAATCCCAGCACCCAGTCTGCCCAGCGGCAGCCTGGGTTTTTTGCGACTTTTTGGGACTGCTCCAGCCCCGCTGCCGCAGCGGGTGGCGGTTTTTCTGCGTGCTGATCAACCGCGCTCAAAAGCCTGCGCGCATTGCCAGCCCAGCGCTGCCAGCGGGCCGGCCTTGGCGCCTGTGGCCACTGCATCGGCAGCAGCGGCGGTGCCATCAGCAGCGCGCTGCGCAATACCGTAGAGGATGGCGGCCATGCGAAACAGGTTGAAGGCGAGGTAGTACTCCCACAACGGGCCCGGGTCGCGGCCCGCGCGCTCGGCATACATTGCCAGGTAGGCGCGCTCGTCGGGGATGCCCAAGGCCGCCAGATCACAACCACCCATGCCGCGCCACAGCGCAGGCGGCACACGCCAGGCCATGCCGTGGTAGGCCAGGTCGGCGAGCGGATCGCCCAAGGTGGACAGCTCCCAGTCCAGCACGCCAATGATCTGCGGCTCGCTGCGGTGCCAAACGAGGTTGTCCAGCCGGTAGTCGCCATGCACCAGGGTGGTCTCTTCGGCCTGGGGCAGATGCTGGGGCAGCCAGTCCATCAGCTGCTGCATCGCAGGGTCTACGGGCACCCGCAACTGCTGGGTCTGCTGGCTCCAGCGCTTGGTTTGCCGCGCCACATAGCCGCCGGCGCGGCCATAGCTGCCCAGGCCCAGCGCGGCCGGGTCCAGCTGGTGCAGCGCGGCGATCACGCAGTTCATCTCGGCATACAGCGCGCCGCGCTCGGCCGGCTGCATGCCGGGCAAGGCCGGGTCCACCAGCACCCGGCCATCCAGAAAATCCATCAGGTAGAACGGCGTGCCCAGCAGCTCGGCATCGTCGCAATAGGCCAGCATGCGCGGCACGGGCACCGCCGTGCCGGCCAGGGCCTGCATCACCTGGTGCTCACGGTCAATCGCATGCGCTCCCGCCACCAGGCTGCCAGCGGGTTGCTTGCGCAGTACCATCTGCCGGTCGCCCAGCTGCAGCTTGTAGGTGGGGTTGGACTGGCCGCCCGCCAGCACGCTCACCGTGACCGCCTCGCCACCCGACAGACCCAGGTCCTGCAAATAAGGCTGCAGCCGCTGCGCCAGCGCCTGCGGGCTGGAGGCGGCGTTCACAGCGGGCGCGGCGCTGCGGGCACCGCCTGGATGATCGCTGGCACACCGCGCTCGGCCTGCGCATCCTTCTCGGCCGCCTGCACCAGCTTGCGCGCCATGCTGAAGCGGTGCACCTCGCTGGGGCCGTCGTAGATGCGAAAGGCGCGCATGTCCATGAAGATGCGCATCACCGGGGTTTCCATGGTCACGCCCTGCCCGCCCAAAATCTGTACGCAGCGGTCCACCACGCGCCATTCGGCCTCGGAGCAGACGACCTTGGCCCGGCTCGACTCGTAGCTGCCCTGCTCGCCCTGGTCCAGCAGCCAGGCGGTGTGCCAGATGTGCAGGCGCGCGGTGTGCAGGTCCATGTCGTTGTCGGCCAGCATAAAGCCCACGCCCTCGTGCGAGGACAGCGGTTTGCCAAAGGCGGTGCGGCGGCGGGCATAGGCCAGCGCCACATCCTGCGCGCGCCGGGCCTGGCCCAGCCAACGCATGCAGTGCGTCAGCCGCGCGGGCGCCAGGCGCACCTGGGCATAGCGAAATCCCTTGCCGACCTCGCCCAGGATGGCACTGGCGGGCACACGCAGCTGGTCAAAGCGCAGCACGCCGTGGCCGCCGGTAAAGCAGGCATCCATCGCATCCATGGATCGCTCCAGCGTGATTCCGGGCTGGTCCATATCGCTCAGGAACATCGTGGCGCCGCCGTCTTCGGTGCGGGCCATGATGATGGCGTAGTCCGCCCCTTCGGCGCCGGTGATGAACCATTTCTGCCCGCTGATCAGGTAGTCATCGCCATCGCGCACCGCCACGGTGGCGAGCGCGGCCGGGTCGGATCCGGCACCGGGCGCCGGCTCGGTCATCGCAAAGCAGGAGCGCAGCTGGCCCGCTACCTGCGGGCGCAGCCAGCGCGCCTGCTGGGCCGGGGTGGCCACCGCCTCCATCAGGTGGATATTGCCTTCATCGGGCGCATGGATGTTGAGTGCCGTCGGGCCCAGCCAGGAGTAGCCGGCCTCCTCAAACACCACCGCCTTTTCGACATGCGTGAGCCCCAACCCACCCAACTCGCGCGAGGCATGGGGCGTAAGCAGGCCGGCCGCGCGGGCGCGCTCGACCAGCTCGCGGCGCAGCGCCTCATCGGGGCCATGGCGGCTTTGCCGGACATCGTTTTCCAGCGGAATCACCTGCTCGGCAATAAACGCGCGGGTCTTGTCGCGCAGCGCCAGCAGTTCGGGGGACAGGGAAAAATCCATGGTGCGGTCTTCGGTAGCGGTGGCGGGCCCCCAGGCGAGGACCCATGGGCAAATGGTGCCATGCCCGGCGTGCCAGGCCGTCACGGTTGAGACAGAGTCGCCTGCCCCGGCGCTGCGGCGCTCAAAAGCGCTGCAAAGGGATGACACCCTGGTGTCGTACCCCGGACTTGCAGATGGGCTATAAACAAAGCATGCCCATCCAAGCCGAATCTGCACCCATCACCTCCGAGGCCACCCCCCAGGCCCATAGCCGCCACCTGCCACTGGCGGGCACCACCAATTTCCGCGATCTGGGCGGCTACCAGGGCCTGGACGGCCGCACGGTGCGCTGGCGCAAGCTGTTCCGCTCTGACCACCTGGCCTTGCTCAGCCCCGAGTCCCAGCTGCAGCTGCTGCGCGAGCTGGGCGTGGCCCGCTCGGCCGATTTTCGCGGCCAGCGCGAGCAAACCGTGGACCACTATGCGATCGATGGCCTGCAGCACCATTCGCTGGCCATTGAGCCAACGCTTGTGCAGCGCGCCTTCAGCCTGATGCAGCAAGGCCAGCGCCTGACGCCCGACCACACCGTCGTGCTGATGCAGGACACCTACCGCAGCTTTATCCACGACAATGCCGCGCCGTTTGCACAGTTCTTCGAGATGCTGCTCGACAGTGATGCGCCCATCGTCTTCCACTGCACCGCCGGCAAGGACCGCACCGGCTGGGCCGCCACCTTGCTGCTGACCACCCTGGGCGTGCCTCAGGATGTCGTGCTGCAGGACTACCTGCTGACCAACGACTACTACCACCGCCCGGCCGAAGCTGTGGCCGCTGCCGCCCACATCCCCGAGGAAGTGCTGCAGGTGCTGTGGCGGGTGCAGGAGCCGTTCCTGACCGCCGCCATCGAGCCTGTGCTGCAGGACTACGGCAGCATCCCCAACTATGTGGAAAAGGTGCTGGGCGTGGATGCAAAGGCGCAGCAAAAGCTCGCGCAGATGTATCTGGAATAATCGGTTGTTCCTTCGACCCACGGCCACCCCGCTGGCCACCCGCCGATGAACCAACCGCTCCCCTCTCCGAGCCCTCTGGGCGCATCCCGTTGGACGCCCCGCCAGATCGCACTGGCCAGCCTGCTGGTGCTGGCCGTTGTGCTGTGCTGGCTACCGGCTTTCCAGGCCATGGCCGACCGCTATGTGGATGATGGCCTGCAACGCTCCCTGCTCAGCTTTGCCACCGCCCGTGCGCTGCACAGCGTTGTCTCGGTGCTGCAAGGCACCGAGCTGGCCGTGCAGCCGATGGGCGTGGGCCTGACCTTGACGCTGGGTCAGGTGCTGGCCCCCATCAGCGACCTGGTGGCGCAGTTTGCCGACTGGATGCTCTGGGCCAGCATTGCCTTTGGCCTGCAAAAGCTGCTGCTATCGATGGGTGGCAGCTATGGCGTGACCGGCGTGCTTACCGCCATCGCGCTGGCCTGGCTGCTGCTGCGCTGGCGCCAGCAGGCGGTGCCCACCTGGCTCAGCCGCTTGCTGGTGGTGCTGCTGTTTACCCGGCTGGTAATGCCGGTCACCATCATCGGCAGCGAGGCGCTGTTCCAGCACTTTATGGCTGGCACCTACCAGGAAAACCAAATCGCCACCGAAGGCGCCGTCGGCCAGCTGCAGCAGTTTGATGTGCGCGCCCCGGCCAAGGCGCCAAGTGCGGACGCAGCAACGCCGACCCCACCGGCCAACCCCGCCGTGACGGCGTCATCCGGCCTCTGGGAACGCTTCAAGCAATGGGGGCAGCAGGCCCAGCAATCGGCCAGCCAGGCGGCATCGGGGGTGCAGGATCTCGTACGCAACCCGGGCGATGCGCTGCGCGACAAGCTCAGCGAACTGCAGCAGCAGCTCGACCAGCAGGTCGAGCGGCTGGTGACCTTGATGGTGGTGTTTGCGCTGCAGACGCTGGTGATACCGCTGGTACTGGTCTGGGCGCTGCTGCAGCTGTGCAAGGGCTTGCTGGCGGGGCCGCGCCAGCAAGCTGCCAAATCGTAGGAGTAGCGTCGCTTACAGCGCAGCGTGCCATTGCGCAATCGCTGCGCCCACCTTCGCCATCACCGCATCGCTTTGCGCCGTTGTGCGCTCGCCGCCGGTCAGGAAGGCTGTGATGATCAGGCCTTCCGAGGCGGCATTGGGCCAGGCGATCAGACAGTCATTGGCGGTGCTGTGGGCACCGGCACCAGTCTTGCCGCCCACGCGCCACTCCGACGGCAGGCCCGCGCGCACGCGCTGGTCGCCGGTGCGGCTGTCGCTCAGCCACTGCTGCAGCATCGCGCGGCCATAGCCCTTGAGCACATCTCCCAGCAGCAGCGCCTGCAAGGTCGCCTGCATCGCACGCGGCGTGGTGGTGTCGCGCGGGTCGCCGGGCGCTGCCGTGTTGAGCAGCGGCTCGATGCGGTCCAGGCGCGTGGCCTTGTCGCCCAGGGTGCGCAGCCAGGCCGTCAAGGCTTCCGGCCCGCCGCTGGCGCGCAGCAGCAGGTTGGCCGCGACGTTGTCGCTGACCACCACGATCGCTTCGCAGAGCTCCAGCAGGCTGATGCCACCGGGCTGGTCCTGGTACTTTTCCGTCACCGGCGCATAGGGCACCATGTCGGCCGAAGTCACCCGTACCTGCTGGCCCAGGTCCAGCGCCCCCGTCTGCCCCAGGTACAGCACATGCGCGGCCAGCAAGGTCTTGAAGGTGCTGCACATGGCAAAACGCTCATCGCTGCGGTAGCCGGCCTCGCCGCCAGTCTCGGCATCGAACGCATAAACGCCCAGGCGGCCACCGCTCTGGGCTTCAATCAGGGTCAGCGCCTTGTGCAGCGCACGGTCGGCACGGGGATGGGCTGACTGGCGGGATGCGCAGCCGGCTAGGCCAAAAACAGAGCCGCTGCCCATGACCAGGGTGGCGGCTACAAAGTGGCGTCGTTGCATGGTCTTGCTCGGTAGAGGTTGTCATCCCGGAGGATGGATAGCTACCGAGCATACCCCGGCCCAGGGCCTGGCGACACGATATGGCGCAAGCTTTGCGGCGGCCGGGCAACAGGCCCGGAACGCGCTCAGGCCTTTTCGATCTTCAGAGCGGCCTCGTCCAGCAGCGCGGCCATCTTGTCGATCTGCTCGGCCGACAGCGCCGTCTCGCCGTCGCCGGCCATCTTCAGGCGCAGGGCCATCTTGAAGTTCTCGATCGCGCGCACCAGCTGCGGCGGGCGCTGGCGGGCATCGCGGTCCTTGCCACGGGCCAGGCGCGTCAGCAGCAGCTGCAGCGCATCGGCCTGCTCGGCGAGGGCCTGCTCGCCTTCGGCGGTGATGGTGTAGCGCTTGCGCCCGCCTTCGGATTCGCTGGCGGTTGCATGGCCCATGTCCACCAGGTAGCTCAAGGTCGGGTAGATCGTGCCGGGGCTGGGCTGGTAGTCGCCGCCCACCAGCTCGCCCACGGCGCGGATCACGTCGTAGCCATGGCTGGGTTGCTGGCCAATCAAATGCAGCGCCAGCAGCTTGAGGCCGCCAGCCTCGAACATGCGCTCACGCTTGTGCGCCAGGTGGCGCGCAGCATCTGGCCCGTGGCCATGGCCATGGCCATGGCCATGGTCGTGCGGGCCGTGGCCCGGGCCATTGCCATGGTGGCGTGGGCCCCGGCCAGGGCCGCCCTCTTCGCCCATATGGCGGCCACGGGGGCTGCAGAGGTGGGGGTGGTGCTGAAAGTGGTGATGGGGATGTGGCATCTGTGTTCCTTTACTAAGATGCATCTAAGATATATCTTTCAATGGAAGATTTCAAGCCGGTTTTTTGTAAAGATATATCTTTATTGCCGATACCGACATCGCCACACACACCGCGCATAAACGAATAATGTATAAAACATATACAATCTGCGTATGTTTTATAGAGGATAGTCATGGGCATCGTCAAAATTTCCGACCCTATGCATGAGAATCTGCGGGTCGCGGGCGCGGCGCTCTCCCGTTCCATCAATGCGCAGGCCGAGCACTGGATGCGGGTGGGCATGCTTGCCGAGATGTACCCTGATCTGGACCACCGCGCGATCTGCCAGGTGCTGGTGCAGGCGGAGCTGGACGGCGGCCTAGATATCCATGCGCTGGTTGCCAAGGCAAGGATGGCGGCATGACGCAAAGCATCACGCCGGTGCATACGGCGAGCGAGCTGGCCCGTGCGCGTCAGGCGGCGCAGCTGGCGGCCGAGGTGCTGGAGATGATTGCGCCCCATGTGGTGCCGGGGGTCAGCACCGCGGCGCTGGATGCCATTTGCCACGACTACATCGTGAACGTGCAAAAGGCGGTGCCGGCCAATCTGGGCTACCAGGGCTATCCCAAGACCATCCTCACCTCGGTGAACCATGTCGTCTGCCACGGCATTCCGTCCGAGGACCGGATTCTGAAAAAGGGCGACATCGTCAATATCGATGTGGCCGTCATCCAGGATGGCTGGTTTGGCGACACCAGCCGCATGTACTTTGTCGGCACGCCCAGCATTCTGGCCAAACGACTGGTCGAGACCACCTATGAGGCGCTGCGCGCCGGCATTGCCCAGGTGCGGCCGGGCGCCACCTTGGGCGATATCGGCCATGCGATCGAGACGGTGGCCAAGCGCGCGGGCTTTGGTGTGGTGCGCGAGTTCTGCGGCCATGGCATAGGCCAGACCTACCACGATGCCCCCAATGTGCTGCACTACGGCAACCCGGGCGAAGGGCTGGTGCTGGAGGCGGGCATGCTGTTCACGATCGAGCCCATGCTCAATGCCGGCAAGCGCCAGGTCAAGACCTTGGCCGATGGCTGGACCGTCGTGACCCAGGACCATTCGCTGTCGGCGCAGTGGGAGCATATGGTGGCGGTGACGCCCGATGGCCATGAGGTGCTGACCACCTGGCCCCATGGCACCGGCAGCTACACGCCGGTCTAAGCCTTAGTCGCCCTGCCCAGCCCCTCCGGCTCGACCAGCGCATCCAGGTGCTTGCAGGCTCATTTGCTATGGCCATCGGCGATGACATCGCCGTGCTCGACCAGGTAGACGCTGGTATTGAACACAAAGCGCGAGACTTCGGTGGGGTCCTCTGAGTTGCTAAAGCGTAGGAACCAAGTTCTCAGACAGGCCCATTTGAAAAACATACTGAAACACCGCACCGAAGCTTGTCTCCTATCGTTAGCTGCGCTTTCGGCTCAGGTGATCTCTTTACTCCCTCTTTATTCTTTGCACACTCCGTATACTTTTCATCTGAATAGGCCTTGGTGATCGGCTTTTTTTGGCATAAACATGACGAGATAAACGAGAAACTATAGAAATATTGTTTTTCTGAATATTAACAAATAAAAGAACATGTACCCTTAGGAACCATTTTTTGAAGTGTGTTAAAAATGCTTGACGCTAGCAACTTCACCAACATATGATCAAAACTCCAAAGAAACACAAATCTTTTGGATACTCCCACAAAGCCCAACCAGGCTGATATTCATCATTTTCAAGGAGTTTGCTTGTGAAAAGAATTTTATTTTCAAATGCTTTTGCGATTGCCCTCTTGAATACACTTATATCTTTCAATGCATCCGCTCAAAACACAGAGCCATTTATTTCAAAATCTCAAGCTTTGAAAAATGCAGGCCTTTCCGAAGATGCAGTGAATGAAAATCAAAAAATCGTGTTAGCTGCCAATGCGAATGAAGAAAAATTCAAATCCGAGATAAGTGATCTTTATGCAGGGACTTGGATTGACCATGATTCAGAAGGAAAAGCATATCAAGTTCTTGCAGTCACCGATGAAATCGTAGTTCATAAAAGATACAAAGAAGAAACCAACTTAAAAATTGTCTCGGCCAAATATACTTTAAAACAGCTCAACGAATTAAAAGAAAAAATCATCGATAAATTTTTTACCCTAAAGGATGCAGATGGGGACGTCTTAATATTCTCCCTAGATGTCGACCCAAGACGAAATAAAATTGTACTTAGCACAAAATCACTCAATATCAAAAATATTCAATTATTATTTAGTGTAGAAAAATATAATTTTGATATGATCGTCTTTGAAAATCAAGATGCACCTGAAAGACCAAGTGCAAAGCCTTCACTACCTAGTGGGTCCCCTATCGTAATCGCAAATCGAGGAACGCCACCTAGCTCTAATTTATTTAAAGGTGGCTGCACTTCGGGATTCAATGCCAAATTAAAAGGCACATCTATTGGGGTAGTGGTAACTGCAGGGCATTGCGAAATAGTGGATGACACAGAAGCAGTATATATAGACTCTGGAGGCTTTCGAAATCCACGCATGGGAGCATATATAGGCGATTTTTTGGCCAATACATATTATAGAAATAACATTGATGGCGTTTTGTTTGGCAATGTGAATGAGGCTTTCAACCTAATCCCAGGGCATGCAGTGGGGCGAACCGTGAAGCCTGTCATACCAATAACTAATGCAATGCGCGGATCTTCGTTATGTGCAGATGGCAAGATTTCCGGAAGACGCTGCGGATTGGTAGAATCGGTTAATACTGCTGTCAACCGAAATGGTCGGGCTTTGAGACTTACTATTGCTTCATTTTGCAGTGAGCCTGGGGACTCTGGTGGCCCAGTTGTTTACCCTACTGATCGAACTGCATCCAATGGAAATGCTGTGGGTGTGGTTTCCGGCTATATTGATAATAATAATTATGGATGCTATCACAACAACTCAAATAGAGTAAAAACTACGATTCAGACGTTAACACCATATTTGGCAATTCATCCCAATGTTGAAATTTTAACTAATTAGTATTGAATTGTCACTAGTATCCATTTAAAACCTAAGTTCTCATTAGTTCACTGTACATTTGTACCTTGCCGGAATACAGACCTTCAGAGGAAGTAGACCGGCAGGGCTACAAAAAAACCTGTGCGGAGATAGTACTCGGGGAATTGATGAGACCCAAGCGAAAATATAACTAGTCCTACCAGTTACGCCTTAGCAGCAAAAACCCCAACCAAGATAGATTTCCAAAAATTACTCCGATGAAGACAATGGCTTTGTTCGGGTGCGTAATTTCAACAATGTGCATCAATACAACTTGCGGCTGCGCGCTGCTCCTATCCATACCACGCGGTGGGTTGGGTCCAACACTATCAGTCGACGAAGAAGCTGACTGCGGCTCTGGGCCCTTTTGACACCTGTCAAAAAGCGACTCTAAGCCTTAGCCTCCCTGCCCGGCCCCCTCAGCGGGGTGTGGATCAATATCCACCACCAGCCGCTCGGGCTCGACCAGCGCATCGAGGTGCTTGCAGGCCCATTTGCTGTGGCCATCGATGCCGGCCACCGTGTGGCCGTCGGCAATCACATTGCCGTGCTCGACCAGGTAGACGCTGGTATTGAACACAAAGCGTGAGACTTCGGCGGGGTCCATCTCGGAGAACAGCAGCTGCACATCGGGCACGCCAAAGGTGGCGCCGCCCAGGCTGTCCATCAGCATCTCGCCGGGACGGTTGCTGATGTTGAAAAAGCGCACATTGACGACGCCGTAGTAGACAAAGCCTTCGGCATGGGCCTGCAGATAGCGCTGCGGGTTGAGCAGGCAGCCGGCATTGGTCTGGCTGATGGCAGTGACGCCCCCGTTCTCGATCAGCACATGCATGACCGCTTGCAGGATCTCCAGCCGCTCGGGCACTGAAAGACCTCTACCCATGAACTCGCTCACCAGCACGCAGTGCTGGCATTGGGCCAGCGCGCTTTCCTTTTCGGGCCAGTCCCAGGTCTGCTCCAGCGCGCTGGCGTAGTCGGTGGGGTCCATCGGCTCGCCTGCGCGGATGATTGCGACCTCGCTGGGCACACCCTTTTTGTCGCTGTAGTCCACACAGTAGTCGCGCAGCGCCAGCAAGATGGTGTCGCCATCTGCGACCAGGTACACCGCCCCCAGGCGCTTGGCCAGCGCGGCGCGCAGGGTTTCGCCATCCAGCATCGCGGGCTGGGCGTACAGCGCTTCAAAGGCCCACATATCGGGGGCTATGCGGAGCTCGGGATTCGGTGGTGCCATGGTGCGCTCTCGGGCAGTGAAGATAGCCTGCATCTTGCCATGGCGCGCCCAGGTCTTGTCACTGCGGCTTTACCGGACAGGCCTAAGATGGCGCCACTCAGTGGAGCAAAAAATGGATAACAGCGATCTGGAATATGTAGGCTTTTGGGCGCGCGTCGGTGCGGCCCTGATCGACACGGTGGTGTTGCTCGTCATCATCACGCCGGCCCTGGTGGCGATATACGGCTGGGACTACTTCATGGCCGAAGGCCTGGTGCAGGGCCCCGCTGATGTGCTGATCAGCTGGGTGCTGCCAGCAGTCGCCTGCATCTGGCTGTGGCACAAGCTGCGCGCCACGCCAGGCAAGATGCTGATTGGGGCCGAGATTGTCGATGCCGAGACGGGAGAGGCGATGGGCCTGGGCCAATCTGTCGTCCGCTACCTCGGCTATTTTGTGTCCATCGTGCCGCTGTGCCTCGGCCTCATCTGGGTGGCCTTTGACCCGCGCAAGCAGGGCTGGCACGACAAGATTGCCGGCACCGTGGTGGTGCGCCGCAAGGGTGGGCGCACCCAGCCCGTGCAGTTCAAGGGATCACCTCGCGACCAAGGCTGACCCGCATCTGGGGCCAGCCCCTGGTCTTAGTCCAGGTGGGTCAGCAGATGCAGCCAGAAGCGCGCCCGCATCTCCAGGGTGGACACCAGGATGTGCTCGTACACGGTGTGCGCGCCGTCGCCATCGGCACCCAGGCCGTCCAGCGATGGCACGCCCATGGCCGAGGTGAAGTTGGCATCGCTGCCGCCACCGGTGGGAGGCGCTTCTTCCAGCGCAAAGCCGGCTTCGCGGGCCGATTGCTGGGCCTTGGCCAGCAGGGCTTCGGCGCGGGCGTCCTTGACCATCGGCGGGCGGTTCACCTCGACATCGATATCGAGCGTCAAGCCCTCGCCCACGGGGCGCAGCGCACGCATCTTGCCCACCAGCTCATCGGCGGCCTGCAGATCGGGCAGGCGGAAATCCACCACGCACTTGCAGAAGGCCGGCACGGTGTTGGTGGTGGTGCCGCCTTCGATGGTGCCCACGCTCACGGTCACGCCGCGCTGGTAGTCGGTCATCGCTTCGAGCGCCAGGATCTGGTGCGCCATTTCGCGGATCGCGCTGCGGCCCTTGTCATGGGCTACGCCGGCATGCGATGCCAGGCCCTTGACGCCCAGGCGCAGCATGCCGGTGCCCTTGCGCGCGGTCACGCAGCGGCCGCCATTGGCGCGGGCCGGCTCGGCCACCAGGCAGTAGCGGGCATGGCGGGCAAAGGCCTCGATGTGCTTGCGCGATGCGTGGCTGCCGGTTTCCTCGTCGGGCACGACCAGCAGGTCCACCGGCAGCGGCGTGCTGCCCGGCGTGGCCACGGCGCTCATCGCGGTCAGTGCCAGGTAGATGCCAGCCTTCATGTCGTAGCCGCCGGGGCCATAGAGGCGGTCGCCTTCGATGCGGATCGGGTTGTCGGCCAGCATGCCGATGGGGTGCACGGTGTCCGAGTGGCCCAGGATCAGCAGGCCTTCACGGGTGTCGCCCTCGGCGCGGTTGGTGATGTGCAGCACGGGCAGCACCGGGCCCAGCCCTTGCTTGCCTTCGGCCTGGGTCTCGATCACCGTGGCGCGCAGGCCAGCGGCGGCGGCCTGGGCACGCATCATCTCGACCATGCGGGCGATCGAGGCGGGGTTGTTCGATGGCGATTCGCAGCGCATCCATTCCGAGATGCCATCCACCAGTTGTTGCGTTGTTGCTTGCATCGTTGTTCCTTGGGTCTTGTCGAAAAGTGATAGGAGATCAGGCGGTGACCCGGCCGGCCCAGGGGGCCAGCCAGTCCGCATCGGGCATGCGCCCTTCAAACCATAGGTGGGCGCAGACATGGCTCATGGCCTCGCCGTCATGGCCGATGCCGGCGACCTCATGCAGTTGCCAGGCCAGCGGCAGCCCCAGCCGGTCTGCCGCCTGCTGGCCCGCTGCGTAGTAGTGGTGGGCGCGGGCAAAGCGGTGCGGGCCCTGGCGCAGTGCGGCGGGCTCGGCCGGCAGGTTCGGGTCCTGGGTATCGGTGTCGCGGTCGCCCGCCAAAATGACCAGTGGGGTGCGCAGCAGCTGGGCCAGCGCCCCATCGGCCAGGCCAATGCCGGCCAGGCCTTGTGGAAAGTCCTGCTGGACATCGGGCAAGGTGTACCAGCCCGGGTTGCCCGCTGCCACGCCGGCAAAGCCGGCCGCGCCCAGGGTGCTGACCAGGCGGTGCACAAACTGGCCGCCGGCCGAATGGCCAAACAGGTAGAGCGGCTGGCCGCGCAGCACGCCGGCATCACGCAGCTGCTGGGCCAGGTTCGCCACCGCCTGGTAGGCCCAGTAGGCGCGCGGCTGCAGGTCGCCCGCTTCGCTCCAGACGCTGCCGTTGTTGTAGCTCTCCACGCCGGGCCAGTGCGCGTTGCCAAAGGTCGGCGCAATGATCTGCAGGCCGTAGCGGTCGGCCGCAGGCATCCAGAAGTCGCGGTAGTCGTCGCCATTGCGCAGCACGCCGTGCTGCGCCAGCACCACCGGTGCATCGGCGGCCAGGCCCTCGGGGCGGTAGCAGTTCAATGTGATCGGCAGGTAGAGCGCGCCGTCGCCGGCTTGCCAGTCGATGGCAAAACGGCCGTGCTGCTGGGTAAAGCGTTGCCAGTCCATGCGGTGGTTTCCTCTGTGCGCGTCCAACGGATCAGTCCAACAAATGGCAGGCGGTCACATGGCCGGCTGCCGTCTCGCGCAGGCGTGGCACCTCCTGCTTGCAGCGCTCCATCGCATGCGGGCAGCGCGGGTGGAAGGTGCAGCCCGGTGGCGGGTTCAGCGGTGAGGGGATCTCGCCCTTGATCGGGGTGAACACGCGCTTGCGCCGGCCCACATCGGGCACCTCGGCCAGCAGCGCCTGGGTGTAGGGGTGCTGGGCCTGGCCAAAGATCTCGGCGGTGGGCGCCATCTCCACGATCTTGCCCAGGTACATGATGGCCACCTTGTCGGAGATGTGGCGCACCACGCCCAGGTCATGGCTGATGAACAGGTAGGTCAAGCCGCGCTGGGCGCGCAGGTCCATGAACAGGTTGATTACCTGGGCCTGGATGGACACATCGAGCGCGGCCACCGGCTCATCGCAGACCAGGAACTCCGGCGTCACCATCAGCGCACGGGCAATGCCGATGCGCTGGCGCTGGCCGCCCGAGATCTGGTGCGGCAGGCGCGCGCGGTACTCACTGGCCAGGCCCACCTCGGCCAGCGCGGCATCGACGCGGCCGGGCACCTCGGCCGCAGGGGCTAGCTTGTGCACATGCAGTGCCTCGCCCAGGATCTGGTGCAGCTTCTGGCGCGGGTTGAGCGAGGCCTGCGGGTCCTGGAACACCATTTGCACGCCCAGGGTGTAGGCGAGCTTGTCCTGGCCGCCCAGGCCGCTCACATCCTGGCCCTTGTAGAGCAGTTGGCCTTCGGTGGCGGGGTGCAGGCCGGCCACGACGCGGCCCAGCGTGGATTTGCCGCAACCGGATTCGCCCACCAGGCCCAGCACCTCGCCCTTGGCGATCTGCAGGTTGACGCCGTTGACGGCATGCACAGTGCGCGTCTGCGCGGGCTGCCGGGCGACGGCGCCGACGATTTTCTGCAGCAGATCGGGCGCGCTGACGAAGCGCTTGTGCACATCGCGCAGTTCAATCACAGGGGTAGTCATCGCGGTCATGCGGCAGGTGCCTCCAGCGGTACAAAGCAGCGGAATGCGCGGCCGGGAATGGTAGTGACGGGGGGCTGCTCATCAACGCAACGCGGGGTGGCGCGGCCGCAGCGCGGCGCAAAGGCGCAGCCGGGCACGCGGCCCGACAGGCTGGGCGCCATGCCATTGATCTGCGTAAGCCGCTCGCCCGGTGTGGCCTGGGCCGGCAGCGAATTGAGCAGGCCCTGGGTGTAGGGGTGGCGCGGTGCATCGAGCACCTCGGCGACGGTGCCGGTCTCGACAATGCGGCCGCCATACATCACGGCCACCCGGTCGGCCAGCTCGGCGATCACGCCCAGGTCGTGGGTGATCCAGATCAGTGCCGTGCCCTGGGCCTGGCAGATCTGCTGCATGCGGTAGAGGATCTGGCCCTGGATGGTGACATCCAGCGCCGTCGTGGGCTCGTCGCAGATGATCAGGTCGGGGCGGTTGAGCATCGCAATCGCAATCGCCACGCGCTGGCGCATGCCGCCCGAGAACTCATGCGGGTAGCTGCGCAGGCGCTTCTCCGGCGCGGGGATGCCGACCATCGCCAGCGCCTCCACGCAGCGCTGCAAGGCCTGCGCCTTGGGCAGCTTCTGGTGCGCGTCGATGGCTTCGAGCATCTGCTCTTCGATGCGCAGCACCGGGTTGAGCGTCATCAGCGGGTCCTGGAAGATCATCGCGATGCGGTCGCCGCGCAGCTTGCGCATGGACTCGGCTGACAACTCGCGCAGGTCCTGGCCCTTGAACAGCACCCGGCCTTGGGTGACTTCACCGGGGGCATCGATCATGCCGAAGATGGAGAAACCGGTGACCGACTTGCCCGAGCCGGATTCACCGACCAGGCCCAGAATCTCACCCGCCTCCAGGCGGATATCGATGTCGCTGACGGCGGGCCAGGCGCCCTCTTCGGTGTGGAACACCGTCTGCAGATCTTGTACTTCAAGCAAAGGGATAGTCATTACTTCCTCGGGTCCAGAGCTTCACGCAGGCGGTCGCCGATCAGGTTGATCGACAGGATCAGGGCCAGCAGCGCCAGGCCGGGGAACATGCTGATCCAGTAGTCACCCGACATCAGGTACTGAAAGCCGTTGGCAATCAGCAGGCCCAGGGAGGGTTCGGTAATCGGCACCCCCACTCCCAGGAAGGACAGGGTGGCTTCGAGCACGATGGCATTGGCAATCTGGATGGTGGCGAACACCATCACCGGGCCCATGCAGTTGGGCAGCAGGTGGCGCGTCATGATGCGCCAGCCGGGAAAGCCCAGGTTCTTGGCCGCCTCGATGTATTCCTTCTTGCGCTCCTGCAAGGCACGGCCGCGCATGATGCGGGCGTAATGCGCCCACTGCACCATCACGATGGCGATCACCACCTTGTCCACGCCCCGGCCCAGAATGGCCAGCAGCACCAGCGCCACCAGGATGGTGGGAAAGCCGAGGATGAAGTCGACGATGCGCATCAGCACGGTATCGACCCAGCCGCCAAAATAGGCCGCGACCAGGCCGACGAGACTGCCGATGATGGTGGCGAGCACCACGGCGCTCAGGCCCACCATCAGGCTGATGCGCAGGCCGTGCAGGATGGCCGAGAGCATGTCACGGCCCTGGTCGTCGGTGCCCAGCCAGTAGGTCATGCCCGAAGCAGCTTCGGACATCGGCTTGAGGCGGCCGTCCATCAGGTCGAGCGCGCCCAGGTCATAGGGGTTTTGTGGCGACAGAAACGGCGCCAGCAGCACCACGGCCAGCAGCAGCACGAGGGCGATCACAGCCCCTTTGACGGACGGTTTGCTGCGCAGTTTCTTCAAAATGGCACGCCGCTGGGGCGTGTCTTGCAGGGGCTGAGCCCGCTTGCTGGGATCGATGGTCATCAGGGGTTTGTCGGGCTGCATCATGGGGCCTCCTGCAGCTGTACGCGCGGATCGAGCACCGCATAGGCCAGGTCCACCAGGAGGTTGATCATCACGAAGATGAAGGTGACCAGCATCACATAGGCCACCACCACCGGGCGGTCGAGCTTGTAGATGCTGTCAATCAAAAGCTTGCCCATGCCGGGCCAGGCGAACACGGTCTCGGTGATGGTCGAGTAGGCGATCAGGGTGCCGAACTCCATGCCGATCACGGTGACCACGGGGATCAGGATGTTGCGCAGGATGTGGCGGGTCAGGATGCGGCGCTCGCTGATGCCCTTGGCGCGCGCGAACTTCACATACTCCTGGGTCTTGGCCTCCATCACGCCGGTGGCGGTGAGCCGCAGCACCAGCGCGATATTGCCCAGCGCCAGGTTGATGGCCGGCAGCATCACATGGCTCCAGCCATCGGCGGTGAACAGCGACAGCGGCACGCCCAGCACATTGACCGTGTCACCCCGGCCCGAAGAGGGCAGCCACTGCAGCCAGACGGCGAACATCAGTATCAGCATCATGCCCTGCCAGAAGTTGGGCAGCGAAAAGCCCAGCACCGAGCCGCCCATCAGGCCCCGGCCCAGCGGCCTGTCGTTGAACAGGCCGGCAATCAGGCCCAGCGGAATGCCGAGCAGGCAGGTCAGGCCGATGGCGACCACGACCAGCTCGAAGGTGGCCGGAAAGCGCTGCACGATCAGCTCGATCGCGGGGATGCCATGCACAAAGGAGGTGCCCAGGTCACCCTGGAAGGCGCGGGTGAGAAAACTCCAGTACTGCAGCCAGACCGGCAGGTCCAGCCCCAGGCGCTTGATCATCGCCTGGCGGTCTGCATCGCTGGCCTCGGCGCTCACCAGCAGCTCGATGGGGTCGCCCACCGCGTAGACCGCCATGAACACCACCAGCGAGACCGCCAGCAGCACCAGAAAACTTTGCACCATGCGGCGCAGGATATAGACGATCACATTACGTCCTCAAAATTAGAATGCCATGCGCTGTCACCTGCATGGTTGCCGCCCTCTGTGGAGTCTTTTCATCGTGGGGCGTACAAAATCACAAAGCCCGCATGGCCCCACCACTGGAGCTGGATGCGGGCCCTGCCAGGGACCGGGCCTGTTTGGCGCCCGGTGTGGCACCAGCTGTCTATTTCGGTTTGACCGACATCGCCAGCGTGTACTGGTCGCGTCGGCCTTCGTAGCTCAACCCTTTCTTGAATGCCCAGATGCTGCTCTCGAAGTGCAGCGGAATCAGCGGTACGTTGGCCAGCGCAATCTGCGTGGCCTGCTGGTAGGCGGCCTTGCGCGCGCTCGCATCCATCTGCGCCATTGCGGGCACAAACACCTGGTCAAACGCGGGCAGGCTAAAGCCGCCGTAGTTGCTGGTGCCCAGGCCCTTGTCCTTGTCGGTGGTAGCCACCCAGTACTGGAACAGGCCCGAGGCCTCGCCGTTCTCCGACGGCCAGCCGCCCATCGCAAAGCTGAACTCGCGCTTGGCCCGCTTGGGGAAATAGATGGCAGCGGCTTGCGCATCCACCGTGGTCTTGATGCCAATGCGCGTCAGGTACTGGGCCACCGCCTGCGCGATCTGGCCGTCGTTGATGTAGCGGTCGTTGGTGGTGGTCAAGGTCAGCTCAAAGCCTTGCGGGTAACCGGCCTCGGCCAGCAGCTTCTTGGCGCCTTCGGGATCGAACTTGATCTCGGCGGGCTTGTCGAGGCTGCCGAACATGCCCGTTGGCATGTACTGGTTGGCCACGGTGGCCATGCCATCCATCAGCCGCTGCACGATGGCCTTGCGGTCAATGGCCATGTTGATGGCCTGGCGCACGCGCAAATCCTGCAGCGGGTTCTTGCCATCGGCGGCCTTGGCAAACGGGCTTTGTGCGCGGCCGGCGTCCGGCTGGAAGAAGATCAGGCGGGTGGACGGCGTCGCGACAAAGTCGAGCTTGCTGTTGTCCTTGATGCGTGGCAGGTCGCGCGCAGCCGGGCTTTCGATGACATCGTAGTCCCCGGACATCAGCCCGGTCAGGCGCGGGCCGGCATTGGGCACCGGCACCATCTTGACGCTCTTCCAGTGCGGCTTGCTGCCCCAGTAGGCTTCGTTGCGCTCCATCTCGATACCGGTTCCCTTGACATAGGACTTGAGCTTGTACGGGCCCGTGCCGATGGACAGCTTGCCGGTGTTGAAATCGGCCACCGTGGGCCAGGGCGAAGTGACGCCGCAGCCCTCCTTGGGGGCAAAGCGCAGCTTGTCGAACTTGGCGATGCCGCTCCAGATGATGGGCAGCGAACGCGCCAGCTCATTGGGCATCGTCGGGATGGGCCGCTCGCTCTTGATGATGACGGTGTAGTCATCGGGCGTCTGCACATCGCTGAAGCTCTGGGCCGGCTCCATGTAGGAGCGCGAGACATTGGTCTCGTTGTTCAGCACGCGGCACAGGGTGAACAGCACGTCCTTGGAGGTGAAGGGCTCGCCATTGGAGAACTTCACGCCCTGGCGCAGTTTGAGCTCCCAGGTGTTGTCATCGACGGCGCGCCAGGACTGGGCCAGGCCCGGGATCAGCTCCATCTGCGCATTGCGGTTGATCAGCGACTCGAAGATATGGGCCGAGAACGCGTCGTTGGTGGTGACCTTGTGGTAATGCGGGTCAGCGGCGGTGGGCTCGGAGGCGAGGCCGATGGTCAGCGACTGGGCGGCCGCCATGCCCGCAGGCAGAGCGAGCGCAGCCAGACTGGCCAGCGACAAGGGTGTGCGGCGCGAGATCTTCTTGGTAGACACAGGTCGTTCCTCCTTGGTTAAAAGCCTCGTAGGGCAATGCAAGTGCCGTGCCACTACGTATTTCTCATCGCCCACGCCGGGGTGCAGGACCCCGGCTGCCGCAAGCACTTTGCTTACTTGGCGGGCTTGACCGATGTGGCCAGCGTGTACTGGTCGCGGCGGCCTTCGTAGCTCAGCTCTTTCTTGAAGGCCCAGATGCTGCTTTCGAAGTGCAGCGGGATCAGCGGCACGTTGTCCAGTGCGATCTGCGTGGCCTGCTCCAGCATGGCCTTGCGCTTGGCAGAGTCCACCGTCTTGGCGGCCGGGATGTAGACCTTGTCGAAATCAGCATTGCTGAACGCGCCGTAGTTGCTGGTGCCCAGGCCCTTGGGCGAATCGGTGCTGGCCACCCACAGCTGGAACAGGCCCGAGGCTTCGCCGTTCTCCGAAGGCCAGCCACCCATCGGGAAGCTGAACTCACGCTTGGCGCGCTTGGGAAAGTAGATCGAGGCGGTCATCGCATCGACCTTGGTCTTGATGCCGATGCGGGTCAGGTACTGCGCCACGGCCTGCGAGATCTGCGCATCGTTCATGTAGCGGTCGTTCGTCGACGACAAGGTCATCTCGAAACCGTTGGGGTAGCCGGCTTCGGCCAGCAGCTTCTTGGCGCCTTCGGGGTCGAACTTGATCTCGGGGGCCTTGGCCAGGCCGCCAAACATGCCATCGGGCATGTACTGGTAGGCGGGGGTGGCCATGCCATCCATCAGGCGCTGCACGATGGCCTTGCGGTCGATCGCCATGTTGATGGCCTTGCGCACGCGCAGGTCCTGCAGCGGGTTCTTGCCGTCGGGGGCGGTCACAAAGGGCGACTTGTCACGGCCGATGTCGGGCTGGAAGAACACCAGGCGGGTCGAAGGCGTGGCCACAAAGGCCAGCTTCTTGTCTTCCTTGATGCGGGCCAGGTCGCGCGCGGCCGGGTTCTCGATCAGGTCGTAGTCACCGGACATCAGGCCAGTCAGGCGCGGGCCGGCATTGGGCACGGCCACCATCTTGACGGTCTGCCAGGCAGGCTTGGTGCCCCAGTAGCCGTCATTGCGCTCCAAGGTGATGGCATTGCCCTTCACATAGGACTTGAGCTTGAACGGGCCCGTGCCAATCGCCATCTTGCCGCTGTTGAAATCGGCCACCGTGGGCCAGGGGCCCTTGTAGCCGCAGCCTTCCTTGGGCGCGAACTTGAGCTTGTCGTGCTTGATGATGCTGCTGGAGATGATGGGCAGGTTGCGCGCAAACTCGGCCGGAATCAGTGGCACGGGCTCGGCGGTCTTGACGATCACGGTCAGGTCATCGGGGGTCTGCACATCGGTGATCAGCTTGGTCGTATCCATGTACGACTGCGAGACATTGGTCTCGTTGTTCAACGTGCGGCAGATGGTGAACAGCACGTCCTGCGAGGTGAAGGGCGCACCGTTGGAGAACTTTACATCCTTGCGCAGCTTGAACTCCCAGGTCAGGTCGTCCAGGTTCTTCCACGAGGTGGCCAGCGAGGGCACCAGCTCCATGCTGGCGGTACGGCCCACCAGCGAGTCATAGACATGCGCCGAGAACGAGTCGTTCGTCGTCATCTTGTGGTAGTGGGGATCGGCCGCTGTGGGCTCGGAGGCCAGCGCAATGGTCAGGTGTTGGGCGTGGGCTGCGCCAATGAGCGAGGCACACACCAGCGCCAGGGCGCGCTTGTTCAATGCGAAATTCATGTCTGTCCTTGGGATCTTGGCTAGCGCTGCCAGCAGGCAGCGCTTTCGAACCGGGAAGCAAGACCATCGCGCACCAGCGCGCGCCATCGTCCGCAGCCGGAAAGCCTGCGAATTCTCACACGAAATGACATCTGCTCACGCTCACGCAGCCCGTGAAAAGTGGGCATTTACCCCAATAAAACAAGGAGATGGGCGATCTTTTGCTGACATTGTTCGTGCAGCACACAATGTTATGCAAGCTGCGCAACAATGCGATCCCTGCGGGTGGGAAAATCCAGCACGCGCACTGCCCTCTGATCGGTACGATGCGCATCCACCCGCCCCCTGCCAATACGCTTTCCAACCCCTATGCGCCGCCGCCTTTTTTTGGCCTCCAGCCTGTTTGCCGCCAGCCTGCTGGCCGCCTGCTCCTTGCTTGCCCCACCCAGCTACACCCTGTCTGCCGCTGAGCTGCAGACCATCGTGGCCAAGTCCTTCCCCCGCTCCTATCCGCTGCTCGGCCTCTTGCAGCTCGATGTGCAGGCGCCCAGCCTGCAGCTGCTGCCCGAGACCAACCGCATCCAGGCGACGATGCGCGCCGAGATGTCGGGCAAGGTGCTGCCCCACCGCCTGGACGGCACCATGGTGCTGGACTTTGCACTGCGCTACTCGCCGGCCGACCACAGCCTGCGTGCCACCCAGGTGCAGGTGCAGTCGCTGCAGATGACCGGCCTGCCCGAGGCGATGGAGGTGATGCTGCAGGCCTACGCGCCGCGCGCGGCCAAGCATGCGATGGAGGATGTGGTGGTGCACACCTTGCGCCAGGAGGACCTGGAGCGCCTGGACAAGGCCGCCGAGCTGCCTGCCACCTTCCAGGTGACGGCCGAGGGCCTGCGCATCGAATTTGTGAAGCCCCAGGACGCGAAGTAGGCCGACAGGCCCGCGCCCAATCTGCTTTATGCTGCTGGCAAGGCGCATACCTGCAAGCCGCCTGCATATCGTCTGGAGATTCCCATGAGCACCCTCGCCGATTTCAGTATTACCCGCAAATGGCCGGCCACCCGGCCTGATCTGCTGCAGCTGTATTCGCTGCCCACGCCCAATGGCGTCAAGGTCTCCATCCTGCTCGAAGAGCTGGGCATGCCCTATGAAGTGCACAAGATCAGCTTCGAGAGCAACGACCAGACCTCGCCCGAATTTGTCGGCACCTTCCCGAACAACAAGATCCCGGCCATCATCGACCCCAATGGTCCCGGCGGCCAGGCGATTGCACTGTTCGAGTCCGGCGCCATCATGGTCTACCTGGCCGAGAAGACTGGCATGTTCCTGCCGCAGGACCCCGTCAAGCGCTACGAGACCCTGCAGTGGCTGATGTTCCAGATGGGCGGCATCGGCCCGATGTTTGGCCAGGTCGGTTTCTTCAACATCTTTGCCGGCAAGGATTTTGAGGACAAGCGCCCCCTGACCCGCTATGTGGACGAATCCAAGCGCCTGCTGACCGTGCTGAACAAGCACCTGGCCGGCAAGGAATGGGTGGCCGGTGACACCTACACGATTGCCGATATCGCCATCTTCCCCTGGATTCGAAACATGATCGTGCGCTACAACGCCGAGGCCCTGATCGGCTGGGGCCAGTACCCCGAAGTCAGCCGCGTGCTCAGCCACTGGCTGCAGCGCCCGGCCGTGCAGCGCGGTTTGCTGATCCCCTGATCGGCTGAATCTTTAAGCAAAAAATGCCAGCCCGAGGGCTGGCATTTTGCTGGGTGGCCGATGCTTAGAGGGCGGCGCTGACGATGATTTCGACCAGCAACTCTGGGCGCGCCAGCTTGGCTTCGCAGGTCGCGCGGGTGGGCATATTGGCCTTGTCGGCCCATTCGCCCCAGACCTGGTTCATGCCGGCAAAATCCTTGTCGATGTCCTTGAGCCAGATCTGCACGGTGAGCAGGCGCGACTTGCTGGTGCCGGCTGTTTTCAAGTAGCCGTCGATCTTGGCCAGCACGTCGCGGGTCTGGGCGCCAATGTCGCCCGAGATGTCGCCAGCGGTGACGCCGGCCACATAGACCACGCCGCCGTGTACAACGATGCGGCTGAGGCGTTCATTGCTGTCGATACGTTGGATGTCGTTGCTCATCATTTACTCCCTGAGATAAAAATACGACCGCCGCGCTGCTAGGCAGCGGCAAAACGGTCCACACGAAACGCCGAAATCGGCAAGCTGCTGGTGCCCTTAGTCACCAGCTCGGCCACAATGCAGCCGGTCATCGGACTGAGCTCAAAGCCATGGGCAGAGAAGCCAAAGGCATGCACCAGGTTATCAGCACTGGCACTGGGGCTGATGACCGGAATCTCGTCGGGCATAAAGCCCTCGATACCGGTCCAGGCCCGTGCAATGCTCACATCGCGCAGATGCGGGAACAGGTCGATGACCGTCTGCGCGCTCTTGGGCATGCGGTTGAGGTCGACCATCGCATGGCGTTGGCTGGCATCGGCCTCGCAGCGCAGGCCGCCGCCAATCAACACCGTGCCATTGTCGAACTGCTTGAACGACAGCGGCCGGCCCATGGCGCCCAGCACCGGTTTGACAAAGGGCGCCACGCGCTGGGTCACCATCAGCATCAGGCCGCCGGCCACCATCGGCACCGGGTCGCCCACCTGCGCGGCAAAATCTGCCGCCCAGGCACCCGCGGTGTTGACCAGCCAGGGCGCATGGAACGCGCCCTGCGCGGTGCTCGCCTGCCACATGCCAGCCTGGTGGTCCACCCGCAGCACGGGCGCCTGCTCGACGATCTGCACGCCCAGCTTCTCTGCCGCCAGGCGGTAGGCCGTCGCCACCTTGTAGGGCAGCGCATAGCCATCGCGGTCGGCCCAGATGCCGCCCACCACATGGGGCGAGATGCTGGGCACCAACTCGCGCACCTGCTGCTGGTCCACCCATTGCTCATGGAAAAAGCCCAGGCCGTTGAGCATGGCCACGCGCGCCTTGGCCTTGATCTCGTCGGCCTCGTTCTCGGCGACCTGCAGCTGGCCCGAGGGCACAAAGCCGCCATCGCTGCCGATGATGTCGGCCAGGCGATGCCAGAGCTGCTCGCGTGCCGCCAGCGCCAGCGGGATCTCGGCCACATGGCGGCCCAAGGTGCGCACGCCGCCGGCATTGACGCCCGAGGCATGGCGGCCGCAGTACTCGGCCTCGATCAGGCGCACACGCAGGCCTGCCTTGGCCAACTGGAAGGCGCTGGACAGGCCCTGCAGGCCGCCCCCGATCACCAGCACATCGCTGCTGCCCGATGCCGGGTTTACCAGGGCAACCATGTCACACGCCTGCGGCCAGCTGGGCCAGCGACAGCGATTTGAGTGGCGGACGGATGCGGTAGTAGCCCACCTCCTGCGGCGGCAAATTGGCTTCCTTGGCGATGATCTCGGTCACCGTCAAACCGCATTGGCGGCCCTGGCAGGGGCCCATGCCACAGCGGCTGAAGGACTTGGTCTGGTTCGGGCCCACGCAGCCCAGCTGCACCTGCTCGCGGATCGCGCCTGCGGTCACCTCTTCGCAGCGGCAGACCACGACCTCGTCAGCCGGAATGCGGAACTCGTCCTTGGGCCGGTACTGCTGGTTCAGGAAGGGGCGGATGCGCAGGTGCTGGGCGATCTGGGCGCGCTGCTGGGCACCGTCTTCGCTGGTGCCAAAGCCCAGGCTGTTGGCCACGCCGATACCGGCGAGCGCGCCCTGCATCTCGGCCACCAGCGCGCCGCCAATGCCGGCGCCGTCACCGGCGATATAGATGCCCGGCAGGCTGGTCTGGCCCCAGCTGTCGAGCACCGGCAGCCAGCACAGCTGCTCATCGTCCCAATGGTGCTCGGCGCGCAAGGACCAGGACACCTGGGTGTTGGGCACCACGCCCTGGTGCAGCAGCACCAGCTCGCAGTCGATCTGCTGGGAGTGGCCCGCGCTGGTAAAGCGCACCTGGCGCACCGCGTCTTCGCCCTCGATGCGCAAGCCGCCCACATCCTTGAAGAACGGAATGCCGGCCGACTTGATCTCGCGCAGCAGCCCCAGGCCCTTGCGCACATAGCCCCAGCCGGCCAGCAGCGACGAGGCATGGCGGATCGCCAGGCGCCAGTCGGTGCCCGCGGACGTATCGAGCACCGCACGGATCTCGACGCCCGCGCGCAGGTACTGCGCCGCCAGCAGGTAGAGCAAGGGGCCGCAGCCGGCCAGCACCACCGGTACCTGGGGCACGACGGCGGCGTTCTTGAGCAAAATCTGGCCGGCACCGGCGGTCATCACCCCGGGCAGGGTCCAGCCCGGCACGGGGAAGGGCCGCTCCATCGCGCCAGTGGCGATCACCAGCGACTTGGTCTCGATGCGTGTGGTGCGGTCATTGCGCAGCACATGCACGGTCTTGTCAGGGTCGATCTGCCAGACCGAAGCGCCGGCCCAGTGGGTCAGGCCACTGGCGCGGACCTGTTCGGCCAGCGATTTGCCGTAGACATAGTCCGCGCCCAGGATGCGCTCGCGCTGGGCATCGGTCTGGGTGATGCTGCGGTAGATCTGGCCGCCCACCTGGGGTTGTTCGTCCAGCAGCAGCACATCCAGGCCGCGCCGCTGGGCCGCCAGGGCCGCTGCCATGCCGGCCGGGCCGGCGCCAATCACGACCAGGTCACGCAGCTGGCTGGGCGCATCGTTCAAAGGGATAGCGGGATTAGACATGCTTGGCCTCCTGCGCATCCAGCACGCTGGGCGCCGCCTGCATGGTGGTCACCTCCATGCCGTCTTCGGGGGTGATCAGGCAGGCCTGCTGGTTGGGCCGGCCGTTGACGTCGACCATGCACTCAAAGCACACGCCCATCATGCAGTAAGGCGCGCGGGCGCCCTGGCCCACGGGCGAGACGCGCACCGCGGTGATGCCGGCTGCCAGCAGGCCAGCGGCCAGGCTGCTGGCGGGCGACATGCGTACCACCGCGCCGTTGACCAGCACCGACACCGTGCCAGCGGCCCCGGCCTGGTGGCCAGGGAGGTATTTGAAAAGGGCTTTAGATGCCATAGGGTTTCACTTCCGTTTCCGGCGTAAATCGTGTCGCGGGGAATGCCTCGATGGCGGCCGGCCGCAGGCCCGTGGCCACCCAGGGGGCGATGCAAAAGACGTGCTGGGCCGCCAGCGTGACGCCGCTGTGGCAGGTCACCGCAAAGGCGCCAGGGTGGCTGTCCGACTCCTGGTACATCGGAAAGCCATCGGGCGACATCACCCGCAGCGCCGCCCAGGTGCGCACCACGCGGGCGTTGGCCAGCACCGGGAAGCACTTGACCGCACGCGCGGCAATCCTGGCGTTCACCGGCACGCGCACCATGTCGTCAAAGCCCAGCTCCTCCATCGAGTCGCCAATCTGCACCGTGCCCTCATCGGTCTGGCGCACATAGTTGGTGGGGTGCGTCAAGAAGGGCTGCACGCGTTCGGTGATGAAGACCTGGCCCTTGTTGGGCCGCACCGGCACAAACATGCCCACCATGGCCGACAGCTGTTGCGTCGCGTGGCCGGCGGCAATCACGATGCGCGGCGCCTGCCAGGCACGCTCGCCGGCGCTGACGTGGAAGATGCCACCGTCTTTGCGGATCGCATCGACCTGCATGCGGTTGTGGATGCGCGCGCCCTTGGCGATATTGGCGCTGTAGAGCGCGCGCAGCAGCTTCAAGGGGTTGCAGTGGCCGTCCATCGCCGAATAGGTGGCGCCCGCGACCTCGGGGCCCAGCCCCGGCAGGTGCTCGGCCGCCTCTTCGCGGCTGAGCACCGTGCTGCGGTAGGCGGGGTCGCCCACCTCGGACTCCAGCCAGCGCAGTTTGTCCACGCGCTGGGCCATCTCTTCCTCGCTCAGGCAGATGTGCAGGCCGCCGGGCTGCATCAGCTCGACGTCGATGCCGGTCTGCGCCTGCAGCTCATCGCGCAGCGCCGGCCACTGGCGGGCCGAGCCAAAGCTCCAGCGGGCGTAGTCGGCCATGCCGAAGCCCTTGCCCTGCACCCAGACCAGGCCGAAGTTGCCGCGTGAGGGACGAATCGTGTCGTCCGCGCCATCGAGGATCGTGACCGACAGGCCCTGGCGCAGCAACCCGTAAGCCACGGAACTGCCAACCAAGCCTCCTCCAATCACAATGACATCGCTGCTATGTGTGTTGTTGTTCATTTTTTGCTCTCTCAACCTTTGCCAATCAGTACCTTCTCCAGGCCGACGAGCTTGTCCAGGATGACCATCAGCACCAGCGTGCCGACGATCAGCACAGTGGAGACCGAGGTCACCAGCGGATCAATGGTCTGGGCGATGTGGTTGTACATGGCCACGGGAAGGGTCATCGTGCCGGGCGTGGCCACGAACACCGTCATCGTCAGCTCGTCAAAGCTCTGGATGAAGGACAGCATCCAGCCGCCGGCGATACCGGCCATCAGCATCGGCACGGTGATGCGCAGAAAGACGGTGCTGCGCGATGCGCCCAGCGACAGGCCGGCATGCTCGATCTCGCGGTTCATGCCGGTGGCAGCCGACAGCACCATGCGCAGCGCATAGGGCATGATGCAGATCACGTGGGTAAACATGAGCCAGAAGAACGAACCCGAGAGCCCCGCGATGTTGAAAAAGCGCAGGAAGGCCGCGCCCAGCACGACGTGGGGAATCATCAGCGGCGACATGAAAAAGGCCATCAGCACCTCGCGGCCGGCAAAGCGGTAGCGGGTGATGGCCAGCGCCGCCGGTACCGCCAGCGCGATCGCGATCGAGGCGGCAGCCAGGCCCAGCTTGGCCGAGAACCAGAAGGCCGACTTGATCTCGGTGGCATCGAGGATGGCACGGAACCAGCGCAGCGACAGGCCATCGGTGGGGAAGGAGATGAAGCCCTTGTCGGTAAAGGCCACCGCCACCACCACGGCCAGCGGCGCCAGGATGAAGGTGATGAAAAGCGCGTGGTAGACCAGCGCCAGAGGACTGTTTTTTTGCATGGCTCAACCCTCGAAAACAGCTTTGAAGCGGCGCTCGATCCAGCGATTGCAGCCCACGATGATGATGATGTTGGCGACCAGCAGTACCACGGCAATGGCAGCGCCCAGCGGCCAGTTCAGGGTGTTGAGGAACTCGTCATAGGCGGCCGTGGCCACCACCTTCAGGCGCCGCCCGCCCAGCAGTGCAGGTGTGGCAAAGGCCGATGCCGACAGCGCGAAGACGATGATGCTGCCCGAGAGGATGCCGGGCAGCAGCTGGGGCAGCACGACACGGCGGAACACGGTGCGCTGGCTGGCACCCAGTGACAGGCCGGCGTTCTCGACCTGGGGGTCGAGCTTTTGCAGCGAGGCCCAGACGGAGATCACCATGAACGGCACCATCACATGCACCATGGCAATCGTCACGCCCGTCATCGTGAAGGCCAGGCGCAGTGGTTCGTCGATGATGTTGAACAGCATCAGGCCCTTGTTGATCAGGCCGTTGTTGCCCATCAGGATGGACCAGCCCAGGGTGCGCACCACCACCGAGATCAGCAGGGGCGCGAGGATGATCAGCAGAAACACACCACGCCAGCGGCCCCGCATGCGCGAGATGATGAGGGTCTCGGGCACGCCCAGCACCACGCACAGCACGGTAACGATGGCCGACATCAGCGCAGTGCGGCCAAAGATCTCCAGGTAGTAGCTGTCGCTGAAGATCTCCAGGTAGTTCTTGAGCGAGTAGACGCTCTGGATGCCTTCCATGCCGTTGAAGACATTGAGCGACAGGATGGCGGTCAAGGCCAGCGGCGCCAGCAGCATGGTCACAAAGACCAGCAGGCCGGGGCCGGACATGGCCCAGGGTTTCCAGCGGTTCTTGCTATCCACGGCTGGCCTCCTGCTGGGTCAGCACGCGCACATCGTCGGGGGCCCAGTTCAGCGTGACCTCGTCGCCCTCATGCAGCGCGGCACGCCGCGCATTGGGCAGGCTGATATGGATGTCGCCCAGCGCGGTGCCGACATTGACCACCCACTGGCTGCCCAAAAACAGCAAGGTCTTGATGGTGCCGGGCAGGCCGCCCTGGCCGGCCGGAGCCACCTCGATGCGCTCGGGCCGCAGGTAGACCACGACCGGGCCACTGTCCACCGGGCTGGGCGCGCCCAGCACCATGTCGCCAATCTTCACGGTCTCGCGGCTGTGGGCCTGGCCTTCGAAGCGGTTGGTCTTGCCCAGGAACACCGAGGCAAAGTCACAGCTGGGCTTGTCATAGATCTGCTGGGGCGAATCGACCTGGGCGATCTGGCCGTTGTGCATCACCGCGATGCGGTCGCTCATCGTCATCGCCTCGACCTGGTCGTGCGTCACCAAGATGGTGGTGATGCCCAGCTGGCGCTGGATGGCGCGCATCTCGACGTGCATTTCCTGGCGCAGCTTGGCGTCCAGGTTGGACATGGGTTCATCGAGCAGCAGCACCTCGGGCTGGATCGCCAAGGCGCGGGCAATGGCCACGCGCTGGCGCTGGCCACCGGAGAGTTCACGCGGGTAACGGGCGCCGAGCCCATGCAGGCGCACCAGCGCCAGCGCATCCTGAATCCGCTGCTGCACGACATCGCGGCTGAGCTTGCGCATCTCCAGGCCAAAGGAGATGTTCTGCTCGACCGTCATGTGGGGAAAGAGCGCATAGCTCTGGAACACCACGCCCATGCCGCGCTGCTCGGGGCGCAGCTGGGTGATGTCCTTGCCGTCCAGCACAATGCGGCCCTGGCTGGGGTCCAGAAAGCCGGCGATCATCTGCAAGGTGGTTGTCTTGCCGCAGCCCGAAGGGCCCAGCAGCGACACAAACTCACCGCGCTCGACGTCCAGGTGGAAGTCCTTGACGGCAACAAAATCCCCGAACCTCTTGGCAAGGCCCTCGATACGTAGAAAACTCATGTGAAACTCCGGGGCCTGCGGCCCGCGTGGGGCGGCGCGGCAGGCCTGTGTAGGGCGGCTGGCGGCTTAGCACCTATCCATAGCGAAGATGTCGAGGCACCCTTAGCGTTCGACAGTGCGGTTCCAGCGATTGGTCCATTCGGAACGCTTGACGTTGACGATCTTGTAGTCCACGGTCTTCAGCTGGGCGATCTGCTCGGGGCCATAAGGCACTTGCTTGGCGACCTTGTCGTCCAACTTGACCTTGCTGTTCATGGGGCCCCAGGCCTGGGTCTCGGCGAGCGCCGTTTGCGATTCAGGCGTGTAGAGGAACTGCACGAACTTCTGCGCACCGGCCTTGGGCTGCTTCTTGGCAACGGGGCAGACGGAGGTGAACAGCGCAAACGCGCCTTCCTTGGGGTAGACGAACTTCACGGGAAAGCCGGTATCGGCCAGCGCCTTGACGCGGCCGCTGCCCCAGACGCCGATGACGGCATCGCCGTTCTGAAACAGCTCGGTCATCTTGCCCGGCGACGGCTCCCAGGCCAGCACATTGGGGCCCACTTCCTTGATCAGCGCCTGGAAACCGGGGTCGATATTGCTCGCGCTGCCGCCGTTCATCTCGGCAAACATCAGCAAGGTCTGCAGACCGTAGCCGTTGTTGATCGGCGGGATCACGGTCTTGCTCTTGAACTTCTTGTCCTTGAGGTCGTTCCACGACGTGGGTGCGGCCCAGCCGGCCTTCTTGAAGGCCTCTTCGTTGTAGAACAGGCCGGTGGCGATGACGCCCAGGTTCAGCGACTTGTTGCCCGCGGTCTTGGCCATCGGGTAGAGGTCGTTGTAGACCGGTGCGGATTCGATGTCGCCGCAGAAACCGAACTGCACCGCCTGCTCCATCGGGCCGTCATCCATCAGCGCCACGTCGTACTGCGGGTTGTTCTTTTCGGCCTGCAGCTTGGCCAGGGTGTCGGTGGAGTTGCCAGGCACATAGATGACCTTGTTGCCGGTCAGCTTCTCATAGGCGGGAATTATCTTTTGCTTGAAGGCGGTCTCGGTCGAGCCGCCATAGCCACCGACATAGATGTCTTCAGCATGGGCGATGCCAGTGGTGGCAGCAAAGGCAGCAGCCAGGGAGAGAGCCAGACGGGATGCGGTCATCGAAATTACCTCCAGAAAGTAGCGTGAAACCAAGTGGAATTCAATCTGTCTGGTCACCAATGATAGGCATCTGCAGGCAAAATTGAATCGGTGAATTCCTGCTTCAATGCCTTTATGAGATGGAAATTTCTTAATCAATAAACCATTGAAATATTTACAAAATTAGTAATTTTGTAGACTATTCGATTGCATTAGGCCATTAACTCATGTCTTTACAACATGGATAAGAAAATCACACTGCGGCATCTGGAGGCCTTTCGGGCGCTGATGCTGCGCCGCTCGGTCACCGCAGCGGCCCAGTCGCTGGAGGTGACCCAGCCCGTGGTGACACGGCTGATTGCCGAGTTCGAGGCGCGCATCGGCATGCCGCTGTTCGAGCGCGTCAAAAGCCGGCTGCAGCCGACCTCGGCGGCGACCTTGCTGCTCGAAGACGTGCACCAGGCGCTGATGGGCATCGAGCGCATCCGCAACATCTCGGAGAACGTACGCTTTCGGCGCCTGCAGCGGCTGGAGGTGACGGCCGCGCCGGCGATGGCGACCTCGTTCCTGCCCAGCGCCATTGCCAAGTTCAGCGCCCAGTTCCCCGAGACCCTGGTCACCTTGCACATGCAGGCTTCGCCGGCCGCGCTGGACATGGTGCAGGCCGAGCGCTGCGATATCGGCTTTGTGATGCTCTCGCCCGACCACACCCGCTTCAAGGGGCTGGAGACCTTGGTGATCGGCAAATTGGTCGTCGCCGTGCCTGCCGGCCACAAGCTGGCGCGCAAGACCAGCCTGTCACCGGTCGACTTTGTCGACGAGCCCTTGGTGTCGCTGCCCACGATGATGGAGACCCGCACCAAGCTCGACAGCCTGTTCCTCGTCAACCGGGTGCAGCGCCGCGTGAACATCGAGACCCAGATCTCGTACGCCGCCATCAAGCTGGTCGAGGCCGGCGCCGGCCTGGCGATCATCGACCCGCTGACGGCCTGCAGCTACCACGGCCCGGATGTGAAGTTTGTGCTGTTCGAGCCCGCCGTCCCTTGCGAGTACTCGATGGTGGTCTCCAACCGCCATGCCTCCACCCTGGTGCTCAAGCCCTTCATCGACCTGGCTAAGGCAGAGATCAAGCGCATGCTGCCCAAACGCTGGATCCTATAAGAACCTGTTCAAAGCGGCGCTTCACTCCGGCGTAATGCCCGCTGCCTTGATCACCTGCCCCCATTTGGTGGTCTCGGCCGCCTGGAACTGCGCCAGCTCGGCCTGGCTCGTCGTCCAGGGCTCGGATCCCGACATCTCGAAGAAGGACTTGGCAGCCGCACTGCCCACGGCCTGGCCCAGCAGCTGGTTGAGCTTGGCGCTGACGGCAGCGGGCACATTCGCTGGAGCATAGGCGGCAAACCAATAGCCCATGTCATAGCCCTTCACACCGGCCTCGGCAATGGTGGGCACATCGGGCAGCTGGGCGCTGCGCTTTTGTGTGGAATAGCCCAGTGCGCGCAGCTTGCCCGCCTTGATTTGCGGCACGCCGGTGGAGACGTCGGTGATCATCAGGTTGATCTGGCCGCCCAGCAGGTCGGTGATGGCCAAGGGGTTGCTCTTGTAGGGCACGTGCAGGATGTCCACATGGGCCAGCTGCTTGAGCATCTCGCCGGCAACGCGGCTCGACGAGCTGCCGCTGCCAAAGCTGAGCTTGCCCGGGTTGGCCTTGGCATAGGCGAGCAGATCGCCCACCGACTGGTGGGGCGCATTGGCCGGCACCACCAGCACCTGGCCGCCCTTGCCCAGACCGGTGATCGGCGTGAAGTCCTTGACCGGGTCATAGGACAGCTTGCGGTAGAGGTGGATATTGGCCGCATGCGTGGTGTTGGTGGTGATCAGCACCGTGTAGCCATCGGCCGGGGCCTTGGCCACCGCCTGCGCGGCGATCATGCCGCTGGCACCGGCCTTGTTCTCGACGATCACCGGCTGGCGCGTCTGCTCGGTCACCGCCTGGCCCAGCGCACGCGCCAGCTGGTCGGTGGCACTGCCTGCGGCAAAGGGCACGACAAAGGTGATGGGCTTGGACGGGTAGTCGCCCTGCGCAAAGGCCAGGGGGCTGATGGCCAGCGCCGTGGCACAGGCCAGCAGGTGGCGGCGGGTGGAAAATGTCATCTCTTGTCTCCGGTTGGTTTTTTATTCAGGGGTGTATGGGGGTTCCGCATCGGCCGGGCCCACCAGATGGGCCTGCAAATGCAGCGGCAGCGCGATCGGCATCTGCAGCACGCGAAAGCACAGGGTCTTGCCATGGCTGTCGAGGTTCAGCGCGTCGTTGACGCCGCCGTCCAGCACCTCGTCCAGCACCAGGTTCATCGCCTGCAGCTGGGGCAGCAGGTAGCGCTGCACACGGCTTGGCTGGCGGTCGGCAAACAGCGCGGCCACGGCCGCTTCGCTGACCTGCTCACAGATAACCTCCCACAGCGCGGGATGCCAGGCAATCACGCTGATATTGGAGCGGTTGCCCTTGTCGCCGGTGCGCCCATGGGCCAGGCGGTACAGCGGGGTGGTGATGCTGTCGGTCATGCGGCGGCCTCCTCTTGCGCAGCCCAGGTAAAGCCCGTGGTAATCAGTGCCTGGGGCACCAGGCAGGACACCATGCCCAGGCGCTGGCGCATATGGCTGCGCACGCCACCGCCACCGGCGGGCCCGCAGCAGTACAGCGCATTGATCTCGCGCGGCAGGCGCGCTGCAGTGGCCTTGTCGGCATGCTGCCAGGCCATGCGCAGGCGCACATCCTGCGATGCGGCTGACAGGTCGGCACCGGCCAGCCAATCGCTGGCATCGTTGCCCCAGACGCTGGTGACACCGATCAGGTCGCTGCGCAGTGGCGCAATGCCCTCAAGGCGCTGGGCAACGGTCTGCGCCGCCAAGCGCGCACGCTCGGCCGCACGGGGGCCGGCATAGGAAATCTCGGCCTCGGCAAACCAGCCCGAGGCATAGCAGGTGTTGACCTTGAGCGCCTCGGGGCGCGGGTGGCCGATGACGCCCTCCAGGCGCACGCGGTTCTCGCCCTCGGCCCGCACCTGGGCCTGGCTGATGTCGGCCACCACATCGGGGGTCAGGTAGCAGCAGGGGTCGTGGATCTCGTAGAGCAACTGTTCCTTGACGGTGGCGGTCGTGATGCAGCCGCCCGTGCCCTCGGGTTTGAAGATGCTGCAGTTGCCGCTGTCGTCGATCTCCGCGATCGGGTAGCCCAGCCGGTCCATGCCTGGCACCTCTTTGTAGCCCGGGTCGGCAAAATAGCCGCCGCTCACCTGGGTGCCGCATTCGAGCAGGTGGCCGGCCATCGTCGCGCGGGCAAGGCGGTCCCAGTCATCCCAGGCCCAGCCAAAATGCGCCATCGCCGGGCCCAGCACCAATGATGGATCAGCCACCCGGCCGCAGACCACGATATCGGCGCCCGCCTGCAGCGCCTCGGCAATCGGCCGCGCGCCGATATAGGCATTGGCGCTGACCAGCGGCTGCTCGGGCATCTGCGCACCCAGCGCCTGGGCCAGCATGGGCCGGTGGGCCGGGCCGCTCAGGTCATCGCCCTGCACCACGGCGATACGGGGCGCGCGCAGGCCCAGGCTGCGCGCCAGCGCGGCAATGGCGCGGCCGGCGCCTTGCGGGTTGGCCGCGCCAAAATTGCTGACGATGCGGATGCGGTGCGCCAGGCAATCAGCCAGCACCGGGCGCAGCAGCTCCACCAGCAAGGGCTCGTAGCCGGCCTCGGGGTCGTCGCGCCGGGCCAGCTGGGCCAGCGCCAGGGTGCGCTCGGCCAGCGTTTCAAAAATCAGAAACGCGGGCTGCTGCAAGGCCACCAGCGCCTGCACCACCGGCGCTGCCGCATCCACCCGGTCGCCTGAAAAGCCAGCCGCGCAGCCAATCAGCATGGCTGCGGGCGGTGTCTTGTCTGTCTGCATAGCATCTCCTGCAGCCCACTATAGAAAAGAGGCTCTATGTTGTGAAATCGATAATTGAGATCGATTAATCTGTAATACAAATGAATCTATCCCAGCGCGACATCCAGGCCTTTTTGGCGCTGGCCAGCCAGAAGAACTTCACCCGAGCCGCCAGCCTGTGCCACCTGTCCCAGCCGGCTTTCAGCGCCCTCATCCGCGCGCTGGAGACCACCGTGGGCCTGCGCCTGTTCGAGCGCAGCACGCGGCATGTGCTGCTGACGCCCGAGGGCGAGCAGTTTCTGTTATCGGCCCAGCGCATTGCAGCCGAATTTGCCGCCTGTGAAAAAGCGATGCGCGCTACCGCCCAGCTTGTCCAGGGCCGGGTCGCCGTCGCGCTGCTCCCGTCGCTGGCCGCTGGCTGGCTGCCGCCGGTGCTGCGCAGCTTTTCCGGCCAGCACCCCGGTGTGCAGCTGCAGGTCTTCGATGTGCTGTCCGAGCCCTGTATTGCCGCGGTGGCCAATGGCGATGCCGACTTCGCACTGGCCGCCATCCGCGCCGACACGCCCGATCTGCGCGCCGAGCCCTTTTGCAGCGACCGCTTTCACCTGGTCTGCCCGGCCAACCACCCGCTGGCCGCGCTGGACGAGGTGCAGCTGCCCGATCTGACGGCCTGGCCCTTTGTGCACCTGGCCCGGCACAGCAGCGTGCGCCAGTACCTCGATGCCGCCTTTTTCCCGCAGACCATGCAGACCCTGGTGGAGGTCGAGCAGCTGGCCACCGTGATGGGCCTGGTCAAGGCCGGTCTGGGCATCAGCGTGGTGCCGGCCCTGGCCTTGTTTCACTTTGCGCAGCCTGGCCTGGTCACCCGGCCGCTGCATCTGCCCGGCATGGACCGCCAGATCTACCTGGTGCGCAGGCGCGAGCCGCAGCTGTCGGTGGCGGCCCAGGCGCTGTACCAATTAATGCAACAAAAACGCCCAGATTTCTCCCATATTGCTTGAGGCCCTCTACACTCCAGCGCTGATGTCCTTGCCTACGATGCCCCCGTTCGCACCGCCTGCACCCGCGATGCCGCTGCCCTACCTGGCGCTGCGCACGCGGGTCGTGTCGCTGTTGGCATGGGCTGCGCTGTTTGCGCTGCTGGCCTGCGCCATGCGCATGCTGCTGAACTACCCCCTGTGCGTCAACGACGAGAAGAACTGGATCGGCATCGCCCAGCAGCTCGACCAGGGCGTGGCCTGGCCGGTCTCGGGGCCTGCCTTTGTCAACACGCTGCGCCAGGCGGCCTGGGTGACCGGCTCCAGCCACGCCGAGGTGATGCCCTGGATGGGGGTCTGCGGCGTGTTTATCGTTGTTGGGGGTCTGAGCTGGGGCTACTACCGCCTGGGGCTCAAGACCTTGGTGCCGGTGTTTGCAACGCTGGCGCTGTCGAGCTATTTCTGGGCGCCCTTGCTTGAGGCTCGCCCGCAGCAATGGGGGCAGCTGGCGGTATTTCTGGGCACCATCTCGGCCTGGCGCTGGCTACAGCACCGGGGCGGCCTGGCCTTTTTTGTCGCGCTGCCTGCCGTCGCCTTTACCCATATCCTGAGTCACGCGGTGCTGGTCTTTCTGTGCCTGGTGCTGGTGGCCACCCATGGCATTGCCCAGCGCCGCTGGAGCCTGCGCCACCTGGCCATTGCGCTGCTGTGCATCGCCAGCTTTGCGGTCTATGCCTGGCCCGGCGGTCCTTACACCGATATGCTGCGCGACCTGCGCCAGGCCCATTTCCAGCACTGGCCGCTGAGCCTGCCAGCCTCCTTGGCCCTGCTGGTGGCCGTGGCCGCCATGGCCTGGGCCAGCCGCCGCTGGTGGCATGGCGACATCCGCTGGCCCGCTGCAGCCCTGGCCGGCTTGCTGCGCCACCAGCGTGCTGCCGGATGGTCGCTGTGCATCGCAGCGCTGCTGGTGCTCACGATGCAGGCCTATCTGCTGCCACCGGCGGCATGGGCGCCCTATGGCGGCTCCTGGATCCGGTTTGTCGTGTTCCAGTCCGGCAACCTGCTGCTCGCGGGTTTTTTGCTGGTCGGTGCCGGGCGCTGGCTGGGGGGCTTTCACCACCAGCGGATCGATCCGGGCATGGCCCGTTTTCTGGTCTGTGTGCTGGGGGGCGTTGCGCTGCTGGGCCTGCTGGCCGTTGCCGCGTCGTGGTGGCTGCTGGACACCAACTGGATGCTGCGCGTGCTGAACTACGGCATCTTCTTTGCCGCCGCACCTGCGGCACTGGGCATGGAGCATGTCACCCGCCACTGGCCGCGCTGGCGCCGGGGCTTGCTGCTGGGCGCGGGCATGGCCGCCAGTGTGCTGGCAGTGGTGCGCCCGCCCATGCTGCTGGGCTGCTGAGCCAGCCGCCCTGGCAAGAACCTATGCGCTAGACAAGCGCTGGCCAAATGCTGGCTAGGCGCTACGCATGAACAAATGCCCCCCTACCAAGGCGTGGCGTGCACCGGCCCAGGCAGCCATCTCATCGCCCCGCAAGAGCAAGGCATGGCGGCCCAGCTGCAGGTGGCGGACACCACGCCGCGCCAGCCAGCGCTGCCACCAGCCCGCAGGCGGCGCTGGCAGTGGCTCGGCACCCGTCTCGCTCAGCAGATCGGCGGCAGAGCGGATGGACAGGGCGCTAAGCGCCTGCTCAGCGGCGAGCCGCTGGACCAGCGCGATCACCTCGGACCAGCCCAGGTCGGCCAGCGACACCTGCGCCAAGCCGCCCAGAGCCTGCAGATCGGGACTGCGCTGGCCGCTGGCATCGACGCAGAGCAGCAGGCTCTCGGGGTGGGCGGCCTGCCACTGCTGCAGCAGCGGCCATTGCGCGGCCTGCTGCACCACCGCAACCTGTAAGGGCCTGGCCGCTGCGGCCGCCTGGGGCTGGGCAGGTGCCCGCTCACTGGCGGGCAGAATGCTGTCGTAGACCTCAGCAATTCGCCGCTCGCACTGGCCAATGGTGAAATAGGCGTCAGCCGCCTGCTGCGCCGCCAGACCACGCCCGGCCAGCTGTGCCTTGGCGGCTAGCGCCTGGCGCATGGCCTCTTTCCAGGCCTGCACCTGGTCGGGGGCATAGCACTGGCCGCTGCCCGACTGCCCCACCACCCAGGACATGCCCGAGCCATCCAAGTCGGAGGCAATGCAGGGCTTGCCATGCTGCATGGCTTCGATCAGTACCAGGCCAAAGGCCTCGGTGCGCTCACGCGAGGCCAGCGCAAAGATATCGCAGCTGTTGAACAGCGCATGCTTTTGCGCCTCACTGACCTGGCCGAGCAGCTGGACGTTGGCGCAGCCTTGCTGGGCGCGCTCGCGCGCAATCAGCGCTTCGAGTTCCTTGCGCTGCTCACCTTCACCGGCAATGATCAGCTGCACATCGGCAAAGCCGGCCACGGCCGAGATGAGGGTGTCAAAGCCCTTGTAGTAGGTCAGCCGGCCGACCGACAGCACGCGCAGCCGGGCATCGCCCCAGAGCTGCAGGTGTGGGGCCTCGGCCTGCGCCTGCTCCAGCACCCCCTGGCCCAGCGGCTTCAGGCCCAGCGGGATCGCCAAGGTCTTGAACAGCCAGCGCTGCAGCGGAACGCTGGCGGCCATGTAAGGCGGCGAGGTGGCGAGGATGGCCGCGCTTTGCCGCAGCAGCTTGGTCTCGAAGGGCCGGTAGACCTGGTAGCACAGCTGCAGCAGGCTATCCCATTTGGAGATCAGCACATCCGAGTGCCAGTGCGTGACCCAGGCCACCCGGCGCGCGGCGGGCATGATGAGCGCCCAGAACGCCGCATTGTTGGGCATGTGCAGATGCAGCACATCGGGTTGGAAGCCGCGAATGGCCCGGTGCAGCGCCAGCGGAAAGCCCAGCGCAATCGGCGCGAACACCAGGGTGATCTGCACCGGCACGCGGATGAGCCAGGGCGGGTCCTCGGGTAGCGGATCGCCATGCACGACCGCGCGGGCGTCGATGCCGTTGGCGCGCTGCTGCTCGATCAGATCGGCCAGAAACGATTCCATGCCGCCCCGGTACGGCGGGTAGAACTTGCCCACATGCAGCACGCGCTGCGGCGCATCGCCCGCCTGTGCATGCAAGGGCGCAGCCTGGGGCCGGCCCAGCCAATGGCGCAGCATGTTATTGGCCGCCCTGCAATTGCTGCAGCAGGCGCTGGTAGACCGGGTTGGCCGGGTCCATGGCGCTGGCGCGTTGCAGGTTGGCAATGGCCTGGGCCCGGTCGCCCTGCTCGCGGTAGGCCAGGGCCTTGCCGTAGTAGGCGGGGGGGTTGGGCTGGCGCGAGAGCGACGCATCAAAGATCTGCAAGGCCTGCGCAAAATCGCGCTTGCCAATGAACGCAATGCCCAGGCCCACCTCCAGGCGGGTGTTGCCCGGCGACATCTGCAGCAGGCGCTGGTAGTTCGCAATGGCCACGTCGTAGTGGCCCGAGGGGATGGCAACCTCGGCCTGCTCCAGCAAGATCTTGGGCAGCAGGACGTCTTCGGGCTTCATCGCCAGGGCCTTGGCATAGCTTTGGAACGCCGGTTCCATCTGCTGCGTCATCTTGTAGGCCGTGGCCTGGTGGTAGGCCAGCGCCGCATTGTCAAAGCCTTGCTTTTGGGCGCTGTCAAACGCGGCCAGCGCCTCGGGGTAGCGCTTGAGCAGCTCCAGGGTCATGCCGCGGTTGAACTGTGCCGAGCCCAGGGGTTCTTGCAGCGCAACCGCTTTGTCAAAGTCCTGCAGCGCCTGCTCGTAGATCAGGTTTTCCAGCAGCGACGCACCCCGGTTGATAAAGGGGCGCCAGCGGCCAAAGGCGTTGAAGGGGGCCTGCTCGTCCACCTTCTGGGCGGCATCGCTCCAGGCGCTGTACTCAGACTTGAGGCTCAGGCTGCGCTCCGTGGCCAGGGCCGTCAGCACCAGGCCAGCGGCGCAGGCGATGGCCACCATCAGCTTGCGCGGAAACAGCAGCAGCACCAGCGCGAGCAAGGCCGGCAGCAGCATCGCCCAGATATAGCTGCGGTAGAGCACAAAGGGGTCTTGCAACCAGCTGGTGACAAACTCGGTGCTGAACAGCAGCGCCGTGCAAAGCAGCACCAGGCCCACCAGGCCCCAGGCATCACGTTTGCGCAGCAGCAGGACCGCGCTGCCAATCACCAGTGCCACATAGCCCAGGCCACCCAGCAGATGGGGCAGGCTGACAAAGCTCAGCGGGAAGACCGGGCGCAGGTCCAGCGCCATCCACTGCACATTGGGCAGCAGCCACAGCAGGCCGTACTGGAAAAACAGCTTGCCCTGGTTGAGCAGGCTGAGCGGGTAGATCGACGAGGTGATGCCTGGCTGCAGTTGCTCGAGCTGGCGCACATAGGCCCAGGAGGTGTCATCGGTGGCGACAGCGCCGACAAAGGCGCCCAGCTGCGTCCACAGCAGCGCGGTGAACAGGCCGATCAGCACGGCAATCGCCACGGCGATCGCCAGCAGCTTCTTCCACGACGGCCGTTTGACAAACACATACAGCGGCAAGGCGAGTGCCGGCAGCACCACCGCATGCTCTTTGCTCATCAACGCGCAGAGCAGGAAAACCACGGCCAGCGCCGCCCATTGCAGCCCCGCACCCGCCAAGGCGCGGATATACGCCCAGCAGGCCAGCGCGGAAAACAGGGTCATCATCACCATGCTGCGCTGGATCAGATAACCGACGGCATATACGCCCACCGGGTGCACGGCAAACAGCGCCACTGCGGCAAATATCGCCATCCGGATATTGGTGTCAAAACCCGGCTCTGCCCGCGCCTCGTCCGAAAACTGGGTGTGTTTGAACAGTGCCGACACCAGCAGCCATATTGCATAGCAAGTGGCCAGGTGCAGCACGATATTGACGACCCGCTGCACGGCCATACTCTCGCCAAAGAGCGACTGCACCCAGACAAAGCTGCCATAGGACAGCATGCGCACCTTGGGCTCGAGCAAGCTGCCATAACGGCCAAAAATGGTGCCGTCCGACAGCCGGCCATCGTCGAACACCAGGCCGTTGTGCAGGCCCAGGCCATAAATCGTGAGGACGGCGGCCAGGAGCGCCAGCACGCCCAACGACCAGAAAATTTTTGATTTTTGCATCGGCTAGTTGGCTTGAGAAAATGCCCTCGCCCTGCGTTTTCAGGGCCCGGACCACACCTGCAGCAGGTGCGCGAGCCATTCTAGAGGACTATTTACCCTCTGTATAAAGCGCTCGGGGCGCTGAGCCAACAGGTCGGCCAGAGCGGCCCCCGATAATCGGCCCAGGATTTATTGCAAATCTTTGTGCCCATAGGCACAAAACCCTGGCTTGGGCCCTTTTTTGGGGTGTAGGCGGCAGGTTTCGGGCCGCTTGTCATACACGGTGCAGCGCCGCGCCACCGGGTCGAGAAACTGGCAGTCGCCACTGGCGCGGCGCGCCATCGTGAAGATATTGTGCTTGGGGTTGTAGTGGTCGATCAGCCGGGCCTTGAGCAGGCGCTTGGCGATCAGCTTGTGCGCGATGTTGTCCACTTCAAAGGCGTCCACCAGGCCCAGGCGCACCAGATCGGGCAGTTGCACCTCCAGCGGCATCGTGCAGCAGTTGGCCGCGCAGCTGTCGCACAGACCGGCCTTGTACTTGGTCCAGGTCTCCAGGCGGTCAACATCAACAATTCGGATCGGGGATTTCATGGCGGGGCGCTGCGCAAGCGGCCTGGCAGGAGTGGCCGCTTATTTTGAAGGGCGCCAGTATCGCGCCAAAAGGATGCCGTGGGAGCGCACTGGGGCTTGGCGAGCCGGGCAGAGGTTCAACCGTGCTTGAGCCACACCGCGCCATCGCGCTCTTCGACCGCCACCGCATCCAGGCTGGCGCCCCGGCAGGGGCCGCCCACGCATTTGCCGGTATCGGGCTGGTAGATGGCGCCGTGGTAGGGGCAGAGGATGAACTGGCGGCCGCTCTCCAGAATGTCGCCATCAAAGTCCATGGGCACGCTGGCGTGCTGGCACTCGTTGATCCAGCCGTGCAGCTGGCCCTGCCAGCGGATCACAAAGGCCTTCTGGCCGTTGGGCAGCTGAAAGAAAAAGGGCTTGCCGTTGTCCTGCAGGTCGGCGCTGGCACCCAGGGGTTCGGTGCCGTCAAACAAGATCGTGGGCGTGGGGGCGGTGGGCTCGGTCATGGCGGGCGCGTAGTCTTTATGGTCAAAAACAAAAGGCAGCCGCCCCGTGCGCATCGGCACGCGGCGGCTGCCCGGGGGCTGGCTGTATTTATGCGCTGGCAGCCGTGGTGGGCATGCAGGCAATCACCTGCGCCACAGCGGCGGTCAGCTTCTTGGCATAAGGCACATGCAGGAACTCATTGGGTCCGTGTGCATTGCTCTTGGGGCCCAGCACGCCGCAGACCATCATCTGCGCCTTGGGGAAGCCGGCGCTGAGCATACCCATCAGCGGGATCGAGCCGCCCTGACCGATAAAGCCGCAGTCGGCGCCAAAGTGCGCGCGGCTCGATTGGTTGAGCGCGTTCAGGAACCAGTCGCTGGTGTTGGGCGCATTCCAGCCATTGGCGCCGCTGGCCCCTTCCCAGGTGACCTTGGCTTGGTAGGGTGCATTGTCTTCGAGCAAGGTCTTGAGCTCTTGCATGCACTGCGTGGCATCGACCAGCGGGGGCAGACGCAAGCTCAGCTTGAACGCGGTATAGGGGCGCAGCACATTGCCGGCATCCTGCAGCGCAGGCAGCCCTTCGGCGCCGGTGACGGACAAGGTCGGCTCCCAGGTGCGCTTGAGCAGCGCCTGCGTGGGGTCGGTGGTGGTGGGCAGCGCAAACAGGCTCGAGCCATTGCAGTCAAAATGCGCCCAGGGGAAACGCTTGTACAGCTCGTCACCCAGAATGCCGGCCGTGGCCTGCGCCTGGGCCAGGCGCTCAGCCGGTACCGCGCAGTGAAAGCTGTCTGGCAGCAGGCGGCCGGTCTTGCTGTCTTCGAGGCGGTCGAGCACCTGGCGCATGATGCGGAAAGACGAGGGCACAACGCCCGAGGCATCGCCCGAGTGCACGCCTTCGGTGAGGATCTCCACCTTCAAGGTGCCCGCCACCATGCCGCGCAGGCTGGTGGTCAGCCACAGCTGGTCGTAGTTGCCCGCGCCGCTATCGAGGCAGATGACCAGGCCCACATCCCCCAGGCGGGGCTTGAGCATGTCGATATAGACCGGCAGGTCGCCCGAGCCGCTTTCCTCGCAGGTCTCGATCAGGCCGACAATGCGCGGGTGCGGCACATTCTGGCGCTTGAGCTCTTGGATGGCTGCCACGCTGGCGTAGGTGGCATAGCCGTCATCGGCGCCGCCCCGGCCATAGAGCTTTCCGTCTTCGTATTTGGGGGTCCAGGGGCCCAGGTCATTGCGCCAGCCGGAGAACTCGGGCTGCTTGTCCAGGTGGCCATACATCAGCACGGTCTGCGTGCTCTGGGCCTGGGTGGCAGGCACTTCAAAGAACAGCACCGGCGTGCGGCCCGGCACGCGCACCACTTCCAGGGTCAGCCCCTCGACCTTCTGCGCCTCGATCCAGGTGGCGGCATTGCGCACCACCGTGTCGATGAAACCATGCTGCTCCCAGTTGCCATCAAAGCCCGGCGACTTGGCGGGGATGGCGATGTAGTCGGTCAGCTGGCGAAGGATATCGCGGTCCCACTGCTGGCTGATGTGGCTCAAGGCCGCATCGGCTTGCAGATGGGCGGCGTCTAGGCGGGCGTTCATGGGTGAATCTCCTGGAGGTGCTGCCACGACAAGGGCAGCCGCAGGCATAAGCGTACCAGCGCCAGCGCCGCTCGGCTATCGCCTCGGGCAAAGCCCTGCTGCCGCCATCCAGCGCAGGGCCCGGCCGGGCAAGGCCCGCAGTGCGGCTCAGGCGTGCTCGAAGTGGAACACCGCCGTGCCCGCGCGGGCATTGGGCAGCCAGCGCCGCACCTCACCATTTTGCAGGCCAAAGCTATCAAGAATACGCAGCTTGTTCTTGAGCGCCAGCACCTCGAAATCCTTGAAGGTGCCCACGCGGATATTGGGCGTGTCGTACCACTGGTAAGGCAGGCGCTTGGTCACCGGCATGCGGCCTTGCAGGATGGACAAGCGATTGGGCCAGTGCGCAAAGTTGGGAAAGGCGACGACGCCCTGCTTGCCGATGCGCGCGGTCTCGCGCAGCATCACCTCTGCATTGCGCAGATGCTGCAAGGTGTCGATTTGCAGCACCATATCAAAGCTGTTGTCCTCGAAGATAGCCAGGCCGTCTTCCAGGTTCAGCTGCAGCACATTCACGCCCCGGCGCACGCAGGCGAGCACATTGGCGTCGTCAAACTCGATGCCATAGCCGCTGCACTGGCGCTCGCGCTGCAGGTAGGCCAGCAAGCTGCCATCGCCGCAGCCCAGGTCCAGCACGCGTGCGCCCAGCGGCACCAGGTTGGCAATGGCTTGAAAGGTGGAAGAAGCTTCGGTCATGCGGCCTCCTGGGCGCTGGGCTGGCCAGCCGTCAGTTCGCGGGCCATGTTCTCGAAATAGGAGCGCATCACGCCCATGTAGCGCGCGTCATCCAGCAAAAAGGCGTCATGCCCATGGGGCGCGTCAATCTCGGCGTAGCTGACGGTGCGGCGGTTGTCGAGCAAGGCCTTGACGATCTCGCGGCTGCGCGCCGGCGAAAAGCGCCAATCGGTGCTGAAGCTCACCAGCATGAAGCGGGCCTTGGCGCCGGCCAGCGCCTGGGTCAGGTCGCCGCCAAAAGGCTTGGCCGGGTCAAAGTAGTCGAGCGCACGGGTGATCAGCAAATAGGTATTGGCGTCGAAGTAGTCGCTGAACTTGTCGCCCTGGTAGCGCAGATAGCTCTCGATCTGGAACTCCACATCCTGGGTGCTGTATTTGAGATCCATGCCTTCGCGCAGCTGGCGGCCGAACTTCTGGTTCATCACATCGTCACTCAGGTAGGTGATGTGGCCGATCATGCGGGCAATGCGCAGGCCGCGCTTGGGGATCACGCCGTGGCGGTAGAAGTGGCCGCCGTGGAAGTCCGGGTCGGTCACGATGGCGCGGCGGGCCACCTCGTTGAACGCAATGTTCTCGGCCGACAGACAGGGCGCGCTGGCCACCACCACCGCATGGCGCATGCGGTCGGGGTACTGCAAGGTCCAGGACAGTGCCTGCATGCCGCCCAGGCTGCCGCCCAGCACGGCGGCCAGTTGCGTGATGCCCAGGCGGTCGAGCAGCAGCGCCTGGGCATTGACCCAGTCCTCCACCGTCACCACCGGGAAATCGGCGCCATAGACCTGGTCCGTGTCCTTGTCTGCATCCGGATTGCGGTGCATGGGCCCAGTGGAGCCAAAGCAGGAGCCCAGGTTGTTGACGCCGATGACAAAGAACTGGTTGGTATCGACCGGCTTGCCCGGGCCGATCATGTTGTCCCACCAGCCCTCGCTCTTGGGCTGGCCCTCGTAGTAGCCGGCCACATGGTGCGAGGCGTTGAGCGCATGGCACACCAGGATGGCGTTGGAGCGGTCGGCATTGAGCTGGCCGTAGGTCTCGTAGGCCAGGTGGTAGTCGCGGATGGAGGCGCCACTTTGGAGCGGGAGCGCCTCCGGGAAATGCATTGATTGGGGTGTCGCAACGAATGACATAAAAAACCCGGCAACGCTAAAAACGAGGCCGGGTCGATGGAATGCAGTCGCCTACCGAGTCTTTAGCTGGATTTATAAAGCGCCCGCAAGCTGAAGCAAATCGGCGCCGTGAAATCTCAGTGTACTGCAAATCGGCCGCGCATGGGCTGCATCAGCTGCCGCCCAGGTAGAGCCGGTTGGAGCTTTTGACCTCTTCCATCACCGCGTAGGTGCGGGTCTCGCGTACGCCGGGCAACTGCCACAAAACCTCGCCGGCAAAGTGGCGGTAGTGGTTCATGTCGGCCACGCGGATCTTGACCAGGTAGTCAAAGCCGCCAGCCACCATATGGCACTCCATGATCTCGGGCCGCACCTGCACCGCCGCCTTGAACTCGTCAAACACATTGGGGGTCGTGCGGTCGAGCAGCACCTCGATGAAGACCAGCATCGCCGCGCCCAGCTTTTGCGGGTTCAAGCGCGCCTCGTAGCCGGTGATATAGCCTTCCTTGGTCAGGCGCTGCACGCGGGCCAGCACGGCCGTGGCCGACAGCGACACCGCCTCGGCCAGCTTCAGGTTGGAGATGCGGCCGTCGCGCTGCAGCACAGCCAGAATACGCAGATCGATGCGGTCCAGGTCCTCCGGTGGGTCGATGATGGCGGTCATGGGCTGAATTTTTAACTAAGAATGGGCCACATTATGGAGAGAAATTCAAACCATAAACGATCACACTGGCGGCATTCACTATCTACTTGCTAACCGAGCCCGCCATGACTGCCAACGCCGTTGTTGACAACCAGCCCACCACCACCTCGTCCCTTTCGGCCGCAGACAACAGCCCATCTGGCGCAAGCGCTCCTGTTTTTAATGAGCTGGTGTCGGCACTGCAGCCCGCCTCGGCGCTGCGCGCGGCCATCACCGCCGCCTACCGCAAGCCCGAGCCCGAGGCCCTGCAAGCGCTGCTGCCCCAGGCCACGCCGCCCGCCGCCATCGCCCAGGCGGGCGACGCGCTGGCGCTGCAGCTGGCCCGCAGCCTGCGCGAGCGCAAGGCCGACAGCGGCCGCTCCGGCCTGGTGCAAGGCCTGCTGCAGGAGTTTGCGCTGTCGTCGCAAGAAGGCATTGCGCTGATGTGCCTGGCCGAGGCGCTGCTGCGCATCCCGGACACGGCCACCCGCGATGTGCTGATCCGCGACAAGATCGCCCACGGCCAGTGGAAGGCCCATGTGGGCAAGAGCCCGTCGATGTTCGTCAACGCCGCCGCCTGGGGCCTGGTGCTGACCGGCAAGCTGGTCGCCACGCACAGCGAAGGCTCGCTGGGCCAATCGCTCACCCGCCTCATTGGCCGGGGCGGCGAGCCGCTGATCCGCAAGGGCGTGGACATGGCCATGCGCATGATGGGCGAGCAGTTCGTCACCGGCGAGACGATTGGCGAGGCGCTGAAGAACGCCGAGCGCCTGGAGGCCAAGGGCTTCCGCTACTCCTACGACATGCTGGGCGAAGCGGCGATGACCAGCGATGACGCCAAGCGCTACCTGCGCGACTATGAAAACGCCATCCATGCGATCGGCAAGGCCAGCCATGGCCGGGGCGTCTACGAAGGCCCGGGCATCTCGATCAAGCTGTCGGCGCTGCACCCGCGCTACAGCCGCGCCCAGTACGACCGCGTGATGACCGAGCTCTACCCGGTGGTGCTGCAGCTGGCCGTGCTGGCCAAGGGCTACAACATCGGCCTCAATATCGATGCCGAAGAAGCTGACCGCCTGGAGCTGTCGCTGGACCTGCTGGAAAAGCTCTGCTTTGCGCCCGAGCTGGCCGGCTTTGCCGGCATCGGCTTTGTCGTGCAGGCCTACCAAAAGCGCTGCCCCTATGTGCTGGACTTCATCATCGACCTGGCCCGCCGCAGCCAGCACCGGCTGATGGTGCGCCTGGTCAAGGGCGCCTACTGGGACAGCGAGATCAAGCGCGCCCAGATCGACGGCCTGGAAGGCTACCCGGTCTACACCCGCAAGGCCTATACCGATGTGTCCTACCTGGCCTGCGCGCGCCAGCTGCTGGCCGCACCCGATGCGGTCTACCCCCAGTTCGCCACGCACAACGCCCACACCTTGGCCACCATCTACCACCTGGCCGACCCGGCCCGCTACCAGCCCGGGCAGTACGAGTTCCAGTGCCTGCACGGCATGGGCGAGCCGCTGTACGAGCAGGTCGTGGGCCGCAACGCCAGCGAGAACCTGGGCCGCCCCTGCCGCATCTATGCACCCGTGGGCACGCATGAAACCCTGCTGGCCTACCTGGTGCGCCGCCTGCTGGAGAACGGCGCCAACACCAGCTTTGTGAACCGCATCGCCGACCAGGACATCCCCCTGGCCAAGCTGGTGGAAAACCCCGTGACCACCGCCCAGCAGTGGGCGCAGAGCGAAGGCCAGCTGGGCCTGCCCAACCCGCACATTGCCCAGCCGCGCGCGCTGTATGGCGCAAGCCGCAGCAATTCGGCAGGGCTCGACCTGTCCAACGACGACCGCCTGCGCGCGCTGCAGAACGAGCTGCAGGCCAGCGCCCAGATGGCCTGGCATGCCCAGCCGATGCTGGCCGATGGCGCGCCCGCATCCACCCAGGCCAGCGAGCCGGTGCTGAACCCGGCTGACCACGGCGACCAGGTCGGCAGCGTCACGCAGGCGTCGACCGAGCAGGTGGAATTTGCGCTGGCCGCCGCCCAGGCCGCCGCTGCCCGCTGGAAGGCCACCCCGCCCGCCCAGCGCGCCGACTGCCTGGCCCAGGCCGGTGACCTGCTCGAAGCGCATATGCCCACCTTGATGGGCGTGCTGGTGCGCGAGGCCGGCAAGACCTGCTCCAACGCGATTGCCGAAGTGCGTGAGGCCGTGGACTTTCTGCGCTTTTACGCCGCCCAGGTGCGCAGCTGGGGCCAGGCGGATTACCAGGCGCTGGGCCCGGTGGTCTGCATCAGCCCCTGGAACTTCCCGCTGGCCATCTTCAGCGGCCAGATTGCCGCCGCGCTGGCTGCCGGCAACACCGTGCTGGCCAAGCCGGCCGAGCAGACCCCGCTGATCGCGGCTGCCGCCGTGCAGGCGCTGTGGCAGGCCGGCGTGCCGCGCGATGTGCTGCAGCTGCTGCCGGGCACCGGCGAGACCGTGGGCGCCCGCCTGGTGGGCGACCACCGCGTGCAGGCCGTCATGTTCACCGGCTCGACCGAAGTGGCGCGCATTCTGCAAAAGACGCTGGCCCAGCGCCTCGACGCCCAAGGCCAGCCCGTCACCCTGGTGGCCGAGACCGGCGGCCAGAACGCGATGATCGTGGACTCGTCCGCGCTGGCCGAGCAGGTCGTGGTCGATGTGCTGTCCTCGGCCTTTGACTCGGCCGGCCAGCGCTGCTCGGCGCTGCGCGTGCTGTGCGTACAGGAAGAAGCGGCCGACCGCCTGCTGCACATGCTGCGCGGCGCGATGCAGGAGCTCCAGCTGGGCAACCCCTGCCAGCTCAAGACCGATGTCGGCCCCGTCATCGACGCCGAGGCCAAGGGCGTCATCGACCAGCACATTGCCCGCATGCAGGCCGCTGGCCACCAGGTCTGGCAAAACAGTGGCGCCAGCGCGCAAGGCACCTTTGTGCCGCCCACGGTGATCGCCATCGGCCAGCTCTCCGAGCTCAAGCGCGAAGTCTTCGGCCCGGTGCTGCATGTGCTGCGCTACCGCCGCGAGAACCTGCCCCAGCTGCTGGCCGACATCAATGCCACCGGCTATGCGCTCACCCTGGGCCTGCACACCCGCATTGACGAGACCATTGCCCAGGTGGTCAACGCTGCGCATGCCGGCAATATCTATGTGAACCGCAATATCGTCGGCGCCGTCGTCGGTGTGCAGCCCTTTGGCGGCGAAGGCCTGTCGGGCACGGGCCCCAAGGCCGGCGGCCCGCTGTACATGCTGCGCCTGCTCAGCCGCATGCCGGCCACGGCCACCGTGGATGCGCTCGCCCACCTACCGCGCATGGCCGGTAGCGAGGCCCCGGCCGCCAGCACCGGCCAGCGCGGTAATGCCCATGGCCTGGAACAGGCCGATGCCGCCCCCGCCGCTGGGCTGGAGGCGCTGCAAAGCTGGGCCAGCCAGCAAGGCCAGGGCGATCTGGCAGCGCTGTGCCAGCGCTATGCCGCCCATACCGGCAACGGCTTTGCGGCCGAGCTGCCCGGCCCTACCGGTGAGCGCAATCTGTATGTGCTGAGTGGCCGCGAGCGCGTGGCCTGCGTGGCCAGCACCAGCAGCCTGCTGCTGGCCCAGCTCGCCGCCGTGCTCGCCGCGGGCTCCACCGCCGTGTGGCCCGCGGGCAGCAGCCAAGCCAGCCTGCTGGCCAAGCTGCCCGCCTCGGTGCGTGCCTCGGTGCAGCTGTCTGCGCACAGCGAGCAGGCCTTTGTGCAGTCCGAGGCCTTTGATGCGCTGATCGTTGATGCCGCCAGCGGCTGGCTGCCCACGGCCAGCACCTTGGCGGGCCGCGCCGGCGCCATCGTGCCGATCACCGCCCAGGCTGCCGACGGCAGCGTGCCGCTGTTCCGCCTGCTGGCCGAGCATGCCATCAGCATCAACACGGCTGCGGCTGGCGGCAATGCCAGCCTGATGACCTTGGACTAACGCTGAGGCTCGGGGCGCCGCCCCATGGAAAAAGGGCTGGAGATCGCAAGATCCCAGCCCTTTGAGTTGGTGCGTTGCTAGTGTTGCTAGCGCAGCCAGCGCTATCAGTCCATCGTCGTGAACAGCGCGGCCACACCCAGCACCAGGAAGATCACCGCGCAGACGCGGTGGATCCAGCGGATCGGCAGCCTCTTGGTGATCTTGTCGCCAAACCAGACCACCGGCGCATTGGCCAGCATCATGCCGATCGTGGTGCCTGCGACCACCCAGTAATAAGAAGCGGGGTACTTGGCGGCCAGGCCCACGGTGGCCAGCTGGGTCTTGTCGCCCATCTCGGCCAGGAAGAACAGCAGCACGGTGGTGCCGAACACACCCCAGCGGCCGCTGCTCTTGCCCGCTTCGTCCTCGTCGATCTTGTCGGGGATCAGCATCCAGCCGGCCATCAGGATAAAGGACACGCCCAGAATCCAGCGCAGCACATCGGGGCCCAGCATCGTGGTGATCCAGGCGCCAACGGCACCGGCCAGCGCATGGTTGACCAGGGTCGAGACGAAGATGCCCAGCACAATGGGCCAGGGTTTGCGGTATTTGGCAGCGAGGACGAGGGACAGCAACTGCGTCTTGTCGCCCATTTCGGCAAGGGCGACGACGGCGGTCGAGAGGAGAAAGGCTTCCATGGAGTGGGGATCGTTATTGCAGCCGGATATCGCAAGACAGCATTGACCGCATCGCGACTCCGGCATGGGATCGCAACGTGGTCAATGGTCTCGCCCAGCATCCTCATCACCAGATGCCGTGTACGCCATAGGCCGCGAAGGCCCAAGTTTGTTGACGCACACTCTGCGGCGCATCGCGCGCCCAGCAGGCTACTCCCCAAAGACTGGCGCATCATACGCCCAAAAGCGATGTTGCGCCGCAACACCCACGCCCGCCAGGGAAAATACCAAGGGCTGGTTGCAGCAACTGTCAACACAGCGTAAGGCGATTCACCCATAATGGTGAAGCTCAATGTGCCCCCGGGTACACTAGAGCGCGCGGTGATCCGTCTTGGAAGTTGTCACAGGTTTGTTGATTGCATCAGGCTCCATCGCTTTTTTTACTTTTTTCGGAGTCCTCAAATGGGCAACAAACTTTACGTGGGCAACCTGCCTTACTCTTTCCGTGACAGCGATCTGGAAAGCACTTTCAGCCAATTCGGTACCGTCTCCAGCGCCAAGGTCATGATGGAACGTGACACTGGCCGTTCCAAGGGCTTCGGCTTTGTGGAAATGGGTTCGGACGCTGAAGCACAAGCTGCTATCGAAGGCGTGAACGGCCAAGGCTTTGGCGGTCGTAACCTGGTCGTGAACGAAGCACGTCCAATGGAAGCCCGTCCTCCACGCAGCGGCGGCTTCGGCGGCGGTGGTGGTGGTGGCCGTGGTTTCGGCGGTGGTGACCGTGGCGGCTTCGGCGGCGGCGATCGCGGTGGCTTCGGCGGCGGTGGCCGTGGTGGCTACGGTGGCGGCAGCTACTAAGCACATCACATCCAAAACCTCTTAGAGGTTTTGACAGTGAGATGACGGGTTTTCCCGGAAAAAAGGCCTCTTTGAGGCCTTTTTTGCATCTGGTTGCAGCTTCTGCGCCACAACAGAGGGGCACAACTATCCCATTCCCGGTTTTTATGCCAGAAAATAAAGGATGGAGCATTCCTCCATTGGGCTACTGCGATAGATGACCGGTGTTCTACAGGGCGCGATCGCATTATTTAAGAGTTATCAGGAGTCCCTCAAATGGGCAACAAGCTTTACGTCGGTAATTTGCCATACCAGGTTCGCGACAACGATCTGGAACAGGCCTTTGGTCAGTTTGGCAGCGTAACCAGCGCCAAGGTGATGATGGAACGCGACACCGGTCGCTCCAAAGGTTTTGGTTTTGTAGAAATGGGCAGCGATGAAGAAGCCCAAGCTGCGGTCAACGGTCTGAACGGTCAGCCCCTGGGCGGTCGCAATCTGGTCGTGAACGAAGCACGCCCCATGGAGCCCCGTCCTCCCCGCAGCGGCGGTGGTGGTTTTGGCGGCCCCCGTGGTGGTGGCTTTGGCGGCGGAGGCGGTAACCGTGGCGGCTTTGGCGGCGGCGGTGGTGGTGGCTACGGCGGTGGTGGCGGCGGCTACGGCGGCGGTGGTGGTGGTGGATACGGCGGCGGCGGAGACCGTGGCGGCTACGGTGGTGGCGGCGGCGGTGGCTATGGCGACCGCGGTGGTCGCGATGGCGGCCGTGGCGGCAATGACCGCGGCTTTGGTGGTGGCGATCGTGGCGGTGAGCGCGATGGCGGCTTCCGCAGCCCCTACGGCAATGGTTCGCGCAACCGTGGCGGCAACCAAGGCTACGACAACAACGACGATTATTGATGCCTGCAGGCACCGCCCAGCGCTGTGCCGCACCGCAACGACAAAGCCCCGCCCGGGGCTTTTTTCATGCCCCGGCTCAGGACCTGCTTTCAGTCTTGACCCGGTGGCGCCTCTTGCACCCGCTCGCGGTGGCGGTGCTTGCGCGGGCGGTTGGCCAGCGCGCGGTCATAGAGGGCATTGGGCAGGCAGCGCAACAGCCGCGCCACCCAGCCCATCTGCCAGGGGATCACGGCATAGCTGCGCGCCTTGGCAATCACCGCAAAGGCTTTGTCCGCAAAGGCCTCTGGCTGCATTAGGAAGGGCATGCCGTAGCGGTTGTGGCGGGTGAGCGGCGTGGCCACAAAGCCCGGGCAGATGGTGACCACCTGCACGCCGCTACGCTTAAGCTCCACCCGCAGGCTCTCGCAGTAGCTGATGACGGCGGCCTTGCTGGCGCAGTAGGCGCCGTGGCCGGGCAGGCCGCGTATGCCGGCCACGCTGGCAATGCCCACCAGCTTGCCGCTGCCGCGCGCCTGCATGGGGCGCACAAAGGCATGGAAGGTCGCGGCCATGCCGATCACATTGGTCGCATAGGTCTGGGCCATGACCTCCAGGTCTTCGCGCTCGGCCGTGTCGATGCCGTAGCTCACCCCGGCATTGGCCACCACCACATCGGGCAGGCCCTGCTGCTGCAGGCATTGCGTGCACGCAGCAATGGTCTGGTCCTGGTCAGCCACGTCGGCGCCATAGACCGCGTAGCGGCTGGCATCCATCGCCTGCGCCTGGGCCCAGTCCGCAATCAGCGCGGTACGGCGGGCCACCAGCGCGAGGCGGTAGCCGGCCTGGTAGTAGCGCCAGGCCAGCGCCTGGCCGATGCCGCTGGAGGCGCCGGTGATCAGCACCAGCGGTGCATCGCTCAGGGGGGTGGACATGCGGCGCTCAGCGTGCGGGTTGCAGCACGCCCTTAACCCGGCCCTTGAGCTCTGCGACCTGGGTGATGTTGTTGAAGACCATCGAGTCGGCCGTGAACCGGTCCTGGCCCCGGATGATCTCGACGGGCTTGTTCGAGCTCACCCGCTCTTCGTTGACAAAGGCGTGCAGAAACTCGCCCCGGAACTCCATCTGCGGCGCGCCCGGCTTGTTGCTGCTGCGCACCACCTTGGCATTGCCAAACAGCTGCACTTCGGAGCCATCGGCATTGGACAAGGCGCGGTTGGCGGTGGCCACTGTCGTCGAGCCATCCTGGCGGATGGAACGCATCGTGGCCGTGTCGATCTCCAGCGTGTCGGTGTCCATGTAGTGGCGCATCTTGTTGCCCTGGATCTCGCTGGTCAGCACGCCGGTGCCGTCAAAGCTGCGCACCGAAAAATCGTTCATGTAGTAATCCACTTCGTGGCCGGCCACCGCTTGTTCGCGCACGCTCTGGGGCTTGGGGGCATTGCGCACCAGCCACCAGGTGCCCAGCGCCAGCAGGCCCATCAGGATCACCGGCAGGTAGATGGACGACAGGTCCATGAGGCGTCGCAGGCGAGATTTCATTGTCCGTACCGATCGAGCAGGTTGACATAGGCACCGCAGGCGGCCAGCACCGCGTCGCACAGCTCGCGCGCAGCACCTGCGCCGCCGTGGCGGGTGGTTACCCAGTGTGCCACGCCCAGCACTTCAGGGTGGGCATTGGCGGGCGCGCAGGCCAGCTGGCAGCGGCGCAGCACCGGCAGATCCGGCCAGTCATCGCCAATGGCTGCGGCCTGGTGCCAGTCCAGGCCCAGCGCCTCGAGCATGGCCTGGGCGGCAGGCAGCTTGTCCTCGGTGCCGTAGCGAACCTGCTCGATGCCCAGCGCCGCCAGGCGGTGGCGCAGCGGTGCCGAATCGCGCCCGGTGATGACGGCCGGCACAATGCCGGCCTCGCGCAGCATCTTGAGACCATGGCCGTCGAGCGTGTGGAAACGCTTGAGCGTCTCGCCCTGCTCGCTGATGTACAGGCCCCCGTCGGTGAGCACGCCATCCACATCGAAGAACACAATCTTGATACCCTGGGCGCGCAGCAGCAGCTCAGCGGGCCACTGCTGGGCGGGGGTGATGGCGGGCAAGGTTAATGTGCTGGCCATCAGATCACCTTGGCCCGCATCAGATCACCCACATGCACGATGCCCACCAGGCGCTGGTCCGCATCGGTCACCAGCACGCTGGTGATGCGGTGGGCCTCCATCAACGCGGCAGCGTCGGCCGCCAATGCGTCGGCCGAGATCTGGCGCGGCGTGGCATGCATCACCTCGGCAGCGGTCAGGCCGCGCAAGTCGGCACCAGCCTCAATACGGCGGCGCAGATCGCCATCGGTAAACACGCCCTGCAGCAGGCCATGCGCATCGACGATGGCGGCCGCGCCCATGCCCTTGGCACTCATCTCACGCATCAGGTCGCTGAAGCTGGCGCTGGGCAGCACCGTGGGCAGCGCATCGCCGCTGCGCATCACATCAGACACATGGGTGAGCAGGCGGCGGCCCAGCGCGCCACCGGGGTGGGAGCGGGCAAAATCCTCGGCCTTGAAGCCGCGTGCATCCAGCAGCGCCACGGCCAGCGCATCGCCCATCGCCATTTGCGCAGTGGTGCTGGCCGTGGGGGCCAGGTTCAGCGGGCAGGCTTCCTTGTCGACCTGGGTGTTGAGCACCCAGTCGGCATGGCGCGCCATCGAGGACTGCAGGTTGCCCGTCATCGCCACCACGGGCACGCCCAAACGCCTGAGCACCGGCAGCAGCACGGAAATCTCGCCACTCTCGCCGCTGTTGGAGATGGCCAGCACCAGATCCTGGCCCGTGACCATGCCCAGATCGCCATGGCTGGCCTCGCCCGGGTGCACAAAGAATGCCGGCGTGCCGGTCGATGCCAAGGTGGCCGCAATCTTGCGCCCCACATGGCCGCTCTTGCCCATGCCAGTGACCACCACACGCCCGGGAATGTCCAGCATGCGCTGCACGACCTGGACAAAGTTGTCGTCCAGGCGCTGCGTCAGTGCCGCAATGGCCTCGGCCTCGATCGCAAAGGTAGACGCCGCCAGGCGCAGAATCTGCGCCGCTTCCACGGGGCGCTTGGGCTGTAGGGTGCTCATGGAGGCTGATTTTATCGGAGCGCCCGCGCCCCGGCCGGTGCGGGTCATTGCCAAACATGCTTAACCTGCGGCGGGTGCCGGTTGCAGCTGCCGCAGTTGGACTACCATGGCGGCTCCTCCCCTTTTCTGCCCGCCCACCATGCACGCTCCCGACGTCAACGCCTTTTTGCGTCACCACATCCGCACCGTTCCCGATTGGCCAGCGCCGGGCGTGCAGTTCCGGGACATCACCCCGCTGCTGCAGAACCCGCAGGTCTTCCATGTGCTGATCGATGCCTTTGTGCACCGCTACATGTCGCGCGACATGCGCCCCGATGTGGTGGCCGGGCTCGATGCGCGCGGCTTTATCCTCGGTGCCGTCATCGCCTACCAGCTCAAGGTGGGCTTTGTGCCCATCCGCAAAAAGGGCAAGCTGCCCTTCACCACGGTGGAGGAAACCTATGAGCTCGAATACGGCAGTGCCACGGTCGAGTTGCATGCCGATGCGGTCAAGCCCGGCGACAAGGTGCTGCTGGTCGATGACCTGATTGCCACTGGCGGCACGATGATGGCCGGCAAGAAGCTGCTGGAGAAGCTGGGCGCCCAGGTGATGGAGGGCGCTGCGATTGTCGACCTGCCGGAGCTGGGCGGCTCCAAGCGGCTGACCGATGCGGGTCTGCCGCTGTTCACGCTGGTGGATTTCGCAGGGCACTGAGCCCCAGTCACCGCCGCTGCGGTGCAGGCGCTCAGTGCAGGTCGCCGTACTGGGTATTGCTCAGGCCGCCAAAGCTGGTGTCTGCCGTGGGCGCAGGCGCACCGCCGCGTTGCGCGGCCTCCCGAGCGATCTGGGCATTGTGCGCGGCGCTGCGCGCGGGCGGAACAATCGGCGCGGGCCGGGGCGCTGCGCTGGTGGCAACGCGGCTTGCGGGCGATGCGCCGTCGAGCGCCGGCACCGGGTTCAGCGCCGCCTCGAGCAAGGCTTTCTTGAAGGCGGCAATCTCCGCTTCATCGACCGGGTCCATGCCCAGCGGCACCGGCACCACGGCCGGCTGGGGCGCGGTGACCGCACTGGGGGCCTTGGTGCTGGCGACACCCAGCTGGGCATTGAGACGCCAGTAAACCGAGGTGATCACAATCTCGAAACGGGTTTTGGCCGAGTAGGCGATCAAGGCCTCGATCTGGGTGAGCTTGTCGGGCGAGGCGCAGTACTGCTGGGCCAGATCCACCATCACGATGAACTGCGTGGCGCGCTTGTCCAGCGCCAGCACCTTGAATTTGTAACCTGCCGACAGAATGCCCGAGCGCACCATCGATTCGCGCACGGCCGAATACACCATCTCCCGGCGGGCCGAACGCTCACCGGGACGCGGCGCGGCGCTGTCGTGCTGCGGTGTCGCAGCCATGGGCCTGGCGGCCACCAAGGGGCTCTGGACGGCCAGCATATCGTGCTGGCCCATACCCATTGGCTCGGCAAACATGGTTTGCGGCCCCAGGGGCGCAAAGGCCGATTTTTTTTCTGGTCGACTGAACCATTTGGCAAATATAGACATGCCACTCCCTACCCTGATCAGAATTTGTGCCCCAGACACAAGCCTTGCAACGTGGTTGCTCCGCCGTCAGCATCAAGCCTTGACGGCCAGACTTGGTGCCCACCGTATACCTGCGGTGTGCTGGGCGGTGTCCGCGACGCTCACATGGTCACCCGTTTCATCGCGCAACAGGCGTTTGTAATTGTAGGAAGGAGTATTGCATACACTTGTCAGAAAAGCGCGTGCGATTTGACCAATGCCAAGCTTTTATGTTGCGGCTACGCGGCGTTTGCGGTTGCCCAGGCGCTTGGCCAGCACCGATCCGGCCGCCATGGCCAGCGCGACGGCCACCGTGGGCTGGCGGTTGCACAGCTCGGTAAAGCGGATGCTAGACAGCCCCCAGAGGCGGCAGCCAGCCACGGCCTGCACGGTGGCATTGCGCGGTTGGTGCGAGAAGAACGCGCCTTCGCCGACAATGGAGCCCGCGCCGACGATCGCCAGGCGAATGCGCTGCTTTTCGTCCTCGAAATGCACGCTGAGGCTGCCGCTTTCGACGAAAAACAAGGTGCGCTCCTGCGTGCCTTGCTGAAACAGCACCTGCGATGCGGCCAGCTGGGTCTGCGTCAGGTACGGCGCGAGAATCTCCCACTGCGCAGCCGTCAGCGGGTTGATCATGCTTTCCTCGTCCTGGCAGTTGTTGATGGCCGCCACCAGGGGCTTGATGTCATTGGCGCTACTGAACATGAAATCCTCCTCCGCAATCCTGGCGGTGGGCCCACCAGTGATTTATCGAAATTCCTAATCCAATAAATCTAACCGAGTGGCTGCACAATGGCTGGGCGGCTGGGCAAAAATTTGTAAGAAGTATCGTCCAGTCCACAATTCCTGACCAAGCACGCCGCCTCCCACCTTCTCTCCTAGACGTTTTTCAGATTCCATGCATGCATTACTAGAGGCCATCGCCACCCTGCCCGCGAGCCAGCAGGCCCAACGCCTCTTCCACGGGCGAGGCGGCCTGTTTCCCGGTTGCGAACACCTGTCGCTGGACCTGTACCCACCGGCGGTGGTGCTGACCAGCTTTGCACCGCTGGCCGACGAGGCGCTGCAAAGCGTGGGCGATGCGCTGCAGCAGCGCTGGCAGCAGCTCTACCCGGGCGAGCCGCTGACCTGGGTGTACCAATGCCGGGCGCTGGGCGCGGCCGAAACCCGCCTGGTCCAGGGTAGCCTGCCCGAGCCCCATACGGTGCAGGAAGACGATGCCCGCTACCTGGTGCATGTGCTGCGCGGCCAAAACCATGGCCTGTTTCTGGACATGGCCGAAGGCCGGCGCTGGGTGCGCCAGTTCATCGCGCGCCAGCCCGATCCCGAGCGCTGCACCGTGCTCAACCTGTTTGCCTACACCTGCGCCTTTTCGGTGGCGGCGCTGCAGGCCGGCGCCGGCCAGGTGGTCAATATCGACATGAGCAAGGCGGCCTTGGCCAGCGGCCAGCAGAACCACCGCCTCAACCAGCTCGCCGGTGGCCAGTTCTGGGGCCATGACATTTTCAGCAGCTGGGGCAAGATCACCCGCACCGGCCCTTACCAGCTGGTGATCATGGACCCGCCCAGCTACCAAAAGGGCAGCTTTGTCGCCACCAAGGATTACGCGCGCCTGATCAAGCGCCTGCCCGACCTGCTGGCGCCGGGCGGCTTTGCGCTGCTCTGCCTGAACGCCCCCGAGCTGCCGCTGGCCTTTTTGCAAGACCAGATGGCCGCGCTGGCGCCGGAGCTGGAGTTCATCGAGCAGATGGCCAACCCAGCCATCTTTGCCGATGTCTCGCCTGACCGGGCGCTCAAGGTGCTGGCCTACCGCATGCCCAGCTAAGCCTGGGCGGCAGGCTGGTCCGCTGAGTCGACAACCACCAGCTTGCCGCACAGCGCGAACGGGTGCTGAAGCCCTACTACCGCATGGAGCACTCCCGCAATGCCGCATCCGGCGGCGTGGGGCTGGGGCTGTCGATCGCGCAGACGGTGGCGCAGGCCCATGGGGGTGAGCTGTTGCTGCGCGACGCGGATGGGGGTGGGTTGGAGGCGGTGCTGGTGCTGCCTCGGGTGGCTGCAGACAGCGCCGCTAGCGCTGCAAGCTAAACGCGCGGCAAGGCTTATTTGCCAATACAAAAACTCGAAAAAATCACCCCCAGCAAATCATCCGATGTGAACTCGCCGGTGATCGCATTGAGTGATTGCTGGGCCAGGCGCAGCTCTTCGGCCAGCAGGTCGAGGGCGGGGCTGTCGACATGCAGCTGGGCATGGGCGATGTCCAGGTGCTCTTCGACCTGCTGCAGCGCCTGCACATGGCGGGCGCGGGCGATGTAGGTGCCTTCGGCGGCAGGCTGCCAGCCGGCCATGGCCAGCAGCTGCTGGCGCAGGGTGTCCAGGCCCGCGCCGGTTTTGGCCGACAGCACCAGCGGGGCCTGGTCGCCTGCAGCGGCAGCAGCAGCCAGGGTGCTGAACTGGGCGGCGGCCTCGGCGCTTTGGCGGTGCGCCTCATCGGGGGTCAGTGCGTCGGCCTTGTTCCAGACCTGCAGCACGGGCACCGTGGCAGGCAGTTGCTGCTGCAAGGTGGCGGCAATCTCGCGGTCGGCCTGGGCATAGTCGGCCTGGGCCATGCGGGTCAGGTCGTGCAAGAAGAGTACCGCGTCGGCGGCGGCGATTTCTTCCCATGCGCGGGCAATGCCGATGCGCTCGACCTCGTCACTGCTCTCGCGCAGGCCGGCGGTGTCGATCACATGCAGGGGCACGCCTTCGATCTGGATGGTTTGCGTGACCTTGTCGCGCGTAGTGCCGGCAATGGGGGTGACGATGGCCAGCTCGGCGCCAGCGAGCGCATTGAGCAAGGAGCTTTTGCCGGCATTGGGCTGGCCGGCAATCACCACTTTGATGCCCTCGCGCAGCAAGGCGCCCTGGCGGGTTCGCTGCATGACAGCCTGCACGGTGGCGCGCAGCTGGTCCAGCTGGCCATAGGCATCGGCTTTTTGTAAAAAATCGATCTCTTCCTCGGGGAAATCCAGGGTGGCCTCGACCAGCATGCGCAGGTGCACCAGCGCATCGCGCAGGCGGTGCACCTCTTGCGAGAAGGCGCCGGTCAGCGAGCGGCTGGCACTGCGCGCGGCCGCCTCGGTGCTGGCGTCGATCAAATCGGCAATCGCCTCGGCCTGGGCCAGGTCGATCTTGTCGTTCAGAAACGCGCGCTCGGTGAACTCCCCCGGCTCGGCCAGGCGCAGGCCGGGCAGCAGCGGCGTGCCACTGTCAGCCTCCGCCTGCGCGGCTTCCAGGCAGCGGGCCAGCAGCAGCTGCAGCACCACCGGGCCGCCGTGGGCCTGCAGCTCCAGCACGTCCTCACCGGTGTAGCTGTGCGGCGCGGGAAAGTACAGCGCCAGCCCCTGGTCGATGGCCTGGCCATCTGCTGCTTTAAAGGGCAGGTAGGTGGCTTCGCGCGGCTTCAAAGCCTTGCCGCAGAGGCGCTCAACCAGCGGCGCAATCGCCTTGCCCGATACGCGCACAATGCCCACCGCTCCGCGCCCGGGGGCAGTGGCAATGGCAACAATCGGATCGTGGTGGCGGGCAAGCATGGGCAGGTCTTTGGCGCGAGTGGGGCAAGCCCCACATTATCGTGGCGACCGGGCCGGCGCCATGTACTCCAGGCTATTGGCCTCGTTCACCGCGCTTGGCCCCGCCCCATGAAAAAAGCCTGCTGGCGCAGGCTTTGGGGTGGTTGGAGTGTGCAGCGAGACGCTTACTTGACCGTGGTCCAGGCGGGGATGGGGCGCGCATCGGCGCGGTAGACGGTCTCGATGCCCTTGCGCATCGCCCAGGGGAAGATCTGGTGGTGCACGGGGATCGTGTAGAAGTTGTCCTTGGTCATCTTCAAGGCATCGTTGATCAAGGCGTCGCGCTTGGCCGTGTCGGTCTCGGTCTTCATCGCGTCGATCTTGGCGTCCAGCTCCTTGTCGGCAATGCGGCCGCCGTTGTAGACGCCGCCGCCCGCGGCGCCCTTGCTGTGGATCAGCGCGTCAAGCGAGTAAAGCGCATCAAAGGTCGCCACGCCCCAGCCGAACAGGTAGGCGTTCGGGTCGGAGTTCATTACGCGGGTCACGAACTGCGCCATCGGCGTCGCCTGCAGGCTGGTCTTGATGCCGATGCGGGTCCACATTGCAGTGACGGCCTGGCAGATCGCCTCGTCGTTCACATAGCGGTCGTTCGGGCATTCGAGCTTGAGGTTGAAGCCATTGGGGTAACCCGCTTCGGCCAGCAGCTTCTTGGCGCCTTCGACGTCGTACTTGGCAGCACGCTCTTCGAGCTCCTTGCTCCAGCCATGCACCATCGGCGCCACCATCGTGCCGGCGGTGATCGACATGCCGCGCATCGTGCGCTTGTGCAGGCCGTCGGTGTCGATGGCCATGTACATGGCCTTGCGCACGCGCACATCCTTCATCGGGTTCTTGCCCGGCGTGCCAGCGCCTGGCAGCTCGTCGCGGAACACGTCCAGGCCCAGGTAGATGGTGCGGTTCTCGGTGCCCTCGAGCAGCTTCAACTCAGCGGTCTTCTTGATGCGCTCCTGGTCCTGGGGCGGCGGGTCGACCATGAAGTCGACCTGGTTGGAGATCAGTGCAGCGGTGCGGGTGGCGGCCGACTTGATGGGGGTGAAGACGATCTCGTCGACGTTGCCGGTGGGCTTGTCCCACCAGGCGGCGTTCTTCTTCAGGGTCAGCTTGACATCGGGCTGCCAGCTGACGGCCACAAAGGAGCCGGTGCCATTGGTGTTGCGGCTGGAGTAGCTTTCTTCCTTGCCGGCGTAGTCCTGGGTCTTGACGGCGTTGTTCTTCTCGGCCCAGGCCTTGTTCATGATGCGCGCCTCGGTCAGCTCGCGCAGCAAGATGGGGTTGGGGCCCTTGAGGATCAGATCGACGGTGAAGTCATCGACCTTCTTGACTTCCTTGATGCTCTGGGTGGCGCTCATCATGTTCGATGGCGGGGTCATGATACGGGTCAGCGAGAACACCACGTCATCGGCGGTGAAGGGCGCGCCGTCGTGGAATTTGACGCCCTTGCGCAGCTCAAAGCGCCACTGGGTGGGGCTCACCTCGGTCCACTTGGTCGCCAGTGCGGGCTCCAGCTGGAAATCCTTGCCGTAGCGCACCAGCGGCTCATAGACCTGCTGCAGGAAAGCATGGGTGGTCTGGTGGTTCTGTGCGTGGGGGTCCAGGGTCAGGATGTCATTGGCACCTGCCCAGCGCAAGGTGGCTGCCTGGGCCGCGCCCGCACAGAGCAACACCGCCAGCGCCAGCGCGCTAGGTCGAAAAACCGATACTTTCGCCATACCTGAACCCCTATTTTGTTGAACACATTTTCAAACAACTCATGCTAACGAAAAAACGGTCGCTAATGCGACCGTTTGGGAGGTGTATCCGGGAATGCCCGCCTAGGCAATCCCTGCATTGACAAATGCTGGCTACTTGAACTTTGGCAGATTGAACTGCGGTGGCACACCCATGCGGGTATTGATGATCCACTGCTGGGCAATCGACAGCACGTTGTTGGTCAGCCAGTACAGCACCAGACCGGCCGGGAAGAAGAAGAACATCACGCTGAACATCAGCGGCATGATCCACATCATCTTGGCTTGCATCGGATCCGGTGGTGCGGGGTTCAGCGCCGTCTGCAGCAGCGACGACAGGGTCATCAGCACGGGCAGGATGAAGAACGGATCGGGCACCGACAGGTCATGGATCCAGCCGATCCAGGGCGCATTGCGGATTTCCACCGACGACAGCAGCACCCAGTACAGCGCGATGAACACGGGAATCTGGATCACGATCGGGAAGCAACCGCCCATGGGGTTGACCTTCTCTTCACGGTAGATGCGCATCATCTCCTGCTGCATCTGCTGGGGCTTGTCCTTGAGGCGCTCACGCATCTCCATGATGCGGGGGTTGATCGCCTTCATCTTGGCCATCGACGCGTAAGCCTTGGCATTGAGCCAGTAGAACGCAATCTTGAGCAGCAGCACCAGCGCCACAATCGACCAGCCCCAGTTGCCGATGAAGCCGTGCAGCTTGTCGAGCAGCCAGTACAGCGGCTTGGCCAGAATCGTCACCCAGCCGTAGTCCTTGACCAGTTCCAGGCCAGGGGCGATGGCTTCGAGCGTCTTTTCGATCTGCGGGCCCACAAAGAGGCGCGCATCGATGGCCTTGCTCTGGCCGGGAGCGATCTCGCCCAGGTGGGTGATCTCGCCGACCGAGTACAGGTTGGTGCCGGCCTTGCGCACATAGATGTCGCGCTGCGTGCCCTGGGGCAGCAGCCAGGCGCTGGCAAAGTAGTGCTGCACCATGGCCACATAGCCGTTGTCCGCTGCCTTGTCCACGCTGTCGGTCTTGCCGTTTTCGATGTCCTTGAAGTCGACCTTGTGGTACTTCTTGGCCTCGGTGTAGACGGCCGGGCCGGTAAAGGTCGAGTAGAACGAGGATTCGCCAGCGGGCTTGTTGCCGTCGCGCGTCAGCTGCAGGTACAGCTGGGGGTTGACCGCGGCCGAGCCGGTGTTGACGACTTCCTGCTTCAAGCCAATGGCGTAGTCGCCGCGCTTGAGCGTCCAGGTCTTGACCAGCTTGACGCCGCCCAGGTCAGGCGACTCGAACACCACGTTCAACTCGTTCTGGCCCTCGGCCAGCTCGCGCGGGCCGGGCTTGAGGGTCATCGCGGTCTTGTGGGTCGGGAAGTTGCCACCGATCAGACCCGTCTGGGCCACGTAGACGCGGTTGGCGCTCTCGTCGAGCAGCTTCACGGGCTTGGTCTTGTCGTCCTGGTCGGCGTACTTGAGCAACTCGGCACCCACCAAGGATGCGCCTTCGCTGTCAAAGGTCAGGCGCAGCAGGTCGGACGCCACGGTCAGCTTCTCGCGTGCAGCAGCAGGGGCTGCCGCATCCGCAGCAGCCGTGCCGGGCACGTTGCTGGCGTTCGCAGGCGCCGCAGGGCTGGCGCTGGCAGCGGGCAGACCGTTGTCGGTGCTGACTGCATCTGCAGGCGCCTGGGCCGTCACCTCAGGTGTGGGGAAGAATGTGGGTTTGCGACCATTGTGGATTTGCCACTTGTCCCAGAGCAGGACCAGGGAGAAACCAAATATCACCCACAAGATGGTGCGGCGAATATCGTTCATGAAGACTTCTCAGAGGGGGAAGAGGATGAATCGGCGGGAGTCACCAGACGACTGAACCAGCGCGGATGCGCGGGGACCGGATCGTGGCCGCCCTCGCACCAGGGATGGCAGCGCACCAGGCGGCGCACCGTCAAATAGCTGCCCATGGCAGCACCGTGCTGTTCCAGCGCCTGCAATGAATAGGCAGAGCACGTGGGCTCGAACCGGCAGGCAGAACCTAGCCAAGGGCTCAGCAGCAGCCTGTAGCCGCGCACCAAACCCATGAGCAAGCGTTGCATCATACGCTAAGCACCTTGGCGCCTTCGCTGCGCTCGGCTTTGGCCGGCTGGCTGTTCTTGTGCGCCCGGGCAAACAGCTGCATCAGCTCGGCCCGCACCGCCTGCTTGAGCACGTCGGAGCTGGGGCTGATGAACTGCTTGCGGTCGAACGTGCTGCGCAAGCGCACCACGTGGGCGGCGGCTGGCAGCTGCGCCTCATGCAAGGCAGCGACGGCATAGATCTGCCGCTTGATGGCGTTGCGGGTGACCGCGCGGCGCGCCCAGCGCTTGGGCACCATGGCACCCAGCCAGGTCGCCTCCAACGCAAAAAGAGCCTGCGACCCAGCCTTGACAGCTGGATCACCAGGCCCTGATGGGGCAGCAGCGCTGCCCGAGGCGTCGGCAGACAACACCAGCCTGTGCAGCGCAAAGTGCGCTGTACGGGCGATGGTGCCGCCTGCCATGGCGGCTTGGAATTGAGGGCGAGTCTTAAGGCGATGCATAAGTGTCACCCACTGGTGCACTACCTGGCACCCGAGAGGTGCCCGTCACCCTGTCAGCCTTACAGGCCCAGACGCTTGCGGCCCTTGGCGCGGCGTGCGTTGATAACAGCGCGGCCACCCTTGGTCTTCATACGGACGAGGAAACCGTGGGTACGGGCGCGGCGAACTTTGGAAGGTTGGTAAGTACGTTTCATGATGCAATTCCTAGAGAGGCTTGGTTCCGGTTTGTTGGCCGCTTGCATCCAAAAATGAACACAAAAGCAACCAAGCTCAAGCCCTGCTCAAGCGCAACACCGGTGAAATAGTGCGGTCCACCCCCATGGCAAGGACACAAGGTCTGTTGCCAGCGCGAGGGGACACGCGCGTAAAATTCGCCCTGACATGCAGGGAAACCGCAAATTATCGCAGTGTTTACTGTCCTTGGCAATTACTTGGCTTTGTCCTCGGTTTTTTCTGTAATATGCGCAGACTTTTGCCGAGTCTGCGGCCAGCCCATCGAGGAAACCCGAGCATGGGGTTTGTGCAGACCAGTCCGTTGTGTGGATAACTTTTGCACAAGCTACAATAGGCAGCCGATCAACCTTCCCCCTTATCCACAACAACAACAGCGTGGGGGATGAATCTTTCCGTGGGATAACAATGGATGAAGCCAGCCTGGGCCAAGGTTTGTGGCGTGCAGTTGTAGAGCAACTCGCCCAAGAAATGCCCGAGCAACAGTTCAACACCTGGATCAAGCCGCTGACCGCTGTCGTGTCGGACGACTTGTCCAAGGTCACGCTCTATGTGGCCAACCGTTTCAAGCTCGACTGGATTCGCGCCCAATACACCGGCCGCCTGGCCGCCATGCTGGAGGAAACCTACGGACAACCGGTGGCCATCGAGTTGGCCATTGCCCAGCGAGATGCGGCCGTGCGCACCGTTGTGCGCCCACCGGTGCGCAGCGGTGGTGCGCTTGCAGCGTCGGCTCAGGGCAGTGGCACCTCGTCAGGCATGGGCCTGGGGCCGTCCTACGGGCCAGCTAGCCGCAACCCCGGCCAGGCTGCCGCCAACGCGGCCGAGCAGTACCGCAACAGCATCCAGATCAGCGACGCCAGCCCCGCGCCCCATACGGGCCAGGCCAGCAGCGCCGAGGGTGATACCGGCAATGCCAGTGGCAACTTCCGCAACCGCCTGAACCCGGTGCTCACGTTTGACACGCTGGTCGAAGGTACTGCCAACCGCATGGCGCGCTCGGCGGCCATGCATGTGGCGGCGTCTCCCGGACATCTGTACAACCCCTTGTTCATCTACGGCGGCGTAGGTCTGGGTAAGACCCACCTGGTGCATGCCGTGGGCAACAAGCTGCTGGCCGACAACCCGGACGCCAAAGTTCTCTACATCCATGCCGAGCAGTTCGTTTCGGATGTGGTCAAGTCCTACCAGCGCCGCACCTTTGACGAGTTCAAGGAGCGCTACCACTCGCTCGATCTGCTGCTGATCGACGATGTGCAGTTTTTCGCCAACAAGGACCGCACGCAGGAAGAGTTCTTCAACGCCTTTGAAGCGCTGCTGGCCAAGAAGAGCCACATCGTGATGACGTCTGACACCTATCCCAAGGGTCTGGCCAACATCCACGAGCGCCTGGTCTCGCGCTTTGACTCGGGCCTGACGGTGGCTATCGAGCCGCCCGAGCTGGAGATGCGCGTTGCCATTCTGATCAACAAGTCGCGCGTCGAAGGCACCGAGATGCCCGAGGAAGTGGCCTTCTTCGTGGCCAAGAACGTGCGCTCCAATGTGCGCGAGCTCGAAGGCGCGCTGCGCAAGATCCTCGCCTACTCGCGCTTCAACCAGAAGGAAATCTCCATCCAGCTGGCGCGCGAGGCGCTGCGCGATCTGCTCTCGATCCAGAACCGCCAGATCAGCGTGGAAAACATCCAAAAGACCGTGGCGGACTACTACAAGATCAAGGTCGCCGACATGTACAGCAAAAAGCGCCCGGCCAGCATTGCCCGTCCGCGCCAGATTGCCATGTACCTGGCCAAGGAGCTGACCCAGAAAAGCCTGCCGGAAATCGGCGAGCTTTTTGGCGGCCGCGACCACACCACCGTGCTGCACGCGGTGCGCAAGATCGGTGGCGAGCGCCAGCAATTGACCGAGCTGAACCAGCAATTGCACGTGCTGGAGCAGACCCTCAAGGGCTAGCCGATGGAATTTTTTGATTTCGCCAATTGCCTGCGCGCCGCAGGCACAATGGCAAATGGGACAGGTGCAGAGGGGGCTCCGTGCACAACTGCCGTCCACAACAACACCGCAATTTGACAAGAGGTTGAAATGATTGTTCTGAAGGCCACACAAGACAAAGTCATCGCAGTACTGCAGTCGGTCGCCGGTATTGTCGAGCGGCGCCACACTTTGCCGATTCTGGCCAACGTGCTGATCCGCAAGACCGGCAATGCGCTGCAGCTGACCACCAGCGACCTGGAAATCCAGATCCGCACCACGGCCGAGCTGGGCGGTGACATGGGTGACTTCACCACCACCGTGGGCGCGCGCAAGCTGATCGACATCCTGAAGACCATGCCCAGCGACCAGACCGTGAGCCTGGAGACGCAGCAGTCCAAGATGATCCTCAAGGGCGGCAAGAGCCGCTTCACCTTGCAGACCCTGCCGGCAGAAGACTTCCCGCTGGTGCAGGAAGCACCCTCGTTCGGCCCCGTGTTCAGCGTGCCGCAAAAGGTGCTCAAGGACCTGATGGGCCAGGTCTCGTTCGCGATGGCTGTGCAGGATATCCGTTACTACCTGAACGGCATCCTGTTCGTGGCCGAGGGCAACACGCTGAGCCTGGTGGCCACCGACGGCCACCGCCTGGCCTTTGCCAGCGCCACCCTGGATGTGGAAGTGCCCAAGCAGGAAGTGATTCTGCCGCGCAAGACCGTGCTGGAGCTCCAGCGCCTGCTGTCGGACGCCAGCGGCGACAACCAGCCCGTCATCGAGATGCAGTTCGCCAGCAACCAGGCGCGCTTTACCTTTGCCGGCATGGAGTTCGTCACCAAGCTGGTCGAGGGCAAGTTCCCCGACTACAACCGCGTCATCCCGCGCAACCACCCCAACAGCATCACGCTGGGCCGCGCGCCACTGCTGGCCAGCATGCAGCGCACGGCCATCATGACCAGCGACAAGTTCAAGGGCGTGCGCCTGACCATCGAGCCCGGCACCCTGCGCATTGCAGCCAACAACGCCGAGCAGGAAGAGGCGGTGGATGAGCTCGATATCGACTACGGCGGCCCGGCCGTTGAAGTCGGCTTCAACGTCACCTACCTGATCGATGTGCTCTCCAACATGGGCCAGGACATGGTGCGCATCGACTTTGCCGACAACAACAACTCGGCGCTGATCACCAACCCGGAAAACGACACCTTCAAGTACGTGGTCATGCCGATGCGCATGTAAGCCACGCAGGCGACCCGCGCGCCGGTTTGCAGCAGCAGGCCGGCGCAGCACCGAGATTTATTTGATTCAAAGACATGGCAGGGCGCCGCGCCCGCCAGTGCAGTACCAAGGCAGCTTCATGACCGCAGAAAACCAGCCGGAACAATCCCCCAGCACGCCAGGCCCCGATGCCAGCGGCTATGGCGAAGGCGCCATCCAGATCCTGGAAGGGCTGGAGGCGGTGCGCAAACGCCCGGGCATGTACATCGGCGATACCTCGGACGGCACCGGCCTGCACCACCTGGTGTTTGAAGTGGTGGACAACTCCATTGACGAGGCCCTGGCCGGCTATTGCGACGACATCCTGGTGACCATCCACGCCGACGGCTCGCTGTCGGTGGTGGACAACGGCCGGGGCATTCCCACCGGCGTGAAGATGGATGACAAGCACGAGCCCAAGCGCTCGGCCGCTGAAATCGCGCTGACCGAGCTGCACGCCGGCGGCAAGTTCAACCAGAACAGCTACAAGGTCTCGGGCGGTCTGCACGGCGTGGGCGTGTCCTGCGTGAACGCGCTGTCCATCAAGCTCAAGCTCATCGTGCGCCGCGAAGGCCAGGTGCACCAGATCGATTTCTCGCGCGGCTTTGTGCAAAACCGCCTGGTCGAAGTGGTCGACGGCGTGGAAGTCTCGCCGATGCGCATTGTGGGCGCCACCGAGAAGCGCGGCACCGAAGTGCACTTCCTGCCCGACCAGGAAATCTTCAAGGAAAACTACGAGTTCCGCTACGAGATCCTGGCCAAGCGCCTGCGCGAGCTGTCCTTCCTGAACAACGGCGTGCGCATCCGCCTCAAGGACGAGCGCGATGGCAAGGAGGACGACTTCTCCGGCGCCGGCGGCGTGCAGGGCTTTGTCGAGTTCATCAACGGCACCAAGAAAGTGCTGCACCCCACCGTGTTCCACGCCGAAGGCAGCCGCCCGGCCGAGACCTATGGCGGCATCCCCGGCACCGAGATCGGTGTCGAAGTGGCCATGCAGTGGAACGACGGCTACAACGAGCAGGTGCTGTGCTTTACCAACAACATCCCCCAGCGTGACGGCGGCACCCATTTGACCGGCCTGCGCGCGGCGATGACCCGCGTCATCGGCAAGTACATCGCTGACCATGACCTGGCCAAGAAGGCCAAGGTCGAAGTCACCGGCGACGACATGCGCGAAGGCCTGTGCGCGGTGCTCAGCGTCAAGGTGCCCGAGCCCAAGTTCAGCAGCCAGACCAAGGACAAGCTGGTCTCCAGCGAAGTGCGCGCGCCCGTCGAGGACATCGTCGGCAAGCTGCTGACCGAGTACCTCGAAGAAAAGCCCAACGACGCCAAGATCATCTGCAACAAGATCGTTGAAGCGGCCCGCGCCCGTGAAGCGGCCCGCAAGGCCCGTGAAATGACGCGCCGCAAAGGCGTGCTCGACGGCATGGGCCTGCCCGGCAAGCTGGCCGACTGCCAGGAAAAAGACCCAGCGCTGTCTGAAATCTACATCGTCGAGGGTGACTCCGCAGGCGGCTCGGCCAAGCAAGGGCGTGACCGCAAGTTCCAGGCCATCCTGCCGCTGCGCGGCAAGATCCTGAACGTGGAAAAAGCCCGCTACGAAAAGCTGCTCTCCAGCAGCGAAATCGTGACCTTGATCACCGCGCTGGGCACCGGCATCGGCAAGGTGAGCGAAGACTCGGGCAAGAGCAGCACCGACGACTACAGCCTCGCCAAGCTGCGCTACCACCGCATCATCATCATGACCGATGCGGACGTCGACGGCGCCCACATCCGCACCTTGCTGCTGACCTTCTTCTACCGCCAGATGCCCGATCTGGTCGAAGCCGGCCACATCTACATTGCGCAGCCGCCACTGTACAAGGTCAAGAACGGCAAGGAAGAGCTGTACCTCAAGGACGGCCCTGCCCTCAACCAGTTCCTGCTGCGCGTGGCCCTGCAAGGCGCCAGCGTCAGCACCGGCGGCGCCAACCCGCGCACCATCGATGGTGAAGAGCTGGGCCGCCTGGCCGGCATGCACCTGGCCGCCGAAACCGTCATCGACCGCCTCTCATCCTACCTGGACGCCGAAGCGCTGCGCGCCATCGCCGACGGCGTGCAGATCCGTCTCGACACGTTGGACGACGCCATGGTCTGCGCCCCGGTGCTCGAAGCCAAGCTGCGCGAGCTGACCACCACCGGCGTGCCCGCCGAAGTCACGGGCGAGCTGGACCCGCACACCGAAAAGCCGATCCTGCGCATCAGCCGCCACCACCACGGCAACATCAAGAGCTCCATCCTGACGCAGGAGTTTGTCGAAGGCCAGGACTACGCGGCGCTGGCCGCCGAAGCCCAGAACTTCCACGGTCTGCTCGCCGAAGGCGCCAAGGTCACCCGTGGCGAAGGCGAAAAAGCCAAGATGGAAAAAGTGACCGACTTCCGCCAGGCCATGCAGTGGCTCATCAGCGAAGCCGAACGCACCACCGCCCGCCAGCGCTACAAGGGCCTGGGCGAAATGAACCCCGAGCAGCTGTGGGAAACCACGATGGACCCCCAAGTCCGCAGCCTGCTGCAGGTCAAAGTCGGCGACGCCATCGAAGCCGACCGCGTCTTCACGATGCTGATGGGCGACGAGGTCGAGCCCCGCCGCGACTTTATCGAGACCAATGCATTGCGGGCGGGGAATATTGATGTGTGATGGGTGTCAGCGGCGTAGGGCGCCGTATTGTTTGCGACTCGCGACACAATTTTGCGACTGGATGCCACAAACCAAACGACTCACCTACTTTTAGGCGTTAAATGAAGACTCCTGGCATAGCCAGCAAAAAGAGCCCGGATTCATCTGGGCTCTTTTTTTATACCTTCGGGGGTGCGGATAAAAACTTGGACTACCAGGAGGTAGTTCATGTATTCCTACGAAGATCGAATCCGAGCCGTTGAGCTCTACATCAAGCTGGGCAAGCGCGTCAGGCCCACCCTCCGGCAGCTGGGCTATCCGACGAAGAATTCTTTGAAGGGTTGGTACAACGAGTACCAGCTCAAGCTCGACTTGTCCGCTGGCTACGCAGGCCGTGAACCGAAGTTCTCGCAGGCGCAGAAGGCCGCAGCCATCGAGCACTACCTCACCCATGACCGATGCATCGCGGCCACCATGAGGGCGCTGGGCTACCCCAGTCGTGGAACGCTTACCAAATGGGTGCGTGAGGCTTTCCCTGAGGCCAGAAGGGCTCTGGTTGGCAGTGTGGGTCAACGAAGGTATCCCGAGAGCTTGAAGCAAGCGGGAGTCATGGAGCTTTGCACTCGGCAGGAAAGTGCGCAAACAGTGGCTGATAAGTTCGGCGTATGCCGGCCAACGTTGTACAACTGGAAGAACCAGCTGCTGGGACGTGAGGCACCCGCATCAATGAAGCACACCGATCAATCACCGCAGGAGCGAGAGCGCGAAGAACTCGAGCGCCAGGTTGAGATACTGCGCCGCGAAGTCAGGCAACTGCGCCTTGAGCAGGACCTCTTGAACAAGGCCAATGAACTGTTAAAAAAAGGTCTGGGCGTCGATCTGCAGCTCCTGTCCAACCGGGAGAAGACACTGCTGATTGACGCCCTCAAGGAGCACTACCGCCTGCCAGAGCTCCTTGCACAGTTGGGTCTTGCACGCAGCTCATACTTCTACCATCGGTCCCGCACAGTGGTCGGCGACAAGTACCTTGTGGTGCGCCAGTCCCTTACCGAGATCTTTGAGTCCAACCACCGCTGCTACGGCTACCGCAGGCTGCAAGCCTCTCTGGCCAGAGAGCAAGGCCCGATCTCCGAGAAAGTGGTGCAGCGACTGATGAAGCAAGAGAATCTGGTCGTCGCAAAGCCCAAGCGGCGCAGGTTCGCGTCCTACCTCGGCGAGATCAGCCCGGCACCAGATAACATCATCAACCGTGACTTCCAGGCGGCCACCCCAAATGAAAAGTGGCTCACGGACATTACAGAATTCCAGATCCCAGCAGGCAAGGTGTACCTGTCACCCATCATCGATTGCTTCGACGGCATGGTGGTGAGCTGGACCATTGGAACGAGCCCGGACGCAGAGCTGGTCAACTCAATGCTGGATGCAGCTATTGAGACAGTGGCAGACACAAGCGATCGTCCAGTGGTCCACTCTGATCGTGGTGGCCACTACCGTTGGCCAGGCTGGCTCTCTAGGATGAGCGAGGCGAACCTCACCCGCTCGATGTCTCGCAAGGCCTGCTCTCCTGACAACGCGGCTTGCGAAGGCTTCTTCGGCCGCCTCAAGAACGAGTTGTTCTATCCTCGGGACTGGAAGGGCACGACCATCGAGCAGTTCATTAAGGTGGTCGACTCGTACATCCGCTGGTACAACGAGAAGCGGATCAAGATATCCCTTGGCTCTCTCAGCCCTGTTGAATACCGGGCGAGCCTTGGACTTGCGGCGTAAACCAGTCCAAGTTTTTATCCGCATCCCCGTTTTTTTAGAGCCTCCCTCTTTTGACGGATACTTCGGACTAGTCAGAAACCTCCATAAAACAGCCGCGAAAGCGGCTGTTTTTGCGTGTGCTGGCGCGCTCGCGATTCATGCCTGCTCTCGCAATCTGCCTGCGACTGACAGACTGGGATTTCCATCAAACCCGAACTACTATCCAGCCATAAATCCTATTTTGCTAGGCATTTTTACAAACGTTATCAATGCCTTTCCATAATTCCTAGTCAACCAGGAACTATGAAGCTCGAAATCAAGTCTTCGTCAGACCTTGGCCATGCCGTCCGAGCCATGCGCAAAGCCTCCAGTATTCGGCTGGATGGTCTCTCCGGCATCGTTGGTATCAGCAAGCAGACGACGTCCAATCTGGAGCTACACTGCTCCCGACCTCACTCCCCGCCCTTTCGCCTTGGCCCAAGCACCCCACAACCGCGCCGCCCAACGCAAGCGCAAGTCCAGCTGGTCATCGCTGCGCATGCCTCAGCACATGGCATCCACCCTGCAGAAAAAACACTGGCTGCGTCTGCATGGCCTGTGCATGGGGCTGCTGGTCTTGCTGGTGATGTGGGCGGTCACGGCAGCGCTGCTCCATTCCGGGGTGGCATCGATGGCGCTGCGCTATGCCATCAGCCTGGGCGTGGGCTATGCCGTGTACCTGCTGGTGCTGCGGCTGTGGGCGGCCTACCTGGTGCGCAATGCCTATGCGCGCAGGCGCGAAGACTCCTGGGTCGATGGCATCGACCCGGTGCCCGATCTGCACGTAGGCAAAGGCGCGCCCGATTGGCAGTCAGGCGGGGGCGGCAATTTTGGTGGTGGCGGCGCGTCGGGGGATTGGGCGGATGTGGACCTGTCGTCGACTGCATCAGGTGCTTCCAGCTCCTGGACCGGTGCCGTCGATGTGGTCGATATCGGGCGCGGCGATGAGGGCATCATCATCGTGCCCATCCTGGCGGTGTTTGCCGCCCTGCTGCTGGCCTTCTTTGGCCTTGGCGCGCTGCTATGGCTGTACTTTGGCGTCGATGTGCTGCTGACCGTCGCGGTGGAGCTGGCCTTTTCGATGATGACCGCCCGCGCCCTCGTGCGGGTCGAGCGCGCAGGCTGGCTGGCCTCGGCCGTGCGACTGACCTGGAAGCCGCTGCTCGGCGCCCTGGTCTGCGCCGTGGCGCTGGGTGCGCTGGCAGACTGGTGGGTGCCAGAGGCCACCACCTTGCGCGAAGTGATCGCCCATATCCGGGGCACGCGATAACTACCTTGGCCTACCCAGCGCTGCCACAAAGCCCGTTTATGCTGGTCCTTTGCTGGCCGCCACGGCTTCCCTCTCATCCATGACAAGGACTGTTCATGCCCATCGTTGTTACCGCCCAGAGCACCATCCAGATCGGCGCTGCCGAGCCTCTTCAAGGCAATGCGCCCGAAGGCAGGTATGCAGCGGTGTTTCAAGACGATGGCGACACCGCCTACTTCTATGCGCTGGATTTTGCAAATGCCGAGCAACCCATCCAGAACGCGCTGCACATCTACAACGTGGCCGATGTCTCGGACAAGCACCTGCCGTCCGAGGTGACGATTGGCTGGTCCACCGACGGCAGCAAGGTCGTGCTGCTGATCAATGGCAACCCGCATGCCGTGTTTGATTTTGCGGCCAAGCATGGCTACTGCCGCACCGCCTTTCCGCCCCCTGATGCAGATTCCGGCTGGAGCGGCCATGACTGGACGGACGAGGCCGTCCAGCTGTTTGCCACCGAAGCCTGATACGACGAGGAGCATCGCCATGCACAGCCACCAGTTTGACCATTGGCCCTTTGCCGATGCGCACAACACCGCCAGCTTTTCTACGACCAAGGTGGTACGCGAGCATTTCCCAGTGTTGATGGTCTCGCATGATGCCGATGGGGCTTGGCAGTTTCTGGATGCCAGCACCGACGAGCCCGGCGAGGCCCTCCTGGTCTGCATGGCTTGCATCTATGAGCGCGACCAGAGCCTGGCGCAAATCGCAGACCTGCCATTGGGTTGGAGCGCCTGGCGCCAGGAAGTGGGCGGCACTTGGGAGCGGTTTGAAAACCCGCCAGAGGACGACGACGAAGACGCGGACTGCGCGGATTGAATCCTCGCGCATCGGCGCCCTGCTCCAAGCCACCTCCACCCCCAGGGCTGCTGCCATCCCTTATTCTTGGGGTTTTGTTCAACCCAAGGCCCGCATGCCCTACACCGTCCAACACGAAGAAGCCGATTCCAAAGGCGCGTTCTTTATCAACCGCGATGCCACACGCGTGGCCGAGATGACCTACAGCCGCACCAATGCCACGATGATCATCATCGACCACACGGAAGTGGATGATTCACTGCGCGGCGAAGGCGCAGGCCGCCAGCTGCTCAATGCCTTGGTAGCTTGGGCCCTTGAGACCCACACCAAGGTGCTGCCACTGTGCCCCTTTGCCAAGGCCCAGTTCGCCAAGGATGCGTCGCTGCGCGACGTGCTGTCCTAACGCCTGAGGAACCTCAGCCGCGCCCTATATAGCAGGCTGCCGCCATGGCAACCTGCGCGGAGCGCGTGGACTCTGAGCTTCAATACATGATTCCCGCCACGCCGCTTTTGACTGCGAATCTACTCAGAAAAATTTGCTTTTCTGAACTCCAACTCATAGCTCGGCATTCCCACACCGCCGCCAGCCGCTGACTGTTCCAACTTCAACACGGACACATCTTCGCGCCTGGCAAATTCTTCAAAGATAAGCGCTAGCATATAAAAAATATGCTTTGGCGCAGCAATGTAGGCCGTCAGCGGCTTCATTTTTTTGACTATTATTTTCCCATTGACCTGCACCGAATAGGGCCAAGTCTTCTCTATGAGGCCGGCCACCGGTAAATTTAAAAACGGCTCTGCTGTATTTTTACCAAACACCCAGTCAGCAGCAAATCCAGAAAATGGCAACATTGCTGAAAATTCATTCAATGTAATTTTTGAAAAATCACACTGCAGATCAATATCATTCCAGCATTGCAGCGCGATATACCTGACATCCCCCGCAGCCCCATTTGGAATTCTCATAGAAAAGTATTCCCGTTGAGACTGGGATATGCTTTTGAAAAATCCAGCCACCTCCAAGAAGTCGGAATGAGTCACCACCAGACCTGGCAGAGTGATGTACCCATTGACAACCCGATGCTGCCGCCTTCTCTCAATGACTGGATAGCTAATTTTCATAAACATCATCAGTTAGAGAACGCTTCTCCCGCGTATACCTTGATATCAACGCGAATTTGCTTCTTCACATGGTCCTTATCCGCAGGATTGGGACCAAAGGAAAACGTAGGGCCTGCACATACCCCGGCAGGGGGCCGCGCAGAGATCCATGCGGCAGCCTGAGAGAAGTAAACCACCCGGCTGCTCATCTCAGCAGGCGTCAGCAAACCCTGCACCCCTTCCAGCATATTCAAGCCTTGCACGACGGTAAACGGCATGGGTTGCGCCCAAGCCAAAGATTTGGTATTACCATTTCCAGGAATATCTAGCCCCTGTGCTTGAATAGTTCCCCTATGGCATTTATTGTCATTCGGGCAGCTATTTTTCCCAGCATACGCTGACCCTGAGAAAACAAGCGCTGTAACGCCAAAGGCAGCCATGATCTGGGCAACAGCGCTTCCACCGCCCACTACCATTCCGCCCAGCACGCCTGCAACCAGGTACCCCAGCGCGATAAGCATGGCGATCATCGCCAAGATGATCAAGGTGGTAACGATCAGCTCGATCGCTCGGGCAAGAGGTTCCGACTTGGTCTCGCAGGTCATTCCCTCGCCGCCGTTGGCACCAGTCCCAATTATATATGCACCGCTGCCAGTTTGCGGATCGATCGCCACGTAGGCTTCTGCATCCCAATATATGGTACTGACCTTATCCTGCGGCGCATAAACAATATAGCCATAAGAAACATAGTTGGCTATCTGCTGCTTTAATGTAGCATTAAGACTAGACTTTGATAAAAAACTCGAAAGATTATCACTGGTAATAGAATATATTTTCTGACCATTTTTATTGGCTTCAGACAGGACTTGCGCAGCAGCCACACCCAAACCAGAAGGCCACTGAAAAACTTCGTCGATGACAGAACCTTCCAACGAAGAGTTCTTCATCCCCATCATCACATTCATGTTGACAAAGGCTTGGTTATTGAAAACACCTTTGTTTTTTGAAATGGCATGGGTAATGAGAGGAATATCAATAGAATAAGCCTTGTAGGCACCAATTCTTGGCACACCCCATGAATAAGTCACCTCCAGTGGATTGGAGAACATCCCTACCGAAGGAAGTCTCAGATACGCAAATCCATTTAACTTTGCGAGCACCTTATCGGACACATCCGCTCTGAGAAAATACCCCAAGTTCAAATGATGAAGATTTTCAGTGAAGGTGTTCGGATTGAAGCCATGGTACCGCGCCTTAACCATTCTCTCTGTGACACCCACCGAACTGACACCAAAAACAATGGCATCGCCTACTGCTGAATCCACTGAAAAATTCTTCTGCACACTACCCAACGTGGGTGAATAGATATCAAACCCCCACCACTGCTCACTTCCCATGCGCCGTGGTCCAGAAGTAAACAGTTCCTGATCATTCAGCAGCAGTTTCGTTTTTTGATTGACAAGATATACTGGCAAATTTTCTGCATTATTAGATGCATAGTTTTGCAAAAGCTCGGCATCCGCAGTGGTGGCTGGAACGCCGATGGCACTTATCTTGTTGGAGCCAATATTCGACAGCAGTATTTTTTGGGTATAGCTAGAGTTACCGAGAGATTTATCTATCGCATTTTCGAACAATTTGATGGACACAGACCACTTTTGTGAATCCGGAATCTGAGCCACTGCGGAAGACTCTGTAACAACCACATAAGGCAGTTGCCCCGAAAGCGTGGAGGGTGCCGATTCCTTGATGATTTTTTTGCCCATGATCGCATCCTCACTGAGGTCACTCAGATTGGCTTTGATATGGGCTTGAATCTTGCCGCTATTGTCATTTAAAAAATTTTGCAGGGTCGAGAAATCTACCTTTGCTACCCAACCTTCTGCGCTATTAGCCTCTGACCCGTTGCCAGCGAGTGCCAGCGCCTCTGCCTGACTTAATCCAGAAAAATCTTTAAACTCTACGCCGCTGGCATAGCTGTATTGCTTGTAACTCGAATCCAATGGAATCCATGCATTAATATTAGCATTGGTATTGTTATGTTGAGGAGGTACGACATCCGCACCGCCCTGAACCGAACCTTTACTGGCTGCATAATTTATATATGCAGCAACCCACACATGTTCCATTTTTATCTTCTGAATAACTCCAGAAGACACTACACCGACGTTAGCGATTCCCCCTTGGCCCAGCATGTTTTGCGCTGAAGCTGCGTCGTCGAAATTGCCAATGAGGTTCTTTGCTCGGTCCACTGGTAGTTCGATGGTGCCAAACTGGTAGCGTGCGGGGATACCGCTTGCTCTCAAAAGCGCTATGGTCAAACTCGCTATGTCTAAAGAGTTGCCTTTTCCCGACTGTAAAACTGAATCCGCATTCTGCATACTTCCCCATGAAGGAAGCCACTCAATATGGTTCTTGACCCAATTCTGAATCGCCACTGGGTTTTTTTGAAGTTCTGCCGCTTTGGCTTTGATCGCATCGGTCAGGACAACTTCTTCCGTCTCCGCTAAATCGGCGTTTGATGGAGCCTCCTCAGCGGTTGGAAGGGTTGTGAATTGCACGCCACCCACGCTCGTCACTTTGGTAACTTTCGCCACATGCGATTCACTGATGCCAAGCCGCAAATTCCACTCCTGGCGCGTTTGAGCGGGCTCATTTTTGTAAGGTTGAGACGCGTGCCACGGCAGGTCCTTGGTGGTGTTCACGGTCTTTTTATGGGTGTTCTCGGCAAGAAATGCGCCCAGCTCTTGCAAATCAGCACTGTTCACCGAACCCGCAGTTTTGGCCACCAAGGCGCCGCTATCAACGACCAGGCGCGCAACCAGCGCGTCCAACTTCCGCACCTTCTGCTCAAACTCGGCAGCTGCCGCATCGTGGCGGGCCAGTATCTCGGCACCCAGGCCTTTTTGCACCAACTCAGCGCGCATGCTGCGCAGGTCTTCGCGCGCAATACCGCTCTCGTCCTGGATAGCGGCGAGCGTGTTTCGCAGCGATTCTGGGGTCGTCTTGGCGTTGTAGATGGGCGCTGGGCCTGCTTTCTTTTGCTGCGGCTGTGCCAGCGACTGCTGCACCTGCAAGTCCCGGGTTTGCTCGCCCGCTTGCGCGATGAGCTCTTGCAAACGTTGCGAGCCGGCCTGCTCCATTTTCTGGGCCTGGTAGTTGGCCGCCTTCAGTTTGGCATCCCAGGCCTGCAGGCGCTGCATTTGGCTTTGCGCCATCGGGTTGTAGGCCTGCTGGCCTTTTTCCTGGGCGATGGCGCTCAGCGGTTGCAGCGCCAACGCGATATGGGCGGCAGCCACCACGTAGGCAACAGGACGCACTATTTTCTTGAAGCCGCGCATCACGGCATCGGTCGCTGCATCACCCGCTGCGACTGCCATCCGGCTGTTTGCATTAACGATCGCCATGTCGTTCTCTCTCTTTTTTTGTCGTTGTCATGTGCGGGTCCATACCTTGGCGCATGGACCCGTTTTGTGGTGCTCAGCGGACCGATTGCCGGCGTCGCAGGCCCGCAGCGGCCAGGAAAGCCAGCGCGGCGCTCAGCAACAGCAATCCAGCAGGGCCATGGACTGGCACCTTCTTGGCTGTGCCGGTGTCTGTTCCGCTGCCATTGCCGCCGTTGCCAATCTTCAAGGTCGCAGTCGCCACCGCTTCCTCGCAGCCCGCTGCACCCAGGCTGGCAATCACCAGCACGTTGGCGGGCGCACCTTGCGGCACGGTCCAGCGGTAGTTCTGGCTCCACTGGCCAGAAGCTGCTACCGACACATTGGCGCTGGCCTCTTCCATCAGCAGCGCGCCGCTGTCGGGGTGGACCACGCGCAGGGTGACAGCGCCGTTGGCCAGCGCAGCGCCGGGGTTGTCCAGCTTGAAGCCCAGCGCAACGCTGTCGCCAATGTTGGCCGTGCTGGGCGTTGCGGTAATGGCACCCACTGCACCAGGCACGCAAGCGGCTGCCGCCTTGACCTGGAAGCCCGTCGTGCTTTCAGACAAGAGGTTGCCCGCGCTGTCGTACAGCTTTAGATGCGCCTGGTAGGTGCCTTCGCTCAGTTGCCCTGCGGGCAGGGTGTAGCCAAACTCGCGCGATCCGGCGGGTACCAGCTGCGTGATCGCCTCCATCTGCTGGAACGAAGGGGACGCCTTCATCCGCTCACGCTTGGTACTCGTCAGCTGCAGCACCACGGTTTCTGCACGCAGGTTTTGCTGCACCACGTTCGATGAAGTGTTGCCTGCACGTGAGGTGATCTGCGTGGCCTGGCCCACCAGGTACTCGGCCTTGTCCGTGCTGATCTTGGTCGCATTGCCGGGCCCCGGGCCGCCCACTACCTTGAAGGGTGCGGAGGCACTGCCGTAAACCACCCCTTCTGGCGATACCAGCTCGGCCAGCAGCAGGTAGTCGCCCGCCAACACGCCCGCTACCGGCCAGGTACTGTCCACCTGCAGGGTCTGCCCCACACCGACGTTGACCGGTGCAGGCAAAGGCAGAGAGGCAACGGCATCGCCATAGGCATCCAACACGGTAAAGCGCACTTGTGCCTCACGCGCAGCCACACCCTGGTTGGTGACCGGAGCGGAGAAGAACGCGGTCTCCTGGCTGGTGTACACCGGCTTGTCCGTCAACGCCTGGATGCGGATGTTGGCATTGGCGGCAATGCGCGGCACCACGATGGGCGACACCACCTCGCCCACCACAAAGCTGTTTTGGAACTGCAGGCTCGCGATCTGCGCGGCCGGGCGCACTTCTTCAATGGCCATGTTGGCCAGCGCCAGGTCAAAGTTGACCTCGCGGCCCGTCTCGGTAATGCCGGTGAATGACCACAGGTATTGCGTGGAGCCATCGGCCTGCGGCAGCGTCTTGGTGGGCGCGGGCTGGATATTTGTCGGCGCCGTGTTGGCCGCAAAGTTCACCACCAGGTCGGCATCGAGCGCCCCCAGACGGTCCAGCATCGTGGGCAGCCAGATCTCGATCCAGGTCGAAGACAGCAGCGATCCGCCCAGCCCCTGGTTACTCAGCCAGGAGCCATCGGCGCGCTGCTGGTTAAGCACATACTGAATCGCTCGCCGCAACCTCGGGTCGCTGCGCGAGGGGTTGGTGAAGTCCAGCGCCACGCCCACGATGGCCGTCGCCACCGGGTCGCTGGTGGTGTAACCCGTCGTATTGCCCCAGCCGCCATCCTTGTTCTGACGGCTCCACAAGGTCTGCGCCATGTCGTAGATCAGCGTATCGAACTCCGCAGCGCGCGCCGTACCTTGGTAGTACTCGCGCAGCTTGGACAGGCCCATCATTCTGAACGCCGTGTCCGCATTGTTCGAGGCATTGAATATCGAGCCAGCCACCAGCTTGGTCGCCGACTTCGCCAAGGCCGCGTCGATCTTGGCCGCAACATCAGCAGCGTCCGCCGGCGTGAATGCCATGCGGTTGAGGCTGTAGCTGTCGCTCCACAGCAGCGAGCCATCCGGCAAGGCCACCGCCGTGTTGACGGAGGCAAAGCCCAGGCGCTCGACAATCCAGTTCTCGTTGTACCAATACAGCCCATTGCTGGTGCTCAGCAAATAGCCCTTGTCGCCCCACCGCACCAGCTGGTAAGGCGTGCCATTGGTATATGCCGCAGGCGTGTCTCTGAACGCGCCACTCAGCTCAAAGCGCAAGACGCGGTTTTGTCCGGGGTGGGTCACCAGAATGGCGCCATCGGGCTCCTGCTCCAGTTGCCCGCCCGTCGATTCGAGCAGGTTGCTGTTAAGGAACTCCGACAGGTTGCCCGCGTCATCGAGTTTGAAGAGCTTGGTCTGCCCATAGGCCTTGAGCAAGTAGCCCCCGCCTGCCAGCTCCATCGCATCGCTGCTGGCCTGGCTGCTGATCCTGACGGGCGTGCCCCCGGTGTCCGACAGGTAGACACCCGAAGTGGTGGCGATCAGCAATTTGCCATTGGCCAGCACACGCAGGTTCTGGATCGGCAAACCCGTCGCCACTGGCGTCGCCTGGGCAGAGGCCAGATCCACCGCATAGACAGTTTGCCGGCCCCTGTCCCCCACATAGACCTGGCCGTTGGCAGCCACGGCCAAGCGCTGGTCACCAGTGCTGAGCCCTGCAATGCTGACTGGCGCATTGGTTTTGACGGTACCCGGGCCGTGCTTGTTCAGCAGCGTGCTGTAGTCCACCAAGCTGGCCACATTGATGCCCGTCGATTGACCGGTTGAGCCCCACCAGTGGCCGCCATAGTCCGGATTCCATTCGCCATTGTTGGCGATGGAGACAATGGCTTCGGCCAGCTTGCGGTTGCTCGATGCAATCTCCTGCGGGTTGTGCCACTCCTTGGTCGCCCACAAGCCCAAGGTGGTGGTGGTACGGATGTAGGTGTCACCCGAGTAATTGACTTTGCCGTCCGCACGCACCTGCTGCAAGATGGCATTCATCAGCTCGTTGCGCTTGTTCTGGTCGAGCGGCTGCACAAAGCGCAGGTTCTTCTCGCCACCCACCACAGCCTGCGTCTGCACATGGCAGGCAAAGCACTTGAGATCGCTCACATGGTGCTGGTAGGCATAGCTGTCGCCATAGCGCACGGCCTTGGTCACGGCATCCCGAATCACCGGCGCCAACGGATCGGTGCTGCTGCCCGATGCCATATCCAGCCCGGTGATCTTGATCTTGCCTTTGACCGTCTGGTCACCTGGCGGCACCACTGGCTTGTCAACCGTGAACTCGGCCTTGGCCATATCACCCACATACAGGCTGGACTGGATAGCGGCGCCCGGCGCAATGCCTGCCGTCACCTCCACCTTCAGGCTGGCCGCCTTGTCGGGCATCCAGGTACCAAAGCTGATCTCCTGCAGGCCACCGAGCGCAATGCTGGGGGCTTGCGCCGTGGTCTGGTACACCAGCGCGCCGGTGGTGGAGTCACTCACCTTGAGCAAGTAGCCCGATGCGGGCAGCACCACGTTGCCATCGTTCTTGACCAGGGCGCTAAAGGCCACCGGCGTATTCGCACCAGCCTGTACGACCGGCGGCTCTGCATTGGCCGAGCCAGAGAATGCGGCCTGGGGCGTGATGTCCAGTGCGGCGCGCAAGCTGCCGGTGACCACGCCAGTGGGGTTGTCCTTGCCGCGCGATCCGGGCTCGACCAGCTTGGCAATCACCGCATACCGGCCGGCGGCGTGGCTGGCGGTGTTCCAGTCAAAAAACACCTCCAGCGCTTGGCCAGGGTTCAGCGTCGCATCGCCCAATGGAATGGCCGCCGCATCCAGCGCAGACAGTGTGGCCACCACATCACCGGCGGGGCCCTGGATCTCCAGCACGATGCTGGTGGTCGATGCCGCCGCAGAGTTGTTCTTCAGCTTGACGCTGGCCTTGACAGGCTTGTTCAAACCCGTGGTCGTGGGCGCTACCACCAAGTCGGCGAGATCGAGAAAGCCCACCCCTGCCGACGCCGGAATCACAAAGTCCTGCGTGATATCGCCGGGCTCTGCAATCGTCAGTTGGTAGCTACGCGATTGGAAGCCGCTGGCAGACACCTGCACATCCCAGGCGGTGCCTGTCAGCCCCTCGAGCACATAGGCACCGGCCGCATTGGTCAACGCGCTGTTTGCACCCACGGCCACCGTGGCATTGGCAATCGCAGCGCCCGATGTATCGGTCACCAGGCCATGCAAGACGCTGGTTTGGCGCGCCGCAGACATCTCAATGATGCCGGCATCCAGCCGCGATCCGATGGATGAAGTGCCAGACTGGCTGATGGCGCCATAGCCCGTCAGGGTGTACTTCAGGGTGATGGCCCCGATGGGCGCCGTCATCGAGAACTTGCCATCGGCACCCGAGGACCCGGTGGTTTGGGATGAGGGCCCTTGGATCGCGATCACGACACCGGCCAGTGGCGCTTTCGTCGCCGCATCGATGACCTGTCCGCTCACCGGCACCGATGTGGCACCCGCCGAGCTCGCATCGATCAGCGCAGGCGAGAAAAGGCCCGTGCTGCCGGCAGGCAGGTGTGCCGTGCCCGATGCACTGACCCAGCCCGCTTTGTCAGCAGAAAGTACGACTGCACCGGCAGCCACACTGGCGATGCTGTATTTGCCTGCGGCATCGGTGCTCGCCTGGTAGCTTGTTCCGGCGGCCGTGTTCTTCACTGTCACCGTCACCCCGGCCATCGGCGCGCCATTGGCTTCTTGGGTCACCGTGCCCTGCACCGTCACCGTCGTCACTGCGGGGTCCGGGTTGGCAGGCGGGGTCACGGTGATCGCCTTGGTCAACGTGGGCGAGAAGCTCAAGCTGCCGCGCGCCTGCACCACCCCCGATCCCGTCACCAGGCTATAGCCTTCCTTGGTCGCTGCAACGCCTACCTGGCCGGCGGGCGATACCGCAATTTCGTACAAGCCTTGTGCATTGGTCTGCACCGAGATGGGAGCTCCTCCTGAAGCCGGTGTCACCGTGACCGTGGCGTTCTCCAGCGGTGCATTGCTGCTGCCATCGAGCACCATGCCCAAGACCGTGCCGGAGTTGGCCTGCTGGCCCGGGTCGGTCGGCTTGACGGCAACCAACGCCAAAGCCCTCAAAGCGAGGGCGGTCGTGTAGCTGTCGGCTTCCCAGGATCCATCGGGCTTTTGGTTGCCCAGCAAATAGCTCTGCACCTGGGTGGCGACCTGCGGGGCCGAGGCGGTGTAGGGGTGCACCGCTTCAAACACCAGCGCGCTGAGCATCTGGCTTTCGCCCCAGGCACCAGAAGCCGCCTGCTTGGCCAGCAGCGCCTGCGCCAAGGTCTGTGCCAAGGCCAGGGTGCTGGCGTCTTTCAGGGCATCGGCGTTGATGGCGCGCAGCACCACCGCCGTGGTGTAGAGATTGGCATAGCCGCCCGCCTTGAGCATGCCGCCAGACTGCTTGGACATCAGCCACTGCATCACCCCTTGGCGCGTGGAAGCTGCCGGTGCGGCAAAGGTGCTGTACCCCCAGGCCGTGTCGATAATGCCGGGCACCATCTCGTCGGGATAGGTGGCAAAGCCTTTGTCGGCAATAAACCGAGAGGACAACGGCGAGGTAATCTGCACGCCCTGCTGGGTTTTAAGCGACTGCCAGCAAGCCAGGGTTTCCGTCGGTACGTTATCGCCCGATGCGGGCATGGCATTCACCAGCGCCGTCACCTGGCTGTTATTGCCTGCCAGGCGAAGCAACGTTTGCGCCGCTTCGCATTGCGCCTGCGCAGCAGTACCAAAGCGTGATTTACTAGCCAGTTTGCCGGACGGCAGAACCTGCCCCTGCAACCATGCCAAACCTTTGGCCTGCGCCACGCCATCGGCCCGTGCTGCAGTCACCCCGGCAGCCATGAACAGCAGAAGTAACAGCCATATCGATAAGCGTCTGCCCAACGCACGAAAAAAATGCTTCCCCTCTGGCACCATTGTCGTCACCATCCATCTCTCGTATTTATAAAAATCGCAGCAGACACGACAACGCGGATGCGTACAGGCATCCCTCCGTTTCAGATCTGCAGGTATTAGGTTATCTCGGTATTTGCCACCACAGCGGGTGAGCCAGCCAGCGCGGCGCTGGTGCCAACCTCTCTAAAAGGGGTCGATGGCTATGAGAATTGACCAAGAGTGCGATCAGCTATTCATAGTGATCACTCACCACGCATTGCCAGCGTGGTTTTCGCCAGGGCGGCGAAGCATTACGACATCGATGCAGCGCGCGGCCGCTTCCCTCCCCCAGGCTCCCTCTATATACATTTTGTTTCCATTTGATATAACTATGGAGGCAAATGTAGACGAGCTTTACAAAAGCACCTAACGTGTTTGTAACCGTCGAAATGACGGTGGGTTTCTGGTTAGTTGTCAGCGACTTGTCAGTATCAAGCGCTAGGCACAATGGCGCACTGACTTGGATTTTTGGCCTAGAAATAGACCGTTTATCTTGAGATTTATTACGCTACAAGCTCTGCTTTTGGATAGCGGCTGTCAGGCACTAATCCCACGCCCCAGCATCGCCGTTCTAATAGTTCGGGATCCAATACAACGGCCAAGACACGCAAAACGCTGGTGGTGTTTATACAGATTTACACAGTTTGAAACAAAAAACACTGTTTTCTGGCGCACAGGATTCAGATATGTCTCATTTCAGCGTAAGGCCCCGTTACGTCATAGGCACCATGGACGCATATACCAGCGCAATTCTGAAAGCACGGATATCCCACCCAAGCCGGCCATCAAAAACTGCTTTGCTGGATATAGCATGGCTTATTGCAGCCGTTTTATTCGCAAAATGCGGCTCAACTCAAGCCCCCAACACCCCATCCCGCAACTGCGCCAGCGCCCCATTACCCAGCGCCTGCGCGTTGTAGCACAGCCCAATGCGGCGTTTGAGTTCCAGCCCCAGCGGCTGGGTCTGCACGCCCGGAATTGCTTGCGCGAGAGTTTCGGGCACGATCGCCCGGCCCACGCCGGCAGCCACCAGGTCCAGCGCCAGCGAGAAATTGCCAGCCAGCGCGGCGGGGGTGTCGGCGCGGCTGCCGTAAATCGGCATCAGGCGTTGGTGGCTGGCGTGGCTGGGGCAGACGATCCAGTCGGTGGCGAGGTCTTGTGGGGTGCCCGCTGCGTGGTCTGGCGGCAGCGCTTGGTCGGGCAGGGCCAGCACATAGCGCTCGCTGAGCAGCGGTAAAAACAGCTCGTCCTCGCAGCGCAGCTCTTCGCTGGCCAGGCGCGCATCGCCCTCGCACTGCGCCAGCAGGTGCAGCTGCAGGCCGGGCACGCAAGCACGGGCGGTGGCGGCCAAGTGCTGCACGGTGCTGCGGGCCACATCTTCTTCGACGCCAATGGTCAGGCGCGCACGCGCGCCGCGCTGGCGAAAGCGCTGGGCCAGGTCATCGGCCTCGGCCACCATGCGGCGCAGTTGGGGGTAGAGCGCGCGGGCGTCGTCCGTCACCTCCACCCCCCGCGCCTTGCGCACAAACAGCGCCGTGCCCAGGGCCTCTTCCAGCAAGCGGATGCTGCCCGAGAGCGCCGGCTGGCTCAGGTGCAGGCGCTGCGCGGCGGCGGTGATATTGCGCTCTTCAAAGACGGCCACAAAGGCGCGGAACTGGCGGTAGTCCATCTCAAGCCATAAGTAAAACGTATGAGTGAAAGAAGAATAAACCATTTTTCAAACACCATGCGGCGGCAATACACTGCATTTTGTACCTATTCATCAGAAATATCTATTTCTTTAGAAAGACACACCACCATGCAAAACCGCCAACCCCTGATCGTTATCACCGGTGCCAGCTCGGGCATTGGCCTGGCTACCGCGCAGCTGTTTTCGTCGCTGGGCCACCCGCTGCTGCTGCTGGCGCGCCGGCTCGAGCCCATGCAGGCGCTGAACCTGCCCGACACGCTGGCAATCTCTGTTGACGTGACCGACCGCGCCGCACTGGCCGCCGCCGTGCAGCAAGGCGAAGCGCGCTTTGGCCCGGCCGATGCCATCGTCAACAACGCCGGCGTCATGCTGCTGGGCGAGATCACGCGCCAGGACCCGACCCAGTGGGACCGCATGCTCGATGTGAATGTCAAAGGCGTGCTCAACGGCGTGCATGCCGTTGCCGCCGGCATGGTGCAGCGGCAGCGCGGCAGCATCATCAATGTGAGCTCGGTCGCGGGCCGCAAGACTTTCCCCAACCATGTGGCCTATGTCGGCACCAAGTTTGCCGTGCATGGCCTGTCAGAGAACCTGCGCGAAGAACTCGCTGCCCACCATGTGCGCGTGACCACCATCGCCCCCGGCGCGGTGGAGACCGAGCTGCTCGGCCACACCACCGATGCGGCCATCAAGTCCGGCTATGAAGACTGGAAAACCGCCATGGGCGGCAAGGTGCTGGCGGCGCAAGATGTGGCCAATGCCATCCACTACGCCTATGCGCAGCCGGCCGGTGTCTGCATTCGTGAGATCGTGCTGGCTGCAACGCGCCAGCAAGCCTAAAAGCTCCGGCTCCAACCCTGCCACAGCCTCCATCGCCGCCAGCAGGTTGCGGCCTTGGAGGCTTTTTCGTGTCTCACCTGAACAAACCAACTTGAAAGCGAAACTGATCCTGAGTATTAGTTTTAATTAAGTTGTTATCAAAATCTCCGCTTAATAGCTAGTATTTGTAGAAATACTAATACTTAAAAGTCCTCTGCAAAACCCGCGTGGTGCTGCAGCGGATCCACAACGGAGACGACATGAAGACAACCTCGGGTCTCGATGTCCGCGCCTTGAAGATTTTCGAGGCCGTGGCGTCTTCGGGCAGCCTGTCCAAGGGCGCGGCGGCGCTGGGGGTCACGCAATCGGCGGTCTCGCAGACCATCACGCAGATTGAGGCGATCTTGCAGACGCAGGTGTTTGACCGCTCGCAGCGGCCGTTCAAGCTCACGCCGGCAGGCATTGCGCTCAGCCGCCGGGCCGGGCAGATTGTCGAAGACATGGAGCGGCTGGTGGTGCATGTGCGCGATGCCGACCTGGCCAGCCGCCCGGCAATGCGTGTGGGCATGATCGACTCCTTTGCCGCCACGGCAGGGCCGGCCATCGTCAAGAAGGTCACCGAGTCGGCCAGCCAGTTGCTGCTCTGGTCGGGTCTGGCCAACAGCCATGCGACGGCGCTGATGAAGCGCCAGCTCGACCTCATCGTCACGACCGACACGCTCGATGACATCGACCACATCGTGCGCCGCTCGATCTTTTCCGAGCCCTTTATCGCGGTGATCCCCAAGGTGCGCGAAAAAGAGTTCAGGAACGCCGACCTCACCACCTTGATCGAGAAGATGCCGCTGATCCGCTTCAGCGCCCGCTCCCACTTTGGCGCGCTGATCGAGCGCCACCTGCGCCGCCAGGGCTTCACGCCCCGCCCCTATCTGGAGATCGACACCTCCGACGTGGTGATGGCCATGGTCGCCGCCGACCTGGGCTGGACCATCACCACCCCCATCTGCCTGCTGCAGGGCCGCACCTACAGCGGGCAGATCACTGCCATTCCGCTGCCCGGCGCCAGCCTGCACCGCACCATCTACCAGCTCTCCCGCGAGGGGGAGTATGTGGACATGGCCGAGAACTGCTTCCAAGTGAGCAGAAGCGTCATGGAAAACGACATCTTTCCCGATGTACGCCAACTGATCCCCTGGCTCAGAAGCGGGATCGCGCTGAGCTAGCCAGCCCTTGCACAACCCTTTCCCGATGGCATGGATGCGGCCGCGTCCAAGCCAGGGGGCCGTGTTGTCCAAAGCCTGGTTGGCTCTTTAAAAAACAGGAAATCCAAGGAGACACATATGACCCTCAACCGCCGTTCTTTTATCCAACAAAGCGCCGCCGCGTCATTGGCCGGCGCGCTGTCGCTGCCCAGCTGGGCGGCCGATGCGACCGTCAAATACGGGGGCTCACCCTGGCTGGGCCACTACCCCGCCCACCTGGCGATGGCCGAGGGCTATTTGAAGGAGGTGGGCATCACGCAGGACTGGCAGTCCTTTGCCACCTCGTCGGCCCGCATGAGTGCGTTCATGTCCGGCGGCGTCGATATCGGCTGCGCCGGCATTGTCTCGGCATTGGCGCTGATGTCGCGCGGCGCCAAGCAGTTCGCGATCATTGCGATTCCGGAAAACTTTGGCCGCGTCGAAGGCCTGGTCGCCCGCAAAGGCATCGACTCCGTGGCCGATCTCAAAGGCAAGAAGATCGGCGTGACCTTTGCATCCAGCACCCACCTGCTGGTGCTCGATGTGCTGGAGCAGGCGGGCATCAAACCGGGCGAGGCCGATGTGCTCAACATCCCCGGCCCGGAGCTGCATGGCGCGATCAAGACCGGCCAGATCGATGCGGCCGCCGCCTGGACCCCGCACTTTGACAACATCCTGCGCGAGCCCGGCGTCAAGCTCTTGGCCGATGACTCGCAGTTCAGCCTCTACAAGTCCTTCAAGGTCACGCCCGGCCCCGATGTGCTGCTGGTGCGCCGCGAGTTTGCCGCCAAGAACGGCGACCTGGTCAAGCGCTACCTGTCGGCCTACTTCAAGGCCAGCGATCTGCTGCGCGAGCAGCCCGAGAAGGCCTCGCAGGCGCTGCTCAAGTTCACCGGCCTCACCATGAAGGAGCAGATGTCGGCCGTCACCGGCTCGGACTGGTACCCGCAGGCGCAGCAAAAAGAGCTGCTGACGGGCGAGTTTGTGCAAGGCCTGCAAAAGCTCGCCGAGATGCTGGTCAAGCACAAGCAGATTGACAAGGCCCCGGTCGTCAAAGACTGGATTGATGCCTCCTTTGTCTGAAGGCCGGAGCACACCCCGTGATCGCCAAACCCCCTTCTTCCATGGCGCTGGCCGCCACCAGTGCAGCCTCCGTGCTGCTGTTCATCGCCGTCTGGGAGGCCGTGTGCCGTGCAGGCCTGGTCGACCCCATCTTTCTGCCCCCGCCCAGCGCCGCGCTGGGCAAGGCCGCCGCCATGCTGGGCGATGGCACCTTCTGGCCCCACATCCTGGCGTCTGCGCGCCGGGTGATGATCGGCTTTTTGGCGGCCACCGCCGTCGCCATTCCGCTGGGCATTTTTCTGGGCACCTCGTCCTACGCCCGGGCGGCCTTTGATCCCATCCTGTCGTTTCTGCGGCCGCTGCCATCGATGAGCTGGATTCCGCTGTCGCTCTTGTGGTTCGGCATCACCGAGACGCAGAAGTACAGCATCGTCTTCATGGGCTGCTTTGCGCCGGCGATGGTCTATGTGATCGAGGCCACGCGCAATGTCGATCCGCTCCTGGTGCGCGCCGCGCAAAACCTGGGCGCCAACCGCTGGCAGGTGATGAAGGAGGTGATCCTGCCGGGCAGCCTGTCGCAGATCCTGAGCGGCTTCAAGGTGATCCTGGGCCTGGCCTGGACCTGCGTGATCGCCGCCGAGCTGGTCGCCGCGCGCGAAGGGCTGGGCTTTCTCATCATGAATGGCAAGGAGTTCTTCCAGACCGAGGTGGTCGTGCTGGGCATGGTGCTCATCAGCACCACGGTGCTGATCACCGACTTTTTCTTCCGACTGATTGAAAACTGGGTACTGAGGTGGAAACAATGAACGCGCAACACAAAGGCCCGATGATCTCCATCCAGGGGATCGCCAAGCACTACGGGGATTTCAAGGCGCTCGAGCGCGTCGATCTGGAGATTGAAAAGGGCGAGTTCGTCGTGCTGCTGGGCGCCTCGGGCTGCGGCAAATCCACCTTGCTCAACCTGGTCACCGGTTTTGACAAGCCCACGGCCGGGCGCATCGTCGTCAACGGCCGCGAGGTCAACAAGGTCGATCCGCACTGCGGCATGGTGTTCCAGCAGTACGCGCTCTTCCCCTGGCTCACGGTGCTCGACAACGTCGCCTTTGGCCTCAAGATGAAGGGCATTGCCAAGGCCGAGCGCCTGCAGGTGGCGCGCCGCTTTATCGACATGGTGGGCCTGCAGGGCTTTGAGGACAAGTACCCCAATGCATTGTCGGGCGGCATGCGCCAGCGCGTGTCCATCGCCCGGGTGCTCGCCAATGACCCGGACGTGATCCTGCTCGACGAGCCCTTTGCCGCGCTCGATGCGATGACGCGCCAAGTGCTGCAGGACGAGTTGCTGCAGATCTACGAAAAGAGCAAGAAGACCATCATCTTCATCACCCACTCCATCGACGAGGCGCTGCTGCTGTCCACCCGCATGCTGATCATGAGCGCGCGGCCTGGCCGCGTGGTCACCGACATCCGCAACGACCTGCCCATGCCGCGCAATGCGCAGGTGCAGCTCTCGCCGCGCTACAACGAACTCAAGGGCCAGATCTGGGACACCGTGCAGTCCGAGGTCATGCGCAACCTGCAGGCCACCCGCCACTAATCACCACCACCCCATGTCCAAGCAACCTACTTTCCCGAGCTACCAAGCGGGCTCAGGCTGGAATACCTTGCTCCCCAAAAGGCAGGCCCACACGCAGGCGCCCACGGAGCGGCACTTTGATGCCATCGTCATTGGCGCCGGCGTCACCGGCCTGGCCGCTGCCCGTCGCATTGCTGAGCTCGAGCCCCAGGCACGCGTGCTGCTGGTCGATGCCAGCACCGTGGGCGACGGCTCCTCGGGCCGCAACTCGGGCTTTTTGATCAACCTGCCGCACAACACCGGCATGTCCGGCCACGGCAGCCCCATCGAGGTGGCGCGCAAGCAGATGGCGCTCTACAACACCGGTCTGGCCTGGCTCAAATCGCTGATCGACCAGCACCAGATCGGCTGCGGCTGGAACCCTGTGGGCAAGTACCACGCAGCCGCCACGCCCGATGGTGCCGCCCGCCTCAAAAGCACGCTCCAGCAGTACCAGGACTGGGGCGTCGCCTATACCGAGCTGGAGCGCGATGCCTTGCAGCAGCAGCTGGGCACCACGCACTACCACTACGGCTACCACTCGGACAACAACGTCTTTGTGCAGCCCGCCGCCCTGGTGCGCGGCCTGGCCGACAGCCTGCCCGCCAATGTGCAGCTCTGGGAGGGCGAGCCCGTGCTGTCGCTGCACGAGGGCAAGCCCCACCGCGTGCGCACCGCCACGGCCGAGCTGAGCGCCCCGCGCATCGTCATCGCCAACAACGGCTTTGCCCGCAAGCTCGGCTTTGCGCGTGACCGCGTGTTCACCATCTACACCTACGCGGGCCTGACCGAGCCGCTGGACGAGGACGAGCTGAAAAAACTGGGCCCCGCGCCGGAATGGGGCGTGATCCCCGCCAACCGCCTGGGCACCACGTTGCGCAAGGTCGCGGGCGGGCGCTTCATGGTGCGCAGCTCGTACTCGTACGACAGCGAAGAGCCGCTCGCCGAAGTGCGCCAAGCGCTGCAGGGCTGCTACCAGATGCGCTACCCGCAGATGCGCTCGCATGCGCTGCCGCTGGTCTGGGGCGGCGTCACCGCCCTCACCCGCAACGGCGCGCTCTACTTTGGCCAGGTGGGCGATGGCCTCTACATTTCCATCGGCTGCAATGGCGCGGGCATGCTCAAGGGCAGCATGTTCGGCAAGCTGCTCGGCGAGATGGCCTGCGGCCAGCAGTCGCCCCAACTGGCCGATGCGCTGGGCTTTGAGCGCCCCAGCTGGCTGCCACCCGAGCCGCTGCGCCGCATCGCCGTGGTCAGCACCATCCAGTACCAGAAATACAAGGCCGGCATTGAGCGCTGATAAAGCACCCGCCTTTTGCCACCATTCAGGAGAACACCCCATGAGCAACAACACCATCACCCGCATCGGCGGCAACCACCGCATGTCCCAGGTCGTGCGCCACGACCACACCTTGTACCTGGCCGGCCAGGTGGCCGACCAGGTCGATGCCGGCATCAGCGGCCAGACCCAAGAGGTGCTTGCCAAGATTGACCGCCTGCTGGCCGAGCATGGCAGCCACAAGGAGCGCATCCTGAGCTGCCAGATCTACCTGGCCGATATGCGCCACTTCGCCGAGATGAATGTGGTCTGGGACCAGTGGGTCGCCGCTGGCCATGCACCGGCCCGCGCGACGGTGGAAGCGCGCCTGGCCAGCCCGGCCAAGCTGATCGAGATTTGCGTGGTGGCCAGCGCGGCCACTTGATGCCGCCGGCATGGCGCCCGCCATTGATGAGCCCCGCTCATGATGGCGGGCCATGCCAGCCGTCTAGTCATCACGGGGCTACATACCTACGTTGATAGGCATGAACTCTGCTACCCACACCCCCATCCCCGCCCGCCCACTCGGCCGCAGCGGCCTGCAGGTCTCCGCCCTCGGCCTGGGCTGCATGGGCTTGAGCTTTGGCTATAGCCCCGGGGTTAGCCGCAGCGCAGGCGTGCAGCTGATCCGCGATGCCGCCGCGCAGGGCGTCACCTTTTTCGACACGGCCGAGGCCTATGGGGCCTTGAACGAAGAGATGGTTGGCGAAGCGCTGGCGCCGGTGCGCAACCAGGTGGTGATTGCCACCAAGTTTGGCTTCAAGGATGGTGACTCTAAGAACCTGTTCAAAGTCTCCTCGCGCCGCGACAGTGTCTTTGCGGGATGGGATGCTAGGGGGGGGCGCCCAGCCGCGCCATACCGCAGCAATAGCCCAGCTATTGCGAGGATTTGCAACGACGCAGACCGCTCCTGCCCGGGCGGCCCTCGCCGGGCGCCCCTTCCCGGGCAGCGCAATGCCACTGTCCCTACGGGTTGGGGTGAAATCGGGCGATTTCTGCGCGCTGGCCCTTGCTTGCACCCCGGTGCAAGCTGCGCTCCATCCCTTCGAACTCATCCCGATTGCACTCCAACGCGGCTGCGTAGAGACTTTGAACAGGTTCTAAGGCCGGGCTCGACAGCCGGCCCGAGCGCATCCGCGCGGTGGTCCATGCCTCGCTGCAGCGCCTGCGCACGGACCCTATCGATCTGCTCTACCAGCACCGCGTCGATCCTGCCGTGCCGATGGAAGAGGTAGCCGGTGCCGTCAAAGACCTGATTGCCGAGGGCAAGGTGCGCTACTTTGGCCTGTCCGAAGCCGGCGTCGATTCGATCCGCCGCGCCCATGCGGTGCAGCCAGTGGCAGCGCTGCAAAGCGAATATTCGCTGTGTTGGCGCGAGCCCGAGCAGGCCACCTTGCCGCTGCTCGAAGAGCTGGGCATCGGCTTCGTACCCTTCAGCCCGCTGGGCAAGGGCTTTTTGACCGGAGCGATCCAGGCAGACACCGCCTTCAGCCCGGATGATTTTCGCAACATCGTGCCGCGCTTTAGCACCGAGGCGCGCCAGGCCAACCAGGCGCTGGTCGATGCGCTGGGCAGCATGGCGATTGAAGGCGCACGCTACCTCGGCCATCTGGCCAGTCGGTTCAGCCGTTGACACTTGCGGCCATCGCCCCAAGTGGCGCGTGCGGGTGCAACACCCCAGGGGCCTATGTCAGCGCTGCGCTCAGGCGGCCATCAACAGCCATATGCAGCCATATGCAGCCAGCCACCCAGATAAATACCGCCCATCAATGGGCGGAATGTGCTGCAGCCAGCATTGCGCCCCCTCTCCAGGTCAAAAACGACGACTTCTCCTCTCGCCTTGCGCATCAAATGCGCAGGCATTGCAATGCGTTGCAATCCCATTTTCATGACCTATATCAAGAATATTTGATAGCAAGATTTTGACAATCTTTAACAAAGTGAATAATCACATTCTTTTAGAAAATTGAATTTAGAAATATGCATAAGTACTTGTTTTTATGGACTATTGATGGCTCTATGCGTTTGGTATAGTAATTTTCTCATCTCTTATAACTATGATAAAAAACCTCATCATAAATTTAAATACTAAATGAGGTGAGAGCATGAAACTAGGACAACTGTTGGCGGGAATGCTGGTCAGCGTGCCAGCCATCGTTTTGGCCCAGGCCAATATCGACAACGGCACCTTGCGGGTGGGGGTGCGCAACGATGGCTCGTTGATGCCCGAAGAAATATCGCCACTGACGGGCATCACCTATTTGGCCAACGGCGCCGATGGTCTGACACCAGGGTGCTATTGCGAGGCCTGGGGCATTGCCGATGCCCTGAGCAATACGTCGGGATTTACCGGCGCCAGCGTGGGCATCCAAGGGATTACGTCAGAGTCGTTCACCTCTACGGCCACGACCGCTACCGCCGTGGCCAATGCCTTTGGCACCTTCCGCGTGACCCATGCTTTCGCGCCTTCTACGGCCACCAGCAATATTTACGAAGTCAAGGTCACAATCGAAAACATCTCGTCCGCACCGGTCGAGGCGCTGTATGGCCGCGCGATGGACTGGGATGTTTTCCCCACCCAGTTCAACGAATACACCACCATCCAGCGCGGCAGCAGCACGGCGCTGGTCTTCTCCAGCGACAACGGCTTCCATACCGCCGACCCGCTCGAGAGCGATTCGGGCATCCTGTTTGTCGACCAGGATGTGGTGGACAGCGGCCCGACCGACCACGGCGCGCACTTTCGCTTCAACTTTGGCACCATTGCGCCCGGCGCCAAGGTCGAATTCACCATCGGCTACGGCGTTGCGGGCAACCAGGTCGATGCGCTGGCCGCATTGGGCAGCTTTGGCGCCGAGGCCTATTCGCTGGGCAAGCCCAGTGAGAACCCTCCCGGCACCCCGAACACCGATGGCACGCCCAACACCTTTATCTTTGCCTTCAAGGGCATTGGCGGTGTGCAGCTGATTGGTGTCGATGCCGTCAATGACGCCGCCCCCGCCATCACCCGCCCCACCAGCGGCACCGTCACCGCTGTCAATGTGCTGGCCAATGACACAGTCGATGCGGCACCCGCCACCACCAGCAATGTGGCCCTGACGCCCGTGGGCACCTGGCCCACCGGCATCACCGTCACGCCCGATGGCAATGTGCTGATTGGCGCGACCGCCACGCCGGGCGCCTACACGGTGAGCTACCAGATCTGCAGCACCGTGCAGGCCACGCAATGCGATACAGCCACCGTCACCTTGGAGGTGACTGCCCCCGTAGTGGTCGTGCCCAAGGCGGTGCCGGTCGGCCACCCCCTGGCGCTGGCGGGCCTGGGTTTGCTGCTGGTCGGCCTTGCCCGCCGAAAACTGGTCTGAGTCTGCGGCGCGTCGCGGCCTAGCAAGACCCCAGGGTGCGCTGCACGGCCACCCTGCTCCGTCATAGTCAATGCCCCGTGGCCTGCGCCCGGGGCATTTTTATCGCTGGTGCCCAGAGCGCCGTCGCCGCTACGGCGCCCTGGCGCGGGCACAAAAAAGCCGGGGCAGCTGCCCCGGCGGTTTGGCGTATCGGCGCTCAGCGGCCCCGGTGGAATGGGCCACCTAGCCCCTGCTGCCGCGCAGAGGCTTAGTGCATTCAGCCCTGGCGCCGGCGCAGCGTGGCAGCGCCCAGCAGCATCAGCGACAGCGCCACCAGCGCCCATTGCTGCAGCGTAGGCACGGCAGCGGGCACGGCGGGCACCGTGCGCACAAGGGTGTAGACAAAGGATGCCGTGTTGCCGCTGGCGCCAGTCACCAGGCCTACCGATACCGGCAGCGTCTCGCTCCAGACATAGTCTGCGGGGGCCGCTGGCATGGTGGGCGTTTGTTCTACCGTGCAGTTGGCACCCACAGGCACATTGGTGATGGCAATCGCGCCAGCGCTGCTGCCGCTCAGGTTCACCGTGGCGCTAAAGCTGCCATCGGCGCCGCAGTTGGCAGTGTAGGTAAAGCTGCCGGTAATGCCCGCTGCCGGGCCACCGGTCACGGCGGTGCTGATCGTGATGTCGGTGTTGGCACGTGCCAAGGTGTTGACCAGTAGAGCGCTGTTGGCCGCAGGCGGGGCTGCCATGGGGACGGACACGCTGGGCGCCGGGTCTTCCACCCAGATATGGTTGGCGGGAGGTGCAGGGCGTGTGCCCTCAGACACCACGCAGCTGCCGCTGGAGATGACGGGGGTGACAGAGACACTGCCGGTGTTGGGCGTGTCCAGCGTAATGGCGGTATTGATGGTAGGCGAGACCACACCATCCGTACCTGTACAAACCACCGAGACGGGAAAGCTGCTGCCCGTCAGATCCACCGGCGAGATGTTCGCCGGCCAGACCACTTGTTTGGAGATGGTCAGTTCGGCGGCATGGCAGGCCAGCGTTGCAGTAGCTGGCATATTGACCTGACCAATCGGTGAGACAAAGTCGGTGCCCGGCGTGATGGTGTTGGTCACCGACGGGGTATTGATGCAGGCCTGGCGGCCAACATCAGTGTTGGGCCATTGCACAGGCACGGTGATGGTGCAGCCGCCCGAGGGAATGGTGAAGCTGTTGTCGCTGATGACATTGCTGCCGACTGTGGCACTGAGGTTGCCTGCGGTGCAGGTGCTGCCCACCGTACCTGCAGCCACCACCAAAGGAGCGGGCAGGTTGTCGGTCAGGTTGACGTTGGTGATGGGATTGGGTGTACCGTTGGACAGTGTGATGGTGAGTAACGTGTTGTTGTCGCTGCCACCTAAATAGAGGTCAGTCTTGTCAAAGTTTTTGCTGACCTTGGGCAGGCCACAGGCGCCATTTTCTGAGGTAGCGGCATTGATGAAGGCAGGGCCTACCTTGCCTTGGTTTTCGGCCCATGGGGTGTAGCCGGGCGCCGCGTTAACGAACGGCGAAACATCGACTACCGCGAATACACATGCACCATTGCCTGAGTTCGACTGAACAGTAGGAATCAAAAGGCCATACACGTTGTTGGTCGGCGTCGACCCAGCCGGAGGAAAGCTAGCCGGAGGTGTTCCTGCAGCTAAGTAAAGTGCATTGTTTGCGGGAACGTTGTTGATATAAGTGATGTCTCCTCCCGCGAAAGGATTAAGCCCGGCAAAAGTTGGTGCATAGGGAGAGTTCGTGTTCAGCGGAAATCTGGCAAATCCGGGTAAGCTGCTGCCCAGTGAGAGTGAGGTCGCGGCCCCTGCGTTTAATGCGCTTACCATCTTGGCGGCATTAGCACCGTTGGTCGCTTCACAGCAGCCATCCACAAAAAAGACGACGGAGTTGGCCCAACGGTTTGCTACTGCGCTTTGCAGGATTGTCCAGTTGGTGTCATCGATGGGCCGATAGGTGCTTGCAACAATGACAATGTCGTATGGGCCTGGAGCCGATGTGAACGTCGCTTGAGAGATCGCATTGGGATTGGTAAGGACGGTCATCCGCGTCAAGTTTGCAGCTCCAACAACACCAGCGAACTCCGCTTCCAGATTGTTGTTGGCTTGCAGTGCGTCGCTGACAACCTCATTGGTCGTCAGCAACAGGACCTTTTGGGCAAAGGCTTGCTGCGCGCCCACGCACACTAAAAAAACCGCTATCAGTAGCCGCAAAAATTGGGGCAGATTTCTCATCATTTCCTCCTATCGTTCATCCAGGCAAAGAGACAAAATCGCTGAGGCACCGAGTGGAATCATAGCAATTTGCACAATTTGCGTCTCAATATGTTTCATAAATAAATGCCGTGTACCCCATCGACAACACGTCTTGCGCGCTATAGGGAGTACCAACAGAAGCGCACATTCTATATAGATTAAAACTATTTATTTTTTCGATATAGATTAAAAGTGCAATCTATTGTCAGAATGACCGACCGGGGGCTGGCGAGTGGTAACGATGGCGCTCTACCCGTCTGTGGGAACGCCATCCATCGAGATGACTGCAAGCGAGGGCCGCGCCACGCGTCGCTGAACTGTCTGCTGTAAGCCACAGTGAATCCGTCAGCAACATCCCGACCGGCCCATTCATTGGAAATATCAATATGTACAGATTTTAATCACCGCTGCACCCAAGCTAGCACCTTTTACAAGTGCCGGCATAAAACCACTCATTCCTCCATAGTTTGAAAAAATTGACATTCATCCGATACAAACCCCACAAACCAGGGTTTACGTGGGTGCGTCCGGGCCGGCTTTTCGCTGCGCAGTTTTCTCCCGCCATGACCCCGCAAACCCAGTACAGATAAGGGGTTCTGCCGCTGACGTTCAGCGTCACGTGACCGCGATAAACCAGGACATTGCGTTAACAATTAGTCGCCAAATAGGCACCACGGTAGTTTTGATTTATTTCGTAACTATTGGTTTTTATGCATGCAACCCACAGCATTTACCGTTTATCAGCACGCGCACAAAAACTACCACTTATCGAAAAATTTGCTGTATTAGCAATGCTCTAGGCACCTGCAGATTTTCATAAGTTCTGATCAGCAAAGCGTCAGATGTGACTGGCTAGTTATTCAATTAATGTCTTTATCTATATGCTTTTGATTTGTTAACTTCTGACAACCCAGCGCTGTACCTGAGTGGGGCCACAGGGCTTTAAAACCCTGGAAGAGCACCGCAAAAATCGCATTGGATGCTTGCCAGCTCACTGAACCGGAACCCGCCCCATGCGCTGCGCAAAAACCCGCACCCGCACCGCCAAACCCTGTAGCTCCAAGGGTTTGGCCGCCTGCAGCCATGGTATCGACGGCCTTTTTCCGCCCCCACACCCAGCAGCAGCGCCAGCACAGAATGCACAATCAACATAGCTGCTAATGATTTGATTCATTGGTTTATTAGCATAAAGCTATAATTTAAACGCATGTGTCGCCGCATGCCGCCCGGTCTCTACAGATGGCGGCCCAGACACGCGCTTTTCAGGTCAGCGGGCAGCGGGTGGGGTACCGCCCAGCTATCGCCGGCCTGATTTCCCGTTTCATCCCGGGTGGTGTTGTCACCGCCCGCCTTGCGCTGCCGCTGCCCGCCCCTTCTTTCTGCCATGTACCTGTTGATCATTGCTACCAGCTTGTTGATGCTGAAAATCTATGAAATTCCACCAATAAATAGCCGGCCATGGTCCTATGTGCTGGCGCCCTCATTGCTGGCCCTGCTGTGGAAGCTGTGGGCCGACGGGTCCGGCTACACACGCCGGCGCAGCTGGGCGCGGCGCGCCCGCAAGCAATCGGCCCGTTATGTGAAACACAAGGACCTTTTCAAATTCAACGCGACCCGGTCCCGCGACAGATAAGAGCGGCCCGCACCGCCCCGGCAAACCCACCCCGTGTTTGCCCTGGAGACGAGAGGCGAGCCGCTGGCGGTACCACAAGCACCGCCGGGCCTGGCTACCGGGCTTGTGTGGGCCACTCAGCGCCGGCTGCATACCGCGCAAGGTATGCGCCATTTCCCCCACGCACTAGAAGAAGTAGTTATGCTCACCTTGATTGGCTTAGCCATTGTTGTTGTCATCGTCGCCTTGCTGCTGAGCGAGAAGGTCTCGCCCGTGATCAGCATGGTGCTGGTGCCCCTTGCCGGCGCCCTGATCGCTGGCTTCAGTACCAGCGAGATCACCGGTTTCTACCGCCATGGCATCAGCTCCGTGGTGCAGGTGGTGACCATGTTCATCTTTGCCATTTTGTTTTTTGGCGTGATGAACGATGTGGGCTTGTTTGACCCGCTGATTCGCGCCATGGTGCGCATCACGCGCGGCAATGTGATTGCCGTGGCCGTGGGCACGGTGCTGATATCGGCCATCGCACAACTCGATGGCGCAGGCGCCTCCACCTTCTTGCTGGTGGTGCCGCCTTTGCTGCCGCTGTACCAGCGCCTGAAGATGAGCCCCTACCTGCTCTTTTTGCTGCTGGCTGCCAGCGCCGGCGTGGTCAACATGCTGCCCTGGGGTGGGCCGGTGGGCCGCGTAGCCACCGTGCTGGAGATGGATGCCGTGGCGCTGTGGCGCGAGCTGGTGGTGGTGCAAGGCCTGGGCCTGGCCTTGCTGCTGGTGCTGGCGGTGTTTTTGGGCCTGCGTGAGCAACGCCGCATCCGCACGTTGGCGCAAAACGCCGAGCCTGCTGCGCCCGAGACGCTGTCGACGGGTACAGACGCTACACGGATACAAGGTCTGGCAGCTGCACTGCAGCCCCATGCGACGGCCGAGCAGGCCATCCAGGATGCGGCGGCCAGGGCTGCTGATGAGGCGCGGGGGCAGCTGCTGCGCCACAAACTGCGCTGGGTGAATGCGCTGGTGTTTTTGCTGACCTTGGCGGTTCTGGTGATGGGCCTGTTCCCACCGGGCTACACCTTCATGATTGCCTTGTGCGTGGCGCTGGTCATCAACTACCCCCAGCCCAAGGTGCAGATCCAGCGCATCAATGCGCATGCGGGCGGCGCCATCATGATGGCCAGCATCATCTTGGCGGCCGGTACGTTCCTGGGCATCCTCAAGGAGTCGGGCATGCTCAACAGCATTGCGCGGGCCTTGGTCGATGTGCTGCCGGCCGTGCTGCTGCCTTATATGCACCTGGTCATTGGCGCGATCGGCATTCCGCTGGAGCTGGTGCTGAGCACCGATGCCTATTACTTTGCGCTGTTCCCGGTCGTCGAGCAGATCACGTCGCAGGCAGGGGTGCCGTCCACCTCGGCAGCCTATGCAATGATCACCGGCAGCATCGTGGGCACCTTTGTCTCGCCGTTCTCGCCAGCACTGTGGATGGGTTTGGGCCTGGCCAAGCTGTCGATGGGCCAGCATATCCGCTACTCGTTTTTCTGGATCTGGGGCTTATCGCTGTCGCTGCTGGCTTCCACCTGGTGTATCGGCATTATTTAATGCCCGGGCGCAAGAGTGTTCAGGGTTGCGCTCTGCCAACGTCAGCCGCTGGCAACGGCGCCGAAAGGTGCCTTTGTTGCGTCGGGGCCGATTAGCGGCACATGAGGCGGGCCGCAGCCTCAAGCACTTGCTTTTCTGAAGCTACCGCATTTGCCAAGCTTGGCCGCTCCTGCAGCGACATCCGAAAGCCACGCGCATAGCCAAAGCTGGGCGCAGGTAGCCGCGACGAATACCAAAACGTCGTCGCTGCCGCTATCTGCGGCCTGCAGTACCAGTATGCATGGCCATCGCCATCCATGGCCCACCAATGCGCATCTTCTGGCGCTTGGTTCCAATCAATCGCTGACATCTTCATAACAGCTTTCATTCCTACAAAGCATATCCATGCGCGCGTTGAGTTGAGAGTACCCCCGATGGCATTGAGGTAACAATGAAAAGAAGTGCAGAGTACCTCCCTGACTCAAAGCCCCCTCGCAGAGGCTCTCTGCAAAAAAACCTGCCCTTGCCGGTCCGCAGACTCAGAAAAATAGCGTCTATCCCATGGGGCAATGGCGGCGAAGAGGATCCCTTGAGGTACATCGCCTTTCGGGCTGCCGATCGGTTGTGATGGCCATGGGTGGTGGCGTCACCCACAACGATGCACATTGCGACAAGCATCCCAAAGTCAATGCACAAAGCGCTGACACCTCGGCACGCGTCGACTTGCTGCCCGCCGTCCCAGTCTTCCCACCTGAGTGACAGCAATGGAGACGAAAAAACCTACTTAAATAATAAACTTAATCTATCGAAAATCTTACTCGATAAATTAAACAATTGTTACGCAAAAGGGGTTCCCGAATTTCTCAAGATGAGAAATCTATCTGAAAACAACTCAACTTCTTCCTCCTCTATGTACTAAATCAGCATGGATAAGGGATCTCAGTCAAAAATCTGCTGCCATATCAAGACGGATGGGACACTGAATAAGAATAAGACTCAATAAGAATCAACTCCTCACTTTGAAAAATATAAAAATAGTAATTTACAATTGGAATAATTGATTCTATTTGGAAAAATATATCCACGATGACACATGTATACCTGCCGCAGAGATCGGCCTCCATCCCCACTTTGCGGCAACTCAACTGCTTCAAGCAAGCCGCTGAGCACGCTACCTTCACTCAGGCTGCACAGTCAATTGACATGAGCCAGCCAGCTTTTTCCTCCGCCATCCGAGAGCTGGAGCTCACCCTAGGAGTCACCTTGTTTGACCGCAGCATACGACGCGTGCGGCTGACGCCTGCTGGCGAATCGGTACGCTCCCAGGTTAACTGGATCATTGCTACCTTCGACCAAGGCCTTCAAGACATGCTTAAGCGCTTGCAATACCAAAGCCATGTCATCCGCGTCCATTGCATTCCATCATTTTGGCAATGGATAGCACCACATATGGCCAGATTTCAGCAGCTCCACCCAGAAGTGCATTTCCGCCTGGATGACAAGCACAGTGATGACTTGCTCGAGGCCATGTTACAAGGGCATATCGACATTGCAGTGGGCCCACAGTGCCATCCACCTGCCGATATCGATTCACGTCTGATTCGCACCGATGAAATCCTCATCGCCATCTCCAAACGCCATTCATTGACAAGACAATCCAAGCTGCATTGGCTCGATCTGAGGGACCAGGCGCTGGTGGTGCTGCAGCGTGGCAGCGCGTACGAATCAATCGCTTCGCTACTGCAAGAACAAGGCTTGGATGTCAACAGACATCAGAATTTGTCGTCAATCGAATCCTTGTATGCGATGGTGCACAACAATCTGAAAATTGGGGTGATATCTGAGTTGAACAAGCAAGCACATTGGGATCCGGAGCTCTGCTATCTGCCTGTTACCCGCCCCCAACTCGCTAGAAAGATATGCCTGATGAAGCACGCCAAGCGTGCTGAGATGCCGCTGTTGGTACAGAGCTTCTGGGACATGCTGTGCGATACGCTGTGATTCCGTCCAGGCCACTGGCTACTTGCGCAGGCCTGGGATTCTGTGCCCATCTTCTGGCCCCACGCCGCAGCCCAGACCGGCGCTAGTCTGAATAGCCTTTGGGCCAGGCACCAGGCCGCTCGCAACAGGCCTCCCAGTTCTTGCCCCGCGCCGTGTGGCCAATGCCGGGGTTCAGGCTGTTGCTGGGGTCCAGCTGGCGGTAAAAATCAGCCAACGCAGGCTTGGCCACATAGAGGTGGCCCACATTGTGTTCGGCCGGGTACTCGGCCCGGCGCGCATCGAGCAGCGCCCACATGTGGTGCTCCATCGCCAGCGGATCGACGCCCTTTTTCACGATGTAGTCCTGGTGAAAGACATGGCAGAAAAAGTGGCCGTAGTAGAGCTTGTGCACCATGTCGGCCTCGACCTCGGCGGGCAACTGCTCCACCCAGTCGCGGTCATTGCGGCGCAGGGCCACATCGAGCGCGACGATGTCTTCGACCTGGGCGCGGTGCACTTCGCGGTAGCGGATGGCGGCGCCCGCAATCGCAAAGCGGTGCAGGAAGGCCTTACGGCCTTCCTCTGCATCGCACTCAAACCAGGCGCCACTGGCACTGGCGCTGAAATGCGTGGTGAGGAACGCGCGCGTGGCATCGGCCGTGTCGTTCGATACCCGCAGCAGCAGGTGGTGCTCATAGCGCTCGCGCCACTGGCGCATGCGCGCGGGCAAATGGCTGGGCAAGAGGTTGGTGACCGCCTGGATGATGCGGTCGCTGACGCCGCGCAGGCCCAGGCGCTCAAAGAAGCCATCGACCCGGCTTTTGAGCGCAAAGGCCGCAGGCACGCGGGCAGTGCCAAAGCGGTCAATTAGCAAGAAGGTGTCCTTGCCGTATTGCTCGCCAATGTCGTAGGCGGTGCGGTGGATGTACTCGCCGGCAATCGGCAGCTCCGGCAGGGCGGTGAGCAGATGGCGGCGCACCGTGGTCAAGTCGTCGGCTGCATTGCTGCCGATATAGAAGACGGTGCTGGGCACTTTGGGAAAGGTATCGAGCCGCACCGCAAACAGGCAAAGCTTGCCGGCCGAGCCCGAGGCCTCAAACAAGCGCGAGGGATCGGCATTGAAGCGCGCGGGCGAATCCTGGTCCACATCGCGCACGGCGGCGGCGTAGCGCGGGTCGGATGCGGCGCGCTGCGCATCGTGCGTAATATCGGCCTCGCGGTAGTCGCCGTTTTGCAGGCGGGTCAATATCTCTTGTGGCGTGGCGCCCAGTGCAATGCCCAGGTGGTTGACCAGCGCCAGCCTGCCATCGGCCTGCACCTGGGCGTAGAGCGCCAGCTCGGTATAGGCCGGGCCGCGCCGCACCAGGGCGCCGCCAGAGTTGTTGCAGATCCCCCCCAGCACCGAGGCACCGATGCAGGACGAGCCAATGACCGAATGCGGCTCGCGGCCCAGGGGTGCCAGCACCTGTTCCAACTTATCCAAGGTCGCCCCGGGCAGGCAGACGACCTGGGCGCCACCCCCAATCACCTGCACCCCGGTGATGCGCAAGGTGTTGATGAGCACAATCTCGCGGTCATAGCCACTGCCATCGGGCGTCGATCCGCCGGTGAGCCCGGTGTTGGCTGCCTGCATGATGACAATGCGGTCGGCCGCCACGGCGGCCTCCAGCACCTGCCACTGCTCCCACAGGCTGGCCGGGCGCACCACCGCCAGCACCGGGCCTTCGCCAGTCCGGTGGCCTTTGCGAAAGCGGCGCGTGGCCTGGTCGCCCGTCAGCACATGGGCAGGGCCGACGGCGGCACGCAGCTGGGCCAGCAGCGCATCGCGCGAGACGGGGGTGGTGGTGGCAGCGGTCATGGCAGTGAGGGGGTCAATGGCTAACCGGTGTTTAGGGGCGCACCAGCAGATCGCCGTTGATATCGGCCACCTTGGCCACGCTGGTCAAGGTCATCGCCACGCGCATTTCCTTTTCCATCAGCTCCAGCAGGTGCTTGACGCCCGCCTGGCCTGAGGTGGCCAGCGCATAGATAAAGGCGCGGCCGAGCAAGGTGGCATCGGCCCCCAAGGCGATGGCGCGCACGATGTCGAGGCCATTGCGGATGCCCGAGTCGGCCAGGATCTTGATCTGGCCCTTGACCGCATCGGCAATCGCCGGCAGCGCGCGGGCCGACGACAGCACGCCATCCAACTGGCGGCCCCCATGGTTGCTGACCACAATGCCATCGGCGCCAAAGCGCACGGCGTCCTTGGCGTCTTCCGGATCGAGGATGCCCTTGATGACCATCGGGCCCTTCCAGAAGTCGCGGATCCATTCCAGGTCCTTCCAGGAGATCGATGGATCAAAATTGCTGCCCAGCCAGCCGATGTAGTCGGCCAGGCCCGTGGGGCTGCCCCGGTAGGCGGAGATATTGCCCAGGTCGTGCGGGCGCCCGTTCAGCCCCACATCCCAGGACCAGCCCGGGTGGGTGACGGACTGCCAGTAGCGGCGCATCGCGGCGTTGGGGCCACTCATGCCCGAATGCGCATCGCGGTAGCGGGCGCCGGGCACGGGCATATCGACGGTGAACACCAGGGTGGAGCAGCCGGCGGCCCGCGCGCGCTCGAGCGCATTCTTCATAAAGCCCCGGTCCTTGAGCACATAGAGCTGGAACCACATGGGCCGGCCCAGGCCGGGTGCCACCTCTTCAATCGGGCAGACCGAAACGGTGGACAGGGTGAAGGGAATGCCATGGGCAGCGGCGGCGCGTGAGGCCTGCACCTCGCCCCGGCGTGCAAACATGCCCAGCAGGCCCACGGGGGCCAGGATGGCGGGGATAGAGAGCTTCTCGCCAAACAGCTCGATGCTGGTGTCGAGCTGGCTCATGTCCTTGAGCACGCGCTGGCGCAGGGCCACGTCGGCGTAATCAGCCACATTGCGCTTGAGCGTTTGCTCGGCATAGGCGCCGCCATCGATGTAGTGGAACAGAAACGGCGGCAGGCGCTTTTGCGCGGCGGCGCGGTAGTCGGATGCGGAAGAGATGATCATGGTGGCGCTCTCAGGGCTGGGAGGTTTGTCTCGGTTTGTTGGTTGTCAGGGTCCGCGCAGATCAGGGCGCCCCGGGCGGGCTGGGCATCAGCTCGGCCGGCAGGCGCATCGATCGCTCGCGCCGCGCGCGCTCTTCGTCCATCTGCAAGATGGTGTGGCGCACATGCTCCAGGTGCTCGCCAATGCAGGCGCGGGCGCGCTGCGGGTCGCCCTCCAAAATCGCCTGCATCAGGCTTTGGTGCTGCACGGTGAGCTGCTGCAGCGTGACGGGGGCGCTCAAACGGAACATGTCATGGCGGTTGCGCTCCACGGTAGAGAGCACCACGGTGAACAGGCTTTGCATCACCTGCACCAGCACCAGGTTGTGCGATGCCTCGGCAATCGCCAGGTGGAACTGCGCATCGGCGCGTGCGGCCAGCTCGGCATGGCCGCTTTGCTGGTGCTCGATCATCACGTCAAAGCAGCGCTGGATGCGTTCCTTGTCTTGCGCGGTGGCACGCTGCGCGGCCAGCCAGGCGGTGCTGCTCTCCAGCGCATGGCGGGTCTCCAGCACGTCATAGCGGTAGTTGGGGTCCGATTCAATCAGTCCGGCCAACGGCCCCATGGCCTCTTGCAGCCAATCGGCCGATGGCACCGTTTGCACATAGGTGCCATCGCCGCGCCGGGCCGACAGCACCCCCTGGCTGATGAGCTTTTGCAGCGCCTCGCGCACCGATGTGCGCGACACCCCCAGCTCCAGCGCCAGTTGCCGCTCCGCCGGCAGGCGCTGGCCCGGCTGCAAGCCACGGGCCTGCACCAGGGCAAGCAGTTTTTCGACAACATGGTCAGCAAGGCGCATGGGAGAGCTTTCAGGTGGTATGTGTTGCCGTCGCGGGCTCCATCAAGGGCGATGGCGCAGCGACGCTCAATGACCCGGAATCATCCACGGAAACACATAGGCCTGCAGCGTAGTCATCAAACCGATGATGACCGCAAAGATCAGGCTGTGCTTGACCGTAAAGCGGAACAGATCCGATTCGCGCCCCGCCAGACCCACGGCCGCGCAGGCAATGGCGATGGACTGGGGCGAGATCATCTTGCCCGTCACACCGCCGGTGGTGTTGGCGGCCACGGTCAGCACCTGGGGCAGGCCCAGCTGCTGCGCAGTAGTGGCCTGCAGCGCGGCAAACAGTGCATTGGCAGAGGTGTCCGAGCCCGTCAGGAACACCCCTATCCAGCCCAGGAAGGGCGAGAAGAAGGTAAAGGCCTGGCCGGTGTGCGCCAGTGCCAGCGCCAGGGTGGCCGACAGGCCCGAGTAGTTGGCGACAAAGGCAAAGGCCAGCACCATGCCGATGGAGTAGATCGGCACGGCCAGTTCCTTGAAGGTCTCGGCCAAGGTTGCCACTGCCTTGGACGGCGACAGGCGGGTGAAGGCAATGGTGATCAGCGCCGCAATCAGGATGGCGGTACCGGTGGCCAGCAGCCAGTTGAAGGTGTAGACGGCGCCGTAAGGGGCGGCAGCGGCCACGACGGGCGGCGTCTTCTCGACCAGGTTGTGCAGAAACGGCACCGGAATATTGATGACGGTGGACGCCAGCGGGCCACCTGCCGCAAACAGCGCCTTGAAGGGCTTGATGCTCCAGACCGTGACCATGGCCGTCAGGATGATGAACGGCGACCAGGCCTTGATGACGGCAACAGCCGTCAGCGGCGCGCCCGACGACACAGGCGCTGCGGGCACGGCCGTTGCAGCCGGCTCACCCGCCTCAGGTGTGAAGCGGAAGATGCGCTTGGGCTGCCAGACCTTGAGGAACAGGGTCAGCGCAATCAAGGACACGATGGCCGAGGTGATATCGGGCAGCTCGGGGCCAATGTAGTTGGCAGTGAGGAACTGCACAATCGCAAACGAACCACCACCGACCAGCACCGCAGGCCAGGTCTCCTTCACACCGCGCCAGCCATCCATGATGGCCATCAGCCAGAACAGCACCAGCACAGTCATGAAAGGCAGCTGGCGGCCGGCCATCTGGCCAATCGCAAACGCATCGACGCCCGACACCTGGCCAGCCACGATGATCGGAATACCCATCGCACCAAACGCCACCGGCGCAGTATTGGCGATCAGGCACAGGCCTGCGGCATACAGCGGCTTAAAGCCCAGGCCGACCAACAGGGCCGCCGTGATCGCGACCGGCGCGCCAAAGCCTGCCGCGCCTTCCAGAAACGCGCCAAAGCAAAAACCCACCAGGATGAGCTGCAGGCGCTGGTCCGGTGTGACCGACAAGATCGACGAGCGGATCACATCGAACTGCCCCGTCTTGACGGAGATCTTGTACAGAAACACCGCAGCCACAATGATCCAGGCAATCGGCCACAACCCATAGAAAAAGCCATACACGGCCGAAGCCAGCGCCGCGCTGACGGGCATGCGGTAGAACAGTAACGCCACCGCCAGCGCCAGCACCACCGTGACGGTGCCCGCCTGGTAGCCCTTGAGCCGCAACTTGGTTAATGCCAAAAAGAAAAACAGGATCGGAATCAATGCCACCAGGGCCGACATCCAGATGTTGCCAGCCGGGTCGTAGTTTTGCTGCCAGAGAGTTTGCATGGCGATGTCTCGAAGTTATTGGACGGGCGCATGGCGCGCCTTGTTCTTGGGCTGTTCACTGGAGGCTTGGCGCTGACGGGCTGCTAGGGCTGCCCTGTTCTTGGCCTTGCCTGGTGAATGGCTTGTTCGCTATGCCGTTGGTTGGACCTTTGGTCTAAATTGGTATTACCAATAAGCCATGAAATCGCTAACCTGCGGCAAAGTTGGGCGATTATTGGGGAATTAAGCCTATTTACTTCTAGGGTAAACCCGTAATTTAACAATTCATAGGCTAATTTTCATTATTGGTAATACCAATTTAAACCAACAAAATTGACCGAGGTCGCTGAATGAGGGCACTGACCACTCGCCACAGTGCTGGCATGGCAGTGACCGCTCACCCGTCCTCCGCCAAGGGGAACGTCAGAGAAATTCCCCACTTTCAGGGATAGCATTTTTCGCCCACTCGCATACCATCGCGGGGTCCGCCCGCGCGTTTTTTTGCTTATCCATGCTTGAACCTTCGTTGCTTGTTGAAGATGCTCTTTTGCCTGTCCCCGTCCTGGTCGTGGAGGACGAGCCGCTTCTGCAGCAACGCTTGCGCCAGGTGCTGCACCAGCTTGGCTATGAGGACGAGGCGCTGATCTTTGCCGGCACGCTGGCAGAGGCGCGGGCTGTGGTCGCCGAGGGGCCGGTGGGTCTGGCCTTGGTGGATTTGCGCCTGCCCGATGGCAATGGCCAGTCGCTGATCGAAGAGCTGCGGGCCGAGGATCCGGGGCTGGGCATCCTGGTGGTGTCGGCCTGGAGCTCCGAAGAGCTGATCCTGAGCGCCTTGCGCGCCGGGGCCACTGGCTATGTGCTCAAGCAGCGCGACGATTTCGAGGTGATGCTGTCCATCCGCAGCGTGCTGCGCGGGGGCGCGCCGATCGACCCCTTTATTGCCCGGCGCATTTTGCAGCTGCTGCCACTGCGCGTGCCCAAGCCGGCCGACCACGCAGCGCCCGCTGCCAGCGGCGGCGAGCCCGACGTGGGCCTGACGCCCCGGGAGGCCGAGATCTTGCGCCTGGTGGCCGATGGCATGAGCAACCGTGAGATCGCCAACGAAGTGCATCTGTCCCGCCATACGGTGGAGAGCCATGTCAAGCGCATTTACCGCAAGCTGGCCGTCTCCTCGCGCATGATGGCGGTGCGCGAGGCGCGCGCCCGGGGAATGATTGAGTGAGCCCGCGCGCTCACCCCCTGCCCCGCCTGTTGCAAGCCGGGGCGTACCTGCTGGTGCTGCTGTTTGTGCTGCTGGCTGGGCCTGCGATGGCCCAAACCGCGCCAGCCAGCCCCCCCCAGGCTGGCAGCTGCAAGGCGCAAATCCTGCACGTGGATGCGGCGCGCGCCAGCGCGCTCAACCCGCAGCTGCCCGCCCCGACCGAGGGCTGGGAGCCGGTCAAGCTGCCCGATCTCTGGACCCAGCGCTGGCCCGCGCACGATGGCGCGGTCTGGTACCGCATTGCCTGGCAGCGCAGCTGCGCCAGCCCACCGCCGGGGCTCGATGCCGAGTCCTCCTCGCCCCCTGAGCCCATTGCATTGGGTATTGATGGCATCAGCGTGGCCGGTGCGGTGTATGTGAACCATGACCTGCTCTGGAGCGATGCCTCCCTGGTCGAGCCGCTGTCGCGCAGCTGGAATGTGCCGCGCTGGTGGCTGCTGCCCGAATCGCTGCTGCAGCCAGGGGTCAACACCATCTGGGTATATGCGGTGGGCCACCGGGCCTTGAGCCCGGGCCTGGGCCAGCTGCGCCTGGGCGCGCCGCAAGAGGTGGCCCAGGTGCAGGCGGGCAAGCAATGGCGCCAGCGCACGGTCTACTTTGTCAATGCCGTGCTGTGTGCGATGGCCGGGGTGCTGTTCTTCAGCATCTGGTTGCTGCAGCGCAAGGCTCGCACCTATGGCTGGTTTGCGCTGATGGCCTTGTGCTGGATGCTGTATTTGAGCACCTACCTGGCGGGCAGCCAGTGGCCCTGGCCGGATTCGCTCACCCGTGCCCGCTTCAGCCTGGTGGCGCTGCTGGGCTATGTGCTGAGCGTGTGCATCTTCACCTTCCGCTTTGGCGCGCAAAAGCTGCCCTGGGTGGAGCGCTTTTTGTGGCTGCTGGCCTTTGTCGGTACCGCTATCACCTGTCTGGTGCCGGCCGAGCATGCACGCCAGGGCTTTAGCCTGGTGTGGCAGGGCGCGACGGCGGTGTTCCTGGTCAATGGGCTGCAGTTCCAGCTCCATGCCTGGTTTCCGCGCAAACGGCCGCGCAATCTGGCGCATATCCTGCTCGCCTGCATCTGGCTGCTGTTGACCCTGGTGGCGCTCAACAACCTGTACTCGGTGCTGGACCGCTGGCAGGTAGCGCGCGACTGGGCGGCGCTCAGCGGCGTGCTGGTGATCGGCCTGCTGATGCTGCTCTTGGGCGGCCAGCTGGTGCGGCAGATGCATGAGGTGCGGCGCTTTAACCGCGAGCTCAAACAAGGGGTGGAATCTGCCCGCAGCGAGCTGGCCCAGGCGCTGCAGCGCGAGCATGTGCAAGCGCTGGAGAACGCCAAGCTGCAAGAGCGCATGGCCCTGGCCCATGACCTGCACGACGGCCTGGGCGGTGCCCTGGTGCGCAGCATGGCGCTGGTCGAGCAGGCGGACGAGACCATCAGCAGCGCGCGCGTGCTGTCCTTGCTCAAAAGCATGCGCGATGACCTCAACCAGCTGATCGACTACGGCTCCAGCGCCGGCGCATCGGTGCCCGACACCCCCGTGCAATGGGCCGCGCCGCTGCGCCACCGCATCACCCGCATCCTCGATGAGATTGGCGTGCAAACGCACTGGAGCATTGCGGCGCAGTGGCAGGGCAGCGTCGAAGAAGGCAAGCGCCCCAATGCGCTGCAATGCCTGCTGCTGACCCGGCTGGTGGAGGAGGCGCTCTCCAACGTCATCAAGCACAGCCATGCAAGCAAGGTGCGGGTGGAGTACTCGCAGCCCCGGCCGAACCAGCTGCTGGTGCGGGTCGAGGACGATGGCGTGGGCTTTGATGTGCAGGCCGTGCAGCGCGCCGGCCAATCGGTGGGCATGCGCAGCATGGCCGCCCGCGCCGAACGCCTGGGCGCCAGCTTCAGCGTGCAATCGAGCCCGGCCGGCACGATGGTGACGGCGGTGCTGCAGCTGGGGGCGGGCTTGCCTGCGGCTGCGCCGGGGGTGGGGGCGGGAGTACGCTGATGGTCTGAGCGCCAACCACCGCCGTATTCAAACTATTAACTTAAGCAAGCGTTTGAATGGTGATTTAATTGACGCCAAATTCGCACACGCCGGTGAGAGGTCTCTCGGTAAACCGGCCTCCCCCACTCAGCAGTCTGTCCGCCCCATCCCTGACCCAACACTTATTGATTCACCAACTCGCGCCAGCTGATGCGCTTGCCCAGTGGCTTGGGCGTGGCAACCGGGATCTTGATGTCGATCGGATTCTCTGGCACCTGGCTGGGCGAGACGTGGCTGGTGACATCACCGTTTTGGTTGGCGCTTAGGTCGTTGCCCGAGATCAGGCCATCCACGGCCTCGCCGGCCATGCCGGTAGTGGTGTTCACAGCACGCCCCGTCTGGAAGTCCAGGTAGTTGATCCAGCCCTTGCCGCCGGCCACGCAGGGTTCGTGCGACGGTACATTGCTCGCGACCACCAAGGTGGTATTGGCCAGGCGCAGATCGACGTTGACGCGCTCACCAACGTCGGGCAGATCCACATACCAACTCTTGGTGGCATCGTTGCACACCGCATCAGACACCGTCGAGGCACATTGGAGCGTCCGCGTCTGCTTGCCACCAGCAGGAGGTTGGTTAGCCAACACCGACTGCTTCAGGCCAGCACGGAACGATGCGCCACTGATGCTGTAGCCATCAGGTACATCGTCAATGCCATAAATGGTCTGCTGGCCGGTGCTGCTCAAATCCCCCAGGCCCAGCAGCTGGCCGGTCGCGACGAGGATACGTGGCAACGGACTGAGGTTGGGGCTTTGCACCAGTTCCAATCGGGTGGTGATGGGCTGCACATTGCCGTCCTTGTCTTTCAACTGCACGACCTTCTGCACCTGGTAGCTGCCGCTGATCCACTGGTAACGCCAGATATTGCCCTGGATGTCGCCACCGTAGAACAAGGTGCTGGTGTTGTTGCCGCTCGGGTCCTTCATGAAGTTGTTCAGGTCCTTCATGCCTGCGCCATCGGGGTTGGTGATGGTTTGGATGACCGCGCCAGTGCCGGCATTGAGCACATAGACATAGCCCTTGCCGTCGGCGTTGTTGTAGCCCGAGGTGAGCAGCGCCACCCAGGTGCCGTCGGGCATCTTGGTGATCAGCGGCTTGCCATAGCTTTGGCCCATGGTCGAGGCACTGGCTTCCCACAGCGCTTTGGGTGATTCAGGGTCGGTGATATCGAGCGCGTAGTAGCCCTTGCCGCCCTTGTTGAAGCCGCCCACCAGGATGGTTTTCCAGGCGCCGTCGTGGAAGATGTCAGCCATCACCGGCGAGCCATCGACAAAGTAGCGGTGGTTGCCGTCGTAGTTGTTGCTGGCCAGCGCCGGCATCACAGGCATGACGGCCTTGGGCACAAAGGCCCAGGCTTCACGCGCTGCGGGGTAGACAAGCTTGCCCCCAATCGTCTCTTGCTTGGTCAGATCGGTGTCCGCATAGAAAGCATGCAGCATGCCGTCATTGCCGCCCACGTACACCATGGGCCGGCGGTCCTTTTGCGCCAGGCGGAAGGCGGCATAGCCGGCATCGCGGTACTTGCGCTGGGGCTTGCTTACATACAGCGGTTGCGAGCCAATGATGTCGCCCAGACGGCTTTCGCGGCTGCGGTAGAGCTTGGTGTCATCGCCTTGCACATAGCCTTCTTTGGTACGGTCACCACGCAGGAACTTCACCAGGTTCTCACCCAGCGCAGCGGTCTTTTGCGTATCGCTCATCGGGCTGTACTGGGACAGCAGCGCTTGGGCCGCCGTGCCATTGAAGTGGCTTTGCAGGCCGCCCAGTGCAGACCAGCGGAAATCCTTCAAGGTCGCGCCATCCATGAAAAAGATGCGCCGATCGTCACTGGCTAGATTACGTGCATCCAGCTTGGTCTTGGCAGACCAGTTGGGGATCAAGCTGCGCACGCCCGAGCTGGTATTGATCTCATACGCTTGCACCTCGCCCGACCAGCGGCCGCTGCGGTACAGCGCGCCGTAGGCAAAGTTGTTGCCCGCTTCGACCACGGCCGATGACACCGCCACACCGGCGCCAGAGCCCACCGCAGCACGGATATCGGCAAACACCTGGCCCAGGCCCGATTTGATGGCCTGGGGGTCGTTGGCGCTGAAATAGAGCCCACGGCCATTGACAGCGGTATGCCAGAAGTCATCGATGGACTGGGGCTGCTCGTAGTTGGTGATACCGGGCGCGGGCCAGACCGGCCAGGTCTTGGTGCCGTTACGGATGCCCGCGAAGTCACCTGCGCCACTCTTGTAGTCCTTGTCGAATTTCAAGGTGCCCGAGACGCCCATGCCAATCACATAGGTGGCCATGTGCTGCCAGGGCGCCTTGTCATCTTCTGCACCAGTGCCAGCTGGCTTGACCAGGTTGGCCAGTTCAGGGCGCAGATCGGTGCCGTAGTAGTACTGGGCCACATCGGCCAGCGAATTGCGGCTGCCGCCAGTGACATTGCTTTGCTCCACGGCATCGCAAGGCAGCTTGGTGCAGGCCTGGTGGCCGGCGGGCAGGCTGCCCCACACCACAGTGTTGGCAGGCAGCGGACGGCCATTGCTGGGCAGGGTCATACCGGCGGCTTCCGTGGTGCTGTAGCACTTTGCAGGTGACTCCAAATCGGTGACAGGTATGGTCACGTTGGAAATCTGCTGTGGCGTGCCCTCAGCGGCGCCTACCAAAATCACGCGATGCGTGGTCGCCGAGCCAGAGAACACCTTCTTCCTGCCCTGCACTTGCGTGCAGTTGGTAGTGGCACAGTCGGCAGGCTGCTCAGGGGTGAAGACAGGCGTGCCACTTGCCACATCACATACCGTCACCTTGTGGGTCAACGGGTCGTAGCCGGCGGCGCAGGCCTCGCCAGACAGGACGGTAAATGTCGTCGGGCCCTCTTGCTCGCAAAGGGTTTGCACGCCATTGGCAGCGGTGCCGTTGGTGCAAGCGGCATAGTCTGCGGCACTGTGCAGGTAGGTCACATCCTCCTTTCTTTCGCAGGTGGTCGTCGTCCAGCCGTTGTCGCTGGTCGGGCCCGACTCCACACAAGCACCATAGGCCATATCCGTCGTCGTGCTTTGGGTATGGCAGTTCGTGACCAAGTTAGCTTGTGGGCAGCTTTGCACCGGTTGGTTGTTCAGATTATTGGCCACACATTGGGTGGTCACCCAGCCATTGCTGGCCGAGGGACCCGGCGTTGTGCTGCAGCTGGGCGTCTCGACCGGGTCAGTGGTCTTGTTCTGACAGGTCACCAGATAACAGCCATTGGCCGGCGATGGACTTGCTGGCGTACAGCTTTGCACTGCGCCATTGGCGGTGGAAGGTGGAGAGCCTGCCGGCGTGCAAGAGCCGCCACCGGAGTTGCATTCGATACCTATCCAGCCGTTGCTTTCTGACGGTGCTTGTGGCGTGCAGCTGGCGGCATAGCCCCAGTCGGAATAGCGCATCTCACAAACGCGATCACCAGTACAGCTGGCAGGGTTGACAGCACCGCTACCAAAAGGCGTCGTATAAGGCGCTTCACAGGTCACAATGGCAGGCGTGGTAGAAGCCACACAAGTGCTTGCGGGCACTTGGTTGGTGGTATCCAGCTCTGCAGCACCACAGGCTTGGTCCATCTTGTGAGCGTTGTCCGCCATATCTGCTGCGGAGGGGCAGCTGTCTACCAACGACGAGCCGGGAATCTTTGCACTGCAGACCGTGTAGACATTGTCTCCATTTACACCTGCAGCGCAGAAGTTGTTGGTGGTGGGCGAGTCAACCGCCTCCTTGGCACAGCCAGACGTTTTGAATTCCGGCGCTGCCGGATTGCTGTTGACGCACTGCGCATCGGTCACATAGCTGGTCACGCTGTGGCTGCTGTCGCAGTTGCTGAACAGCACCATGCTCACACCGCTGGCCACCAAATCCGGGTGGATCGTTCCGCAAGCAGGTACGGGCCCATTGATGGGCGCCACACCCGGATTGCCTTGGCAGGAAATGGTGCCCTGACCTGGCACAAACTGTCCATTGTTGCTGCAGACTGACGCACTGGCGGGCACTTCGCTGGTCTGGCACTCCACCTTGTAGTCGCCATCCATGCCCGGGGTGCAACTGGCATTGACCAGTTGCCACTGGTCGTTGCCGACCAGGTTGCAGCCATAGGGTTCACACACGCTCTTTTCCGTGGTCTTGAACGGAATCTCACCAATCGCCTGGTTGATGTAGGAGTAGAAATAACGCTTTTGCTCGACCCGCTGGTACACGGCCTTGGCGATGGGCTCTTGCCTTTCGGTGGCCCAGGTCGTTCTCATGGCGTTGCGGTATTTGCTTTGGGTGATGGAGTTCCAGGTGTATTTGTGCTTATAGACACGTTGGTAGACCATCTTGGTGGCAGCCACACGCCAGTAACTGCGCTGGGAATTGGCAAAGCCCAGTTTCTGCTCGGCCTTTTGCTCGGTCCACGATGTGCTCTTGTAAAAGCCCACCACCGTGCCATAGGTCACCTGCTTCTTCTGCACGCTTTTCTTGGTGATCTTCCTATAAGTCGTCTCGGTCTTGGTGCCGCCGCCAGGAACAAGGGTTTGCCAGCCTAGGCCGCAGGCGTTCCAGGCATAGCCGATGCTGGCATCCCTGCGCAACAAGGATCCGCTGGTCGAGCCGTCATAAATCGGACGGGGAGTGAGGCCATCTGGCCCGGTCAAAGGCCGGTTGTAGAGCGGATCGCTATCGGGGCCGTCCTGCTGACCGACCAAGGTGGTGCCATCGAGCTGCAAAGCACCTTTGCCCGGAATAGTTTCCTGGGCGGTATTCCAATACCCGTCTGTTGTGACGATGGCATAGTGGCGCTGGCAAGCGGAGACCACCGGATCCACAAAGGGCGCCATGGCCGCATTGATGCTGTCACTCTTGTTACCGTAATAGCGCCCGACGCGGGCCAGCGCTTCGCGGGTGGGCGAGCTGCCGCCCGTCGGCGCCGATTGGATCGACTGCAACCAGTTCGCCTTGTCCGTGCTCTCGAAATCCTTGACGGGCATGAACTTGAATACGCTGGAATTGGGTTTGGCGCCCGTCAGGAAACCCACGCGGAAGTTGTTGTCCAGCGCATTGAAGGCCAAGCTGATGGAGGACTTGGCCATGTTGATACGCGTGCGGTAGAAGCTGTACCAGATGGCAAAGTTCTGTTGCTGCGCCGCGCTCGTGATGCCCCGGCGAATCCAATAACCGTCGGGCGCGGTGGTGCTGCCGGTGTTGATATTCGCGCTCGCCTGGTTGATCGGCAGACTGCCGTTGTCCACCTTGATCGCGCTGTTGCTGACCTTGTTGCAGGCGCCAGCCGTCACACCGGCACCCTCGAACGAAGGCGTGACCCCGGCTACGCGTGGTATCCATTCAAAATAATAGGCGGCTTGGGCCGGGTCGTTGTAGATGGATTCCTGCCGCAGACGGGTGGAGGTGTCGTAGGCCTGAAAGCTGGTCGCCAGGTTCACCGTGCCTTTGGCATGGTCGTAGCCATCGATCCAGGCGCCGGTAAAGCTGGGTTGGGCATAGGCCGTACCATCGGGCCGGGTTGGCAGCTCGTACTTGGAGGCGGGGTTGTAGTACAGGGTGTTGCACAACGAACTCTTGTAGCCCATGGGAAAGAAGGTCGCCGAGTTATTGGGCGGGTCCCAGTCATCAGGCATATGGGACCACCTCATCGAGTCCGACGTGTCCATCAACAGCATGACATTGGGCTTGTCCTGGTTGGCAAAGGTATTGACCGGCACATCGGCAATATCTACCGGGTTGTGGGGGGGTATCGGCACTGGCCATGCCCCCGCTCACCGCGCCGGTCACCAAGGCCGCCAAACCCAGCGACCACAGCAGCTGGGTACGCCAAACGCGCCCTCCTGCCTTGCGGCCCTCTCTGTCTGCGAAAGCTATATTTTTCATCTATTCGCACTCCTCTTATTGGTCTAAATTTTTTCTGTCTGACCCCACGCAGCCATGCCCGGATGGTGATCCGGGCAGGCTTTAGTAGGTGCTCATCTGCACATAGCTTTCGGTGTCACGCGGGCCGGACACCTTGGCGGTGATGCGGTACATGGGCCGCTGGGTGCAGCTGGAGACACTGCCCACGGACTCGCTGGAGCCCGAGCAGCCTTCGCCTTGGGGCATCACGCAGCTTTGCCCCGCCGCGTTGATAGGGCCAGCGCTTCGGCACAGGCGGTGGATCAGATAGCGCACCTCGTTGCCCAAGGGATCACTGGCGGCCGCGACAGGCGCACTGCCCCAGGCCAAGGATTTGGCTGTCACCTTCGGATCGACACTGGCGTAATAGCCAATGCTGCTGTTACTGGCATCCAGGGCGCTGGTACCCGTTGCGGACAATGCCTCCAACTTGGCCAGCCCGGTCTCCAGCCCCAGATCGGCGCCGGACGTCGCCGCCTGCTTGAGTGCCAGACTGCCCGACACACCAGCGCCCAAGGTGCTGGTGCGGACCAGAGCCAGGCCGGTGATCGTCATCACCAGCAGCACGACCAGGGCGACCAGCAAAGTCACGCCCTGCTGGACGCGCACTGGCGCACGATAGGCCGATAGCCGCGCAAGGCGAGGCAGAGGGTGCTTGGTCATTGTTGTTGTCCCCAAATCGTGTTGCGCAGCGGAATCACGCTTTCGTATACGCGGTAGCGGTAATGCGGCCATTCGTCGCCCGTACCCATCTCGAATGACTTGCTGCCATTGGCCCACTTGGGTGCCGCTGTGGTGACCGCGTCGCGCTCATACTGGGAACTGCGCACAAGAATCGCGACACGTACCGCCATCAAGCGCGCCATGTTGGATGCTGCTGGAGTGGTTCCGGATGCCACGTTGAAGGAAGTCCATTCCTCGTCTTTCACCTTGCCATCCCCATCCGCATCAAGTCCATACTCCGCCACCATTTGCAGCACGTCCTCGGCAACGGCCACGCTCTTAGAATCGGTCTCGTCCAAAAAGTCGTAGCGCATCAGCTGGTTGTTCTGCACGCGCCAAACGTTGCGGGTGGGCCGGTTGCCCAGGCTGAACAGCCAGCCCTCGCCCAGGCTGGTGGCGCTGCCATCGAGCATGTCGACGAAAGAGCCGCCATTGCGCTCTGGCGTTACCGAGGCGCTGGTGTAGAAGCTGGTGTAGCCACTGCTCATGTGGCGCACCATGGGGTCGTCTTCCGCCACGCCGCCCGGCCCAGTCATGGACGAGCCTGCACCGGCGGTGACTTCCATCAGCAAACAGTTGCCGGGATTGGTGTCACTGGTTCCCACTGCGACGTCACCGGCCTGAAACCCGGCATTGCTGCGCTCCATCGTGAAGACGCCGCTGGCACTGGCGCTGTAGCGCGCACCGATAAACATATTGGCGGATGAGCCAGTGAGCACACGCAGCTCATTGCCGTTGACGATTTGCACTGGCAGCAGTGGAAAGGTGTACTGGGCCGGGTCTCGGCCCGTTCGTCTGTAGGCTTGTACAACGCAACCCAGGTAGGCGGGATCCATACCCGCAAACCCCAGACCCGCCGAACGAATATCGCGCTCAATCGCGAACAACGCCAAGGTACCCGCTGTTTGCGCCTGGCTAACGGCAGCCGTGGTGCGGCGCCGCCCCTCCGAGGTGGCAAACAGCTTGTAGATGGCCAGCAAAGTCAGCAGGCCGATGGCCAGCCCGATCATGATTTCGATGATCGTAAAACCCTGCATGCGCCCAATCGGCCGCGGCCTTCGTGGTGCGAAGCCTTTCATGGCATGGACCTCCCTCTTTTTTTAGTGCACGAACGCTTGTATTTCGTAGATGCGTTTGGCCGCGTCGCTGGGGCCTTGCCAGCACAGCCGTACTGTCACTCGGTTGAGGTGGTTGGCAGTTTCCACCACCACTTGCTGGCCGCTGGCGGTGGCGCCTGGCAGCCCCACCAAGGGGTTCGCCGATTCACCGCGCGCCGCTTTGAGCACCTTGCCCAGCTCTGAGCTATCACTCAGCTCGCTGCCGCTGTAGCTGCAGTGATCGGTACCCTCTGCTTGGTGTGCCAAAGCTGCCAGCGACTGCGCCAATGCAGAGGGAGAGCTGCGGTCCACGCTCAGCGACATCAACTGAATGATTTGCGCGGCGTACATGTCCGCTTCGGTGCGGTACTGCGCCTGGCCGCTGAGTGCGGTGGATTTGGCCGTGAGCCCCGCAATGCCCAAAATCCCCAGCATCAGCAGCAGGATGGAGACCATGGCCTCGATCAGCATCATCCCGTGCTGCGGGTGGGCGCCTGGCCCCTGTACTGGCAAGCGCGTTGGCCGCTTTACATAGGAAGTGCTCAGCATTTGCGGTTGTCTCCATCGGTGGTGATGCTGGGATCGCAAAGCCGCACCTGGCCGCCCTGCGATACCTGCACCTGCAGACAGCGCTGCGGGCCGCTGGCCAGACACTGGCTACTGTCTCCCGGCATGAACTTGACGGTGTTCGCGGCCGAGGCATTGCCCAAACCGTTGAAGGTCACGTCCTTGGTAGTGGCGGTGACTGAGAGCCTGGAGGCAGACTCAGGCGCCTTGATTGCAATTAGGGGGCCACCGCTGGCAATGGACCAGCCCTGATTGGCATCGTCCAGGGTGATGGTCACATCGGTGTTACGGCGCAGGGCTTCTGAGCGCGCCTGCTGCGCACCGTCGTAATAGGCCTGCGCCGAGGCGCGGATCTTGGTGTCTAGCAACGCGACCTGAATGCTCGGCATCACCATCAGCAGCAAGAAGGCGATGATTCCAATGCCCACCAGCAACTCCAGCAAGGTGAAACCCTGCTCACGCCGCCAAGTCATCGCAAGAAGGTGAAGCATCAGCAACTTCCATCCTTGCGGACCGACCAGCAGTTGCTACCGGCGGTCCAGCCGGAAGGCGTACCGGTGGTGGCGCGCTGGCCTTGCTGGTTCAATGTAAATTTAAATCCGGCCATACTGCCACCGGCTGCGCCTTCTGCCGTCACGGTATAGGCCGATTTGGTCGGGGTGCCGCAGGAATAGCTAAAACGCGGTGTGTTGTTCGGCGCCGGTGCCACGGTTCCTGCCGCGCAAGCGCCTACATAGGTACGGTTATCCTGAAAATACTGTTCCATCTTCCCGCCCATATCCGCCAGTGGCACCAGGCCATCGATAATTTGGCCTCGCATAACGTATTCGCGGTAGCTGGGAATGGCAATGGAGGCAAGAATCGCCACAATGGCTACGACGATCATCACCTCGATCAACGTAAAGCCGCACTGCGCCCAGCGCCGTACAGGGCCGCTGCGGACCACGTGGGCATGCAGCAGCGCTAAACCGCCTACTTGAGAAACGTTCAAAACGACACTCCCTCATCGCCGCTGCACCAGAGGCGGCGATGCTCCACAGAAAATCAGCTGGCGATTCCTCCGGGCAGACTCCACACAGGAGCTGGAAAGAATCCATCCATTGATTTCATGAATTGAAATATAGAAATCCATACGGATTTCATTGGAAGGGCATCATACGCATCTTTTAGCAAATTACTTTCCAATAACTTATATCTATAGTTATTTTATAAATCTATAACTGCTTAAATTTTGAGCGAGTCAATGCGCGCTGCGCAGAAGACTTGGAGCGATCCGCAACGCCGCAATAGAAATATTTTGATAGCAGCCTAGATAGCAACAACATTGGTTAGCGGATGCTGAAAGGCTGGAAAGCCACGGGTGACGGTGATGAGCGGCGTGCGTTTGGCAACCCGCAAGTGCGCAGGCGCAGCTGATGGCGGGGCATCGGTGCACACAGCCCATGCTGTTGCAAATGTGCAGCGTGATGGATATCAAGCATGCAATTGCCAGACCAGGCCATCGGCGGGTAAGCAACGAAGGCGCCGTCGCACTGGCGATGCGCGCGGCAGCAAGCAATGGTGGCTGGGCCGCCGTGACCAGGCCACCCCCATACACCGGCCGCCGTACCCACCGCGATCTGCCATGGCGCAGCGCCAGGCAGTGCCGTGGGCTCCAGCAGGCCTGGGTCAGCGCGCCTGCAAGGCCTTGAGCAAGGTAGCAGCGTTGGCCTCGACCATGTCGACGTAGGTGCTGGCAGGGCCGCCGGCGGGCGACAGCGCATCGGAGTACAGGCGGCCACCGATCGCAGCACCGGTCTCGCGGGCGAGTTGCTCCAGCAGGCGCGGGTCGGAGATGTTCTCGACAAAGATGGCGCCAATGCGCTCTTCGCGTACCTGTTTGACGAGGGCCGCCAGATCACGGGCCGAAGGCTCGGATTCGGTTGACAGGCCCCGCACCGGCACAAAGCGCAGGCCATAGGCCTGGGCAAAATAGCCAAAGGCATCGTGGGTGCTGACGACACTGCGCCGATCGGCCGGCAGCGCGGCAAAGCGCTGGCGCAGGCTGGTGTCCAGCGCTGTCAGACGGGCGATGTACTGCGTGGCCTGCTGGTCGTACCGGGCTGCATTGGCCGGGTCTGCTTGGGCCAGGCCCTTGGCGATATTGCGCACATAGATGATGGCGTTTTTCACATCCTGCCAGGCGTGGGGGTCGTTGGGGCCATGGTTATGGCCGTGCCCATGGTCATGGTCGTGGTCATGCCCCGCCTTGTCAGCGCCATGGTCGTGCCCGTGGTCATGGCCCTGGCCCTTGGGCAAGCTGCGCACGGCAATGCCTTGCGCTGCCACGATCTCCTGGCCTTGAAAGCCCGCAGCCTTCTTCAGGCGCGGCAACCAACCCTCAAAATCCAGCCCATTGGCCACCAGCACCTTGGCCTGCTGCAGCTGGCGCGCCTGTTGCGGTGTGGGCTCAAACACATGGGCGTCGCCGTCGGGACCGACCAGCGCAGAGACGCTGACCCGATCACCGCCGACCTGGCGCGTCAAGTCCTGCAAGATCGAAAAGCTGGCCACCACGGGCAGCGGCTGGCCCGCAGCCCAGACGGAGCCGACAGGCAAAGCGCTGGTCAGTGCCAGCCCCAGCAGCGCACGGCGGTTCAAGTAGAAATTGCTCATTCGGATACTCCCATTGGTTCAGACACAGAATCGTTGGCCGGCCGCTGGCGTTGCGCCCGCACGCTGCCCAGCCGCCCCAGGCAGAGCGACAGCAGGTACAGGCAGCCAAGGCTCAAGGTGATGGCGGCCGACGCCGCAATGCCCGCGTGGTAGGACAGCAGCAGGCCCAGCAGGCTGCCGGCCATCGCGATAGCGGTGGACAGCGCCATCTGCAAGCCCACGCCGCGCAGCCAAAAGCGCGCACTGGCGGCGGGCAGCACCACCAGGGCCACCGCCATCAAAGTGCCCAGCGAATGGAAGCCCCCGACCAGGTTGAGCACAAGCAGCAGCATGAACAGTGCATGGCTGATGCTGCCCATGGGCCCCTGCAGGCGCAAAAAGCCGGGATCCAGGCATTCCATCAGCAAGGGCCGGTACACCAGCGCCAGGCCCAGCATCGACAGGCTGGCGATGGTGGCGGTCAGGTACAAGGTGGGGTCATCCAGCGCCAGCACCGAGCCAAACAGCACATGCAGCAGATCCACATTGGAGCCGCGCAGCGAGATCAGCAGCACGCCCAGCGCGAGCGAGATCAGGTAGAAGCCGGCAAAGCTCGCGTCCTCGCGCAAGGCGGTGTAGCGGGTCACCACGCCCGAGAGCATGGCCACGATCAGGCCGGCCGCCAGCCCGCCGATCGTCATCGCCGGCAAGGACAGGCCAAACAGCAAATAGCCCAGGGCCGCGCCCGGCAAGATGGCATGCGACATCGCATCCCCCACCAGGCTCATGCGGCGCAGCAGCAAGATGGTGCCCAAGGGCGCGGCGCCAGCGCTCAAAGCCAGGCAACCCGCAAACGCGCGGCGCATAAAGCCGTAGTCCACAAAGGGCTGCCACAACAGCTCGGCGATCATGCGCGCCTCCTGGCACCCGCGCGCGCAGCCAGGCTCGGCAGCACATCGGCGCTTGCCCCCCAGGCCAGCTGCGTGCCCGCCAGCGCCAAGGCCTGCGGAAAAAATGCCTCCACCATCTCGCGGTCATGCAGCACGGCCAGCACGGTGCGGCCCCGCGTATGCCACTGCTGCAACAGCTGCAGCAGCACATCGATGGAGGGCTCGTCGACGCCAGTGAAGGGCTCGTCCAGCAGGATCACCGGCGGGTTCTGCACCCACAGCCGGGCAAAGCGCATGCGCTGGAACTGCCCGCCCGAGAGTTCGGCAATCCAGCGCGGCTGCCAGCCCTGCAGGCCCACTGTCGCCAATGCCATGCTGATCTGCGCGCGTTGCGCATCGCTGACGGCCCCCAGCGCACCCGTCTGCGCCCACAGGCCCATGCTGACAAAGTCCTCCACGCTGATGGGAAAGTCGCGCTCTACCTCGCAGGCCTGCGCCAGGTAGCCCAGCGCAGCGCGCGGATAGCGGCAGCGCAGCGACCCCTGCATCGGCGCAAGCTGCCCCAGCAGGCCCTTGAGCAAGGTGGATTTGCCGCCTCCATTGGGGCCGACGATGGCCGTCATCGAGCCGGCCGCAAACTGCCCACTGACCCCGCGCAACGCCAGTTTGCCGCCATAGCCCAGGCCCAGGTTGGAGAGTTCGAAATCGATGCCATGCACGGCCGCCGCTGCCAGGCCGGAAACGGACTGCATCATGGCTGCTGCACCGCCCATAGCACCACGCCCCAGAGCAGCACGCTCAGGCCCAGCGCCAGCAGGCAGCGCGAAAGCGCAGACGCCTGCAAGGCACTGCGGCGCCTGGTTGTTTGTATTGATCCCATAGCTCGCCCATTCGCAGGCGCCCTGCCGACCAGTCAAACTGGCAGCATCGGCAATGCACCTGCAGCATTTTCAAAATGTGATGTTATAACATCAAATGAAAATACCAACGCAAAAAGCGCAGCCCAGCTTGGCGGTGGCTGCCATGCACTAAAGCAGAAGAATCGTGTGTTGTGAGGAGAGAAGGGGGCTGGCCGAGGCGCTTAGAACCTGTTCAAAGTATCCTCGCGCCGCGACAGTGTCTTTGCGGGATGGGATGCTAGGGGGGCGCCCAGCCGCGCAACACCGCAGCAATAGCCCAGCTATTGCGAGGATTTGCAACAACGCAGACCGCCCCTGCCCGGGCGGCCCTAGCCGGGCGCCCCTTCCCGGGCAGCGCAAAGCCACTGTCCCTACGGGTTGGAGTGAAATCGGGCGATTTCTGCGCGCTGGCCCTGGCTTGCACCCCGGTGCAAGCTGCGTTCCATCCCTTCGAACTCATCCCGATTGCACTCCAACGCGGCTGCGTAGAGACTTTGAACAGGTTCTTAGGCCGCCGGTGCCGCAGCGCAGCGGCTGCAAATGCCATGCATCTCGACATGGGTGCTGCTGGGCCGGAAGCCGTTGGCCTTGGACCAGGTCTTCAGGCGCCGCTCCACCGCAGGCTCCAGAAACTCATCGACCTGGCCGCAGGTATCGCAGATGGCGAACACCACCAGGCCATGGTCATGGCCTTCGGCATGCGTATGGGCGCAGATCACAAAGGAGTTAAGGCTTTCCACGCGGTGCACCAGACCGTATTCGATCAGCTTGTCCAACGCGCGGTAGACCTGCTGGGGCGCGCGCAGGCCTTCGTCACGCAGCTGGTCGAGCAGCGCATAGGCACTGGCCGGATTGGCCTCGCGCGCAAGCGCTTGCAGCACCAGGGCTTGGTGCTTGGTCAACTCGGGCTGTGGCGTTTTGGCGGCTGTGGACATGGTGACAACAAAGGCAGAGGCCCGAGTTTAGCCGGTCTGCTGTGCGGGCGCCGCCAGCGGGGGCACCGCAGCGGCGCCCTCCTGCTTTTGCTCCTGCGCCGCCTGCACAAACCAGCGCTGCACCGCCTGCCAATGCGCGTCGCCATAGAGGCGCCTGAAGCGCTGTGTTTCTTCCAACTGCGAATTGCGCCACACCGCCAGGCGTTGCGCGATGAAGTCGGCGCTCAAGGGGATGCCGCATTCGACGGTGATGCAGTGCCGCCACTGCGCGTAGGTTCTGGGAATCATCGCTGTCCTTCTTCTATCTTCACAGCCACCAAGCCAGGTTCTCGGTAAACAGTTGAGAAAGCTGATTTTCATTTGTTATGTTATAACATATCACACTGCAGTTGAACCATAGCCAAGACCTGGCCTGGACATGCACCACGCCACCCAGACCCGCACCAACCCGCATTCCACGATGACCTCCACCACACGCTCCTACCCGCTGGCCAACACCGCCCAACCCAAGCTCCCCGTCACCGTACTCTCGGGATTCCTGGGCGCCGGCAAAACCACCTTGCTCAACCACATCCTGAACAACCGCGAAGGCCGCCGCGTGGCGGTCATCGTCAATGACATGTCCGAGGTCAATATCGACGCGGCCTTGGTGCGCCAGGGCGGGGCGGAGCTGTCGCGCACCGATGAGAAGCTGGTGGAGATGAGCAATGGCTGCATCTGCTGCACCTTGCGCGAGGATTTGCTGCTGGAAGTCAGCCGCCTGGCCAGCGAAGGCCGCTTTGACCAGCTGGTGATCGAATCCACCGGCATCTCCGAGCCCCTGCCCGTAGCAGAGACCTTTACCTTTGCCGGCGAAGACGGCCGCAGCCTGGGCGATGTCGCGCAGCTGGACACCATGGTCACGGTGGTCGATGCCTTCAATTTTCTGCGCGACTACAGCTCGCGCGACCACCTGCAGGCACGCGGCCAATCGCTGGGCGATGAGGACCAGCGTACCGTTGTGGACCTGCTGGTCGAGCAGATCGAGTTCTGCGATGTGATCGTGCTCAACAAGGCCGATCTGGTGTCTGACGCAGAGCGCGAACAGCTGATGGGCATCTTGCGCGGCCTGAACCGCCGCGCCCGCATCGAGCTGGCCGCGTTTGGCCAGGTGCCCCTGCACAAGGTGCTGCTAACGGGTCTGTTCGATTTTGAGCAGGCCTCCCAGGCCCCTGGCTGGCTGCAGGAGCTGCGTGGCAGCCACCAGCCCGAAACGGAGGCCTACGGCATTGGCAGCTTTGTCTACCGCGCTCGCCGGCCTTTCCACCCCGAGCGCTTCTTTGCGCTGATCAACCAGGAATGGCCGGGTGTTGTGCGCTCCAAAGGTTTTTTCTGGCTGGCCAGCCACCCGACGTTGGCAGGCCAGTGGTCACAAGCCGGAGCGGTGGCCCGCCACAGCGCCGCCGGCTACTGGTGGGCCGCCGTGCCACAAGAGCGCTGGCCGCAGGACGAAGAGGCCCTGGCCCTGATTCGCGCCGCCTGGGACGAGCGCGTGGGCGATGCGCGCCAGGAGCTGGTGCTGATCGGTATCGACATGGACGAGGCGGCGTTGCGCACGCAGTTGGACAGTTGCCTGCTCAGTGATGCGGAGATGGCGCAGGGGCCTGGGGTGTGGACGGGGTGGCGGCATTCGTTTGTGGATTGGCCTGATAGCGCTGTATAAGCAGCCTTTATGCGTTGGTAGCCTTACAGGATCTGCCGACTTTGCCCCTGCGCTGGCCGACCAAGGCCAATGCCATCACACCAGCTTCTTGTACACCTCAATGGTCTCTCGCGCGCAGCGGTCCCATGACAGCTGTGCCGCTCGTGCGAGCCCTTTGGTCCGCGCATCGGCCTGCCATGCCTCGTCGCTCAAACAGTGCTCCAGACCGTGGCGGATGTCATCCACATCGCGTGGGTTGACCAAATAGGCGGCCCCCCCAGCCACTTCGGGCATGCAAGAGGCATTGGAGGTGAGCACCGGTGTACCACTGGCCATCGCCTCCACAATCGGCAGGCCAAAGCCTTCGTAGAGCGATGGGTAGGCCATCAGCCGTGCACCAGCGTATAGCGCAGGCAGCCAGCGCTGGTCGATAAACGAGAGATAGCGCAACCAACCCTCTGCCTCGGCACTGGTCAACTCCGCATGGATGTCTTCGGAGTTCCATCCCTTGCCGCCCGCGACCACCAACGGATAGGCCTGGCGCAGGGCTGGTGAAAGCTGTCGGTACGCCTGGATCAGGCGAGCCACATTTTTACGCGGCTCTACGGTGCCGACAAACAAGCTGTACTGCTGGGCCTGCAGGCCCAGTGCCTGCATCGAAGGTGCCAGCATTTCCTGGGTGTGAGGGCGATAAGCACTGTCGGCTGCCAAATGGATGGCCTGGATGCGATCCGCAGACATGAGCCCATGGGCCAGCATTTCTTGCCGCACCGTTTCCGAAACAGTGATGACCTGGTCCGTACGAGCCAGACTGGCATCCAGCGCAAGACGCAGATAGTCCACACGGGCCTGCGGATGGAACTCCGGGTGCAGCAGGTGGGACAGGTCGTGGACCGTACTGACCGTCTTGCCCGAAAACGGCGGCACGATGTAATTGGGCGAATGGTAGATAGCGCCTTTATTGCCACGCAGCCGCCAGCCAAAAAGCGCTGGAGTCAATGCAGCAAACACGCGCACTGCAACCCGGTTGGAGGACAAGTGATCGCGCAAGGTTTTGCGCTCTGGGGTGGCAACCGGCGCATTGTCAGCCACAGGTTGGTTTAAAGCCGCAACTGGATTTTCAACCCATTGGCCCATGGAGAAATAGCGCAAGCGTGCGATTTCTTCATGCTGACCCAGCCTTTTTGCCAACTCATAGGTATAGCGGCCAATGCCAGTGAGTGGCGGGCGAAGCGCGTCAGCTGCGAGAATCAGATCAAGCTTCATACATAAAGACACTCTGAAAACATATGGCAGTTAATAGATTTTTCAGGAATATCGTTTTCGCACTGAGGTTTGAAAACATCCAAAAAATTTACGACTATGTCACTTGAATCTTAGTTTTGACGCGTACAAAACCAAGCATGCAATTAAGCATGGGCTGCTCGATCCAGCGAAAACAAATAACCCCGAAGAATATAGAAAGAAAAATTCCAAAAAATAAGACAATTATACTGCCAGAGTAATTTCTTTCAAACGCCCATATTACAAATGGATGAACTAAATAAATAGAGTAACTTGCATCCCCCATCATCTGGACAATCTTATTCCTAAATATAGCCTTATTTTCAAAAGAGTAGCAACCCAAAACAAGTAAAATGCTTGGCACGCCCCAAGCAATAAAGCCTTCAGATTTGAAATAGTTATGAAGAGCAAATAAAGCAAAGCTAAATATCAGAAATAGAATTCCTACGCCTCTTTCTATTTTAATGTTTCTTTTAAAGAGAGAACCAATTAGTATACCCAATGAAAATTCTAGAAGATAGTATTTAACGAAGTAAAATTCATGAAAATGTCCAATTTCAGACAATGAGCCCAGAAAAATGAATACCAGAGCGACAAAAGGCAAGCAATATCTACGAAAAGAAATAAATAGCGCCAATACTACATAAAAGAGCATTTCATAGTTTAGAGACCAGCCTGGATAGAGGAGGGGCATTGAGCCATTTGCCGGCTTAAGAAATAACATCGAACGAACAACAGCATCGGAACCTACGGATGCGCCGGGATAAAAAATATAGACATTTAGGATTGCCAATCCAGTCATAACCCAGTAGAGAGGTACAACCCTGATAACTCGACGAAGGAGAAAAATTCCAGGCTTTGCATTTTCTTTAATGGAAAGCGCCATTACTATGCCGCTTATCACAAAGAATATATCAACACCTGCCGCACCCGCCCGGAAATTCAGTTCTGGGTAGAGAGTTAGCGCGTGAAAAATAACTACAGCAACTGCACCAAAACCCCTCAGGGCTTGTATTGAGTAGAGCATTGCACTTAGCCAACGTTATAAGAAAAAATCATTGGAGCTCTGTAGCGAAAACCGCTGCAAACTGTTTGGCACAATTGCGTGCTTGCGCCACATCGATGGCTTCCACCATCACACGCAATAATGGCTCCGTGCCGCTGGCACGGATGAGTACCCGGCCCTGCCCCGCAAATCGTTCGCTACATTCTCGCTGCAGGTCGGCGAGCTTTTGATTTTTTGTCCAGTCTTGTCCTCGGAGCAATGGCACGTTGAGCAAAACCTGAGGGCATAAATCAACACCGCGTAGCTGTTCAGCCATGCTTTGTTGGCGACGCACACAAGCCTGTAATACTTGCAGCGCGCTAACCAAGCCGTCCCCCGTAGTGTGCTTGTCAAGCGCAAGCAGGTGCCCCGAGCTTTCGCCACCCAAAATCCAACCACGACGCCGCAGCTCTTCAAGCACATAGCGGTCACCCACTTTGGCACGAACCAACTCGATGTCCTGTGCTTGTAGGGCTGTTTCGATCGCTAAATTGGTCATCAACGTACCCACTACACCTGACACCGTCTCGCCCCTATGCACCCGGTCCATGGCCATCAAATAGAGCAACTCATCTCCGTTGAACAGACGACCTTGGGCATCGACCAATTGCAAGCGATCAGCATCGCCATCTAATGCAATGCCCAGGTCAGCGCTGTTGACTAGCACCGCACGAACAAGCGCATCCGGATGCGTAGCGCCCACCTCTTGGTTGATATTCAAGCCATCGGGATTACAGCCAATAGTGATGACATCTGCACCCAGCTCATGGAAAACCTGAGGAGCAATCTGGTAAGCCGCGCCGTGTGCAGCATCTACCACCAACTTCATGCCCCGAAGCGATAGGTCTGGGTCAAAAGTGCTTTTGCAAAACTCGATATATCGGCCTGGCGCATCCTCCAGGCGACGTGCCCTGCCCAACTGGGCTGACTCCACCCAGTCAGGCATCTCGGCCAAAGCGACTTCTACTTGCGCCTCCCAAGCATCAGGAAGTTTGGTGCCCTCTGCACTAAAAAACTTGATTCCGTTATCCGCAAAAGGATTGTGGCTAGCGCTGATGACAATGCCCAAACTCGCGCGCAACGCACGGGTCAGATATGCCACTCCGGGTGTAGGCAATGGGCCCAATAGAACAACATCAACGCCAGCGCTGTTCAGGCCGGATTCGAGGGCACTTTCAAGCATGTAGCCGGAGATACGGGTGTCCTTGCCAATCAGTACGGTTGGGCGCTGCTCATGGCAACGCAGTACACGCCCGACCGCATGGCCTAAGCGCAGCACAAAGTCTGGGGTAATAGGCGAAGTGCCTACGGTTCCGCGTATTCCATCGGTTCCAAAGTACTGGCGTGACATAGTTATGATTTCTGAAATTTAGGCAAAGCGTCAGTGCAAGATCTGCGCTTACTTGGCGAGCAGGGAAAGCAGTCGTCTGTAGAGATTGGCTTTGCTGGTCCAAGTATGGCTCTGGATCAGTTCCTCATTTCTGGAGGGTAGAGGCCAATGCAGCTGGTGCTGCCATTGCGAAAACAACTGTTTGAGCGCGACTGCAATCTCCTGGGAATCGTTCGTCACAACGACGCCCGCTTGGGTCTCGTTGATCAAGGTCGCACCCGGATCCGTCGACTCGCTGGTCTGAATGTGCAAGATTGGCGTGCCTGACCCCAGATACTCATAGATCTTGCCGGGGATCTGATAATTTTGTACGTTACCAATATTGATCAACAGATCAGCGCGACGCTGCCACTCCAGACACTCTCTATGGTTCTTCTGGCCCAAAAACTCAATGCCCTGGATTCCCTCGAAGAGGGGCTTGAACCGGCCATTGTTGCCAATGATCTGGAAAGTGAAATCGACCCCTTGCAGCGTGCGTAGCGCTTCCGCGAGCTGCTTGGGATTTCTGAAGTCACTGTAGAAGTTGCCAGTGAAGCAAATGCTGAAGCTAGCGTTGGCACTTTTTTGCTCAGCAGGTGCTGATGCAGGAAACCCTTGAGAGATTGTCGACATCCGCTCTCGCAGATGGGCGCCATGCCGCTCCACCAGCAATTCAATGACCTTGTCATCTGTGACTACCACATGGTCAGCATGGCGCATGACGCGGCGCTCCACGCGCAGATCGATTCCCCTGCGCCAACGCGGAGAATATGGTGTGAGCAGCGGGTCGCCCAAGTCCACGACCCATGGCAGCTTCGCCTTTTTCGCATGGAACCCTACGAAGATGTCCACCGCGGGCTCGTGCGAGCTCAACACGATGTCGTACCGATTCGCTGCCAATAGCTGCTTGAGTTTCTTGCGCGCAAAAAAATACCATTCGCTTCGGATGTCGGGATAGACAACGCGATTGAGCAGATCTCGAGCGATCCCATAAGCTCTTGACAGCAGCGAAGGCGCAGCCGATGCTGCGCCTTCGGACACTGAACCTTGCGCTGCAGCACGCTTGGCTGCATATTCACCAAGGCCAATGAATGGGCCTGGCCAAACCCGGTGGGTAATAACGCGGCGGTCCAACAGCAACGGAAACGCCGGGTTAGGAGCGATGTCTGGGCAGATCACCTCTATCTGAACCCCCTGTGCGACCAGTTCGTTCGCTAAATGGAGCCAGCGCAAAGACTGCGCCGCCAAGATAGGAGGAAACTCATAGGCGATCAGCAGAACCTTCACAGAAGTTGCTCTTGAAGTAGACGAGCGATGCGCTCAGAAGCGTGGCCATCACCGTAGGGCGATACACCCCGCGCCATTGCTTTGTAGGCTGCTTCATCGTCAAGCAGGCACTGAGCGTCAGCAACGATCCTGTCGTAGTCGGAACCCACCAGTTTGACAACACCTTCCTGAACGGCTTCTGGGCGTTCCGTTTCCTCACGCAACACCAACACCGGCTTACCCAGCGCGGGCGCTTCTTCCTGAACCCCGCCGGAATCAGTCAGTATCAGATAGGCGCGCTTCATCGCCGCGACAAAGGGCGCATAGTCCAACGGCTCGCACAAGGTGACGTTCGGAATCTGCGCAAGATACTCATACGCCACATCCTTCACGTTCGGATTGGGGTGAACCGGATAGAGAAACTGTACATCCGAATTGTTGTGTGCCAGCGTCTGCAATGCGCGGCAGATGTTGCGGAAAGGTACGCCAAAGTTCTCTCGTCGGTGAGATGTCACCAGCACCATGCGCTTGTCTGCCGGCAAGGTGATGCCCAGATCCAGATCTCGCTGAGCGGTGGCCAGCAAGGCGTCCACCACGGTGTTGCCCGTGACGATGACGTCTGAATCAGCGATTCCATCTTTCAGCAAATTCTGGCGCGAGCCCTCTGTGGGGGCAAAGTGCCATCTTGCCAACTTGCCCGCGATAACGCGATTGGCCTCTTCGGGGAACGGATTCTGCATATCCCAGGTGCGCAGGCCGGCCTCCACATGCCCGATTGGAATACGGTGATAGAAGCACGCCAACGCCACGGTCATGACCGTCGTTGTATCGCCTTGAACCAGGACCACATCCGGCTTCTCTGCCTTTAGTACCGCGTCCAGCTCCAGCAAAAGGCGCGCAGTGAGTTCAGTCAGCGCCTGGTTGGGGCGCATGATATTCAGATCGATGTCAGGCTGAATATCGAAAAAAGACAACACCTGGTCCAGCATCTGGCGATGCTGGGCGGTAGCCAACACGCGCACGTTAGCCCATGGCTGCTTGCGCAACTCAAGGATCACGGGGGCCATCTTGATCGCCTCGGGACGCGTGCCTACTACGCAGAGAATATTCTTTTTAGATGATGACATTTGTATTTTATTCAGTGTAATCAATGAACAGATCACTGCGATGCTTCCACTTCTCTCTAAAGTAATCGGCATTCCGCTTGAATAACTTCACATAAGCATCTGATCCGCCGCTTGCACTTGTAGTTTGATGAGGCTGATGACGAATGCCTGTCAAATCTCGATAGCAGATATCTAAACCAAGATCCTTAATTTGAAGCGACATATCTGTATCTTCAAAACAGGTTGGGTCATAAGCAACATCAAACCCTTGGGTGGATCTAATCACAGCTGCACGTGCAAAAAAACCTCCTGTGCCTAAGTACGCGACATCACTACGGTAGCCTTTACGAATTGCCTGAGCATTCATCCCCCGATTGGGACAGTAATCAGTAATCATGCCGCCAAAGTCGTCCCGGCTCGCGTCAAACCAACCCGCCGCCCATCCAATTGCACCCACGTTCGCATCTCGATCCAAAATAGACAAAGCCTCATCAAAGCAACTAGACGATGTAAACCACTGATCAGAATCAAAGAAAGAAATATATTTTCCAGTGGCAGATTGCAGCCCCAAATTTCGCCCGGAAGCACATCCATTAACTGGATTTGAAACGACCAATACGGATGGGAATTTTTCCCGCACCAATTGAGCACCTCCGTCGACGCTACAATTATCTACAACAATGATTTCTTTAATATAATCTGTACAATGACATAATAATGAAGAAAGCGTACGCTCAATTATTTTTATGTTATTGTGAATTAAAATAATAACGCTAACAGATTTTTCAAAACGCGTTTTTTTGTTCTTAAGTGTTATCTTGTCAAGTCGCGAAAACCATGAATTTTCCCAAATGAAATTATCATTTAGCGCATTTAATTTTCCGCAATCCGCCTTGACCACTTCAGCGCACGCGGCAGAGTATTCAGCAGGCGTGTTTTTGATAATTAATCCAGGATACCCATTTATTTCCGGTAGATTGGTGGAGACAACAGGCTTCCCTGCAAACAGATACTCAAAAACTTTAATTGGAGAAACTGCGTCCGATATCTTACCAGGCGTAAATGGCAGCAATGTAAAGTCCGAGTATGCAAGATAAGCAGGAAGTTCATCAATCTGCTTTGGGCCAAGTAAAATAATATTTTTAGGTAGATGCTCTCTTTGAGGACGGTCCCCAATCAATACAAATTTAATACCCGGATTATTATGCGCAGCCTCCTCCAAGAATTCCCATGCAAACCACTCACCATACAATGAACCAAAATAAAGACCTATATACCCATCCGCAGGAAGATCTTTAGGACGCTGATAGTTTTTATATTTATCAAATATATATTCATTTGCCGCATTCGGCAAATACAGAGCATCTGCTCTTCCAAGATTACGAAGGCGTTCCACCAGCAATCTTGCGGTGCCAACTACGCTCTCCGCCTTCTCAACGAAATCGCGATACACACCCATATTGAACCAGTCACCGCCTAAACTGGTCTCCCAGTCATCGATCAATTCAAAGACTGTCCGCATACCCGAATAGCTGAATGCCTTTAGATATGGCAATGCTGCAGGATGAGGCAGCTCAATCAGCAGTGTTGAATTACTCGAAATACAACGCAGTAGTTTTTCGGGACTAATTTCATCAATATGAAAATGATCAAGACCAAAAATCGAAATATGAGAATCTACATAAGCGTTGACCTCAAAATCAAATTTTTTATAAATGTGAATATAAGTAACGCGTCTACCAGTTTTTAGAGCGCACCGCGCCAACTGCGCTGAGCGCTGCCCTCCACCAACATCATCAAAAGGAACTCCTGCAATAATAACCAGATCATCTTCAAGTACCTGCTGCCTTGAATTATCAAATGTATTATTTGTCGATTCTGAAAAATCACTTGCTAAATTCTTAAAAGCTATTTCTGATCTATTTCCCGAAACAGAATGAACTTCTGGATTAATTTTATTTAAAACCTGACGCTGAAATTTAACGGGCAATTTAGTGAAGAGAGGAGTACCAAATTTGCTTATAGCTGAATAGGTCAGTCGTAAAGGATAGGTGATTCGCCACGAAGCAGAGCAATGTATATTTTTTAACGATTGCTCATTACTACTGGCAGACTGACTGAAATGATTCACCTGACTGTTAAGTGCAACAATATTTTGGCGAAGACCATTAATATTCAAATTCAAATCTGTCAGCTGTTGTTTCAGATCAGATATCTGCACGTCTTTATCTGAGATCTTAGCAACCATATTCGCTGCGACCTTGTTATCCAACTCCCTTTCTAGACGACATTTAGCCAATAAAATAGAAATCTCGAACCTCCTCCAGTTGGCGGTATTTTCACTGATTTCAGTCTCCAACTTGCTTAAAAACTCTAGGCTGTTGAGATATGGAGTTTCATCGTTCACGGGCATCGTTTGCAAGCACGCGTAGATATGTTGCAAATAGGGCTGTCGTGGAGGCTGGGCTGCGCCCATATATTTAGCAAAATTTTCCCATACAAACTTTTCGTCAAAGTCCTTCTGGGCGAGGTTATGCAAATGCTCGAACTCGGGAGATGATTCGAGAATTGCCAACTGCTCGCGTAATCCTGCGCCATCTACTGTAGGAAGCCCTCTTCCAGAGAAATTGGCACGAGCAGCCCTTTCGAAAAGACTACAGTCCAATACGCCTTTGACACCGTCGTAGCCCACTAGTACCACTGGCTTACACGCAGCGATACCCTCAAGTAAAACTCTCCCCATACCTGCAATACCGGCGGCACGCGACATGAGAGCGCCGACATCTGCAATAGCACCTAAAAACTGCACAAAGTCTTCCAACCCCCGTTGCTGCAACCAAGACTCCAACATCGGACGCGCTGCACCGTCTCCCGCAATGAGGATACGAGGTATACCGCTTTCTTTAGCTTTGACACAGAAATCTAGAACGCCCGGAACTTTCGCATCATCCAGACGTGAAACGACTAGCCAGTGATCTGTATGTGCATGCGCCGATTGAGTCCAGCGTCCCATGGACACAGCATTGGGGATGTACTGGATTGCGCTGTCAGCGACGTAAACTGCGGCCAACTCTTTCACTTCAGGAGACACTGCGAACACCGCACTGCAATTTGGCAAGACTGCGTCCTTGAGTACTGCATCGAAAGTCGGACCATAGAAACTTCCAAGCGAATCCGGCCCATGCAGAGTCAACGCATAGGGTGCTGCTTCCAGCTCCGCAGCAATGGCCGCAGGCACAATCGAAGTAAAGGGGTGGATATGAAGCCGATCAATGCGATGTTCTCGGATCAGCTGTCTTAACTTTTCAATCGCTTTTAAGGTTTGCTGCGCAGTAGCTGATGGCTCTAAAACAAGGCCGGCTGTGATGGACTTCAAACCAGATGGCAGAAGTGTCTTGTCGAGTGTGGAGCCTGTCGCCAGATGAACCTCAATACCCATAGCCGACAGCTGCTCAATCTCTCCGCGAATGTGGGTCTCCAGTCCCCCGATGGTGAACTGTTGTGTGACGATCAGAATAGATTTCATTTTTATTCCTGGATCTCGCTGACGGTAATGTTGGCGTCTAGCATTGCGATGCCACTGGCGAGTGTGCGCGGCTGGTGCACGGTGATAACAATGACGTCCGTCTTTCTATCAAGATATTGCATATCACTGTGTGAAATGGCTTCTGCTATAGCTAAGGTGATGAAATAACTACCAGCACATAGACTTACTTCAACCTCGAACTCGACTTCATAGCGGCTGCCTTTTCTAGGGGCTGTAATGTTTTTCTTGTGATACAGCGTACTTGTGCCAAATGCACTGACACCCTCGACCGTGCGCATCAACATACCTGCCTGAATTTCATGGACTGAATGAAGAACGTCTATAAGCATCCTAACTTTGAATGTTTCACCAGTTTTGTATTGCTCACATGGATTGCCATAATGGTCAAAAATATCCCATCCAGAAATGACTGCACGAAGACCAGAAGTATCTTCGACGCCGAAGCCAGCTGACATTCCCTCTTTGCTTCCATGCTGATTCTTATTCTGCGTCGTTGATGAATTCTGCACTACCCCTCTAGTGGCTTGGTAACGCAAATAGGCTTTTTCATCCGAGTACAGGAGCGCATGGTATTGGTCCACTATTTCTTTGGCTGGACCTATACCTCGCATTTCTCCTTTATGCAATAAAACTCCGCGCTGACAAAACTTTTCCACTGTAGATGTAGAGTGCGTGACAAGCAAAATAGAGCAGCCATCTTTCCGCAGCTTCTCAATATATTCAAAGCATTTACGCTGAAACTTTTCATCGCCAACTGACAGCGCTTCATCAACAATCAATACCTGCGGTGAAACACAGGCTTGAACAGCAAACGCTAAGCGAACCGTCATACCACTGGAATATGTCTTGATCGGTTGGTCCAAATGGTCACCAATATCTGCAAAGCAGACTATCTCATCAAAGCGCTTATCCATCTCTTGTCTGGAAAAACCAAGAATCACGCCATTCAGATATATATTCTCGCGCCCTGTAAACTCAGGATTGAAGCCCGACCCCAATTCGAGTAGAGCAGCCATTACACCACTGGTGCGCACGCTCCCGGTTGTCGGGGTGAGCGTCCCAGCAATAATTTGCAGCAAGGTACTCTTACCACTACCATTGCGGCCCAAAATTCCTAGAGTCTCTCCTTTTTTGACATCAAAGGAGATCTTTTGCAATGCCCAAAACTCTTTGAAGTATTGCTTATTGCCAGAGGAGAAGAACTGCAGTAGACGGTCCCTCGGCTTAGAATACATCTCGTAGCGCTTGGAAACGCCGTCGACAGATATTGCAATTTCAGAGGACATCACTAAATCCACTTCTTGTTTTCTGGAACCAAGCAAAACCTAAAAATGCGATCATCAACGATGCCACTAAAGTTAAACCCCAAACTGACCAGTCAACAGCACGTCCCCAAATCATGACACTCTGTGCTTGCTCGATCAAAGTAGCTAAAGGATTGAGCCGCAAGAGAGGGCGGTATTTTTCAGGCAAAGCGGATATAGGATAAAAAATAGGCGTCATAAACATCATGACCATCAAGATGACGCCAATAATATGACCGGTATCCCGCAGGTAAACACCAAGCGATGACAGAAACCAGCTTAACCCGAGAATGACAAATGGTAAAGGTAAGAGCGCTATAGGCAACAACAGCAACGTAGGATGGGGCAGACCAAAGAATGCAACGTAAAACAGCAGCCAAACAATAAAACTAATACAAAAATGAAACAAGGCTGCACCCATTGCCACAATTGGCAATATTTCCAGAGGAAATATTATCTTCTTGACATACCCAACATTTCCCACAATAAGCCCTGGCGCTCTACTTATACATTCTGAAAAGAAATTAAATATCATCAATCCTGAAAAGAGCACCAACGCAAACTCTGATTTCGATCCAGAACCACCAGGCCACCGTGAATTAAAAATAATTCCAAATACAAAGGTATATACCAAAAGCATTAAAATCGGATTGAAAAATGACCAAAGCAAGCCCATAAATGAGCCGCGATAACGCCCAACAATATCTCTCTGAATCAGTTCATTGATCAGACTTCCATTGTTCCTGATAGCGCGCACGATGGCCAACGGAGACATGGAATTTCGGTCAGAAGTAATGGTCATAAGAAATTCATCATCGTATTTGCAGACGCAACGATGCAATAACAATACACGGTACCCTATGCGCAGGATGGGGTCGAAACTTAGATGGTCTTCTTCCCGAGGACACTTGAAGATGTGGGAGATCCCCGTCCATAAGGATCTTCGAAACGAACTATGTCGTCCTCGCCCAGGTAACTGCCCGACTGCACTTCAATGATTTCTAGAGGCAACATCCCTGGATTGGCCAGGCGATGAATATGACCCAGAGGGATAAATGTCGACTCATTCTCCCCAAGCAGAAATGTCTCTTCCCCCTTAGTCACTTGAGCAGTACCTTTCACCACAATCCAATGCTCGGCACGGTGGTGGTGCATCTGCAAACTCAGCTGGGCACCTGGATTGACCACAATACGCTTGACCTGGAAACGGCTGCCGCTGTCAATGCTGTCGTACCAACCCCAGGGGCGGTGCACCTTGCGGTGGGCCGAGGCCATGGTGCGGTTCTGGGCCTTGAGGGCAGCCACCACCTTCTTCACATCCTGGGTGCGCGATTTGTCGGCAACCAGCACGGCGTCGGCCGTCTCCACCACCACCACGTTGTCCAGGCCCACTGCAGCGATCAGGCGGCTTTCGGAGAACAGCAGGCTGTTGTTGGTGTCGATGGCCAAGGTCTCGCCGCTGCCGGCATTGCCTTGTGCATCGCGCGGCAGTACATCCCACAGGGCATCCCAGGCGCCCAGATCCGACCAGCCGGCATCTAGCGGTACCACGCGCGCAGGCACGCCCAGCTCGGAGCGCACCGGCAGCTTTTCCATCACCGCGTAGTCGATAGAGTCTGCGGGGCAGGCGCCAAACAGTTCGGCATGGGGGCGGATAAAGTCCATATCCCGGCTGCTCTGCGCCATGGCTTGCTCGCAGGCCTGCAGCATGGTGGGCTGCAGGGCGGCCATGGCCTTGAGCCACTGGTCGGCACGCACCATGAACAAACCGCTGTTCCACAGGTACTGGCCGCTGCGCAGGTACTGCTCAGCCAGTTCCAGCGTTGGCTTCTCGGCAAAGCTCTCAATGCCAAAGGCGCCATAGCTGTCTGCAGCGCCCTTTTGGATATAGCCATAACCCGTCTCGGGGCGGTTGGCCACAATGCCAAAGGTGACCATCGCGCCTTCGCTGGCCAGCGGCCAAGCCGCTTCTACGGCACGGTGCAGTTGCTCGGGGCGCGTCATCACATGGTCGGCCGGCATGGCCAGCAAAACGGCGCCTGGCTCAGCCACCAAAGCAGCCAGTGTCAGTGCTGGGGCCGTATTTTTGCCTGCTGGCTCCAACACCAGCTTGGCGTCGGTAATACCTTGCTCCTGCAGTTGCTGCGCAGCCAAAAAGCGGTGGTCGGCATTGCAAACCAGCACCGGGCTGGTTTGCACGATCTCAGAGTGGACGCCCTGCAAGCGCATCGCCGTGTTCTGCAGCATGGACTGGCCGTCCCCCACCAGGCTCAAAAACTGCTTGGGGTGGTGTTCACGCGACAAGGGCCACAGGCGGGTTCCACTGCCACCGCAGAGGATGACGGGGGTTAGTTTTGGCATTCGGATAACCTCAACGGATGAGCTTACGGAAGCGCCTCAGCGCTTGTCGTTGACTGCTTGCTGGTTTTTGAGCTGCAGCAGCGCCAGGCTTTGATTGAGGCGGCGCACCTGCCGCTCGATGCGGGTATTGACCATATCCGCATGCAGGGCCTTGATAAACAGCACGCCGACTGCACAGACCAGCAGCAAGGTGGGGGAGTAACGAATCCCCAGCCCGTCGGCAAAGTGGTCCAGCAGGCGCGGCCACACGCCCAGCAATACGGCCAGCAAGGCAACAGCCATCCAGAACAGGCCCAGGCGCAAATACAGCCGGTCGCCGCGGATCAGAAACAAAATCACCGCAGCAAAAAGCACACCCAGAACGGTGGTCGTAATTTGATAATTGGCCATTCCAACCTTGATGCACAGGGACATAACGACGGCCTGGATAAGACGCAAGCGGCGCGTGTCCCATGGTGGCGTCTTTACTGCCTGACACAGAAAATTCTTTTACCCTGCTCAAATCGCTTATTTGAACAGCCGCATGATTCTACTGTGCAGGGACGCCAGGGATTGCAGCCAAATGTCACTGCCTGGCGGGGGTTCCGCCTCTGAATGCCCTGGTTGCGCTGCTCCTGAACTGCCGACCACGGCCAACTACCGCATAAAACCCCAGTACCCGCGATAGCGGCCAATCCATGCCACACTCCCCGCCTATGTCTAGTTCCGAATGGGCCCGCAGCGCTGTTTCCGCCTTCGATCGCATGGTCAATGTCGAGGGTGGCTTTCGCTCGCGCCCCGGCCAGCGGCTGATGGCGGAGAAAGTGGCAGAGACTTTTGCAGCTGCCCAGCTGGGCAAGCTCGAAGAGGACGAAGAGCCGCAGCGCGCCATTGCGGTGATCCAGGCGGGCACGGGGGTGGGCAAGTCGCTCGCCTATGCGGTGCCGGCGATTGCGATGGCGCTGCAGCGTGGCACCCGGGTGCTGATTTCGACGGCCACCGTGGCGCTGCAGGAGCAGCTGGTGAACAAGGATTTACCGGCGCTGGCCCAGCAGATGGACCAGCCCTTCAAATACGCGCTGGCCAAGGGCCGGGGCCGCTATGTCTGCAAGCTCAAGCTCGAGCGCCTGGCCAGTGTGGCCCAGGGCGATGGTACGGAGGGCGGCGAGCCCATCGACGACGATTTCTTTCCTGAAGAAGCGGCGCAGGCGCGCCAGTCGCAGCGCAGCCCGCAGGAAAACGCCGCGCGCCTGCAGTTCTACACCAGCATGGCCGATGCGCTGACCACCCGGGGCTGGGATGGCGACCGCGACAGCCTGGACACGCCGCCCGAGCCCGAGGTCTGGAGCCCGGTCGCGGCCGAAGGCAGCTCCTGCACCGGCAAGCACTGCCCGGTGTTTGGCAGCTGCAGCTATTACGAAAAACGCAAGGACTTGGTCCAGGCCCAGGTGCTGGTGGCCAACCATGATCTGCTGCTGTCCACCCTGGGGGCGCGCCTGCTGCCCGAGCTGGACAACTGCCTGCTGATCCTGGACGAGGCCCACCACCTGCCCGCCACTGCGCTGTCGCAGTTTGCCTGCGAGATGAACCTGAGCCAGCTCACCTGGATCGACAAGCTCGCCAGCCGCGCCCAGCGCGTGGGCGCCTTGGTCGAAGTCAGCGAGATTGCCGATATCCCGCGCCACTCGGGCCAGTTGCGCCAGCATCTGCAAGATTGCGCAAGGCTGTTGATGGATGAATACGGCGAGGGCATGCGCCAGCAGCTGCAGTCGGGCGGCCGGGGCCCGGCCCGCGTACGCCTGCCCCGGGGCGAGCTGCCGCCCGCGCTGGTCGAGCCGCTGGCCCAGGCCGCGCACCATGCCCGCGCATTTCTGGATGTGCTGCAAGCGATCTCCAAGGCCCTGCGCTCGCAGATGCGCGACCGGCCCGACGAAGCCAAGCGCCTGTCCACCTTGTATGCCCAGGTGGGCAGCCTGGCCCCGCGCCTGGAGGCCGTGCATGACACCACCCAGCTGCTGCTGCAGGATGCGCCCCAGGGCAGCGTGCCGGCCGCCAAGTGGTTCACTCTGGATGTCGTGGGCGATTTTGTTGCGATAAAAGCCTATGCGAGCCCGGTGATTCCGGGCTCCACCTTGCGCCACCACCTCTGGAGCCAGGTGCGCGGCGCAGTGCTCACGTCGGCCACGCTCACCAGCGGTGGGCAGTTCGATTTCTTCTTGCGCGAATCGGGCCTGTACAACGACGCGGCCGTCTCGACCTTGGAGGTCGCCAGCCCCTTCAACTATGCCGAGCAAGGCAGTCTGATCGTCACCGAGACCCAGGCTGACCCGCGCACGCCCCAGCAGTTTGCCAACGAGATGGTCGATGCGCTGCTCGAAGACCTCGCCCAGGTGCAATCGGGCGGCCTGGTGCTGTTCACCTCGCGCGAGCAGATGCGCCTGGCCGTTGACGCACTACCCACCGCGATGCGCCAGCATGTGCTGGTGCAAAACACCTTGCCACGCAGCCAGCTGCTGCACCAGCACCGCGAGCGCGTGGCCGCTGGCCTGCCCAGCATCATCTTTGGCATGCAAAGCTTTGGCGAAGGGCTGGACCTGCCCGGCGCGCTGTGCGAATCGCTGTTCATCACCAAGCTGCCCTTTGCGCCGCCCGATGACCCGGTCGACGAGGCCCGCGCCGAATGGCTGAAGAACTCGGGCCGCGACCCTTTCAGCGAGATTGTGGTGCCCGCCACCGCCATTCGCCTGGCCCAGTGGGTCGGGCGCGCGATCCGCACCGAGGTGGACCAGGCCCATGTCTACTGCTACGACAAGCGCCTGGTGCGCACCGGCTATGGCCAGCGGCTGCTGGCCAGCTTGCCGCCTTTTACGCTGCAGCGCCGCACGGCCAGCGCTTAAGGTCGCTCAGTCTTTGGTAGCCACCTCTCCCGGACTGCGCAGGTGCACGCCTTCGAGCGAAGGAGGCACCAGCGGCGGCAGCGGCGAGGCCACCGGCGCCCCAAAGCCTTCACCGTTTTGCCAGTCGCGCAAAAAGCCCTCGATCTCTTGCTGGCTCTGGCCAACAAAGTTCCACCAGATCATCACGCCGCCTTCATAGGGCGTGCCGCCCAGCAAGATGCAGCGGCTGCCGGCGCCGCATTGCAGATCCAGGCTGGTTTGGCCATCGGGCAGGTAGACCAGTTCATTGCTGGGGGCCGCCTCGCCATTGACCTGCACTTCGCCGTAGAGGCAGAGCACCGCGTATTCAAAATCGGGCCGCAACGCGAGGCTGGCGCTGCTGGCCTGCGCCGCTTCCATATCGACTGCTACCAGCGGGCTGTGCACCTCGGTGGGTGCCTGCTGGCCCAGCCAGTCTCCCGCCAGCACCGTCATCTGGATGCCCTGATCCTGCAGCCGGGGCAGCTGCGGGTAGTGCTGAAAACGCGGGGGCATAAAGCGCTGGTCCTTGGGCAGCGCAATCCACAGCTGCACCGCATGAAAGTCCGGCTTGCCCAGGCTCTCTTCCGAATGCGCAATACCCTTGCCAGCGGTCATCAGGTTGACTTGGCCAGGGCGGATCGGCTGCTCGCTGCCCAGGCTGTCGCGGTGCAGGATCTCGCCCTCGATCATCCAGGTGAAGGTCTGCAAACAGGTGTGGGGGTGTGGGCCCACCTGCATGCCGGGCCCGCTCTCAAAGTGCGAAGGACCCGCATGGTCCAGAAAACACCAGGCGCCCACCATGCGCCGTCCGCGCTGGGGCAGCGCGCGCAGCACCGGCACACCGCCCACATCCGCAACCCGCCCGGGGTAATGCCGCAAGGCCTTGTTATCGTTACTCATATTCCATCTCCTTCATCGGGGGCGGGTGCGCTTGCGCGAAGGCGCGCACATTCCGCCGAAACAGACCTACACATCACTGCCTTGCAGGTATGGTACAAACAAGTGGTGCGGAAGTGATGACCAGAGAGGGCGTCACTGCCACATATTCCAACGTGTTAGCGCCCGGCAGCAGCTGGCGCGACGACAGGCTCCCAGGGATTCGCTCTGGCAGCCGGTGCAACTCTCAGATTTGCCAGGTCGTGCTGGCGGCTTCCATGACTCCGGCTTGGCAACGCATGATGCCAGGCTGGAATTCGGTGCCCCCTCATTGAAAGGAGACAACCAATGACGACTCAACACTCCCACAACTACCCTGAGAACTTCAAGGCTCGCGTGGTAGGCATTGTTCAGCACCGCATCGGGGACGGTCAGCTCGAAACCATCCCAAGCCCCATGGAAGTCGATGTATCAACGGCCATCGCCAGCTTTGTGCTGTCCTGGACCATCGAAGGCCAACCCGTGACCGTGTCGCTGGCCAAGCCCGACTTTGACTACCATATCGACCACAACAATATCGTTGTGCAATAACGCGCCGTCAATCGCGCTCCAAAGCAAGCCTTCAGGGCCTGCTTTGACTCTCCGGGTGTCCGGCCAGCCTTCATGAGGCGTTAATACAGCCCAGCAAACCGAAGGTTTGCGGTTGAGACTAGGCGTCCCCGACTAGGCGTCCCCGACTAGGCGTCCCCGACTAGGCGTCAAGCCGCAGGCAGTACAGACGTACGACAAGGCTTGGCGCGGCCGGCCAGGCAACGACGTATCAAGGGCTGTACTAGCGTCTCTCAAGCCAGCGCCGTGACCACCCGCACCTCCCCCACCAACAACTTGTGCACCGGGCAGGCTTCTGCAATCTGCTGGAGGCGGCTGCGCTGCTCGTCGCTCAGATCGCCTTCGAGCTGAATGCGGCGCACGATGTCGTTGCCCGCTGCGGCGCCGCCATCGGGGTTCAGCGCCAGATCCACCTTCACCCCCGTCAGTGGCCAGGCCTTGCGCTGTGCATACATCTGCACCGTAATCGTCGTACAGGCACCCAGGGCCGACAGCAGCAGCTGCATGGGGCTGGGGGCCGTATCGCCACCGCCCACGGCCTGGGGCTCATCGCCATGCCATGCATGGCCTTGGGGGTTGTGCAAATCCACGCGGTAGTTGCTGGTCGTGCTCTGTGCCTGGGCTTGTGCCTGCTGCGCCATATCAGTAGATCTCCTCAAATTGATCAGGCAATATAGGTGTTTCTGCCAGACGGCGCTTGCAAACGGGCACAAAAAAACCAGCACGGTTGCCGGTGCTGGTTTTCTGGGTAGGGTGTGCCGTGCGCCGGGCCTGCGCCCGGGCCGCCCACCGCGCTTACTTGGCGGTGACGACGCGCACCATCTCCAGGCACTTGTTCGAGTAACCCCACTCGTTGTCGTACCAGGAGACGACCTTCACAAAGGTCTTGTCCAGGGCAATACCGGCTTCGGCATCGAACACCGAGGTGCAGGTCTCGCCACGGAAGTCGGTGGCCACGACCTTGTCTTCGGTGTAGCCCAGCACGCCCTTGAGCGCGCCTTGCGACTGGGCCTTCATCTCGGCGCAGATCTCTTCGTAGGTCGCTTCGCTGTTCAGCTCCACGGTCAGGTCGACCACGGACACGTCAGACGTAGGCACGCGGAAGGACATGCCGGTCAGCTTCTTGTTCAGCTCAGGAATCACCACGCCCACGGCCTTGGCTGCGCCCGTGCTCGATGGGATGATGTTTTCCAGAATGCCACGGCCGCCGCGCCAGTCCTTGTTCGAGGGGCCGTCCACGGTCTTTTGCGTCGCTGTTGCTGCGTGCACGGTGGTCATCAGGCCGCGCTTGATGCCCCACTTGTCGTTGAGCACCTTGGCCACGGGCGCCAGGCAGTTGGTGGTGCACGATGCGTTGGAGATGATCGCTTGCCCGGCATAGGTCTTGCAGTTCACGCCAAACACGAACATGGGGGTATCGTCCTTCGAGGGGGCCGACAGAATCACCTTCTTGGCGCCCGCATCGATGTGCTTTTGTGCCGTTTCCTTGGTCAGGAACAGGCCGGTCGATTCGATCACCACATCGGCGCCGACTTCGTCCCACTTCAGGTTGGCAGGGTCGCGCTCTTGCGTCAGGCGGATCTTCTTGCCGTTGACGATCAGGGTGTTGCCTTCGACGGCAATCGTGCCCTGGAAGCGGCCGTGCACGCTGTCGTACTGCAGCATGTAGGCCAGGTAGTCAGGCTCGAGCAGGTCGTTGATCGCAACGATTTCGATATCGGAAAAATTCTGCACTGCAGAGCGCAGCACATTGCGGCCGATACGGCCAAAGCCGTTGATGCCTACCTTGATTGCCATAGTGATCTCCAAGTAATGAAATGCCGCATGCCCGCCGGCCTGGGCCACGCTCGCTGCCGCTGGCGCCACTTGCCGGATAGGCCAGACCTGCCAAACCGCAGCCATGGGCAAGCTACAGAGAGCGGGCCGGGAAGGTGCGAGGAGGGGCGGTCTGATTTTGCCGCGTATTGTAGAGAACACTGGCTGGGCCCTGGAATAGTGGGCCATTGCCAGCCCCGCGCCAGCTATCGCCGGCGTGACTACCGGCACGCAACGGCCGTTGGCGGCCCGAGCCCCAGGCTGTGCAACAATCCTTGCCAGCACGGGCGCCCTCCCGGCATCCTTTCAACAGCCTGCAGCAACACTGCCCCAGATGGTGGGCCGCCTCACAAACGCCATGAGTCTGTCGCTCCCCTCTTCGCCTTCCAGCCTGCGCACGGCAGTCGTCATTCCCTGCTACAAGGTGACGCGCCATATCCTGGCGGTGATTGCCGAGATCGGCCCCGAGGTCGATGGCATCTACATCGTCGACGACTGCTGCCCCGATGGCAGTGGCCGCTTTGTGCAAGAGCACTGCCCCGACGCGCGCGTGCGGGTGCTGTTCAACGAGGTCAACCTGGGCGTGGGCGGCGCCGTGATGGCAGGCTACCGCGCAGCGATTGCAGACGGCTATGGCGTGCTCGTCAAGATCGATGGCGACGGGCAGATGGACCCGACCCTGGTGCCCCGCTTTGTGGCCCCCATTGCCAGCGGCCGCGCAGATTACACCAAGGGCAATCGGTTTTTCAACCTGGAGAAGATCGCCCGCATGCCGCGCATCCGCATCTTTGGCAATGCGGTGCTGTCGTTCATGACCAAGTTCTCGTCGGGCTACTGGAGCAGCTTTGACCCCACCAATGGCTTTACCGCCATTGCCGCCAGCACGGCCGCGCAGCTGCCGCTGCACAAGATCAGCCAGCGCTATTTTTTCGAGACCGACATGCTGTTCCGCCTGAACACGGTGCGCGCGGTGGTTCTGGATATCCCCATCGATTCGCGCTACGAGGACGAGGTCAGCAACCTCAAGATCCACAAGGTGCTGACCGAGTTCATGGCCGGCCACCTGCGCAATTTCTGCAAGCGCATTTTCTACAACTACTACCTGCGCGGCATGTCCGTGGCTTCGCTGGAGCTGCCGCTGGGCCTGCTGCTCATCACCTGGGGCACCGTGTTTGGCCTGTTCCACTGGGTCCAGTCCATCGTCTCCAATGTCGCCACCACCGCGGGCACCGTCATGGTCAGCGCGCTGCCCATCATCCTGGGCGTGCAACTGGTGCTGGCCTTTATCGCGTTCGATGTGGCGTCCGAGCCCACGCAATCGCACCGCCACGACGGCGAAGGCCTGGGCCGATAAGCACTGCCCTGCCCGCTACCGCGATCACTCAGCAACAGGCATAAAAAACGCAGGGTGCAGGCCCTGCGGCCCGCATCCCTGCGTTATTGGTTGCTGAGGCGGTGCGCGTTTAACGCTTTTGCAGCGCCACTTGCACCGTGTTGGCCACGTTGTCGGCGGTAAAGCCAAAGTGCTCGAACAGCACGCCAGCGGGGGCCGATTCGCCGTAGGAATCAATACCCACCACGGCCGCGCAGCCGTACTTCCACCAGAAGTCGGTCACACCCATCTCGACGGCCACGCGTGGCAGGCCAGCGGGCAACACGCTGCGCTTGTAGGCCACATCTTCGCGGTCGAAGGTGGTCGTGCTGGGCATCGAGACCACGCGCACAGCAATCTTGCGCTCGGCCAGAAGGCGCTGGGCCTTCAAGGCCAGCTGCACTTCCGAGCCGGTGGCGATGATCACGGCTTGCGCCTTCTTGTTCAGGCCGATATCCGAGGGCTCGGACAGCACATAGGCGCCGCGGCTGATGTTGCCGATCGCGTCGCCATTCTTGGGCGCATAAGGCAGGTTCTGGCGCGACAGCAGCAGCGCGGTGGGTTTGTTGCGGTTGGTCAGTGCCACGCTCCAGGCCACGGTGGTCTCTGCCGTATCAGCCGGGCGCCACACATCCAGGTTGGGGATCAGGCGCAGGCTGGCGGCGTGCTCGATCGACTGGTGGGTGGGGCCGTCTTCGCCCAGACCGATGGAGTCGTGGGTGAACACATGCACCACGCGGCGCTTCATCAGCGCTGCCATGCGGATGGCATTGCGGCTGTAGTCGCTGAAGGTCAGGAAGGTGCCACCGTAGGGGATGAAGCCGCCATGCAGCGCCACGCCATTCATGATGGCGGCCATGCCGAACTCGCGCACACCGTAGTTGATGTGGCGGCCGATCTTGCCGTCTTCGGTCTTGACCACGGCGCCGCTGTCGTCCACGCGGAAAGCGGGGGTCGACTTGGTGTTGGTCAGGTTGGAGCCGGTCAGGTCGGCCGAGCCGCCCAGCAGCTCAGGCATGGCAGCGGTAAAGGCTTCCAGCGCCAGCTGGCTGGCCTTGCGGCTGGCCACGGTCTCGCCCTGGGTGTGGGCCTGGGCCACGGCTTCCACGGCCACTTGGGCAAACTGCTTGGGCAGGTCGCCGGCCATGCGGCGCTTCAGTTCTGCGGCCAGCTCAGGGAAGGCCTTGGCATATTCGGCAAACTGCGCATCCCAGGTGGATTCGGCCTTGGCGCCAAAGGTCTTGTGGTCCCAGGCTTCGTAGACATCGGCCGGGATCTCGAACGGGGCCGAGCTCCAGCCCAGCGCGGCGCGGGTCAGGCCGATTTCTTCAGCGCCCAATGGCTCGCCGTGGGCCTTGCTGGTGTCCTGGCGGTTGGGGCTGCCCTTGCCGATGGAGGTCTTGCAGATGATGAACGTGGGCTTGTCTTCCACCTTCTTGGCCTTGGCAATCGCGTCGCTCACGGCCTTGGGGTCGTGGCCGTCGATCGGGCCGATGACGTTCCAGCCGTAGGCTTCAAAACGCTGGGCGCTGTTGTCCACAAACCAGGGCTGCACCTTGCCGTCGATCGAGATGCCGTTGTCGTCGTACAGCGCGATCAGCTTGTTGAGCTTCCAGGCGCCAGCCAGCGCGCAGGCTTCGTGGCTGATGCCTTCCATCAGGCAGCCATCGCCCAGGAACACATAGGTGTGGTGGTCCACCACATCGTGGCCGGGGCGGTTGAACTCAGCGGCCAGCAGCTTTTCTGCCAGCGCAAAGCCCACGGCATTGGTCACGCCCTGGCCCAGCGGGCCGGTGGTCGTCTCCACACCGGGGGTGATGTCCACTTCGGGGTGGCCCGGGGTCTTGCTGTGCAGCTGGCGGAAGTTCTTCAGCTCGCTGACCGGCAGGTCGTAGCCGGTCAGGTGCAGCAGCGCGTAAATCAGCATCGAGCCGTGGCCGTTCGACAGGATGAAACGGTCGCGGTTGATCCACTGGGGATTGAGCGGGTTGTGCTTGAGGTGCTTGCTCCACAAGGCCACTGCCATATCGGCCATGCCCATTGGCGCACCGGGGTGGCCGGAATTGGCTTGTTGAACGGCATCCATTGCGAGTGCGCGGATCGCATTCGCCATATTCTGATTGTTGACCATGGGAGTGGAGGAAGAAAAAAGCGACAAAGGCCGCATTTTAGCGGGCTGCCGTCTCACGCGTCCGGCATGGCAGTCTTGGCCTACGGCGGCGCAGGGCCACCGCCTACCCCAAGGGCTTGGGCAAACACTGACAATACGCAAGCTATCGCCAATAAAATTCTATTAATATAATTTATACCGACTATCGTTTGTCAGCTACCGCTTGAAAGGATTGACCATGCAACGCACCCTCTCCACCACCGCTCTGGCCTTGACGCTCGCCCTGGCATCGCTGAGTGGCAGCGCCCTGGCCAGCACCGCCGACAAGATCGCTGCCGTGCAAGCGGCCCGCTTCGACCTGGCCCAAGCCATCCAGAGCGCGCAGAGCCAGCATGGCCTCAAGGTGCTCAAGGCCGAGATCGATACCAAGAAAAAGCAGCCCATCTACGAAGTCAGCGGCATCAACGCCCAGGGCCGTGAGATCAAGCTCAAGTTCAGCGCGCTGGACGCCGCCAAGGTCATGGAAAACAAGGACGATGGCGCCGCCGAGAAAAAGGACACCGACCGCCTGGCTGCCGCCAAGATCGGCATCAACGACGCCATTGCCACCGCCTTGAAGCACACCCCCGGCAAGGCCATTGACGTGGACCTGGACGACCACCTGGGCGTGCTGACCTATGACGTCAAGATCCTCAACGCGGCCAATACCGAGGTGGAAGTGCGCGTCAACGCGGTTGAAGGCAATATCCACCAATAAACGGCTTTAAAAGCAAGACGCCAAGGCCAGCTCCCGTGCTGGCCTTTTTTGCGTCCGGGGTTTGGACTCAGACCAAAGCTTGCGCCATGTACTGCGCATCCTCGCCATAGCTCAGCAAGGCCTCACGCTCCTGTGCCGACCAGGGCAGCAGCGCTGCATAGCCTTTGCGCTGCCAATACGGCTGCGAGCCCATCACCGACACCAGCGCCGAGTAACGCAGCCCATCGGCCTGCGCTTGTTGCAGCATCGCCTGCAGCAGCGCGGAGGCCAGGCCCTCGCCGGCCCGCTCGGGCGCGACGGCCATGTCATGCAGGTACAGCGTGTCGGCTGCCGATGCACAGGCAAAGCCGCCATGCAGCGGTGTTACCTTGCCCAACACGGAGCGGTAGGCCGCCAGATAGGCCAGCACCTGGCCTTGCTGCACGGCCACCAGCGAGCACTGCACAGGGCTGGCCAGCCGCGCTGCATACAGCGCGGCACTCTCCATAAAGTCCGCGCCATAGCAGGCCAGCTGCACCTGCATCAGGCCATCGAGGTGCTGCGCGGTCAGGGGTTCAAGGGACCAAAGGGGCTGGTCGTTGGAATGAAAACGCATCGGCCCATTGTCGGCGATGCGGCAGCCATCACATCAGGCCAAGGGCGCCAGTGGCTGGGCGGTCGATGCCGGCACCGCCGTGCGCGCCGCATTCATCACCATCGACAGCAGGCTGTAGTAGCCATTGATGCCGATCAGGTCCATCACGCCCTGGTCGCCCAACAGCTGCTGGGCCCGCGCCCAGGTGGCATCGCTCACCTGGCGCTGCTGGTGCAGCTCGATGCAGAAGTCATGCACAACGGCCTCATCCTCAGGCATCGCATCGGGGCGGCGGCCTTGGGCCACGGCGTCCACAGTGGCCTGGCTCAGGCCTTCGCGCAGCGCAATGGGCGCATGGATGGCCCATTCCACCTGCTGCGTCCACTGGCGGGCCGTGACCAGGATGGCCAGCTCGGTCAGGCGCAGGCCGATGGCGCTGCGGTAGCGCAGGTACTCGCCCAGGCGCTGGGTGTGGTCCATCAGCTCGGGGCTGCGCAGCAAAGGCACAAAGGGCGATATCAGCGCGCCGCGCGGGCCATCGATGATGGGCTGGGCATAGCGGCGCTGCTCTTCGCTCCAGGTCTCGGGGGGCAAGGGCGGCATGCGGTCCTGGAAGGGCGTCATCGGGCAGGTTCTTTCAGATCGTTTCGGGGGCGTGTTCAGGCGGCTACCGGTTGCTGGGCCAGCACTTTGTCGATGGCATCGCCCAGGCGCTCGACCACCTGGTCCAGCTCGGCCTCGCCGCTGATAAAGGGCGGCGCCAGCAGCACATGGTCGCCATGCAGGCCGTCGATCGTGCCACCCATCGGGTAGCACAGCAAGCCATGGGCCATCGCCTGCGCCTTGACCTTGGCATGCAGCTTGAACGCCGGGTCAAACGTCGCCTTGCTGCTGCGGTCCTGCACCAGCTCCACGCCCCAGAACAGGCCCCGGCCCCGGATATCACCGACATGCGGGTGCTCGTCAAAACGCGCATGCAGCTGCTTTTGCAGATAGGCGCCGCGTGCCAGCACCTGGGGCAGCAACTGGTCGCGCTGTATCACCTGCTGCACCGCCAGCGCAGCGGCCGCCGCCATCGCATGGCCGATATAGGTGTGGCCATGCTGGAACAGGCCACTGCCGCGCCGCATCGCCTCCACAATCTTGCGCTGGGCCAGCACCGCGCCAATCGGCTGGTAGCCGCCGCCCAGGCCTTTGGCAATGGTCATCAGATCGGGGCTGATGCCCTCTTGCTCGACCGCATGCAAGCTGCCGGTGCGGCCCATGCCGCACATCACCTCGTCGGCAATCAGCAAGATGCCATAGCGGTCGCACAGCGCGCGCAGGCCTTGCCAGTAGCCGGCAGGGGCGGCCACCGCGCCCAGGGTCGCACCCACCACGGGCTCGGCGACAAAGGCGATCACCTTGTCCGGGCCCAGCTCTTGGAACTTGGCATCGATCTCGGCCAGCAAACGCGCCACATAGGCGGGCTGGCTCTCGCCGTCCAGGCGGTCGCGGTATTCATAGGCGGGGGCCACGCGCCCCACGTCCATCAGGATGGGGGCAAACTGCTTGCGGCGCCATTCATTGCCGCCCACGGCCAAGGCACCCAAGGTGTTGCCGTGGTAGCTTTGGCGGCGCGCGACAAAGTGCGTGCGCTCGGGCTGGCCGATCTCGACAAAATACTGGCGCGCCATTTTCAGCGCGGCCTCGACCGCCTCGGAGCCGCCGGAGACAAAGTAGACATCGGTCATGCCCGCTGGCGCATGCGCGACCAGGTGGTCGGCCAGCGCCTCTTGCACCTCGGTGGTGAAAAAGCTGGTGTGGGCATAGGCCAGCTGGTCGAGCTGGCGGTGCATCGCTGCCAGCACATCCGGGTGGGCATGGCCCAGGCACGACACGGCTGCCCCGCCACTGGCATCCAGGTAGGCCTTACCGGCCTGGTCAAACAATTCCACGCCTTTGCCGCCGACCGCAACAAGAGGAACCTGGGCCAGAGAACGATGGATGACATGGCTCATGCGAGCACTCCTTGACAATGCGTCACCAGCCCTGCGCCGGCAGCGATACGCACAGTATAAGGATCATTTGTAATTTTTCAATATATTAATGGATCATTTGCTCCATTTCCACCTATTTCTGTCCCCAGGCTTCCCCTTCCCTCCCTGTCGCTATCCGTTCAACGCAAGCCGCCTACATAGCGCTTGGCCGAGGCCACCAGCCCCTGCGGTGCAGCCGGATCGCTGGCAGGGGCCGGCGCCGCCGGGGCGGGTGCGCCCGGCAGGCTGGCCGCAAAGCGCTGCGCCAGGCGCTCCAGCTCCGCATCCTGGTTGGCCAGCGCATGGCTCAGCGCAAAGCGCGCCATCGCCTGGCCGTAGGCGGTATCGCTGGCCATCCACTCGGTATCGGTCACCCGGCCCGTCTTGCGGCGCAGCGCCACATGCAAATGCGCGGCGATGGCCAGGCGTTCACTGTCGTTCATACAAGCTCCTCCATGGCAGAACCTGAGGGGCAGGCGGCAGGCACAGAGCGCTGCAGCCTGGTGGCCCGGCGGCACCCGGTGGCGCCGGGCCTATCACGCTAGTTTTGGCTTTCCTGGTGCAGGCTGATATCCAGCCCATCGATCTCCTGCTGCGCCGTCACCCGCAAAGGCAGAACCACGCGGATAACGGTCAGCAAAATGGCAGTGCCCGCCGCGCTGTAAATAGCCACGGCCGCCACGGCCACCAGCTGGTTGAGAACCGTGGCATCCACGCCGGCAATGGCGCGGTCGGCAAACAAGGCGGTGAGCAGCGAGCCGGCAATGCCGCCCACGCCGTGCACGCCAAACACATCGAGCGAGTCGTCCACACCCAGGCGGCGCTTGAGCCAGGTGGCGCCCCAAAAGCAGGCTACGCCAGCCATCAGGCCGATGGCGACTGCGCCGCCCACCTGTACAAAACCGGCCGCCGGTGTGATGGCCACCAGACCGCCAATCAGGCCCGAGAGCACGCCCAGCAAGGTGGGCGCGCCGCGCACCCACCACTCGACCAGCATCCAGGACAGCGCGCCGGCAGCAGCGGCCACCATGGTCACCAGCATCGCCAGCGCCGCACGGCCATCGGCCGACAGGGCAGAGCCCGCGTTAAAGCCAAACCAGCCAATCAGCAGCAGCGCGGCACCCATCGCCGTCCAGCCCAGGCTGTGCGGCTCAAAGGCCTGGCGGCCATAGCCCTGGCGCCGGCCCAGCATGGCCGCGCAGACGAGGGCCGAGACGCCCGCATTGACGTGCACCACCGCGCCACCGGCAAAGTCCAGCGCGCCCAGCTTGTTGAGCCAGCCATCGCTCTCCCAGACCCAGTGGGCGACCGGCGCATAGACCAGCACGCTCCACAGCGCCGAGAACAGCAGCAGCGCCGAAAAGCGCATGCGCTCGACCACGGCGCCAATGATCAAGGTGGTGGTGATGACGGCAAAGGCCATCTGGAACAGCGCATAGAGCGACTCGGGCAGATGGGGCGCCAGGTGGCTGACCGACACGGTGCCCGCTGCCGCATCCAGGCGCATCGATGAGAACCAGGCCCGGTCCAGCCCGCCCAGCCAGGCCGTGGACTTGCTGAAGGCCAGCGAGTAGCCCAGCGCAAACCAGGTGAGTGACACCACCGCCGCCACCGCAAACACGGCCACCACCGTGTTGACCACGTTCTTGCGCCGCACCAACCCGGCATAGAAGAGCGCAATGCCCGGCAGTGTCATCAGCAACACCAGCACCGTAGAGACCAAGAGCCAGGCCGTATCGGCCTTGTCAATCGCAGCCATCTGCACCATTTGCATGCCATCCCCTTTTTACGTTGTCATCCATTGCGGGTTTGTTTCAAAAGGTAGCAGTTTCTATGCCATGGAACGGGAAAGCGCCTGGATACGCGGTCTGCGGGCATGCGCAGGGGTGGCCAGGCCGCCGGCCCATGCCCGATCGCACCACATCGGTGCCATGGGCCTTGGAGCAGCCACCAACGGAAAACCGGCGCATGCATCGCTGCAGGCGCCGGTTCTGTCTGAGTGGACTACAACGGGATTCAGTCCGCCGCCAGTACCTTGCCCGGGTTCATCAGCCCCAGCGGATCGAGCGCCTGCTTGATCGCCCGCATGGCGGCCAGCTCCTGCGGCGTGCGGCTAAAGCCCAGGTAGGGCATCTTGTGCAGGCCAATGCCATGCTCGGCCGAGACGCTGCCCTGGAACTGCTGCACCAGGCCGTACAGCACGGCCTCCAGCGCCTCGTCCTCGCCGCCAATGGTTTGGCTGTCGGTGGTCACATGCAGGTTGCCGTCGCCCACATGGCCAAAGAACAGGCTGTGGTGGCCAGGCCAGCGCGCATCAAAGGCGGCGCGGCAGGCCGCAGCAAAGCGGCCAATATCCACCTGGGGCAGGCTGACGTCAAAGTTCACCGGCGGGTGCATGTGCGCCGTCATCTCGGCGGGCGCCTCGCGCAGCTTCCACAGGCTTTTGGCCTGCTCGCTCGACTGCGCAATCACTGCATCCACCACCTCGCCAGCTTCCATGGCCTCGCCCAAGGCCTCTTCCACCGCAGCGCGCAGCGCAGCCTCGTCCTTGCCATCCACATCGATCAGCGCCTGCAGCGGGTGCTGCTGGTCAAAGGCCGGCTGCAGCTTTTGCCACTGGATGGAGGTCTGCACAAAGTCGCTCCACATCAGCTCGAACGCGGCCACGCTGTTGCCAAAACGGGCCTGCATGCGCGCCAGCACCGCCAGCGCCTCGTCAAAGCCCGGCAGCGCCACCATGCAGGTGGCCTTGGCCTGCGGGGCGGGCCGCAGGCGCAGCAGCACGCGGGTGATGATGCCCAAGGTGCCTTCGGCACCGATAAAGAACTGCTTGAGGTCGTAGCCGGTGTTGTTCTTCAGCATGGGGCGCAGCATCGGCAGCACCGTGCCATCTGCCAGCACCACCTCCAGCCCCAGCACCTGCTCGCGCATCATGCCGTTTTGCAGCACGCCGTTGCCGCCCGCATTGGTCGAGACATTGCCGCCAATCTGGCAGCTGCCGCGCGCGCCCAGGTCCACGCCAAACACCCAGCCCGCCGCCACGGCCGCTTCCTGCACCGCCTGCAGGGTGACGCCGGCCTGCACCGTCATCAGGCCGGTGCGTGCATTCACGTCCTCGATCTGCTGCATGCGGTCCAAAGCCACCGCCACGCCCTGGGCCACTGGCACGGCCGCGCCGGCCAGGCCGGTCAGCCCGCCCTGGGGCACCACGGGCACCCGGTGGGCATGGCAGATGCGCAGCAAGGCGCTGACCTCTTCGGTGCTGCGCGGGCGCAGCAGCGCCCGCGGCGGCACCGGCGGGGTTCCGCTCCAGTCGGTCCAGTACTTCTCGGGGATGGCGCCCGCGCCGCGCGAAAAGCCGTTGGGGCCCAGCGCTTGCTCAAGATCGGTCCAGAAAGCCGCCGCAGGAGCGGCTGCCGCGTTGTCGGTGCGAGAGGTAGTCATAGACCGCTATTGTCGGGCGGTTTGCCTGACAGGCGCGGCCCGCCAGCAGCAAAACCTGCTGGGCCACTACAGCAAAAAACGGCATCCCAGGCCTGCCGTGCAAGCCCTGGATACCGTTTGCGGAGGCGTCGGAATCAGCGTGCCGATTGCTGCACGTAAGACAGCAAGGTCTCCACCATGCGGCGCACATGGGGCTGCACCTTGGCGGCCACGGCCGGCAGGTAGTCAAAGGGCATGTGCTCCTGCATATAGCTGCTCTGCGTCATCTCCAGCTGGATGGCATGCACGTTCAGCGCCGGCTGGCCATAGTGGCGCGTGATGTAGCCGCCCTGGAAGCGGCCATTGAGCACGCTGGTAAAACCGTCAGCCTCACCTTTGCGGGCCTCGGCCAGCAGCGCCTCGCCCAGGCCTTCGCCGCAGCTGGCGCCCTTGTTGGTGCCCAGGTTCAGATCGGGCAGCTTGCCGTCAAAAAAGCGCGGTAGCACCGACTGGATCGAATGCGCATCCCACAGGCCTGCTGCGCCATGCTGGGCCTTGATGCGGGCCAGCTCAGCGGCCAGCTGGTCGTGGTAGGGCTTCCAGACCTGGTCGCGGCGCTGGGCAATCTCGGCGTCATCGGGCTGCAGCGCGGCGCTTTGGTAGACGGGGGTGTCGGCAAAGGTGTCGACCGGGCACAGGCCCGTCACGCTCTGGCCGGGGTAGAGGCTGGCGCCATCGGGGGGGCGGTTCATGTCCACCACCAGGCGCGAATGCGTGGCCACCAGGGTCGAGGCCCCGATCTCCTGCGCAAAGGCGTAGAGCAGCGGCAGGTGCCAGTCGGTGTCGTGCACCTCGCGCGCCTCGGGCGTAAAGCGCTCGGCCAGCGCGGGCGGCACATAGGTGCCCACATGGGGGAAGGAGATCAGCAGCGGCGCCGTGCCTTGGCGGAATTCAAACGCTGCGCGGTCGGTTTCAAAATGCATGGATCACGTCTCCTGAAGAAGTTCGCTGCGCGCGGCGACAAAGCCGCGCTGCGCGCTGTGGTGCAACCGGTGGCGGCCGTCGGCCACGCGGCACTGGCCGCCCACCCAGACACTGGCCACCGCACTGCTGCGGCTGCTGGCAAACACATGGGCATCGAGCTGCTCGGCAGCGGGCAGCCCGGCCAGCGCCAGGTGCTGGCCATCGAGCACCACAAAATCGGCCTGCTGGCCCACGGCCAGGCCGGCCACTGCGCGGCCACTGGCCTGCGCGCCGCCCTGCACCGCTGCCAACAGCATATGGCTGCCCACATGGGGCTGCTGGGCACTGGCCGCCACATTGCGCTGCTGCGATTGCAGGCGCTGGCTGTACTCCAGCATCATCAGCTCTTCGGCGGCGTTCACGCCGATGTGGCTGTCCGAGCCAATGCCCCAGCGGCCGGCACCGGCCTGCCAGCGCGGCAGGTCAAAGATGCCGTCGCCCAGGTTGGCTTCCGTCAGCGGGCACAGGCCCGCCACCGCCTGCGAGGCGGCTGCGGCTGCGTATTCGGCCGCATCCATGTGCGTGGCATGCACCAGGCACCAGCGCGCGTCCACCGGCATATGGTCCAGCAGCCAGGCCACCGGGCGCTGGCCGCTCCAGGCGACGCAGGCGTTGACCTCAGCCATCTGCTCGGCAATGTGGATGTGTACGGGCGCCTGGGCGCTCAGCGCATGCAGGCCCTGCACGGCCTCTTGCAAGGCCTCGGGCGCCACCGCGCGCAGCGAGTGCGGCGCCAGGCCCAGCGCCGCGCCCTGGGCGGCGCAGGCGGGGGCCAAGGTCTCCAGCAGGCGCAGCATGTTGTCGGTGCTGCGGATAAAACGCTTTTGGCCGTCATTGGGTGCCTGGCCGCCAAAGCCGCTGTTCTGGTAGAGCACCGGCAGCAAGGTGATGCCGATGCCCGCTGTCTGCGCGGCACGCAGCAGCGCCAGGCTCAGCTCGCCATCGGGGGCGTAGGCCTGGCCATCGGGCTGGTGGTGCAGGTAGTGGAACTCGCAGACGCTGGTGTAGCCTGCTTCGAGCATCTCGATGTAGAGCCAGGTGGCAATCGCCTCCAGGTGCTGGGGCCCCAGGCGCGCGGCAAAGCGGTACATCAGGTTGCGCCAGCTCCAAAAGCTGTCCTGCGCCTGGCCGCGGAACTCCGAGAGCCCGGCAAAGCCGCGCTGGAACGCATGCGAATGCAGGTTGGGCATGCCCGGCAGCACCGGTCCGCCGGCCTGCGCCACACCCGCGCAGCGGGCCGCATCCACTCCCGTTTCGATGGAGCTGAAGAGGCCTTGCGCATCCCAGCGCAGCAGCACGTTCTGCGCCCAGCCCGTGGGCAGCAAGGCCTGGGCGGCAAACAGTTGGTTATGGGTATTCATCGCATCAGACACCGGCTGCTACCTCCTGCAGCGCGACAGCGATCAACAGGGCGTCGTCGCTGCTCGCTTCCAGCTGCAGCGGCTGGCCGGGCGCAGCGGTCCAGTACAGGCCATCTTCGCCACCGGCCACCAGCGCAGCGGCTTGCGCAGGCAGGCGCCAGCTGCCAGCCCGCGCCAGCAGCAGGCCCTGGGCACTGCCCAGCTGCAGGCTGCCACCCCGGTGGATCGTCACCTGCGCCTGCACGCGGCCGCGCCGGGTCATCACATTCAAATCCTGCGAGGCGCCGCCCAGCAGCTGGCAGTCCAGCGCCACATCGCCCGAGAACGCAAAGGGCTGCAGGCAGTGCTGCAACAAATGGTCCACGCTGCCATCGGCAGCCTGCAAATGCACGCCATCACCACCCAGCAAGGTGATGATGCGGTCCACCCCAGCAAAGGCCGAGAACGGCCCACTGCTGGCGATCTGCGCAATGCTGATGCGCCAGGCAAAACTGTCGATGCTGGCGCCAGGCGGCCAGCACAGCACCTCTTGCGTCGTGCCGCCGCCGTTCTTCCATGGCGCGGCGGGCAGCGCGCTGCTGCTGAAAAATTGCATGCTCATCCCTGCCCGTTTATTGCTTTGTCAACACGGCCTGCAAAAAGCTGCGTGTGCGCTCCTTGGTCGGGTTGCTGAAGATGGTCTGCGGGTCACCGGCTTCGATGATGCCGCCGCCATCCATGACGACGACCACATCGGCCACTTCCTTGGCAAAGCCCATTTCATGGGTGACCACCATCATGGTCATGCCTTCGGCGGCCAGCATCTTCATCACCTGCAGCACCTCGCCCACCAGCTCGGGGTCGAGCGCCGAGGTCGGCTCGTCAAACAGCATCACCTTGGGCCGCATGGCCAGCGCGCGCGCAATCGCCACGCGCTGCTTCTGCCCGCCCGAGAGGCTGCCGGGCATCGCATCGGCCTTGTGGCCCAGGCCCACTTTTTTCAGCAGGTCATGCGCCAGCGCATCGGCATCCTTGCGGCTCAGGCCGTGGAGCTTGCGCGGGCCCAGCGTCACGTTGTCCAGCACCGACAGGTGCGGAAACAGGTTGAAGGACTGGAACACCATGCCCACCTCTTCGCGCAGCGCATTGAGGGCTTTTTCGGGCAGCATCTGGCCGTCCTGCACCAGGGTGCGGCCACAGATGTCGATGCGGCCGCCCTGCGGGGCTTCGAGCCCATTGCAGCAGCGCAGGAACGTGCTCTTGCCCGAGCCGCTGGGGCCGATGACGACCACCACCTGCTGGGGCTGCACATCGAAGTCGATGCCATCGAGCACCACATGCGTGCCAAAGGCCTTGCGCAGGCCACGGATGCGGATCATGGATTCGGAAAGTTGGGGAGCTGCGGTCATTGCACCATGCCTCCAGCGCGCAGGCGCTTTTCAAAATGGCGCAGGGCCAGGGTGGTCACGCCGGTCAATACAAAATAAATCACGGCAATCGCCAAATACACTTCCAGCGAGCGGTAGGAGACGCTGATGATCTTCTGGCCCTGGTGCATCACATCATGGATGGTCAGCAGCGAGACCAGCGCCGAGTTCTTGATCAGCGCGATGAACTCATTGCCCAGTGGCGGAATCATGCGCACGATGGCCTGGGGCAGGATCACCGAGAGCATGGCCTGGCCCGACGACATGCCGATGGAGCGCGCCGCCTCCATCTGGCCGCGGTCGATGGACTGGATGGCGCCGCGCACCACTTCGGACACATAGGCGCCCGAGTAGATGCCCAGGCCCAGCACGCCGCAGGCAAAGGCCGGCAGCATGATGCCAAACTGCGGCAGCCCGAAGAACAGAATGAACAGCTGCACCAGAAGCGGCGTGCCCCGGATGGCGGCCACATAGGCCGTGCAGATGCCGTAGATGATCCTGTTCTTGGGGTTGAGCCGGCCAATGCCGATCAGCAGACCCATCACGCAGCCCAGCACCAGCGCAGCGGCCGTGATCTCCACCGTCACCGCTGCACCGCGCAGCAGATCGGGCCACCCTGCCCAGACGGGCGAAAAATCCAAATCCATAGTCAATCCTGTCGTCTCAGATCAGCGCACTGCCTGGGCAGCGCGCTGCGGCACCCTTGCCAATTACTTGCTGCTGGGGAACCACTTGTCCACGATGGCCTTGTAGCCACCGTCGGCCTTGAGCTGCTCGAGCGCCTTGTTCACGGCGGTGGTCAACTCAGGCGTGTCCTTGCGGATGGCCATGCCGTATTCCTCGGTGGTGATCTGCTCGGCCAGCACCTTCATGCCGCCGCGCGTGCGGTTGTACTGGAACGCAGCGGGCTTGCCGGTCACGGCGGCATCGGCGCGGCCAATGTCGACCAGGTTGAACATTTCCTGGTTCTTTTCGACCTCAACGCGCTGCACCTTGGGGAAGTGCTCGGTGAGGTAACCCACCGACTTGGTGCCCACCTGCACCGAGACCTTCTTGCCGTCCAGATCGCTCAGCTTGGTGATGGGGCTGCCTTCCTTGACCATGGCCACCAGGCCACCGGCGTAGTAAGGCTGGGTGAAGTCCACCACCTTCTTGCGCTCATCGGTGATGTAGATGGCAGAGACGGCCATGTCGTAGCGCTTGGCGATCAGACCGGGCACCAGGCCCTTGAAGTCGATATCGACCCATTCGACCTTCTTGCCCAGCTTGGCCGCCACGGCCTCGACGAGTTCGACATCAAAACCGGTCTTCTTGCCGTTTTCGACAAATTCCATCGGCGGGAAAGTGGCATCGGTGGCCACGCGCAGCACATTGTTCTGGGCAAAGGCAGCGCCTGCACCACAGGCCAGGGCGATCAAAGAGGTCTTCAAGACCAGGCGACGGAAGTTCATGGGAGAGTCCTTTTTCAATTCAAGTACCAAGCAAAATCGCAATGTCATCCAGCCAGACTGCGGGAGATGCGGGCCGCTGCTGCCAAGGTCGCCTGCACCAGCTGGGCTTGCTGGTGCTGCACGCGCTGCTGCGGGGCCATCAGGCTGAGCGCAGCGACCGCGCGGCGGCCGCTGGCAAACACCGGCACGCTGCAACCCCAGACACCGGCGTCGACCTGGCCCACCGTGGTGATGTAGCCCTGTGTGCGCAGCTCCTGCAGCTCGGCAGCGGCCTCGGCGCGAGCGGGGGTGCCTTCGCCGTAGTGCTGGTTGAGCAGCGCTTCGCGTTGCACGGCGGGCAGGTAGGCCAGCACGCACTTGGCAGAAGCCCCCACCTTCAGCGGCACGCTGCTGCCCTTGTCGAACGAGCAGCGCAGCGACAGCGGGCTTTCCACCATGTCCAGGCAGACGGCCTGGCCATTGGCCGCTACCAAGAGGCCTGCGCTCTCCTGGGTCTGCTGCGACAGCTGCACCAGCACAGGGCGGGCCACATGCACCAAATGGGAGCCATCGTCAAAGCCACGCGCCAGCTGCAGGCCCAGCGGCCCGGGCGCATACAGCGCGCCACTGTCGGCCACAAAGCCAAAGCGCTTGAGGCGCGCGAGCTGCCGGTACAGGCTGCTGCGGGGCAAGCCGGTGCCCTGCATCAGCTCGCTGGCCGACAGCGGCCGCCCGGCGCAGGCCAATACCGCCAGCACCTGCAGCACCCGGTCGGCCGCCGACACCTCGGAACCCGGGGTATCCGCTGCCGTGCGCTCGCTGACCAACAACTCTGTAGCATCCATTCGCAATTCCCATTCTTCGGGACTAATGACAACAAGGATCTTGCAAGATCAATGCCAGAATTGTCGATTTGCTCTCTGTATTGCACCCTAGCGCAAACCCTAGGTCGGAATTGAATGGCCCATTCAATTCCCATTTATTGGGAATTTGAAATGTAAAAACACCGGCGTGGTGCGGCGCTTGGCGCGCAGGCCAGCGCCGCCGCACCCGTGCAGGGCGGGGTGGACGGGAGAGAGAGAGGGGAGTGTTTGGGCGGGCCCGTGGTGGGGGCGCCGCTCCATCAGCGTTGAGTCAACGCTTCGTCAGCGCACAGGCTGCGGTCAAAGTGCTGCCAGATAGCCCAAAGCCGCGAGCGGCGCCGTCTCGGCGCGCAAAACACGCGGGCCCAAGGTCACCGGTGCAAAGCCGTTGCCGCGCGCCAGCGCTTCTTCGGCGGGCGACAGGCCGCCTTCGGGGCCAGAGAGGAAGACGAGGGGCTGGGCGCCCGCCTGCTGTACCACCTGGGCCAGCGGCTGCGTGCCGTCTGCCAGCGACAGCACCAGGCGCTGTGCATCGGCCAGGCCGCCGGCCTTGACCCATTGCGCCAGGTCCACCGGCGCATGGATGCGTGGCACCTGGTTGCGGCCGCACTGCTCGCAGGCGCTCGCGGCAATCGCTTGCCAGCGCTCCTGGCGCTTGGTGGCGCGGTCGCCCTTGAGGCGGGTGACCGAGCGCTCGGCCTCCAGCGGGGTGATGCTGGCGACGCCCAGCTCGGTCGCCTTCTCCACCAGCCATTCCATGCGCTCGCCAGCGGTAATGCCGGCCAGCAGGTGCACGGCGCGGGCCGCTTCGCGCTCGATCGCTGTGTGGCCCTCGATCTGCACGGTCACATGGCTGCGGCCCATCTGCACGATGGTGGCGTCGTATTCACCTGCGGGGCTGCCGGCTACGCCATTGAACAAGGTGATGTGTTCGCCCGGCTGCATGCGAAACACCTGCACATGGCGTGCAGCCTCGGGCGGCAGATCCAGTGCAGCGCCTACGCGCAACTCAACGGGGCAGTAAAAACGGGGCATGGTGCTGGGTCAAAGTGGATGGCAGGAAAGGGCAGAGATTGAAGCAACGAGGTTCAGCCCCGGCCCATCATCCAGCCGCCTTGCTCCTCGATGCCCTCGACCTCATGGATCAGGCGCATCAGCGGTACCAGCTCGCGGTAGCGCGAGGCCGTTGCGCGGATGTAGTGCAAAAAGCGCGGTGCATCGGCCAGGTAGCGCGGCTTGCCGTCGCGCAAGGTCAGGCGGGCAAAGATGCCAGCCACTTTCAGGTGGCGCTGGATGCCCATCCATTCGACTGCGCGGTAGAAGTCACCAAAATCGGCACCAAAGCCCGAGGGGCTGTCAGCGCCCAGCAGGCCAGCCTTGCGCGCCTTCTCCCAGTAGCGGATGGTGATGTCCACGACAAAGTCTTCTTCCCAGCTGATGAAGGCATCGCGCATCAGGCTGGCAATGTCATAGGTGATCGGGCCGTAGAGCGCATCCTGGAAATCCAGCACGCCCAGCGGCGCACCGGCGCTGGGGGGCACCATCAGGTTGCGCATCATGAAGTCACGGTGCACAAACACGCGCGGCACCGACAGGTTCTGCGCCACGATGGCGTCAAAGGCGTTTTGCAGCACGGCCTGCTGTTTGTCGCTCAGCTGCACCTGGCGGTGCTGGGCGATGTACCAGTCAGGGAACAGCTGCAGCTCGCGGCGCAGCACGGCCTCGTCATAAACGGGCAGCACGCCTTCGCGCGATGCCTTTTGCCAGTCCACCAGGATATCGACCGCCTGCATGTACCACTGGTAGGCGGCCTGGGAATCGGGCGGCTGGAGCTTTTCGATCACCGTCTGCGTGCCCAGATCGGACAGCAGCATGAAGCCGTGAGCGGCATCCCAGTCCAGCACCTGGGGGGCATTCAGGCCAGCCTCGGCCAGCAGCGCTTGCACCTTCACAAAGGGTTCACTGTTTTCCTTGTCCGGCGGCGCATCCATGATGATACGCGTGCCGCCCTGCAGGTCGTCCACCCGCAAATAGCGGCGAAAGCTCGCATCGGCAGACGCCAGGCGAACGCTCTCGGGCCGCAGACCATGGCGGGCCGCTACCGCTGCCAGCCAGGGGGCAAACTGCGCGGCGCGGGTGGCATCTGCCCACACAACTGGGGTAACGCCCTGTAAAGATTGCTTGGCGCTGTCAGGCTGGGGTGCTACAGAAGATGCAGCAATAGGGTCAGACATGGGGGAAATAGATTGGCTCATGGATAATGCAGATTCTACAAAGCCCTGCCGCCCGGCTGGGCCCCAGATCCAGATCCGTGTGCATGTATGCACCGCAGATGCACAGGCCAGTGGCTATTTCCCATGGATATTCACGCTTTAACCGATGTGGCGCCAGCCTCGCCCCGCCCTGCAGGCGCCGCCGCAGGGCTGCGCGCGCGTGCAAACACCAACACATCGCCCCGCACCTTGTCCCGCACCCCCCGTAGCTTCTCCCCCACCACCATCGCCCGGCTGTGCATGGCCATGCTCTGGGCATCGCCCGCGCTGGTACTGGCCCAGGCGCCCGCTGGCAGCGACGATGCCGGCCTGGTGCTGCGCGCCAGCCCCCGCCTGCAAGAGAGCCTGAGCTCCGAGCAGCGCGGCAAGATGCCGGTCTACCTCGAGGGCGACGAGCTCACCGGCCAGACGGCGGACATGACCACCGTCACCGGCAATGCCAGCCTGCGCCGCGCCGACACGATGATCCGCGCCGACCGCCTGCGCTTTTACGAGCCCAGCAACACCGCCTATGCCGATGGCAATGTGCACATCAACCGCGCCGGCAGCGTGTTTGACGGCACCGAGCTGCAGATGCAGCTCGATTCGAACGAGGGTTTCTTCAAGGACGCCAACTACCGCCTGCTGCCCAACAACGGCTATGGCGTGGCCTCGCGCGTGGATTTCATCGACCGCGAGCGCTCGGTCGTGCATGACGGCACCTACACCACCTGCCAGCGCGACGACGAGGCCAGCTGGCAGCCCGACTGGATCATCCGTGCTGAAAAAATCAGCATCGACAACCTTGAAGAGGTCGGTGTGGCCGAGAACGGCGTGCTCGAATTCAAGGGCGTGCCGATCATCCCCATCCCCAAGATGAGCTTTCCGCTGTCGGAAAAGCGCAAATCGGGCCTGCTGCCGCCCACGATGTCGCTCGACAGTGACAGCGGCTTCACCTACGCCCAGCCCTATTACTGGAACATTGCGCCCAACCGCGATGCGACGATCACGCCGACGGCCATGGTCAAGCGCGGCCTGGCGCTGGGCGGCGAGTTCCGCTACCTGGAGCCGACCTACAGCGGCACCCTGGCGGGCCTCTACATGCCCGGCGACCGCCTGCGCGACCGCGACCGCTGGTCCTGGCTGTGGATGCACAACGGCAGCCTGGATACGCCCATTGGCGGCCTGGGGCTGAACATCAACGCCAAGCGCGTGAGCGACTCGGACTACTGGCGCGACTTCCAGGGCAACAGCTACAAGCTCAACGAGCGCCTGCTCAACAGCGAAGCCTCGGCCAGCTGGTCGCGCGATGACCACAGCCTGCTGCTGCGCGCGCAGAAGTGGCAGACCCTGCAGGACCCGCTCTCGCCGATCGTGCCGCCGTATGACCGCATGCCCCAGCTGCAGTACCGCTACACGCCGCAGAACCTGCCGCTGGGCCTGGAAGGCTCGATCGAGGCCGATGCCACGCGCTTCCGTGCCGACACCAGCCTGCTCAACCAGCCCAATGCCGACCGGGGCTATATCCAGGCCGAGCTGAGCCGCCCCTTCATTGCGCCGCAGGGCTACATCACGCCCAAGCTGATGCTCAACACCCGGCACTACAACTTTGACAACTCGGGCCTGGCCACCGTCAGCAGCGCCAGCATCACCGTGCCCACCGTCAGCCTCGACAGCGGCCTGACCTTTGAGCGCAGCACACGCCTGTTTGGCCGCAACCTGATCCAGACGCTGGAGCCACGCGCCTTCTACACCTACACGCCCTACCGCGACCAGAGCATGATCCCGGTCTACGACACGGCGCCGTACGACTTCAGCTTTGCGACCATCTTCAGCTCGAACTCGTTCAGCGGCTATGACCGCATTGCCGACAACAACATGCTGACCGTGGGCGCCACCACGCGCTTTCTCGATGCCGAGACCGGCGCCGAGGCCGCGCGCTTTGGCATCGCCCAGCGCCTGCGCTTCTCGGACCAGCGCGTGGTCATGCCCAATGCCAGCTCGGTCGAAGAGCGCTGGTCGGACATCATGCTGGGCGCGGGCATCAACTGGACACCCAAGTGGGGCTTTGACACCACGGTGCAGTTCAACCCGGACAGCGGCCGCTCGGTGCGCTCGACCATGCAGGCGCGCTACAAGCCCGGCGACTACAAGACGCTGGCACTGGCCTACCGCTACCAGGCGCAGAACAGCGAGCAGATGGACCTGGGCTGGCAGTGGCCAGTCAATGAGATCTTTGGCTCCGGGGGCAAAAAAGCCAAGGGCGAAGGCCGCTGGTACACTGTGGGCCGCCTGAACTACAGCATGCGCGACAAGAAACTGGTGGATTCTGTGGTCGGTGTGGAATACGCCGGATGCTGCTGGAGCAGCCGCATTGTGCTGCAGCGCTTGCAGAACTCGCTGGTGCAGTCCAACACCAAGCTGCTGTTCCAGATGGAATTTACCGGCCTGACCAAACTCACCCTGGGCGCTGACCCGCTGGCCAGCATGCGCGAAAACGTGCCCGGCTACCAGTCTCTGCCCAGCGGCAACGGCGCTGCAGTACCCAGCCGTTTCAGCAATTACGATTGAAGCATTCCCTGACCATGAAACAACGCATTCTCTCTTTGAGCGTGGCCTGCAGCCTGGCTTTGCTGGCCGGTGCCAGCGCAGCGCAAGGCATGAAGGCCAGCGGCGACAGCGCATCGGCTCGCATGCGGGCCCCTGGCGCAGGCCTGGCCACGCCGACGGCCGTTCCTTCGGTGGCCATCCCGGCGGCCGCTGTTGCCCAGCGCAGCAGCAATGCCCCGCGCTCTGCGGACTTCATCGTCGCGGTCGTCAATTCCGAGCCGGTCACCAACGTCGAAGTGCAGCAGCAGTACGAACGCCTGCGCGCCCAGGCCGAGGCCAACAACATGCCCGCCGAGACCGCTCGCCGCCAGGCGCTGGAGATGCTGATCGGCCAGAAGATCCAGCTGCAGATGGCTGCCGAGCGCAACATCACGGTGGACAACTTCGCCGTGCAACAGGCCGAAGAGTCCGTCGCGCGCCAAAACAGCATGACCATGCCCGAGCTGCGCCGCCGCCTGGCCAGCGAAGGCATTCCGGAAGCGCAGTTCCGCTCCGATCTGAAAAAGCAGCTGGTGATCCAGAAGCTGCGCGAGGCCGAGGTGGACTCCAAGGTGCGCGTGAGCGACCTCGACATCGACCAGTACCTGCGCGAGCAAAAGGCCAAGGCCGGCATGGCCAGTGCCGCCACCCAGCTCAACCTGGGCCACATCCTGATCACCGTGCCGGAAAACGCCAGCGACGACCAGGTCAAGCAGCTGCAGGCCAAGGCCCAGCAGGCGGCCGACAAGATCCGCGCTGGCGAAGACTTTGGTGCCGCCGTGGCCGAGTTCTCCGATGTGCCCGACGGCAAGGGCGGCGGCGCCATGGGCCTGCGCCCGGCCGACCGCTACCCCGAGCTGTTCGTCAAGGCCACACAGTCCACCCCGCTGGGCGCCATTGCCGGCCCGGTGCGCTCGCCTGCGGGCTTCCACATCCTGAAGGTGCTGGAGAAGACCAGCGGTGAGGTGCCCGCCATCGTCACCCAAAGCCATGCCCGCCACATCCTGCTGCGCCCCGGCCCCCAACTGAGCGAAGCCCAGGCCGTGGAGCGCCTCGAAGACTACCGCCGCCGTGTACTGGCCAAGCAGGACACGTTCGAAGACCTGGCCAAGCGCTACTCGGAAGACGGTAGCGCCAAGGAAGGCGGCGACCTGGGCTGGGCCAGCCCACGCAAGTTCGTGCCGGAGTTCGAAGAAGCGCTCAACGCACTGCAGCCCGGCGAGATCAGCCAGCCCATTGCCAGCCGCTTTGGTATCCACCTGATCCAGCTGCTCGAGCGCCGCGAAGCCAAGCTCAACCAGCGCGAGCAGCGCGACATGGTGCGCTCCATCGTGCGCGAGAACAAGCTCGAGCAGGCCTTCAGCACCTGGGCGCAGGAAGCCCGTGCGCGGGCCTACGTGGAATACCGCGAGCCGCCCCAGTAACCCATCCAGCGGCCTGGGGCGCGATGACCCTGCCCGGCGCTGTGGCGCTGCGGCGGTGTCATCATCGGCCCAGGTCTGCCCACTCCAAGAGCGGTGCTTTCGCACCGCTTTGTCATTGCATGAAACACATTCCCCGCAAGCGCTTTGGCCAGAACTTTCTGACCGATCGCGCCGTCATCGACGCGATTGTCGACGCCATCCACCCGCTGCCCGGCCAGACGGTGGTGGAGATCGGCCCGGGCCTGATGGCGCTGACCCAGCCGCTGGTCGAGCGCCTGGGCAAGCTCAGCGTCATTGAGCTCGACCGCGATCTGGCCGTGCGCCTGCGCACGCACCCGCAGCTCGATGTGGTCGAGTCCGATGTGCTGAAGGTCGATTTCCGCGCCCTCGCCCAGCGCCTGGGCGTGGACAAGCTGCGCGTGGCCGGCAACCTGCCCTACAACATCTCCAGCCCCATCCTGTTTCACCTGCTCGACCAGGTCGATGTGGTCGAAGACCAGCACTTCATGCTGCAAAAAGAGGTGATCGACCGCATGGTGGCCGCACCCGCCACCTCCGACTACGGGCGCCTGACGGTCATGCTGCAGTGGCGCTATGCGATGGAGAACGTGCTCTTTGTGCCGCCCGAGAGCTTTGACCCGCCCCCCAAGGTGGACAGCGCCGTCGTGCGCATGGTCCCGCGCGCCGAGCCCGCCCAGCTCGATGCCAAGCTGCTCGAAGACCTGGTGCGCGTGGCCTTCAGCCAGCGCCGCAAGATCTTGCGCAACACCTTGGGCAAATGGCTGGAGGAAAAAGGCTACAGCGGCAACTTCGACCTGCAGCGCCGCGCCGAAGAGGTGCCGGTGGCCGAATACGAACAGGCCGCTGCCAGCCTCTCAGCAGCTTCCAAGGCGGCCTGAGCGTTGGGCCCCCGCCCATAAGCAAAACGCCCGGCGCAAGCCGGGCGTTTTTTCTGGGTCATCAGCAAGCCGATCAGAGGAAAGAGTAAAAGCAGCGAAAAGGCACCTTGCGCTCGGCCCAGTACTCGGCCGCATCGCGAAACACATCGAGCAGCTGCTCGCGCGCTTCGCGGTCAAACTTCATCGCAGTCGGGATCTGGTCCAGCACCACGACAAAGCCGGGCTGGGGGCCACTCTTGTGCAAAGGGTCGGTCAGGCAGTCGAACAGCGCGTCGAAGTTCTTGCCGTAGTGCGACGGAAAATAAAACTGCATGCCAATCAACTCGAGCACATCGGCCTTGGACAGGGCGTGCGCCAGATTGGCGTACAAAAAGTGCTGCCCCAGGTTCTGGGCTGCGTCGCGCAGGTCTTCCAACCGGTAGGCACGAATGGCCTGCACGATGTTGGGACGCACAAAACGCAGCGATGTATCTTGTACCTGACGAAGTGGAGTGTCCATCTCCGTTGCTCTTTCCATTAGCATTTTTTAAAAACCACACCCCATCCCTGGGGCTCATTGGGCATTGTTGACTTAGCACATCACTCTGCGCAAGACATCTCTTGCGGAAAAGCGACATAGGAGGAATCTGACTGGCTAATTCACAATACGCCGAAAGCTGCTGTAGTGATCCTGGGTGTAGTAGCAAGTATCGGGCATTGTGGCGACCTGACCGCCACAAATAATGCGACGCGCCCCCCGATCACGGGAGCCGGGTGTCTTGACGGTGTATTCCCGGTAGTAACCACGCGGGTGCCTGGGCAGGTTGCGTTCACGGTTACCAAATACCGAGCCGTCCTTGTCATAAGGAAAAGGGCCGCCCTCGAAGATCAATGCATAGGTTTTGCGGCCTTGTGGCGGCAATTCGGCCACAGCCACGACCGGCCCATCGAATGCGGAAAGCCCGCTGCCTCGGGCCTGAACCCCAGGCGGCAGCGCAGCCATGACCGCAGCGAGCACACCAGCCTTCACAGACGAGCGGGCCAGAAAACCCCATGCTTTGAGCATCGACAACACCTTTCAGAACTGCGGGCGCACCGAAAGTTCAGCCGGTCAGTGTGACGGATTGCCCCCCAAAATGCAAGAAGCCTGCCCAAAATTTGAGCAGGCTTCTCAGTATTTTACAGCTGCAAGCGTGGCAGACTCAAGCCAAATGCGCTGTAAATATCTTTATCAGCGCGCAAAATTCGCGTCCGCTACCGCAACAGCCGTCATGTTGACAATGCGGCGCACCGTGGCGCTGGGGGTCAAAATATGCACCGGTTGCGCGGCGCCCAGCAGAATCGGGCCAATGGCGATATTGCCGCCAGCGGCCGTTTTGAGCAGGTTGTAGCTGATATTGGCCGCATCGATGTTGGGCAGCACCAGCAGATTGGCGTTACCTACCAGCGGGCTCTCGGGCATGATGCTGGCGCGTTGCTTCTGGTCCAGCGCCACATCGCCGTGCATCTCGCCATCCACTTCCAGCCAGGGCGCCTGGATGCGCAGCAGCTCCAGCGTCTGGCGCATCTTGATGGCGCTGGGCTGGTTGCTGGAGCCAAAGTTCGAGTGCGACAGCAGCGCGGCCTTGGGCTTGATACCAAAGCGCATCATCTCCTCGGCCGCCATGATCGTGATCTCGGCGAGCTGCTCGGCCGTCGGGTCGTAGTTCACATGGGTGTCGACCAGGAAGACCTGGCGCTCGGGCAGCAGCAGGCCGTTCATGCAGGCGTAGGTCGCCGTGCCGGCGCGCTTGCCAATCACCTGGTCGATGTAGTGCAGGTGGATGGCGGTGTTGTTCCAGGTGCCGCAGATCAGGCCATCGACCTCGCCCTTGTGCAGCAGCATGCAGCCAATCAGGGTCAGGCGGCGGCGCATTTCGATCTTGGCGATCGGCACCGTCACGCCCTTGCGCTCGGCCATGCGGTGGTAGGACTGCCAGAAATCGCGGTAGCGGTCGTCATGCTCGACGTTGACCACATCGTAGTCCGTGCCTTCCTTGAGGCGCAGGCCGAACTTCTCTATGCGCTGGGCAATGATCGCCGGGCGGCCGATCAAGGTGGGGCGCGCCACACGCTCGTCCACGACGATCTGGGCCGCACGCAGGATGCGCTCTTCCTCGCCTTCGGCGTAGGCAATGCGCTTTTTCGCAGCGCGCTTGGCCGCCATGAAGATGGGCTTCATCGCGGTGCCGGAGGCGTAGACAAAGGTCTGCAGGTGCTCGCGGTAGGCATCCATGTCCTGGATCGGACGCTCGGCCACGCCGCATTCCGCTGCCGCCTGTGCCACAGCGGGCGCAATTTTCATCATCAGGCGCGGGTCAAACGGCTTGGGGATCAGGTACTCGGGGCCAAAGGACAGGTCCTGGCCGGCATAGGCATTGGCGACCTCTTCGGTCTGCTCGGCCTGGGCCAGGTCGGCAATCGCGTGCACCGTGGCGATTTCCATCTCGGTGGTGATCGTCGTCGCGCCGCAATCGAGCGCGCCCCGGAAGATATAGGGGAAGCACAGCACGTTGTTGACCTGGTTCGGGTAGTCCGAACGGCCGGTCGCCATGATGATGTCGTCGCGCACCGCCTTGGCGTCTTCGGGCGAGATCTCGGGATTGGGGTTGGCCAGCGCAAAAATGATGGGGCGCGCAGCCATGCGCTGCACCATGTCGGGCTTGAGCACGCCGCCCGCCGACAGGCCCAGGAACACATCGGCGCCGTCAATCACCTGCGACAACGTGCGCTTGTCGGTTTCTTGCGCGAAAAGCTCCTTATCTTCGTCCATCAGCTCGGTACGGCCTTTGTAGACCACGCCAACGATGTCGGTGACAATCACGTTTTCGCGCTTGAGGCCGATCTCCAGCAGCAGGTTCAGGCAGGCAAGCGCTGCAGCGCCCGCCCCCGAGGCCACCAGCTTCACTTCTTCAATCTTCTTGCCTGCGACCTTGAGCGCATTGACCATGGCCGCTGCCACAGTGATCGCGGTGCCGTGCTGGTCGTCGTGGAAGACCGGGATCTTCATGCGCTTGCGCAGTTCACGCTCCACATAGAAGCACTCGGGCGCCTTGATGTCTTCCAGATTTACGGCGCCAAAGGTGGGCTCCAGCGCGGCGATCACTTCCACCAGCTTCTGGGGGTCTTTTTCGTTGATTTCGATGTCAAAAACATCGACACCTGCAAATTTCTTGAACAGAACACCCTTGCCTTCCATCACCGGCTTGGAGGCCAGCGCGCCGATGTCGCCCAGACCCAGCACAGCCGTGCCGTTGGAGATCACGGCCACCAGGTTGCCACGGCTGGTGTACTTGAAGGCAGCTGCCGGATCCTTGACGATTTCTTCGCAAGGTGCAGCCACGCCGGGCGAATAGGCCAGCGCCAGGTCATGCTGGTTGGCCATGGGCTTGGTCGCGGCAATCGCCACCTTGCCGGGGCGGGGAAACTGGTGGTACTCCAGTGCGGACTGGCGCAGCAGCGCACGCTTGTCCACCGCAGTGGGGGTTGAATTCTTCTCAGTCATGGCGGTCTCCGGCATCACGCAGCATTCACTACGAAAAACAGCTGGAACATGCTGCCATCTGCATGCATGTCTCAACAGTATGTCCAAGGGCCCAGAACGATTTTCCCACGGCCAAATGCTGTGGATCGTATACAAGGCACTCACCATTCTAGGCGCAGGCTAAAAATCAAGTATTCCAGTCGCCGACTAGAACTATGAAAAAGATGTATAGCTTTTTCCAGTTTAGGCATACATTGCGTAAAGCCCGCCCATCTCGGCGGAAGCCAAGGTCTACAATGGCTCACGTTTGCGCTATATAGGCCCTGCAAGGCCTCATTTGTCATGGATTTAATGCTGCTGGTCGTTCTCATCCTGGGCGTGAGCTATGTGCTGCGCGCCAAGGCCCAAAAGCAGCGCATCGCCTTGCTGGCCCAATATTTGCGTAATTACGACATCGAAAAGCTGATGGAGCGCCTGGTCAGCAGCTACATGCGGGCGCTGGACGAGAAAGACAGCAACCGCCAGCAGCAAATCTGGGAGCTGCAGGCATCGGTGGAAAACAGCCTGGCCAGCCAGTTCAGCAGCTTTGCCGACACCTTGGCCAAGGCGCCCGAGCCGGCCAATGGTGCCACGTTCAAGATCAGCACCCAAAGCTTTTACTTCCCCTTCTCGCAGCTGATCGACAAGCTCCAGGGCGGCAGCAGGTCCTTTGACCTGCGCACCGCCATCCGCCTGCATGCCGATGGCATTGCACGCGTAGTGGCCAACACCGCCGGCCGCAGCCCCAAGGACCGCGCCTTTACGCTGCTGGCCGAGATGTATCTGATGCAGCACACCTGCCACTGGTACTGCAAATCCAAGGCCGTGGCCTCGGCGCGCATGCAGCTGCGCAACCAGACCACCTATGAGCAGGTTATCCAGAGCGTCTCGCCCGAGACGCGCAATGCCTATCTGGCGCTGCTGGGCGAGCGCTGATTGCCGTGATTGGCTGACACCTGGGCGCCCGGCCTGCGGCGACAATGTCGGTGTTACCAGTACCACTACAGGGAAAAGCCTATGCCAGCCATTCCAACCCGACTTGCCGCCCTGGCAGCCGTCGTTGCCACTGCCAGCCTGCTGAGCGCCTGTGACGAACGCCCCGGGCCCATGCAGCCTATCTCCGGCACGGTAGCGGCTTCGCGCCAGCCCTTGCCCGACAAGCCGCTGTTCAACGCGCCCATCACCGACAGCCACTCGGTGCTGCCACCCGCCAAGGCCGACAAACACGATCCGCTCCCCCCTGCGGTGCCACTGGCTTCTGCCGATGACCCCAAGACCTCCAACGGCGGCACCACGGCAGAAGGCGGCAGCGTGAACCCCTCGGCCGGCATGGGCGCCGTCATCACCGACAGCAAGGGCGCGCAGCACGAAGCCGATGGCAAGCCTTGACCGGTCTGCGGCGCGGGTGCCGCATCGCCAATCAGGCACCGTCCTTGCTAGCTAGCTGGCCATGACGACCTCCAACACCCACCCCGCTGCGCTGGTTCTGGAGGCGCGGCCTCTGACCGCGCACAACTTCTCGGCCTTTGGCACCGTGATTGGCCTGGCCGACCCCAGCCTGCCCAGCCAGTCCATCAACCAGGGCAATGCGCTGCGCTATGACCTGCTGCCCGATCTGCAGCTGACGGCGCAAGGCGGCTGGCCGATGCTGGCGCTGTTTCGCGCGCAGGCGCGGCAGTTTCCGCTGGCGGTGACCGAGGTCGAATGCCATGCACTGGGCAGCCAGAGCTTTGTGCCACTGGGCACCCAGCGCTTTGTCGTGGTGGTGGCCGCTGCCGGCCCCGCCCCCAAGGCTGACGACATGCAGGCCTTTGTCACCGATGGCCGCCAGGGCATCGTGCTGGCACCCGGCACCTGGCACCATGCCTTGCTCGCCGTCGAGGGCGGTGATTTCGCCGTCATCGAGCGGCGCGCCGATGCGCTGGACTGCCGCTGCGAAGCGATCAGCGCGCCGCTGCAGGTCCGCCTGCCCGCCGATCTCGCTTAATCACTTACACCGCAGCCGCCAGCTGCTGCGCAATCGCGATCAAGCTGCGGTCCGTGCCTGCCGGGCCCAGCAGCGAGATCCCCAAGGGCGCACCATCGCGGCTGGCCAGCGGCAGCGAGATCTGCGGAAAGCCCGCCAAGCCCGCCAGGCACAGCATCTGCACCGCCTGGTTGCGGTAGGCCTCCAGCGATGCCTCATCGGCGCTGCGCAGTGGCGCAATATCGGGCATGGTCGGCATCACCAGCACGCCATCGCTGCCCAGCAGATCGGCCAGATGCTGGCGGAAGCGCGCACGGAACTGCTCGGCCTCCTGCACCTGGGCATCGCTCACCTTGCTCGACCAGTCAAAACGCTCCTTCACGCCCGGGCCCAGCACCGGCGCATAGCGGCTGATAAAGGCGCCATCGGTCATCCAGGCTTCGCGCCCCTGGATAAAGCGAAAGCTCCAGTACATCGCGTCGAAGGAATCGAGCACCGCATTGCAATCCTGCGCGCTGCCCAGCAGCTGTGTGATCTGCTGCAGCGCGCCATCCCAGGCCGGGCGCACGGCGCTGTCCACCAGGCCCCAGACGTCGCTGGGCATCAACAGGCGCGGGCGGGCCGGCAGCAGCGTCGTGTCGGGCGCCAGCAGCACATCGGCCACGCGGGCAAAGGTGTGGGCATCGCGGGCCAACCAGCCGCAGGTATCCAGGCTGTGGCACAGCGCCAGGGCTGACTCCAGGCTCACCCGGCCATGCGTGGGCCGTATGCCGTACAGGCCGCAGTGGCTGGCCGGCGCACGCACCGAGCCGCCCGTGTCCGTGCCCAGCGCAAAGTCGCACAGCCGGCTCGATACCGCCGAGGCCGAGCCCGACGAGGAACCGCCGGTGATGCGCGCGGGCGCACTGCCATTGATCGGCGCGCCAAAGTGGGCGTTGTTGCCATTCATCGAGAAGGCCAGCTCATCGGTCACCGTCTTGCCCGCCAGCGCCGCGCCGGCATCGAGCAGCTTTTGCACCGTGGGCGCCGTCTGCGTCTTGATGCCGGACAGGGCCAGCAGCAGCGGGTTGCCGCCCCCCGTGGGATAGCCGGCAATATCGAACAGGTCCTTCACCCCAAAGTACAGGCCGCTGAGCGGGCCGGTGGCGGCATGGCGCACCGGCACATCGGGGTAGGGAACAAAGGCGTGGGCAGGGTCGTGCAAGGGCATGGTGAGATCCGTCCTGGGCAAAAAGATAGAAATGCAAGGGCCTTAAAACGCGCACTAGGCAGCGGCCAGCACGTTGGGGGCATAAGCTGCCGACACCGCAGTGTGCACGCAGCGCGCCATATGGCCAGGCGCCAGCGTGACCGGCTCCGGCACCGCTTGCAGGCAGGCGGCCGTGGCCAGCTTGCAGCGCGGTGCAAAGGCGCAGCCCGGCGGGATGGCGGTCAGATCGGGCGGCGCGCCAGCAATGGTCTGCAGCGGCTGGCCGCGCTCCATCGCGCCATGGGATCGGCTTTGCAGCAAGGCCATGGTGTAGGGGTGGCGCGGGCTGCGGATCAGCTGCTCGGCTGTGCCCTCTTCGACGATGCGGCCCGCGTACATCACCGCAATGCGGTCGGCCACTTCCACCGCCGCGCCAATGTCGTGGGTCACAAACACAATGCCCAGGCCCAGCTCACGCTGCAGCTCGCGCAGCAGCAACAGGATCTGGATCTGCACGGTGGCATCGAGGGCGGTGGTGGGCTCGTCGGCCAGCAGCACCTGCGGGTTGCAGGCCAGGGCCAGCGCAATCATCGCCCGCTGGCGCATGCCGCCCGACATCTCATGCGGATAGGCCTTGAGGCGCTGCTCCGGGCTGGGAATGCGCACCCGCTCGAACAGCGCCAGCGCGCGCTGCTGCGCCTCGCTCTGGCTCACGCGCTCGTGCCGGCGTATGGCTTCGACAATCTGCGCGCCCACCGGGTAGACCGGGTCCAGCGCCAGCAAGGGGTCCTGAAAAATCATCGCGCAGGTCTTGCCGCGAAAGTCGTTGAGCGCACCGCCGCGCAGCGCCAGCACATCCTGGCCGGCGACCCGGATCTGGCCCTTCATCGTGGTCTTGCGCTCGGGGTGCAGGCGCAGCAGGCTGCGCAGGGTCACGCTCTTGCCCGATCCCGATTCGCCAATCAGCGCCACCGCTTCGCCCTTGGCGACCGACAGGCTCACGCCGCTGACGGCCTGGACCACTTTCTTGCCGCTGGCAAACTGCACATTCAGGTCCTGGATCTGGACCAGGGGAGGAGAGGCTGTGTTCATCGTGGTGCTCCGGGTTCAGGCGGCCAGCGCAGCAGCGGCGGCCAGGGGGTGGCCACTGCCAGGCTCATGCACCAGGCAGCGCGCGGCATGGTGCAGCTGCACCGGGGTGACGGCCGGCGCGGCCTGGGCGCAGACCGGCGCCGCCAGGGGGCAGCGCGGGTGAAAGCGGCAACCCGTGGGCGGGTTGATGGGGTTGGGCGGGTCACCCGCCAGCGGGGCCACCAGGGTGCGGTGGCTCGGGTCCATCGACGGCACCGACGACAGCAAGGCCTTGGTGTAGGGGTGGGCCGGCGCGGCAAATAGCGCATCCGACGGGCCGATCTCGGCCACCTGGCCGAGGTACATCACCATCACCCGGTCGCTGATGTAGTGCACGACGCCCAGGTCATGGCTGATGAAGACATAGGTCAGGCCAAACTCGCGCTTCAGATCAGCCAGCAGGTTCAGCACCTGGGCCTCCACCGATTTGTCGAGCGCCGAGACCGCCTCGTCCAGGATCACCATGCGCGGCTGCAAGGCCAGCGCGCGCGCAATGTTGATGCGCTGGCGCTGGCCGCCCGAGAGCTCATGCGGGTAGCGCTCCGCAAAGCGGGCCGGCGCCAGGCCCACCCGGTCCATCAAATGGTGCGCGCGGGCGACCGCCTCCTTGCGCGAGACGCCATGCACCTGCGGGCCAAAGGCGATCGAGTCCTCGATGGTCAGGCGCGGGTTGAGCGAGGCATAGCTGTCCTGGAAAACCATCTGCACCTGGCGGCGAAACTCCTTGAGGCTCAAATCCCGCGAGCCCACCGTGCGGCCATCGAACACCAGCTCGCCGGCGGTCGGGTCCATCAGGTGCATCAACAGGCGCGCCGTGGTCGACTTGCCGCAACCGGACTCGCCCACCACGCCCAGGGTCTCGCCCTTGAGCACCTCGAAATCGACACCATCGACCGCGCGCACCAGCTTGCCTTGCTTGAGCGGGAAATGCTTGGTCAACCCGCGCACCGTCAGCAGCGGCTGGGCCGGGCCACCCACATCGGCGGCCAGGGTGGCAGCCGGGTTCAGAGAAGAAGGCTGGAGCATGGCTTACCCCTTGTTGTCCATGGCCGTGCGCAGGCCATCGGAGAGCAGATTGAAGGAGATGGAGGTGATGAAGATCATCAGCCCCGGCAAGGCCGCCACCCAGGGCTGGGTGTAGATCGCCGTGCGCAAGGTGTTGAGCATCAGGCCCCATTCGGGCTCGGGCGGCTTCACACCCAGGCCCAGAAACGACAGGCCCGAGGCCAGGATCATCGACACCGCAATCAGGCTGGTGGCGTAGACAAAGATGGGGCCCAGCACATTGCCCAGCACATGCACGCGCACGATGGTGAAGGCGCTGGCCCCGGTGGCGCGCGCGGCCTCCACATAGTCGCGGTTGCGGGCCTGGGCCGTCACGCTCTCGGCCACGCGGGCGATCTGCGGGATAAAGACAATCGTCAGCGACACCAGCGAGTTGAAGATGCCCGCGCCCAGCGCACCCGACAGCGCAATGGCCAGCAGCACCGAGGGGAAGGCATAGAACACATCGATGGTGCGCATGATCACCGTGTTGGTGCGCCCCCCCGCGTAGCCGGCCACAATGCCGATGCCCGTGCCAATCACAAAGGCCAGCAGCACCGGGGTGATGCCCATGAACAGCGACAGGCGTGCGCCCATCATCAGGCGCGAGAGCATGTCGCGGCCCAGCTCATCGCTGCCCAGTGGCAGGCCCGCGGTGCCGATGGGCTTGAGCCGCTTGAGCATGGAGGCCAGGTAGGGGTCGGACGGCGTGATCCAGGGCGCCAGCGCCGCCACCACAATCAGCAGCACAATGACGGCGGCCGCGCCCATGGCCACCGGGTCGCGCAGCAGGCGCTGCAGCACCGAGGACCAATAGCCGCGTGAGCGCTGGGCCGGCAGCGGCTGCACCTGGGCCGCTGCTGCATCGGGAAGGGAAAGACTGGTCATGGGGACGGAACCTCCAGAAATCTGCGCTCAGCGGGCGATGCGGGGATCGAGCAGGGTCTGCACCACGTCGATGATGAGGTTGAGCAGCACAAAGAAAACGGCCAGCACCAGGATGGAGCCCTGCAGCAGCGGCAGATCGCGCTGGAAGATGGCCTGGTTGAGCAAAAAGCCGGTGCCCGGCCAGGAGAACACGGTCTCGATCAGGATGGAGCCGCCCAGCAGGTAGCCCAGCTGCAGGCCCATCACCGCCAGCGCCGTGGGCGCTGCATTTTTGAGCACATGGCGGAAGATGCCCAGATGGCCCAGGCCCTTGGCCTTGAGGCCGAGAATGAACTCCTGGTCCAGCAGCTCAGCCACCAGCGCCCGCACCGTGCGCGCAATGATGCCCATGGGGATCACCGACATGGTGATGGCCGGCAGGATCATGAACTGCACATGCGCCCAGTCCCAGGCCCAGTCGCCCGAGCCACCCGGCCCCGCGCCCGTCGCGGGCAGCCACATCAGCTGCGACGAGAAGACGATCACCATCACCATGCCCAGCCAGTAGTGCGGCACGCTGACGCCCAGCATCGACAGCATCGAGCAGCTGCGGTCCACCCAGGAGTTGCGGAAATACCCCGCCACAAAGCCAAACAGGCTGCCCAGCACAAAGCCGATCAAGGTCGCCACCACGGCCAGGCGCAAGGTGTTGACCACGGCCGCCATCACCTCGGTGGTCACGGGCCGGCTGGTGGCAATCGACTGGCCCAGATCGCCCTGCAGCGCGCGCCAGACCCAGCGCAGAAACTGCTCGGGCAGCGGCCGGTTAAAGCCATAGAGCTCGCGCATCTGGGCCTGCAGCTCGGCCGATGCATCGGCGGGCAAGACCGACACCAGAGGGTCCCCAGGCGCGATATGCACCAGGGCAAAGCACAGCAGGGCCACGCCCAGCATGATGGGCAGGGTGTAGACAATGCGTCTGAACAGGTAGGCAAGCATGGCGGATCAGAGGTTCGTGGGGGAGAAGCGGACCATGCGGGGTCGCACTGGCGGGTTGGGCCATCGGCCTGCGCCCGGCATGCAGCGGTGTCTCAGCACCGGTCTGCATGCCCGAGGACGCCCGGCTTACTTCATCGTCATCGTTGCGATATCGATGAACCAGCTTTGCGGCTGCACCACATGGCCAACCTTGGCCGACATGGCGCGTGGGCCCACATCGTGGGCCACAAACAGGAAGGGCGACTCATCGACCACCAGGGTGTGCAGCTCGGCCAGGGCCTTGTCGCGCTCCTTGGCATCAAAGGTGGTGCGGGCCTTGTCCACCACCGCATCGACCTGCTTGTTGCTGTAGAAGCCCCAGTTGTTGGACAGCGGCGGGAAGGACTTGGTGCTGACAAAGCGCACCATCGCAAAGAAGGGGTCCATGGTGGCGGCCGTCACATTGGTCGCACTGGCCTTGTTGGCGCCCGGGTCCTTGGCGCCCAGGCGCCAGCCGGAGAACAGCGTGTTCCACTCCACCACGTCGAACTCCACATCAAAGAAGCATTCCTTGAGGTTCTGCTGGATGAACTCGTTCATCGGCAGCGGCTGCATCTGGCCCGAGCCCGACGCGGAGGTCTGGATCTTCACCTTGATCGGCTTGCTGGCGCTGAAACCGGCCTGCGTCATCAGCGCCTGCGCGGCCTTCACGTCGTACTTGATCTGGAAGCTGGGGCTGCCGCGCCAGGGGTGGCCGGGCTCAAAGATGCCGGTGGCCGGCTCCATCTGGCCATTCAAGAGCTGCTTCATGCTGGCGCGGTCCACACACAGATTGGCGGCATGGCGCACGCGCTTGTCCAGCCAGGGCGAGCCTTCAACAAACGAAAACTGCCAAGGCCAGATGTGGGGTTGCAGGTTGGCGTAGACCTTGAAGCCGCGCGCCTTGATCGCGTCGAGCGCATCGGGCGCCGGCGCCTCAATCCAGTCCACCTGGCCGCTCATCAGCGCGGCAGTGCGCGAGTTGGCCTCGGGCAGCGGCAGCAGCACCACCTTGTCGATGGTCGGCGTGCGCTTGGGGTCCCAGTAGCTGGCATTCTTCACCATCTCGAAGCGCTCACGCGGCACCAGGCGTGCGCCCTTGAAGGGGCCGGTGCCCGAGGGGTCGGCGGCAAACGCCGTCCAGGCGGCCTTGCTGCGCTCGGCCTTGCCGCTGACGGAGGCCGGCACTGCAGCCAGCTTCTTGGCCCAGTGCGCGGGCGAGGCCATGAACAGATTGCTCAGGTTGATCGGCAGGAAGGAATCGGGCTCGGTGGTGGTCAGCTCGACGGTCAGGTCATCGATCTTCTTGGCCGACTTGAGCGTGGGCATGCGCGAGGCAGTCACTCCCACCTGGGCCGGGTCAAACTGCTCGGCCTCCTTGTCCAGCACCTTGTTCACGTTCCAGACCACGGCATCGGCCGTGAAGGCGCTGCCATCGTGGAACTTGACGCCGGGGCGCAGCTTGAACAGCCACTTGGTCTTGTCCTTGGCATCCACCTCCCAGGACAGCGCCAGGCCCGGCACCAGCTCGCTGGGCTTGTCGGCCTTGCTCAGGTCCCACTGGGTCAGCGCGTCATACATCGGGATGCCGGTAAAACGGTTGCCCTCAAAACCCTGGTCGGGCTGGCCCGAGGTGCGCGGGATATCGCCCGCAGTCATCGCAATGCGCAGCACCTTTTCCTGGGCCATGGCAGCTCCCGCGCCCAGCGCCAGGGTGACAGCCAGAGCCAGGCTTTTGAGCGCGGGACGGAAGACGGAGAAACCGGAAGACGCTTGCATCACAGGACCTTTCCAAGGAGTGGGGGGATGACAAGTCCAAAGCAAGCTGCGTGCCACATCACACATATCGATAATCGATACAAGTGTTTGATTCATCGATATTTTTGGCATGCTTTATGCGAACGCTCTGCGCATTGTTCGCCTCAACCCAGGAGTACCCGCATGACCCCAATAGACCACCTGCGCATTGATGAAAACCGCCTCTGGCAATCGCTGATGGACCTCGCCCAGATAGGGGCCACGCCCAAAGGCGGTGTCTGCCGCATCGCCTTGACCGACGAGGACAAGGCCGGCCGCGACCAGGTGGTGCAGTGGTTCCGCGACGCAGGCCTGCAGGTGCGTGTGGACGAAGTGGGCAATGTGTTTGGCCGCCGCCCCGGCACCGATCCGCAGGCACGCGCCGTGGCCACCGGCAGCCATATCGACACCCAGCCCACCGGAGGCAAGTTCGATGGCAACTACGGCGTGCTCGCCGGCCTGGAGGTGGTGCGCACGCTCAACAGCCACGGCATCCAGACCCGCGCGCCGCTGGAAGTGGCCTTCTGGATGAACGAGGAAGGCACGCGCTTCACGCCGGTGATGATGGGCTCTGGTGCATTTGCGGGAATTTTTGGTGCAGACCACATCCGCTCGCAACAAGATGGTGCAGGCCTCACCGTGGGCGCTGAGCTGGCCCGCATCGGCTACCTGGGCGATGTGGCCTGCGGTGATGTGCCCGGTGGCGCATTTGCCGCTTACTTTGAAGCGCATATCGAGCAAGGCCCGGTGCTGGAAGCCTATGACAAGCCGATTGGCATCGTCAGCGGCGCGCTGGGCCAGCAGTGGTATGACGTGACCGTCACTGGCATGGACGCCCATGCCGGCCCCACGCCGATGGACCTGCGCCATGACGCGATGCTGGCCGCAGCCCGCATGGTCGATGCCGTCAACCGCATTGCGCTGGACCAGGCGCCGCACGGGCGCGGCACCGTCGGCCATCTGCAGGTGCTGCCCAACTCCCGCAATGTGATCCCCGGCCAGGTCAAGTTCAGCGTCGATTTTCGCAACCTCTCGCAGACCGGGCTGGATGCGATGGACGCCGCCATGCGCGCCGAGTTTGCGCGGCTGGCCGCCCAGTGCCAATGCCAGGTGGAGATCACGCAGGTGGTGCGCTTTGCGCCCTGCATCTTCCACCCCGACTGCGTGGCCAGCGTGCGTGGCGCGGCCGACACCTTGGGCTATGACCACATGGAGGTCGTCAGCGGCGCCGGCCATGACGCCGTCTATGTACACAGCGTGGCGCCCACCGCGATGATCTTTGTGCCCTGCAAGGATGGCATTAGCCACAACGAGATCGAGGACGCCAAATCCGAGCACCTGGCCGCTGGCTGCAATGTGCTGCTGCATGCGATGCTGGCGCATGCCGGTGTAGCCTGATACGGCGCTGAAAGGCCATCAAAGCGGTAGAAGAACGTGGAGCGCTCGGGCTCCGCGTTTTTTAGTCAGCCGGCAATAGCTGCGACACTGCCCGCGCGCATTCAATCACCAGCGGCGCCAGCGCCTGCTGGGCATCGGCCATGTTCCAGCGGCTGGTGGGCGGCGCCAGGTGGATGGCACCCACGACCACGCCGCGTGCATTGAAGACCGGCGCGGCAATGCCCATGTCGCCCAGAAACAGCTCTTCGCAGTTGGTGGCATAGCCCGTTTGCTGGCACAGCGCCAGGCGCTCCATGACGGCATCCACCGTCGTCAAGGTGGCGCGGGTGCGCGCGGGCATCGGGGCCTGCTGCAGCAGTGCGCGCGCCTCTGGCGCAGGCAGCTGGCTCAGGTAGGCGCGCCCGCAGCTGCTGGCATACAGCGGCACCTGGGTGCCCACCGGTGTCAGCACGGGGATGTGCTGCGTCGTCAGCACCTGGGCCAGGTAGACCATGTGCGTGCCCGCCGGCTCGGACAGGGTCGCCGTCTCGCCGCTTTGCCGCGCCAGCTGCGCCAGATAGGTGTGGGCGGCGCTGATCATCGGGTGCGCCTCCAGGTAGTTGAAACCCAGTTCCACCACGCGCGGCAGCAGCACAAAGCGCCGCGTGCTCGGGTGCTTGCCAATATAGCCCAGCGCCTGCAAGGTATGCACCGAGCGCTGGGCCGAAGCCTTGGTCATGCCGGCGGCCTGCGCAATCTCGGCCAGCGTCATGCTGCGGTGCGCGGCGTTGAAGGCGCACAGCACCTGCAGGCCCTTGGCCAGCGAGAGGTTGAACAGGCTGTCGGAGGCGGGCTCAGACAAAGCCGCCACCGATGGGTGTGCCGGTGGCGTGCTGGGGGAGGTGCTGCGGGCTGCGGCTTCGGCTGAAGCGGCGGTGTCCGACGATCGGCGGTGGGCGGTGCTGGTGCGCATGGTGCAAAGGCTGGGGGCAATGCCTCAGCCTTCGCAAGAAACGCACCAACTTGCAGCCTGGCCCTTCGCGGGGCGGCTGCATCCAGGTATTAGCGGCTGCTTGGGAAGCTGAACACCGCGCCGTCGCGCACACCGGCGCTGGGCCAGCGCTGGGTGATGGTCTTGCGCTTGGTGTAGAAGCGCACGGCGTCAGGCCCGTAGGCGTGCAGGTCACCAAACAGGCTGCGCTTCCAGCCGCCAAACGAGTGGTAGGCCACAGGTACCGGCAGCGGCACATTGATGCCGACCATGCCCACCAGAATGTGGTCGCTGAAGTAGCGGGCCGCTTCCCCATCGCGGGTGAAGATGCAGGTGCCGTTGCCGTACTCGTGCGCGTTGATCAGGTCCATCGCCTCCTGCAAGGTCTTGACCCGCACAATGCCCAGCACCGGGCCAAAGATCTCTTCCTGGTAGATCTTCATGCCGGGGCGCACGTTGTCGAACAGGCAGGGGCCCAGGAAGTAGCCTTCCTCGTGACCTGCCACCTGCAGGCTGCGCCCGTCGATCAGCAGCTTGGCGCCCTCTTGCACACCGCTGTCCACATAGGCCTTGACCTTCTCGAAATGCGGCTTGGTGATCAGCGGACCCATGTCATTGCCGTTGTCGGTGCCCGGGCCCACCTTCATCTTGGCGATCTCGGCGCTCAGGCCGGCAATCATCTGCTCGGCCACCTCGTCGCCCACGGCCACCACCAGCGGCACGGCCATGCAGCGCTCGCCGCAGCTGCCGTAGGCGGCGCCCATCATCGCGGTCACGGCGTTGCTGATGTCGGCATCGGGCATCACCACCGCATGGTTCTTGGCACCGCCCAGCGCCTGCACGCGCTTGCCGCTCTTGCAGCCTTCGCCGTAGATGTACTCGGCAATCGGGGTCGATCCGACAAAGCTCACCGCCTTGACGCGCGGGTCATGCAGCAGGGTGTCGACCGCTTCCTTGTCACCATTGACGACGTTGAGCACGCCCGGTGGCAGGCCGGCCTCCTGCGCCAGCTGGGCAATGAAGAGTGCGCTGGTCGGATCGCGCTCGGAGGGCTTGAGCACAAAGGTATTGCCGCAGGCCACGGCCATGGGCCACATCCACAAAGGCACCATCGCGGGGAAGTTGAAGGGCGTGATGCCTGCCGTCACACCCAGCGCCTGGAACTCGCTCCAGCTGTCGATATTGGGGCCCACATTGCGGCTGTGCTCGCCCTTGAGCAGCTCGGGCGCGTAGCTGGCGAACTCGACGTTCTCGATACCGCGTTGCAGCTCGCCATGCGCATCGGCCAGCACCTTCCCGTGCTCGGCGGTGATCATCGCTGCGATCTTGTCGGCGTTCTGCTCCAGCAGCACCTTGAGCTGGCCCATGATGCGCGCGCGCTTGAGCGGCGGCGTATTGCGCCAGGCGGGGAAGGCCTTTTCGCCAGAGGCAATCGCTGCCTCCACCGTGGCCTTGCTGGCCAGCTCCACGCTCACCGTCGATTGGCCCGTCGCCGGGTTGAACACCGGCTGCGTGCGGCCGCCATCGTGCACGATCTTGCCGTCGATCAAATGGCCTACCGTGGCCGTCACATTCTTGTCGTGGTTCATCAAAGTCTCTCTTGGAAATGTCTCGAAATGGGGGGCGAAATAACGCGGGTCTGAACGCAAAATGCTGCTGGCCGGTGCGTCACCGTCGCCAGCAGCCAGGGGCGCGCCATCAGTTGGTTTCAGCCAGCGCGTCGCCCAGCGCGTTGATCAGGCGGTCGATCTCGGCCTTTTCGCTGATGAAGGGCGGCGCCAGCTGGATGGTGTCGCCACCATAGCGCACGTAGAAGCCTTTTTCCCAGCACTTCATTGCGATCTCATAGGGGCGCTTGGCCGGCTCGCCGGGCAGCGCGGCAATCGTAAAGCCAGCAGCCAGGCCATAGTTGCGGATGTCGGCGATGTGCTTGGCGCCCTTCAAGCTATGCACAGCGTTTTCAAAGTACGGCGCCAGCGCCTTGACGCGGCCGGGCATGTCTTCTTTTTCCAGTATGTCCATAACAGCCACACCGGCCGCGCAGGCCACCGGGTGGGCCGAGTAGGTGTAGCCGTGGGCAAACTCCAGCATGTACTCGGGGCCGCCGGCGGCCATGAAGGTGTCGTAGATTTCCTTCGTGACCACGCAGCCGCCCAGCGGCTGGGCGCCATTGGTCACCTGCTTGGCAAAGTTCATGATGTCGGGCACCACGCCAAAGGCTTCGGCACCGGTCCAGGCACCGCAGCGGCCAAAGCCGGTGATGACCTCATCAAAAATCAGCAGAATGCCGTTTTGCGTGCAGATCTCGCGGATGCGCTCCAGGTAGCCCTTGGGCGGGATCACCACGCCGGCCGAGCCCGAGAACGGCTCGACGATCACCGCCGCGATATTGCTGGCGTCATGCAGCGCGATCACATCGAGCAGCTTGTCGGCCAGCGCGCGGCCGCCTTCATCGGACATGCCCTTCTGGAAGGTGCCAGCTGGCGGCTGGGTGTGGGGCAGGTGGTCGGCCACAATGCCCTGGCCAAACATCTTGCGGTTGCCGGCAATGCCACCCACGGAGATGCCGCCGTAGTTCACGCCGTGGTAGCCCTTCTCGCGGCCCACCAGCACCGTCTTGCCGGCCTGGCCCTTCAAGCGCCAGTAGGCGCGCACCATCTTGAGCGAAGTGTCGGCCGCTTCCGAGCCGGAGCCTGTGAAGAACACATGGTCCAGGCCTGCTGGCGTGTGTTCCTTGATCTTGTTGGCCAGCGCAAACGAGGCGGGGTGGCCAAACTGGAAAGCCGGTGCGTAATCGAGCTGCAGCGCCGCCTTGCCAATCGCCTCGGCCACTTCCTTGCGGCCATGGCCAATGCCCGAGCACCACAGGCCCGAGAGGCCGTCAAAAATCTTGCGGCCATCGGCATCGGTGTAGTAGGCGCCCTGGCCGCTGACGATCATGCGCGGCTTGGCCTTGAAGTTGCGGTTGCCGGTAAAGGGCATCCAGTGTGCGTCCAGCCAGGCCGCATCGGTGCGCAGCTGCGTGCTGCCCGTCGTATCGTCAATCTGCACAAAGCTCATGTCTGCTCCTTGAATCCGCCTAGCGGCTACCGGTGTTGATACGCCATTGTGGAGTGCGCGGATGCTTATTCAAAGAATGAGATATCAAAGCTCACTTGCTGAATTGTGCAAGTAATACCGTCCACACAAGCCCGCAAAACGCAGCCAGCCGTTGCTCCATCTGCTGCTGTCCAGCATAGAAAATGCTACTAATACTATAGCTTTCATCGTTGAAGAAGAAAGCGTTAACACGCTGTTTCATGCTTCATCCCGGTGTCACAGGCCCTGGCTATCGTGGCGTTTTTTGCTGCCACCGGTACCGCCACCATGACTTCCCACGACCCTTCCGCCCGCCGCCGCTTTCTGCTCTCTTCCAGCGCCATTGCCGGCACGGGCCTGCTGCCCGGCATCCTGCGCGCGCAAACGGCCCCCGCCGCCATCACCCAGGATGCCGCGCGGCCGATGCTGCTGTCGGGCCTGCAAAGCGGTGATGTGCTGGCCCACAGCGCCATCGTCTGGGCGCGGGCCAGCCGCGAGGCGCGCATGCGCGTGGAATGGTCCACCACCAGCCACTTTGCCCAAAGCACGCTGGTGCGCGGGCCCGATCTGCTGCCCGATACCGATGGCACCGGCCGCGTCGATCTGCAGGGCCTGCCCGCCGGGCAGGACATCTTCTACCGCGTGCTGCTCGATGACCTGGCCAGCAGCAACACCCGCAGCCCGGCGGTGCTGGGGCACTTTCGCACCCCGCTGGCCAGCCAGGGCCCTGCCACCCGCCCTTTTCGCCTGGTGTGGAGCGGCGACACCGTCGGCCAGGGCTTTGGCATCAACGAGGACATCGGCGGCATGCGCATCTATGACGAGATGCGCAAAGCCAACCCCGATGTGTTTTTGCACAGCGGCGACACCATCTATGCCGATGGCCCCATCGCCGAGACCGTCGCGCTGCCCGATGGCAGCACCTGGAAGAACCTGGTCACGCCCCAGGTCGCCAAGGTGGCCGAGACGCTGGACGAGTACCGGGGCCGCTACCGCTACAACCTGATGGACCGCAACGTGCGCGCGCTGGGCAGCGAAGTCGCACAGATCTGGCAGTGGGACGACCATGAGGTGACCAACAACTACTCGGACAGCAAGAGCGTGGCCAACGACAAGCGCTATACCGAAAAGAATGTGCAGCTGCTCACGGCCCGGGGCCGCCGCGCCTTTATGGAATACGCACCTATGCGCCCCTTTGGCGCGGCCGAGCAGCAGCGCGTCTACCGCCACCTGCCCCAAGGCCCGCTGGCCGATATCTTTGTGCTGGATATGCGCAGCTACCGTGGCCCCAACAGCCACAACCTGCAGGCCGCCGAAAGCGCCGAGACCGACTTCCTCGGCCGCCCCCAGCTCGACTGGCTGCTGGCGGGCCTCAAGGCCAGCACCGCCACCTGGAAGCTGATTGCCGCCGACATGCCCATCGGCCTGTTTGTGCCCGACGGCAAGGACGCCGAAGGCCGCGACCAGTGGGAGGCCATTGCCAATGGCGAGCACGGCGTGCCCAAGGGGCGCGAGCTGGAGATGGCGCGCCTGTTGAAGGGCATCAAGGACGCGGGCATCCACAACGTGGTGTGGCTCACCGCCGATGTGCACTACACCGCCGCCCACCACTACAGCCCCGAGCGCGCGCAGTTCAAGGATTTCTCACCGTTCTGGGAATTTGTCTCCGGCCCCCTCAATGCCGGCGGCTTTGGGCCCAACGAGGCCGACCAGACCTTTGGCCTCGATGTCGTCTTCCACAAGGCGCCACCCAAGGCCAACTCCGCCCCCAGTGAGGGCTACCAGTTCTTTGGCCAGCTCGATATTGACCACCAAAGCCGGGCACTGACCGTCGTGCTCAAGGACCTGAACGGCGCCGCGCTCTACACCAAGACACTGGCGCCGCAGCAGGCCTGAGCAGCGGGCCACGCGCCATAACGGCCAGCCGCAGACGCCATGGGGCGCTGCGGCTTTTGGCATGGGGCAGCGGTTGCAACGCGCAGCACAGAGCACCGCCCCGCTTGGGCGCATACTGCCCCCTGGAATCCACCTTTGGAGCAAGCCCTATGCCTACCACCACCTCTCTGGTCGATGCCCTGGACCACCTGGTGCTCACCGTGCACAGCATCCCGCGCAGCATTGCCTTTTACGAGCGGGTGCTGGGCATGGAGGCCCAGGAGTTCAAGCCCGGCCGTTATGCACTGCACTTTGGCCGGCAAAAAATCAACCTGCACGAGGTCGGTAATGTCGTCGACCCGAACGTGAAGCATGCAACCCCTGGCTCTGCCGATGTCTGCTTTCTGACCCGCATGCCCTTGGCCGATGTCATCGCCCACCTGCAGCGCGAGCAGGTCGCCATCGTGCAGGGGCCGGTGCGGGCGACGGGTGCGCAGGCCACGCTGCAATCGCTGTATTTCTACGACCCCGATGAGAACCTGATCGAGGTGGCCAACGAGGTGCCGGCAGGCTGATTTCTGACGAGGTACGGCTTATCGCTTCACGGCCGCATCGCACCAGCGCTGGGCCACCGCTGGCGAGGTCATGCACACCACCTCCTGGGTCACGGTCGTCACCGCCCGCTCCAGCAGCTGGATATCGGCCTCATGCTGGCGGGCCACATGCGGGTCTTCAAAGAAGATCGCGCGCTGGCAGCGGCGCTCCAGCACCAGGTCGGCGATTTGCGCGTCTCCCCCCAGTGGGCCGCTGTTGTAGCGGTCCACCCAGGGCTTGTCCGCCGGCCAGCCCTTGCTCCAGGCCAGCTCGTTGAGCTTTTGGCCGGTGGTGCCGGTGCCCACGCGGCGGCGGTAGCGCGAGAGCAGCGCAAAATTGCGTTCGCAAAACTCCAGCATCGCCGGCTTCATCGCATCGTGGGCAATCAGCGCCAAGGTCTGGTTGCCATAGTCGTGCAGGCGGTCGGCTTGGCGGTCCGGCGCCAGACCGGCGTGGATGCGTTCCATCTCCACCCAGTCGCGCGCGCTGGCTGCGGTTGAGATAAAAGGTTTGCCATGGATCACGCACTGGCGCTTCAAGGCCAGTGCTTCGGGGAAGATCGACGACGGGTCCACCGGGTCAATCAGGTAGATGGCGCCATCGAGCACCCGGTTATCACCCGGCATGCCCACCACCTCGGCCACCAGCTTCATCAAACCGCCTTCACGGCCATAGGGGTAGCGCACCATGCCCTTGTAGCCTTTGAGCATTTCTGCCGCTGCAATCGCGTCATAGGTGCGGCCCACCGCATGGAACCCAATGTTCAGCTCCCGGATCCCCTGCTCGCAGGCGCGCAAAAAGCTGAACAGCGCAGCATCCTCGTTCTGGTGGTGCAAACGGTTGGCGGCAAGGCCTAAAAGCATGGTCGATCCCGTGGGTGTGGCAAGCGACTGGAAATATAGCGCCAAAACCACACCGTGGGTATGACAGCCGACTGGCACGCTGGCCCAATACGCTACCAAAACTATAGCGTTTGGTCACCACAGCCAAGCAGCTTCATCGCAGCAAATCAGCCCATCAAGCCCGGCTGCCCCACCAGGTCTGTAGCCGAAAGCCCAGCCATAGCACCAGCAGCATGGCCGCGCCAAACACCCAGCCGCTGAGCGCCCCCGCCATGCCGCCGGACAACAAGGTGCCCACGGTGCAACCAATGCCGGTCATGGCCCCCCAGCCCAGCAGCACGCCGCCCAGCAAACCCCGACCGGCATCGCGCCCGGTAGGCAGGCGCGGGCGGAACTGGCGGCTGGCAAACGCAGCGATAAACGCACCGGCCAGCAAGCCCAGCAGCACCAGCGCATTGGGTGTGGCCCAGGTCGCCGCAGGCAAAGTGGCGCAGCCGGCAAAGCCATCCAGGCCATTGAGGCGGTCAGGCACCCAGCCCTGGCTTTGCAGCGCGCCGCGCACCTGGCTGCCCAGCAAGGCCGTCACGCCTAAAGGCCGCATGCGCACAATGGCGGCGGTGGCAATCAGCCCCACCAGCAGGCCGCCCAGGGCATAGTTCCAGCGCCCTTGCCACAGGCTGCGCCACAGCGCGGTCACGCTGCGCGGGGCGGCATCCGCAACCAATGCAGCAGCTAGCGGCAGACTGCGCTGGCGCTGCTGCACATGGCGCTGCCACACCCAGGCAGCCCAGGCCGCCAGCACGCCCAGCTGCAACAGCAGCGCGCCGCCATAGCCCAGGTGCTGCGGCAGCCAAACGACGGGCGCATCGGCCACCGCCAGGCTGTAGAGCGGGTTCCAGGTCTGAAAGCCCAGCGCAAAACCCAGCGCCGTGCCCAGCAGTGCAAATGGCGATGCGGCCGACCCCTCTGCCAGCCGGTACCAGTGCGCGCTGATGCAAGAGCCCGATACCAGCATGCCCGCACCAAAGGCCAGGCCGGCCAGCACCAGCACCCAGCTCACCGGGCCAATGTGCATATCGGGCGGCAGCTGCCCCGCCTGCGGGTTGGGCACCCAGCTGCTTTGCACTACCGTCATGCCCACCACGCCCACGGCCAGCGCCAGGATGATCGCCAAAATCCCGCGCGGGTCATCGCGCTGCAGCCAATCGCGCGCATGGCAGTAAAAGCAAAAGCGCGAGCGCTGCAGCACCACGCCCAGCGCCAGCCCAATGGCCAGCGCAAACACCAGGGTGCGCCCGCCATCACGCTGCAGCAAGGCCTGCTGAAATGGCCACAGCGCCAGCAGCAGCACCACCGCTGCCACCGGCTGCCAATAGGCGCTCGCAACGCTGGCAGCCCCGGCCGCACGCTGCCCAGCAGCGGTGCCTCCGGCCCCCAAACCCCAACTGGAATCAGTCATGGCATTCCATCCAAAAAAATGCCCGCGCAAGGCGGGCAGTGAACACAGGACCGAGCCCATGCGGAGACATTCAATGCATTAAAAAGTGGGCCTATTTCGCTGCCCAGATCGTGCCGGCCGGGTTGTTGATCGGCACACCGACGCTGTTGCCGTATTCGGTCCAGGAGCCGTCATAGTTCTTCACCTGGTAGCCCAGGATCTTGCTGAGCGCAAACCAGGTGTGGCTGCTTCGCTCGCCAATGCGGCAGTAGGTGATGATCGGCTTGCTGCCGTCAATGCCGGCATCGCCATAGAGCTTTTGCAGATCGGCCCGCGATTTGAAAGTGCCGTCCTCATTGACCGCCTTGCCCCAAGGCACATTGACCGCGCCGGGAATATGGCCCGCACGCACGGCCAGCTCGGGCACACCCGCAGGCGCAAACACCTTGCCCTGGTATTCGTCAGCCGAGCGGATATCCACCAGCTGCGTGGCGCCCTTGCCCTCTACCGCCGCCAGCGCATCGCCCAGGCGGGCGCGCAAATCGGTGTTGACCTTCCCCACGCGGTAGGTGGTGGCGGCGTAGTCCGGCGCGCGGTTGTTCAGCGTGCGGTTCTCGGCCTCCCACTTCTTGCGGCCGCCGTCGAGCAGCTTCACGTTCTTGACGCCATACACATCAAACACCCAGGCGCCCCAGGCCGCAAACCAGTTGTTGGTGTCGCCGTAGAGCACCACGGTGGTGTTGTCGCCCACACCACCCTTGGACAGCAATTGCTCAAACGCCTCCTTGCTGACAATGTCGCGGCGCACCTTGTCATTGAGGTCGTTGTGCCAGGAGAAGTTGACCGCACCCGGAATATGCGCCCGCTCATACAGCCCCGGGTTCACGCTCACCTCGATCACCCGCACATCGGGCCGCTGCAAGTTGGCAGCCAGCCATTCGGTGCTGACCAGCGCGCCCGCAGGCACCGCTTGCGGCGTGTTGGCAAAGGCAGGGCTAGCGCCCCAAACGGTTGCCGCGATGGTGCCGGCAATCAAAACGCGCCAAGGCGCTGCTGTGCGGATAGTCATGCTGTGTCAGTCCTTCAGTACATGGGAGAAACGGCTGCCATCACGGCAGGGCCTGCTTGCACTGTGCATGTTGCAAGCTGCTACTCCAACTGAGGAATGCGCAGATGCATATGTGATCTGCGCGCTTGACAGTGGCCAAGCATGGACGACATCGGTGCAGCGCAAGCTTGCACTGGGCTGGGCTGCTCCCACTTTGGGAGCTAGAACGACTTACTAGCGCCTTGGGCTAACCCCAGCCAAGCCGGGTTTCTCAAGCCTGGCTGACCGAGTCCGCCCACTGCTGCGCCGTCTGCAACCGTGCACGCGGGCCAAAGCTGCTGGTGCTGCTGAGGGTGATGTTGTGGTGCGCAATCACCTGCTGCGGCGTGATGGCAGCATTGCCGCAAGTGGTGTGCGCATCCTCCAGCAGCACCACCGGGTAGCCATGGCGCAACGCAGCGCGCGTGGTCACATCCACGCAGTACTCCGTGTGCATCCCGCCAATCACCAGCTCCTGCACGCCCAGGTCTTGCAGCATGGGCAGCAGGTCGGTCTTCCAGAACGCATCGCCGGTGGTTTTGTCCAGGGTCAGGTCAGTGCTCTCCACTTGCAGGCCATCTGCCAACTGCCATCCGGACGTGCCGGCTTCCAGGCCGGGTTCGGCGTGGCGTACCCAGATGATGGGGGTATTGGCTTGGCGTGCTGCGGAGGTGACCTGGTTGATGCGGGCGATCAGGGTGGGGCAATCCCAGGCGGCGTTGGGGCCGGTGCAGAGGGATTGTTGGATGTCGATGAGGAGGAGGGCTGTGGGCATGGATGTTTTGCCATTGCGAGGACAGGCAGGATTCTATGGTTGGGTATGTGCGTTCATTACGGCGGTTGTCTCAGCATAGTTTTATGGCGCTCTATACCTAGGTCAGCATAAGGCTGGCTGCCGTCATTCAGTTTTGGCGGACCGATGACCGCTGCCAACATTACCGGTCATTTGGCTTTTCTCGGGTCGAGCGACCGCTGCGCGCTGCCAGGACCTGCCATTCAGCATAGTTCTTAAATATCATGACCAAGATCCTTGGCGCTATGCAGGGCAAAGGCACCTCTCACGAGCTGCGAACTGGCGGTACCGACCCAGAGCGGTCTTCCAACGTCGCACCCGGACACTCGTGGAATTCCCGCGTAGCTGAAGTGTGCGCTAGGTCGTTCGTAAGGCGCAGTTAAGAGCTTGGCTCACTTGAAAGGCCAAAGACACTGTGACAGCGGCCATCCGGATTCGGCGGATGTCAAGCGGCATGCTCAGGCTCGGGCGGGAAGTACGGTTCCCCAGCACTCGCCGAATCCGATGCGTACGGCGCCAGGCTTATCGCACCAGCCACGAATCACGACCGAGTCACCGTCTTCCAGAAAGGTGCGGCTCTCACCGTTGGGCAGTTCGACAGGCCGTTTTCCACCTTCCGTCAGCTCGATCAAAGCGCCTGCCTGGTCCAGTGTCGGCCCTGACAAGGTGCCGCTGCCAAAGAGGTCACCGGGCTGCAGGTTGCAGCCGTTGACCGTGTGGTGAGCCACCATCTGCGCCACAGTCCAGTACGCATGGCGATAGCTGGTGAGGCAGATTTGCGCGTCGGCCAGGTTCGCCTCGCGCATGCGTGTAGTCTGAAGTCCCACTTGCAGTTGAATGTCCAGGGAGCCCGCCTCGCGATTGGCAGGACTGTCCAGGTAAGGCAAGGGCTGCGGATCGCCCTCAGGACGGTTGAAAGGTACACGGTAGGGCGCCAGGGCTTCCAGCGTCACGATCCACGGTGAGAGGGTCGAGGCGAAGTTCTTCGACAGGAAGGGCCCCAGCGGCTGGTATTCCCATCCCTGGATATCGCGCGCCGACCAGTCGTTGAACAGGCACAGACCGAACACATGATCCTCGGCTTCGGTCATCGCAATCGGTTCACCCTGGGCATTTCCGGGTCCGATAAAAACGCCCAGTTCCAGCTCGATATCCAGGCGCTTGCAGGGCGCCAGCACGGGCTGCGCAGCGTCTGCAGCCTTGAGCTGGCCCTTGGGTCGCGCAAAAGCCTGACCGGAGATGCTTATGCTGGAGGCCCTGCCGTGGTAGCCGATGGGGACCCATTTGTAATTCGGAAGCAGCGGGTTGTCGGGACGGAATTGCCGGCCGATGTTGGAGGCGTGGTGCACCGAGGTGTAGAAGTCGGTGTAGTCACCAATCTGGGCTGGAACGGTGTGTTCCACCTCGGCCTGAGGCACCAGGCAGGCTTCCAGCAGGGCCTGCTCAGTGGCGCCCTCGCGCAGCGCGCGCGAGAGCGCTAGGCGCAAGGCGCTCCAGGCCTCTGGACCCATGGCCATCAGTGCATTGAGCCTGGGCTGCACACCTGCCTGCAGCGCCTTTGCGGCCACACCGCTGAACAAGGACGTGCCGGATGCGGCCGCCAGGTCCAGCACCTGATCACCGATGGCCACGCCGCCGCGCCAGGGCTCGTCGCGGCCTTTGCGTCTGAACACGGCAAAGGGCAGGTTCTGGACAGGGAAATCCGTGCCCACCACGTGGGCGCTGGCCACCCAGCTGCGCAGCGCCGGGTCGTGCGTTTCATTGAGCTGCATCATGCGTGGCTGCCGTCGTGCATCCAGGCGGCATGCGCAGGGGCGCGCTTGGTCTGGCTCCACTCGTCAAGCATGTCCCACTTCACTTCGTCGAGCTTTTTCATCATGTCGGGCGTTCCGCAGTCGGCAGCCAACTCCAGCCGGTGGCCGTTGGGGTCGAAGAAATAGATGCTCTTGAAGATGGTGTGGTTGGTCGGGCCGATCACTTCAATGCCAGACGCCTCCAGCCGGGCCTTGGTGGCCAGCAGCGTGTCGACAGAATCTACCTTGAGCGCCAGGTGTTGCACCCACGCAGGGGTGTTCTCATCGCGGCCCATTTCAGGCTGGTTGGGCAGTTCGAAGAAAGCGAGGATGTTCCCGCCACCCGCATCCATGAAGATGTGCATGTACGGGTCGTGCGCCTTGGTCGAGGGCACTTCGTTCTCGGCAATGGCGAGCACGAACTTCATGTCCAGGTGTTTTTCGTACCACTCCACCGTCTGCTTGGCATCCTTGCAGCGGTAGGCGACGTGGTGGATTTTTTCGATCATGGTTGTAACTCCCGTTGAATGGGTTGTCGTGGCTCAGTCTGACTGGATGTTGCGCTCTTTGATGATCTTGCTCCAGCGTGCGCGGCCAGCCGCGAGATCGGCTGCTGCCTCTTGCGGTGTGCTGCCCACAAGCTCGATGTCCAGCGCCTTGAGCTTTTCGATAACTGCGCCCGATTCCAGGATCTTGCGCACCTCTGTGTTCAGCAGCGTCACCACGGCCTCGGGCGTGGCTGCTGGCGCCAGTAGCACGTAGCCGAATTCTGTCGTGCCCGCCGGATAGCCCAACTCGCTCAATGTGGGCACCGTCGGTGCCAGGGCGGAGCGCTTGGAGCCGGAGACGGCCAGGGCCGTCAGCTTTTTGGCGGCCACATGCTGGGCGACGGACGGCGTGGCAACAAACCCTGCTTGCACCTGACCGCCGAGCAAATCGACCACTGCCGGTGCGTTGCCCCGGTAGGCAATGTGATTGAGATCGCCACCGATCAGGGACTGCAATGCCTCCATCGTCAGATGGCCAGGGCTGGCATTACCCGCGGAGCCATAGTTCACGCCTTTGCGAGCGGCCTCCGCGAACTGCTTGAAGCTGGTCAGGCCGGTGGCCGGATTCACTACCAGCATCTGGCTGAATCGCGCCAGCGTGACGACGGGTCGCAGGTCTTTCTGGGGGTCAAAGCCCATGCGCTTGCCGTAGATCTGGGGGTTGACCGTCATGCTGGTGTCCAGAGTGATCAGCAGCGTGTGTCCATCCGGGGCTGCCTTGGCCACTGACTGGGCGCCGATGTTGCCCGTGGCGCCTGCCTTGTTTTCGACAATGACAGGTTGCTTAAGCTGGGTGGCGAGCTGTGCGCCAATCGTGCGGGCGATGATGTCATTGGGCCCTCCGGGCGGAAAGGGAACGACGACCGTGATGGGCTTTGTGGGGTAGGACTGCGCCATCGCACCGCTGCTGAGCGCGGTGGCGGAAGCAACAAGGATCCCGCACAGAAAGCGCGGCAATGAAGGCATGGGCATGTTTGTCTCCTCTTGGGTTATGGGGCGAGTGATGTGCTTAGTGATTGTTCGACTCGGCCCCGACACGCACAATAGGTGGCGCAGTAAAAGCATAAACTTGGCTTATGAATTACCGGCATCTCTGGTACCTGCAACTCATCATCTCCAAGGGAAGCTTCGCAGCGGCGGCCCAGGAGGCGGGGGTATCGCAGCCTGCAGTGACGCAAGCCATGCAGGCCATGGAAAGCGAGTGGGGCCTGGTGCTGTTCGAAAAAAGCGGCCGCCAGAAACGGCCCACGGCCACAGCCTTGGCGCTGGCCCAGCATTCGCTGGACCTGCAGGTAAAAGTTCAAAAGCTGGTGGCAGGCCAGGCCGGCGATGCGCCCTTGCGCGCAGCTTTGAGCAGCTTGCGGATCGGCATGGCGCCCGCGGCAGCGCTGCTGTACGGCACCCGCATAGAGGCCGCATGGCGTGAGCTGGAGCCAGATGGCTTGCTACAGATCGTCAGTGGCAGCGCACCTGAACTGTTGGCAGGGCTGCAGCAGCAGGAGCTGGATCTGGTCATCGCGCCCAGGCCACGCCACTACCAGACCAAGAGCCTGCTGCAGTACCAGTTGCACGCTAGCCAGCCGCAGATCTATGCCCGCGCGGGCCATCCACTGCGCTTTGCGAAGTCGCTGCAGGACATTGCCCAGGCCGGATGGGCTGTCTCGGGCAGGGGCGGAACGGCCGGTGATGTCATCGAGGAAGCGCACCAGGTGCGCCGCCTGCCACCGCCGCGCGTACTTTTGCAATGCGCCGACTATTCCACCCTGCTGACGCTGGTGGCCCAGAGCGACCTGCTGTGCGTGGTGCCACATCCTGCCCTGGTGCCCGAGGCGCAGCGCGATGCACTGCGCATCCTGCGAATTCGCGAGGGTCTGCCCCAGTACGAGGTCTGCCTGTTCGGAGGACCCACAAGGCCCGGCGTGCGGCCCGATGCCATTGAAGCGGTGGTGCAGGCGCTGACATCTACCCAGGCCGGCAAGACTGGCGCCTGAAGGCTGGCTCAGGCGATGCGCTTGGGGTTGGGGCTGGTGTCGCTGTGTTCCATGAGCAGCTGCAGCAGTCGCTGCATCAAGGACCACTTGATGGCCTGCGACGGTGGATCGTCCCAAAGATTCACGGTCTCGGTCGGGTCAGCGACAAGGTCGTAGAGCTCGCCCCAGAGTCCCTCGGCAAACACACTCATGCGATGCTGCGCGCTCACAAGGGTGCGCACCTTGACGGGCTGAGTGAAGCCCAGGTAGGCCCGTTGCTGGTTTTCCTCGATCAGCACGGCATCCCGGCCGCTCGGAAGGTCGGCGCCATCGCCCGCAAAAAGCGGCTTGCCCTGCATGCCGTTGGGTGGCGCGATGCCTGCCCGATGCAGGATCGCCGCCGGCAGGTCCATGGAAGAGACCAGATCCTGTCGAACGGCAGCCTCTTTGGACCCCGAGGCCGGCTCGCGCCAGACCATGGGCACCCGCACCAAACTCTGGTAGTGCAGGGGGCCCTTGAGCACGATCCCATGATCGCCCATCAGATCGCCATGGTCCGAGGTGAAGATCACCACCGTGTTGTCGTCGGCACCGCAGGCCTTCAGGGTGTCCATGACCATGCCGATGCGGTCGTCGATGTTGGTGATCATTCCGTAGGTCAAGGCAATCATTTCCTGCACTTCGCGCGCCGAGGCTGCGAACAGGCGGGGGCCATCGACCTTGGCCTGCCCCTGGCGCCGTTCGTCATGCAGCCACTGCACATGCGGTGCAGGCTCAGCCCCGTCGTTCATGGTGGCGGGCACGGGAATGTCCTCGGGTTTGTACATGTCCCAGTAGCGCCCTGGGGGGGTCCAGGGATGGTGGGGGTCCGGGAAAGAACACATCACGGCAAACGGCTGATCGGGCCGCTCGGCGACATGCTTGGCAATCCATTGGCATGTCTGGTCGGCGATGAAGTGGGTGGGGTAGCTGAATTCGTCGAGCTTGGTTTTCCAGGCCTGCGGTGCCTGGTAGCGCGGATCCTGCTCGCCGTGTTCGCGACCGAGCTGTTTCGCGAGCTCCGGGTGCTCGGCCTCAATCCAGCGCAGCCAATCGCCAAAGCATTCATCGGCATGGTGGTTGCACAGGATCACGTCCTGGAAGCCGTAGTACGGCAGCGCGAGCTTGTGGTCGGGGTCTTCCCAGCGTGAGCGCAGCTCCTGCTCATAGGCTTCGTCAGGAAAGAGGTCGCGCCGGGCCTCGCTGTAATGCTGGGACTTTTCTGCGCCAGGCGGCGTCACCGTGGGAGGCAGCACCGGCGGCTTATCCTCCATGACCTGCAGATGGCTCTTGCCGATCAGTGCCGTGCGGTATCCGAATTCAGAGAGCAGGTCTGCAAAAGTCACAGACTCGAGTGGTAGAGGCACACCGTTGCTTCGGCCTCCATGCACGGAAGGCATGCGGCCGGTCATGATGGAGCCGCGATTGGGCATGCACACCGGGTTGGCCACATAGGCCCGATCAAAGCGGGAACCGGATTGGGCAAGCGCATCGATGTGCGGCGTGCGAACGATGGGATTTCCATAGCAACCGAGGTGGTCAGCCCGGTGCTGGTCGGTGATGAAGATCAGGAAGTTCGGTTGCATCGCGTGTCTCCGTGGGAGTGGATATCGGGGTTAAGGCGATTGTTCACCTCAAGATGCGTTACCCCTCCAGGTCAGCCCCCTTAAAACATAACTCTGACTTATGTTTTTTGTCTGCACGTGCTTGTCTGCCGAAGAACTCGTCCAGACAATGAGTGGATAGCGGCAACCATGTCATTACATGGGCTTTGCACCAATGGCTAAGAAACATGAAAACACAGATAACAGCACACGGCAGGGCTGCCCCAGCAGAGATAGAAAGCGAGTGCGCATGACCCTCATGGTTGGCAGATTCACGGCCGTCAGTTCACCTCTCCGCCTCATTGACGAACTGTGGCGCCAGGGCAAGAAGGACCTGGCGCTGAACGTCTATGACACGGCCCGCACCGGCGTGGGTTTGGGCAAGCTGATCTCTGCGGGCCTGGTCTGGCTGGGGCGTAAAGAAGCTCAGATTTCCACGCAGGAGGGCTTGTGAGCTGGGAGTTGAGATGGCGCCCTGAGGGAGTCGAGCCAGACTACCGCTTCACGCTAGCCAATGAACGCACCTTCCTCGCATGGATACGAACCGCCCTTGCTCTTCTGGGTGGAGGTCTCATTCTGCATCAGTTCGGGACACGTATTGAGCCGTCTTGGCTACGTGTGGCCCTCAGTGGTGGACTGATTCTGATGGCAGGCCTATTGGCCATAGGCGCATTCTTCCAATGGAGTCGGAATCAGCAGGCGATGCGGCTGGATCAGCCTTTACCCAGAGGCCCTTTGGTTATCAGTTTGGCTGCTGCGATGGTGATCATGGCTTTGGCCACGACCAGTGCGTTGCTGTGGCAGTAGTCGTTTCACGGGATCCTGGTCTGCAAGCTGAACGGACCGTCTTGGCATGGAAGCGAACTGCCCTTGCCATGCTTGGCAATGCCCTTTTGGTGCTGCGTGTCGGAATGCAAGGCAACCCATGGCTGGTGGTCGGCGCCCTTGTGTTGATCGGAGCGGCAGTCTCTTTGATCTTCATTGGCATGAGGCGAAGTGCACTATTGATTCGGCAGAACCACTCCTGCTCAAGCGCTGCGCTCTTCCTAATGACAACTGCCCTGACGGCCGTAGCCGCATGCTTTGGGCTAGTGTCTTTGATACTGTTCGAACCGCACAGTTAATGCCCATGAGGCTGCCGAACGCGAGGGCGATGCGGTCGTAGCCGGCGCGCTCGCGATACGTTGGATGCCGTGGCGTTGAACTTGCCATCGGGCTGAATGCTTGCTTTACAGCTTTTGTCTGGATGGCGGCTCAGGGCCCTGAGTACCAGCGCGCAATCGGAGACCGCGGACGTTCAAGATGAAGTCTCACAGCGGCATGTTCCCGACGTCGGCTGTACATCTGAAACCGCCCGTCGGACCCACGAGGGCCTTGACTCCCGGATGACCGCTATGAGACAGAGACCGTGGGGTCGCCGTGTGACCTTGTCCGACAGCTGTCGCTGCAATGCAGTCATACCTTGAGCCACATAGCCACTCCTAGCTCCACTAACCATCCTCCTCCACCCCCTTCACCCCAACACCCCCGCATAGCCTCCACAAACACCCTCACCTTAGACAGCACCTTCCGCCGCGTCGGGTACACAGCCCCACCGCCAGCTCCTTGGGCTGTGTATCGTCCAGCGCGATGGCGACCAGACGGCTCGATTGCAGGTATTCCGCCGTGTACCAGCTCGACAGCAGCGCAATGCCAGCGCCGGCCCTGCAGGCGCCGTGGATGCCTTCAAAGCTGTTGACGGTGAGGCGGCCGGCTACGCGCAGGGTGTGCTCTTGCTGGCCGGTTTGGAAGGTCCAGGGTTGCAGCTCGGTGGTGGTGATGCACTGGTGCTGGACCAGGTCGCTCGGTACGCGGGGCGCGGGTGTTTGGCCAGGTAGCTGGGGGGCAGCGCAGAGCATTCGGCGTTTGCTGCCCAGCGCGGTGGCGAACAGGCTGGAGTCGCGCGGCTTGCCGACGCCCATGTCCCCAACGGGTCAACCCTTAGCTATCCCTCACAGCACCCAGGTCGGAATATAGGAATACGCTGTACCCCGTTCCAGCAACCTGTCGATGCAGCCGCCCTGCGCGGCCTCTGCCGCCGGGACCATCACCCTCCGCAGCGCAAACACCAACCGGACACCCACCCATGCAAAGAACCACCGACCCGTCGCTCGCCCCCGCCAGCAATGCCACCCCCTCGCAGCTGTTCCAGCCCCTCACCCTGTCCCAGCTCCAACTTCCCAACCGCATCGTCATCGCCCCCATGTGCCAGTACTCGGCGCAAGAGGGCAATGCCAATGACTGGCATTTGATGCACTACGGCAGCCTGGCCGTTTCGGGCGCGGGCATGCTGGTGCTGGAGGCCACGGCGGTGTCGGCGGTGGGGCGCATCACTGATGCTGACCTGGGCATCTACTCGGACGACAACCAGCAAGCGCTGGGGCGGCTGATGGGGTCGCTGCGCAAGCTCTCTGCCATTCCGGTGGCCATTCAGCTGGCCCATGCGGGCCGCAAGGCATCGAGCCACCTGCCTTGGGAAGGCGCAGCGCAGATTGCGCCCGATGCGCCCCGGGGCTGGGTGGCGCAGGCGCCTTCGGCCATTGCCCATGCGGCGGGCGAGGTGCCACCGGCGGAGATGACGCCCGCCGAGCTGGCACAGGTGAAGGACGCGTTTGTGGCAGCGGCCAAGGCGGCCGATGCGCTGGGCATCGATGGCATCGAGATCCACATGGCCCATGGCTATCTGATGCATGAGTTCCTCTCGCCCCTATCGAACACCCGCAGCGACGCCTACGGCGGCAGTCTGGAGAACCGCCTGCGCTACCCGCTGGAGGTGTTTGCCGCCGTGCGCGCGGCCCTGCCCGCCGCCAAGCCGGTGTGGGTGCGCATCTCGGCATCGGATTGGGCACCGGGCGGCTGGGATATCGATGGATCGATCGCGCTGGCCCAAGGGCTGAAGGCGCTGGGTTGCAGCGCCATCCATGTGTCGTCGGGCGGGTTGTCTACCGCCCAGCAAATCCCCTTGCAGCCGGGCTACCAGGTGGGTTTTGCCGAGGCGATCAAACAGGCCACGGGCCTGACCACGATTGCCGTCGGTTTGGTGACCGAGCCTGCACAGGCCGAGCACATTGTGGCCTCAGGCCAGGCCGATGCCGTCGCCATTGGCCGTGCCGCCTTGTACGACCCGCGCTGGCCCTGGCATGCGGCCGCCAGCCTGGGCGCGCAGGTGGATGCGCCACGCCAGTACTGGCGCAGCCAGCCGCGTGAGTACAGCAAGCTCTTCCGTGGCGCAGCGGTAGGCGTGCGCTAAGAGCCACTCACACAACCCTTGATACGTCGTTGCCTCGCCGGCCGCGCCAAGCCTTGTCGTACTTCTGTACTGCCTGCGGCTTGGCGCCTAGTCGGGGACGCCTAGTCTCAACCGCAAACCTTCGGTTTGCTGGGCCGTGTAAGCGGCTCCAAACACGTTTTGTAAACACCAAGGGCGGCGGCGCCCAAAGCCGCTAAGCTATGCGGATGCCTGCCCGCCCTCCTGTGTTTGCCTCCCCGCCCCACCCCCCAGCTGCCGCCCGCCGCGCCCGCGCGGTGCTGGGCCAGCTCAGCGATATGGATTTGCGGCTGCTGCAGGTCTTCAAGAGCGTGGTGGAATGTGGGGGCATGTCGGCCGCCGAGCTGGAGCTCAACATTGGCACGTCGACCTTGAGCCGCCACATGAAGGACCTGGAGACCCGCCTGGGCATGGTGCTGTGCCGGCGCGGGCGCGCGGGCTTTGCGCTGACGCCGGAGGGCCACCAGGTCTACGAGGCCACCTTGCAGTTGCTCGGCGGGGTGGATTTGTTCCGCAGCCGCATTGACGATATCCACGCCCGCATGGGCGGCAACCTGGAGATCGCCATTTTTGACAAAACGGTGAGCAACCCGCAGGCCCAGATCCACCGCGCGATTGCGCAGTTCCACGGCCAGGCGCCGGATGTGAACCTGCAGCTGCATGTCAGCTCGATCAACGCGATTGAGCGCGGCCTGATGGATGGGCGTTTTCATGTGGGCATCATCCCGGCGCACCGCAGCTCGGCCAGCCTGGTCTACCGCGATCTGTTTGCCGAGAACATGCAGCTGTACTGCGCCGCCGGCCATGGCCTGTGGGAGCAGGCGCATGAAGACCTGGACTGGGAGCAGCTGCGCAGCTACCCCTTTGCCGGCCTGGGCTACCACTCGCCCAATATGGAGCTGAGCCACAGCGTGCGGCTGCCGCGCACGGCCACCGGTTTTGACCAGGAATCGATTGCCACCTTGATTTTGTCCGGGTGTTTTTTGGGCTTTCTGCCGGACCACTACGCGGCCAGTTTTGAGAACCAAGGTTTGATGCGGGCTGTGCGGCCAGAACGCTTCCATTACCGTTGCCAATTCGTGGCCATGTGGCGCTTATCGCCCGCTCCGAGCCGTGTGGCGCAGGCCTTTATTGACTGCCTTCTGGATGCCCACACAGCACTTGACTAAGTTGCTATGAAATTAACTTATCCACAGAAACGTGCTTCCCGGTGTGCATTTCTTCTCTAGAGGGAGATTGCAGGGAGTTTCTCGCGCAACGACGGCAACATTGCACAAAATTATCCACAGGGCAAAAGTCGGAGACGGCCGACAGCCAGGGGGCTACAGAGCCTGGTAAAAACCCTGTGCCCACACCATCACGGCTGGTCACATCCGGCCCGCGCCTGTGAGACTGCGCCTGCCGCCATGCGGGCATGCCTGGGCAGCGCTGGGGCCGTTCGGCGCTACCATCGCTACCGTAACGACCACCCTGGACCGCCCCGTGCCCAAGCCTGCGCCCCCTGCCACTCCATCGCGTCCCCCCCTGCCCGGCACAGCCAGCCACGCCGCGCCAGTCAAGGCCCGGGCCACGATTGCCGATGTGGCGCTGACCGCCCAGGTCTCCAAGGCCACGGTGTCGCGCTACCTCAATGGCCGCACCGACATCCTCACCCCCGACATGGCCAAGCGCGTGGAGCTGGCCATTGCCAGCCTGCAGTACCGGCCCAGCCCCATGGCGCAGGCGCTCAAGCATGGCCGCACCCGCCTCATCGGCTTGGCGGTGGCAGATGTGACCAACCCCTTCTCCGTCGCGGTGCTGCAGGGTGCAGAAAAAGCCTGCCAGGCCGCCGGCTACCTGCTGGTGCTGTTCAACCTGGGCAATGAGGCCGGGCGCGAGCGCGATGCCATGCATGCGCTGTCGGCCTACCAGCTCGACGGCATGATCCTGAACCGCGTGGACACCAGCGCCCAGCTCTGGCAGGACGCGCAGTTGCACGGCAAGCCCATCGTGCTGGTGGACCGCTTTCAGGAAGGGCTGGACGCCGATTTTGTGACCGTGGACAACCCCGGCGTAATTCAGATTGCGATGGATCACCTGCAGCAGCAAGGCTTTGACGAGGTGCTGCTGGTGACCGAGCCGATTGCCGATGTCAGCTCGCGCACCGCGCGCCAGCAGGCCTTTGCCCGTTACCTGCAAGGCCAAGGCAGCACCGGGCGCGGCAAGCCGGCGGCCATGCAGGGCAGCGTGTGGGAAAGCACCGCGCACAACACCAGCGCCTTACAGCAGCACCTGCAGCAATGGCGCGATCAGGCGCAGCAAGCCGGCCGCCACCCCGCCGTGCTGGCCGGCAATGCGGTGGCGAGCCTGCGCGTGGCCACCGCCGTGCACGCACTGGGCTGGGTGCCCGGGCGGGAGCTGGGCATCATCGGCGTAGACGAGACCGACTGGGCCGCGCTAGTGGGCCCGGGCCTGAGCACGGTGGCCCAGCCTACCGATGCGCTGGGCCAGGCGGCGGCCAGCTGCCTGATCGAGCGCATCCAGGGCCTGCAAAGCCCCGCCCGCACAGTCGAGTTACCAGGCACCATCATTGTGCGCGGCTCGACAAAATCGCCAAGCGTTTGATTTCAAACAAACAAAAAAGGATGTCCGCACCAAACTAGGGCAAACCCTAGTAATCGTTCCGTAACCTTACGTTAAACTGCGGCGCTACTGAAACCGGTTTCAAACGCGCCGCATCGCCATGAACTACACGTTCCAATTCGACCAGGTCCTGGCAGCCTGGCCGCAGCTATTGCAGGGCACCTGGGTGACCATCCAGCTGTCTTTTATCGCCATGGTCATTGGCCTGGCCGTCGCCATCGTCTGCGCCTGGGGCAAGACCTCGGGCCCAGCGCCGCTGCGCTTTGTCATCAACGCCTACATCGAGCTGATCCGCAACACGCCTTTTTTGGTGCAGTTGTTTTTCTTCTTCTTTGCGCTGCCGGCCGTGGGCCTGCGCTGGTCGCCGCAAACCGCCGCGCTGGTGGCCATGGTGGTCAACCTGGGCGCCTATGCGACGGAGATCATCCGCGCCGGCATCGAATCCATCCCCAAGGGCCAGATTGAAGCCGGCCTGGCGCTGGATCTGAAGCGCTGGGAAATCTTCCGCTTTGTGATCCTCAAGCCTGCGCTCAAGACCATCTACCCGGCGCTCACCAGCCAGTTCATCCTGCTGATGCTCAGCTCGGCCGTGGTGTCGGTTATCTCGGCTGACGACCTGACCTCGGTGGCCGCCAACATCCAGTCCGAGACCTTCCGCAGCTTTGAGGTCTACATCGTCGTGGCCGTCATCTACCTGCTGCTGTCGCTGGCCTTCAACCTGCTGTTCAAGCTCATCTACCGGATGGCCTTGAACTACCCAGACCGTCGCTAAAAATGGGAATCCTCTGCACCCATCCTCGCGCCGTGTGCATCTGCGGACTCGTGCGGTCTGCGGCGTTGCAAATCCTCGCGATAGCACCACTATCGCTCCGGTTTGCGCCTTGCATCCCATCCCGATCCGCAGCGCTCACTTTCCGCTCGATAAGCGCATAGCATTCCTGGAGAACAAGAAATGCGTACTTTTGGTTGGCCCGAGTTGTGGTTCATCGTGGAAGCGGCCAAGTGGACCGTGGCCCTGTCCTTGATCGCCTTTATCGGCGGTGCCCTGGTGGGCCTGGTGATTGCGCTGTCGCGCACGTCAGATAACGGACTGGCACGCGGTATTGCTACCGTTTTTACCCAGATTTTTCAGGGCACGCCGCTGCTGCTGCAGCTGTTTCTGGTGTTCTTTGGCGCGCCCATTCTGGGCTTTGAGATCAATCCCTGGGTGGCGGCTGCTGCTGCGCTGATTCTCAACAGTGGCGCCTTCCTGGGCGAGATCTGGCGCGGCTGCATCCAGGCGGTGCCACGCGGCCAGTGGGAAGCGGCCGAGGCGCTGTCGCTGTCTTACTTCTGGCGCATGCGCGCCGTCGTGCTGCCCCAGGCCATGAAGATTGCCGTGGCGCCCACCGTGGGCTACCTGGTGCAGATCATCAAGGGCACCTCGCTTGCGGCCATCATCGGCTTTACCGAGATCACGCGCGCCGGCCAGATCATCAACAACGCCACCTTCCAGCCCATGCTGGTATTCGGTGTCGTGGGTGCCGTTTACTTCATCCTGTGCTGGCCGCTGTCGCTGTGGGCGGGCCGCCTTGAGAAGCGCCAAGCCAGATGAACACCCCCCTGAGTCGCTTACGCGCCTTCCCCCCAGGGGGACGACGCCCTTGCTGCGGGGCGGCCCTTGCTCGGCGTCCCGCCGATGGGCCCTGCCGCAACAACGCGGGTGCTTCTGACGATAGGCCTGTATTAATTTCTTTTCCCTTCTTGCTGCGTTATTAAACCCTTAGGAGACATGAGCATGCAGATTTCCCGCCGCACTTTCACCTCCGCTGCCGCCGCCCTGGCTGCCAGCGCCCTGTTGCCCCTGAGCGCATCGGCCCAGTCGCTGGCCGATCTGAAGAAGAAGGGCAAGATTACGATCGGCATGCTGGTGGACTTCCCGCCCTACGGCATCCTGAACGGCAGCAACCAGCCTGACGGCTACGACGCCGACGTGGCCAAGCTGCTGGCCAAGGAATGGGGCGTGACCGCCGACATCGTGCCCGTGACCGGCCCCAACCGCATCCCCTTCCTGCTGACCAACAAGGTCGACATGCTGATCGCCTCGCTGGCCATCACGCCTGAGCGCGCCAAGCAGGTGCTGTTCTCCAAGCCTTACTCAGCCGCTTCGATCGTGCTGTACGGCGCGACCAAGACCGCCATCAAGGGCCCAGAGCAACTCAAAGGCCTGCGCGTGGGCGTGGCCCGTGCCTCCACCCAGGATGTGGCTGTCACCAAGGCCGCCCCAGAAGGCACGCAAATCCGCCGCTTTGACGACGACGCCTCTGCCATGCAAGCGCTGCTGTCGGGCCAGGTCGATGCCATCGGCTGCTCGGTGACCGTCGCTGCCCAGATCGCCAAGCGCGCACCTGCTGGCCAGTTCGAGAACAAGTTCCAGCTGCTGCAGCAGAACATGGCTGTCGCCCTGCGCCCCGGCCAGGACGAAGTGGCAGAAGCCGTGAACGCCTTTATCGCCAAGAACACCGCCAACGGTGAGCTGAACAAGCTGTACCAAAAGTGGTTGGGCGCTGACCTGCCGAAATTGGACTAACCCCAGAACGGGCTACCCCCTGAGGCGCTGCGCGCCTTCCCCCTGAAAGGGGGACGACAGCACCGCTGCGGGGCGGCCCTTGCTGGCTGTCTCTTAGCTCGGCCATGCCAATGTTGCAATCATCTTAAAAAACGACTGCTTTATGACGACCCCCTCGCAAGCACCCATCATTCGCCTCCAAGGCGTCGAGAAATGGTATGGCAACTTCCAGGTGCTGACCGATATCAACCTCGACGTGCGTGCCGGCGAGCGTATCGTCATCTGCGGCCCTTCGGGTTCGGGCAAGTCCACGATGATCCGCTGCATCAACCGCCTCGAAGCCATCCAAAAGGGCAAGATCACCGTGGACGGCACGGACCTGACGGGTGACAGCAAGGCGATCGACACCATCCGCAAGGAAGTGGGCATGGTGTTCCAGCAGTTCAACCTCTTCCCGCACCTGACGATTGTGGAGAACTGCATGCTGGCGCCGATGCGCTCGCGCGGCCTGAGCAAGGCCGAGGCGCAGGAGCGCGCCATGCACTACCTGACGCGGGTGCGCATTCCCGACCAGGCCCACAAGTACCCCAGCCAGCTGTCGGGCGGCCAGCAGCAGCGCGTAGCGATTGCCCGCGCGCTGTGCATGGCCCCCAAGATCATGCTGTTCGACGAGCCCACCTCTGCCCTCGACCCCGAGATGGTCAAGGAAGTGCTGGACACCATGATCGGCCTGGCCGAAGACGGCATGACCATGCTCTGCGTGACCCATGAAATGGGCTTTGCCCGCAGCGTGGCCGACCGGGTGATCTTCATGGCCGACGGCAAGATCATCGAGCAAGGCCCACCGGCCGCGTTCTTTGACAACCCCCAACACCCCAAGACCCAGCAGTTCCTGGGCCAGATCCTCAGCAACCATTGATGGTGCTGCGGCGCGGGACGTCCCCACGCGGGCGCCCAAAGCCGCATCGCCTTGCGGTGCAAAACATCTTCATTGACCGCTGCTAGCGCCCCGCCCGGCCGGCGGGCGCCAACGGCCAACACACATAACAACCATGGCCTTGTCTTTGCAAAACGCCGGCTCGCCCGCGCTGATCTCCCTCACCTCGTTTGGCAATGCCGAAGTGCGCCGCCATGGCCAGCTCTACTTTGCCCAGCTCTCGCACCGCGCAGGTGCCAATGGCTATGAAGTGCGCGAAGAGCTGCTGCTGAATGCTGCCGAGGAACTGCCCGCACTGGCCGCCTATGGCCGCGAACACCAGCTGGACCTGGTCTACTCCTGCCCCCAGCCGCTGTTTGCGATGGACGGCAGCCTGAACACCGCCGCCGTACAACACGCGATAGCAGCCAGCCATACCTTGGGCGCCACCTGGCTCAAGATGTCGATCGGCGGCTTTGCCAGCCAGTCCGTCACGCATTCGGCCCAGGGCTTTGCGGCGCTGAAGAGCGCCATCGACGGCGCGGGCCTCACCCTGCTGATCGAAAACGACCAGACTGCGGCCGCTGGCACCGTGCAAGCACTGCAGCGCTTTTTTGCCGCTGCGGATGCCGCCGGCCTGCCGCTGCCGATGACCTTTGACATGGGCAACTGGCACTACCTGGGCGAATGCGCGCTGCAAGCAGCGCAGCTGTTTGGCAGTCGCGTGGCCTATGTGCATGCCAAGGGCGTGCAACGCCTGCCAGCCAAATGGGTGGCAGTGCCGCTGGCCGAATCGGCAGCGGCCTGGCGCGCCATCTTGCGTGCGCTGCCCAGCGACGCGCCCCGCGCCATCGAGTACCCACTGATCGGCGATGACCTGGTCGCAGTCACCCAGCAGGAGCTGGCCGTGCTGCGCGATGCCACCGCCTTGCAAACCCGATAAGCCGCTGCTACCCCCCCGCACCAAACACCCAAGAGAGACACGGCCATGACCACCAAGACCTTTGACATCGCCACCTTTGGCGAAGCCATGATGCTGCTGATTGCCGACCGCGCCGGCCCACTGGAGAGCGCCGAGTTCTTTACCAAGCGCATTGCGGGCGCGGAGATCAATGTGGCCACCGGCCTGGCGCGCCTGGGCTTCAACACCCACTGGGCCAGCCGCCTGGGTGCCGATTCGATGGCGCGCTACCTCATCAACCAGATGAAGAGCGAAGGCGTGCACTGCGAGCATGTGGTGCTGGACCCGGCGCAAAAGACCGGCTTCCAGATCAAGGGCCGCAGCGATGACGGCAGCGACCCACAGGTGGAATACCACCGCAAGGGCTCGGCCGCCAGCCTGATGACCCCGGCCGACATCGATGAGCCCTGGTTGGCCTCGGCCCGCCACCTGCACGCCACCGGCGTGTTTGCCGCGATCTCGCAGACCAGCCTGGCCACTGCCCAGCGCACGCTGCAAATCGCCCGCGCAGCGGGCAGCACCATCTCCTTTGACCCCAACCTGCGCCCCACCCTGTGGCAGGACGAGGCCACGATGCGCCGCGAGATCAATGCGCTGGCTGCCGGCGCGGACTGGGTCTTCCCCGGCCTGGCCGAAGGCGAGCTGCTGACCGGCCACAAAACGCCCGAAGCGGTGGCCCGGTTCTACCGCGACCAGGGCGCAAGCCTGGTCGTCGTCAAGCTCGGCGAAGCAGGTGCCTACTACGATGACGCCCAGGCCGGTACCGGCTATGTGGCCGGCTGTCCGGTCGAGAAGGTGGTGGACACCGTGGGCGCCGGCGACGCGTTTGCGGTGGGCGTTATCAGCGGCCTGCTCGACGGCCGCTCGGTGGCCGATGCCGTCAAACGCGGCTGCTGGATTGGCGCGCTGCAGGTGCAGGTGCTGGGCGACTCCGAAGGCTTGCCGACCCGCGAAGCCTTGACCGCCGCCGGCTATTGATTTCAACGCATCCAGGAGCAGCAATGAGCAGCAACCGCCACCAGATTTTGGTTTTTCGTGAACTGCCCGAGGACCAACTGGCCCGCCTGCAAGCCGCGCATGACGTGACCGTGGCCAACCCGCGCATCGCAGCGCAGCGCGATGCGTTTTTTGCAGCGCTGCCCCAGGCCCAGGCACTGATCGGCTCGAGCTACCCGATCACCGATGCGCTGCTCGATGAAGCACCGCAGCTGCGGGTGATCTCAAGCATCTCGGTGGGGGTGGACAACTACCCGCTGGCATCGCTGCGCGAGCGCGGCATTGCGCTGTGCCACACGCCCGGCGTGCTGACGGAGACGACGGCCGACACCATCTTTGCGCTGCTGATGGCCACCAGCCGCCGCATTCCGGAGCTGGCGATGTATGTGCGCTCGGGCCAATGGCAGCGCAATATTGGCGAAGAGCTGTTTGGCTGGGATGTGCATGGCAAGACGCTGGGCATTCTGGGCATGGGCCGCATCGGCATGGCGCTCGCCCGGCGCGCGGCGCTGGGCTTTGGCATGCGCGTGCTCTACAACAACCGCAGCGTGGTGCCGGAGAGCGAATTGGGCACGCTGGCCGGCCAGGTGCATTATGTGGCGCGCGATGCGCTGCTGCGCGAGGCAGACTTTGTCGTCTCCGTCCTGCCCGCCACCCCCGAGACCAAGCACCTGCTGGGGGCTGACGCCTTTGCGATGATGAAGCCCAGCGCCATCGTCATCAACGGCTCGCGCGGCGCGATTGTCGATGAGGCCGCCTTGCTGCATGCGCTCGATACCGACCAGATCCGCGCCGCCGGCCTGGATGTGTTTGCCACCGAGCCGCTGCCGGTCGAATCGCCCCTGCGCACCCATGCCAAGGTGGTGGCACTGCCGCATATCGGATCGGCCACGCACGAGACCCGCCACGCGATGGCCGAGATGGCGACCAGCAACCTGCTGCAGGTGCTGGCGGGTGAGACGCCTGCAGGCGGGTTTGATCTGAGCCAGGCCTGAGCTGAGGGAGACGGGCCAAGCGCAGGAGCGCCCGCATAATGGCCGCTCGGCATTCTGGTGTCCAGCACGGCGCCAGCGGCCACCAACTTTCTCGTCTTGTCTCCTGACTGCGGCATGCCTTCGACTCTCCAGGTTCTCTCCCTCGCCTCCCCCTCTGCCGGCTACCGCCGCATCCGCTTTGCCGGCGCGCAGCTGGCGCCTTTTTGCCAGCACGACAACATCCACTGCCGCCTGGTGTTTCCAGCGCCGCAACGCGACGGAGCCAGCAGCACACGCGTCTACACCGTCCGCGCCTTCGATGCCGATGCGCAATGGCTGGAGATCGATTTCTTGCTGCATTCCGATGCCGGCCCGGGCGCCTGCTGGGCCCAGCAGGCGCAGGTCGGCGACTGTGTCGAGATCCTCAAACCCGGTGGCCGCACGGCCCGCATTGCCGACTGGATGGTGCTGGCCGGTGACGACAGCGCGCTGCCCGCACTGGCCCGCATCGCAGAGCGGCTGCCTGCCAGCACGCGCGGCCATGTGGTTTGCGAGATAGCCGACCCGCAGGACGCGATCGACATACGCCTGCCACCCGGCATGCAGTGGCATTGGCTGTACCGCGCAGGCGCAGCTGCAGGCACCGGCGAGCAGCTGCAGCGGGCGGTGCAAGCACTGGATTGGAGCGCCGCACAAGCCATTGAAGGCGCCAGCCGCTTTTTATGGGTAGGCGCCGAGTTTGCCACCGCGCAGGCGCTGCGCGCCTGGGCAGTGGACAGCCTGGGGCTGGGCAAGCAGGAGCAGCTGATCGTGGCCTACTGGCGCCGGGGTATGAGCGAGAACGAGCTGCGCGCGCCCAAGGCGGACCTGGAAAAAACCTAGACCCTGTTTTTAGATCTCCGCCGAGCGCGAAATATGCCGGCGCAGCAGCGCCGCGGCATAGTCGGCATCGCCTTCTTTGAGCGCCTTGAGAATGCCCAGGTGGTCGGTGCAGGCCTGGCGGATGTGCTGCTCGCTCAAATGGCTGAAATGCGCAAACTCCGAGATCTTGCGCAGCGAGTTCTGCCGGCGCACCGACTCGATCAAAAAGCGGTTGCGCGACCAGGACACCAGGGTTTCGTGGAAATTCGCATTGGCCTTGAACCACACATCCTGGCGCAGCTGCTCAACGGGCATCTGCAAGATATCTGACTGCTCGCGGAACAGCTGCTGCAGCTGCTCGGGATCGGGCGCAAAGTCCGCCATCTTGAGTGCGCCGCATTCGACGATCAAGCGGAAGTCATAGCTCTCATGCACGGCCTGGGGGTTGTCCAGGCTCTCGGTAAAACGCCAGCCATGGCCGGGCAGGCGCTCAGTCAGGCCCTCGGCGGCAAAGCGCATCAGCACGCGGCGCACGGCGCCCCGGGTCACGCCAAACAGCTCCACCAGCTGCGCCTCGGAGACTTCGCCGGCCAGCTGGCCGCTGGCGCGGTGGTTCATGATCTGGCTGTACAGCGCCTCGGCCTCAGAAGGGGGCACCAGCTGTTCCAGCGCATCGTCGCCATCGGGCACGCGTTCGACCCGAAAACCCCGGCCCGGGTGGTAGGCCACCAGGCCCTGGGCCGTCAGCAGCATCAGCGCCTGGCGCACCGGCGTGCGCGAGACCTTGAGCTCATCGGCCAGGTGCAGGTCGGAGATGCGGTCGCCCACGCGCCAGCGGCCGCCATGCATCAGCGCCGTCAGCTGGCGCGCGACGTCGATCTGCAAAGAACTCAGCGATTGCTTCAAACCGATTCTCCCCTGGGTAGTGCTGCTGCGGCCCGCGCCTGCGCAATGCGGCGGCAGTGGCGGTGGCGCGCAGCATCTTGTTTTTGCCGGCCAGCCCCGAGCATACGCGCCAGGCTTCCCGTCTTGGCAGCATCCTTCATCGTAGTTTCCCTAAGTTTTGTTTGATTCTATAAAAAACAAATTGACAGTCAATGACCACGAAATTAATGTATTAAAAGTTCACAAAACACAAAAGGAAAAAGATGTCGCCGTTTCCACTCGTCACGCTGTCTGGCGCCCCGCAAGCCCGTGGGCGCCAGTATGGCGCGGCGCTCAAAGACCGCATTGCCCGCAGCGCAGCCCTCTACGGCGGCGCGCTGGAGAAGTACGGCATCAGTGCCGCACACAAGGCCGCGCTGATCGCCGAGTACGCCCAGAAGATCGCCGCCTTTGACGAGAACTACCTCGAAGAAATGCGCGGCATTGCCGAAGGATCAGGCGTTGCGCTCGACGACATCGTGATGATCAATGCCCGCACCGAGGTGGTGGCCCTGGCGCGCGCCCAGTCCACCCAACCCGTCGATGACGAGCTGGACGACGGCTGCACCGGCGCCATGCTGCTGCCCGAGCGCAGCGCCTCGGGCAACCTGATCCATGGCCAGAACTGGGACTGGCGCGCCGAATGCGCCGAGACCGGCGTGGTGCTGCGCGTGCGCCAGGACCATGGCCCCGACTACCTGACCTTTGTCGAAGCCGGCGGCCTGGCCCGCAGCGGCCTCAACGCCGCAGGCATCTCGATCACCGCCAACTACCTCGAATGCGAGCGCGACTACACCAAGCTGGGCATTCCGCTGGGCCTGATCCGCCGCAAGGTGCTGGAGCAGGAACACTTTGCGCTGGCCGCCAAGGCGGTGGCCACCACGCCCAAGTCCTGCTCCAACAACATCATGGTGGCATCGGCCGCGGGCTTTGGCATTGACTTTGAATGTGCGCCCGACGAGGCCTTCCCGCTCTACCCCGAGGACGGCATGATCGTGCACGCCAACCACTGGGTCAGCCCGGTGGCGCTGGCCAAGCTGCGCGACACCGGCATCCCCCATGTGCCCGAGAGCTTTTACCGCGACTGGCGGGTGCGCAAGATCCTGCAGGAGCAAGGCCGCCTGCTGACGCGCGAATCGCTGAAGAAGGCGCTGTTTGACGACTTCCTCTCGCCGTATGCGGTATGCCGCCCACCGCGCCCCGCCGATGGGGGCAACCTGACCGCCACCGTCGCGATGATCGTCATGGAGCCGGCGCTGGGCATCATGGAGATCGCGCCGCTGCCGGCCATCAACCGCCAGTTCACCACCTACCGCCTGCATGGCGATGGCGCGGCTGAACCTTCTGCCGCCGCCGCTGCGGCGCTGGAGCACTGAGCGCCATGTGGAAATTCGCTGCCACCCGCATCGGCATGGCGATTCCGACCTTGGTGATCGTGGCACTGGCCGTCTTCATTCTGGTGCGCCTGATCCCCGGTGACCCGGCAGCGCTGATGCTGGGTGACTCGGCCGATGCCGCATCGCTGGCGGCGCTGCGCGAGCAGCTGGGCCTCAACGCCAGCCTGCCCACGCAGTTCCTGGTCTGGTCCGGCCATGTGCTGCAGGGCGACCTGGGCCAGTCCATCTCCAACCGCCAACCGGTTGCCGCGCTGATCTGGGAGCGCTTTGCCGTCAGCGCCCAGATCGTGCTGCCTGCCGTGCTGCTGGCTACGCTGGTCGCCGTGCCGCTGGGCATGCTGGCCGCCTGGCGCCAGGGCCGCATCACCGACCTGGCGCTGGTCGCCACCGCCACCTTGCTGCTGTCGCTGCCCGCGTTCTGGATGGGGCTGCTGCTGTTGATGTTCTTCGCGCTCAAGCTGGGCTGGTTTCCGGTGGTCGGCTTTGTCGCCTTTGGCGAGAACCCGCAGCAGGCGCTGCTCTACCTGGTGCTGCCCATCACCACCTTGCTGCTCCATGAGATCGGTGTGATCCTGCGCATGACCCGCGCTTCCACGCTGGAGGTGCTGCACCTGGACTACATCACCCATGCCCGCGCCAAGGGCCTGAGCGAGATGACGGTGATGCTGCGCCATGCGTTCAAAAGCGCCTTTGGCCCCACCTGGACCCTGCTGGGCCTGATTCTGGGCAACCTGCTCGCCGGGGTGGCGGTGATCGAGACCGTGTTCACCATTCCCGGTCTGGGCCGTCTGCTGGTTGATGCGATCTTTGCCCGCGACTACCCGCTGATCCAGGGCTGCCTGCTCTTCATCGCCAGCATCTATGTCCTGGTAAACCTCTTTGTGGACCTGCTCTACCCCATCTTTGACCCCAGGGTGGCCGCATCATGAACCGCCGCTCCCTCTCCTTCTGGCTGGGCGCTGGCCTGGTCTCCGTGGTGGTCGTCGTGGCCTTGCTGGCCACGTTCTGGACGCCGTATGACCCGCTCAAGCTGGACTTCAAGACCCGCCTGGCAGCGCCCGGCTGGCAGCACTGGATGGGCACCGACGAGCTGGGCCGCGATGTGCTCAGCCGCCTGATGCGTGGCACCGCCACCAGCATCCGCATCAGCCTCAGCACCGTGTTTCTGGCCACCTTCTTTGGTGTTCTGATTGGCGCGCTCAGCGGCTACCTGCGCGGCTGGCCCGACCGCATCCTGATGGCCATCAACGATGCGCTGCTGGCCTTCCCGGGCCTGTTGATGGCGCTGGGCCTGCTGGCGGTGTTTGGCGCCAGCACCAGCGGCATCATCATCGCGCTGGCACTGGCCTATGCGTCATCGGTGGTGCGGGTGGTGCGCGGCACGGTGCTGGGCCTGCGCGAGCGTGATTTTGTGCGTGCCTCGCGCGTCATGGGCAACTCCGAGACCTACACCTTGCTGCGCCATGTGCTGCCCAACTGCATTGCACCGGTGATCGTCATGGCCACCTCCATGTGTGGCTGGATCATCCTGGCCGAGAGCTCGCTGAGCTTTCTGGGCCTGGGCGTGGCGCCACCGGCACCCACCTGGGGCAACATGCTGGCGGGCAGCCGCTCCTATGTCAGCCAGGCGGCCTGGCTGGCGATTTTCCCAGGGCTGGCGATCTCGCTGGCACTGCTGGGCATCAACCTGCTCGGCGACGCCCTGCGCGACCGGCTCGACCCACGCATGCGGAGGCGCGTATGACCCCATCCCCTACCCTGCTGCAGATCCAGAATCTGAGCCTCTCGGCCGGCGCCGGCAAACTGGTGGTGCGCAATGCATCCTTGCAGCTGGCCGCTGGCGAGATTGTCGGCATTGTCGGTGAATCGGGCTCGGGCAAGACCATGCTCAGCCGCGCCGTGATGCGGCTCACGCCCCATGCCATCAGCCGCAGCGCGGGTGACATCCTGCTGGACGGCCAGTCGCTCTACGCGATGAACGAGCGCCAGCTGCGCGCTGTGCGCGGCCCGCGCGTGGCCATGGTGTTCCAGGAGCCAATGACCTCGCTCACGCCCACCCTGAGCATTGGCGAGCAGCTGCTCGAAGGCCTGCGCATGCACCTGCCCCAGGCGCGCGAAGAGCACATGCCGCGCATCCACGCGATGCTCGAGCGCGTGGGCCTGCGCGATACCCAGCGCATCCTGAGCGCGTTTCCGCATGAGTTCTCGGGCGGCATGCGCCAGCGCATCATGATCGCCTCGGCCATGCTGCTGCGCCCGGCGCTGCTGATTGCCGACGAGCCCACCACGGCGCTGGACGCCGTGGTGCAGCGCGAGGTGATGGAGATGATGCTGGAGCTGACGCGCGAGAACGGCACCGCCGTGCTGCTGATCAGCCATGACCTGCCGATGGTGGCCCGCTACGCGGACCGCATGGTGGTGATGAAGCAGGGCGACATCGTCGAGACCGGCCTCACCGCCCAGGTGCTGGCCGCCCCTGCGCATGACTACACGCGCCAGCTGCTGCGCACCCTGCCCCAGCGCCGCGCGCCGCGCCAGATCGACCGTACAACGCCGCTGATGTCGGCCCGCGACCTGGTGCTGGAGTTTGGCGGCCGCCAGCGCTGGTTCCGCAAGGGGGCACCGGCGCGCGTGCTCAAGGGCATCAGCCTGGATATCTTCCCCGGCGAGGTGGTGGCCGTGGTCGGCGAATCGGGCTCGGGCAAGACGACGCTGGGCATGATCCTGTCGGGCCTGCTGCAGCCCACCAGCGGCAGCCTGCGCTACAAGGGCCAGCCCTTGCTGCCGGGCAGCCCGGGCTTCAAGGACTACCGCTACAACTGCCAGATGGTCTTCCAGGACCCCTACTCATCGCTCGACCCGCGCATGACGGTGCAGGCCCTGGTGGCCGAGGCGCTGCGCATGGCCGAGGGCCTGAGCGCCAGCGACAAGCGCGAGCGCGTCCAGCAGGCGCTGGCCGATGTGGGGCTGGGCGGCGATTTTGCGACACGCTACCCGCATGAGCTCTCGGGCGGCCAACGCCAGCGCGTGGCCATTGCCCGGGTGCTGGTGCGGCGCCCCGCGCTGATGATTGCCGACGAGGCGGTCTCTGCGCTCGATGTGACGGTGCGCGCCCAGGTGCTGGACCTGCTGGCCGAGCTGCAGCAGCGCTATGGCTTCTCGTGCCTGTTCATCAGCCACGACCTGGGCGTGGTCGAGCAGATTGCCGACCGGGTCATCGTCGTGCAAGGCGGGGTGATTGCCGAGCAGGGCACGCGCGACGCCGTGTTTGACCAGCCGCAGAACCCCTATACGCGCCAGCTGCTCGATGCCATCCCGATGCTGCAGGCAACGCCCGATGGCGGCGTACACCTGCGCTGGCGCCATGCCGAGGGCCGGACCAACGCCCCTGCGGACAACGCCGCCTACCCTGCCTAAAAATTCAGCAATTTACCTGGAGTCCTCTATGTCATCCCTTCCCGCCCGCCAGGGCCACGGCATCAAGCTGAGCTACTACGACTTTGGCGCCACCACCTTTTTTGCCAGCCAGTTCGACCAGCGCTTCAGCTACTGCCTCTACGTGCCCAAGAACTACAGCGAAAGCGAGGACAAGCTCTATGACCTGGCGGTGATCGTGCACGGCACGGGCCGCACCGCCAGCCAGTACCGCGACCGCTTTGCCGACTTTGCCGACCGCAATGACTGCATCGTGCTGGCGCCGCTTTTCCCCGCCGGCATTGGCGTGGCGGGTGACCTGGCCAACTACAAGCGCATTCTTTTCCATGGCATCCGCTATGACCAGGTGCTGCTGTCCATGGTCGATGAGGTGGCGGCCAAGTACCGCGTGCGCAGCCAGCGCTTTTTGATGTATGGCTTCTCGGGCGGCGGCCAGTTCTGCCAGCGCTTTTTTCTGCTGCACCCCGAGCGCCTGCAGGCCGTCTCGATTGGCGCGCCGGGCGTGGTCACCCTGCTCAACACCGACTACGACTGGTGGGTGGGCGTGCGCGATATCGAGCAGCGCTTTGGCCGCACGCTCAACCTGGCCGCGATGCGCGAGGTAGCCGTGCAGACCATCATCGGCACGGCCGACACCGCCACCTGGGAGATCACCATTCCGCGCGACAGCGCGCTGTGGATGGATGGCGCCCAGCTGCAGGGCGACAACCGCATCGAGCGCATCACCGCGCTGGCCGACAGCTTTGCCGCGCATGGCATCCGCGTGCAGCGCGACACCATGCCCGGCATTGCGCACGAGCCCTTCAAGGTCATCGAGCCGGTCGAGGCCTTCTTGCAGCAGTGCCTGCGCACGCCGCAAGCTGCCTCGGTGTAAGAACCTGTTCCAAGCCCCCACGCCACCGTCCCCACCACCACAAGGAAGACCATGCCCACCAGCCGCTCTCTTTGGTCGCCCGCGCTGCTTGCCGCAGCCTGCGCGCTCAGTGCCCACAGCCAGGCCGCCGGCGCCCCCGATATGCTGCGCGTGGCGCTGCATGCCGATATCGCCAGCGTCAACCCCGGTGTCAACCGCGACGCCAACTCCGACATGGTGATGGCCCATGTGGTCGAGGGCCTGGTGGCCTATGGCGAGGACCTGACCATCAAGCCCATGCTGGCCAGCAGCTGGAAGGCCAATGACGACAGCACCAGCTACGACTTCAAGCTGCGCCCGAATGTGCGTTTTCACAATGGCAAGACCTTGTCGGCCGCCGATGTGGTGTGGAACTTCAAGCGCTACCTCGATCCCAAGACCAACTTCCAGTGCATCAACCGCTACAACGGCAAGATCGGGCCGGCGCTGCAGGAGGTGAAGGCGGTCGACGCGCAGACCGTGCGCTTCAGCTTCTCGGCGCCTGCGCCCAACTTCTTGATGACCCTGGCCACCATACAGTGCACGCCCTGGATCATCCATCCTGACTCGGTAGCTCCCAACGGCAGCGTCAGCCAGGTGATCGGCACCGGCCCCTATAGCTTTGCCGAGAAGCAGACCGGCCGCTACACCGAGCTCAAGCGCTTTGCCGACTACAGCGCGCTGCCCGGCGCGCGCGATGGCTATGCCGGCAACAAGCAGGCCAGCATTGCTACCTTGCGCTTTGTCACCGTGCCGGACGCCAGCACCCGCTCCAACGGCGTGCTCTCGCGCGACCTCGATGTCATCGACGATGTGGACCCCGACACCATCAAGGTGCTCAAGGACAAGGGCGTGCAGGTGGAGGTGCAACCCACCCCGAGCTGGGTGGTGCTGCAGCTGCAGACCGAGGCGCCGGCGCTCAAGGATGTGCGCATGCGCCAGGCGATTGCCAAGGCGCTGAGCCTGCCCGATGTGGCCGAAGCCGCTGGCAAGGGCCTGTTCACGCCCAACCCCTCGGTGATATCGCCGCTCAGCCCCTACTACGACCAGCGCAGCAAGGCCTGGCCCGGCTATGACCCGGTGGGCGCCAGCGCACTGGCCAAGCAGGCGGGCTACAAGGGCCAGCCCATCACGCTGCTGGTGGCCAACCGCCAGGAGCGCGTGCAGCTGGCCACCATCTTGCAGGCGCTGCTGGGCTCAGCCGGCATCAACATCGACATCAAGGTGCGTGACTGGGCCTCGCAGCTCGATCTGTACGGCAAGGGCCAGTACGAGCTGGCCATCTTTGCCTACTCGGCGCGGCTCGATCCCTTGCTGATGTATGAATCGCTGATCGGCGACAAAAAGGCCGAACCCACCCGCCAGTGGGACGATGCGCAGGCCTCGGCCTTGCTCAAGCAGGTGGCGATGGAGCGCGACCCGGCCCGCCGCAAGGACCTGTTCAACCAGCTCCATGCGCTGATGGCCAAGGAGGTGCCGATCATCGGCCTGTACAACCTGCCCGTCGTCACCGCGATGGCGCCCAGCATCAAGGGCTACAAGGGCTGGCCCGCCGGCACGCATCGCTTCTGGGGCGTGACCCGCGCCGCGCCCTAAAGCCGCCTCTGCGCGTGGCCAGAACTGCCTGGTTCTGCCACGCGCCCGCCTCTTTCCCCGCATTCCGCTCTCTGCGTTTCACACCCTGTATGTCTTTTTCTGCAACCGACTACCGCCTGGCCGACGCCACGGCACTGGCCCAGGCCATCCGCGCTGGTGCGCTCACACCCCAGGCAGCCGTGGACCATGCCTTTGCCGCCATCGAGCGCTGCAACCCCCAGCTCAATGCCGTGATCCTGACGATGCGCGCGCAGGCCGAGGAGCAACTGCGCCAGCTGCCGGCCGACGCGCCGCTGCGCGGCGTGCCGGTGCTGCTCAAGGACGACTGCCCCAGCTATGCCGGCGCGGCGATGTCCTATGGCTCGCGCGCGGCGCTGGGCCATGTCTCGACCACCGACCACACCTTGGTGCGCCGCTACCAGCAGGCGGGCATGGTCATCGTCGGCAAGACCAATCTGCCCGAGTTCTCGGCCAATGTGGCCACCGCGCCCAGCCTGCATGGCCGCACCCTGAACCCCTGGAGCGCGGCACACAATGTGGGCGGCTCCTCGGGGGGCTCGGCCGCCGCGGTGGCCGCGCGCATGGTGCCGCTGGCCTATGGCAATGACGGCGCGGGCTCGATCCGCATTCCGGCAGCCTGCACGGGGCTGTTTGGCCTGCGCCCCTCGCGCGGCCGTGTGGCCTGCGGCCCCGTCTCCAGCGAGAACTGGGGCGGTCTGGTGAGCCACCATGTGCTCACGCGCAGCGTGCGCGACTCGGCCCTGATGCTGGACCTCACTGATGCGCTGGAGCCCGGCTCGCTCTATGCCGCGCCCGCCAAGGCCGAAGCCTTTAGCCAGGCGCTGCTGCGCCCGCCCGGGCGGCTGCGCATTGGCGCGCTGCAGGATGCGGACCCGGCCCAGGCGCTGGATGGCGACATCCTGCAGCGCCTGCAGGACACGCGCCGCCTGCTGCAGGAGCTGGGCCATGCGACCGAAGAGGCGCACTGGAACTTCTCGCACAGTGATCTGGCCGCTGCTTTTAGCCGCATCATTGCCGCCTACACCGCGCTGGAAGTGGATGACCTGGTGCGCAGCACCGGCAGGCCAGCGACGGCGGAGTTCTTTGAACCGGTGAACCTGGGCCTGGCCGAGCAAGGGCGGCGTCTGGGCGCTGTCGAGCTGTTGGCCGCGCGCAATACCTGCAACAGCATCGCCCGGCGCCTGGGCGAGATGTTTGGCCGCTATGACCTGCTGCTCTGCCCGGTAATGCCGACCCTGCCCCAGGGCCTGCAGGCGCTGGATGTGCGCCAGCCCGATGCGCAGCACTTCATGCAGGAGTTCATGGATGCGACCGTGTTCACCCGCCCGGCCAATGCGGCCGGCGTGCCCGCCATGAGCGTGCCGCTGTGGCAAAGCGCCAGCGGCCTGCCCATGGGCATGCAGTTCATCGCGCCCTATGGCGCAGAAAGCCGGCTGCTGCAGTTGGCCGCGCAGCTGGAGCAGGCCCTGCCCTGGGACCCGCGCCTGCCCCCCGTCCACGCTTGATTCCAGACCCCTATGCTCTACACCAAACCCTATTACCAACCCCAGCAGCCCGCGCAGATCAAGGAGCTGGTCGACCGCGTGGTGCTGGGCACCCTGGTCACGCCGCACAGCGAAGGCGTGGCGCTGTCCCACCCGGTGTTCCGGCTCGACACCACGCGTGGCGCACTGGGCACCGTGGTCTCGCACGTGGCATCGGCCAGCGACCATGTGCGCTTTCTGCGCCAAGGGCTGCCGAGCATCGCCATCCTGATGGACCCGGGCGGCTATATCTCGCCGTCCTGGTACCCCAACTACCCGCAGCGCGACAGCGCGCCGACCTGGGGCTTTCAGGTAGTGCACCTGCATGGCACGCCGCGCATGCTCGAAGAAGATGAACTCGTCGCCCACCTGCAGGACCTGGTAGGCCATATGGAGCGTGGCCGCCGCTGCCCCTGGGACAGCAGCGAGCTGGGCCCCGGCGGCATGGAGCGGCGCCTGCCCGGCATTGTGGGCTATGAGATGCCGGTGGTGCGCTGTGAAGCCAAGTTCAAGCTCGGCCAGGACGAACGCCCGGCCGACATGCGCGGCGCCGTCGAGCGCCTGCGCGAGCAGAACCAGCATGCGCTGGCCGATACCATAGAGCAGCACTGCCAACTCCAACAACCATGACCACCCCAGACAAACAGACCGACCCCATCGCCGATGCCATTGCGCGCCACCACAGCGGCCTCAGCGCCGTGCCGGAGGCCGCCGCCTTCCATGCCTGGGTGGCGCAGCAGCGCGGCAGCTGGAGTGGGCTGCTGCCCGGCCTGGCACAGGCGCGCATGGGCCATATCGATTTCCGCAGCCCGGATTCGGCCGTGGCCGCCGCCAGCGCCAGCATGGACCGCGAGAGCGCCATCCGCGCCTATGAGGACCTGCAGCAGCGCCAGGGGTTTGAGATGGGTGTGGGCCACTGGATGGAGCAGCGCTGCGTCTACCAAAGCAGCAACTACGCATCCACCCGCCTGGCGGGCGCGATGCGCGACTGCCACCTGGGCTTGGACCTGTTTGCGCCCGCAGGCGCCGCGCTGCGGCTGCCGCTGGCCGCAGAGGTGGTGGTTGCGGAGGTGCGTGATATCCGGCTGGACTATGGCGGCATGCTGGTGCTGTGCCACCAGGGCCCTGCACACCCTCAGTTTTTCAGCATCTGGGGACATCTGAGCCATGCATCGGCCCGGCGCTGGCAGCCGGGCGATCAGATTGCCGCAGGTACCGAGTTTGCCCGCCTGGGCGACTTTGCAGAGAACGGCTGGTGGCTGCCCCATCTGCACTTGCAGCTGTGCCTGTTGCGCCTGCCCGACTTTAGCGACGCGCCCGGTGTCGGCGAGCAGGCCTTTGCGCCGGTCTGGCAGGACATCTTCCCCAACCCGGCGCCGCTGCTGCGCGCCGATGATGAGGCGCTGCGCAGCTAATTACTGTGCGGCTGGGTCGCAGCGCACCTGGTTCATATAGATCGAGCAGTTGTACTTGTTGCCCTGAAAGCTCGCCTGGTAGCGCGTCGATTCGCGCTGGCGGTCAAAGCCAAAGACCTGCACATGGGCCTCGGTGCTGCTGAAGTAGTTGGCGGTTTTCTCGGCGATCACCTGGTCCGACAGCACCGCATTGCTGCCAATGGGCGCCACCACATCGCAGCCCTGCAAGGCCAGCACGGCCACGCACAGGGCGGGCCAGGCGGCCAGGGGCAAAGACTTGCGCAAGATGGAGGGGGTCATGGAGGCATCCTGTAGGTAGCGGCAATGCGCTACTGTCTCACATCCCGTCGGTCCTGTCAGGAGGTGGTGCGTCAGGCTGCTTGCGCTTCGGCAGGCACGGCAGCCGAGCGCGCATTCCAGCGCTGCCAGGCCTTTTCATGGAAGAAAAAGGCAAAGGCCTGCACCGTGGGCTCGAGCAAGCTCAACGTGAGCGAGGCAATCAGGTTGCCGGTGACGGCATAGGCCACCATCGCGGCCACCGTGATGTGGATCAGGTAGTAGCTGGCGGTCTTTTTGAGGGTTTGGCGGTTGTTCTGCAGGCTGCGGCGGAGGGAGGACATGGCGGGCTCTTTCTTGCAATGAGGGCCACTAACACAACCCTTGATACGTCGTTGCCTGGCCGGCCGCGCCAAGCCTTGCCGTACTACTGTACTGTCTGCGGCTTGGCGCCTAGTCTCAACCGCAAACCTTTGGTTTGCTGGGTCGTGTTAGCGGCCCTAAATCAATGACAGTGCTGTAAATGATATTTATTAGCAATGGCAAAGGCCAATGAATCCTCGCTAAAAACAGCATAGGTCAGCGCAATGCCTGCCGTCACGGGCAGGCGGCCCGCGCGCCAAGGCCTGCGCTATGATGCGGTGCGGTTGCCGACCGGGCGACGTAATAACACCTCCATAACAAGCCAGACGACCTATGACGACGGACCAGCAACGCAGCTATACGGCACCCTGCCCGGGTTGCGGTGCGCCTGTGGAATTTGCCAGCGCCCAGTCCGCCTTCGCCGTCTGCCCGTATTGCCACAGCTCCATCGTGCGCAATGGCGATATCTTGAAGCGCATCGGCAAGATGGCCGAAGTCTTCAACGACTACAGCCCGCTCAAGCTGAACCAGACCGGCCAGTTTGCCAAGGGCAGCCAGGGCAAGCCGGAGGGCTTTCGCCTGGTGGGCCGGCTGCAGTACAAGGGGGAGACCGGCAGCTGGAACGAATGGCTGGCACTGGGCGACAGCGGCGAGACCGCCGTCATCAGCGAGGACAACGGCCAGTTTGTGCTGAGCCGCGCGAGCCAGGCCCCCACCAAGAACCTGCCCCCCGCCGACCGCTGGCAGCCGGGCCAGCGCATTGCGATCAGCGGCGTGCAGTACAGCGTGACCAGCGTGGTGCTGGCCCAGCTGATGGCGGCCGAGGGCGAGATGCCGCACCAGCCCGAGCTGGGCAAGCCCTTTACCGTGGTGGAGCTGCGCACCGAAGACGACAAGGTGCTGTCCATCGACTACAGCGAGCAGCCCCCTGCCGTCTACCTGGGCGCGCCGGTGCTGCTGGGCTCGCTCAAGATTGCAGGGCTGCGGCCCACGTCCACCAAAAAGGACCAGGGCCGGCACTTCAACTGCCCGCGCTGCGCGGCGCGTGTCGACATCAAGCTGGACACGACCCAGGCCCTCACCTGCCCGAGCTGCGGCTCGCTCATCGATGTCTCGCAAGGCATTGGCGGCGAGCTGCGCGCGGCGATGCAGAAAGACCCGGTCAAGCCCCTGGTGCCGCTGGGCAAGATAGCGACGCTGGCCGGCAGCAAATGGCAGTTGGTGGGCTTTCAGCACCGCATGGGGATCGAACCCGATGACGACGAGTACTTTGGCTGGGATGAGTACCTGCTCTACCACAGCCAGCAGGGCTTCCAGTTTCTGGTCAACAGCAGCGAAGGCTGGAGCCTGGTCAAGACGCTGACCGGCGCGCCCGACTACCGCGCAGGGCGCAGCACGGCGACCTGGAAGCAGCAGACCTACCAGCTGCAATCGCGCTACCGCGCCGAGACCACCTATGTGCTGGGCGAGTTCTACTGGCCGGTGGCCCGGGGCGACAAGACCGACAATGTGGACTTTGCCCGTGGCAAGGATGGCGCGCAGCTGCTGAACCTGGAGCAAAGCGCGCGCGAGCTGAGCTGGTCGCTGGGCCGCAAGATGACGCCCGAGTCGGTCGCAGCCGCCTTTGGCATGAGCGACCAGCTGGCGCTGTTCAAGCCCGAGACCAGCAGCTTTACGGTGCCCAAGCTGGGCTGCATGCCCATCATCATTGGGCTGTTCCTGCTGTTCTTTTTGCTGATCTGGTTGTGGCCCAAGGGCTGCGATACTGCGCTGGAGCGGCGCAAACTGGCCGCCGACCCGACCTATGTGAGCAAGTGCAGCACCAGCACGGGCAGCGGCCGGTCATCGAGCGGTTCCTGGGGTGGCTACAGCTCCGGCGGCAGCCACAAATAAACAATGGCTGGCAACAGCACTGCGCAGAGCCCAACCCGGGCGCGCATTTGACGAAGGAGAGAGTTGTGATGGATTTGGAATGGTTCCGCCCTGCGGCGTTTTTTGGCTCCATCCTGTTCGCCATGGTGGGCGTGGTGGTCTTCTGGCTGTGCTTTCTGATCATCGACAAGATCACCCCCGTGGACATGTGGGCCGAGATTGTGGAAAAGCAGAACCTCGCGCTGGGCGTGGTGGTGGCGGCGATGAGCCTGGGCATCAGCATCATCGTGGCAGCGGCCATCGGCTAGCGCCTGTTCGTGCCACGCCAGCTGCTGCGGCTGGCATGGCCGCTGCTGCAGCGCCTGGCATCTGCGCGGGCGATTGGCCCTTTTTTCCTGTTAGCCCACGCTGCTGGTGCCCGCGCGCCTGGCACCGTCCCTGCACTGTTCGCCCGTGTCGACCTCCAGCCCTGACAACCCCTCTGCCAACGCTTCCCCCCCAGCATCGCCCAGCCCGCGCCCCGATGGCGCTTTAGGCAGCGATCACGCGCTGGAGTTTGGCCACGCCGCCCTGCCGGAAAGCGGCGTGCGGCGCGCCAGCCCGCTGGAAGTGGCGATGCTGTTCAGCGTCTTTGTGGTGGCGGCCTGTGGCCTCTTGTACGAGCTGGCCGCAGCGGCGCTCGCGTCCTACCTGCTGGGTGATTCGGTGCTGCAGTTCTCCACCATCATCGGCACCTATCTGTTTGCGATGGGCATCGGCTCCTGGCTGTCGCGCTACCTGGTGCGCGAGCTGCCGGCGCATTTTCTGCGCATCGAGCTGATGGTGGCGCTGGTGGGCGGGGCCTTGCCTGCCGTGCTGTCCATCATCAACGCCTATGTGCCCAGCGCCTTCCACTGGATGCTGTATGGCACGGTGCTGGTGGTGGGCACCCTGGTGGGGCTGGAGATACCGCTGGTCATGCGCATCCTCAAGCGCAATGTGGTGCTGCGCGATCTGGTATCGAAAGTGCTGACCTTTGACTACCTGGGCGCGCTGGCGGTGTCGCTGGCCTTCCCGCTGCTGCTGGTGCCGCACCTGGGCCTTATCCGCACCGGGCTGGTGTTTGGCCTGCTGAACGCCTTGGTGGCGGTGTGGGCGCTTTTTCTCTTCAAGGAAGAGCTGCGCCGCTTTGGCAGCCATGTGCTGGCCTGCGGCCTGGTGATTGCCGCCTTGCTGGGCGGCCTGGTGGGCGCCGAGCGGCTGACGTCGCTGACCGAGGACCACTTCTACCAGGAGCCCATTGTGCTGACCCGCACGACGCCCTACCAGCGCATTGTGGTGACCCAGGGCAAGCGCGGCGCGCGCCTGTACCTGAACGGCAACCTGCAGTTTGCCCAGAGCGATGAATACCGCTACCACGAGGCCCTGGTGCACCCGGTGATGAGCCGCTTTGGCGCGCCGCGCAAGGTGGCGGTGTTTGGCGGTGGCGACGGCATGGCCGTGCGCGAAGTGCTCAAGTACCCCTCGGTCGAATCGGTGACCCTGGTCGAGCTGGACCCGCAGATGACCGACCTGTTCCAGAACGTGCCGAGCATGCAGGCGCTCAACAGCAATGCCTTGAACGACCCCAAGGTGCGCATCATCAATGCCGATGCCTTCCAGTGGCTGCAGAAGGCCGACGAGGTGTTCGATGTGATCATCGTGGACTTCCCCGACCCGACCAATTTTGCAGTGGGCAAGCTGTTCACCAACAGCTTCTACGCAATGCTGAGCCAGCATTTGGCGGCCAGCGGTTTTGCGGTGATCCAGACCACCTCGCCGCTGATTGCGCGCGAGAGTTTCTGGACCGTGGTGACCACCGTCGAATCGGTGGGCATGCAGGCCACGCCCTACCACGCCCATGTGCCCAGCTTTGGCGAATGGGGCTTTGTGATTGCCAGCCGCCGCCCCTGGAGCCTGCCGACCACCTTGCCCGAAGGCATGCGCTTTTTGAGCCTGCCCAGCCTGCCGCTGTTGTTTGACTTTCCGCCCGACATGGCGCGGGTGCCGACCGAGGTGAACCGCCTGTCCAACCAGGTGCTGGTGCACACCTATGAGCGCGAATGGGGCAAGGTGGCGCACTGACATGATGGCCTGCCACCCTTGCCCACTGCGGACCGCCCAGTGATGCAGCGCCGCTCCGTCCTGAAAGGCGCCGCGGCGCTGGCTGGCAGCAGCGCGCTGGCCGGCTGCAAGCCCGCGCCACCCAGCACCAGCACAGCCCATATCCAAGGCGGCTTTGTGGGCCAGGCCTGGGAGCGCGGCCATGCGATGCGCGACCGCCTGGCACAAGGCCTGCCGCTGCCCGCGCCCAGCCGTACCCACCGCGTGCAGGTGCTGATTGCCGGCGGCGGCATTGCCGCGCTATCGGCCGCCCGCGCCTTGCGCCTGGCAGGCGCCAGCGATGTGGCCCTGCTGGAGCTGGAAGACCAGGCCGGCGGCAACAGCCGTGGCGGCACGGTGCAGGGCCTGCGCTGCCCCTTGGGCGCCCACTACGTGCCGGTACCTGGCGACAGCGCGCCCGAGGTGCAGGATCTGCTGGAAGAACTGGGTGTGCGCCAGCGCGTAGCTGGCCGCTGGCAGTACAAGGACGAGTACCTGTGCTTTAGCCCGCAGGAGCGCCTTTTTATCCATGGCGAATGGCAGGAAGGCCTGCTGCCCACGCAGGACGTGGCCGCCAGCACCATCCCCCAGTACCAGCGCTTTGCCCAGCTGGTGGACAGCGCCATGCGCGCGCAGCCCTTCAGCATGCCGGTGATGCGCAGCTGGCAGGCCCAAGGCGGCCTGGCCCCCGCCCACCAGGCGCTGGATGCGATCCCTTTTGACACCTGGCTGGCCCAGCACCAGCTGGACGACCCGCTCCTGCGCTGGTATCTGGACTATGCCTGCCAGGACGACTTTGGCGCCGGCTGCGTCCAGGTATCGGCCTGGGCGGGCCTGCACTACTTTGCCAGCCGCCACGGCTTTCAGGCCCCGGGCATGCCAGACGACGCGCACGACAGCGTGCTGACCTGGCCGCAGGGCAATGGCTGGCTCAGCGAGCAGCTGAGCGCCCCGGTGCAGGCCGCCGGCTGGCTGCACAGCGGCCACACGGTGATGCGGATCGCCGAGACGCGCCAGGGCGTGGAGATCGACAGCTTCAACCACGCGAGCCAAAGCATGGAGCGCTGGCAGGCTGCGCACTGTATCGTGGCGCTGCCGACCTTTATCGCGGCCCATGTGGTGCAGGACCCGCCCGACTTTCTGCGCGCCGCCGTGCAGGCATTGGATTGGGCACCCTGGCAGGTGACCAATGTGCATATCCGCGCCCCACTGCGCGACCGCCCCGGCGCCGAACTGGCCTGGGACAATGTGCTGTACGACGATGTGGCCCACGGCGGCCTGGGCTACGTCAACGCAGGTCACCAGCGCCTCAATGCCATGCAGCAGCTGCCCACGGTGCTGACCTGCTACCGCGCCTTGGGCGGCAACGCGCCTGGCGCCAGCGCCCGCAGCGCCCGCCAGCAACTGCTGGCCCAAACTTGGGAAGCCGCCCGCGACCAAACCCTGGCGACGCTTGCCCGCGCGCACGCCGACATCTACGAAAAAACCACCCATGTCGAGGTCATGCGCTACGGCCACGCGATGGCCATTCCCCGCCCCGGCACCCAAACCGTGCTGAGCCGCATCGGCCAGCCCGCCACCAGCGCCAAGCGCCCAGCGCGGATCAACGGCGAACGCCTCCAAGCCCTACCCACCCCGAGCACCGGCCGCCTGCATTTTGCGCACAGCGACTGGTCGGGGTATTCGGTGTTTGAGGAGGCGTTTACGCGGGGGTTGTATGCGGGGGCGGCAGCGGTACGGGGGTGATGGAGGCAGCTGCGCATGCACATTGGGAGCCATGCCTCACGCCGGCAAGTGAAGCGCATGGCTGAGATGCAGCAGGCGCTGGTAAGCTCCTTTGCTCACAAAAAAAGCAGGGGTTCTTCTACCGGACGCGAGGCGTCCCGATCAATCTGCCTGGACTTTTGCCGACTTGACCACCGCCTCCCATTTCTTGCGGTCTTGGGCGATGGTCTTGGCAAACTCCTGCGGGCTGCTGTACAGCGGCTGGATGCCGTAGGGTTTGAGTGAATTTTCCATCGACGGCTCGCGCATCACCTTCACCAACTGACGGTTGAGGTAGGACACGATCTCCGGAGAGGTCCCGGCCGGCGCCAAAACGCCCAGCCACAGCGAGACGTCATAGTCTTTGAAGCCTGCAGTCTCAGCCATGGGCGGCACCTCCGGCATGGCCGGCATGCGCTCACGTGACGTCACCGCCAGCGGGCGCAGCTTGCCGCTCCTGGTGTACTCGCCAAAGAGCGACGCGGTATCGAAAGTCATGTCGATGCGCCCAGCAATCAGGTCGGGAAGCCCGGCTGAGCTGCCCTTGTAGGGAACATGCTGCATGTCCACCCCGGCGATCGATTTGAACAGCTCGCCCGACAGGTGGCTGCTGGTGCCGTTGCCCGCAGAGCTGAAACTCAGCCCACCCGGCTTCTTGCGCGCCAGCGCCACCAGCTCGGCCACCGATTTTGCGGGCACCTGCGGATTCACCACCAGCAGGTTGGCAGTGACATGCGTCAGGCCCACCGGCGCAAAGCTGGTGGCCGGATCGTATTTGAGGTTGGGATAGAGGCTGGGATTGATGGTCAACACCCCCATCGTCGAGTACAGCAGCGTGTAGCCATCCTTGGGGGCATTGGCAACAGCCTCGGCACCGATACTCCCGCCTGCGCCAGCCTTGTTATCCACGATCACCGGCTGCCCCAGCGCCTCTGCCAGCTTCTGCGCCATACCGCGCGCCATCTGGTCGGTGGCGCCGCCTGCCAGGAAAGGCACAACGAGGCGGATGGGCTTATTCGGGTAGCCACCCGGGCCCTCATCCGCCTGCACTCCAGTCACTGCCACAGCGGCCAAAGCGAATCCGGCGATGAATTTCTTGCATTGCATTTGATGTCTCTCCATTTCTTATGCGCTGTATTGCCACGGCGGACCAGCACTGCTCCGAGTGTAGGCACAGCACAGCCCAATACCAGCCAAGCTGCGGCAAGGCTGGCATGCATCCCGAGACATAGCGGCGGTGCCTGCATCGCTCCAATGCGCATAGCAGAAGTGATGCTGCAGAGCTGGCTGGCACAGGGGGGCATTGGATAGACTGATCCTTTGCCATCACCAAGAGAAGAGACATGAGCGACTGGAAAGAATTGACGCAGTTGAGCGTGGAGGTCAGCGACCATATTGCCGTGATGACGCTCGACAGCCCCCCGGTGAACGCCCTGACGCGCACGCTCAATGACGAGCTGACCTGGGCGTTGGATCGGGTCTCGGAAATGGACGAGGTCCGCGTCGTGGTGCTCACGGGGGCTGGCAAAGTGTTCTGCGCCGGCGCGGATCTCAAGGGCCGGGCCGATGTCATCAAAGGCCCCGGGGACCTGCTGGCGCACTCGCGGCGCACGCGCGAGTGCTTCCATGCAATCCGCGAATGCGCCAAGCCGGTGATCTGTGCGATCAATGGCGTGGCGCTTGGCTCAGGCCTGGCGATGGCTGCATCGTCCGACCTGCTGCTGTGCTCGGACAAGGCATCGCTGGGCCTGCCCGAGGTGGATGTGGGTTTGCTCGGCGGCAGCCGCCATGCGATGCGGCTGTTCAACCATACCCAGCTGCGCCACATGATGCTCACGGGCTACCGTATGCCCGGCGCCGAGCTGTACCGCCTTGGCATCGTTCTGGCCTGCACCACTCCCGAAGAGCTGATGCCCACCGCGATGAAGCTGGCGGCCGTCGTCGCCTCCAAAAGCCCGGTGTCGACACGCATGGGCAAGCACACCATGAATGTGGTCGAGGACATGAGCCTGCGCGATGGCTACCGCTATGAACAGGACATGACAGCGCAGATTGCCAAGACCGACGATGCCAAGGAAGCGCAGCTCGCGTTCAAGGAAAAGCGCGCCCCGGTTTTCACCGGGCGTTGAGCGCAGGCGGAGCGCATGGCGCGCCCCACCTCGTCAGTCGTAGAGTCGCGTCGGGTTGTCCTGGAGCACCTGGCGCACCGCTGTGTCGCTCCCGGACCATTGCTTGAAGGTTTCCAGCAGCTGCCCGGCATCGGGCTCAGGCGTCACACGCAGGTGCGGCCAATCGCTGCCCCATACCAGCTGCTCGGGGTTGGCCTCCAGCAGCAGGTCGTGAAACGGCCGGGCACGCTCCAGGTCGGCATCGCCTAAGACGTTGCGGTAGGCGCACAACTTGACCCACACCGTGCCCTCCTCCAGCAAAGACAGCAGTTGGCGAAAGCCGGGCGCATCCACGCCCGCGGTGGCATCGAAACCGCCCATGTGATCGATGACCACCGGCACCGGCAGCTGGCGCAGGCGGGGCGCGATATCGGGCAGCACTTGGCAGTCGGTCCACAGCTCGGCATGCAGTCCTTCGCTGGCCAAGGTAGCAGCCATGTCTTCCAGATCCTGCAACGACGCACTACCGGCGAAGTTGCCGCTGGCGCTGCGTTGGCTGAAGCGCGCCGCACGCACGCCACGCGCGCGCAGCCCGCGCAGGCGCTCCGCGGCATGGGGGCGCAGCACGGCAACGCCGCGCAGCTGCGGCAAGGCGGCGAGCGTGTCCAGCAGCAAGCGGTGGTCTTCCCCATAGGCGCTGGGCTGCACGAGCACGCCGTGGGTCAGGTCCAGGCGCCCCAGCAGCGCCAGATAGTCGGCCTGCAGGGCTTCGGGTGGCGTATAGCTGCGGTCCTCGTTCAGCGGATAGCGCGCGTAGGGGCCGAACAAGTGGGCGTGGCAGTCCCAGCCCCGGGTGATCGCATCGCTCATGGCCTATTTCCTTGGTGTTGGGGCAAGGGGAATGCCGGCTGCTGGCCTTCGGGCAACGGAATCTCGTGGGCATTGAGCGTCATCGCCACCATGGTGTAGTAGCCGACCAGCGCCGTCAGCTCCACCACAGCGCGCTCGCCAAACACCTCCAGCGTCGCCGCGTAGGTGGCATCCGAAACCGAGCGCTGCTGGTTGAGCTCCAGCGCGAACTGGTACACCAGCTGCTCCTCCGGCGCGCGAAAGGGCGGCGGCGTCTGGGCCAGCAAGGCTTCGAGGATATCGGCCTCGATGCCGATCTTCTCCGATTCGCGCCGGTGCGCATACCACTCGAAGGGAGACTGGCAGGCGCGACCCGTCACCAAGATGGCGATCTCCGACTGCCGCTGCGTCAGGCTGGTGCGGTAGCGCAGCAGCGCACCGAGGGCTTGCCAGCAGTCGGCCAACTCGGCGTTGTGCAGCGCCGCGCGCAGCGGGCCCTCGATCTTGCCGCGCGGGCCGGACACGACCTTGTCGTAGACCTGGCGCTGAGCGGGTGACATGCTCTCTGGGGCGGGTAGGGAAATGCGGGGCATGGGTCTCCTTCGTATGCAGGTCATGGATTTCACCATGCATCCCGGCCGTCTCACCCCCCTGCAGCCGGCAAAGCTGTTATGCCTGCAGCGTGGATCGCCACATGCCGGCGTGCGCCTGTTCAGCGACGATCTGCGCGATCTGCCGCGCCACGGCTGACGCCGCGCGGCCCGGGCCCTTGTTGCGGGCAAAGACCATGGAGACGATGCGCTGCAGGGGAGGATTGACGATGCGCGCGGCGCTGAGGCTGCCGTCTTGCACCTCGCTCCAGACGGCATGGATCGGTAGCACGGTGTAGAGCCCCTCCTGGGCGACCAGAGAGCGCATCAGCGGCAGCGAATCGGCTTCGATGACAGGGACCAGATTCATGTGCTCCTGGCGCGCCAGCGCATCCAAGGTCGTACGCAGGCCATTGGGAGCACCGGGCAAGATGAAGGGCAGATCGTGCAGCGCAGAAAAGTTCACCTCTGGTGCCGAAGTCAGCGCATCGCCTGCCGGACCGATCAGAAAGCTCTCCACGCTGGCCAGCGCCTGCTCCTGCTCGGGCACCGCATGGCTGTATCGATAGAGAATGGCGATGTCCACGCGCGCATCGGCCAGCCATTCCTCGACCTGGCCGCTCGAGCCTTCGAGGATCTTCAGGTGGATGCCAGGAAACTGCGCCCTGATCTGCTGGAACAGCCGCCCGACGATAGGTCCGGAGATGGAGGGCAGGGAGCCCACGGTGACACGCCCGGCGGGCTCGCGCGCCTCGCCCCGGATCTCGACTTCGAGCTGCTCGGCATCCGCCAGCAGGTTCTTCACATGGGGAAAGATGCGCTCGCCCACATCGGACAGTGTCACGCCGCGCCCGGTGCGGTTGAACAGCCGCGCGCCGCAGTCGCGCTCCAGCGCATTCAGTTGGCGGCTCAGCAGGGATTGATTGCTGTCGAGAAAAAGCGCGGCCCGCGTCAAGCTGCCAAGCTCGGCAATGGCCAAAAACGTGCGCCATTTTTGCAGGTTGGAGGCGATGTCGAGCTGGAGTGTGGTGGCTTTAGCGCTGCACATGGAATCGGAAAGAGGCATCAGGACAATGGCTGATTAAACCCCATGTGCTGCGCCCGCGCTGCTTGCGCCCCCCTCCGGCAGCAGGGCCATCCAGCGCGCGATTGCGCCAGCCACCGCGACGGGTTGCTCCACCACCAGCGCATGGCTGGCCTGGTCGATCACCTGCACCGTCACCCGCTGCGCGCCCAGCAGGTTCTGCAGCTCCGAGCGGCTTTCCGGCGGGCGCCAGGGGTCCTGTGCGCCTTGCAGGTCCAGCAGCGGCGCATTGGCCACCGTCCACCAGCGGTCCTTGGCCGGCACCGTGCCCGCCACGCGGTAGACCGCACGCAACTCGGGATGCCAGCCTTCGAGCCAGGCCCTGGGGTCGTTGCCCGCGGCGAAGAAGGCGCGCTGCAGATGGGCGATGCGCAGGGCATCGGGCTGGCTGGGGTCGGAGGCGATGTCCAGCGATTCCGCCATGCCTGCCGGAAACACCCGCGCTGCGGCCCCCGCTACGACCACGCCGCGCACGCATTGCGGGTGGTCCATATCGGCCACGCGCGCGATGAAATGGCCAAACGCATGGCCGACCAGCACTGCGCTGCCGCCGCCCAGCGCCTCTACGATGTCGATCACGTCCTGCGCTAGCGCGTGAAGTGTGAGCTGCCTGACGGGCAGCGTGGTGCGCCCCATGCCGCGTGGCTGGGGCCGCAGCACGCGGTGACCGAGCAGCGCCAGCTGCCGCGCCAGGGGGTCGAAATCCAGCGAATCGCGCTGCGACGACGGTAGCAGCACGATGGCCGGGCCCACGCCGTTCTGCGGAGCATCGATCACTACATCGATCTCGCCATCACCGGTGCAGACCATCTCACGGCAGTGCAGCACCGCTGGGGGGATCGTCGCGTTCATGGCATCAATCCACCGTCGCGCCGGACTGCTTGACAATGCTGCGCCACTTGGGAATCTCGCTGCGCACCAGCTGGGCAAACTCTTCGGGGCTGCTGGAGGTCGGCTCAATACCCAGTTGGGTGAGCTGTTTGCGCAGCTCGGGCGTGGCCATGGCACGCACCAACGCGGCATTCAGTCTGTCGATCACGCCTTTGGGTGTGCCGGCTGGCGCCATGACGCCCAGCCAGTTCGAGACGTCGTAACCGGCCAGCCCCGACTCGGCCAGCGTGGGAATGTCCGGCAGCGAACTGAGCCGGGTACGTGATGTCACGGCCAGCGCGCGGGCCCGTCCGCTGCGGATCTGCTCTTCGTAAACGGTGTAGGAGTCAAAGGTCATGTCGACCCGGCCAGCCAGCACATCGGTGAGCAGCGGCGCACTGCCCTTGTACGGCACATGCACCATCTTCACCCCAGCAAGGTCATCGAACAGCGCACCCGACAGATGGCTGGAGCTGCCGTTGCCTGCCGAGCCGTAGGTCAGCACGCCAGGCTTGCTTTTTGCCAGCGCAATCAGCTCCTTGACCGTGCGCGCCGGCACCGCCGCGCCCACCACCAGCACCCGCGGGGTGGTGTGCGTCAACGCCACCGGCGCGAAGTCCTTGACCGGGTCATAGCGCAGCTTGGCATACAGCGCCGGGTTGATGGCCTGTGTGCCCATGGTGGCAAAAAACAGCGTATAGCCATCGGCAGGCGCACGAGCTACCAGCTCCGCAGCAGTCACGCCGCCAGCGCCTCCACGGTTTTCAACGACCACCTGCTGTCCCAGCTCGGATCCCAAGCGCTGCGCCATGCCGCGCGCCATCATGTCAGCGGCGCCACCGGCGGGGAAGGGCACCACCAGCCGCAGTGGCTTGTCGGGAAAGCCTTCAGCCCTTGCCAGGGACGGCACAGCGGCGTACAGCGCTGCTGCCGCCAGCGCCAGCAGCAACGGGCGTCGGCCTATGCTTGCGGCAGCGCTCGCAGGCGCAGCCAAGTTTTGCGGAAATGTCATGCCGGCTGTCTCCTCGTTATTGAAACCCTGCCACCGGGCAATCTGGGTTCTACCGTCTGGGGTGGTCTTTCGCGCAGTCTCAGCTACGCCAGCCCACGCCGCAGCCCTGCCCCTTGGGCAGTGTCAGGATGCCGTCTTGCACTGGCAGCGGCGTGAACGGGTCGTCTTGCAGATGCAGATGCTCCGACAGCTCGCAGGCATAGGGCAGCGCCTTTGGAATGCATGCCGCCTGCAGTGCCATGGCCTGCATCAGCGCCGGCCCGAACGCCGCACCGATGCGGCAGGCCACCTGGCCGCCCTCGCAGATACGCACGGCTTCGAGGAAGTGGCGCAGCCCGCCAAGGTTGGTGACCTTGAGGTTGATCACATCCACCACGCGTTCGGACACCAGCCTGAACACATCGCGCACGCTCTGCGCGCTCTCGTCAGCTTCGATGGCCACCGGCAGCGTCCGCGTCAGCAGGGCCAACCCGGCGATATCGGCCGCAGGCACGGGTTGCTCGATCAGCGCGATGTCATAACGCTCCATTTTGGAGAACGCGCTGATCAGCTGCTTGGCGTGGTACGACTGGTTGGGGTCGAGCGTCAGCACCACATGGGGCCCTACTGCCGAGCGCACGGCGGCAATGCGCTGGATGTCGGTCACCGTATCGCCCGCCAGCTTGAGCTTGAGCTGGGCATAGCCTTCGCCCGCCAGCCTTGCCGCGATGGCCGCCATTTCGTCAGGCGACTTGATTGGAAGAATGCGCGACAGCGCGACGCCATCGCGCATCTTGCCACCCAGCAGCACATGCACCGGCACGCCCAGGCGGCGTGCCAGCAGGTCATGCAGGGCCATATCGATGCCGGCCTTCACGGTGGGGTTGAAGGCCAGTGTGTCATCCACCTCTTCCATGATGGAGGCGATGTCGTCGGCACGCCGACCGATCAGCCGTGGCGCGAGGAACTCCAACGCCGCCAGCGCGCCGGCGCCATGTGTGGAGATCGCGGGTATCGCATGCACATAGCCCAGGCCGATGTGACCGTCCTCGTCCTGCAGCTGCAGCACCGCCCCTTCAAGGCGCGGCACCTGCGCGCGTGCAAACTTCCATTGCGGATCAGCCAGCCCCTGGATGCAGGGCTTGACCAAAGCGTGGGTAATCTTCATCGCGTTCAGTCCAGCGTGATCTTCGCGCTGGTGATCACACCGCGCCATTTATCAGACTCGGCCTGCATCAGGCTGCGGTACTCCGCTGGCGTCGAGGTGGCAGCGATCGCGCCCTGCTTGAGAAACCGCTCCTTCATCTCCGGCGAGTTGATGGCCGCTACGGCGGCTTCGCGCAGCTTGGTCTGCACGCCGGCAGGAAGGCCCTTGGGCGCAATCAGACCATAGGTGGTCTCCATCAGCACATTCGGCAGCCCCAGCTCCACCGTGGTGGGAACATCGGGCAGCTGCGGTGCGCGCGTCTTGCCCGCGACCGCCAGCACCACCAGGTTGCCATTGGCGGCAAAGGGCAAGATAGGCAGCAGATCCACCATGGTCATCTGCACCTCGCCCGACAGTACCGCGCTGATGGCAGGCGCCGCGCCCTTGTAGGGCACATGCACGATGGCTGCGCCCGTCTCCTGCTTGAACAGCTCAAAGCCGATATGCGGCGTGGTGCCCGCACCTGCGGAGCTGTAGTTCAGGGTATTGGGCGCGGCCTTGGCCTTGGCAATCAACTGCTCCAGCGAGGTGATACCGGACTTGCGGTTCACCACGATCACGCTGGGTATGCGCGCCGCCAGCGTGAGAAACTCCAGGTCGTCGAGCGAGTAAGGTACTTTCGTCAGGTTGGGCATGCCGGCCAGCGGGCCCGGCGCGACCAGCGCAAATTGGTGGCCGTCCGCTGGCGACTTGGCGGTGGCATCGACGCCAATGGTGCCGCCCGCGCCCGCCCGGTTATCAACCACCACCGGCTGGCCCAGAGAGGCTGCCATCTTGGTTCCGATCATGCGCGCGATGGCGTCGGTCGGGCCGCCAGCCGCATAGGGAACGATGAGCTTGAGCGGCTTGGTGGGCCAGCTATCGGCCCACGCGTGGCCGCTTGCGAGCAGAGGGGCGATAGCCGCCAAGAGGCTGGCAAAAGTACGTCTATGCATGGTCGTTGTCTCCTTTTGCACCAGTCTATGCAGAGCCTTGCGCCTAAGTAAGACCCTTGCATCGCAAGCCTGCTATGTGCCCAGGAGCATCTCAGCCTTGCGCGCGCCACGGCTAGGCGCACTGCCAATGCCGCCCTAAAGTCCAGGCATTGCATAGCTGACTGGAGTCTTTCTGATGACCAATGCCAAAGTGGCTTCTGGCCCGTTGTCGCACCTGCGGGTGCTCGACCTGAGCCGTATTCTTGCGGCGCCCTGGGCTGGGCAGATCCTGGCCGATCTGGGAGCTACGGTCACCAAGGTGGAACGCCCGGGCGCCGGCGACGACACGCGATCCTGGGGCCCACCCTTTCTCAAGGATGCCGAGGGCAAGGACACCAAGGAAGCCGGCTACTACCTGGCGGTGAACCGCGGCAAGCGCTCGATCACCGTGAGCCTGGACACTGCAGAAGGACAACAGATCGTGCGCGACCTGGCCCTGCAGTCGGACATCGTGCTGGAGAACTACAAGGCCGGCACACTCGCGCGCTATGGCCTGGACGAAGCCAGCCTGCGCAAGATCAATCCACGGCTCATCTATTGCTCGGTCACTGGATTTGGACAGACCGGTCCGCGCCGCGACCAGCCCGCCTATGACTTCCTGATCCAGGCCATGGGTGGCCTGATGAGCGTTACCGGGGAGCGCGACGGCCAACCGGGCGGCGGCCCGCAAAAGGTCGGTGTGCCCATCGTCGACCTGATGACCGGCATGTATACCGCGGTGGCAGTGCTCGCGGCCGTGGCGCGCCGCGATGAAAGCGGCGTTGGCGAATCGATCGACATCGCCATGCTCGATGTACAGGTGGCGATGCTGGCCAACCAGGCCATGAACTACCTGGTGTCCGGCAAGACGCCTCAGCGCAACGGCAATGCGCATCCCAATATACAGCCGCAGGATGTCTACGCCTGCGCTGATGGCGACGCCATCCTGGTGGTCGGCAACGACGGGCAGTTTGCCAAGTTGTGCGATGTGCTGGGCCACGCCGAGTGGGCCCAGGACGAACGCTTTGCCACCAACGCACAGCGCGTGCGCAACATCACCGCCCTGTCGGCGATGCTGCGCCATGAATTGGCCCAGCGCCCGCGCGCCGAGCTGATAGCGGCGCTCGACGGCGCGGGCGTGCCCTGCGGCGCCATCAACTCGGTGCCCGACGTGTTCGAAGACCCGCAGGTCAAAGCCCGCGGCATGCTCCACTATGTGCCGCATCCCAGCGGCGTGCAGGTGCCGCAGGTGGTAAGCCCGATGCGCTTCTCCGAGACACCATTGCAGGAGCAAATGGCCCCACCGCTGCTGGGGCAGCATTCGCGCCAGGTGCTGGAGGAGCTGGGCTATTCGGCCGAGCGCATCGACCAGCTGCTGGCCAGTGGTGTGGTGTAGCCTCTGAACCGGCCAATGCCATGCGCGCCAGCGCCGGTGCGCTCTTCTGTCTTCACTTCCAGGTTTTCTATGCAACTGCACTGGTCCCCCAAATCGCCGTATGTCCGAAAAGTCATGATCTGCGCCCATGAGCTGCAGCTGATGCAGCAGCTGCAGCTGGTCCGCTCCGTGGCCGCGATGCTCAAGCCCAATGCCGTCCTGATGCAGGACAATCCGCTGTCCAAGATCCCGACACTGATCCTGGACGACGGACGGACGCTGTTTGACTCGGTCGTCATCTGCGAGTACCTGGACGATCTGGCCAGCGGCTCGCTGTTCCCTCGGGAAGGCGACGCCCGCTGGGCGGCGCTGCGCTGGCATGCGCTGGGTGACGGCCTGCTCGATGCGCTGATTCTGTGGCGCAACGAGCGCGAGCGCGCCGTGCCGCTGGCGGCCCTATTGGCCGCGTTCGAGCACAAGACCCGCGCCAGCCTGGATCTGCTGGAGGGCGAGGTCCCGGCGCTGGAGGCGCGCGCCTTTGGCATCGGCCATCTGACCCTCGTCTGCGCGCTGGGCTACATCGATTACCGTTTCGACACGCTGGGATGGCGCGAACAGGCACCGCAGCTGGCGGCATGGTTTGCGAAGATGCAACAGCGCCCATCCGTGGCGGCTACCGAGCCGGTGGACGGCTGATCGCACGCAGTGTGTGGGACTCCATTTGTCTGAATCATCGCCAGGACGGAGGGCCTAGCAAACGGTTCATCGATACGGCTGGCTCGATTCCCGGTTCAAGGCCCCAAAATCCGAACGTAACGGCAATCTCATGGAGTGCTACTGCGATGGCTTACGCCAAGGAATTTTTTGATCTCCAGATCTACTTCGCCAGAAAGATCGCGGTACTGGCGAACCTGAAGCTGGAGACGGCCCTGCTCGACTACACGAATTTCTACGTCCGACTAGTGGGCGGTCGAGATTTCGACCCCCACCACCCCAGATGGATGGCCTACATTGCGGGGCTGAAAGACCATCCGGACCTTGGTGCATGGACCTACCATGTCTACACCCAGCGTCCGCACCTTGACCGTCCCGACTCGGTGATCGCAACATTCGGCTGTTTTTCGTATGCTTTGGGGGAGCCGGGTCAGATCCGGCTTCACTTCCACAACGACGACCACAGTTTGCAGGGACCCTTGAGCGACGAACGCATGGGGTTGCGCTTATCGGAGCTCGCTGCACTCGTGGCCCATGTTCGCGCCGAGCAACCATCAGCCAGGCAGATAGCGGGTGTCTCCTGGCTCTACCACTTGCCAGCCTACAAGCGGCTGTTTCCTCCGCCTTACACCGCGCACGCAATGGTGGCCAGCAACCGATTTCGCAACATGCCACTGTGGGGCCAGTTTTTGAACCGCCACGGCGGCGTCCGAAAGAGCGCTGCGGCAGCGTTCCTTCAGCGGGTCGACAGTCAAGCCAGCGCAGACAATCCCGCACAATGCTTTCCGCTACTACCACTGGCCACTTCCGCACCGGTAGACGTCTTCCACGATTTCTACCAATCGCAACTTGCCACCAGGTTTTAGTGCAGCCAACACAAGCTTTGCCAGGCGACTCCATGGGCACATCCAGGTCACACGCCCAAGCCTCTCTGTGAATCGTTGCTTCACTGACCGCGCCCCTGCTCCTCGCGGTCCCCAGCCTTTAGCAACGCCCCGGCTTAGCCATGCGCCGACCAGAAATCGCCATCCTTCCCACCGTTCTCACCTGCGATTAGCCCGCTTGGCGCCAACCAGCCCGGCGCCAGCACCGCCCACCAACAAATGCTTGCCCAAGGCTGGGAAGCTGCGCGCAACCAAACCCAGGCCACCCTTGACCCGCGCACACGCCGACATTTACCAAAAAACCAGCAACGTCGAGGCCAGGCGCTAAGGCTACGCGATGGACATCCCCCGCCCCGGCACCCAGACCGTGCCGAGCCGCATCGGCCAACCCACCAACAGCGCCAAGCGCCCAGCGCTGATCAACGGCGAACGCCTCCAGGCCCTGCCCACTCCAAGCACCGGGCGTCTGCATTTTGCGCACAGTGATTGGTCGGGGTATTCGGTGTTTGAGGAGGCGTTTACGCGGGGGGTGTATGCGGGGGTGGGGGAAGGGTGACGGGTGCTTGGGAATCTGCGCCAAGTTCGGGTTCGGGTTGGCGCAGGCGCTGAGAGAAGCAGGAAAAACGGCTGCTGGCATCCCATCTGCACATGCCTCTCGCCGCATCCCAGAAAGCAGTGAACACACCACCGCCAAATGCTACTAGTCGAACGACTTCATTCTGAAGTCCGTTTGGTGGGTGTGTCAAAAATAGAAAATTGGCCTTTGAACTGAGCGCAGCCCTCTGTCCATTTTCCCGGCTCCGGAAATCTGTAGACCCAAGCTACATCAACAACTCCAGCATCTGATTTCAGATCATTAAAGCGCTTGTATAAAGATACTTCTTGCTGCATAGAAGTATTTGCCTTAAGCACAAAAATCTCCGAGCGGTGTCCAAAGGCATATATAGGTCTAATCTCTGTTTTCGCCTCTCTGTATTTCGCAGAATAGTTTATTCCGAAACCGAATATGGACTAAGAAAGAAAATCGTAGAGAATGTCCAAGTCTCGGGACGAGATGCTATCGATCGAGACGACTAACACATCGTTATTTTTTGACTCAACGCTAACATGCACAGGGCACGGCTGAACCGATGCGCTTAAGCTATCCAGCGCCCATAAAAATTAATATCAATCGCCTTTATCATTAGCTCTCACATTTGCAGCATTAAAAATCCAACTTATGATTTGATAGTTTTATGTGGGAGGAGATTTGAGCACCCCCTCGAAACGACGGCAATGCTTTTCAAAAATCTCACTATTTGGAATACCGTATTCCCATGCAATTGAAACTCTATCAATAGAAATTCCAGAGTAAAGCGAGGATAAATAACCTATATCAACCTCACTAGATATTGAAGATTTAGGACCCAATTTTAAAACCAATGTATTTCGTCCGACTCCATGCACCTGTTGAATTCTTTTGCCGTCAACCGACACATGGAATTCCACACCGCCAGACAAAAGCACCCACGGTAGTCGGTCGTATTGAATTTCATGAGGTTTGCTCATGTTATTCTCGAGACCTAATTCAAGCCTTCCGTTACCTTTCTCTAACAAGATGAAATCTACTGGACAGCTACTATCAGATAAAGACGATCTGGAATACAAAATTATTGCAAGAAACAAAATTTTTCGCACAATATTTAAATCCATCATCTAGATTTATAAAGCATTTGACATAACCGGCAGTTATTAAATATGACAACTCTCATGCAGTCTTCAGAAATTAATTGATTACAGACATATTTTGTGACCGAAAAACATAATAATCATGATAAAAATAGCAATAGAAGCAAAAAGCGGCAAGGATAAAATCATCCATAACGAATTTTTATTATAGATTTCTTTTTTCCACAATTTAAACCATATTTTAGGCCAGAAAAATTTAGCCCCTGCGCTATTTCTATATTCATCACTCCTCAAAACACTTCTACTAGAAGAATATAATACAATCCATAGAGCAGTAATCAAAATAAAATAAATAGTTATGCAAACATTTTTCATACAATACAGTTAAAAAACTGGGCCCGTACAGATGGAAGCAGGGCCTTGCGCGGATATTAAAGAGAGTCTTACGCCTGCTTTTTTATTTAATTCAGATAAGGCCTCAGCTCCAGCATCAAGAGCTGCCAAACCTCCTAACAGAATATTTGCAGCTACACCAACAAAACCAGATGTCACAAAACCGATGCCAAGTGCATATATATTAGGACCGAAATCTTTAAATGCTTTTTCTTGAAGAGGTATTTTTTGATGGATATTCCACTCTTTAGATCCGCAATCCGTAACCAGTGTGCAGCGAACATCAATATTAATATACCCATTAGCATAAACGTGAAGCCTAATAAACTGCACATAACCCCACCAAGACCACGAAGGCGAAACAAAACTAAAGCCATCGATTCCATAGTCAACGATATTCAATTTAGGTTGACTGATCCACTCCCCCGTTACCTCGCTTAAGCCAGCTGGATCCATATAGCCTAAAACGTGCCCGCCCACATAATTGTAAAAATTAATACCCCCAAACACCCCAATTGGATCTTCTTGCAAATATCTACCGATATATCCCTCGTAATCTCTGTGGAAATTATAAGAATTTTGCTTCTCTGCGTCCCAATATTGACCTGGGAACCTCAAATTCACCAATACTAAATTTTCAATAATCTCCGTAGCACCAAACGCTTCAGAGATAATTTTCCAAGTCACAACGCCAGTCTTGTCAGTCGCCGTTTCTGGAGTCCCCAGATTACCGGTATGCAAATAGTGATAGCCGGTTTGGGAACTAGCTAAACCACTATTAACAACCTCCGCCTGCCAAACCGGATCCGTACTCCACAACCCCTGCTGCCCCGCAACCGGATTGAATCCATAAGCCCGTTGCAGCTTGCCATCCTTGTCCAGCTCTCCCAT
>Ga0308164_10000082_pt1 | contig 281009 bp, 240 predicted proteins | sample PhyTR2_FD_201031 | JGI IMG/M metagenome (GOLD analysis project Ga0308164, IMG submission 201031) | Phyllosphere microbial communities from UC Gill Tract Community Farm, Albany, California, United States - DLSLT.R2 | ecosystem: Host-associated > Plants > Phyllosphere > Unclassified | place...
ACCGGCAGGAACTTACACGCAAACAGTAACTTATACTGCAACTGCTTTATAAGTAAATTTTTTTCATATTAATATTTTGTGATTTGGTGTTCGAAGGCTTCCTACAGGAGGCCTTTGATTTTGTATGGATTGATAACAAATTTACCAACCTGTAAATATTTTTATGAAAACCTAATGAAAATTATACGCTAACAGTAATTTATATTACGACAGATTTATAATAGAAATAACAGCAATTTATATACTCCCCAACACTTCTAGATGTTGAGGGCTTTCTATTATGATTGTCCGTAATCTGTCATCATTGAAAACACTATGCATTTCGTTGCTGAGTTTACGCCTTTGTATAACTTAAAAACAATTAGTATTTAAAATTCTTTGTTTGTCCTTGCGCTAAATTAAAGATTATGGAAGACAGCGGACATTTAATTTCTATTTAAACCACATGAATAATTCTGTAGTGATTTTACTACATGAACTTCCATTTTCCACTACAAAGAAAATTTTATCGCCGCTGTAAATTTGCAGTATACAAAAAGAGAACAATTAAATAAAAAATTAATATTACTGTCATGAAAAAACAAATCGTAATCGCAGCCTTAACTTTCGGAGCCATCATATTAGGAACTAATAATATTAAAGCTCAAAACACTACCGCAACAACAACCGTAAACATTACCCTGAACGATGTCATCTCTATCGATGCCGGAAGTACGGCAATCGGTAATACAGTTGACTTCAACTATGCGACTGCAGCAGACTATAACTCTGATCAAACGGTTACTAAAGCCAACTCTTTAAAGGTTACTTCAACCAAGAACTTTAACGTTAAAGTAAAAGCAGGCGGTGCTAATTTCATGAATGGAGTTAACCTAATTCCTGTAAATGTATTGACCATCAAAGCGGCTGCAGCTGCCGGAACAATGGGCGGAACAAAAAACGCTGTCGTTTTATCTGCTACTGATCAAAATTTAGTGTCAAACGCTCCGCTTGGAAGTGCATTAACACTGAATCTGGATTACACAATTCCTGCAGCGAAATCATCATCTTCTGACATCTTAGGTAAACCCGCAGGAACTTACACGCAAACAGTAACTTATACTGCAACTGCTTTATAAAAAATTTTTTAGTTTGTAAAGGTTCCTTTTGTTACGTTTTCAGTAGTTTTGGGAATCTTTTATTTTTAAACAATTTACACCATGCGCAAGTTTATTCAACTTTTCATTTTCTTTATCCTCACAGGGTCATCTTCAATTCTGGCACAAAGTATTTCGATGTCGCCTACACGTTTGTTTTTTACCGGTAATCCAGGAGAAAAAGTGTCACAGACAGTCACGCTTCAAAACAGCTCGGATAAAGATTATGTTTTTAATCTCAACTATAAAGATTGGTCTAGAGAAGAAGACGGAAATAAGATTTATCTTGATGCAGGCAGTTCAAAAACTTCCAATGCCGCCTGGGTGTCCACCTTAGAAAACTCTGTAACAGTTCCTGCAAGAAGTACAAAGGAAATTGTAGTAACCATGAAGATCCCAGCAAACGCACCAAAGTCTGTTACAAACAGTATGTTATTCTTCACCCAACTTCCTCAGCAGGCAGATCAGGCACGTATTCAGAACGGGATTGGTATTATTACCTTATTTGAAGTTGGACTTCACATCTTTTACACACCGCCTGGGAACCAGACAAAAAGTTTGGATATTACCAATATATCAGAGGTCAACAGTGATAATGCAGTAAGCAAAAAAGTCGCAGTAACCATCCATAACGATGGAAATACCATCAATGATGCCACCGTTGAGTTTGAACTGACCAATACCGACAGTGGTAAGGAAATAAAATTACCCGCAATTTCCATCTCCATGCTTCCCGATACCAATCAGGTCGTTCAATTTTCTTTGCCAGAGAACATTTCAGGAAACTTTCTTGGCGTGGCAATTATAAAAATGGCAGGATCCAATGATTTACGCGTGGGCGAAAAAAACTTTAAATTTTAAATTTTAAAAAAATTAAGTCTTGAAACCAAAGAATGGAACATCGATATCAATCCTAAGAAGAACAGTCTTATCTTTTGCATTGGTTCTTCTGCATTTTTCGTTGGCCTTTGCGCAGGACAAAAAGGATATCGAGATCCATTTTGAAAATAACAGTATCGCTGTTGAGAAAGGTTCTACTTTTACTAATCTACTGGTTATTGAGAATAAAGGTTCCGAAAAGATTACCATTCAGAATACCATGCCTCAGGAAAACTATCCGGGTTTACTGTTCTATCCTAAAAATGGTTTTATATTAGATGCAGGTCAGTCTAAAAAACTTCCTGTGAAACTGATTGCTAATGTGGATTTCATGAAACTTATTTCCAATGAGATCACCTTTCAGGTTTCGTATACCACTCCAACGGTCACCAGAACTCAGAATGCCTCTTTCTCTGTTGATAAAGACGAGAACAATAACATTGCCATTTATACGGCATCATACGAAAATTTCATTAATCCTGCTGCGCCCGACTCCTCCATTCTACTGACGGTAGAGAACCAGGGCTATAGTAAACGAACCGTTAAAATTGATTTGCAATCTATTCCTGATGGTTTGGAAATGATGCCAAAACAACAAACCGTTTCTCTGGAAGGTTTAGAAAAACAAACCGTTGAGATCAAAATTAAGGTCAGAAAACAGAATACGCTTTTCCCTGAATTTAATATTAATGCAACCGCCACAGACCTTCTTAATAATGAAATTGTGGGAAGCAACACTTTATACTTAGTCATTTTGTCAAACAACAGACAAATTGCCAGAGGAAACGAAGCGGTGAACGGAAGTAATTTTGCAGAAATTAGTTATAACGAAAACAGTTCAGGTTTCAATTTCATTCAATTAAGAGGAAATACAGCGTTCCGGGTGACCGAGAATCTGAAATCGCGCTTTAATATTGGTGCGGATTACTATCTTGAAGACGGCCGTTATAATCTTTATGACACCTGGCTGGAGCTGGAGAAAAAAAATACGGTATTACGGCTTGGGAATGTTAATAGTAACGATTACGATTACCCGGTTTTCGGGAGAGGTGGGAAAGTTTCTACCAGATTTGGTGAAAATAATCAGATTGAGATTCTTGCGCTGGAAAATAATTACAACCTTTACGGCACTTATTTCCAACAAACAAAAGGGTCTACGATAGTAGGTGCAAAATATGGTTTTGGGAATACTAAATCTTTTAATGGGAAAGTATCCTACCTATTTGATCATGATCCTCGCTTTAATGTAGATACGCAGGTGGCGAACGCAACAGCATCATTATTAATTAACGATAAACATATGGTCCGTACGGAGGTGGGTATGAGCCACGAAAAAGGCCTTTTAAACAAAGATGAAAACGCAGGTGCTTCAATGGGAGCGAATTACGAGGGCAAATTAGGGAATTGGGATATACAGTCTGTGAATACCTTTGCCACCAAAAGTTATGCAGGGATTAAAAGGGGATCTTTTTTTTCAAATCAGCGGATCAGCCGTCAGTTTGCTGCCTCTCAGCGCGCTTTTATACAATATCAGAATTCAGAAGTAGACCCCGAGTTCCTAAGCTTCCAGAGCGCACCAATCCAGCCTGGGAATACGGCTAATATGCGTTATTATTTCAACAGTACAGAAGCTTTGGGATTAGGTTACCAGTCTTCTTTAAAGAATTGGAATTTCCTACTGTCTCCAAAGGTTGAAAGGCAAAAAACAGCCAATTTTTACACGTCGCAGGAACTTTTTTCTTACCGACTGGAAACAAACATCAGCGCAACATTGGGCGCCCACGCAGTAAATCTTACAGCGGAATATTCTTATTCAAAAGAGAACAATAAAGCCGATTGGTTCAACAGTCTGAAAACAACATTGTCTTACAGGTATAAATCATTCTCCCTCAACGGAACAGCCCAATGGAACGCAACCAATGTTTTTGATTTAAATTCTTATTACGATGTAGACCGTAATTTCGCCAACTACAATGTATACGCCTCGTATAATTTCCAGATGCTCAGTAATAATCTGATCGGATCTTTTTCAGCAGGAACTTTCTATTCGGAACTTTATAAAAATTTAAACAGCAATATCACCGGGAACCTGGAATATAAAATTTCGCCTTCTTGGTCTAGCACAGGTTATTTTAATCTTTCAGGATATAAATCTACTGCCGAATATGCAAGCAGTGGCAGTTATTACCAGTTTAGAGTTGGAATTAAAAAATATTTTACTGCAGCTACGGCTCTTGGAAATCATAAAGTAACGTTCCAGTTATTTGATGATAAAAATTTCAATGGAATTCTGGAGACAGGTGAATTGGTTCTTGCAAATGAAATAGTGAAACTGGACAATTTTGTAGCTCTGACAGATAAGAACGGAAAAGTAGTTTTTCAGAATGTACCTGAAGGTATTTACACCCTGAAGGTAAATGAAAGTGCGGGTGCACGATTAATGATGGATCCTGTAATTATGGTAGATAAAAATATCAACCGCAAAGTGGGTCTGGTAAAAAACATCAGGGTAAGTGGGAAATTAATAGAGATCAAACAAGCCTACGATGTTTTGGACACGGATGTAACCGGAATAGTAGTGTATGCAAAAGGTGAAGATGGCGTTATCTATACCGCCGTGGTCAACCAAAAAAATGAATTTGAGTTTTTCCTGAAAGATGGGAAATACGAACTCTATATTGAAAATGACAAATACAGCTACACACAACCTACGAAAACGATTCAGGTGAAAAAGGATGGTAATCCGGAAGCTGTGATTTTTGAATATAAGAAGAAAGACACCACTATTAAAGTGAAAAAGTTTTAAATTTAAAGGTATGAAAACGAGGAGGTTTTTTTTAATAGGAATTTTTACTGTGTGTTTAGGATCACCAGTAACAAAAGCTCAGGACGTGTACCTGTCTATCCCGGAAAATAATATTTTTAACAGGAGTGAATTTACTTCAGTACCTACAAGATTAATGAATACCAACAGGACAAATTGGGATTACGGCTTTTTTGGAATTGGACCTACTGCTCCTACCTTTACCTCTACATCCGGACCAACTTTTACTCACTCTTCTTCTTCATTATTCACTTTACCCAATTCTGTTCTTCTGTGGCAGTTAGAAAGTATGGGAGGGCAGTTGCCATCTACAGGGCTTTCGGGCTTTTTACCAGGTTTTCAGTCCTTCAGTACAAGTGCTTTAAAATGGTTTGAACCGCCAGTGTCAACTCTTGGAGGAGGATTCAATCGAGGAAATATCAATTTCACGTTTAAAATCCCTGCCGCACAGTTTGCCGCCAATGCCTTCCGCGCCGGCAATTACTCTATGGATATCACTCAGAATTATAACGACTTCACGCCACGTAATTTTAAAACAATTTTAGTTATCCCTTCATCGGTACGATGGGTCACAAGCTCTTTAACAAAATATATTGAAATATCTTCTTTGAATGACTATCGCAGTACAGGTACGCGGGTATGGGATCTGGGGAATACGGAAATTGCGCATACGGTTGATTTTAATTTATGGGCGAAAGCTGCTGCCACAAATGTTCAGTTCACTTCATCTAAAGGTGTTCCGGGAACAAGAAATATAGCCAGTATTAAACTGGGAAGTAATGGATCTGCTCTCACGACCAAAGCTTTATCTGCCACTTTTCAAAATTTTTCCGCTAGTAATCTAAATGTTGTAGCAGGAAACAGAAACAGTTTCATCCCGGAGCTTTATGTGTCTGCGGAAGATTTTAAAAACTATTTTTTTGAAGCCGGAACGTATACTTTTGAATTGAACTTTAATGCTGTAAGTACTGATAATTCAATTAACAGTTTACAAAATACAGCTGTTCAGCTAAAGGTGCTTCCCCGGTCGGAAATCACGATCCCAAGTTCCGGGCGAAATGTAAACTTCAATTTTAATACCGCTGCCCATTACACCAATGGTCAGTCACAAATGATTCCAAACCAAATTATATTGTCCAATAATGAAAGTTTTGAACTGTATGTAAAATCAGACGAAAATTATTTCAAGAAAGGCGGCCTTCAAACCAACATTAATTCCAACATATTACAAATTGGCATTGATGGAAGCTCTGTAAGTGCACCTTTATCCAAAACTCCCCAAAAAATACTCTTTAACGGAACACCCATTCTGGACCGGGAACTGAACGTAAGATACACCATACCATCTGCGGGTGCCCAAAGTTTGGTGGGAAGAGAGAATACCACTTATTCTATCAATGTTTATTACAGCTTTACGGCAATTTAATAATACTTTGTAAAAAAATCTTCCTTATGGACCACTTTAATAGCAGTAATGAATCGCCGGATCAACACTATATTGATCAATTAAATGCATTCGAAAAAAAATATTCCAATGTTTTTGATTTCATAGTTTTTGCGGCGGCTAAGATGACCAACATGGAGCTTTGTACGATGAGTATTACCTCGGAAGGACAAGTTTATGTTCTCGCTTCCAGTGATGCATCCATCAATAAGATTTATCCTCAGAACCCTCACTTTCTTTTTGATGATCAGACTTCTGTTTATGAGTCTGAGAACTCAGAATTTAAATTCCAGAGAAGTTATCCCATGCCGGGGCTTGAGGACAATCTTATCGCTCATTTAAATTTATTTGGCGGCGAAGAGAAATGTTTAGATAAAGTAGAGGAAGAGTTAGTCAATAAGATCGTGAATCAGGCGTCACAATGGTATCTGGGTAATGCAGTGGACATCATCGAAAGAAAAAATATGGAGCATAAGATCTTGGTAGCAAAAGAGCTGGAAGAAAAAGCATATATTTTAAAATCGGAATTTGTGGCCAATATGAATCATGAAATCAGAACGCCATTAAATGGTATAATCGGCTTTACAGAGCTTCTTTTAGATACCAATCTGGACGAAATACAGAGGCAATATTTAGAAGTTATCAATCAATCCGGAGTTTCCTTATACAGCATCATCAACAATATTTTAGACTTCTCAAAATTAGAAAAGCAAAAACTTAAGCTAAACCTCGACAAAGTAGAGATCGAAGAACTGGTTTCGGAAGCCTTCAATATTGTTGCGTACAGCAATACTAAAAAGCAGGTAGAAATGCTCATCGATATTGACGACACCATACCAGGATATATATGGACTGATGAGATGCGCTTAAAACAGGTGTTCGTCAATCTTTTGAGCAATGCTTTAAAATTTACAGAGGAAGGCGAGATTGTTTTATATGTTAAAGTTTTGGATAATTTAGGAGAAGGAAAAAAACGAATCCGTTTTGGAGTTCGCGATACAGGTATTGGGATTAACCGTGAAAAACAGGCGGAAATTTTCAACGCATTTTCACAGGAAGATGGCAGTATTAGTAAAAGATATGGGGGTACCGGCCTGGGACTCACCATTTCAAACCAGATCTTGGCACTTGCCGACAGTGTTTTACAAGTCGAAAGTGATCAGGGAAAGGGAAGCGATTTTTTCTTTGATATTGTATTTGATACGGAGGAAGAGGAATATGATTTAAGCTTAACTGATATTAAGAGAGTTTTGATTGTAGACGATAATGAAAACAATCGGAAAATCCTGAAAAGGATGCTGGAACGAAAAAATATCGAAGTAATGGAATGCGATAGCGGGTTGAAGGCTTTGATTTTGATCATGGACAAGTACGAATTCGACGTGATCATTATGGATTATCATATGCCCATTATGGATGGCATTGAAACCATTAGAAAAATGAAAGATATTATTCCCGATGCCCATTCTGGAGCGCCGTATGTTGTTTTGTACAGCTCGTCTGATGACCCTGATTTACAGGATGCATGTGACGAATTGGAAATAGAAAATCGGCTCGTAAAACCGATTCGTATGAAACAGATGTACCAGGTTTTATCAACCTTAAAGAGTTCTGAAAAGAAAAAACCGGCGCAAATAAAAACTGTAGCAAGCGAAGTAAGTGAGCGCGAAATAAAAATTTTAATTGCTGAAGATAATGCTATTAATTTACTTCTCACCAAAACTTACTTAAAGGATATTACTCCTCAAGCTGTGATCATTGAAGCAAAAGATGGCACTGAAGCGGTTGAAAAATTCCAAAAAGAAAGTCCTGATCTTATTTTAATGGATATTCAGATGCCGCATCTCAATGGCATTGAAGCAACCCGGAAGATAAGAGCCTTGGAAAAAAATATAGAAATACCTATTATAGCGCTAACTGCAGGGAGTCTTCCTGGAGAAAAAGAAAAATGTCTTCAAGCCGGAATGTCTGACTTTCTAACCAAACCTTTATTGAAACAAACCCTTTCTGATATGATCAAAAAATGGTCTGGAATAGGAATGAAAGAAAAATAATAATTAGATACCTTTGTACATTGATAAGAAATTTATGAATGCTCTAATTAACGAACTACAATTAAAAATAGAAAAACTTGAACATGAAATCAATTTTAAGAACGGATTGATCTCAATATTGTCTCATGATTCAAAAGAAATATTCGGAAATTTTCTGTTGCTCATAGAAGCGATGGAGGAAAAAACAATAAGTGAGGAAGATTTTTTTAATTTGTTGCCACAGGTAAAAAGCGATGCCCAAAAAAATCTGCAAACCGTTCAGGACAGCACCGCCTGGTTAAAAACACAATACGGAGAATTTAAAATTAAACCGGTGAAAATCGCAGTAATGGATCTTTTTCACCTTCTAGAAGAAAAATACGCTGTTAAATTAAAAGAAAAAAATATTAACTTTCATTTTAAAGGAGATACAAATTCATTCCTCCACACCGATCGTTTGTTGCTAGAATATGTATTAGACAAAATTCTTAATAATGCACTTAAATACTCATTTCCGGGGCAAGACATTCACCTCCAATACTTTACAGAGAATAGCGAGGATGTAATTTCTGTGGTCGACTTCGGTACGGGAATTGGTGAAAAGTATCTACCCTCAATATTTAATTATGACAACCCAGTATTTACTGGTACTGCTGGTGAGACGGGAGTAGGTTTAAGTCTGAAAATTGTTAAAAATTTTGTATCCTTAATGCATGGAAATATAAAAATTATTTCGTCTGAAAATAAAGGTACTACTGTTTCCATTTTTTTACCAAAAATTTAAAGAATGAGCAATAAAAAAAATAACGAGCGAATTATTGTAGCAGATGATCATGGAATAGTCCGAATGGGTTTAATACAAACGATCAAAAGGTTCAGACCCGATGCCATAATTTATGAAGTAGAAGATTTTAAATCGTTGTATAAAGTAATTTTGACAGAAGAATTGGACCTTGCAATCATGGACGTCAATATGCCTAATGGTTCCATCCAGGAAGCAATAGATTATATCAAAATTCACAAATCAAAATTAAAAATTCTAATATTTTCTTCTCAGGATGAAGAGTTGTATGCAATGCGTTATCTAAAGATGGGAGCCGGTGGCTATCTAAGCAAACAAAGCTCCACTGCAGCAATTGAAACTGCCTTGACGGCGATGCTTAGTACTGGCCGGTATGCAAGTGACAACGTAAAAGAAGCGATGTTTTTAGAATCATTAAATGGTGCAACAAAAAACTCACCCTTTGAAGCCCTATCCGACCGCGAATTGCAAATTGCCAACAAGCTTGCAGAAGGTCTTCCCCTTAAAGAAATTTCAAATCAACTTAATCTCCATTCATCAACGATCAGCACTTACAAAAACAGGCTGTTTGAGAAGCTGAAAATACGATCCATACCCGAATTGGTGGAAATTCTCAGGCTGTATAATCAATAAACATTCTATTATCTCCCCCCTTTGTCATCATAAATAAATTAAATTAATACGCCAATTTCAGTCAGGCGTAATATATTTTCCCAATAAATAATTCTGCTCTACAAAAGTTGATTTTAAATTTTCAGGATGGGTCCGAAATAGGTCATATAAACCGTGACATGGATACTAACGACAAAACAAAAAACGCTGTTAATTTAGCTTATTTTAGTTTCTTCATTCATTTTAATCAGCACAGTAATTCTCACTGTTACTCATTAGAATTTTTTATTGGTATTCCCTCCTACAATCATTAATTGTAAATACCATAACTTACCTGCAACACAAAGACTTTTGCTATATTTGCCTCATATATGAATACTCAGGAAACTTTGTCCGATAAAAGCTTTAACCCCGATTTAATGATCCAGGCATTAGCTTCGTCTCCGTCACCTACTGCCATTTATTCTGGCGAAGATATGATCATACGTTTTGCAAACGAGGGCATGCTAGCCTTATGGGGCAAAGATTCATCTGTAATAGGCAAACCATTGATAGATGCAATTCCAGAACTTGAAGGACAACCCTTTTTAGATTTATTACAAGAAGTCTGGCGTTCCGGTAAAACTTATTCTGTACATGAAGCTCCTGCAAAACTGATAAAAAACGGAGTTGAAACACTTGATTTTTTTGATTATGAATATAAGGCACTTACTGATGAAAATAATAAAACATGGTGCATACTCAATACGGCTCATGAGGTAACCGCACGACGTGAATTCTTACAACAGATACAGCAGAAAGAAGAAACAGAACACGCCCTCAAAGAGGAAATGGCTGCAACACTTGAAGAGCTGACCTCCACAAACGAAGAACTTAACAGTTCTCTGAAGCAGCTTGCCCAAAGCAGAGAGTATATACGCACAATCATTGAGCAGGCTCCTGTTGGAATTGCCATGCTAAAAGGGCCTGAACATATTATTGAAATAGCCAATCCGGCCATTCTTTCTATATGGGGGCGAAAAGAATCGGAAGTTATCGGCTATCCACATGAGAGTGCGAGGCCAGAATTGCGAGACCAGCCTGTAAACAACTGGCTTAAAGAAGTCTATAGAAGCAAAAAGCCCAAAATCAATAATGAGTTTATGGTCAGATTGCGCCATAACGATGGATTAAGAGAGGCTATAGTAAACTCCATTTATCAACCTATTTTTTCTGATCGTGGCGATATTACAGGTGTACTTGTGATTATTGAAGAAATTACCCAGCAGGTTTTGGCTCGACGAAAGAATGAAAATGACCAGTCAATGTTGGCTTTGGCTCTAGAAGCAGGTGAGCTCGCTACCTTTTATTACCAGCCTGCAACAAATCTCTTTTCAGGAAATACACTACTCAAAACCTGGTTCGGCCTGTCTCCTGACGAAAAATTAGAACTTACTCTCGCATTCGAGGCCATCTTGCCGGAGGATCGGGATCGGGTTATTACAGCGATTACGAATTCACTGGCTAAAGACTCTGATGGTCATTATTTTATAGAATACAGCATCCAGAATAAAGCAGATAAAAAGATCAGGCTGCTTCAGGCCAATGGCAGAGTTTTCTATGATCAGGAAGGTAATGCCCTAAGCCTCAATGGTACCCTACGGGATATTACCAAACAAAAAAAAGAAGAAGAAAGAAAAGATGACTTTATGGGGATGGTCAGCCATGAACTTAAAACACCGCTCACATCACTCAAGGCATATATTCAGATTTTACAACGAATAGAAGCAAACAAGGAAAGTTCCACTCAGCAAAATATACTTGAAAAATCTGTGAAGCAGGTAGATTATATGAACAGTATGATTAATGGTTTTCTCAATGTATCCAGACTTGATTCGGGACAAATGCATATAGAAAAGAAGGTATTTGATTTGCAATTATTATTCTCGGAAATTGAAGATGAAGTACTTTCAACCAACCATTCACGGGATTTTATTTTCCGGCCATCCGGGCAAGTATTTATTCATGCGGATCGCGAAAAAATTTCGCAGGTACTCCACAACCTTATTGGAAATGCAATCAAGTACTCTCCTTTCGGAAAAGTCATTACCGTAGAATACTTGAAAATTGGCAGTAATAATTTAAAAATTAACGTCCAGGATTACGGTATTGGAATATCTTCAGAGGATCAGCAGCGAATATTTGACCGCTATTATCGGGTAAAGGATAACAATAGCAAATCTATAGCAGGATTTGGAATCGGGCTGTATTTATGTAAAGAAATTATTGAACTTCATAAAGGAACTATTGAAGTAAAAAGTTCCAAAACAGAAGGTACTATATTTTCAGTAGTCTTACCCATTGACGGGCAAAGCTTATGAGCCGACCTATATATAAATCATATTATAATAGTTGGTTAAATTTTATCATTTAATAACCAACCAATGCAAAATCATTCAATAAATAAAACTTTTCTACACTGTCTAAATCCTTCGGATATTGCTATTTTTAAAGGAAATATAATGAATTAGACTTTGTTGTTAATGTGGTCAAATTTTATAGTTCATTTTTGATATGATCCGCTAAATTCTGGATTGATATTCGGTTTATTTTATATCAAACCTATTAAATCCTGAACAATAACAAGTTAGAAATATGATTTTTACGGCGATCTTTTTACCATATGATAAGTCTGTTGCTCAGAATATCAAGTATTTTTAAATCATGAAAGAGTTTATTGATTACATTCTGCAGTTTGGAGGTCTGAATAAACAGCAAATTGACCTTATCATAAGCAAAGCAACAACGGTTAATCTCCGTAAAGACGAATATTTTTCCGAAGCGGGAAAAGTCCCCATGCAGGTTGGATTTATTCTTAAAGGCGTGTTCCGTTTTTGTTATTACAACAACAATGGTGATGAGATAACACATTTTTTTATTGATGAAAACAATTTTGTCAGCGATTATCAGAAGTTTGAAACAAACTCGGTAGCTTCCGAATATATACAGGCAGTTACCGACTCTACAATGCTTGTTTTTTCAAGAAAAGATTGGGAAGACCTTCTTAATACAATAGTTGGCTGGGATACAACTGTTGCTAAAATTTATAAAAAATGTCTGATAGAAACCATTGAAAGGAGAAGTCCGCTAGTGTCAGAAGATGCAACAACCCGCTATTTATCTTTCATTGAAAAATTTCCGAATCTTGTCAATCGGATACCTCTTTCCCATGTCGCTTCTTACTTGGGAATTACCCAACAATCATTAAGCAGAATAAGAAAAAATATCAGGTAAAATTGCTTTTTACCATTTGGTAAACGTTTCCACTTACCAATATCCGAAATTTGTATCATTAATTTAAAATAAAGAAAATGGACAAAAAAGTAGTATTAATAACAGGTACAAATAGTGGATTCGGGTGGCTTACCGCTAATAGTGTGGCTGCTTTAGGGCATAAAGTGTATGCTACAATGAGAGATACAGACGGAAAAAATGCCGATAAAGCAACAGCCTTGGCACAGGTAGAAAACATAACCGTTTTGGATGTGGAGCTCACTGATGAGACAAGTGTGAAAAATGCAATCGACACCATTATAGCTAAAGAAGGTACCATTGATATCTTGGTAAACAACGCCGGGATCTCAATGTTTGGTGTGGCGGAAAGTTCTACGCCTGAAGATTTGCAGCGAATGATTGATGTCAATGTAATCGCTCCGTGGAGATTGATGAAATTGGCATTGCCTTTTATGCGTAAACAATCTGAAGGTTTGATCATTAATGTTTCCAGCGGATGGGGCAGATTCTCAGCTCCTTTTTTTGCAATGTATGGTGCTTCAAAATTCGCCCTGGAAGGTTTAAGTGAAAGTTTGCATTATGAATTACGACCATTTGGAGTAGATGTAGCCATTATTCAGCCAGGCTCGTTTCCTACCGAGATGTCTCAAAAGGTTCAATTCGGCTCTGACGCATCCGTTGTTGATGATTATAAAAAGATCGCTGATATTCCGGATAAAATATTTGGAGCCGTTGGTCAAATGTTTGAAACTGCAAAACCAAATCCGCAGGAGGTTGCAGATGCTGTCGTAAACCTAATCAATTTACCAAAAGGACAAAGACCGCTAAGAACAGTTGCTGACCCTACGACGGGAGAAATTGTAAGAACAGCCAATGAAGCTGTAGCTGCTGAATACGCAAAAGTTTTAGAAGCATTTGGAATGCAGGAGCTTTTATCGTAAAATTTAATGTAGATATATGATTTAGACATATATCTACTTTTTTTTCGTCTTTTATCTACTATTTTGAATTTTTGAGGGCTTATGGACTGTTATCTGTGTGGCGATGCCTGCAATTCAGGCATTCGGTGAAGATTATGATGTATTTGTGGTAACCGACGCAAGTGGTTCCACCTTTTAATGTGACTGATAAGGTTATCGCATTTCTCAGATTAGAATGAAAATTTCTGCCTCTTCAAACAGTTAATGGTGTACAGTTTTTACTGCATTTTGTATAATTTAGCTGCGTGAAATTACCTCCTTCATACTATTTAAATCCAGATGTAGAATTCCTGGCAAAAGACTTATTGGGTAAAATACTTTTTACCCGAAAAGATAATGACATTACTGCAGGCATTATTGTAGAAACAGAAGCTTACTTCGGCACCGAAGACCAAGCCTCTCATGCTTACGGAGGCAGGCGCACTGCACGCACCGAAATCTTGTACAGCGAAGGAGGCACAGTTTACGTTTATCTTTGCTATGGTATTCATTATCTTTTGAACGTCGTTACATCGGTAAAAGACGATCCGAAATGTATTCTCATAAGAAGCATCGAACCTTGTGAAGGATTGGAGATCATGGAAATGAGAAGAAAAATGCAGGCAGATCATCAAGCTATTTCGTCAGGCCCGGGATCAATGGCAAAGTCATTAGGGATAGATTCTTCTTTTAATAAAAATGTTTTGACAGGAGAACGTATCTGGATTGAGGATCGTGAGATCATCTATAATACTTCTCAGATCGGTATTGCTTCAAGAATTGGAATAGCGTATGCTCAGGAACACGCTAATTTGCCTTTACGCTTTTTTGTGAAGGATTCTAAATATGTTAAATACAGATAAGCTAAATCAAAATGCGAATACTATCCTACATCTGATTCACCAATTACTGATACCGGATGCATAGTATGAACACACCAGTTGCATCAGAGCAGAACGTTTACATAAAATCTTTAATAGTAAGATTGACGATTAACCACTAAAAATTGAGAAAGCTTTTATTATTCTACCCTATCCAGGTCAAGAATCGTTATGGATCCATCAATATTTTGGTATTCTAACTTTACAAAACCAAAAACAGGATTGAAATAGGAGCGTAATTTTGTCACGCCAATTCTGCTGTTTGCTTTCGCATCTATTACAAAACAGTCTAAAGTTCCTAGCTTAGTTGATATATTTTTTCTATCCACAATCTCATAGGTGTATCCATTTTCAATTTCACCCTTCCACTCGAGCCATCTTTTATCTGACCAATTTTCTCCAATTTCCAATTTCCATTTCCAGTAGGTGCCTATCTCTAAAGGTGCCTTTACGTATGGAAAAGGATTAAGTTCTAAAATTTCAAAGAAATTATTTCTCGGTGGGTGAATCCAGACATTATTCTCATTCTCAATGGCCCCTGTTGTTTCCATATTTAATTGGTCTCCATTCTTCATCAAATATTCATAACTGATCGAAGTCTGATTATATTCAGGAATATTTAAGAATGGATTACCTGAATTTACTTGTAAAACGATTCTGTCAACAGTTTCATTATCCTGTTTTTGAACATCGACAAATTCCCAGTCAGCTATTGTATACCCTTCTGGTTGTAAAATATCTTTTCCTTTTTTAATTAAGAACTTCTCCCCTTTTGAATTTTGATAGTAGTAGGAAAATATGAATTTCTTTCCGGCAATGTAGACGATATTATTTAAATTAACATTTTCATTATATGTTTTATCAGGGTTAATCTTTTCACCGATAATTCCATCTTCATCAATAACATATTTATCTGACAAAGTTTGAGAAACGGCAAAAGCAGGGAATAATATTAAACTGAGGTATTTGATCGTTTTCATTTTATGGCTTACTAATTATTTTAAAAATTTTAACAGATGTCCTATAATCACTATTTAATTATAAGTCTCATTTCTAACCTTACTACTTTATGACCCTATTCTGTAATAAGAAAAATACATAAGAAAAACAGTATCCACGTGGCATATTTATCTTACAAATTTGACACAGCAGGACTATTTTTCTACATCGGATAAGAACATTAGATTCAAAAAGACAATTGTAATTTGCAGTGGACTTCGGAAGATGATGATTACGCAGGAATGATATAATAAGATTTCTTTAGATTGAAATTTACGTTTTTAGTCTACGCCAGTTTTGATGGAGCTTTTTCATAATTTATCTGTATGATTTGGTTAAGCCAATGTATCAACTTAAAAATTTCTTACAAAATGAATTAGAAACTATTTTGATAATTGTAGTAGAAGTACGATATAATGTTTTCAAGATGGGGATATGGCTTAATCTTTTACTTCTTTAATTTTATTTCATAATTTGAATATAAAGTTATGAACAATATGAAAAACAATAGCAGTAATCGGAGCAACAAGCTTACAAGGTTGTACGGACTCTTACTTCTAATAGAAAAAGCGGCAAAAGCCGCTTTCTTATATCTAAACTGATCTGTTGAATATCCTTTAAATAAGCTTTAGTAACTCCTCTGCTACCTTTTCAGAAGAGGCAGGATTTTGTCCAGTGACCAATTTCCCGTCAACTATCGCATAAGGTTTCCAGTCTTCTATCTTACTGTATACGCCGCCATTCTTTTTCAGCATATCTTCAACCAGAAACGGAACAACATCAGTTAACTGTACCGCCTCTTCCTCAGTATTGGTAAATCCAGTCACATTTTTATCCTTTACCAGATATTCACCGTCTATTTTCACATCCTTCAAAACCCCGGGAGCGTGGCAAACGAATGCTACAGGTTTCCCATTGGTATAAAAATCGACGATAAGCTGCTGTGAAACTTTATCTTTAGCCAGATCCCACAAAGGACCGTGTCCGCCAGGATAAAATACTGCATCAAAATCTTCACTTTTGATTTCGGATAATTTATGAGTATTTTTTAACTTTTCCTTTAAAACCTCATCATTGTCCATTCTGCGGGTAGCATCAGTCTGAGATGAGGGATCTTCACTTTTCGGATCAATTGGTGGTTGACCACCCTTTGGAGATGCCAATGTGATCTCAACGCCTTCATCAGACAATGCATAATACGGGGCTGCCAATTCCTCTGTCCAGAATCCTGTCTTTAAACCGGTATCTCCTAATTCATCGTGACTCGTTAGCACGAATAAAACTTTTTTGCTCATTTTTTATATTTATTTAATTACTACAAAGTTGGAAATAACTGTATTTCAAACGCAGGACTCAAGTCACTATTTTCATGTGATCCGAATCACTTTTTTAAGGCAGAAGCCCATTAAATTGTTTATTTGCCGTAGAGTTTCCGTATTCTGAAATACATTCAGACCTTCTATGTTTTTAGTGATGGTCTTATAAACGACCTCAAGCGAAAAACTTGACAGCTCGTACAATACAAACTTGAGTCCACTTTATGGGTTTTACTGAGGATCTCTCCTTCGGCCAAAGCCAGTTCGTATTGAGATTGAGTTGGGAGATTTTCAAAATCGTAATACGAAATAGACATATAATTAATATAATATTTGTGAATATTATAGTTCCCTGATCAATCGAAAGGTCAAATTGATCCGTTCTTTCATCGGTACGGTTGATTTAGCAATACGGTGTTCCCAGTTTTCCTGTAAATCTCCTTTCATAATCAGGAGTGAACCATTAGGGAGTGGCAGGCTGTATTTACTTGGATGGTGATCTTTTTTTCTGAAATCAAAGTTTCTCGTCTGCCCAAGACTGATGGATGCAATGACAGGTCTTTTTCCATATCTGCTTTCCTTATCTCTGTGCCATGCTACTGAGTCATTGTTGTCACGATAGAGGTTTAATAAAACACCATTGAACTGGTAACCGAATTCTTTTTCTATCCTTTCTTTTAAGGTTAACAACTCCGGAGTCCAGGAATTTTTCTTTGAGGTATTGCTGTCGGCCGATTCGTAAGATTTATTATTATCGCCATACCAGGCGGTTAGTCGTGGAGTTATCACCGTCTTATCATACATTTTCTGCGTGCGCTGTTCCCACGGAGCCGTTTTAAGAAGATGATCTTTTAAGTAATCTGCTTCTTCCCTGCTCAGAAAATTTTCTGTGTATTCCAAAAGGTCTTTTGGAAACTGATAAAATTCTTCGGCATCAAATAAATTCAGCTGGCTCATTGTAATTTTTCTAAATATTGTTTTTATAATTTTACCTTTCTATCGGGATATTTTTTTCAAATTAGCTTCATCAGGCATAGTCTTGTGGTAAAAATTCCTCTTACATAGCGCCATACTTCTAAAAAGGGCAGCATCGAATCCCCATCGTCTAAAAATGCTCTGTATTTTCCATTTTTAAAAAAGACAATTGCATTTTTTGAAGACTTTCAATAAATCCAGGATCACTAAATCCTTCCAAATAGCCCATCGAAGCTTTTTGCGGTACGGTTTCAATAAAATTGTTACCTCCTGAATCTACTACTACGGGAAGTAATATCTTATTTCCAGGCAGGTTGAGTTCGAAGTTATAAATAATCTGGAAAAGATTACAATCAAAATGAAAAACCGGGTGAATTTTTTAAAGTCTGCTCCAAAGTAACTTCTTTGGTGCAGATTTTATAGATAACAGCATAGCAATCAATTTTTTATAATTCAAACACGAAAATCAGCAGTTTTGAGATTGTTGTCACATTTTATTACTAAACTTTGTCCAGCAATTGACCGTACATCCTGATGGTTGAACTCTGATCATCAGAAACATCCTGAATGAAAATCCTGGAGAACCCGCAACTGCTGTATTCACGCAGCCAATCAAGGTGTTCTCTTGGGTCGGAAGAGATGCGAATGATCTCCTTTACCTGTTCTATGGTAATGTTTTCTGCTGCGCTGTCAAAATCAGAAGGGGTTCTGATTTCCGACTGAAGCTTCCCTCCTAGAACTGCATGCCTCCAGTTATACCAGGCCTCATATTCAGCTTTTTCCTGATCCTCATGATAGGACGTAATGGCCTGCAAATACAAGGGTTTCTCATCACCACCGCCTTGCCGATAAGCATCGATGAATTCTTTCTGATCTTCAACAGGCTTTACAACTGTGATAATTCCGTCACTGCATGCTGCAAGCTCATAGGCAGATTCATTTGACAGTGCTGCCACAATAAGTTTTGGCTGAACAGAGGGCACGGTAAACAGCTTTATCTCATACACCTGAAAATATTTCCCTTCAAAGGTAACGGTTTCCCCGCTGAGTAATGCTCTGATAATATGGATGGCTTCTTTCAGTCTTGCATTTCGTTCACTTTTTACCGGCCAGTGATTGTTGGTGATATGCTCGTTCAGCAATTGACCGCTTCCTAAAGCAATCCACAACCGATCCCGGTACATGGATGCTAATGTGGAAATGTATTGAGCAATAACTACCGGGTGGCAACGCTCTGTAGGTGATGTGACTACGCCAAAAGGGAGATCTACAGTATTCATCGCACCGCCAAGCCATGGCCATGAAGCAATGGAAGCTCCCTGACGGACACTCCATGGATAAAAATGGTCCGAACACATGATCCCTTTAAATCCGTTAGATGCTGCCAGCTTAATATTTTCAAAATGTTCTGCCGGTGTGTACCGTTCTAAAGAACAATGGTAGCCAATGTATGTTTTCATAAGCAAGGTAAATTGTTATTAATTATATTTTTTTGTTGCAGTAACGACTTCCAGGGCAATCGTTCGGAGCTCCGGGTTTCCTTTTGTTAATGCAGATGCGATATCATAGCATTCCTGTAAATACCTGACGGCAAAATCCGGGTCGCTTTGCGAAATCTCGGTCGCATTATCAATGATATCAGCATATTTGATGGTCTGGGCTTCCGGACTGATTGCTTTAAGACGATCGAGCTCCTTCTTCTTTCTTTGGAAACGGTTCAAAGCAGGAAAATCTTTTTTGATAAATACATCGGTAAGTTCTGTTACCAGTTTCACGGTAAGATTCTGCTCTTCCTCACTCATATAGTTACGTAAAAATACTGACAGATCATTTTGTGTGTAAGGGGTGTCCTCCAGCACATCATGAAGTACCGCCGCCGCCAGAACAGGAAGGCTGTCGGTATACTGGCTACAAGTTCTCATGACTCTTACAGGATGAACGATGTACCGGTCAGGTGTATATTTCCTCATCTGATCACCGTGGGCATGATCTGCAAATTCAATAATCTTATCTAATTTTTCTAAATCGGTCATACTTAAATTTATCTATTAAATCATTTGCTATATATTGGAATTTCCGTTTATTCTTTCTCTAGCTTAGACAATACTTTCATCATATCAATTCCTTTACCAAGTACCGGTTTGAAGATGTCACCCACACTTTCCAGAAGTTCAACGGCATTGAAAATAGTAAAGTCAGACATTTTTCAGCCCTTTTTTCACCTCATCCCAGTGAAGCGGCATTGAAACAGTATCACCTGGCTTAGGTCTTACTGAATAAACCGATGCAATCGTAGCATGAGGCCTGTTTTAGAGAAAGTCGAGATACATCTTTCCTTTCTGCGATCTGTCTTTCAATAGTCGTAATCTTAGGAAGCCCGTCATTCACCATTTTCACGATAATCCTTGCAAATTCCTTGCTCTGCTCGTAGGTATATTTATTGCCCAATGGAATATAGATATGCAATCCTGTTGAGCCACTGGTTTTGCAATAACACGGCACGCCCATATCATCTAACAGCTGTTTGGATGGTCCCTGTAATTTAGAAGCCAGTTGTAAAATATAGCTTAGTGTACAAAGCCCAAACTCATAGAAAGATTCAAATTGATAATTTGAACGGAAATAATCTCCGAGTACCTGTTTCCAAACTTGTAAATGGATCATATTTAATGACAATTAGGCGGTGCTGAGTGCGTGACCACATGTTTGGACCCCGCGTAATTCTGATTTCACTTTTAATCATACAATGGCAGTTATTAGAATACTTTTTAGAAGGATTTATAAGCAGAATATTGGTAGGAACTGTTATAAATACAGCTCTAACTTATACCTTTATGGCGAAAATATACTGATGAGATTTCTTTTACCTTCTTGTTCCCGATGGCGAATCACCTTGAGAGTTTTGTTGTGATGAACCGCTCTGATTGTTCTGTGTTGAGCCGCTTTGATTACCCGGTGTTGAGCCGTTTTGATTATTTTGTGATGGGCTGTTTCGAGAGTTTTGTGATGAATCTATTCTGGACGGATTTGGGATAGCCGCATTCTGAGACTCTGTACTCAAACTGTCTGTTGACATGGATGAAGAGTTGTTTGTCGGCATGCTGTTATTGTCATAGGCAGATGCCGAATCTTCACTATTTGAAGTGTCTGTCGATGAATTTTTTTTGCAGCTGCTGATCGCAAACGCTAAAACAAGTACTGCTGTGATAATCGATTTCATATATTTTATTTCTTTGGTGTATTCAAAGTTAAAAATGTCATCAGCAGAAAATTATGACTTAGCGCATAACAATAAAATGTTTAATAATTATCCGCATTTTGTCTCGATCATCCACAATAAAAACCAGCAACATTATCCGCAGAAAAACAATACTTTTCAGTCGATGCCATTGATGTTTGTTAAAAATAAAACCGCAATTATCATGTAAGAAAGTTGAAAGATATTTTCGGAAATACAGGAGGTTTCGGATTTTCTATCTCTTCACAAATTCCAAGCTTTGGATGAGAATTTAAAACTAAAACGATGCAGAGATTTAAAAACAAGTTCGCAAGAAAGTTGAACATTATGAAATCGCTTCATACGGAACTTTAGTAGAATACTGCCACTTGCTGAAAGAAGAGGAGGCAATGTAACCCCAAACTTTGATACAGGTTTTATAAACAAAATCAAAAATACTTTTACAGCATTATTAGCTATTGTGGGCTTTCAAAAATTCAATGGAAAATATTCACTGATGCGATTATTAATTCAGATGAGCCTATTAATAAGACGCTGTGACTTACATCATAATTTTTTACAATCCTGCTATATAATTTTAGAATAAAATATAGTTAGAAATAAATTTGATGATTCCATAAAGAGAAATATCTGACTGAGGATGGCTTTATTGTTGCAGGTACCAGTGCAGGAGCGATGCCTGACTGCTATTGTTATCTGCGAAGCAAAAATGGTGAGGCAATACTATCCGGCGATGTCAAAGATCTCTCCGTTCACCTCTTAACAGAAAATGCATCATAGATTTGAGTACAGGAAAAATGACCTACCTAAACTACATTAAATTACCAATGTTACCAGTTTACAAGACTTAAAAAAAGTACAATATGAATACTCCTCTTAATCTGTACAAACTCATTTTATTTGTAATAGCTGCTCCTTTTATTTGTAGAGGACAGCAAATACCTGTCAGAAGCTACTCCCTTTTCAATCCGGTTCCGAAGAACAGTATGAGGGAGATGGAAACTGATCGGCCGGATGTGACCGAATCTCCATATACAGTAGATGCAGGGCATTTTCAATATGAAACGGATATTGTAAAGCTGAAAAAGGAAAAATCTGACTTACAGCATTCCCAAACAATTTTAATTAATCAGGCGAATATTAAAATTGGAATTACGAATAGTACGGCCATACAAATTGGTTTTCAAAGCTATGGCATTCAAAAAGAAAAAGATCTTTCTACAGGAAGTTCAATCACGGCTAAAGGTATGGGCGATGTAAGCCTCCGGATTAAGCAGAACATAATCGGAAACAATAATGGTAACTTTGCCTTAGCTCTCCTACCCTACATAAAATTCCCAACATCAGGATATGATGATGAAAGCAGATTTGAGGGAGGACTGATTGTTCCTATGACCTATAAGCTGCCCGGAGAGTGGACTCTTGGGTTTCAAGTGGAAGTGGACAGGCTTAAAGATAAAGACCAACCAGCTATGCATACTGAGTTTTTGCAGACCCTGACAATCAGCCATCCTCTACTGAAAGGAATTGACGGAATTGCCGAAACCTATTACACTTATGACTTCAAAAGCCATGAAATATCGAATTTCATTAATGCTGCCATTCAGCTGGAAGTTATTAAGGATTTTAAACTTGATGCAGGTTTAAATTACGGCTTACAGCATCATGCAGATAAACAATATTTTATAGGAGCCTCATTTAGGCTTTAAACCTATAATTACCTGCTGATGCAGTTCATAATGAATTTGTTTTTCATACTACCGTTGATTTAGATCATATTTTTTTCCAATTTAAATTTGTTATTTCATATAAATTTTAGCTGTAGTACCAACTAACAGTATAGTAAACAACAAAACCAACTTACGATTGATAGGGAAAAAAACTTTTTTAAAAGGTTTTCAGTTCTTGCTATATGTTTTACCGGGAATCCGTCTGCATTAAGAAAGGGAATACTGGGTGAATTTCGCCTTTCCTTTGAGAAGGCATCCAAACTTTTTGAAGAGGGACACAGGCAATATTGGTTTTATTGATGAAAAATAATTTCAAATTCTTATCACCACTAATATTTTTATATGGCAGAATTTTCACACCATAGTAGCGAAGAATTGTCAGCTCAAGGCTACAAAAATCTGATGATTGATCTCGAAAGATTGGTTAATGAGATAGGCGAAACCCTGAGAACTGATCAGGAAACTATTTCAGTTGCCGAAAGCGTAAGTTCGGGTTTATTGCAACTTTCCTTTTCCCAGGCAAAAGACGCGTCGGATTTTTTCCAGGGTGGGATTACAGTATATACACTGAAACAAAAAGTAAAACATCTTCATGTTGATGAGAATGAAGCACAAGCGTTTGACTGCGTATCTGCTCATATCGCAGAAACAATGGCATTGAATGTTTCAAAGATGTTTCAGACGCTTTGGTCAATTGCTGTAACAGGCTATGCGAGCCCTGTACCGGAATCTGAGCATAAACTCTTTGCTTTCTTTTCTATAACATATAATGAAAAAGTTGTGCGTACAGAAAAGCTTCATCTGCATCCGAGAACCAAACCTTTAAACGCACAGCTGTACTACAGTGAATTTATACTGAAATGTTTAAAAAACGAAATAGATAAGCAAAACGAAAACAATAAATAATAAAACTTATTATGGTAAAAAACTATGATATGAAAAACTTACACCCAAAAACAGGTATGTACTTATCAAAGGAGCAGACCGTGAAATTGAAAAAGCTATTGCCCTGCTTTCTGTTTGGGAAGACCAATATAGACAGGGAATAAAAGATTTAGGATTGATTTCACTCTTTTGGTGGTGAATATTAATGAAATAAACCCTTTCGGTAAGCAAAGCCATTTATACCTTGCTACCACATTAATATAATTCACTAAAACAACGCTTTAAATATGCTCTATTAATGTATAATAAATCATTTTATTTTATCTTTGCAACTTATAAAAAGTTTCAATGAGATTTCTCGTTATCTTCCTAAGCCTAATTTCTTCTAGTGCTTACAGTCAGGATTTAGTGGCATTTAATACAATTTACCGAAAAACATTTTTGGAAACCTCTCAAAAAGACTTCGATAAAGCTCTAAAAATTGCAGATTCGCTATATTCTGTCTCTCAGACACCAATTCTAAAGGTAAAAAGCCTGATGCTCTCTGCAACTTTATATGACCAGTCCGGTGAATTTGAGAAATCATTAAAATACGCTTCCAGGGCTGAAAATATTATTACCAGTACCGATGATGTCATCTGGAAATCTAAGATATATGGTTTCCTGGCCACTCATTATCGATACGTAACACTCTATACAAAATCTAAAAGCTATGCTGATTTATGTATGCAGACTATTGAGGACATAGAACAACCGGAGGTAAAATACAGTATGGCAGCAATGGCCGAACAGGAGATTGCATACTATGAAATCGAGAACAAAAACTATAGGAAATCAATTGCACATCTGACCCGTGCACAAAGTAATCTGAATAAAAGCAAGATAAATAATGACGTTTCGAAGATTACTAACAGCCAATTGTTAGGGCTCAATTATTATCACTTAAATCTGTTGGATCAGTCACTTGATTACTACCTCACCGCTCTCAATAATTCTAAAAATCTCCCCGAAAATTACCTTACAGGACTGATACATAATGGTCTTTCATTGATCTACCTAAAGAAGGATCAATTGAAAAAAGCAAAGAAACATCTGGATATTGCAAAAAGAATTGCTGACGAATCAAAATACCTTTCCTTGCAGAGCGAAGTGTATGAAACTTCTGAAAAATATTACGCAAAAACAAAAAATATTGAAGAGCTCACAAAATCAAATGAGAAGCACGAGAATGTTAGAAAAAAACTTCAAAACAAAACTCAATCGTTTGTCAACAGTTCTTTTACAAAAATTGAAAAGGAAAATAAGAAGGTAAAAAGCAGCAATATCCTGAAAAATTCTATTCTGGGTATTTGTGTAGCCCTTCTAGTTACAGCAGTTATTACCAGCCTCATCTACCGGAAGCGAAGCAAAAAAGAAATTGAATCTTTTAAAAAACTTTTATTGGAACTGGATCCTAAAGAAATGTTGGAATCTAACAATAATTATGACCTGTTTCCTGTAGAGAATACCCAATTATTGCAAGAAAAACCAACTCCTGAAGATACATTTACGGTTCCTGAAGAAACGGTAAGAAAAATACTGACTAAGCTTAATGATTTTGAGAAATCACAAGAATTTTTACAAAGTACCATTTCATTTCCATATTTGGCAGGTTATTGCGAAACCAATACAAAATATTTGTCATACGTTATCAGAACACGGAAAGAAAAAGATTTCAGCAGCTATATTAATGAGCTGAGGATCAAATACATTATCGATAAATTCCGAAAATTCCCCAAATACAGAAATTATAAGATTTCGGCCCTTGCAGAAGAAGCCGGATTTTCTTCAGCCAATAAGCTCTCACCAATCTTTAAAAAAGTAACAGGTTACACTCCTTCCGCATTTATAAAAAATTTACAGTACATCGAAAATAACGATAAGTAAAGCCTTCAACATTTGACTTAAGGGCAAACATATCTCTTCACAAATTCTTATCATTCTTGATAGCATTGTTGCTAATGCAGCTGAAATGATTACTTCCAAATTCCTAATTCAGGGTTCTTTATATTCATTCCAGCGTGATAAACAATATTAAATTAGGTAAACTCCACAATTTAACGTATTTGCAACGCCTTAAAAATCAAAAACTTAAATACATAAAAAGTACCAAATTACAGAAAACGGGATGACTATAACTTGTCAACCTTTGCAAATGAAAGTAGTTTTGCCACAATAAAAGAATTACGATTCTATTAGCACAATGATTAACATGTTAACCCGACATGTTGTACTATCCTCTTAAAACTAATTATATCAAAGCTTCAAAATTTTTGACTATAGTTAGTTTTTTATATTGAAACAGTAAAAAAATATAAGCTTTGTTACTAAATTTTGAAATTTCATTATGAAATAAACATCCTGAAATTTCAAGTATGCACAATATCTAAAACTTCAATTATATTTCTAAGTTTTATTGTCAAAATGTACTTAATCCAGACCTTGAAAAGATCTCTAATTTGCCTTTTCCATTCTGAACCAAGCCCTTCATTTTTGAAGAGCTGTAGAATTTCGCATTCGTTTTTTTGCTTCATATTTTTATTTACCACCTTTACTTTTCAAGCCCAGCAGCTAAGCCATCCTGAACAAAAATCTCTTCCGACACTAACCCTTACAAAAGGTGCTGGAATGTATTCCATAGACAGTGCTTTAAACGAGCAAATTCTGACAGGAAAAATAACAATTAAAAATTCTGAGATTTCATTTCTAAAAGATATTGATAATAAGGTACTGGTAAAGGCTGTTTTTAAAGGCCATAAAAATGTCGTGACAGATAAGGATCAACTCATAATTGCTGAAAACAAAAAGCAGAAAGATGATCTTAAAAAAGTAGAAAAAGAAATAGAAAAGCATAAAGCAAGAACAAAAGATTTTCAGAACCTGCCTTTAATTTACTTTCCTTCTCAAAATAAGCATTTCTCATCACGCAGCATTGAAAAGAACTATGTTGTACCCGTTCAAAATACGAACAAGGATTACAAATCGTACATAGAAGATCATACAAATTCTATTTTTTCTTCTCTTTCTTCACTGAATTCAAGAGATCATTTTTTTTACAATACTCAATCCTTACAACACAGTTTTTCTAAGGCTTTCCCGGTAAGACCACCGCCAACTTTTCAAGTGTAGTTTATAATAACTACTTCTCCATCTCATTATTTAAAATCAAACATTTGCCCTAAGAATTTTTAGGACAAAAACTTTTATAACCGTAAAATCCTATGAAAATTTTTACAAATAATCCATTCGTTTCCACGATGAAAACGAATGTTATATTCACATTTTTTTTAATCTTATTTTTAAGTATTACATCCCGGTCAGGCGCACAGACCAGAGTAATTGTGAACCCAGGACTTGAATTCGGAGTTGCAGCAGCTACTGTGGTTCAAAATGATGCTAATTTTGGTTTTGGTGCTACCTTTGATGCAGGATCAGCAGTCACATCTCCTTGGTATACATCACACTCCGTACAAACAGGATCTTGTACAACGGGTTTTGTAGGAAACTGTCATCCAATTGAAGTATGGGGAACAGGCTTTGCTGGTGGTAATGGACCTGTACCCGCTGCGCAGGGAACAAACTTTGTGGAGCTTAACGCTTTTGAAAGTTCGATGATTTATCAAAACATGTATTTAGTTAACGGCGACATTATTAATTATTATTATAGGCATCGTGCAAGGACATTAACCGCAGAGCAAGCCGCAATGAGAATTGAAGATCAGAACCAAACACTTATCGCAACAGTGAGCACAACTGTGGCACCATCAAGCCTTAATGCATGGTCAACAAATCAAGGTGCTTACACTTTCAATGGCACCTCGGGGGTATACCGAGTAGGATTTAGAGCCCTAGTGAATGGTGGTAGCGGTGGATTAGGTAATCTATTAGACGATATCAGAATCACGGTAAATCCGCTTATCGACTTGAAGTTCACCAATGCTTTGTCATCTTGTGAGGGTTCAAGCAATGGTAATTTATTTTTAAGAATTAACGGTGCTGTTAAGACCGCAACAACTGTTGCTGTACAATTGATAAACCCCGCAAATGGAATGCCCTTTGCCTCAGAAAGTGATATTACTCTAACAGGTATTCCTAATTCTCACGGAACACCCGTAGCTACTTATACCTCAGGAGGAATATATCTTATCACCATACCTGCAGGAAATTACGACGGTGGCGCAACACCGGGGTATGCAAGTCCTAATAATGATGAGGACGGGGTCTCTTTAAATATAACATCAGTGAATGACGGTATTAACGAGCCTGATGAAACATTTAAATTTGAGATCAAAGCAGAAGAAACCAATGGATCAACAAATAATTTTTTCTCGACATCATCTCCTATATTGGGTGACACCTATTATCCTGCAACCAATGCTTTTTTTATAAGAAACTGTACAGATTCTGATGGAGATGGGATCAGGGATTTAGATGATTTAGATGATGATAATGACGGTATTTTGGATACTGTGGAATGTCCTGATGAAAATGTTGTTAACACCAATTTTAGTTCTTCAGACGGACAGACGGTCGTGTTCAATGCCCCTGCTGCGGACAGAGGATTTACATTTGATATCTATACGTTAGATAATTCCTTCAACCTTAATATTAATGGAACCAATATCGCTTCCAATGAAATACAATTTCAGACGGGGGCACCGACATTACCACAAAATATCCGATTTGCTGACGGTTCAATTTATGGAGCAAATGGAATTCCAAATATTTATACTATTACAGGAACTGCGGCAAATCCTGCCGTAAGAGTAGTGATCAGTCAATCAGGGACTATCACCTTATTTGGAAGTAAAGTATCCGGAGGACCTTTATTTCCATTGACATTATTTAGCGGAAATACGCTTAATCCGATTATATGGAATACAGCAGCTAATAATGTTGTAACCGTATCACAGTTGGTAACCGGAGCCACTTATATAACAGGAAACGGAACAGGGCTTAAACAAGGGTTTTGTGATTTTGATGGCGATGGCATTCCGAATATATTAGATTTGGATTCTGATAATGATGGCTGCCCGGATGCAGTAGAAGGTGATGAGAATGCTACAGATGCCCAATTGGTCAATGCTGCCGGAACATTAGGTGTTGGTACAGGCTCCACTGCACCTGTTAAAAACTTATGCGCATCCGGAACTTGTGTAAACACTAACGGTGTACCAGTCATTGTAAATTCGGGAGGGCTTGCAGATATTGGCGGAGACCAGGGACAAGGCATCGGATCTTCTGAGGACGCAAGTGTTAACAGCTGTGTCTGTTACACTAATGCAAATACAGCAAATGCAGGCGTAGACACCAAGCATGGGATTACACTTTTACAAAGAGCAGGTGCTGAAAATGGTAACTGGCCAATGATTCGTAAATCGGCACACACTGTTCTGGAATCCAACACAAAAGGGCTTGTAGTGACAAGATTAACAACGGCTCAGATTAATGCCCTGATATCGCCTCAGGAAGGAATGATGGTCTACGATACTGATGCAAAGTGTTTGAAATTGTATGATGGTACGGCTTGGAGCTGTTTCAACACGCCTGCTTGTCCATAATATATAATGATTTTATATACCAGTAATTTAAATTAAATAGATACAATGAAAAAAATAATATCACTATTGCTTATAGGAAGTTTTTCAGCCGCTAACGCACAAATTATCATCGGGGATGCTGTAGGTACTGCAGCTGTTAAAACCTCAGTTTTGTTGGAGTTTGCAGCTAATCAGAATAAGGGGATTATTCTTCCGTATGTAAGAACCCTTCCGGCAACACCAACGGAAGGTACTATTTTACTTGATGCCAGTACGCCCACTACAGCAAGGGTTAAGGTATACAATGCTAACGGTACTTCCGGAACAAACGGATGGCTGGATCTGAGTGGCCAAAATGCTGATATATCTCCCGTTCTTGCTACCCAACCGGCTATTGCTGCTGCGCCCGAATCAGCAACTGCAAAAGTAATTTTAGGTGCTGACAATTCTGCAACAAACGGTGTACTTGTATTGGAGTCGACAACCAAAGCAATGGTCTTACCGATTGTGGCAGATGTACAGAATATTCCAAGCCCATCTCCCGGAATGATGGTCTACGTTAACAAAGCAGGTGCTAAAAGACTGGCTGTTTACAATGGATCTAAATGGTCTTTCTGGAGACCTTAACACGTAGTCTGAATATACACAACTTAACCACTCTAAAACAGAGTGGTTATTTTATTTATCCCCATTTCATTCCAAGAATTTAGATTAAATATTGAGATAGACATAATACATCGTAAAATCAGCATTGTTCTTTCACCAGATTAACCAAACTTTTGATATTTTCTAATCTATTTCATTCTTAGTTACCTCTATAAGTAGAATAACCATAGGCAGAAAGTGTTATAGGAACGTGATAATGATTTTTGTCTTTTATTTGGAATACGACTTCAATAAAAGGGTAAAAGCTATCCGTATTTGTTCTTTTGAAATATTCACTTGTATAATAGGTTAATTTATAAATTCCGATGTTGGTTTTTTCCGTGTTCAGAAAATCTGTTATTCTGCCGTTGATGTCAGTTTCTTTTTGATCTATAAAAGACCAGGCTTTTGTCTGTTCATTGTATTTTTCCAGTTTGATATTAACTCCAATGGCTGGTGCTCCTTTTGAGACGTCCAGGATATGGCTTGAAAGCTGAAATTCCTTTTGTTGAGCAAATGTTAAGGCAGATGTTGCTGATAACAGCAATGCAAAAAATATTTTTTTCATATTCAGATATCTATTTTGTTGTAATTCCTATTTCCTCGATGGAGGCTGCTTTAGCTATTAAATCATCATTTTCCGGACTGCCGCCACCAGCTACGCCGACACTCCCGATGACATTTCCCCTGAACCAAATTGGCACTCCGCCACTCAATAAAAGTAAATCATTAAGTGTATTTAGGTTCTTGGTATCAATACTCGCCTCTGCGTTCCTTAACAATATGAGAGTAGATATTTTAGTTGATAAAGCCGTGTAGGCCTTTTTCCTTGCAGCTTCTGTATTGTGTGGTCCTACTCCGTCACCGCGGGTAAGCAGAATTATACTTCCGGAAGCGTCTAATACAGCAATAGAAACTTTCTTGTTTAGCGAGGATGCACTTTTGGTCATACGTTTTGTCATCTCTACGGCAGCTTCTAAAGTTAGGTTGTCAATCGGCTTCACATAATTGTCTACTACTATTTGTGATCTTTTTGGTTCGGCAAGAGCCTGCCCAAAGCATGTTGCTGATATTGATAATAGGAGGATAAATATATTTTTCATTTTATATTTGTTTGGGCAAAGCTAGTTACTATAAAAATCAAAAACGTTGCCCTGGAGCAACGTTTTCATAATTTCAATTTTAATCTGCTTAAGGTAGAAGGAGAAATCCCCAGATAAGAAGCCGCCATCTTGTTTGATACGCTGAGGAGTAAGTTTGGCTGGTGCCGGATGATCCATTTTATTTTAGCTAAAGCATCAAAACCCTGAAAACCATAAATTCTTTTCTGTGCAGATATAAAGCCAAGTTCTAAAATTTCGGTGTAGATTTTTGCAAATTGGGGTACTGTATCAGTTAAATGATAAAAATCTGCCCTTGAAATGTATAATAGCTCAGATTTTTCAATAGTTTGTAAATACTCTTCAGCTGGCTTTTGGTCTATAAAGCTTGGCAGAGCAGTAGCAAAATTTCCCTTAAATGCAAAGTACCTTGAATGTTCATTACCGTTTTCATCAACAGTAAATAACCGGATACATCCTTTATTAATAAAATAGTAATGACCGCAGACCTGATCATAATTTAGAAGTATTTCGTTTCTTCGGGTCTTGACCAATTTAAAGTAAGAACAGATTTCCTGAAGCTTTTCGGCATCAGTTTCAGCTCTATCTTTTATGAACTTTTCGAGAATAGAATACATATTTTTTTCGTGTAAAATGTTACCCCCTTACAATTCAAATCTGTAGAATTCCACAATTCATCGAATTCCGGATGAAATTGATCCGGTGTTCTAACAAAGATTTTAAAAAGGCTGGTGAAAATGCGGATAGACATTTTTTCGGATGTCTAAACAAATGTAACTATATTTTAATAACAGTACAATTGTTCTTCCGTAAAAACAAATACCTTCTATTGAAATAAGAATACTGGTAAGAGTTTTAAACCTGTCTTAAACAGAGAAGATTAATCCTTCACCCCGATTCCTATTTTAACGAATCATACTCGAATGGGCCTTTACCTGTCTTTTCTTCGGGTTGATAACTTGTTTTTACATTATTGAGCAGGAGGCCACACCGCTTCAGAATATGTAAAAAACAAATAACCACTTCGTTATGAAGTGGTTATTGCTTGAATCATTTAAATAACAATTAAATTACTGTCTCCAAAAAGACCAAACTGTTCCGTTATAAACAGCCAACACCTTATTGAAGTTATCATACACCATCATTCCAGGTGCAGGATTAATAATATTAAGATGTGGGCTTGCAACTGTAGGCAAAACCATAGCCTTGTTGGTATCTTCTAAAACCAGTATTCCAGGCGCAGAACTTAAAGTCGCTCCTATGGCAGTTTTAGCAGAAGTATTTTCGGGTACAGAACTCGCTTGAATCAAGGCACCATCTACGCTGCCCTGCACTGTCGTACCATTTGTATTAACTGTAAGATCCTTCCAGCCAGATGCATATTTTACTTTCACTTTTTTATCGGTAAGATCATAAACCAATGTACCGTTTACAACACCGGTAACACTTGCCTGTGAAGTTACCCATGGTAAAACCATTCCACGATTTCCAGATCCGAAATCAAGTGAAACCGATGGTGAAGACACACCCTCTTTACCGATCGCTACTTGAGAATATACATTTCCTGACAAAAAGGCCAGTACTATTAGAAATAAATATTTCATTATTAAACTCTTTTTATGTTAAACATTAATTAGACGGACAAGTTGGTGTATTAAAGCAAGCCCAACCCGCCGGAGTACCTGTGGTATTCACTTGAAGACAGTCTACATCTGTATTGTACACCATCATTCCCTCCACCAAATTTGCCGCAGGAATTTGTGAAATCTGCTGCGTTGTCAATCTGTTGACAACGAAACCTTTAGTTCTTGATTCCAAAACTGTCCAGGCTCCTTTTCTTACCATTGGCCAATTCCCCGGTGCAGTGCTGCCCGCTCTTGCTAAAGCAGTAATACCATGATTTGTATCTAGTACAGTACCCACTGTAGCCCCCGGTCTGTAACATACCGCCTGAGTATCGGTATCGGTTGCCGTATTGTTAGTCAGATTAGAATCTGTACTGTTTGCCGGACTTGTAATTGTTACCGTATTCACAAGATCACCTGTGAAAGCGAATGGTACAGTCACCGTTACCGTATAAGTTACCGTAGCATTTACAGGCAGGTTGACCACATCATTGATCGCTCCGGTCTGTGTTCCTACAACAGAAGTTGTACCTCCACCTGCAACAGCTGCAGTATAGCTCATATTCGCAGCAACAATACCTGCAGGCAAAGGATCAGAAACCGTTGCTCCTAAAACCCCAAAAGGTCCATTGTTACGAGCTACAATGGTATATACTCTTGTAGAGCCCGGTGCATATGTTGTCGTATTATCCGTCTTAGTCACTGCCAGATCAGCACTGAACGCAATCGGTGTTGTCACACAATGTGCTCCATCGTTAGAACCACTCGCTGGTGAATTTGAAATCAAAACTCTTTGCCCAGTAGTAAGGTTGAATTGATAGAATCCTCCTCCATTTTCCGATCCGTAGATCTCTCCTGTACTAGAACCGAACAATGCCCCAAAAGCGATAGTTCCCGGCGAACCTCCAATCCCTGTAACAGTACCGGTGGCAGGATCGATTGACATCAACTGACCCGTATCATTACTAACAGTATATAAAAAACTGTTTGTCGTTCTAAAAGCTAAATCTGCTACGGAAATACTCATCGATAATGGAATAGACGTTGCCGTAAGGGTTGTTAAATTAATCCTGTACAAAAGATTATTAGATCCCGATTCTTTTACATAATAATTCCCTAAATTATCAATCTCCCCGGAATTATAAGCTCCAAGAGGTAAATTGGTAACAGGACCCAAATTTATTGACGTCCCATTAGCATTAATGACATATAAATCATTTGATGATGCTACCGAACCCATCGCATACATACGGCCATTTACAGGATTAATACCGATAGCATTGTAAGCCCCTGCCTGATTCACACCTATCGCAGGATAAGTGAAAGGATTGCTTGTCGTATTAACACTGTATAAAGTATTTGATTGAGCAAGATAAAGTGCACCGGTACAACCAATTGCTGTAGAACATTGAATATCCTGTACAGAAGCATTTTTAGAAGTTCCTATTCCCTGACCAATATCGCTGCCAATATCAGCAACACCTCCTGTATTTACTAAATTCGGTATACCGTTATTAGTAACCGCATTTGTTCCAACACCGCCGTTAGCAACTGTATTAATACTACCATTTGCATTAAGCTGTGAAAGCAAAACATTTTCATCTCCTTCGATTGCATCAAAACAACCATCATTATCTGAATCTAAATCAAGATAGTCAAGAATGCCATCAGAATCAGTATCCACTGTACAATTTTTTCTATATACCCCGAAGATAAAACCATGTGGATCATCACCTCCTGTTATATTCATAATGAACGAAGCAACATCCTTCGGAACAAGGAAAAAGGTATAGCCTTGTGCTTGGTTTGGCCCCGTATTCGGTGTTGACGTGGAGAAATTACTTCCCACTTGTCCTGGTGTTGGTGTTACACCATTGAACAACGAAAACCTTCCGGTACCAAATACATTAATATTCTGTATAGCCGTGAGTGGAACTGAAAAGTTAGTATTAATTGACGCTCCTTCATTTCCCAAGCCAGCAATACCTATAACATATTGATATTCATTGTTAGTTGTACTGATTGCTCTTGCAGGATTTCCAAAATCAATTGTTAATGTTCTGGGCACACCTGTTGTAACACTTCCTCCGGCCACTACATCCAAATATGTAGTTGAGAAAGCAGCAGAAGTGGAACCTCCAATTGATAATGTTGCAGTTGCATTAGTTGGTGTAAAAGTAGCCCAGCCATTACCTCCCGAGGTTTTTGTAATTCTTACACCGCCTTGAGGCAAAGTTGTTCCTGGTGGAACCAATGGAAATACGACTGTATTGTTAGTGGCTAAAGTTGTTGCCAAAGCAGGAGATACTGTAGCCATTGTTACCGTACCTGCACAACCTTCGGCTGTATCTGGAATCCCGTCATTGTCATCGTCCCAATCCAAATCGTTTACGATACCATCTCCATCAGCATCAGGACAGTTATTGATGTAATAATTTCCCGACGAACCATAATAAGTGTCCCCAAAGATGGGTGATGATGTGGATACAAAATTATTTGACGAACCATTGGTTTGCTGTTGTCTAATTTCAAATTTAAAAGTTTCGTTTGGCTCAGTAAGACCGTCACTAACAGAAGCGATATTTAATGCGATACCGTCTTCGTCATTGGAAGGACTTGAAAACCCCGGTGTTGCCCCACCATCATAATTACCAGGAGGAATTGTTATTAAGTAAATAGTGCTTCCTGGCGTATGAACAACTGTTGGTGTCCCATTCGAATTTGCAACAGGTGTAACGTTGATATCGCTGTCCGTTATAAAAGGTAAACCATTTGCCGGATTGACTAATTGAACGGCTACTGTAGTAGTTGATGTCACAGCTCCGTTGATCCTTAAAAATAAGTTCCCGTTGCTAGAACCTTCACAAGAAGACAATGCATTCGTGAACTTTAAATCGATAACTGGATTCAGCGTAATCCTGATATCATCTAAAAAATTACCTGCACCAGGACTTCCTCCATTAACCAATGCTCGAAATCCTACTCGGTATACTCCACTGGTTCCAGTAAATTGATAAATTCCCTGATTTTCAGACCAAGCTGATAAACTGGAAGAAGCAGCTGTTTGATTAACTGTTGCAATATTTGTTTGATTCTGATCTTCAATTACCATTGCTGATCTTTCTGTTGTAAGGTTTCTTGCTCTATGTCTGTAGTAATAGCTAATAAAGTCACCCGTTACCAAATACATATTTTGATAAATCATCGAACTTTCAAATGCATTAAGCTCAACAAAGTTGTTTCCCTGTGCTGCGACAACATTATTAGGACCAGTACCTGTATGCCACACTTCTATGGGATGACAGTTTCCTACAAATCCAGGAGCACAAGCTCCAGCCTGAGCAGTATGCGAGGTGTACCAAGGTGATGTAGCTGGGGCTCCCGCATCGAAAGTATTACCAAATCCAAAATTAGAATCAATTTGTACAACACTATTTGTCACTCCGAATTCCAGACCCGGATTAACAATCACCCTTGTCTGTGCAAAACTGACTTGAGAGATTAATAAAAATAGAAAGATAAAGAAAGGGAATGCAAACTTGACTGCATTCGATGTCAATACCATATTTTTGGTATAAATTTTCATAATTATTTATGTAAGATTATTTAGATGAAAAAATGCTCAATTGCAGAGTTTTTTTCATGTCATTATAAATTTGTAATGAGATAAGTTTTCTATACTTAATAGAATTTTTTCGCTAAATAATAGGTGGCGGTCTTACGGAAAAGACCTCAGAGAAACAAAAATCCAGAGATTTGTTATTATAGTAGGTGTACTTTTGAGAATGTAGAAAGTCTAAAGCCTGAGTAATTACGTAAGCATTTTCCGAAATATAGAATTTAGAAAAATCATGGGTGCTATAGCTGGGTGCTACATAGTTTTTAGAAATTGAAGTTGAAGAAAAAAACTGATCGGGCGAAGTACCATTGAAATCATGCTTAACAAAATCCTGAATTCTTTTTTCAAATTTTTCTATTTCTTTTTTTACCTTTTGTAAAGTTTCTTTCTGTCTTTTACTTTCAGCTATTTTTAACTGATGCTGAAGACCTTCCTTTACTTCTTTTTGTGGCTGTTTGGCAATTAATTGTAGAAAATGCTCTTTCCCCTTACTTTCCTGATAAGAAACATCAGAGTTTTTCAGAATAATTTTTTTGCTGAGAATCTGATTATTAAAATGATCATCTGTTGAGAACAACCTTCCCCCATCTTTTAAGACAATGGTAACCGGAGGAATTTGTTGCTGAGAATCAGTTTCCTGAGCGTAAACATTATTTGATAAAGAAAATAAAAATATACACAATAAGGCTGAAAAATAATTCAAACCTTTAATAAAGTTCAAATTTTTCCCAACCGTACGGTTATATAATAAAGTTTTTTGCAAGTATATTAGTTTACAATTGCAAAAGTAATCAATAAATTAACATAAATTATATTAATCATTCTTAATCTAATCGAATTACAATTTATTTTTAGTAAAAAAGACATCGCTGCCAGGAAGTTTGTACAAAAAAAACAAACATTCTTGAATATTGCAGCAATCTGACTACCATAAAATGATGTTGTTCAGTTCATTTAGCTATCATTGCTTGTAATTGTTATGCGAATAATAGAAGGTCAGATATTTACAAGTATTCTGCCGAAAATTTAAAGTAATAACTGTTACATCAGAGAGATATCAACTCCTCATTTTTATTCAGATAAATTTGGATTGATGTAATCATTGACCACACTTTTAAAAATCTCCTTTGCTGTAATACCTTTCACTGTCCGGATTATTTTGGTCGGACTTTCAACCGGGACACTTAGAATCAAAAAAATGAACATAATCTTGATTAGTAACAATTGTCAATGAAAGCTATATCCTACCCTATTATCATTACAACTGTATTGTTTTATTTAAGTGTAAGAAAGTATGGTCTGAACTTATAAAATAATCACAATTTTATACATTTAGGTAATTTAAAAAGCAATGATTATAAACAGTGCTTTTTTATTCTCAATAGAATCTAACATCTATTTGTACAAATCCAATTCAATTGGGTTGTTATCTTTTTCTGTTTGTTCTTTAGTTTTCTTCTCTATTTCTTTAATCATCTTATTGGTGTCTTTAAAATTTTGACCATCTGATGATGTGATGGATACTCGTCCGCCGCCGCCGATGCTTACCATTTGTCTAAGACTTTTGGTAGGATCATTTAAATAATCTTTCCATAATTTTTTAAACTGTTGTTTTGTGACTTCAAGTTCTTTTCCTCCGGCTCCCATAACTAAAACATTTGAAGGCATTTGAGCATCTCCGCCCAATCCAGAAGACGAAACTTTTTTATTTCCGATTAGGGTCATGCTGTGTGAGCCGGTAGTGTCTTCTATTTTTATGATAAGTCCTGGAAGTCCGGAAAATTTATAAGGTCCATCCTGAAATGGAATTTCAGTACTAAACCAAGCTATCCAATCCCTTCCTAAATAGTTTACGGTCGCTTTTTGTGCATTATATTCACCGATCTTCTGTTTTTCTTCAAGTATTTTCCAGTCAGGCTTTTCATTTTCTTTAATTTTATACTTATCCATTGATACGGTGGTATACAAATATGTTAGATAATTGGGATAAGATTTTTTCACTTTATAACTGATTTGCGTGGAACTTCCTCGTCTGTTAAAATTCAGATTCCCTACACCGCTCTTTATTTGTTTTTGGATATCTGCCATTGTAGTAGAATCATTAATAAATTTATCATGGCTATAATAAGTAGAACCATTTTTATCAATATCTAAATACATCATTTCCTTTTTTACATCAACCTTATTGTTAGAGTCCGGAATAAACTTATAATCGTAGTAAAATCTATTGATTTGAGCGTTAGTCATAACACTTGTTAGAATCAAGAATAAAATTGTTTTTTTCATAATTTGTCTATTTTATATTAAATTTTAAATCAATTGATGATCCACAATAACATCTGGTTTATCACTAATAAATTAGGTATATCAAGATACAACACCATATAATCAAATCTTTTTTTGTTGAAAATGAATGGTAGTCCTAAAATTATTAAAGAGAGATGAGTGATCTATTTATTTTGGTCTATAACATCTTAAGATGATATAGATTAAAACCCGTTGTGCATTTTGAAAAATTTCAATATTGGATTCAGCAATTCGAGTGTTTTTTCGTAACAAAGTGGAGAAAAAATGTATTGAGAATAGATTTATCTTCAAAATTACAAACTTCTCGGTACGGTTTTCTTCAAAAACCTACTCGAAGTGACGAAAGTATTTTAAAATGCACAATGGTATATTAAATAATATTAACAAATTTAGTCTAAAAAATCCTCAGTGAGTTGTAGAATATTTTATACAACAATTAAAGAAAAATTGTACATTAATATCTATCCTCGTTTTATTATCACTTATAGAGCGGTGCATATTTCTCTTACTTTTTACGTTATAGAAAAAATATTATCGGCTTTCAATTGTGTAAATTCTTAAAATTCATTTTAATTTTGACAAGTTCTGCAACACTGTTGACATTAAGTTTTTTTAAAATGCGGTTCTTTAGAGTACTCACAGTCGCTGGTTTTATTAAAAGTTTATTGGTAATCTCCAAATTGCCGAGACCGCTGGTGAGTAGTTCAAAAACTTCGAATTCACGTGCTGAAAGATATTTTTTAGGGTCAATAAAATCTTCCAGATTAATGATTTCTCTTGTCATACTTGGCGGTAAATAAATCTCGTCTCTGAAAAGCTTTGTAATTGAGTCTACAATTTCCTGGCTGCTAGACAGTTTGTTAACGTATCCATCAGCACCTTCTCTCAAAAATTGCAGAACAATTCCACCTGTATACGAAGAAAAAAGCATTATTTTTATCTCTGGAATTAAAGATTTAATTTTCTTTATCACTGACTTATCTACTCCGGGCATGTTTATATCGAGAATTAACAAATCAAAACGATCATCATTTTTAAGATTATATTCAATTTCAAAATAGCTTTCAGCAAAATGGATTTCAATTTCATTATTGTAACGTTGGAGAGCGAACCCCGTACCTGCTCTGACAACGTAGTGATCATCTGCTATCAAAATTTTTTTAAACATTTGTTTTTATTTTAATTATTACTATTGTTCCTTTAGGCTCATTATTGATAAACTGTATATTTGCGTTGATTTTCTTTACCAGACGGATGACAAGATGCAAACCCAATCCTAAGGTGCCTAATGAATTTTCATCATCTTTAGTATCATTATTAAGTTGATTATAATATAGAATTATTGCGGCTGACATTCCACTTCCTGTATCCTCAATTATAATGTTTAGGTATCCATCTCGTACTTCTGAATTAAAAACTATTTTGCCTGAATGCGTATTTTTGACGGCATTATCAAGCAGATTTTGAAATATAATTCCCAAAATACTTTTGTTAATCCTTACTTCCGTATTTTTATCAATTTTATTGATAATCGTTGTATGATTGTAAGAGGCTAAATCCTGAAATAGAAGAATTTTGCGATCAACAACTTCAAACAAATTTTCACTTACTTCTGTGAAAGAAGCATTATTGAATGCAAATCTATACTCCCGAAGACTTATGGTCATCTTATACAATTCTTCCGTCGAGCGATAAACACTTTCAAAATATTTTTTCTGCAATTCTTGATCATCAGTATCGGTCATCATTTGCGATAAATTCGATAAATGCTTAATTGGTGTTGCAATATCATGTGTAATTGCTTGAAAAACTGATTCCTGATAGTCTGTCTCAATTTTCAGTTTACCTTCTGCCGTTAATAGATTTTTTTGAACAACATCTATTTCTTTGTCCTGATTGCTGACTATTGCAGTAAGTTTACACGTTCTATATTGCACAATGGCGAAAACTAAAATACAAGCCATGATAACACAGAGTAGAAAAAACCATAATGTTTCATAAAAATGCGGATTAATTAAAATATCGACCTTTTTATAAATATAATGTCCTTTGTCATTGACTAATATTCGAATAATCAAAGTATGTTCTCCTGATCCTAACTCATTTACGGTTAAAGTTCTGTCTTTTAATCTGATCCAAGAATTTTCTCCTTCACCCATTTTCGTTTCTATAACAAGATTGTCATTGTCTGCATAGTAGGGTAAATCAATATAGAAAGTAGCGTTTTTGTAACCTTTAGGAAGAGTAAGCGTTTTTGTAAAATATTGTATTGCTTCATTATTAACTCTCACTCTTTCTACAAAAATCTTATTCTCATCAGGATAGAGCGAGTTTAAATTATTCGGATTGACGAAAACAATACCATCCATTGACGGCAAAACAATGGAACCGTCATTCATAACTGCTCCGCATGGCTTGCCTCCTCCATTAAACTCGTTACTGCCTAATCCGTCTTTGGTGGTGTATTTATAGTATTTAAGATCGGAGTATTGTTTCTTCAAATTTTTAAGCAGATCTTTTTTGAAAATTTTATACAGTCCGTTATTGGTAGAAATCCAAAAAAAATTACTTCTATCTTCATAGATAAAGTGAGGAGAAGCGAGAGATTTTTCATCATTTACAGGTACTTTAATCAGTTCTCCTTCCTTCAGAAGGAACATGCCATCAGAGAAGGTCAAAATCCAAAGCAAAGACCCATTGGTCTTACAAATATTCTTGACGCCGATTCCGTTTTTAGAAATTTTATTAACTTTATATGTTTGGGTATTCACGCTGTATAAGTCGTCGATTGTTCCTACCAGAATCGAAGATTCATTGTATGATGCTACAATACTTATGTTGCTGCTGAATGTGATAGTTTTAGCCACACTCTGAAAATAAGAGTCTTTATATATGAATAGCTTTGTTTTTTCACCATCGTTTGTGGTAAGGAAATAATTACTTCCTGCTTTAAAGATATTTTCGATGCTAAACCCGACATCAATTCTTTCCTTTTTAAGATACCCGTTTTTATATAAATACTTGTCTAGAGTACTGTTGCTGAAACAAACAATATTTTTGAACTCATCATAAATAATACTGTTAGCAGAATTGTTTTCATTAAAGGGAAGTTTTAAAAGTTTTGATTCGGTACTGAATACATATCCGTCTGGAGTAATTACTTCTTTTTTGTTGAAAGGTAAAAAAGTGTAATAAATATCACTTTTATAAGGAATATTCTTTTTTACGGTATTTAAGCGATGTGGTGTGATTATATTGAGACCCTTTGTTAAACTGCCAAGAAATAGGGTGTTGAATTTGGCATCAAAATACATACAGAAAAACTGAAAATTTCCAAAATTAGGATATGTAGTAATTTTCTTTAAAATTAATTCATCATTTTCCAGGGTGCATAAATAGATATCATCATTATTGATTACAAAAGACTGATCATTTATTTGACTCCAGTAAATTTTTGTTTCACGATCTGTAAATAATTTGTTTTGCTCTGTAATCGATTGTATGGTACCTCTGAAAATTTTTAAAATCTCGCCGGTTCTCTGGTTGGGTATAAAAATTTTATCTCCGTGCGCAAATACTTTTTTAATCTCACTGATTTTAAAATCTACCGGAATCACAGTCCTTTTATTATTTATTGTGTTATAATAAATGATAAGATTTTCAGTGAAGTAATACCTACCTGAGCAAACATCGATACTATAATATTTATCTGTAATTGATTCTGTAAGATTAGTTTTAAAATACTTTCTGTATTGAATACCCTGAAAAATTTCATCATCCTCTAAAAGTTGTTGATGAGATACCGGTTTTACCGCTCTCCTGCTAATAAAAACACTGTTTTTATCCTGTTGGTTTGATATATATATGCTATCTTTTTTAATGCTCCCTCTGAAAAATTTAAAATGACTATTCTTAAAGTTAATTCCGTTAAAACTTTGAAAAGAATTTCCGTCATATCGTAATATTCCGTCATCAGTGGACAGCAGTATAAGTCCATATTTATCCTTTATAATATCTTTAACACTATTTTGAGGAAGACCGTTATCTGTGGTATACCACAAAGAATGGAAGTTTTGGCAGTGAAATGGTAGCGAAAGTAATAAAAATAACAAATGTCTGATTTTCATAATCTCGGTAGAGTTTCTATGCTAAGATACTGTATATAAAGAATCTTAATTACAAAAATTAGATTAAATACGTATTATGTGGTACTTAACATAGAAATAAATAATTATTTTAATTCAATTTCAAACAATATCTCTTTATTTTAATAAAATTTATAATAATTTTATTAGTTAAGATATTATTTTGTCTTTGTGTTTTCAAGCCCTAAATTTATCAGTATTTATTTTAATTCATCTTAAAACATATTATATAAAATTAATACGTAGAAAAAATTTTACAATATTGTAGAATCACTATTACTACCTCTTTTTGTTTTGAATAAAGTCTCATGATTATATTTGTGAGTAATAAAACACATTTGAAAATATAGTGAATAAGCAATCCTATTTTAATAGCCGAAGTTGTGCTATAAAAAAGGTTGCAAAACAGCAGAGAATATTATAGGGATTACATTAATCTGTTGTAATAATTAATTGGTTGTTAGTAATAAAGGGCGGATCTGAATTTTGACTTTTTTAAAATTTCAATTTTTTTTCATTCCGGGAGAGGCATGGTTTCATCATTTTTATAGCCTCTCCTACCTTTATCATTTGTACTCTCTAGAAAATGGTATTCAAGCTTGATTTTAATTGGGATGGTCATCTATATTCATAATTGATTCTGGATCATATTGTGATTTTTCTAAGGATTTAAATAAAGAGTTCAATTTTAACTTATACAGTACAAGCATTCAATAAATATGAATTTTCTCAGCATACAAATTGGTGAACTCATTAAAAAGCGAGTGGAAGATCTCGATTTGGATCCGTTGAGGGTGACAAAGTTTATGAAATGTTCACAACAGGAAATAGATTTAATGTATGTATCGAATGATTTATCTGTTGAACATCTACTTAAATGGTCAAAACTCTTGGAACATGATTTTTTCAGAATATATTCACATCATCTGATGCTTTATTCTCCGAATCAGAAAAAACAAACTGAAGATAGTCCCATTAAAGCCGCATTACCCAGTTTTAGGAAAAACCTTTATAGCGATGAAATCATCTCATTTATTATTGAGCTGATAGATACCAAAGCTAAAACTAAAGCTGAAATAATCGAAGAGTATAGAATTCCTAAAACAACACTGTACAAATGGATACAAAAGAGAAAAATGATTTAGAAAAGCTTTTCAAAAATCCAGATATAGAATTTTTGATATTGGGTCTGGATAAGAGTGAGCTTGATCTTGTTTTAGGAACTACAGCCGATTTTATGAAGCATGATGAATGGATTTATATCATTAGGGTAAAGTTTTTCGGAATATTTAATAAAAAACTTTTTTTATACTTTAAAGATAACAAGGTACATGATTTTTACTTAGGATATTAAAAACGCATATGATGAAAAAAAAAACTTCTCTTTTCTTATAGGTAAAGATAAAAACGCAGTATTGCATGAATTAGGTAGTGAATTCAATCATTTCCCATCTCAACAATGGACGTATATGCTTAGAAAAGATTGGCTTGGCAGATACTGTCACCTTATCCTTGATTTTGAAAATTCTTCCGTAGTGAAAGTCAGAATTGTAAAATCCTGGAAAATGAATTTTTGAATTCACGATGATGAGTGGTGAGATACATGTGAATAATGAAAAATAACGAAAATCAAAACGGGAATAATAGCAAATCTGCTGTTATGATACCCAATTACAGAAAGATTTATACGGATATGATTTCGATGAAATATCCGGAAAAAGCAGCCCTCTGTGAAAAGATACTCCGTAAGAAATTCCTTACTGTGATGGATCTGATTGAACTGAACGGCTATCTGTCGAATACGCTAAATGCTGATTACAATCAAAAGCTTAAATGCTATGATCGGGATTCTATTTTTAAAATTTTAGAAGATCAGAAACATCATCGACTCAACAACACTCAGGCAGCAAAGAAATTCAGTGTCAGCAGAAATACATTATGTAAATGGAAAAGGATTTATCTGTCTGTAGATACCTATTCAGACAAATGAAAAATTCAATATGGCTACCCGTTGTGCATTTGGTAAAACTCCAGTATCGGATTCGTCAATCGGGTGTTTTTTCGTAACAAAATGGAGAAAAAATCTGTCGAAAATAGATTTATCTTCAAAATTACAAACTTCCCGATACCATTTTTTAAAGATCTATTCGAATTGACGAAAGTATTTAAAATGCAAAATGGGTATAGGATTACATTTCTTCTGGTGCTTCCTGTCAAATTTTGTCAGATAATGTTTCCACTGAACATTCCTTTCTTGAAAACTTCTGCTTTGGGATCTGAAACCAAAAGTACCAATTCGGCCTCTGACTCTGTTGAAATATTCACATTTTCATGTAAAATAATCATACTTGATTGAGCATCAAGCAGAATATAGTTATTAATCAGCACTGTACCCTTAAACACGATAAGAAGAAATGTGAGACCGGGATGATGAGGTAGCTGAACTATTTTTTGATTTGTTAGAAAAATATCATACACCCATGTCTGACTGCTGAACTGCAAACTTGCATCTTCATCCGGCGATGCAAGCTGTCGCCATGCATTAACGCTTTCTACCGGATCCAGCTCCAGAAAGGTGACACTTGGTTTTAAATTTTCTTTCCCCGGACGTATAAATATCTGAAGACCTTCGAGAAAATTTACCACTTTTTCTTTATGATAAAACAGTGACCCCGCCTTCATCAGCATCAAAGTCTGACGGTTGAGTGTTTTTTTTAGACCTTCAGAATCCGCATGCTCACATGATCCTACTCTGAAGTACGATAAGATCTCATCGTTGATATGAGGATGCATCGGGATCAAGTGGTCACCATCAATTTCTGCAAAGTCTACTCTCCCGATACTGCCAATTCCTGAATCACCTTCCAAAAATGAGAATCCCGGATATAATATTTTTATTTTTTGACTTCCTTTCAACGCTTCACTTCTGATTATTTTTATCATAATACTCATCTATATTTACCATGCCCATCAGAAAATATTTTATATAATACGTCATATACCATCAAACCTTAGATATACACAACATGATCTCAATATAAAATTCTCAAATAACACGGTACAAAAATTACTATTTAAAATGATTTAACAAAACAGAATCCTGTGAGATTTCATTAAGTAGAAAAATTACTACATAAAGGTAAAATTAATACTACTCTCTTGTCCCCCATTACCATCGATGGAGTTTATACATTTGTCAAAAGAATTCTGATTCTGAATCTCAATACTTTATCTTTTAGATCCCCTTTATATGATGTAACAACGGAGTATATCGCTAATTTGATAAAAACTGTAAATGCTCATTATTTTGACATCCAAATGGATAAGATTTAAATCTATATTCAATAATTACAGGATTCCAGTCTCGGTTTTTTCATATCAGTAATCTTATCCTGATAACATTTTTGGTTTTTAGTTAGGTTACTTCGACCGCATTTACGCAAAATTAATTGCAGTGCGGTCGATTTGAAAAAAACGGAAAAAACCTCAATCCCAACAAAAGATTTTTATAGTGATGACCACTTAGCTGTATCATACCATCAGACCTTATGATATTAAAATACCCGGACTTAAATTTTTAATGCATTACAAATTTCAGTCAGCTATTAATGAAAATATAACCTCCAAACCAGTTGTGCATTTTAAAATACTTTCGTCACTTCGAGTAGGTTTTTGAAGAAAACCGTATCGAGAAGTTTGTAATTTTGAAGATAAATCTATTCTCGATACATTTTTCAGTCAGCTATTAATGAAAATATAACCTCCAGACCCGTTGTGCATTTTAAAATACTTTCGTCACTTCGAGTAGGTTTTTGAAGAAAACCGTATCGAGAAGTTTGTAATTTTGAAGATAAATCTATTCTCGATACATTTTTCAGCCAGCTATTAATGAAAATATAACTTCCAAACCCGTTGTGCATTTTAAAATACTTTCGTCACTTCGAGTAGGTTTTTGAAGAAAACCGTATCGAGAAGTTTGTAATTTTGAAGATAAATCTATTCTCGATACATTTTTCAGTCAGTTATTAATGAAAATATAACCTCCAGACCTGTTGTGCATTTTAAAATACTTTCGTCACTTCGAGTAGGTTTTTGAAGAAAACCGTATCGAGAAGTTTGTAATTTTGAAGATAAATCTATTCTCGATACATTTTTCAGCCAGCTATTAATGAAAATATAACCTCCAAACCCGTTGTGCATTTTAAAATACTTTCGTCACTTCGAGTAGGTTTTTGAAGAAAACCGTATCGAGAAGTTTGTAATTTTGAAGATAAATCTATTCTCGATACATTTTTTCTCCACTTTGTTACGAAAAAACACTCGAATTGCCGAATCCAATATTGAAATAAGTAGAAAAAATTCTACAAAAACCGAAAATAAATTTTACGCATAAAATATTTTTAAAAAGTCAGGTTTGAATACATTTGAAGTGTAATTAAACAATAAAATAGTAGGAAAGATAACGACGGCTACCACCGGTTTATTGTTCATCATAAGATTAACAGTAAACCCTGCAGAGTTCTTATTTCAGGACAGCTGCACAGGCGATCGTAAGGCTTTTATAGCTTATGGTTTTTCATCAATACCGGGCGTACGTTTTTATCCGTCGGGCAAATGTTTAAAAAAATCATTTGGAACTGTCCGGAATAAAGGATGTATCAACTTACTACCCACTGTATTACTACAACACACAAATGAGAAAACTTCTTTTCCATATCATTACTCTCCTGGGACTGCTTACCGCATCCCTTTTGGCAGCGCACAGCAGCGCAGCACCAGGTGACTGTATTTATATCTCCGGAGGAGCTGCAGTTATTCAGATTGAAAATGTAGTTTCTGAAGAAGTGATTTACATTCATGGTGGTGCCCGGGTCTTCGGCCCGGAGTTGCAGAAGTCAAATCTAACCAGCTTTAACACGGATAACGGAAAACCAAAGCCCAAAACTGTAAAGATTTATGCCGTAACATCAAAACCGGTGGTGGCAAAACCAAAGCCCGATACCCGGATCAAAGTACCGGCTCCTACACAATTAATCCGCCTGCCTCCATTTTCAGATGCAGCTTCTCTTTTCTATGCTGTGCATGCCATCCTTGTCGCTGCATGTGTTCCGGTAGGTTCTGCAGGAAAAATAAGCGCTCTGCTTTCATTTTACTCCCAAAACCTACAGGGGGTATTTGCTTCTGTATATCAAAAGAGCAATTACCCTTACTGCTACAGCACAATTCTGCATATTTCAAGCCCTATCCTTTATTCGCGCCCGCCGACGGCTTAGGACAGTTGATCAGAAAGCACCCCATCTGTTGTTGTTTACAGAACATCATCCTTTACCCGGCAACGGAGCCTCTACCATTTCATTATCAGGATTTTAAAACGTTACCGTTGTATTTAATAATAAAACAGCTGCAGACGATTGCACGGAGATCTGCATCAGAAAATGAAAAAAAATCAAAGCCGCTGCCGTCCTAATCCCTATGTGTACTTTTAGCTGTAAAGATGATGTACAAATGAGCTTCGTTAATTTTGAAAGCCTGTCAACCCGATTTTGGCTGCCGAAAAACAGAAAGGTTCCAAAAGTTTTGAAGTTAATCTATGGTATACAGAAATTTTAAAAACCAATAATCGGAACATCTGAAATGTAGACTGCTTTGCAATGATGGAGAAGGATTAAACACTAAGGTACCGCTATTATTCTGTACCGGGTTCACACCCAAAAGAAAATTTTAAAAATGCACACAGCATTACTATAACAATACATAAAAAAGAAACAGTTATGAAAAAGATTTTTATTTTCGCCTTTTTGGCAACCGCCATGGCTACTGCAAGCGCCCAGAGCAATAAGAAAAATACAGGAAAGTTCACTGCAACCGGCAAAAACATCAGTGTATCTTACAGTCTGCCTCCTTCCGCCGGTACCGCAACATTTACGCTTACCAACCAGAGCGGCACCGCTTTGAAGAGCGGTGAAAATTTTATGGTTGAATTACCCTCAATTTCTGGCTATCGGTATGATCTTGCCAATGTTCAGAAAAATAATGGTTTCGGTAGTACATTAACTTCATCTGTACTCGTAATCAACAAAGATTACAATCCTGGTGAAATACTATCTTTCAGTTGCCCGGTTGTACCTGTGGCGACCCCGCTTGAAAGCAATCCCCGACTTGTTTTTATCAAAGGTAAATAGGTTTTATTATTTAACATAAATCAAGCACAATGAAAATACATTTAAAAAATATACACACCGCGATAGTACGCACGGCAGCGATTTGCTTTTTTATCCTGATCACTGCAGTACCCGTAAAGGCTCAGAACGTGAGCAATCCGGATTTTGAGCTCACGCCCCCCTGCCCTACAACACCGAATTATGGTTCGAGTTATACAATACCGGGCTGGACGATGCCTACAGCTGGAACAGCAGATTTCTATCGTCCAGGTTGCTATATGCCCAATCCATTTTTGACCAGTGATGTAGTAAATGCTGCAAGTGGCACCAGCTTTATAGGGGTAGCTGCTGAGGCCAGATCTGGTGCACCAAGTTCACCAGGCGACTATAAAGAATACGTTACCAATACTTTATCTATCCCTTTGGTTGCCGGTACTGTATATAATATCTCCTTTTATATCCGCAGTAACAACAGTGGTCCTGTCCTTAATGCAGGAGGTTTAAATGCAACTTTGCCGGTGGCTGAAAGAGGGTATTTCGGGCTGATGTTTTCCACGACGGCTCCCACATCAGCGAATAGTACTAATGGTGGTTTTGGATCGATTGTGGATACTTTTGCGCCTACGGGCAGGGTCTATATCCCGGCGAGCAATACTGCAGCTTATACTTCAGGCACATGGACACAGGTTACCTTATCTTATACAGCGACCGGAGGGGAACAGTATATGACCATAGGCCAGTTCCGTCCGGGTAACACTACACTTCCAGGGACTGATCCCAATTATGGTGCTTATTTCTTTATTGATGGAGTCAGCAATGTAGTACCCGCCGCTGTAAATGCTTCGCTGACAAAAAGTGTTTCGCCTTCATCCATCGTATCGGGAAGTACTGCAACGTACACATTTACAGTGAATAATACCGCAGCAGGAAATCCTGCACAGACGGGCATCAGTTTTACCGATGCTTTACCAAGCGGTCTTAGAGTCGCAGCTATACCAAATGTGACTGTCACAGGTCTTACCGGTGGTACCACTACGGCTACTGCAGGAGGTACTTCAGTCGGAGTTTCAGGATATTCCATCGCCGCAGGTGCTACGGGAACCATTACCGTCGATGTTACCAACGCAGCGGGACGAACCAACGCAGCCTGTCCGAATGCAGCATTTACCAATGCAGGCAGCAATGTTACGGGTACCAGTGCAAACCTTACCAACAACATCGGTACAGGTCCGTGTCTTATTGTAACTGCCTGTGCACCTGTTGCAGGAACTGTAATGATTAATTAATACCCCTATGAAAAATACAAATATCTACGGCGGTATGCCCACAGGAGGTGCAATTTGCAGAGAAGATCTTTTAACCTGTTCTTCAGTTTTCCGTCCGGAAAGAGGAATAAAATCAAGCACAATGAAAGTACATTTAGAAAACATATACACCGCGATAGTACGCACGGCAGCGATTTGCTTTTTTATCCTGATCGCTGCAGTACCCGTAAAGGCTCAGAACGTGAGCAATCCGGATTTTGAGCTCACGCCCCCGTGTCCTACTACATATAATACGGGCAGTGGTTATACTATACCCGGCTGGACGATTCCGACAGGTGGAACAGCAGATTTCTTCCGTAACGTATGTTACATGCCAAATATCGATTTTACGACTGATGTAGTAAGTCCTGTAAGTGGTAACAGCTTTATCGGGATAATTGTTGAGCAGCAAAATCTTGATTATAAGGAATACCTTACCAATACTTTATCTGCCCCATTGGTTGCCGGTACTGTATATAATATCTCTTTTTATATCCGCAGTAACAACAGTGGCCTTCTTCTTAATAAGGAAAGTGCCAATGCAACTTTGCCGGTGGCTGAAAGAGGATATTTCGGGCTGATGTTTTCCACGACGGCACCCACAACAGCGAATACTACAAATGGTTGGTCTGGATCAATTTCCAATACTTTTGCTCCTACGGGCAGGGTTTATATCCCGGCGAGCAATACTGCGGCTTATACTTCAGCCACATGGACACTGGTTACCTTATCTTATACAGCGACGGGAGGAGAACAGTATATGACCATAGGCCAGTTCCGTCCGGGTACCTCCACACTTACACCAGTTGATCCCTATGGGAAGGCTTATTTCTTTATTGATGGAGTCAGCAATGTATTACCAGCTTTAAACCCATCACTTTCTAAAAGTGTTTCTCCTTCAACTATTGTTTCCGGAGGTACTGCGACCTATACTTTTACGATATCCAATACAGCTACAGGCAATATAGCACAAACAGCCCTGTCGTTCACCGATGCTTTACCAAGTGGTCTTAGAGTCGCAGCTATACCAAATGTGACTGTCACAGGTCTTACCGGTGGTACCACTACGGCTACTGCAGGAGGTACTTCAGTCGGAGTTTCAGGATATTCCATAGCCGCAGGTGCTACGGGAACCATTACCGTCGATGTTACCAACGCGGCGGGACAAAGCAACGCAACCTGTCCAAATCCAGCATTTACCAATGCAGCCAGCAATGTTACGGGTACCAGTGCGAACCTCACCAACAACATCGGTGCAGGTCCCTGTCTTACTGTGTTAGCAGGTTGTAAGCCTACGGGAAGCACAGTCACTTTTACACCAGGAACTAACAATACTGCAGCGGGTTATACTACTGCATATATTTTAACCGATGCAGCAGGTACTATTGTTAACACCAATATAGCTCCTGCAGGTTTTACTTCACCTCTGCTGGCAGGTACTTACACCATATACTCGGTTAACTTTACAGGTACAATGATCGGAAATACGCAGAACAGCAATATCAGCGGGGTAACTTCAAGCACAGGATGCGCAGCGAAATCTTCTGCAAGCTTTTGTGTGATATCTGATTCTGACGGTGACGGAATTGCTGATTCTACTGATCTGGATGACGACAATGACGGGATATTGGATACCGTTGAATGTACTCCCACTCATGTTTTTGCGAACTTAGCCTCTGCTACAATTGCTAATGGCAATGCTGCGACAGCAACGGTTTCCGGGATTGTCTTTGGCGGTATCACCGGAACTCTTACACGTGCCAACAACGGTACCACGGTTGTCGATGTATTAACAAAAGTTACAGATAATTTTTCCAATGCCAGTCTCTATACGCCGGCCGGAAGTACAACAGAGGGAGCATTAAGCGAGGGGCTTGGCAATTTCAACGGTACCACTAACTTTACAAAATATACGCTCACGTTAAGTGCACCGGTTGAAAGTGTTACATTGCACATTAATAACTGGGACTTTATGAGAACGCGTTTTACCGGGAATCATGTGGAGCAGTTATTGAGCGGGGGTACGGAATTGGTATATAACCCGGCCGTCAGACAGTTGTATGATACAGATCCGAATTCGAACTCTGTTCCTGCCAGAGATGGTTTCGGCTCTGTAAGAATTACCAGCACAAATGGGTTACCGTTTTCTGAGGTTATTTTTGAAAAATTTGATGATCCGAACACCGCCAGCAGTCCTGATGGTTTCAGATACACATTTTCTATAGAACCTATTTGTGATGTTGATGGCGACGGAATTCCAAACCAGTTGGATTTAGACTCCGACAATGATGGATGTTTGGATGCGATAGAGGGAGATGAGAATGTACAGATATCCCAGCTGGTTACAGCAGCCGGTACCGTAAATGTGGGAACAGGGTCTACTGCTTCTAACCAGAATCTCTGTGCTTCTGCATCATGCGTAGATTCGCAGGGTGTTCCGACTCTTGTAAATACAGGTGCGACAGCTGATATTGGAGGAGACCAAGGGCAAGGAATTGGAACTTCGCAAAACAACCTTATATCAGGATGTATTACCAACTGTTATAAGCCTGGCGTTACATCGGGTACTGTGCTGGATACCCCTCACGGGATCACCGCACTCGGCAGAGCCGGCACCGAGGCAGACAACTGGCCAATGGTAAGAAAAGGAGCCTGGACGGCACTGGAAGCCAAGACCAAAGGCTTTGTAATCAACCGGGTTGCTTTTAATGCTTCAGGGAATCCGGTCGGAATACCTTCCGCCAACTATATAGAAGGAATGATGGTATATGATACCACCAACCAATGTCTGAAAATATATACCAGTACAGATAACGGTGCTACTTATGCATGGTCTTGTGTGACTACGCAGACCTGCCCAGACTAAATCAAATTACAGTTGGCAGCCTATTAGCCTATCGTTCTAAAAGCTGCCAACTCTTTATCTAATACAAAAAATATACAATGAAAAATATATTAACAATAGGCGCTTTAATGATCTCAGGAATGGCTTTCTGCCAGGTGGCTATCGGTAAGGCCGCTGTAACTAATACATCCGTATCGTTGGAATTCGCAGATGCAAACAGAGGAATCATCTTACCGTGGGTTACTTCTGCAGCAGCTGTCTCAGGAGCGGTAGACGGAACCTTTATTTATGATATTTCTGACAAAAAGGTAAAATACCGTAAATCCGGTGCGTGGTCTGATATGAGTGTAGACACAACAGGAACTGTAAATACAGCCCTACAGGATACAAAAACAGAGTCTTCCAACGCCAAGGTGGCTATAGGCACCAATCCTACAGCAGATCCTACCCCGGGAATTTTAGTGCTTACCGATACAGATAAGGCTATGGTTCTTCCCAAGTTGGCGAGTCCGCACCTGAATATTATTAATCCTGCTGCGGGAATGATGGCTTATGATACTGTAAAAAAGCAGCTAGCTGTCTATAACGGCACCGTATGGAGCTTTTGGAAACCGTAGAAGATCAGCAGGATCATATTTGATACGGTAACGATACTGTTTTACCAGTATCAGGATATAGGAAATGCATTACTGAGATGAGAGACGACATACAAGCACAACATGAACAAGTATTTTGAGCGTTTTGTATGCTGCTAAACAAACTTTCATAAGCTTAAAATAAAAACACAATTTAATATACAAAACCATTCATTACCTCTGCTGTAATGAAAGTTGAATTTTAGCTTGAGTACATTTGAGAGTTCCTGTATGATATAACCCTAATATCAATTTAAATTCTTTTCCGGAGTGATTCATTTCCTAGAAATGATTTAATCGATTTGTTTTTTTTTTCACTCCGGAATTTTTATTAAAAAGCACAAAAACACATTTTTAAAATAATTTTATTCAGCCGGCTGTTTGCAGGTTACCTTAATAAAACACAACAATGAAAAATAAAATAAGAAAGGCCTTCAGAGCCTTACTGGTTTTCACCATTCTTTTTATTACCAATCTTTGTATTGCCCAAAAAAATAAAACACCGATCATTAAGAGTGATAATATTGCTGATATAGAAAATTTTCTAAACACGGCACATCCTGATGATCCCCGTAGGCCGGTTTTGAAAAAAAGAGTGATCTCACTTAAAAATGAACTCTGGACTAAAGGACGGATAGGTGCACAACCTATGGCTGCCAGACCCGTGAAGGTTAATTTGGAAGTAAAAAATGTAGACTTTGAAGAAGAAGAATTCAGGAAACTGATGAAAGAAAATCAAAGTGAAGAACTGCATAAACAGACTACAGTTAATCTGCTCAACGCATTACTGGAAAATAACCCGGATGCTGCCGAAGCAATTCTTATGTTCAGAAATAAGACCGGCTGCAACATTGTACTCCAGGTAGCAGGCAACGGCCGGAAATACCGTATACCCGTTCCTTCTTATAATGAAACTCCTGTTGTAGTGCCGAAAGGCACATATGAAATGCAGGCCAATTTCTGTGATTCATCGGTCTACACCTCTCAAAAGGACATCCGGAAAAATACAATGATTGAGTTGATTATTCAAAAAGAAAAAGCACAGCTATTAAGCAAAAATATCAATAATGAAAAGCTAAAAGATAAACAATAGCAGACACCAAAGAAAGGTGCCGGTTTATCTTCAGCAACATCTATAAATAAACCAAATGACAATGAGAAAAAAAGTTACACTTATTCTGAGCCTATGCTCTGCTCCATTTGTATTTTCACAAGTGGGAATTAACACCACATCTCCGCAGGCAACCCTGGATGTTACTGCAAAAACCACAAATGGCAGCAAGCCGGAAGGCATTATAGCTCCGAGGCTCACGGGAGATCAGATCAGGTCAGCAGACGGCGTATATTCATCCGCACAGCAAGGGATGATTATATACGCTACCACAGCCGTTACCTCTCCGTTGCCAGGCAGCAAGACGGAAAATATTTTAGCTGCAGGATACTATTATTTTGATGGAACCAAATGGCAGAAAATGGCTGGAGGAACAGGATCCGTTTATACAGCAGGCAATGGTCTCACGCTTGCGGGTAACACGATGGCCTTAGGAGGCAATTTAACTGCAGATACGACGATAGGGCTCGGAGCCCATGATTTAAATTTTACAGGATCCGGAAATATAAAAACCTCAGGATCTGTAATTTCGACAGATGGTTATTTTATGCCCACAACAGATGGGAGCGCAACATTGAATCCGGGAACGGGATCTCTGTCCGGATATCTTGACATCAGAAAGCCGGGTAATACACGAATAGGCTATGTAGGATTCAGTGACACCAATATGAACTATCATGCAGAAGGGAGCGGAATTCATGAATTTAATAACCAGATTAAAATCAATGGCGGGTTTCCTGCAGCCGGAAAGGTCTTAACTTCGGATGCGAATGGTCTGGCCAGCTGGACTATGCTGTCTGATAACAATACGACCTATACTGCCGGCAGCGGCCTTACCTTGACAGGCACCGTTTTCTCTGCTAATGATGCCACGGCCACCACCAAAGGAATCGTACAGTTAGCGGGTGATTTAACCGGGACCTCTGCATCTCCAAGCGTTGCTGACGGTGCAGTTACTTCAGCAAAAATTGCCGATGGTACCATTACAGCAAATGACATCGCTAACAATGCAGTAAGTATTGCCAAGTTACCTGCCGGAGCTTCTGCTGCCACCTTCCTGAGAGGTGACGGATCCTGGGCTACTCCTGCCGGTGCAATTTATACCGGTTCTTCTTCTATCAAATTAAACGGCAGTTCTTTTGAGAGAGAAGCGCTTACCGGTGATGTCATCGCTTTGGCAAATAGCAATTCCACAACTATTGCTGACAACGCTGTAACTACAGCAAAAATTGCCGATGGTACCATTACAGCAAATGACATCGCTAACAATGCAGTAAGTATTGCCAAGTTACCTGCCGGAGCTTCTGCTGCCACTTTCCTGAGAGGTGACGGATCCTGGGCTACTCCTGCCGGTGCAACCAATACAGCAACCAATGGAATTACCCTAACCGGAAATAATTTTGCATTAGGCGGATCTTTAACGGCAAATACCACAATAAACCAGGGTACTTTTACCTTAGGCTTTACCGGAACAGGAGCAATCTCTACAGGAGGAAGCCTTACGGCGTCCCAATTTACCACCCCTTCAGGGCAGGGCAAAATCATGCTTACCCCGGGAGGTGCTTCAAATGCCGGATATATTGAGCTTTTCAAAAATAACGGAACCACAAGACTTGGCTATATTGGCTATGACAATGTCAATATGAGCTATAATGCGGAACCCGGAGCAATCCATGTGTTCAATACCACGATCCAGACTCCCCGTGTCCAGGGATCTTCAGACAGAAGATTTAAAGATCATATTCAGAAAATTAATCAGCCTACAGAAAAACTGAATCAACTGAACGGCTATACCTATACATGGAGAGACAAGAAAGATTTCCCTGGCCAGGTAATGGGAGAAGGAAAAGATATGGGAGTGATTGCACAGGAAGTTGAAAAGGTATTCCCTGATGCAGTAAGTACAAATAAAGAAGGATATAAATCTGTTAACTATAATGCATTAATCCCTGTATTGATTGAAGCGTTAAAGGAGTCGAATAAAAAAATAGAGAATCTGGAAAGAAGACTGAAACATATTGAATCTACTAAAAAATAGCGGTATGAAAAGAATGAAATTTTATTTTCTATTGGTTTTCGTCTTCTGTACAACGCTTTTGTACGGACAGACCAATACGGCCGGTGCCAGCGGGAACATCGGCAAATGCAGAGTCTGGGGATTTCCTTTTACACTGTATAATAATGCCTCTGCTACCAAGACAATTAACAGTGGGGTTACCGTTACGGTGAATGAAGATAAGAACAGTGGCACAATCAATTTAAACGGTACGGGAGCTCTGGATTTATCCGGCAGCCAGGGGATTACCTTCAGCGGTTCGGGGACAGAAATCAACTGCCGATGGGATGCAACTGTTAACAGCGGGAATTTTACGATGATAAACAATGACGGATACCAAAATACCGATCAGTTTAGATATATAACCAGCTTTTTTACAGCGCCCTATTCAGGAAATTATATTCTGATAAGAGGTACAGGCTGGTCGGCATCTGTTTCTTCTAATTATCCTAATGGGGGTATCAGGGTAGCAAAAAACAGTTCTACTCATCTTGCCCAGATATTCTACCAGAGCCAGGCGGGAACATGTAATCTTCCGAACACCAATGCTCCACCTGCATGGTATAATTTTAATGTTCTGAGCGGCTTAAATGCAGGCGATACCCTTCAGTATGCAATAGGTACAGGATGGACCAATAATCCATCCTGCTATCCTACTATGAATGTTACCTTGGGAGCAGCGCAGATAGCATATGATAATTAATGTATTCTTTTTTCCAACCTATCATTTAACCCGTTGTGCATTTTGCAGATATTGTTAAATGATTGATAATTAAAGTCTTTGTATTTCTTTACTAAATGAAATGCCATTGTTTATCTTAAAAAAATAAGATTTATTATAAAAAAAATTGTCTTTCCTAGCGATTAAAAAAACAAGGTTATAAAGAATTGTAAAAAAACACTGACATCAAGCTAAACAAAGCCGTTTAACTTATTTCGAAAAACAATAATTCAAAATGCACAACGGGGATCATTTAAAAATTATCATCAAGAGAGTTTTATTTATCGAGACGAAGAATAAAACTTGAGAAGGGTTAAAAACAAATTAAATAGTAACAAAATCACCTGTATGAAAAGAATAAAAATTTATCTTATATCGGTTTTCGTCTTAAGCAATACACTTTTATATGGACAGTCCAATACGGCTGTTGCTAATGGGAATATCGGTAAGTGTGGAGTCTGGGGATATCCTTTTACACTGTATAATAATGCCTCTGCCACCAAGACAATTAATAATGGGATTACGGTTACTGTAAATGAGAATAAGAATAGTGGTGCCATAGATTTTAACGGATCCGGGGCATTAGATTTGTCCGGCAGCCAGGGGATTACTTTCAGCGGTTCAGGAACAGAGATTAATTGCAGATGGAATACGACTTTTAACAGTGGTAGTTTTACGATTGTCAACAATGATGGAAATCAGAATACAACTCAGCCCAGATATTTAGGCAGCTTCTTCACAGCTCCATATCCTGGAGATTATATTTTTATCAGGGGCAGTGGATGGTCAGCATCTCTTTCGTCTAACTATTCTAATGGGAGTATTAGAGTAGCAAAAAACAATTCCTCTACTATTGCTCAGATATTCTATCAGAATCAGCCGGGAACTTGTAGTTTTACCAGTACAAACAGCCCTCCGGCATGGGCAAATTTAAATATCTTCAGCAGTTTAAATGCCGGAGATACCCTTCAGTATACAATAGGTACAGGATGGGTTAATTATGCACCCTGCTATCCTACTATGAATGTAACCATTGGAGAAGCACAGATAGCATATGAAAACTGATCTCTGTTTTTACTACCACTACTAATATTATACTTGATAATTATGACAATAAGAACTTTATTTATAACAAGTTTGTTAATTTTTAACTTTACTTATATAAATGCGCAGAAAAAAGACAGTGTACGGTACACTTCAGCCATCAGTTTTAATCTTAAGACTGCTACTAAAACGGACAGTACGGGAAGACTTAAGATTTTAACTTCAGAAGTAAGACCTTCTTCACCTTCTGTTGATACCGTAAGAACTTTTTATGTTAGGAAAAAAGAAAACAAAAAGGTCAAAAATCAAAAGTAGCAGGAGGCTGTAAATTCTGTAATTATTACTTTTCAAATTTTTTTATCATTCTCTATCTACAATATATTTTATAATTAGATGGCTCATCATACATTAGTAAGTAGGAGAAAATTAGTCCTCCAATTGAGAAATTTGTCTTTTTAGAACTGATAATAATCAAAAGAAATTTGAGTCATGTCAATGAATAATCTTTAAGGAAAAATATAAGACGTTCTCTGAAAATCGAAACACGTTTCCCCAAAAAGTAATAAAAACAGAAAGCAAAACAAATTTTTCCTATACATGTGAAAAAAAAACAAAAATTCAGTTTAATTACCCATTTGATAAAAAATACACACGATTGATTATCAAATAAATGCATATATAAATTTATATTAGTTAATTTTAAAAATAAACGCTCATAAAATTAACTATTCACAATAAATATAATAAACTTTAAAATATTTAATACTGAAACAATTATTTATTAATAATTCACTAATCAAAAAGTGAATTATTAATTTTTACTTTTTTTCTTCACAATATGAATTATTTTGTTAGTTTTATTGCTGAAAAATAAGCAGCCTTAGGAACACTCAAAACCTAATCCTGAACTGTTTGTAGTTCACATTTAATTAATAATAAAAATATATGAAAATTAAATTACTCTCTCTTATCTTGACTTTTACGTCGAGTATCTCAGTATACAGCCAGAATATTTCTTTCGAGTCATCCGAAGGTTTTGTGTTAGGAAATATCGACAGTCAGCAAGGATGGACTTCTTATGGAAGTGCTACTGCAAATACCGCAACAATTATCAACACCACATCAACTTTGGGAACCAATTCTGCAAACGTATTGGCTACTAACACCATCAATGATGGTGGAATAAGAAAGAATGTGAATGGCTTTGTAAAAACTGAATTTTCTTTCGACTTTAAGATATCCGATATTGGTGAATCGGACTACTCTATGTACGTTAGCGATAATTCAAATACCATACTTGGAGCATTTGTCATCGATTATGAGCAGGGCAATGTTGCCATTTATGATGGTATCATGGACGATGTGACAGAAACTTCCATTGATGTTTCCCCGAATGTATGGTATAATTTTAAAATGATTGTCGATATGGCTACCCACACCGTGCAATATTTCGTCAATAATACATCCGTGGGAACCAAAGACTTTCTGACCACTGTAACAGGTTTTCAAGCCATTGATTTTGCTTTTGATGATTATGATTCTGGATTTACTGTAGATAATATCAAAATTTTAAATGCTGACAATCTGTCGACATCCGAATTATCGCAGGATAACAAAGTACATATCTATCCTAATCCTACCTCAGATTTCCTTCATATTCCTACGGCGGAAAATATTAAATCAGTCGAAGTCTATGATCTTTCAGGAAAATTAGTTTTAAAAGATACTTCAGGGAAAAAACAGATCCCGGTATCATTTTTAAACAGAGGAATGTACATCATAAAAATCATCACCAGCCATTCAGTCTTTACAACAAAATTCAGCAAGAAATAAAACACTGATTTAATCCTAAATCACTCTTTTAGTGAAGTGATTTAGGATTGAGTTCAGCAGTCTAAAACTAATTTTAGCGTTGCTTGGTTTGCTTAATGAGAAGCTTCTATAAGCGTGACGTGTATATGCTTTATACTGTAAGCCCTGACTGCAGATAAAAATCATCTGGCAACATAACTTTGATTCAGTGTCAACACTTCTATCACAAAGTAAACAAGAGCCGGGTATTGAAAACAAAATTTAGTTTTCGTTCAACCGTCAAGAAATTATAAAAAAACAATATGCTTAAACTATCATTCCTTAACGTGTTCTTTTCAATTTTTCTGGTTCCCCTGATGATGCAGTGTGAAGACGGACGTGACAATCCGTGTGAGAATTACACCAACGATGTGTATGAAGAAAATCTTTGCCAATTGTTACCGGCAAAATTAACATACAACCAAGGTGAAACAGTAAACTTTAAGTTTTCGGTGAAGTCAAAACTTTCAGCGAATGGAAAACAGTTGGATATCTTTAAGGAAACCCAGATAAATTCAGGCTTTTTGTTTATTAACTTAACTGAACTTTTTAAGGATAATACAGTAAGCTTTATCAAAGGGGAAAAAATTGAAGACAACAGATTCAAAGGTGTCTATGATCCTATTTCTGATTCCTACGATTTGGAAATTCAAATCAAATTAAACCGTTCCGGAATTTACTCTTTTGATTCAACAGCTAACTTCCAGGATCGTATGCATGATGATGGAAACTGTTCTTATATTGCCCTTACGACGAACATAAAAGGAAATAATCTTGATGATGGCAGGACAGAGTTTGTAGTTAACTGATCATAGAAAATAATTGGTATTCTTATTCTAAGAAACAAAAGCGTTCTCATGTTTCCAACATCATGTCTTATTAATAATTCATTTTTCTTGCGATGCTCAAAAAGAAATCATCCGGGGAAAACTATATATGCATTAAGGTGAAGTTCGAAAAATTGAAGATTCAAAATAGGATCCAGGCAAGAACATCAATTTATATGATTGCAATTCGTACATTGGGGTGCTTTAGGGATACCCTCCAAAAACCACGAAAATGACTTATGACAGATGAACTTAAAATATTAATTGAATTCGCCGAAGGAATATTGGACAGTAAAGACTTTGAGCGAGAAATTTACAGCAACAGAAAATTGGAAGCCTTACTTTCAGACGAAAAAATAAAGTGGTCTGGAACTTATTTAGATGAATCTAACCCCTTCCTATTTCTGGCTCAGCAGAATTACAACAACTCAGAAGGGCGACTAAATGCACAGGGAGCAGTTAAAATGTTTCTAGAAAAAATAAATATTGAAGTCAACCCAACAGACAAATATTCTGAAGAGTATGCCTTATTGCGCACAGCAATTCCAAAATACCTTGATATTGATCCAAACTTTTTTGAAAAATTCATTTTGCCAGATGATACATCTTTATCTAAAACAGATAAGAAACAACTCATAAAGAAAAATATTGAGCAACTCTTCAAATATCAGACAAAACCGCCCAAATGGATACAAAATCCCAATTGGTTAATTAGAAATGATCAGCCACTTTATTTTTTAGGACAGGTGGAAATAAAAAAAAGCAACCAATTTCACGACCATGGAAATGTTTATCTATTTATTGATCTTGAAACAGGGAATATAGAGACCGTGAAACAATTTTACTAATCATCGCAATCACCAAGGTAATTGAGAAAACATTCTACATTTAAGATCCATATTCACTAAGCCTAATATTTTTTCACAAAATGATGATCAATTCAATCAAGCAGCATATCGTTACTAATTCTTAGATTCTATATAGATCTTGTATTTTATAATTATTGTCTTGGAAAACGAGTAAAAACTTATTTGGTTTCTTACATTGAATTGCAGAATTTTTGTTGTGTTTGGTAAACTTTTAACCAAAATTCTCACAAATCGATTTTAAACATTTCATTTTAGACAGCAGTTCATTTGAATAATAATATTGCGATTTATTACAGTATAAATAAGGTTCAAATTCGTTTAATTTTTATAAATTGGAGGTATTCAATCCTATTAAATAAATTAACTTATGAATAAATTAAAATTGTACGGCAGGCCAGATTCATCGGAAATTTATCCAATAAGAGACTTTTTAAACCGAAGTGTTGTCGACTTTGAATGGGTTGAAATGACACCTGATCATTCTGATCAAAGAAAAATGGCCGATTTAAATCCTGAGTCGCACCCCATGATAGAATTTCCCGATGGAAAAGTAATTGTAAACCCGTCACTGGAGGAAATTGCCAATATTCTTGGGTGGATTACGAAGCCAAAATACAAAGAATATGACCTTTCGATTTACGGTGCAGGACCGGCCGGTTTAAGTGCTGCCGTTTATGCCGCTTCCGAAGGTCTTAAAACGATCTTGATAGAGCGAGAGGCAGTCGGCGGACAGGCAGGAACAAGTTCGATGATTGAAAATTATTTAGGTTTCCCCGACGGCATATCAGGTGCAAATTTAGCCGAGCGGGCAAGGCAGCAGGCTTTAAAGTTCGGTGTAGAAATACTGCTTTTGAAAGAAGGCGTTAAAGGTTCATTTTACGATAAAAAAATCCATGTTGATTTTGCTACGGGTGAAAAGCTTGTTGCCAAAACCAATATATGTGCTACGGGAGTGGAATATGCCCGGCTTAATCTTCAGGATGAGACCCGGTTTTTTCACAAGGGTGTTTACTATGGTGCCGGTGCCAGCGAAGCCTATTTTTGCCAGGATAAAGACCTTTATATTGTAGGAGGTGGCAATTCTGCAGGTCAGGCTGCCGTTTATTTCTCAGGTTTTGCAAAACGTGTATTCATGGTCATCAGAAAAGGTAACCTTTCAGACACCTTGTCTGACTACCTTATTAAGAGAATTTCTACTATGGGCAATATATATGTTTTATATCACTCTCAGGTTATTGAACTGGATGGTGATGATTATCTGCAGCGAATCAAAATTGCCAATTCTAAAGAAGGAACAGAGCAATGGCATGAAACTTCCAAATTATTTATCTGTATTGGAGGCAAACCCAATACGGAATGGGCTTCCGAAACGGCTATCTGCCGAGATCCCAATGGGTATCTTTTTACCGGGAGTGATCTTATTGGACTTGATCAATTTACCAGTTGCTGGGGGGAAGAAAGACACCCTTATCATTTGGAAACAAGCGTTCCGGGATCGTTCGCTGCAGGTGATGTACGGTTTAATTCAGTAAAAAGGGTTGCTTCGGCTGTCGGGGAAGGGGCGATGGCAGTAACACAGGTTCACCAATACTTATCAAAACTATAGTTATGGAAAATAATAATGTATGTAATCATATCACAGCAATAGAAAAGCTGAAGACCGCTCAGAAAAATGAGTGCAGCATCTGTATAAAAGAAGGTACTCAATGGGTACATTTACGTACATGCCAGACTTGTGGCATAACATTATGTTGTGATTCTTCTCCGATGCAGCATATGTCACACCACTGTAAAAAAGAATCACACCCTGTTGTCATTTCATCAGAGATCGGTGAGCAATGGATGTATTGTTATGTGGATGATATCATAGTTGAGTATAATTAATTGGCAGGAAAATAAGATTTTTCTCAAAAGCTTTAAACAAAACTACATGACAAATTATGTAAAATGCATAATTTCAAAATTGTATCAAATCCTCTCGGTGCTCTAATCCGTACCAGTCAGAATACGCTTTTAATTATATTTTTTATGCCTGAGCATATTTGCAAACTACTGTATTACAGAATAAATACATAGAAAAAGGAGCAAAAACACCATGGCTTTTACTCCTTCTATATTTCTAAAATAACTTTTCAGTGGGTTCCAGATTCAGTACATTTAAATATGTAGCATTTTCTTTGTTTTACACTTTAGATTATAAGTTTCAATTCATATAAACAACTAAATATTAATTAGTTAAAAAGAAAAAAAACAAGGTCTTAAAAATACTTCTGGACTTCCATTACCTAATTCTAATCTTAAAAAAATGATAAAATTACTGTGTATTGATACCATTAGATTCTGCCTGCTTGATTGCCCAAGCGATAGCATTGGCAAACAAAATTGAATTCTGCACCTGCATACTGCCTGTTGCAAAGCCATTACCCGCATACCCATAAGCAGTCTTCTCTACCGGAAGAAAACCTCCGGAACTAGGGGCTACAAAAGGCTCTATAATATTGCTTGGATACTGATTTCCATTTGCAAATTCGTTACTTATAAAACCTCCATCTCCAAACCAGACGAAATTGAGCGAGCTATGTTTAAACCCTGTAATCCCGGTTCTTGAAGTTGCGCTGTTAATCGGCTGGGCAAAACTAAAAGGTATAAAACCGCTGGTAAGCCCAGATATAATAACCGTAGTCGAGGCATCTTCTCCCCAGTTCTTCCCTCTGATATCTCCAAAAGGACCATTCAATATGGGATCATTTGTATTAACCAATGAATAAACAGAGCCTGCACCCGCACCTGAAGATGCAGAAATGCTGGGGTCTGAGAAAATAGCTCTCATCATGATCTGAGAAGACGGGGCATTATCCTCAAATGCAATTAAAACGCCTTTGTTATTTAAGTAATTAGCAAAATAACCGGCAGCAGTAGCATCAGGTGTATATGCAAACCCGATAATTACAATATCTGGTTTATTATTTAAAGCCGTCTGTAAAGAGGCATTAGATGGAGCTACGCCTAAAGATATATGGCTGTATCCACCAGATTTCACGATACTTGCTGCAGTTGTTCCAAAATTAGTCGGGGAATCCAGTAGACTTCTGGAAGGTCCTGTAAAAGCACTGTAACCGTAAGCTGTTTCATTTCCGATATGTAGAATTTTTTTCACAGGAATTACCATCATTACTGTTACTTTACAAGTACTTGTGCCATCAGCGCTGTTGGAAGTAATGGCCATGATTTTATCTTCAGTAGAAGTAGGATTCCCTGATCCTGACAAGGTAATATTTTGAGCTCCTGTCGATGTAAAAGTACCCGAACTGCTAAACGAGATACCATCCACTGTATTTGTTGTAACAGAATAGCTTCCAACAGCAGATACGGTGACTGGTAATGTTATCGTATTGCCGCCAGATAAAGCCGTACCCTTTTTATACACACCATTAACAATAGCACTGCCGCAAGACATTGAATAGGTACCTGCTGAAGACAGTATCGTTATTGTAGGTGAACAAGTTGAAGAATTACCGTTTAAACTTAATGACACAATATCGTTTCCAATAGCTGAAGGACTTCCTTGCCCCACTGCTGCAACCGTAAAAGTACCCGTTTGTAAAAAGACACCCGTCGCAGTAAAGTTATATCCGTTGGTTGTTGTGCCTGCAATATTATAGCTGCACGCCTTTGTCACACTTAGAGTGACGGAAATATAATTAGAATTTGTAAGCTGAACACCTTGTGCATAAGCACCATTTACTGATGCAGATGTACAAGTAACAGCTGCCTTACCCAAAGCTCCACAGATGCTGTTCCACTTGGTCTCCTGTGAATTCCAATAATTATAACATTTTTCTGAGCTGTTATAAATCATCAGTCCGTCTTCTGTAGATGAGGGAGTAAAATTAGAGTCTCTTTCTGCCGTAGTATACCGTTGAATGAGTACGCCATTGTAGAGATCCGGATTTATACTCGCAGGATCTTTTCTTTCGGAGACATGCAGCCCAGCTTTCGAATTTGGTTTATCGGTATTAATACCTACCTGTGCAAATGTATTAACGTATAACAAAAGCACTAAAAGAAAGTAAATGTGATTTTTTTTCATCTTAAAGTTATTAGTTTTTGAGAAAATTGCAACCTATGCAAATAAATTTTATGCAAAAGTAGTATTCTGTCCCTCAAGAACTTTGTAAAACAAGCCTCCGATAACCCTCGCGGGTAATAGTGAGAGGGGCTGGCATCTAACTTATATCTAAAAACCAGACCTTAGAATCAAGATCGGCAGGTATATTTATTTTTTTTCTGAGACGCGACTTCCTTCCCTCTACAGACTTTACAGAAGAATTAGTGTATGTGGCGATTTGCTTTGTTGTAAACCCTAATTTGAGTAGTGCACAAAGCTTTAACTCTGAAAGTACCAGTGGCGTTGCAGAAAGATTTTTGACCTTATCAAAAAAATGAGGATAAAAAAGTTCAAATTTTTCGATAAAAACTGCGTCATTGATCTCTGCAGAACTAATGAGATCCTTTAAATTCTCTTCGGTGTAAAAATCTTTATCTAATAATTCTTTTAAGTGATTTACTTCATCATTTAAATCTTTAATATGTTGCTTTTTATGAAGATTCCTATCTAAAACGAAATGAAAAGTTTTCTTTTTTTCTTCTAAAATGACATAATTCAATCCAAAAACTATCAACATGCACATAACATTTAAAGTCAGTAAATGTCGAGAATACCTGCTTAGGTCTTTATATTTCTCTACAATATGAATATCGGTACAACATGTAAGGTAGAGATTCAGAACTATGAAAAAAAGAGAAAACAAGAAAAAGAATTTGTTTTTGCTATACTCAAAAAATATCGGAAGTGCTGATAGTAGGGAAAAATAGAAAAGAAAAGTCCCGCTTTCTATTCCACAAAAAGAAGAATAGAAAGTTATTATTAAAGTTAAAACTGCAAAATATATACAGATAAAATATTTATTTTGAATATGTTTTCTAAAAACAATTGGAGAAGCTAAAAAAAAGCAGCACGTAAAAAACAAAAATAAAGTGTCTGTTACAGAAGCAAACAGGTAATAATTACATAGGCTATGTATAAAAAAAATAATAAACAACACTATCATATACCTGCTAAAGATCAGCTTGTAGTCTCTGTCTCGAGATGCAATAGGATCTCCTATGAAATCATATAATAATTTTTCAAAAAAACATTTAAAATATTTCATTTGTAACATTATAGCTATTATTCTTATACAATTTATTTTAAGAGAGAAATCTGTATAATAATAGTAAAAAGACACTAATGAAACAACAGCTTTATTACTTTTTGAACGCTTTAATGAATGTTGTCTCACCTTTTCACAAAATATTTTACCACTGGGTATTTTTGAGGCACTATTAATTTTAGGACTGTTCTGCTAACACTTTAATACCTATGTTTTATATTACTCTCTTGTAATGTTCAAATTTATCTCTTTTTTTGCCTTTGTGAGTACTTTATTGTTAGATCCGAACAACCTTCGGTGATCTCTAAACTGTTTATTTCTGAAAGGCATGTTGTAATTCAATCGTTCATATCTTGAAACCTCCGCAATGAAACGAATGTACGGCCTTGCCCAAATACTTTGTTCTGCAATGGGAGCAATCGTCGGTGCAAGAATTAGCTTCGTCATCGAAGCGGAACTCTGATTATTGTGATTCGGGTGTCTTCCGGTTTCCCCAGCTGCATTCGGAGAATATCCGGCGCCGATCCTTCCCGTGGTTCCAAAGGAGAAATTCTTTTTGGTGATCACAATTTGAGCATGTGAAATCTGGCTGATGATCAAAAAAACAAAAGCTATTTTTAAAAATATTTAAATTTTTCATCTTATTTAAGTGTCTTCGGCTTGTAAAATTTCAGAGCAAATAACAGGATAAACGCATAATAGATGATTGCTAAAAATAAGCGTGTGGTAATATCTGTTTCAGCAATTTTCCCCATCAAAGGTGGAAACACAGCACCTCCAAACATCGCCATTACCAGGAATGATGAAGGCGGTGGAACCTTGTTTCACAATCTTTCTATCCAGGATTGAAAATAGTCTGATACATTCATTACACTTAAGAAGAAATGCAACAATATCAAACAGATGAAAGATGCCCGGCCGAAACTCTGCGAAATGATCAAACATAATACAATATTGCAAACTGTGAAAATCTCCAAAAGCTTGTTCGGTGCGATGAATTTCATCAAATGTTCCTACGAAACGTCCGATCATCATCATCGTAATGGTTTATACCAATCACTATGGCTATTCTTTATACAAGTTTTGCTAGCCAGTATAAATGCGATAATGATCTTAATGTAATTGGTTTTTTTGCCTGGCTGTGCTGATTAATTTATTTTTGATATTAAGATTAACTTCCATATCTTCCTATGAGAATCTACTTTTTTATTCCTATTAGCTTTTTTTTCTTTTTCCCAAACCAGATAATGAATCCAGTGATTGGTAAAGAAACGCCGATAAGAGTTACGAGAAAATAAATCAGTTTACCTGCAAAACCAAATGCACTTCCAGTATGCAGTGGTTTCATCCAGGACTTGACTTGAAAATAAAGGCTAACTTTTTCGTAAGAATCGTCTTTCAACAAAACTGCAGTCTCAGGATGGTAGTAGAATTCGTTTTTTCCTATTGAGACATTTAGATAATCCTTTTTTTTATCTGCCAGACCAATCTCCACATTTTCTTCACGCTCTGTCAAATAATATTTCTGAGTGATCATCGCATAACCCTGTGCACTCACCTGATGACTTTGCGTATGAAATTTTAGTTCTTCAGATTCAAATATCGAATAGCTCCAGGTAATTCCCGTCAGACACATCAACATCAGCAAGGGCGCCGAGTAGATTCCACCAACAGCGTGAAAATCCCAGTTCAATCTTTTTGTGCTCGCGTCCCATTTGATTTTAATCCTTTGCTTTAAAATCTTATTATTTTTTGGCCACCATAAAATGACGCCTGTCAAAATAATCAAAATATAGGCAACACAGCAAATTCCGGTGATGGTCTTTCCTATTTTTCCCATGATCAGTTTTCTGTGAAATTCCTCCATCCAGGTGAAAAGATGATGACCAGGTTTTATTACTTCCTGAACTTTTCCATTGTAAGGATCAATACCAATAAAACTTCTCTCAAGCCTTGAGCCTTTGGTCACAAAAAGAATATTTCCACCTTTCCCCAGATCTTTCGTCAAAACAATTCTTGCAATTTCATTATTGTTTGAATGTTGTTTAGCGGAATCAAGTAAACTTTCTATTGGTAACAGCTTATCTGTACTTCGACTTTCTGAGGCGAAGTAAAATTTAGGATAAATAATTGGCTCCAGCTCATCTTCAAAAGACAAAACTGCACCACTCGCTGCTATGAGAACGAAAACAATCCCAACAACCAAGCCTACCCACAAATGAACCGTAGAGACCAATTCTTTGAAGAAAGACGGCTTTTTCTTTTTTTTCATTGAGACCATTTAAAATGAATATCCTACAGACAGCATAAAATTACGAGGTGTGCCCGGGAACAGTCGTGCATAATTGAAACCGCCGACCCAATACGTTTTATTAAAGGCATTGTTGAGATTAAGCGCCAATCTGAAATGATCGATCTGATAAAATACCGCTGCATTTGCAACAACATAGGCCGGCAATTCTAAGATAGCCACATCCGTAAGTCTTTTAGTAGCGTAGTTGGCTCCAGCAGCAAAACCAATCCCCTTCAAAGCGCTGTTATTTTTAAAACTATATTTTGCCCAGATATTTCCTTGACTCTTCGGCGCATTTGGCATTATGCTTCCTACTTCTTCAGGAGAATCACTTTCTGTAATTTTTGCAATATTGTAAGAGAAAGCAGCCGTCAAGCTTAAGTTTGGTAAAATTCGGCCGTTGATGTCGAGTTCTACTCCTTTGGCCTGCTGCTGTCCAATTTGTCTTAGCAAATCAGGATTACTGGAATTTAAGGCATTGATCAGTATATTATTTTGCTCGATGTAATAAGCGGATGTTGTAAGGGAAAGCATCTTTTGGAAGAGTTCGAACTTGGCTCCCACCTCGACCATTTTACTTTTCAAAGGATCAAATGGACCTCCAAACGTCGCCGGATCACCTATCGTACCAGCACTTTGTGGTTGATAACCTTGGTTGTAAGTCCCATAAAGACTTATATCATCATTAGGTTCAAAAACAATTCCCAATCTTGGTGTGAATGCTTTCTGCTGGATATTCTTTTCCGAATTGGTGGTATAGCCCTGAACATCAGTGTAGAATTCCTGTCTTAGGCCGATCAAAGCTTTCCATCTTCTCCAAGAAATCTGATGTTGCACATAAACACCATTAAGGAAATATTTCGAAGGGGTTTCGTCTTGGCTGACATTGATATAATTTGAAATTTCAGAAATAGAATAATCCGGGTTGGCCAAATTAAAATAAGGTACATTGGGAACCGGAATACCATCCTTTATCATATATTTCTCAGGATGCTTCGGATCAAATTTTGAGATCACGCTCTTACCGTCTGCCGAAAGGAATCCTGATGCATTGTAAGTGGAGTTTCCTTCAGGAAAGATCTCCTGAATATGGTCATATCCCACCAATGTCTTGTGATTGAATTCACCCGTTTGATAATCGAATGTGAAATAACCTGTGAAATTATCGATATAATTCTTGCGAAGTCTTCGGATCGTCTGCATTCCCATCAAAGTCGGAATCTGATTGCCGTTGACATCGACCGCAAAGTTGTTGGAGGTACGGTGTTCTAAAAGATCTTCATCATACATAGACCTCAGATAAGAAGCATTGAATGAAATATGGTCATTGAATTTGTGCTGCAAAGAAACAGTAGTGAAAATACTGAGTTCCTTCTGGTAATCATTCTTTTTACCAATGGCAAATGAGATTGGAACTGAATATAAATCTGTTCCTTCCGTAGCACCAAAAATAGGTTGTCCACGGTCTAGTCTTCCATCTGTATTCTGATAGACAAAATCAAAATTCACGCTTGTTTTTTCATTCGGGATGAAAGAGAATGAAGGTGCAACTACAAAAGCCGTCTGATCCTGAAGAATACGGAATGATTCCGTATTTTGATACGCTAAGTTGAAACGATAGAGAAGCGTCTTTTTTTCGTTCATCGGTCCTGTAAAATCTCCCAGGATCCTATTTGTTTTAAAACTTCCGGTTGAAAAATTCACGGAGTTTCTAAGTTCTTTCAGTGGTTTTTTAGTTACTGTATTGATTGTTCCTCCTGGATCTGTATTGGCAAACAAGGCGGATGCAGGTCCTTTAATCACTTCGATCCTTTCAACATAAGGTGTCAGGTTTTGAGCCCAACCACGTGTCGAAATTCTTTGTCCGTTGATCAGCGTATTGGATGCCCGGAAACCACGCAAAACAAAATCATTATTGTTATAAGAACTTTGATTGACACCACTGATATTCTTCACTGCATCACTCGTTTTGAAAGCAGCCTGGTCGTCCAGAGTTTCTTTCGTTACGTAATTGATGGATTGCGGAACATCCATCAGGTCTGCATCGGTCTTTGTGGCACTGAAGGTCCTTGTATTTTTATAACCACGCTCCCTACGGCCTGTGATCTCAACTGTTTGAATGCGAACAGCATCAACATCTAAAGTATCATTCTGTTTTATTTTCATAGAAGTCGGCCCCTCTGTTACAACGTTTTTCTGCGATGAGATACTATCATTTTTCTGAGCTGAAAAGTTTTGCGAGGCAAAAAGGGAAAGAGCTAAAGCGCCTATCAAAGTGATTTTTTTATTCATAAAATTAAATGAGAATTGTTAGTTCAATATCCAATGTAAATATTTGCTAGGTTATGTATTAAAAGTTTATAGAAGTCATTTTCAGGGCAAAAATAACATTTATTTAGATTAAATAAAAATAAGAAACGTGATTTTAACTAAATTGCGTTAAAATGAAGCAATAATCACATATGATGAAGTTAAAGTGAACTTAGTAAAGTAATTTTGTGATTATTAAAAGTTATATTACTTTTTAAAAATTAAAGAATAAATATAGGATTGTGCTTTAATAATGAAATAGGCTGTCCATGCCTATCCAGAATATATGGTGCCCGAATTTGGGAAGATCACATTTAAAAAAAACGAAGGATGAACAACGAAAAAGTGATCGCTGTAGCACCTCATGAGGCATGATCGAAGAAATAGAAAATGGAAATTAACATTTAACTAGGAAATATATGAAAAAATTGATTTTAGGGCTTTTGCTTTCCCAGTCCTGTTTTGCTCAGGACTTACCGTTAAAAGATATGATCCAGTCAAAGAAAGAAGAAATAACCGTTGGTGTAAAGCGTGGACAAATTGACCTGCTCACCGGCGTGGTTTATGGACAGATCTTATCAACAAGATCTGCCAGGCAGTTAAAAATGACCATTCTCGTTCCCAGGAACAATGATCTTAAGCCTGCTATTGTCTATTTTCCCGGCGGCGGATTTACGTCTGCCGACTATGACAAATATTTTGAAATGAAAGATGCACTGGCAAGAGCGGGATTTGTTGTTGCCGCTGCTGAGTACAGGGTGATTCCTAACGTTTATCCCGCATTGGTAAACGATGGAAAGTCGGCGGTAAGATACCTTAGGGCGCATGCAAAGGAATTGGGAATAGATCCTAATAGAATTGGAGTTCTTGGAGATTCAGCAGGGGGATACGTTTCTCAAATGGTAGGTAGCACTAATAGCGAGAAAGAATTTGACAAAGGAGAATACCTGGATCAGACCTCCGAGGTACAGTCCGTGGTCACCTTATATGGAATCAGTAACCTCCTGAATATTGGTGAGGGATTTACTCAAAAAATAGTCGACGTACACCATTCGCCGGCCGTAACCGAAGCGTTGATCTTAAACGGGACCGCATTTGGCGAATTCCCCGGAGCGTCCGTCATCTCCAATCCTGAAAAGGCCTTAAAGGCAAGCTCAATGGGACATATCAGGAAAGGCCTCCCTCCTTTTTTAATTATGCACGGCACCGCCGATAAAATGGTTTCGCCACAGCAAAGCGAGCAGCTTTACAATGCGTTGATTAGTGAAGGTAATAAAGCACAATATGTTGTAGTTAAAGGAGCAGACCATGGCGGATTAATGTGGTTTCAGGATGATGTGATAAACAGAGTGGTAGAATGGTTTTTAAATACACTGGGAAAACCCAAGCCCAATCCTGTGAAAAATAAGCCGAAAGATTCTAGTTTATAATGGATTAACCAAGGGTTAAATTAGGCCATACACCTGGAAAGAGGGCAATAATAAAGAGTCCAAACATCACTTACCTGATAAAAAGGCAGCTGACAAAATCAAAACCAGAAATAGTAAAAAATACAAAACTGCCGTAGAACTTGACTACAGCGGTTTTAATTGACTAAGTGATAATTATTAATATTACTAAATGACTTATTTCTAAATATTGGTCTCTCCTTATTGCATAAATAATGTTCTATTTAAACGGATCGCAAATTCCGCATCTCCAAGAACAGTGGCTTTTCCTACACGTTTTTGAAAGTCGTCTCCCATCCGCTCCTGAAAGACAAGAACGGCAAGGTCTCTGCGCTTCGGCAAACGTTCTTTTTCTGCTGTATCTATGGTATAATAGGCAGACATGCCCATAGTACCCAATCCAATTCGGGAAACTTCCAGGTTTCCAAGTTTAATATACTTCATAAGTTTTACATTAATACTGAATCTGTTTAATAAATTATACCCAATGCTTTGCCATAAAGTCTAAAGCATATATCGATCTGTACCGAATCGTACGCTTATCTTCACTAATTCAGAATACTTTCTCTGAATTTGACAGGAGTCATTCCAACTTCTTTTCTAAACAGACGAGAAAAATACGTTGTGTTTTCAAACCCAAGGAGATGTGAAATTTCAGAGACATTCAATTCCCCTTCTGCCAATAAATTTTTCGCTTCCCCAATTAAATAAAGATGAATCAACTCAAGTGCCGTCTTTCCTGTTTCTTCCTTCAAAAGGTCAGTCAGATAACGGGAAGATAAATTTAACTTTTCTGCCATTGAAGCCACCGTAGGCAATCCGATTTCTTTTATTTGTCTTTCCTCAAAGTGAGCGTCAAGCAAGGCATTAAACTTAGTCCACATATATCCCGTCAATGGTTTACGGTTGATAAATTGTCTTCTATAAAAGCGTTGTGCATACTTAAGCAGGGAATCCAAATGACTTAAAATAATAGGTTTACTTAATTCATCAGTATTATTATTATACTCCTTCTCAATGCTGAAGTATAAATTCCATATCAAATCTTCTTCTGCAGGAGAAAGGTGTAATGCCTCATTGACTTCATAATCAAAATAACTGTATTTGTTTATCTCATTATAAAGTGCAGTTCCTGGTAAAAAATCCTCGTGAATAATAATTAAAAATCCCTTCTCTTCCAGTTCAACATTCTTGAAGACCACCTTCTGTTGTGGTTTGACAAACGACATTGAACCAAGGTCATGATCGTATTTTGTTTTACCATATTGCATACTCCCGGATTTCAATTTTTTGAACCCAATGATATAAAAATCTGATGAAAATTCGATTTCACGATTCCCGGTACAATTGTCCTGTTCACCATATACCGCACTAAAAAGCGGATGCTCAGGAGGTTTTACTTCAAGCGCTTTATGCAGATCGCTTATATTCTTAAAATGTTCCATTTTGTTGCAATAACATAAAGGTAGAATCTGACAAATCAGATTCCACCTATTTTAATTATACTTAACCGTGCGCTGCTACAGATACATCCTGCCAGGACTCCCACGTTTTAAGACGTTCCTCATAGGTATGTTTTACCCAAGGTAATGCTGTCTTGCCCAATATCAGTCTCAATGGTGGATGCTCTGCATCTACAAGACTCAAAATGGCTTCGGCTGTAGCTGCCGGATTGCCGGAATCCTGATCTTCAGCGTGATCAAAAAAGTCCTTTCTTATTACCTCATAGGCAGATACTGAAGAACTTACAGCGAGAGAATTGCCTCCGAAGAAATCTGTCGAGAAACCACCAGGTTCGACGATCGTCACCTTAATTCCAAAACCGCTTACTTCGCTGGCCAATGTTTCCGTCATACCTTCTACTGCAAACTTAGCAGCACTATACAAGCCCATTAAAGGTACTGTATTAATTCCTAAAGCACTGGAAAGTTGAATGATGTGACCCGAATTTTGCTCACGCATAATTGGCAACACCGCCTGAATAGTCCATAGTGAACCCAGTACATTGGTTTCAAATTGTGCCCTAACTTCTTTTTCGTCCAGCTCTTCAATAGCGCCTACGTGTCCAAAGCCTGCGTTGTTGATCAGTACATCGATACGACCAAAGTGCTTATGAGCAGTTCCAAGAGCTTCAAAACTTCCGGTCCTGTCGGTCACGTCAAGCTTTAGCACCAACAGATTTGATGAAAATTCCTGGCTGAGTTCCGCCAATGTTTCAGGATTACGGACTGTCGCCACGACATTATCGCCACGTCTTAAAAAAGCCTCTGTCCAGATTCTTCCGAATCCGCGGGATGCACCCGTTATAAAAATTGTTTTTGCCATTATTTTTTTAATATTTGATATGAACAAATTTCCATCAATAAGTACTTCCGATAATGATACAAAAGTAGTTAATAATGAAACGTTTTTACGGAAGTCACCTCTCCCGATATGTAATTTTGATGATTGAAAATTAATATTCTTGCTATTCGCAATTGATTGAATTTAAATTATATACAGATGGTAAACACTGTCACGACGTATAGTCAGATTTGTTATTAACTGAAAAAATATTTCAAGATGCTATTTTCTCTGTTCTTTATAAGAGCAGGTTTTAATATACTCTCACCAGAATTAAAGCTTGATGTAAAAAATTTCGAATATATAAATGAGCAATTGGCTAAGGAAAATAATTCCATTAAAAAGCAGTCTGGTGTAGGATAATTCAATTTTCTTTCGTCAATACAAGTCTGGATTTGAGAAAGGAGTCTTTTGTAGGAATCTTCAATTGATTCAAAGTATTCCTGAAAAACTATATTGTTTCCATATTGAGACATAAAATATACATCAAGATAAGGATAAAAATATGAACTTGATTGTGATTCGAAAATGTATTTCTCTATCTTACTGATCAATGAACTTTCCAGAAGTAAAACGCTGTACTTTGGAGTTACAATATTTTTCACAATTTCCTTGTCAACCGCCGACAGAAGCTTTTCTTTTGACCTGAAGTAGTAATGCAGGAGCGTGCGACTGACTTCAGACCGCTTAGCAATATCGGCCATTGACAATCCAAAATTCCCGTCTTTAAGCAGAAGATCAGTTGTGGCATTTTTAATTCTTGTTTCTGTATCGATCATAGGAATCGTTTTAAAAGGCCGGCAAAAAAAAATGATTTTGCCAAGCGTTGTTTAAAAAATAAGCTAGACAGTTTTTAGATATTTGATGACATAGCCCGCAACAGCAAGCAATTTATGAGATCAAATTACTGCCAGCCACCACCTAATGCGCGGTAAAGATCTACAACAGAATTTAGTTTTTGCTGCTTGATGTTAGCAAGGCTAAGCTCTGCCTGCAATTTATTGTTCTGTGCTAAGATCACATCTAGATAAGTTGCCATATCCTGCTGGAATAACTTGGAAGAAGTCGTTACCGCTTTATCGGAACGTTTTACAAGCCCTGCTGTAATAGCCTCCTGCTTATCTGCAGATTCAATATTAGCCAGCGCATTCGAAACTTCTCCAACCGCATTTAATAATGATTGTTTGAAGTTAAGCTCAGATTGTTCCATTGCTATTTTTGATTGCTCATACTGGGTTTTCAGTTGCTTCCCATTAAGCAAGGGCTGAGTAAGAGAGCCTAATGCTGTTCCGAATAAAGATCCGGGAATTTCGAACCAGTTTTTAAAATTAAAAGCGTTTAATCCGCCCTGCGCTGTTATATTTAAGGCTGGATACATATTAGCTTTTGATACTTTAACATTATAAAATGCTCTCCTGACTGCTAATTCGCTGCTTTTCACATCTGGCCTGTAACTTAGCATTTCAGATGGAATTCCAACAGACTGATAAGCCGGTGTGGCCATTTCGCTTAACTTTGATGTCCTCAGAATTTCCGCAGGCATTTTACCCGTAAGGATGCTTAACGCATTTTCCTGAATAGTGATCGACTGTTCGATCATTGGGATAGTCACTAAAATTTGATCTCTAGAATTTTCCTGCTGTTCTACAGAAAGACTCGTCGTAATACCCAATTCCTGCTGCTTGGTGATCATCTTTAATGTTTTGTCTACCAATTCTAAATTCTTGCGGGTGATATCCAGCTGCGTATCCAGCATCAGCAAATTGTAATAACCTTGGGCAACTTGAGCGACCAAACGTGTCTGTACTGCTTTGGCTGCTTCCTGAGTCTGGAGATAGCTTGCTAAAGCTGCTTCCTTTCGACCACTGATTTTACCCCATATGTCAGCTTCCCAACCGATGGTTACTGTTGACGCATAATCTTCTACATATTTTTGACCCAGAAATTGACTTGTCGTTAAACCATTAAGACTATTATCGGAAGGACGGTTGATTGATGCGTTGGCGATGTTGAGATTAACCGTCGGAACATTACCCCATTTCGATTGCTTGTAGCTAAGAGAAGCGATCTCTATCTGTTTGATCGCAACTTGCAGATCATTATTTTTTGCTATTCCAGCCTCTATAAGTGAAAGCAAAACGGGATCTGTAAAAAACTTGCGATAAGGTATTTTCGCTATACTGACCACCGCAGTATCCTGTACTATTTCAGTTGGGCTATTGTTCCGGAAAGTTTCCGGAAGATCAGTTTTCGGCTGCTGATATTGTATACTCTTACAAGAAGTTAAACTTAATAATATCCCTGCTGCTGCAAACTGCGTGTATGATCTAATATTTGATTTCATTTGATTACTTTTAACATTGTAGACCGGAGATTAATCTATCGATCTACAATGATTTTAATAATTGATTTAGTGTGAGTGCTGTTTCAGTTTTGACGGTTCATAATCCCAGATATTATCTTCTAGCGGAACTCCGCTGATCTTCTCCTGCAGATATTTAAAAACAACAAAAAGGATCGGAGTGATGAAAACACCCAGAACGGTCCCGAACAGCATACCGAACACAGCGGCATAACCGATGGAATGGTTTCCTATTGCAGAAGGTCCGGAAGCAAACAACAATGGTAACAAGCCCGCTATAAAAGCCAGTGATGTCATTAATATCGGACGAAGGCGTGCCTTGGCAGCTTCTACTGCAGAAGCAGTCAGACTCTTTCCTGATCTACGTCTCTGCATCGCGAACTCAACAATCAGAATAGCATTTTTCGCCAGTAATCCGATCAGCATTACAAGGGCTACCTGCACATAAATATTATTAGTAAGGTCACCAAGGGATACACCCACAAACACACCAAGCAAACCGGTCGGTATTCCCAGTAATACAGCAAAAGGAACGATGTAACTTTCATACTGTGCTGATAGGATAAAATAAACGAAGATAAAACACAATGTAAATATGACCGCAGATTGACCTCCTGAGGTCTGTTCTTCCCTACTCATTCCTTTCAGATCATATGAAAATCCTGTAGGTAAAGATTGGGCACTCACTTCCTTTAAAGCGGCCATTGCCTGTCCTGTACTGTAACCCGGAGCCGGCAATGCCGTAATATTGATCGCATTGAAAAGGTTGTGATGATCTACAACATCCGGACCCTGCGTTTTCTTCAATGATGCAAGCGCATTAACAGGAACCATTTCTCCAAGATTATTTTTAATAAAGATCCCGTTAATCGAAGCCGGATCTGCACGGAATTCCGGAGATGACTGGATAAGCACACGGTAATATTTACCAAACCTGTTAAAATCAGAGGCCTGCATACTGCCATAATAGCCCTGCATTGCACCCATCAGGTCTGAAACATTGACGCCCAGCTGTTTCGCCTTTACCTCATCTACGACCAATTCATATTGTGGAAATCCGGCATTAAAAGTAGAAAATGCCATCGCTATCTCAGGTCTCTGCATCAATGCTCCTATAAACGTATTCGATGTTTCATTGAATTTTGTAAAGGAACCTGAAGTACGATCCTGTAGCACGATTTCCATCCCACTGGTACTACCAAAACCGGGAACTGTCGGTAGGCCAAGCACAAAGAATGAAGCCTCTTTGATTCCATTTAACTGCGCCTGCATTTCCGCTATAATCTGATTCAAATTCTGTACGCTTCCTCTCTCTTTGATTTTCTTAAGCTTAACGAAAAATACCCCGCTGGATGATGAAATACTGGTGTTCATCATATTCAGCCCTGTGACTGAAACTTTACTATCCAAAGCTGGGTTTCTTACCAGGTTTTCTTCAGCACGCTGAATAACTTGTGCAGTCCGCTCCTTGGTGGCTCCTGGAGGAAGTGTGACTGTCACCATCAGAAAAGACTGATCCTCATCAGGAATAAAACCTGTCGGAGTATTGGTGAACATCCATGCAAAAAGTCCAATCACCACAGCCAATCCTCCAAATGCAATCCATTTGTTTTTCAACAAAAACAAAACAGATTTGCCGTATTTAAAGGTCATCTTATCAAATGACGCATTGAATCCCACGAAGAAGCGGTCTTTAAACGATAGTTTTTTCTGATGGCTGCCATGGCTGTCGTGTTGCTTCAAGAAGATGGCGCACAGTGCCGGGCTTAAAGTCAATGCATTGACTGCAGAAATTATGATGGCTATCGCCAATGTCAAAGCGAACTGCTGATAGAAAATTCCAATTGAACCTTCCATAAAAGCTACGGGAACAAACACTGCTGCCATTACCAATGTGATAGAGAATATGGCACCTGTTATTTCGCTCATCGCAGACATCGTCGCAGCCATCGGATTAAGCTTTCTGTGTTCCATCTTTGCGTGCACAGCCTCTACCACAACAATGGCGTCATCTACCACAATACCGATCGCCAACACCAGCGCAAACAAAGTAAGCAAATTGATGGAAAATCCCAGTACACTCATAAAAAAGAATGTACCAACGATGGAGACAGGAACGGCAATCGCAGGAATTAAAGTTGACCTGAAATCTTGAAGAAACAGATAAACAACGATAAATACCAAGATGAAAGCCTCTATCAGTGTATGCACCAACTGTTCGATCGACATATCAAGAGATTCTTTTGAACTGTATATCACTTTGTACTTTACACCCGGAGGAAAAGATGCAGATAATTCTTTAAGCCTTTTCTGAACAGCAATTTCAATTTCATTGGCATTAGAGCCTGCTGTTTGGTATAAGGCCGTCACTACACCTGGTTTTTTATCAATGAGCGTGGTTATACCATAATCATAAGCACTGAATTCAACTTTTGCAATGTCTTTTAGGCGTAAAGTTTTGCCTTCATTATCAGCTCTCAATATCATATTTTCATACTGGGCCGGTTCTGTATTTTTACCCTTGTAACGGATGACATAGTCAAGGGCTTCCTTACTTCTTTCTCCAAAGCGCCCTGGCGCTGCTTCCACGTTCTGCGTCTGGATAGCCGTTATCACTTCTTGTGGTGTAATATTGTAAGAGGTCATTCTTTGAGGATCCAGCCATACCCGCATAGAATAGTCCTTGTTTCCAAAAACCATAGCGTCACCAACACCTTTTATACGTTTAAGCTCAGGAACTATATTGATCTTCGCATAATTTTCAACAAAAACATCATTTGTTTTTCCGTCATCGCCATATAACGCAATGAGCGCCAGCATACTGTTCTGCCGTTTCATCGTGGTCACTCCGATCTGGTTTACTTCTGCTGGCAATTGGCTTGTGGCCTGAGAAACTCTGTTTTGAACATTCACCGCAGCCTGATCGGGATCCGTTCCTAATTTGAATACTACGGTTACCATCAGGGTACCGCTACTTGATGTCGAGGTTATATAGTCCATATTCTCAACTCCATTGATCGCATTTTCCAATGGAGGGGCAACAGAACGGGCGATAACCTCCGAATTTGCGCCTGGGTACGTTGCTGTTACCACAACACTGGGAGGTGCAATTTCGGGAAATGACGTGATCGGTAATTTTTGCATCCCTACGAGTCCCAATATGACCAGTATGACAGAAATAACAGTAGCAAGTACCGGTCTTTTTATAATTGTTTTTAGCATTTTATTATCATTTATTATAGCAGTACCGTGTACTATCCTTTTTGTTTAGCAACAGCCGTATTTTTATCAACAACCTTTCTGTCAGCAGATGATTTTGGCTTTACAGCCATTCCGAGCTGAAGCCTTTCAAATCCTGAAACAATGTACCGGTCACCAGGTTTCATCCCCTCTGTGACCATGTAGTCGGTGCCACTTTTCCCTGCGATCTCTATAGATTTCTGCACTGCTTTATTGTTCTTATCAAGTGAAAAGAAGTAGATCTTATCTTGGATAGTTGTAGTAGAGGCTATTGGTAGTAGAACAACATTATTAAAGTTTTGCTTAATAAGGATCTTCCCTGTATTTCCTGCTCTTAATACTGTATTGGGGTTTTCAAAGCTTGCCCTCAGCGTGATGGATCCTGTATTGGAATTGAATTGACCTTCTACCGCATCGATCTTACCTTTATTCCCGTAGATTTTTCCATCAGCAATCTGAAGATCTACCAGAGGGGAATTTTTCACTTTTTCTCCTACGGTGCTTCCAATATTGACATCCTGGAAATTCAAAAAATCAGATTCGCTCATACTAAAATACACATTGACTTTATGGATGTCCGACAAAATGGTAATTGGCAGAGCCCCTGACGGCCCGATAAGACTGCCTAATCGATAGTTGATACGACTTAGATATCCGCTTACGGGTGCCTTGATGGTACAGAATTCATAATTGATCCTAGCAGCCTGTGCAGATGCTTCGGCTTGGGATAAAGATGCCTGTGCGGCCTGATAGGTTGCCTCTGCCTGCTGAAACTGAAGGTTGGCTACTATTTTCTCTTTTACAAGTTCCTTTCTTCTGTCAAGATCGATTTTTGCAGTTCTCAGATTGGCTCTTGCAACAGATACGGCTGCTTTGGCAGTATTGTACTGCTCTGCGTAGATTCTATCTTCTATTTTGAAAAGAGGCTGACCGGCACGCACATAGGAACCCTCATCAACCAGGATCTTTTGTAAATATCCTGAAACTTGCGGCCGTATCTCAACATCTGCTATTCCCTCTATACTCGCTGGATATTCTTTTGATATAAGTCCATTTCCTTTTTCAACAGTTGAGACTTCCAATTCCATTGGTGGGAATTGTTGGACACTCTCCTCCTTTTTGCAAGATAGCAATAGAAACACAAGGCTCATTTGCCAAGATCCCATCATACATCTTTTTCTTAATCTGTTCATATAAATTAAATATTTCGACCACAAAATTATTGACTAAAAAGTCAGACATCAAGGTCAGAAAGATTCTAAAATTTGTCAAAAAAGAACATCTGAAAAAGAAAATGTGTTGAGAGTGAGATCTTGAAAAAATTCAAGCTCATTGTGTGTAGATTTATTGTATGATGTAGCTTTTTATGCTATCAGGCTTTTCCTGTATGAACTGGGGGTCTGCCCTGTGTTCTTTTTAAAGAATTTGGTAAATGTTGCGTGATCTTCAAAATGGAGATGTGCCAAAATATTGGTGATTGTATTGTCATTTTTGAATAGAAGATTCTTGGCTTCAGAAATTATTTTGTCCTCTATTATCTTTTTGGGTGTAGTGAGGAAAACATCCTTTATTGTCCGTGTCAAATGGGTTCTTGAAATAGAGAGCTGGTCAGCATAAAACTGAACATCTTTATGTGTATGGTAATAAATCCCGACCAGATTGGTAAATTTGATGGCCAATTCTTCTTTTCTAATACTGGTAATATCGCCTTCATTTTGCGATCTTTCCTGTCTGAAATTAAAAATTTCATAAATAATTAATGAAAAGTAATGTTTCAACATTTGTGGTATAAAAAAACCACTATCGGGATTTTGAGCATTTAAAGTTTTGATCTTTTCTATATGAAAAGATATTGATGATGCTTTATCTCCATCTAATGAAATTATTTTCAAGAAACTGTTTGAAAGAACATCCAGAGCTTCACGCGACCCCCATTCCAAATTAAGATCTGCAAAAAAAGCGTTGGAGAAAAGAACACATTCAATAATCGTGTCGTGAGACATCTCACAGAACTCTACCGTATTATTGGGTAATATTTGTAATAGACTTGAGGGACTTACATCTATGCACTGCTTATCAATTACAACTGTGACCTTACCCTGTTTAAATAACAGTACCCCAAAACAACCGGCTTTACTGGGTACATTTTGCTTGATATTACTTCTGTCAATCGTAAATGCACTGATGTTTGTATCTACCAGCTTTATTCGCTCAAAATCCATAATTTCACAGATAAGAGGTACTGGTAGTGCGGTGGTGTTCATAAGATATTTAATGAGGAAGGGGAATAGTAATTGTATTTAAGAAAACAACTCTTCCGGAGACAAATGATTTTTCACTGAATTCCTTCAGTATGGTTTTAGGGACGTTTTTTGTCGGGTCTAATGATCAATCTTAAAGTTGGATCATTGGATATAAAACTCCATAACCAGCTAAAAAACAATTTGGTTTTGTTACGAAATCCTGCAATAGGAATAATATGGATAAAAAGCCACAATAACCAGGCAATGATACCTTTAAAAAATCCTTTGGGCAAATCAACTACTGCTTTGAACTTTGCAATAATGGCCATAGAACCTTTATCATTATAAGTAAATTCCTTCAATGATTCACCTGTTTCCAACGATATCAAATTTCCACCTAATAAATCGCCCTGCTGAATGGCCACCTGAGCTAATTGAGGATGACCGTTTTTAAATTTGGTGTCACTTGTTTGCAGACACTGGTCTCCAATAGCGTAGATACTGTCAGATTCGGTTATTTTATTAAAAGCGTCCACTACAATTCTGCCACCCCTTCCCAAAGCACTGTCTGGAATCCCTTTAACTTTTCTGGCAATAACGCCCGATGTCCAGATCAAAGTAGCCGCTGGAATATGAGTTCCATCAGAGAGTGACACTTGCTTTCCATCATAACCCTGCACCATCTTTCCCAGTAAAACTTCAACACCAAGATTTTCCAAAACCTGCAGAGCTTCACGCTGACTCTTACTGCTCATTGGAGCAAGCAAAGTATCGAGTGCGTCGACTAGAAAGACTTTTCCGTAATTATATTTAAAATTAGGATAATCTTTTTTAAATACATTACTGCCCATCTCTGCCATCATACCTGCCAATTCTACCCCGGTAGGTCCGCCTCCGGCTATAACAATATTAGAAAGTCTTGTTCTGTCGTCCTCATCAGGAGATCTCGCGGCTTCTTCCAGCTGCATTAAAATATGATTTCTCATTGATAATGCATCATCAATACTTTTCATTGGAAATGCATTATCTTTTATCTCATTATTACCAAAGAAATTAGTTTCGGTTCCCATTGCAAAAACAAGAATATCATAATCTATTTCTCCACTATCTGTCAGAATTTTTTTCTCCTCCGGAAAGACTTCCAGAAGCTTTCCCATATAAAAATTTATAGAGGTGTTGTGAAATAACTTCCGAAATGGATAACTTATATTTGACGGTTCAATGAATGCCGTTGCTACCTGATAAAGCAATGGTGGAAAAAAATGATAATTATTTTGATCCACTATTGTGACCTGATGATATTTTGATTTTGAAAGTTTCTTTGCTAATTTTATTCCTGCAAAACCTCCGCCGACGATAACAACTTTTTTCATTTTTAAAATTTAGTAGTAATAAAAACTTTCTGTGATTTTCTCATATCTTAAGTATAAAATGCATTAAAACAAAGTAGGTGTCTGCAGGATTCTGAAAGACTGCCTGAATCCCCTGAATTATTAATTTTTACATTATAACCTGCTGCGGCCATTTTTTGCAATAGCACCGCCAATTGCACCTGTGCCTATGATTCCTTTTTCAAATTTTATTACTACTTTATCTTACTATTTTATTCTAAATACAAATACAGCACTTAGATCTGGAAATGACCTAAATGCAATATCTACATTTATTTTCCGGATTATATAAATAATGCACGATTGAGGCGAATAAGATACTCTGGATCCATATCTGTTGAAATTCCACCATACCGTTCCGTAATAGCCAGGATCGCTAAATCTCTTCGTTTTGGTAAGTGCTCTTTTTCTGCCGTATCAATCAGGGATTCTATTTCCTTCTGAGTCAAGTCTGTACAATATACCGGAGATCCAGGCTGCTGTCTCCAGGAATCAGACAAAGAGCCGGCATCAAATGCATCAAATCCCGTTTCATCTACCAGTCTGATTGCAATCTCCCGATCTGTTTCCCTGTCTGCAGATAACGGAACTGCAATACGTTCAGGAGCCCCGGAAGGCTTGCCCTGAGTGGCAAAAGAGTAAGCCCCAATTGCATTCCAGGCTTTAGCAAAAGGACGGCCCAACTGCTCTTTCACCCATAAACTTTCTACCTGCCCACCTTCGATGCTGTCAATATTACCATCACGAGCAGGGTAATAATTAGAGGTATCAATAATGGTGGTAGTGTCCGGGACACCGGAAATCACTGATGCTATATCGGGTATACGGCTGAACGGTATAGATATAATGATAACATCTTTATTATCAACAGCTTCCTGAATAGTGGCTGCCGTCGCACCATTGGCGAGAACGTCCTTTGCAATATTTTCCGGTCCGGATGAATTTGCTACGGTCACATTATGACCTCTTTCTGATAATTTTAAAGCTAATGTTTTGCCAATAAGGCCAACACCGATTATTCCTATTTTCATATTTTAAGTTTGATTTTATTTAATTATTCCAATTTCAGCTCATTAATTTCATTACCCGTGTTTTGTAAATTGATATCTGCATATTCAGGTAACAAAAAAATGATTTGACAAATTTACAGCAATATTGCTTTCTTTTTAACAGTCCTTTCCCAAAGGAAAGCATATTTTAATAATTAATTATGATAAAGATATTTAATTACCTCATCTTTAAAAATAGTGAGAAACAGTCTCTAAATCATTAAAACAGTATTGTGCTAATCACCCAATATTCCAATAGCTTGTAAGGTAATTGTGATGGCAATATTTTTAAGGAAAATAGATTTTTCATTAAAAGACTTAGAAGAATTCTTCTTTCAATCTACTTTCCTTTAGGAAACCACTATCATTTAGTTAGTGATTTTAATGTAATTTTGTACTGTAAAAAAAATAAATGAAAGGATGATAAAAATATCTCACTTCATTTAAAATATTTAGATAAAAAATTAAGTAAATGGTTCACAGAAAGAAATTAAAAATGGCTGCCATTATTGACGGTACAGGCTGGAATCATACCGCCTGGCAACATCCCGATATGCCGGCAGACGCCAGTGAGAACATCGGCTTTTATATTCAGCAGGCGAAAATGGCCGAAGAAGCAAAATTCGAAAGTTTGTTCTTAGTTGATGTAAGCCACGTGGGTCCGGGCAACATTCCGCATTATTTGAGTATGTTCGAAGGTGTTTCTTTAATGTCTGCTATGGCAATGAAGACAGAAAGAATAGGGCTTTCATTTACCGCCTCAAGTTCTTATACCGATCCCTATAATGTGGCAAGACAGGCATTGTCTCTGGATAAAATAAGCAAAGGGAGAGCGTCAGTGAATGTGATTACTTCCAATCCGGGCGGAATGGTCAATTTCAGCCGGGGTCACCTGTCGAGAGCAGACCAGTACCCAATGCACAGAGAATTTTTAGAAATTATCAGAGACCTTTGGGACACCTATGAGGACGATGCATTTGTAAGAGACAAAGAAAGCGGAATTTTTTTGAATCCTCAAAAAATGCATCTGACGAATTACAGAGGTAAATATTTCTCCGTTGAAGGGCCTTTAAATATAAGCAGATCCGTTCAGGGAAGACCTGTCTTGTATACCGCAGGAAGTTCGCCAACGTTCGTAGATATAGCAACGACCTATACCGACGGAGCCTTCATCGGCGGATTTTCATTTCAGGAAATCAAATCTGTCGCAATCGCACTGAGAGAAGGCTTAGCTGAGAAAAACAGGGATCCTGACACATTCGTTATAGGAACTTCGCAAAATCCGATCGTGGGAAAAACGGATGCTGAAGCTCACAAAAAATATATGGAGTTGGCTGCACTAAATCCCTACCAAAGAATTCCGCCCCCAATGTTTTTAGGTTCTGCGGAAAGAGTGGCTGACGAAATACAACATTGGTACGAAATGGGAATTATAGATATGCTGATGATCAGGCAGGATCATCCCTACGGGCTTCGAGACTTTATCGAACTGGTAGTGCCCATTTTACAGGAGCGAGGCATTTTCCATACCGAATATGAAGAAAAAACACTTCGTGAAAACCTTGAACTTCCAAAACCTTTGTTCAGAACAAATTTTTAAACCAGAAATATATTCTTCAGCATTAAATAATATACGAACTAACCTACTATCTTTTTGCCAATCCCTATCTATTATAAAGTGTAAATTACTACCTTTGCATTGATCAGTGACAGGTGGTAATTTTTAATTTCCAAGGTTATTTAATAAAATCAAAATTTTAAAATAATGAAAAAACATACCGCTCACTCCATTTTAGAACTGGCCATCGTATCAGAGGGCAGTACTTTCAAACAGACCTTAAACAATTCTCTGGAGTTGGCTAAAGTGGCAGAAGCCAATCATTACAAACGCTATTGGTTTGCAGAACACCATAATTCTGCTTCGGTAGGAAGTAGCGCAACTTCAATTTTAATCGGTTATGTTGCGGAAAATACCAATAAAATAAGGGTCGGATCCGGCGGAATTATGCTGCCTAATCACTCTCCTTTAATTATAGCAGAACAGTTTGGAACTCTCGCGCACCTTTATCCCAACCGAATAGATCTGGGCCTGGGAAGAGCGCCGGGAACTGACACTCTCACGGCACAGGCGATCCGATCCGACTTTATGAAAGCGGCACACTCTTTCCCATCAGAAATTGAGAAAATCGAAAATTATTTTTCACCAGCAAACAACAAAGGAAAAGTAAGAGCGCCGATAGCAGAAGATGCAAATGTGCCTATTTACATTTTGGGATCCAGTACAGACAGTGCACATTTGGCAGCTGAAAAAGGATTACCGTACGCATTTGCAAGTCACTTTGCCACAAATCATCTGATGCACGCATTACAAATCTACCGGGAAGAATTCCAACCTTCCGAAACGTTGGAAAAACCCTACACAATTGCAGGGATTAATGTGATTGTTGCGGATACTGATGAAGAAGCACAAAAACTGTTTACATCACTGATCAGAATGTTTTTTGGGGTATTGACAGGAAATTCGCAACCTTTGCATCCACCTACAGAAATGACCGACGATTTGAAAGATATTTTCCATCATCCCAGTTTGCATCAGATGCTTAAATACTCTTTTGTGGGAACAAAGGAAACAGTAAAAAAACAGACGAAAGCATTTCTTGAAGAAACCCAGGTGGACGAACTTATTATGGTTTCGACGATATATGATATCACTGATAGAATCAAGTCTGCGAAACTTTTTGCTGAAGTGATGCAGGAGATCAATGAAGACCAAACCTACAATCAGAAAATTTCCTAAACATCAAATCAATTTAAACTAAAATAATGGCACAGAAAAAAGTACATTGCGCCTGTCTGGATACCATAAAGCCGGTGAGAGACACTCTTGACGTCATCAATGGTAAATGGAAAGTACCCATCATCATATCCGTGGGTGTAGGTAATGAACGTTTTACAGATATTCAGGAGAGCATTCCCGGAATTACACCGAAAGTCCTGGCTAAAGAACTTAAGGATCTTGAACAGCATAAACTTCTGAAGAGAAATATTATTGATGAATATCCTGTCAAGATTTCTTACAAACTTGAACCTTATGCAGACACTCTCACACCAATAATTTATGCACTCAAAGAATGGGGAGCTAATCATAAAAAAAAAGTGACTGAATAATTAAAAACAGGTATAAATCTGATATTAATAGGCTTATTCAAAAAAGCCGAACTGAAATAAGAATTTTCAATTCGGCTTCTAATTGATTATGTAACTTTTCTTATGCCTTTTTCATCGTTGCAATATGATTCTCTTTCAATCCCTAAAATTGCAACTTACAGCGCCGATTATCTTGTAGCAACTACTCCACCATCAATAATCAATTCTTCTCCTGTAACAAACTTTGATTCGTCGGAAGCAAGGTACAGTACACCATATGCGATATCTTCAGGTTCTCCTACCGCCTGCGGAAGCGCAACAGTGTTTTTATATGCCTCTTTTGCAACTTCAAGAGTAACTCCGCTCTTTTCCATTATCGGCGTAAATACAGGGCCTGGATGAATCGTGTTTACACGGATATTGTCCTTTGCAAAATTTTTAGCTATGTGTTTTGAAAGCGAACGCACAGCTCCTTTAGATGCACTATAAGCTGCGCCACCACCGTCAGCTTGGTCGCCGCCCACAATTGCTGCGATGGAGGATATATTAACGACAGAGCCTCCATTGTTTTTTTGCATATAAGGAATAACTTCTTTCATTCCCAAAAAGACTCCGGTAGTGTTAATACTCATCACCTTATCCCAATCACCAACCTCTGCATCGAGAATACCTTTCGCAATATGTATTCCTGCGTTATTTACGAGGATGTCTACTTTGCCAAAAGTTTCTATTGTTTTTTCAACCACCGTTTTCCAACTTTCAGAAGAACTGACATCCAGTACGATGGGCAAAACATCATTCCCATCACTTATAGCATTTGCTTCTTGCTTCAAAAGATCTTCCTGTACGTCGGTCATCACTACCTTAGCACCTTCCTGGAAAAATAATTTTGCAGTAGATAAACCCATACCTCCTGCTGCGCCTGTAATTATTGCGACTTTGTTTTCTAATCTTGCCATTTTAATTATTTAATTATTGATAAGACAATATTAGGTTGAAAAACATAAAACTGAATAGGCAATTGCAAGGTAATAACTGGCATTTTCGTAACTTCGAGAAAATTATTACTGTAACAGAAAAATGCATAAAAATATCATCATTACAGATTTTAATGAGCTTCTTCAACATAAGCAAAGCACTGCCCAGGCAGGAATTTTCGTCTTGAATGAGATTATTGCAGAATTTGTAGAAACACCCCACGCAGCCAATTTTTACGGAATATCTTACTGTCTTAAAGAAACCTGCAAGATTAAAAACGATCTGGAAACTTATATTTTCGGAGCAGGAAAACTTTTTCTTTTAAGACCTGGTGAAGTTCATCAGGTAGAAATATCTGAAGGATTTACCGCCATACACATCCTTGTAGACCAGAGTTTCATACTTCGTAATTTTATGCTTTATCAACAAAAGACAGCATCACTTCCTTTTTTCAGAACTGATTCCCCCAATTTAATTGACTTAAATAAGAAAGAGCAAAAGAAAATAATCTGGTATATCAATAAGATTATGTCCCTGAATAAAGATACCGGTAATTTCGCCAACCATATTTTAGAAAGTTTACTTACTGCTTTTATCTATGAAATATGCAATATTATTTCTTCACATCCTGAAAAAGAAGAAAAAAAAATATCAGGCGGAAAGGAAATTTTTGAAAAATTCACTGCATTGCTTGCTGAAAATCACTTGGTTTCAAAAGAAGTTAAATTTTATGCAGATAAACTAAACATTTCGCCGGCATACCTAAACGAAGTCATCAAACGTAAAACAACAAAGAGTGCTTTGACCGTCATTCACGAATATATTACTTTTAAAGTGAAAATATTTTTAAAGCATACCGATTATAATATATCCGAGATTGCGGAAATTTTCAATTTTCCGGATGCGACCACTTTTATCCGTTTTTTCAAAAGACAGACCTCCCTTAGTCCACTGAAATATCGGAATAGTCTTGATGAGAAAAATACGAAGTATAAGCAAGAATATTAAAAATCGGGTACAATAAAGAATTTGATTTTATTCTCCTCGATTTTTTGATACATTATGCGATCTAAATCTACTTCTTTTGCAATTTGTTTAGTTTTTCGAAACTATCAAAAACTTACGATTTTAAACGTCTCCAAAATTGATTTTGGGTAATTTTTCCTTTTTTGAAATGAGATACAGCATTACAGAAACAGTATAACCAGCCTTCTTGTTGATCGCCGTTCTTATTTCATTATTTATGGATATCATCTTGTCTTCTCCTGTAATGGTGCAAGGTTTCTAGATTCTATTTTGTAGTCGCCAATGAAGCCCGACACTTTTATATTACCCCATTGACTTCAGAATTTTTAAGTTGGCTCGACATTAGATGTCCCGCAAATTCTTTGTCCTCCGAAATAAAATGAAAGTGAGCGGAGAAAATCTGCATTACTATGTTTGAGAAAAAATTCAGATTTAAGAACTACTATTTTTGGTAATAATTATTGTTTCCTTCAACCCAATCTGTTCTGGAAGGAGTGAAGAAATCGATATCAATTGTATCATCTTCCAACGCCATAAAACTGTGTGGCACATTAGGTGGAATGATGATTCCATCGCCTGCTTTCACAATATATTCTTTGTCCAGAATTTTAACTTTTACACTACCCTTTGTGATTAAAGAATACTGCTCATTGATATGTTGATGCGTGGGAACGACTGCGCCTTTTCTGTAGGTAAAATAACCGATGGTTCCCTGTTCTCCGGAAATCATTCCACGGGTCAGAAGTTCATTTACGGGTTTTGACGGTAATTTTTCAATGTAAATGTCTGTACATTTTGTGCTGATAACATCGTTGCTGTAAGACTTGCTAAGCTTAAAACTATTTTTTTCATTTTACTAATATTTTTGATTTAAATCTTAATTCTAAACACTTTAAACGGCTTTTTGAATTCTTCTTTTCCATTATGAAACCACGGCATCAGCTGAATCTGCGAATTGGAAATGTATAAATATCCATTATCAGAAATACTGTAACTGTCTGGCCAGATCAGTTTCTCTTTGTCCTGAACAATGGTTTGCATTTTTAAATCCGGAGTGATTTTAACAATCGAACTTTTCTCTAAATCTCCAAAATAAAGATTTCCTTTTTTGTCGAAAATCATTCCGTCTGTCGTGATGAATTTGCCTAAATCTTCTACACTTTTTTCTAAAACATTTTCCGGTGTTTTAAAATCTCTCAGCAGGTTAGTTTTAATTCTGTACAAAAGGTTATCAGTAAGCGGTTTGTAGTATAAATACTGATGATCCGGAGTTAAAGCAATTCCGTCTGAATTCACTTTCAACAGAGAGCCATCCCCTTTTTTCAATTCAGTTCCGAGGGGCGAAAAGTGATAATTCGGGTCAGATTTTACAGATGGAGAATTTCCTAAAACCAGTCGCGATTCTCCGCTGTTGATATTTAAAACAACGATTCCGCCCGTATTGGAATTGGTCAGATAAGCAAAACCATTCTGGTTATCAACACGGATATCATTGATATAAACATCTTCGCCAACAACGCTTTCTGGAAATCTGTAGATTTTTGCAATTTTATTTGTGGCTAAATCAATTTTTAAAACTTTTGCACTGTGCTGATACACTTTTCCAAGACCGATTCCTGCGGCATCTACCACCCAAAGAAATCCTTTATCATCGGTGACTACGGACTGTACCGTTACAAATTTATTCTGTCCGTCTTCTCCCTTTTTAAAGCTGTTCCATTCTGCATTGGGATAAGGAATTGGTTTTCCGTCCTTGACTTCCACGACCGAATAGCTGTGATTATCCAGCCAGTAAGGGTAATTCACGAAAACCCTGTTGTTTTTTGCCACCGCAACGCCGGTCAGCTGATACGTACTGTCAGAAAATACTTCTTCCAGTTGGGCAGTTTTTTCTTTTGAAATTTTGATTTCAGACTTTTGATTCGTCTGATTCGGAGACTGGTTGCAGGCAGCCAACGAAATAATTACCATTGCTGAAACTGCTGTATTTTTTAAGTTCATTTTTTTTAATTTTAAGTATTAATTTAATTACAATGTCACCACGATTTTACCTACCGTTCTTCCGGTTTCCTGTTCCAGATGGGCTTCTCTCATTTGCTCGAAAGGAAAAGTTTTTGAAACGTGCGGTTTGATGGCTCCGGTTTCCAAAAGATGGGCAATCTGCTTCATATCTTCCCCGCTGGACTGTACCAAAATAAAATAGCCTTTTACCCCTTTTGCCTGCGCTTTTGAAGTAACTTCTTCATTCAATCCCGTCGGAATACTGATGATGGAGCCGCCTCCCTTGGTTACTTCCAGAGAATGGTCGATATTTTCTCCGCCAATTGTATCCAGTACAAAATCGAAAGTTCTGCCTGCTGATTTCCAATCAAAGCCGTGGTAATCGATGTGAGAATCTGCGCCTAAGCTTAGCACAAAATCTTTGTTTTTGGCGGAAGAAGTTCCTGTCACTTTGGCCCCCAAATGCTTGGCCAGCTGCACCGCAATATGGCCGACACCACCAGAAGCGGCGTGCACCAAAACATTTTGCCCCTGCTGAATATTGGCATTATGAACCAAAGCCTGATAAGCGGTGAGCGCCACCAAAGTACTTGCCGCAGCTTCTTCAAACGAAATATTTTTTGGTTTTAAAGCCAGTTGGTTTGCCGGAGCCGCAACATATTCTGCATACGCTTTTCCGTGACCCGGGAAGTTGACCATCCCGAAAACCTCATCGCCAACTTTGAAATTTTCACTTTTACTTTCTTCCACAATTCCGGAAATATCCCAACCCAAAATCAATGGACTTTCTTCTTTGATTCTTCCGTAAACGCCCTTTCCCTGGCGACTTTTTACATCCACCGGATTGATGCTGATGGTTTTTACCTTTACCAAAACTTCACCGTCTTTGATGTTTGGTTTTTGCAATTCAACGTATTCTAAATTTTCTACATCTCCTGCTGATTTTAATACAATTGCTTTCATAATTTTTCGATGATTTTAATACAACAAATTTAGACTGAATCACCAGCAATAAATAGCTCATTTCAGCGGAAGAATAGTACAGAATAACATTAAACTATTATCAAAAAAGTTCATTATTCCACAAACTAGAGAATACAAATGACAACCAATTAATAAAAAAAAGGTAAATTTACCGCAATTATTACACTTATTTAAATAAATTTTGTAATTTTGAGGTAAATTTACCGCTTAATGATAAATGATATTTTAAAAGATAGTTTTAGTTATGATGGGCCATCATTGGAAGAATTACTATTAGAAAAATTAGAAGCTTCAGGTTTAACAAAAACTCAGTTTGAAAAACTTGCTGGTATTGAAAGAAAAAGTTTAGATTCTATAATTTATAAGACTTCAAAACAAACGGACGTTAGCAAATTAATTAAACTTGGAGAATTTTTGGACTTGGATTTTGACAAACTTTTAATATTGCATTACAACAGCAGGTCTCAAGAAGAAATCAAGGAATTACAAGATTCAATGGATATTACATTCATTAATAAATATTTTGATTTAAAAACTCTTGCCTCTTTAGGATTTTTAAATAAAAAAGATGAACTTGAAGAATTAAAGAGTAGAATCTGTTCATTTTTTGGAATCAAATCGATTTATGAATATGACACAACTTTAAATGATGTGCTTTTCAGCAGGACTAAAAAGACTTACAGTGATAAAATGAAAGATTTTTGGATAAAATCTAGCTATAAGTACTTCGAATTAATCAATAATCCAAATGAATTTGACAGAAGAAACCTAATTGAATTAATTCCAAAAATAAAGCCTTACACTAGAAACATTGAAAACGGCTTAAAAACTATTTTTCAAGCTCTGTATAATGTTGGCGTTACAGTTATCTTCCAACCGTCAGTACCTAAAACACATATAAGAGGTGCAACATTTGTCATACACAAAAAGCCTTGTATTGTAATCACAGATTATAACAAGAATTACGCAACAATCTGGTTTGCTTTGATTCACGAATTACATCACGTCTTGTACGATTTAGAGGTTATATCAAAAACCAGTTATCATTTAACTGGCGAGCCTGATTTGTTTTTATTACAAGAAGACAAAGCGAATAATTTCGCTTCGGAATATTTAATTTCAGAAGAGAAAATGAGATATATTGAAAAAATGATTCATAACAGACTAATGGTTTCACGGTTTGCTGAAGAAAGCCAAATTCATCCTTGCATCATTTATTCTCAATTTCAATGGCGACAATCGGAAATAGGAAATGACTATTGGGGCGCTTTTAAAGAGTATTTTCCAAATATTACATTAGCTACAAAATATTTAAATATTGCAAATTGGGATGTGAGCTCAATTAAAGAGACAGCTAAAAAGATGAAAGATTTATTAACAGTTTAAAATAAACACAATGGACGAAAACAAAAAGAAACTTATAGAAGAAAAACTCTCTAAAGAGGATTTGGAAAGATTAGAAATTTTACAGAAAGCCGAGGATATAAAAGGGGAACAACTAGTTTTAAATCTTGATGCAGAATTAGCGGTAGAAAACGAAGCCGAAAAGTTATTAAGTCAAAAAATTGATGACCCAGTAACGAAATTCCAATTGTATTATCACGGACTTACCAAACTTTTGAAAGATAATCTTCCAAAAGGAAAAGGAAATGAAGAAGTCAGAAGAATAATATATGATGAAAAAAATGTCCTAATTAATCGAGGAGCAAAAAAGAATGAAAAAGGAATAAGAGGGAGCGATGGAAGAATGGCATATTTAGATGACATTGAACTTGCGATTAAAATTGTTGCAGATTGGACAAGTACTAAAAGCTCTCCTGCTGAATTGTTTATGGCGTTTTGGGAAAAAAATGAGGAACTAGGATACGGACATCAAGATTAAAAAAATCAAAACCTCTAATTATCGATTGGAGGTTTTGATTATTAAGTTAATTCAAGGTCATATTTCTGAATTCCAAAGGCTTCAACCCAGTTTGCTTTTTAAATAGTCTGGTAAAATAAGACGCGTTTTCGAAACCGAGCTCGTAGGCTATTTCTGTAATGCCTTTTTCCTTAAGTCTTAAAAGATTTTTGGCTTCGGAGATCAGAAAAATATGAATCAGTTCCATTGCTGTTTTTCCGGTTTCCTGTTTCAATAAATCACTCAGATAACGTGGAGAGATAAAAAGCTGGTCGGCCAACTGTGCTACATTCGGAAGCCCGTTTGTTTCCAATTGACCTTCACTGATGTATTTTTTCAGAGCATCGTTGAATTTCGAAGCGGTTTTTCCCGTCACCTGTGCACGGTCGATAAATTGTCTTTTGTAAAATCGCTGCGCATATTTCAGAATAGATGAAATGTGACTGAGAATTATTTCCCGGCTGTATTCATCAGGATTATTAAAATACTCGCCCTGAATTTTTGAATGTAAATCCAAAATCAATTGCTCTTCTTTCGGCGAAAGATGCAACGCTTCGGTTACTTCATAATCAAAAAAACTGTATTTTTCTATTTCTCTGAAAAGCTCGTGGCCGTTCAGATAATCTTCGTGAATCATCAGCATATAACCGGTTTCTTCAAACTCCAAATCTTTCATTTCAATGATTTGGCGGGGTTTTGCGAAGAACATACTGCCGTTGTTGTGGTCGTATGGCGTTCTGCCATACATGAAAACACCGGATTTTATTTTCTTAAAAGCAATGACGTAACAGTCTGTCGTAAATTCGCGATTTCCCAGAGTACACGCCGACTGGCAGCCTATCATACTGAAAAGCGGATGTTCGGGTGCGGCCCAGGTATTGCCCAAATGCAGTTCGGTGAGGGTTTTATAATGTTGCATCGGATTTTAATTTTAATCTAATTTAATTCAATTTTATCTGAAATTCGGTAATGAGAGTCTTAATATTTAAATTTCTCTTCGCTCTAAATCCTTTTGATGCGCCTGTTATAAAAATTACTTTACTCATTGTTTTATTTTTTAGTGTTATTTACTAGGACAAAGTTAGTTTCAACGATAAAAATCCACTTGTCCGTTTCAGCTGATTAATAGCACAAAATGACGTTGACACTATTTTAATTTAAATGAATGAAAAAGCCTCCTGCTTTTCATCAAAAGACTTTTTACTTACACCAAAAACAACTATTAGAATACTAAATCGCCTGTGCCAAAGGAAAATCAATCGGAATCTGCGTGTTGGCAAAAACATAATTGGTGAAACTTCGTAAGGCGATCAAAGCTGTTAATTCAATCAGTGCTTTTTCATCATAACCGGCTTCGAAGAAATTTTGCAATGCAGAATCGTCGGATGCACCTTTGTTATCAGAAATGGATTGTGCCAATTTTATAACTGAATTTAATTTCGCATCAGAATATTCTGCTTTTCTGATGGCAATGGTTTCCTCTTCTGTAAATCCCCGCATTTTGGCAATCGTTGTGTGGGCTGCCAGACAGTAATCACAATCGTTGACCTGCGAAACGATCAGATTGATGGCTTCTCTTTCTTTTGCTGTAAACGATGAATCGTGAGAAAGCGTAGCTTCGGTTTCCAGCATTGATTTAATTGCTGACGACGAATAGCCGATTGTAGCGTAAAGATTCGGGATTTTACCCATTTTTTTCTCCACTGATTCTAAAATAGTCTGAGATTCTGCTGAAAGTTGTTCTTTGTTGGGAACTGTAATTGTTTTCATTTTTTTGATTTTAATGTTAATTATTTCTGACTCCGAAAGTGACTTTAAAAATCTGGTCACTTTTTTCTTTTTGTTGAGACAAAGTTCGGTCAACCATTCCCTTACTTCTTTGCCCATTTGAGCGGAAGAATAGCACAGAATTACGTCAGTTTTAAAAATCAGAGAAATGTATAAGGGTTTCCGTGAAATCATCAAATGCCTCACAATGATTTGAAGGAAATTTGTACTCAGAAATATTAAATCATTTATTATGAACAAGACAGTATTAATTACAGGAGCATCATCAGGATTCGGAAAAGCTTCTGCTAAATTGTTTCAAAACCAAGGCTGGAATGTCATCGCCGGAATGCGTTCTCCTGAAAAAGAACAAGAATTAACGGAAAGTGAAAATTTACTTTTGGTAAAACTGGACGTTACAAATTGTGACAGCATTAAAAAATCAGTTGAAAAGGGAATTGAAAAGTTTAAAACAATTGATGTTCTCATCAACAGTGCGGGCTACGGCCTGATGGGCGTTTTTGAATCTTCGGACGAAACTCAGATTCAAAAACAATTCGAAGTCAATGTTTTCGGATTGATGAATATGACCAAATCCGTTTTACCAATAATGAGAAAACAAAAAAGCGGTGTCATTATCAATATCTCATCGTTTGGCGGTGTTATAGCTGGTCCGTTCGCAAGTTTGTACAATAGCTCCAAATTTGCAGTTGAAGGTTTTTCCGAAGCCTTGCATTTTGAATTGTCATCTTTTGGGATTTCCGTGAAAATTGTAGAACCCGGAAGTGTTGCAACCAATTTCAGAAATGGAATGGAGATGATTCAAAATACGGTTGAAGACTACAATCCGGAATTGGCGGCTTTCATTCCAAAGTTTACAAAAAGGACGGAACATCTCGCAAAAGCGACGACAGAAGAAGTTGCAGAAATTATTTTTGCGGCGGCAAGTGATCAGCAATCAAGATTAAGATACAGTATTGGCGACGATGCAAAATTCTATATCGATTTGAAAAACAAGAATTCTGAAGAAGATTTTTTAAGACTGATGCAGGAGTAATCGCTGGAAAAAGATTTAACTTTATCATTAAAAATTCCAACAAAATGCCGGAATCATTTATCAATATTCATTCGATTGCAGATCTTCACCACTATTACGGTCTTGAAAGTCCGAAACATCCGATGGTAAGCGTTATCGACCTCACAAAAATCAAGAGAAAAGATGACGATTTTGCCCGTCATTTTTATCATTTGGGTTTGTATACTGTAGTTTACAAAAAATTCCACGGCAGCTTGAAATATGGCCGTTCAGATTATGATTTTCAGGAAGGTGCTTTGATGTTCACAGCGCCAGATCAGGTGATGCAGCCAAGTTCCGACACTGCGATTGACGAGGGATGGTTTCTGGCATTTCATCCAGATTTTATGTATGGTTCCGAATTGGGTAAAAAGATTCGGAACTATACTTTTTTCAACTACGGAATCAATGAGGCACTGCACGTTTCTGATGCGGAAAAGAAAACACTTGAAACCATAATTTCTGCCATTGAAGCAGAATATTCTAAAAACATCGACCGGCATACGCAAGGTTTGATTTTAAATAATATTGAGTTACTGCTGAACTATTGCGACCGTTTCTACGAAAGGCAGTTTCTGACGAGGTCAAAAGTGAGCAGCGATATTTTACAGAATTTTGAACAGTTGCTCAACCATTATTTCGATGACGAAAATCTTATTGACAAAAGTCTTCCCGATGTGAAGTATTTCGCTGAGAAACTAAATTTTTCTCCCAATTATTTATCTGACCTTCTGACTAAATATTCCGGAAAAACAACGATCGAACACATTCATCTCAAGTTGGTTGACAAAGCAAAAAATCTGCTGCTTGGAACTTCGAAATCCATCAGTGAAATTGCCTATGAACTTGGGTTTGAACATCCGTCTCATTTTACTAAGATTTTTAAAACGAAAACAGGATTGTCGCCACTTCATTTCAGAAAAAATTAGAATTAATTAATTTCTTAATTAATTAATTAATTAATTAAGAAATTCTTAAACCTTCTCAATTTTGGTGGGACTGTAACCAAACTGTTTTTTAAAAACATAAGAAAAATGGGAAAGATCTTCGAAACCCAAATCGACAAAAATATCAGAAGCAGATTTGTTTTCTTCCTTGATAAGAAAATGTGCTTCATTTAACCGCTTTTGAAGAATCCATTTGTGAGGCGAAGTCTGGAAAACTTTTTCAAAATCACGTTTGAACGTGGCAAGACTTCTTCCCGTGAGATAAGCAAAACGCTCGAGATTGACGTTGTAACGGTAATTCTGATTCATAAACGCTTCGAGGTCAATTTTAAAGGGTTCGGAAAAATCAAAAAGAATATTTTTCAGTTCAGGCTTCGTTTGCAGTAAAATTAAAAGAAGCTCTTTTATTTTCAAATCTATCAAAAATTGATTCTTTAAATCACTTTCAAGAAGTGTCTTGAGAGAAATCATAAAGTTCTGAAGAACTGAATTGACTTCAATGGGAACAAGAGGTTTTGTCGAGATTAAATGTTCAGTTTGAAGATGATATTCTTTAGAGAAATTAGTTAAATGTTCATCACTCAAATAGATATTCACACTTTCAAAAACGCCATTTTCAGGCGGAATCTTGATAAATTTAACCAACTTATTTTTCCTGATGAGATTGAAATCTCCGGGATTGGCAGTGTAATTCTCTTTGTCATCTGCCAGCACAAAACTCCCCGAAATCTGATACGAAAGCGTATGTTTCGGAACAAAATTTTCGCCCTTTCTGCTTATCTCGTGATAACAGGAATAGGTAATATCCGGAGTTTCAGTTTTGTTGTTCATAGCGAAAATAAAAGCGTTATCTGTGGCGATAACGCTTCATCAAATTTACAAATTATTTCAGAATGGCTTTGGGTTCAAGATACGCTTCCAAACCGTAAACGCCGTATTCTCTGCCAATTCCCGACTGTTTGAAACCACCGAACGGCACTAAAGGATCGTGACTGAAACCGTTGATACAGATTCTTCCCGCATCGATTTGAGAAGCCACACGCATTGCTCTGTTTTCGTCTGCAGAGCTGATGTAAGCGGCTAATCCGTAAGGCGAATCATTCGCAATTTCGATCGCTTCAGCTTCAGTTTTGTAAGGAATAATCGACAAAACGGGACCGAAAATTTCTTCCTGAGCAATTCTCATTTTGTTGTTGACATTGGTGAAAATCGTTACTTTCACGAAATTTCCGTCTTCAAGACCTTCAGGTTTTCCTCCGCCACCGGCAAGCAAGGTTGCGCCTTCTTCCAATCCTATTTTAATATAATTCTGAACTCTGTCAAACTGTTTTACGCTGACCATCGGACCGATATTCGTCTCTTCATTTTGAGGCAAGCCGACCACTATTTTCTCTGCGATAGATTTTGCAATTGCATTCACTTCTTCCAGTTTATTTTCCGGAACTAAAAGTCTTGTAGGAGCAATACACGCCTGAGCGCTGTTCATATAAGCACCGTAAACCGCCATCGGAATTGCTTTTTCTAAATCTGCATCATCAAGAATAATGTTCGGCGATTTTCCACCCAATTCCAAAGTGATCCGTTTCATTGTATCTACAGCCGTTTTTGCAATCAATTTTCCGACTGCGGTAGAGCCTGTGAATGAAATTTTAGCAACATCAGGATTGGTTGTCAATTCTGTTCCTACCACATTTCCCAAACCTGTCACGAAATTGATAATTCCTTTCGGCAAACCTGCATCGTGGAAAGCTTCCATCAAAACCTGGGTCTGCAAAGCACTCATCTCACTGGGTTTAATGACAACTGTACATCCTGCGGCGATGGCTGTGGCAACTTTACTCGTAACTGAACTGTTGCTGGCATTCCAGGGAGTAATGATTCCAACTACGCCGACTGCCTGCAATTTTATTAATGAAGAATTGATGGTTTTTTCGAATTCATAGTTTTGAAGTACCTCGATCATACTGTCGAACCAGGCGCCGGTATGCTTGTTACTCATTGTGACAAATTGGTGCGTTCCGCCATATTCTTCAATCATTATGTCGATGAAATCCTGCTGTCTTTTTTCGACGGCGGTTTTTAATTTGTTTAAATAATCGATTCTTTCGGCAACTGTAGATTGAGAAAAAGTTTTAAACGCTTCTTTTGCCGCAGCAACTGCCTTTTTTGTATCTGTCTCGTCCGCTAATGTGACTTCGCCGATCTTTCGATTATTAGAAGGATTGATGAGATCAAAAATTTCTGTTCCGTGAGGCGTTACAAATTCGCCGTTGATGTACACTTTATTTACTGTTTTCATTTTGTTGATTTTAATGATACAAATTTAGGATGATGAACTGCAGTAAACTTTGTAGAAAAGCTCAAATTGACTTTGTAAAAAAGTTCAGAATGTATTTCTATTGTCAGGAATGCGCGAATATCTTAACAGTGCTAAACAATTGTTATTAAAGTAATATGACAGATAAAAGCAGAGAAAAGTTTAATTATCTCTGCTTTAAAAATATTTAGAAAAGAAATTTATCCGTGTGCGGCTTCAGAAACTTCTTTCCAATCCGTCCAGGTCTGGATTTTTTCTGCGTAAACACGTTCTGTTTTTGGTAAACCTAATTTTCCTAAGAATAAACGCAGTGGCGGATTTTCGCTGTCGATTAATTTTAAAATGGCGGGAACTGTTGCTTCTGGTTTTCCGTAATCTTCAGGTAAAAGACCTTCCATTTCCCCTAAAGTTGATTTTAAAGCATCATAAGCAGGAATTGCATCTCCGTGGATGGCTGATGTTCCACCAAAATCTGTTGTGTAACCATTCGGCTCGATCATCGTCACGTGGATTCCGAAATCTTTCACTTCACTTGCCAGAGCTTCGCTGAAACCTTCTACGGCAAATTTTGTTGCGTTGTAAATTCCTAAGGTCGGCAAACTCCAAACACCCAACACACTTGAAAGCTGAATCACGTGGCCACTACCCTGCGCTCTGAAAATTGGCAATGCTGCCTGCGTTACCCACAAAGTCCCAAAAACATTAGCCTCGAAAACATCTTTTGTCATTTTTTCTCCGACTTCTTCAACGGCTCCAAAAACGCCATAACCCGCATTGTTGATCACTACATCTAAACTTCCGAAATGGTCTTTTGCTTTCTGAACCGTTTCAAAAACAGCATTTCTGTCGGTAATGTCTAATGATAAAGGTAAAAACTGATCACCATATTGTTCTGCTAAATCTTTGAAAGCATCTGCATTTCTGGACGTTGCTGCTACTTTGTCTCCTCTTTTAAGGAAAGCTTCTGTCCAAAGTTTTCCAAATCCTCTTGATGCACCTGTGATAAAAATTGTTTTTTGCATTTTGTTAAATTTTTAATGGTTTAATTGTTAATTTTGATATGACAAAGTTATCTCAACCTGCCGCCGATGGTCTAACCCAAATCAGCGGAAGAATAGCACAGAAATACGCGGCCATTTTTTATACGGTCTGAATAATTAAAACAAAAAACTACTAACCTTTGGATTTAAAACTGAACGATGGAAAAAATCAACCACTATAAAAGCATTACCGAGCTCCACGAGAACAGCGGTTTTGAAATACCCAAACATCCTCAATTAAGTTTAATGACCTGCAAAGAACTGATGACCTACTCTGTGGGCGAAGACAAGTTTACGGGTGATTTTTATATGGTTGCGTTAAAGAAGATAAAGTCCGGGTTTGTTCTGTATGGTAAAACGAAATACGATCACAGCAACGGTTCGACCGTTTTTACGAAACCGCGGCAGATCATTGAAGTGAGCAATGTTCAGTTTGCAGAAAAGGGTTTTGTGATGTTTTTCCATGAGGATTATCTTTCCGGTCATCCACTTTTTGAGCAGATTAAAAAATACGGCTATTTTGAATATGAGATCAACGAAGCGCTACATCTCTCGCCAGCAGAAGAACTGATAATGTGGGAACTGTATGATAAAATAAGAACGGAATATGATGAAAATTCGGATGAGTTCAGCCGTGAGATTATTCTTTCGCATATTGATTCTATTCTTAAATATTCTGACCGTTTTTACAAAAGACAGTTTATCGACAGAAGTTTAAACGTTTCAGGAACAATGGTCAAAAAATTCCAAAAAGTGGTGGATGATTATTTTGCAAAAGACTTACACTTAAAAGAAGGATTACCCACAGTACATTATCTGGCAGAAAAACTTTCTGTATCCACCCGATATCTGAGTGATTTATTGAAACAGGAAACCGGTAAAACCGCATTAGAACATATTCATATTTATCTCATCAAGGAAGCCAAAAATCTATTATTAAGTTCCGAAAATAATGTTGCCGGAATTGCTTACGATCTTGGATTTGAAAGTCCATCCTATTTTACACGACTGTTTAAGAAAATTGTTGGAGTGACGCCGGTTCAGTATCGGGATAAAGTTAATATGTAGTGCTTGGGTTTTACTAGTTTAGGTTATCAATGAAAATCATTTTCTTATTTGTTTTTCTGTTACTTTTCTTGGATAATATTTTTGAAAATGTTTGATTTAAATCTAAAGATATCTTTCTGACTGTAATCAATAGGCGGAATTTTATTGATTTATAAAATAACCTTGTAATTGAATCATAGATCAAAAATCGTAAGAATTTTAAAATATATTTGCTATACGGATCAAAAAGAAAATCTCAATTATACATTGAAAAGTCCCACCTATCACTCGAATTGTTTCTGACGGAACTTTAATCTATCCAAATTTGTAGACCATTAATTAAAACATCCTTATCCGTATATGCGAAGAATTATTGAATTTGAAACTAAAAGTGTCTAAAATTCTCCATTTATTTTAAATTGAAAGGCTAAATTAGCCCTATGAAAATCCTAATTATCGAGGACGAAACAGAACTCGCAAAAAGCATCTCGGAATATCTTTCGGAAGAAAGCTATTTGTGCGAATTTGCTTCCACTTTTGCGGAAGCCATTCATAAGATCGAGATGTTCCAATATGATTGTATTCTCCTTGATATAATGCTCCCAGACGGCAACGGCCTAAAAATATTAGAAGAACTCAAATCTCAAAATAAACAAGATGGTGTCATCATAATTTCTGCGAAAAATGCGCTTGATGATAAAATTACAGGCTTGCAGTTGGGTGCGGATGATTATCTCACAAAGCCCTTTCATTTATCCGAATTGATGGCAAGGATCTACTCTATTATCCGAAGAAAACAGTTTCATAATTCAAATGTCGTCAAGCAAAACGAGCTTCAAATCGACCTTCTTTCAAAATCTGTTCGTATTAATAATCTGACCGTTTCTCTGACAAAAAAAGAATTTGATCTTTTGATCTATTTTATTGGAAACAAAAATAAAGTGATTTCGAAAAGTACTTTGGCAGAACATCTTTCCGGAGATTTTGCAGATATGCTGGATAACCACGATTTTGTTTATGCCCACGTCAAGAATCTTAAAAGGAAACTTTATGAAGCCGGATGTGACCATTATTTAAAGACCGTTTACGGCACCGGTTATAAATGGGAAATTTCATAAATTTACTTATTGAAACCTCTACTTAGCAAAACAACCAGACCTTTCATCATTTATGTCCTCCTTATTCTGGTCATCAGTGTTCCTGTGTACTATTTTGTGGTAGATACGATCTGGAAACACGAGCTGGATGAGCATAACGAGATTGTCGCAGAGAAAACGTCTTCGCAACTCAATAGCCTGAAATTGACAGATCAAAAATTACTTGAAACGATCAAGTTTTGGAATGAATTTCAGCCAAGTACGAATATTCAAAGTGCAAAAAAAAATGATCATCTCAAAGACAGTATTTTCATTGTAGAAAAACCACACGATTTTTTACATTTCGAAGATATAGACCGATTCAGAGGGCTTTCAAAGATTATTTATCTTAATCAAAAACCTTTTCGTTTTCATATAGAAACCAATATTGAAGAATCTCAGGAAACAATATTTTTCATTTCTGCGACTACGGTTTTTCTCTTTATTCTAATTGTTGGGGGATTGTTATTTCTGAACAGAAGATTATCGAGTTCGGTTTGGAAGCCATTCCGAAATACATTGGATAAACTGAAAACATTTAATCTCAATCAACAGGCGAAAATTGAATTTGAGAGGACAGATGTTTCTGAATTTGAAGAACTTAATCAATCGCTAAGTAAATTAATTGATCAAAATATATCCGTTTACAAATCGCAAAAAGAATTTACCGAAAATGCTTCACATGAGTTGCAGACGCCTTTGGCTATTTTGAAAAACAAATTAGACATTCTTTTGCAGAACGAAGATTTAACCGAAAAACAATATCAGATTGCAGAAGAAATGAACAAAGCTTTGACCAGAAGTTCCAGAATCAACAGGAACCTTTTGCTATTGGCCAAGATTGATAACAGCCAGTTTGATAATTCGGAATTGATCCGATTTGATGAGCTTATCAATCAATCCATCGAAATTTTACAAGAACATTTTGAACAGAAAAACATTACTGTTAACTCAGAAATCTCACCTAATATTGAAGTGAAAGGAAACAGCAGTCTGATGGAAGTCCTCATCAATAATTTGATTTTAAATGCTATTCGTCATACATCTGCCAATGGTTTGATCAATATTAGACTGACAAATACAGTATTTGAAGTTTCCAATTCGGGAACAGAGAAACTGGACGAAGTTCTGCTTTTCAAAAGATTCTCAAAACTGTCAACGGATAATCGTGGAAGCGGATTGGGATTGGCGATTATCCAGCAAATCTGCATACTTCAGTACTGGAAAATCAATTATCAGTTCGAGAATAATTTTCACATTTTCTCGATAGAATTTTAAATTCAAAATTTATTCTAAATTGGGTTTTTACTTTGCACGTTCAACAACGTGTAATTATGAATCCAAAAGCATTATTTGTAAAATTATTTAAAAGCAGATTTTCTGTATTATTTTCTATATTAAGCATTTATATTATTCTTTCATTTGTTATTAGAATTGTATTCCTAGTTTGGTCGTCGAAGGATTTAGATTTTAATTTTCCACCTATTTTAAAGGCATTTTTCACAGGTTTCTTTTTTGATCTTGCAGTGGGATCATTATTTCTTCTGTTGTATGCTATTTATCTATTGATATTTCCAAAAAAATGGATTGGCTCAAGGTTCGATAAAGTCTTCACTTATTTTTATCTGGTTTTAATTCTAATCATCATTTATTTCAGTCTATTGGCGGAGATTCCCTTTTGGGATGAATTTGGTGTGAGGTTCAATTTTATTGCTGTTGATTATTTGATTTATACGTATGAAGTTGTAGAAAACATCAACCAGTCTTATCCGTTGCCTTTGATTTTTGGAGTTTTGTTTGCATTAGTTGGATTTACGCTTTTTTTGTTGAAAAAAACAGGTGCTTTCCGAAATACATTTTCAGATAAAAGATCAATTTCTATTCGTTCAGGGTTTGCATTTCCTCTTATCATTATCACAGTCGGTTTAGGATTATCAATGAAAAACAAGCAGGCAGAATCTACCGATAATCTGGTTGTGAATGAAGTAGGCAAAAATGGTGTTTTCTCATTTTTTACTGCTTTTAAAGCTAATGAGTTGGATTATGCGACTTTCTATCCAAAAATTTCTGATAAAGAAGCTTACAAAGTTTTGAAGAATAATCTTTTGCAGGAAAATCAAACTTATAATTCGAATATGATGGATGATATTTCCCGAATAACAAAAGGAAATGCGGAACAAAAACCAAACATTATCTTAATTACTATAGAAAGTTTCAGCGGAGAATTCATAAAAGCATTCGGTAATAAAGATAATATCACACCAAATTACGACAAGCTTGTCGACGAAAGTATTTTCTTTACAAACCTTTATGCAACGGGAACCAGAACTGTTCGTGGAATGGAAGCTTTAACTTTATCTGTTCCGCCAACGCCCGGAAACAGTATTGTTAGAAGACCAAACAATCAAAACTTATTTTCAATTTCAACAATTCTTAAGCAAAAAAAATATCAGCCTTATTTCATTTATGGTGGCGACGGCTATTTCGATAATATGAATAATTTTTTCGGAGGACAAGGCTTCGACATTGTCGATAGAAACAGAGGAAATGCTTTGTCGGATGATATAAAAACCAATCGTTTTCAAATTGCAGATAATGAAGTGACTTTCGAAAATGCCTGGGGAATTTGTGACGAGGATCTTTACAGACAATCGATGAAATATGCCGATAAAAATGCAAAAGCAGGAAACCCATTTTTCCAGTTTGTGATGACGACTTCCAATCATAAACCTTACACTTTTCCAAATGGAAAAATCGATCTTCCGCAAGGCGATAGAAATGGGGCGGTAAAATACACAGATTATGCATTGGGAAAATTTTTGGCTGAAGCTAAGACGAAATCGTGGTTCAAAAACACTGTTTTCGTTATCGTTGCAGACCATTGTGCCAACAGCGCCGGAAAGTGGGAAATCAATATCAAAAATCATCATATTCCTGCAATCATTTTCAACCTTCCGCATAAGGCAGAAAGAATTGATCGTCTGACTTCTCAGATTGACCTGATGCCAACATTGTTCGGATATCTCGGTTGGAATTATGAAACAAATTTGTACGGAAAAGATATCAATCAAACCAAAGTTGGAGACGAAAGAGCTTTTCTCGGAAATTACAGAACTTTGGGAATGCTCAAAGGAAATATCTTTACTCAGATTGACGACAGAAAAAGGGTGAAACAATTCAGCATTTCCGGAAGTGACCAAGCTTTATTTGAAATGAAAGCCAAAAATACCAGTCTCATTTCTCAAACTATTTCTTATTATCAGACTGCCAGTGAAAGATTCAAAAACGGAAAGATGAAGGAAATGGCGAATGAAAAACTTTTGACCAAAAAATAATTCGAAATTTTTCTTAAATTGATTAGCACTTTTGATCTATGAATAGCTAAGACAAGTGTCGTGTCAAGTTTACGTTTGGTCTGGTCAAGCCATACAGTCTTGTGCCAGTAAGGCTGTTAACAAAGTCTAAAATTGAATTATTTCAACATCAAATACAAGATAAAACCCATCAATTCATTTACAAAAAACTGGTTATTCCTGTCACTTTATTTATTTAATTTATACGATTTTAATATCAATTAAGCTCTTTATCCTGAAGTTTACTTCTCAAGGATAACGTATTATCACTTACTTTCTTATTCAAGATCTTTGCATAATAGATACTCTTGCTTTCATTACGGTAACTTTTAAATGTTTAAATTTAATTTTGCTACAATATATTTTAATGTACCAAATTATATTTTTCAGAAAAGTCAATCTTATTTTTCTATAGATAGTTTAATTGATTAAAAAACAAATAATAATTTACTTTATTGATTTGGCCATTCAAATATATAATTGCAAAAATTATTTTTACATTTAGGCTTTTTGCTGTCCTCAATTGTCAAATTATCATAACCAAAATGCAAGGAATATTGTAACACCATATGGATAAGAAAAATAGAAACAAAATCTAACGCATTGGCTGAAACAATTTATTGCAATACAAAGAAAGAAAAAAGGTTATTTTTAGTTTCATTTTAAATGTTTATTTAATTTACCTGATCAATCTTCAGGGCCTATCAATTTAAGCAGTTTGGTATATATTTTCTGAATATTTGATATACCGCATTAAAAAACAGGTCAGGAAATTAAAACAGATCGAAGCAGTCTTCAAACAGATGCTAATCGATTTCATATCAATAGAAAACCTAATCCACAATGGTAGTGAAATATAATCAATAGAATTTAATGTTTTATGCAGAATACTGAAATTAAAATTTTCAACTGACCTTTTGTATACAAAAAAGTTTATAATTTCTTACATCTGATCGATTGACTGCCCTGTATCAGTTTCAGACCGGTAACTTTCCCTTTTTTATTGAGCAAAAACTGCAGTTTTGCCGCCGTTTCAAAAGAATAAAAATCATTTTCTCCCTTTCTTTTCAGTATGGCTTTTCTGCTTTCTTTTTCGTTATCTTTGTCATCGTTGTACATAGAGATAAACAAATGATTTTTCCCTGCCTGTGTTATTTTAAACTTTACTAAAGTTATCAGACCCGCCAATTTCGCTTTGTAAATGCCCGTGAAAATTTCTGTTGCTGGTGCATTAGCATTTTGGTATGAAGCAAGATCCGGTTTATTGTACTTGGTATTATAATATTTTGAAGCGATGCCAACAACAATGTCATTTAGTTTTACGCTCGTTCCATTGGTGAGAATTGGAATGTTTAAATGATCCTCCGGAAAATACACTGAAGCTGCTCGAAACTCGTCGATCCTGCCGGTGTGACCATATCCAATTTTTTGATAAAATGGCGTTTTGAACAATCCAAATCCAATGGCAGTTTGCGCATCTGTTTTTTCCATCTGTTCCAATGACTTTTTTGAGATCAGATTGCCATTAAAAAGAGCATCCATCATTTTTGAAAGATCTTCCGTTGTAGAAACTATAGCACCTGCAGCAAGTGTAAAACTTGGATGGGTGTTATTTTCTTTGGACCAATTTTCTCCATCAAACTTATAGGAATTATTTCTTTTGGAATACTCACTTTCCGTCGTTTCGCAATACGTATTATGAAGTCCCAGTCTAGCGGCAATTCTTGATTGTACGTTGTCAGCATATGTTTTTTTCGTAATATCTTCGATGATAAAGCCCAGAAGTGTATAATTTGAATTGCTGTAAGAGCTGTTATTCCCTGGTTTTGATTCAGCTCTACCTTTCTCCACTAGATTTAGTATATTTTCTTTTTTGTAAATGCTGCTTCTCTGGTTGTAATAATCCTCCCATTCCAGATAATCGTAGATTCCACTGGTATGGTTTAGAAGGTTTCCAATAGTGATAACATCAGCATATTTAATGTGTGGGTAAAACGTGCTGAGTTTTGTATCAAGTGATAGCATGCCTTCTTCGATAAGCTGAAACGTAATAATTGCTGTGAAAATTTTTGTGATCGATCCAATTCTGTATTTGTCATAGCCGTTTTCGAATTTGTTGAATTCCCCTTTATAGACCGGTTCACCATTTTTTTGGATTAATATATTTCCGGAAAATGCATTGTTTTCCTGAAAGTAATTCATCAGAACGTCAATTGATTGTTTGTGATCTTGCTTTTGTACAGAAGTGAAACCAAAAAAGATTTAATATCAGTAAAAAGTACATTTTTTTCATTGCTAAATTTTTATGATACAAATGAATGAACAATTATTCTACAGTTTTGACTTTTGACCAACAGGACAATATAAGGGACGAAGAGCGTTGAATCTTACTATTGTGTTGTTTATCAATGAAATTCATATGTTGGTGTAAAAAACAATCCATCACCTAGTATAATATTTAACTTTACGGTCTTATCTGAATGAATGAAACCAATCAAAGCAATAGGTCTTCTACGCTTGTTCTTAAACCTTTTATTTACCGGCTTTATATTAATCGCTGCGCTTAGCAATAATGTAAAGAACCTGCCTGTGGGTTTTATTTTGTTATACAACATTTTACTGTTATCTTCTGCGTGGGTTAATAATTTTTGGCTTCTTCCTCGTCTCCGACGAAATAAGAATGTATTACGTTACGTCGTTGCTTTAACGCTTACCGTTATTGCAGCAACCATTATTTTAGGTTCCTATTTACAGTGGCTTTATTTGGAGTTTAAAACGTCCGAATTAATTGATTTTACATCATTAGCAGCTCCTTCCTCAGCTCCTTCCGGATTGGAAAAGTACCAGTATTACTTTGATGTAATTCCCGGAATCATTATTATGACAGCAATGTTGTCGGTTGGCTATGCAATACAGCAATCTTTACTGAAGATCAAGAACGACAAACAAATACAGGCTCAGCAAGCAATCGCAGAACTGAATTTATTAAAATCCCAAATCAGCCCACATTTCCTTTTCAATGTATTGAACAGTTTATACGCATTATCTCTTAAAAAATCTGAAGAAACCCCGGATGTAATCCTGAAACTTTCCGATATTCTGCGATATTCCCTGTACGAAACTCAGGAAAAAGAAATCTCAATCAGAAACGAAATACACATCCTCAACACGTACATCGATATTGAACGAATAAGAATTTCTGCAAATGCTCAAATTTCATTTGTTTGTGCTCAGGTAAGAGATTCTGTAAAAATTGCACCGATGCTTCTGTTACCTTTGATAGAAAATGCTTTCAAGCACGGAATTGATTCCACCATTGGAATTTCCTATATCAATGCATCTTTAATTTGCGATGAGAATAACCTTATATTTACTTGTGAAAATAGTTTTAAAGATGCTGCAAAGAAAGCCTTGGGTGGCATTGGCATTGACAATGTCCGTAAACGACTGCAGTTACTATATCCTTCAAAACACATTTTTGAAATTAATAAAGGCAAAAATGTATTTAAGATAACACTTGAAATAAAATTCTAGAAGATGACGAAAATAAGATGTTTGGTTGTGGATGACGAAAAACTGGCTCAGGATGTTCTGATTCATCATATTTCGAAATTCGAAGCTTTGAAGTTGGAAGGCGTTTGCAATAATGTTTTTGAATTGATCGCATTTTTAAACAGAGATAAAAACATAGATCTGATCTTTTTAGACATTAAAATGCCCGAGATCAGCGGGACAGATTTCGTTACAATGTTCAACAATCCACCTGCAATTATTTACACAACAGCTTATAACCAATATGCTTTGGACGCCTTCGACCAAAGCGCCATAGATTATTTGTTAAAACCAATTTCTCTGGACCGTTTTTCTAAAAGTGTACAGAAAGCGAGTCAAATTTTAAGACCTGCATTCCAGCCAACTTCAAATACTCTTGAAAAAGACGATGGCAGTTTTTATGTAAAAAGCGATAAACGTCTGGTTAAAATCAAACCTGCAGAGTTAATATACATAGAAGGTATGCGCAATTACGTTGCTCTGCATACTGCAACAGATCAAATTATGATGCACGGAACATTGGCTTCTATTGAAGAAAACCTGAAGCATCTTGAATATATTAGCCGGGTGCACAAATCATTTTTTATCAATATAAATAAGATCAATTATGTTGAGCAGCATATGATTGTATTAGTCAATAAAAAAAGCATCCCTGTTGGATTAAGTTACCGCGAGCAGTTTTATGAGAAACTAAAAATAATACAGACAAGGTAACACAAATATGCGTACAGTAATATCAAAAATCGCCTACAAACGGGGCAGTCATTGTGGTTGTCTTTATAGTTCCTAATTTCTCCTGCCTTATCTGGACTGATACAGGCAATAATCGGATGCTTTCCGTGCAGACTTTCTTATCAATACTCTTTAAAATTATGATCACGATAGAGGCTTAATAAAACTTCGTTGAACTGACAATCTAATTATTGCTCAATGCTGTCTTTTAATGCCAAAAACTCCAATTACATTCTTATTATTTTTAAACCTTTAGTTTTTCATAATCATTCCGCATTGTTGATAATTTCACCCCGATTCTCCGACCATTCTCTCATTCCGCCAGAAAAATTCTTTACATCTTTAAAACCATTCTTTCTTAGAAGTGAATACGCGATCGCTGCCCTGTCACCGCTCTGGCAATGAATGATTACCGTTTTATCTTTAGAAATTTTGTCAAGATGGTCTTCCATTGTACCGACAAAAACATTGTCTGCGTTTTGTATGTGAGCTTCTTCGTACTCTGTTTTGTTTCTTACATCCACAATCTGTACATCATCTCGATCTATATAGGTTTTAAACTCATTAGTATCAATGATATCTGAAGTTATCAAATCTAATTCAAGACCATTCACATCTTCAATATAACCCATCATTTGATCCATTCCTATTCGCATTAGTTTTCTTGTAAGATCATCTATCTTGTCTTGTTCTGCAATGAGAATATATGGTTGAGAGTAATCTAAAATCCAACCCATCCACGTTGAAAAAGAATTATTACCCTGAATATTGATGCTTTTAGGAATAAAACCGTTTGCAAAATCCACTTTATCTCTTGTATCAATGACGGTCACATCTTCAGAATATGCTTTGAGAAATTCTTCTCTGGAAAGTTTTCTCTGCTGAGGAACTTCTGTCAGTAAAGGTCTATCCATTTTATTGAGTTTTTTCATCATTGCAAAATATTTTGGCGGTTCAGGCTGTCCTTCCAAAAGATAATCAATGAAACCATCTTCATCATCTTTATATTGGAATGCCCAATTACGGATCTTTTCGTAACCGACCGTAGAACTTGGTACTGCTCCGAGAGATTTCCCGCAAGCAGAACCGACACCGTGTCCCGGCCAAACCTGAATATATGAAGGAAGTATACTAAAATCCTGTACCGACTGATACATTTCTTTCGCTCCCTTTTCCTGAGTTCCTTCAATTCCGGCTGCTTTTTCCAAAAGATCCGGTCTTCCGACATCGCCTACAAAAAAAAAATCTCCGGTGAATATCATAACAGGTTCATCTGTTGCCGGATGATCGGTCAGCAAAAAGCTGATGCTTTCGGGGGTGTGACCGGGCGTATGAATAACTTTTAAAGTCAGGTTTCCAACTTTTATTTCTTCGCCATTCTTTAGACCGATATGCTGAAACTCATATTGCCAGTCAGCACCGCCTTCATCAGAAAGATAAAGATCCGATCCTGTAACTGCGGCAAGCTCACGTGAGCCGGACAGAAAATCTGCGTGAATATGCGTTTCTGTAATGTGTGTGATCTTGAGATTATTTTCTTTTGCTATCTGAAGATAGGTATCAATATCTCTTTTTGCATCAATAACAATCGCTTCTCCTTTTGCCTGACAACCGATCAGGTAACTTGCCTGTGCAAGACTTTTATCATAAATATGTTGAAAAAACATAACTTTTATTTTTATTAAACTTAATTTATTTAAACCAAAATTTCAGAATAATCTTTTTGTAAACTGAAACTTTTATCTCACCAAAAATTCTGTCGATAGCCTTTAATGCGGCAATTTTTCTTTGAAATATCCATAGACCCAGGTTCCGAAAATAGCACTTATCAGCGTAACAATTACAGCAAATGACCCAGTCCCGATTTGAGCAAACAATGGCCCGGGACAAGCGCCTGTAATTGCCCAGCCAAAACCAAAAATGAGCCCGCCATAAATTTGTCCTTTATTAAATTTTTTCGGAGCAATTGAGATAGGATCTCCATCGAGCGTTTTGATATTGAATTTCTTAATCACCCAAATCGAAATCATTCCCGTTACTATTGCACTTCCGATAATGCCATACATATGAAATGACTGCAGACGAAACATTTCCTGAATTCTGAACCAGCTGATCACTTCAGACTTGACGAAAACGACTCCGAATAAAATTCCCACCACAAGATATTTTATTTGGTAAGACCAGTGATCTTTCGCCGGGTTTCCTGTAACGTTTACACCATCCTTACGCAATGTGTGTTTTTCTTTTTTCATAATAATTAAAAATTTAAAGTAAAAGAATAATCGGTAGAATCACATTTGCCATCAGAAACCCTCCAGCCATAAAACAAATGGTCGCAACTAACGATGGCCATTGAAGATTGGACAGCCCCATTATAGCGTGACCACTTGTACAGCCGCCTGCATAACGGGTTCCGAAACCTATCAAAAAACCACCGCCAATCATAATGATAAACCCTTTCAAAGTCAAAAGATTTGCAAAATTCATCAGCTGAACAGGAACGAGATTGCTGTAATCGGTAATTCGATAACCGCTCAATTCAGCTTTAAGATTTGGGTTTACGGTAATTTCTTCCGGATTCATCAGAAATTGAGAGGCAACCAACCCGCCTAATAAAATTCCGAAAACAAAAAACAAATTCCATAATTCCTTTTTCCAGTCGTATTGGAAAAAATTGATATTGGCAGGCACACATGCTGCACAGATATGCCGTAAAGACGAGCTGATTCCGAAAGATTTATTTCCTAAAATCAGCAAAATTGGGACAGTGAGACCTACCAAAGGACCTGCAACATACCAGGGCCAAGGTTCTTTTATAATTTCTATCATTACTTTTTTTTTATTTAATTGTAAACTTTTTTTGAAAGTATTTTTATGGAGATTCTAAACCTATACTTTATGAAGTCAAATTTCGATGTTTTCATTCTTTTTTACAGCTACTTTTGTTACATAAGAATTTTATCTTCTGTTTTATTAATTTAAAATAAAACTTCTTTAATGATAATGTAAATTCCCATTATGAGAATGAAATATCCAAAGATCGGCTTAAGTTTTTTACCGTTAATTTTCTTTGATAATTCAGTACCTATAACAATTCCTATTATGGAAATTGCTGAAATAGTCCCTAAAAAATTCCAATCAATATCAACACTATTCATCGAAGAAAAAAATCCAAACAGAGAATTGAATGAAACAATGACCAGTGAAGTTCCAATGGCGACTTTCATCGGCGTTTTCAACAAATTGACCAATGCCGGGATGATTAAAAATCCGCCGCCTGCACCAAGTAAACATGTAATGATTCCAACAGCTGAACCTTGTCCTGCTGCGAGAACTGTCTTGTTTTTGGATGTGATATTTTTCACTTTCGATTCCCCATTTTTTTGAATCATTTTATAGGAGGCAATAATCATTAAAGCTGCAAAGATTAATAGTAAAAGCAGATCCTTGGTTAGCAGAAAACCACCCACAGCAAATTGATCAGGAATCAGAGGCAAGAGAAAATTTCTTGTAAGGAAAATAGAAATAACTGATGGGATTCCAAAAACCAACGCTGTTCTTATGTTGACCAAACCTTTTTTTAAATAAGAAAAAGAGCCAACCAAACTACTGACTCCGACAATAAAAAGGGAGTATTCTGTCGCAAGAAAAACATCAATCCCAAAAAGATAAACCAAGACAGGAACAGTAAGAATACTTCCACCGCCACCCAGCAATCCCAATGAAATCCCAATAAAAACAGATGCGATATATCCAAAAATTTCCATTTTTTAACTTTAATGATGCAAAAATGGAAATAATAGAATCGCTGCACCGCTACTTTTGTTACATAAAGAAAGTTATTCGAAATCTGAAAGAACTATTCTATTTCTTCCCAGTTTTAATTTACCTGCATCTTCAAGTTGTTTAAGAAGTCTTGACACCACTACTCTTGCAGTTCCAAGTTCGTTTGCCAGCTGCTCGTGTGTTGTGACAACGGTTTTAGATTGAGAGATTTCAGATTTTTTCTGAAGCAGATGTAATAATCTTTCATCTACTTTTTTGAAAGCTATAGCATTGATGATATCCAAAAGTTCTTCGAAACGTTTGTGATAGAGACGGAAAATATAATCTACCCATTCAGGATAGTCCTTCATAAAAAGAGATGCTTTTTCTACAGGCAAAAACAAAATCTCAGATTCCTCTTCAATTTCTGCTTTCAGGATGCTTTTCTCATTGTGCATTCCGCCTAGGAAAGACATAATGCAGCTTTCACCAGCTTTGATGTAATAGAGTAATATTTCTCGTCCGTCTTCCTCGGTTCGGATGACTCTCATCATTCCTTTCATCACAATCGGTATTGCACGAATCGACGCATTTTCATCTAAAATAATATCGCCTTGTTGATAGTGTTTGGCAATCCCGTTTTGATACAGTTTTTCCACCAATTCACGTGAAGACTTAAATTCCGAAGACAATACTGAGTTTTCCATAATTTCTTAAAATAATGAGATTATAAAAATAGATGATTATTATACAATATCATAGTAATGAATACTTTAATAATTAAAGGTGACAATATAATTGAATGTACCAGATTGTTTTTTCGTATTAAATACCAATGTTATTACATACAGACGATAAACTGAAATTTAAAATAAATAATATTTTACCAGGTATATCAAGTATTTGATTAACAATATTTTATTTAATCTCAAGTGGATATTCTCAAATGTAAAATACAGGCAAATTAGAAGATTGATATCTAATTTAAATCATTCTTGGCTTTCTGGGTCAGAAATGAATCAAACACAACAAATGAAATATTATTTGACATGTTTATTTTTTTTGAATTCAGGCTAATATTAATGCTAAAAACCGTAAATCATTAGTTAGTAACAAAAATGACAAAATTTAGAAACTAAATTTTATATAAAAAAAGTATATATTCAATTTACCTTGAAGACGAACTTATAGTTTTGCTCAGAGAAAAGAGCGAGTCTGGTTTCCACCACTTATGTGACCACTATTATCTGATAAAGAAAAAGCAATTATGATTTCCGTTTATCAGATCATGGAACAGGAGCTGAATAACGGTGTTGACGAATTCAGTCAAGAGGTTATGATTTCCCAGATAGAGTTGATGCTTAGCTATGTGAATCGGTTTTATAAGCACCAATTCATTACCCAAAAAGTTGTCAATAGTGCTTTATACCAAGAGAATAATAAGGACCAAAATTTCAATGAACTGCATTTGTATCTTGTGAGGTTTCTGACTTTTCTATGCAGATTACCATTCAGGAAGCCACAAGGAAAACTGCAATCAATTCTTGAAAACAATAAGAAAGAACATTAATGAAAGTTTGAAGTATTTTTGCGGAGGGTCTGGGATCTCCGATTCCGGGTACCCAAAAAGATTTTTTCAGCAATGACAACGAAATATATTTGCTATAGAAAATCGGATTGCCTCAGGAGTAATTTCAAGCATTAAATTTTTTAATATTCGAGTTGATTTATTTTTATTACATTAGTGATACTATTCTTAATGTAATAAAACAAATACATGCATTAATTATTCGTTACTTTTTAAGCTTGCTAATTCAATATCAATTAAAGAGATTTAAAAAAAACTAACCAAATGACATACCTTTTACAACAAGAGTTTACTATCCACCCAAGTAGGACAAGGTTTATTTTACAGTGGTAAAATATCACATGAAAACAAAGTCAAATTTCGAATGGTATTTTGATTGTGGAAGCAACACTGCTGATCTTAAAGATATGAATACCTGTTTTAGTCAATGCAATATTATCTTGATTAATAAAAAAATGATCCGTATGTAAATCTATAGTTGAAAATCAAATCAAATATCTAAATATATGAGTAAACTTTTTATTCTTACTTCTTTCTTATTTTTCTGTAATGCATATTCTCAAGAAACAAAACTTGAGAAAGAAAAATGGCATTGGAATAGTAAAACACAAGACAGCAATGCCGGGTATGCTCAAGCTGTCAAAGTAGATAATGTTATCTACATTTCTGGTGTTGTAACTAATAGCATTACACCTGAAGGAATCACTTCTGTATACAATAATCTAAAAACGGTACTGGCAAATTATGGAGCCACGTTTGACAACGTCGTGAAGGAAAACTTATACACTACAGATATCGAGGCAATGAAAAAATATAATGATGTACGCAAGAAATTCTACAGCAATGATTTTCCAGCGGCAACCTGGGTACAGGTGCAAAGATTATATATGCCAGATTCTAAGCTGGAAGTTGAACTGGTTGCGCACTTGCCAAAGTAGCGAAAGCTAAGACAAGCCCATACTAGAATTATATATGTAAAGAGGTGAAATTTACAGACTAAAGAAAGAGTTCAAGAAAGATTATCATAAAAAATCTTTTAATCACCCATTTGTATTTTTGGAGCAAGCCGGAACTGATATTAATGGTATCATGATTACCAGTTCTAATAATCCAATGTACGCCAATAAACATTTTGAAGAGAGTCATTTTGAATCTGGTCATGAAATTTGTTATGGCAAATCTGCGGATTACCCGGAATCTTACTTCGCTCCTGCTTTTTTATTGAAAAAAGTGAAATTTGAAGAGCTGGATTTTATTGGCAGATTGACGCCGGAAGGAATTGATCATATAGAGAAATTGAAATCCGAACTGAAATATACGGACTGGGAAACTCATATGCTGGAGATTAATAAAAGGTCAGAGAAATCTTAATTTCTGCTACGGTAAAATAATAGTTTAGCAGATCTTCTTTGGTTCTGATGTCATTTGAAGCACAGGCTACCAAATAAACTGGTAAAATGCGATGTATCCAAAGTAACTTAAGGTGAGAAAAACAGTATCGATCAGTCCGTGGACAATGATATTGATCCAGATATTTTTGAATTTAATATATAAAAATCCAAAAGCAATCCCAAATACAAATGTCATGATCAATCCTGCCGTACCTTGATACAAATGAGGCAGGCAGAACATCAATGCAGAAAGAATGACTACAAGTAATTTCTTATCACCGAAGATATTTTTAAGTTGAGCAAAAGCAAATGCCCTGAACAGCAATTCCTCTCCTATCGCAGCACTGATCCACATTCTGTAAAGCCATTTAAGGTATTGCGGCGTGTCACCTCTGATGTGCTCAAAGGTAGAATAATCAGCTGGTTCATTACAAAGCCAATTGATCAGTGGCTGGATAATAAAATCCACACTCAATTCTAAGATTAAATATGAAACTAGAATTTTCTTTATATCCTCTGATTTGAGATTCTTGAAATTGAGTGATTTCAGATTTCCATTCTGCAAATAGGTACTGATCAGGATAAAAATAATGATGACACAAAAAGTATATGGAAAATGGGTAAGTGGATTGTAGATTAACAAAAAAGATATGGTAAGCAAAGTTAGTGACATCCATTTATTTTGTAGCAGCAATTTCATTGTCATCATTCTAAAAGTATAGTTTGCAAGATTTAAGATGTCGGCAGAACATTTTCAAAGAACTTCGCAATGTTCTTTTTCAATTTTTCAAAAATGTCCGATGTACCAAATTCTTTGTTGTCATAGCCTATTGGAAATCCTTTCTCGACATACTGACTATTTTTCTCAGAGGTAAGATTTTGAAAGTCCCCGTTCACAATTCCGGTCCTATCGGTATGGATATCCAAGTATTTTATAGCAGCGTTTTTGGAAAAATCCAACTTTCTGAGATCGATGGTCTTTACCTCTTTCTTCAGGTCAGATCTAAAATACAGATTCATTTTTTTGGTATCAATGACCGTTTGCCATTCGCCGGGATATATGGAATTTAAAATATTCCAGGCATAGTCGACAGGCTTTTCATCGTACGTATAATTTTTCAGCATATAGTACGCCCGGTTATAGCGATCTTCCCATTTTTTGCTTTGCTCGAAATCAAATTTTTCATGTCCGCCCAGAAAATCAAATTTTTCAGCAGCTGTCAAATCCTTATGGTACTGATTGTTGCATAGTAAAGGCATGGGCATTTCCTTATTTGTAAGGACTTTATATTGCCCATTTAACAGGGCAATTGTTGCAGAATTTCCTTTGGCATCAGTCAGGAAAAAATGACTTCCTGCCGCATTGGGCCACCAGTTGATGTTTGGTCCATCATTCAGATGATCCACCACTTCTTGTACAGTTTTGTAGTTATCCAACTGATACTGGATCCATTGTGCCCAGAACATATCAGGCTGTTTTGGATGATACACTTTACTGGTCTCTTCCAGATATAATTCAACCAGAAAGAGGCACTTTTCATTGACTCCGTAACAAGGGAAATCATATCCCAAAAGATTAAAGGTGACAGATCCGAATTTTGACGTCCATCTTTTCTGAGCTTGTAGCTGATCAGTCGTCAAATTCTGCCAGCTGATGTTCCTTTTTAGGATATCTCGCTTGTTGATAACGATCATTCCCGGCATGGTTTTCCAGTTTTCGTTAAAGCCAACAACATTATAATTTTTACCTGTCAGCAAAAATGCCGAGCACGCTTTACTGTGGACTGAGCAGATGAGAGCGAATATTAAGATATAGCGCAAAAAGAAAATTTTCATTAAGAATAATATTATAAAGCCTGAATGGAATAAATGGATTGGCTGGCCCGGATCTTTTCATAGAGCTCCATGTTCTGTTATTTGAATGATTAATTCTAAACAAATTTACAGTTATTACCTGATAGAGTCAATGGTTATTTGTAACCAAAATTTGATCAGATCTTAAAAACTATGACTAGTATAAATCTTATATGATAACCGTTCTCTATGTCTCACCTCTGTTCAATGTAAAGCCAGTACGCAACTATTCAGGATCATATAATTAGTATGGGAAGCTAAAGATTTTTTAATCTTTTGTTAACCTATCTTTTACGTGACACCGGACATTAAAAAGCAATGATTTGACTGGATAGTCAATGGTATTGTCATTCGGCAGGCTTTTGCGACAGTACCCCTAACTGTTGAATACTCATTAACCGCAAAGGGCAGAAAATTGAAACTAGCATTAATGAGCTTTACAAATGGGGACTGGAATATGTGAAAGACTGAAGTAAATGATCATCTCTGAACGAGCTTGCTAAATGATTGAACAGTACAGGAAAGCGCATCCCAAACTGTACGAAGACAATGTTTTCGCTTTCTACTATCTAATTCTAAAACCTTTTTTAAATTTCCATTGATTGTCAGAAATGTTTGTGGAGTAATTCCTCATCTTAACTTAATTGATTCGACACCAATAAGTTACAAAAAAAACACATAAACAGTTGACAATGAGTTTTTTATATTTACATTCGAAACAATTTTACTTACTTAAGCATTTTCCTGATTTACTTTTTAAACAGGCTCTAAGTTTATTTCTTTATTACCTTTGTAATTCTGAATTCCTGCCGACGACTGTTTTCATAAATAAATACGATTAAAAAGACTTTTAGACTTTCATCGTATTCGAATAATTTTGCAAGAAGTATTTATCCGTTATGAGTTAAGTGTTCAAAACTCTTTAGAAATCGAGCTTTAATGGAACTAAGATTGAATTATATAAAGATAGAAATAATATATAATCATGAGGAAAACGATTAGTTTTAATTAACCTCTTGCTGAAGCAATTTATATGATATCATAAAAATTAACGTAATATTCATATGCAGTAATTGGCATTTGGGTATTTTTACAACAGTAATTTTTCAACTCTCTTAAGAGAAAAATGGCAATGGACAGTTTTAAAAAAATATATTCAGAGTATAAACACAGAGTGTATTTTTTTGTAGCTAAATATATTTCTGATGAAGAAGATATTGAAGAGCTCGTTCAAGATATTTTTATGCACCTTTGGAAATATAGCTCTGAAAACGATTCCCTATCACAAACCGAGGCGATTATCTTTAAATCTGCCAAACAGGAAATCTCGAATTTTTACCGTAAAAAGAAAATGATCTATGTACCATTGGAAGATTCTCATCAAATAAACACTGAAGAGAACTCTGATATTGAAAAGAAGCTCCTTGATGAAGCTCAGTTACAGAAAATTGAAATCCTTTTAGAGCAGGTGCCTGAAAGGAGCCGTGACTTCTTTATCAAAAATAAAATTCAGAATCTCAGCCTTTTTACGATTGCTAAAGAAAATGACATCTCAAAAACAGCCGTTGAAAAACATGTTAACAAGGTGTTGAAATTTTTAAGAACGAATTTGAATTTCTTTATTTAGTCCGTATCAATCGATACTTCCTAGAATTCTCATTTATTATGATCTGTTAAGCAATAGTCATTTTATTCAAATGGCCTTGAAACATGTATCAGAAAAACAGAATAAATGTATTCATATACAAACCACACTTTTAATGTTAACCCAATATTATCCAATATAAACAAATTATTAAATGAAAAAAATAAGGGTTGACGATTTTGCTCTTTACACGTATTCACTCATAAAGAACAAAGAATATCTATGGATTTTGAAAATCAATGGAAATCGTTAGAGGACGATCACCGTACAATTAAAGAAACGTCAGACGAAAGAATCTGGAACGGGCTTGAAAGGAAAATACAAATGAGAAAGAATACCAGGAAGTTCTTATCTGTTGCAGCAGTTCTTGTCCCACTATTTACAATATTGAGTCTGTATTTTATAGATAATGGGAACTCATCATTAGCTCAGAAAGAATTAGTCTTTAAAACATCTGCTGTAAAAAAAGAATTTATTTTATCAGACGGAAGTAAAATTATCCTGGAACCTCAAAGTAAATTGACACTTGCCACAGATTTCGGATCAAAAACCAGAACTGTTTCTTTTACAGGAAAAGCTTTTTTCAGTGTGGCTAAAAACAAAAGTTTGCCATTTATCGTAGATGCAAAAGGATTTAAAGTTCAGGTTTTGGGAACCCAATTTACCTTAGATCAAAAACATAACAATAAAGTTTACCTGAAAGAAGGAAAAGTAAAAGTAGATTACAGAGGTCATACAACTTATCTATTACCCAAAGAAACATGGTTAGCAGACAACAATGGAGTTGAAAAACACTTTTACGATCACGATGTAAAAAGAAAGTTCGATTTCAATGACATGAAATTCAATGAAGCTGTTTCAAAACTGGAGGAAACCTATAATATTTCAATTGAATATCCCACAGAATTTAAAAACAATATCATTGACGGATACATCACAGGAAATCTTGAAAAAGTACTTCAGACTATCAGCTTTCCTTTCAATCTGAATATCGACCGAAAATCACAGGATCAAATCACTCTAAAAAAATAATGCAGCGGTAATGGGGGTTACCGATGCATTGAATATAAATCAGTCAAATAACAACTAATTTCAGCAAAGCTATGAAAAAAACAACAATTAGCATGATGTTGTTAGGGCTTTTGTGCGCACCACAATTTTCCTATGCAACTGCTAACACGTGTTTTCAACAATCCGTCAATCAGCGGAAAACTCCATTAAACAAAGTTTTTGATAAACTCTCAAAAGCGCATGGAGTCAAATTCTTTTATTCTGTTTCAGATTTAAAAAACATCCAGGTTAATGAATCCCGGATCAACTATCAATCCTTATCAGAATCTTTAGATTATCTGAAGAAAAATGTAGGTCTTGATTTTAATATCGATCAAAAAACAGTAACTGTCCGTCTTAATCCTAAAGCGATTGCCAAACTGCAAAAAGTCAATACAGTTCAAACTTCGGACGATGTTGATTTTGTAAAAGATACTGTAAGATCGAGAGAAAGAGCAATTGATGAAGTTTTTTTGGTAGGCTATGGAAAGCAAAGCAAGAAGAACAATTCGGGTTCCATTTCTTCAATCGATGAAAAACAGATGAAAGGTATTGCTTCCAGTAATTTTGGAGATATCATTGCCGGAAAAGCAACCGGAGTTCAGATTACACAGGCGAATGCCAGTCCGGGAGGGTCGCCATCCATCAGGGTAAGAGGAATCGGAACTCTAACAGCCGGCTCAAATCCTTTGATCGTGGTAGACGGACTTCCTTTGACGGAAGGTTCAAATTTAAATGCCATCGATCCAAACTCTATTGCTAAAATTGACATTCTTAAAGATGCTGCTTCTGCCGCAATCTACGGTTCAAGAGGGGCTAACGGAGTCATCATCATCGAAACCAAGCAGGGAAAAAAAGGGAAAATGAACGTCTCTTTTGATAGCTATTATGGAATGCAGATGCGGAGTGATAATGTAAAACTCGTAAACGCTTATGATATGGCCACCTTTCTGAAAGAAGCCAGAGACAATAATTATCTATCTAAAGGCAGTAACAGAAGTGTTTTCGATGATAACGCAACGAGAGTGAGTAAAGGAGCTTCTTTAAGAGAATTGATTCCTGATTATCTTAAACCTTATTTGGCTAAACAGCCTGGATTAACCGATACAGATTGGTTAAATACAGTCATGAAACCAGCACCCATCAGCCAGACTTCACTGAATATTACAGGCGGAAGTGAGAAAAGCAGATACGCCTTTACCACAAGTTATTTTAATCAGAAGGGGTTAGTTATTGGAACCGATTATGAAAAATTTTCAACGAGCATTAATTTATCAACTGATCTTACTGAACGATGGAAAGTCGGAGTTACGATGACTCCATCATACGCAACAGGGACAATCAACGCATCACAAAACTCCAGAAGTTATAATCCGCTGCAAATGGCAACAGCAATGTATCCGTTCTTCAAAGTATATAATGATGACGGAAGTTTAGCCATTTCTCAGCAAATCTTAGGCAATACTCCAACAGACGGAGCTTTGGTAGAAAATCCGGTTGCTGTACAGGAAATGACCAACAGGAAGTATACTTTATTTAAAACATTCGGTAACATTTTCACAGAACTGGAGTTATTGAAAGGTCTTAAGTACAGATTTTCTGTAGGTGGAGATTATTCCAGTTACGAATACAACTTTTTTGACCCTTCTACAGTAGGCGCTTACAGAGCTGCTGCACCTGACGTAACTTTTGCCAACAGAACAGAATATATCAGGAAAAATTATTTAATTGAAAATGTAATTTCTTTTGACAGAAAATGGGGCTCTCACAAAGTTGATGCGATTGGAGGGCAGTCTTTCCAACAGGAAGACAATACGCAACTTTTAACTGAAGCAACATCATTTCCTGATAACAGCATCAGAAATATCGCTGGCGGTACCGCTTTTAAAAATACATTAACCCAGTACAAATGGAGATTGCTTTCTTATTTTACGAGGGTAAATTATACGTTTGATAATAAATATAATCTAATGGCTTCCTACCGAAGAGATGGTTCTTCACGTTTCGGTAAAAATTCTAAATGGGGAGATTTCTATGCGTTTTCTGCCGGATGGACGGTTAGTCAGGAAAACTTTTTCCCTGAAAATAATATTGTGAACGATTTAAAATTAAGATATAGTTTAGGCAGCAACGGGAATAATCAAATCCCAAATTTTGGTGCTCTTTCGCTGATGAATCCGGAAAATTATAATTTCGGAAATACCTTGGCACCCGGCTATACGACCGCAACTGCTCCAAACCCGAATATTTCGTGGGAGAAATCAAGATCAAACAATTTCGGAATTGATTTTTCATTATTTAAAAATGTCTTAAATATTTCCGCAGATTACTATATTTTGAACCGTGACGGTTTATTACTGGATGTTCCCGTTCCACAGCAATCAGGATTCAGTACTTCTCTTCAGAACATTGGAAAAATCAAAAATTCAGGTTTTGAATTGCAGATTGCTTCAAAAACATTTAACATAGCACAAGATTTTACATATTCAGGAAGTTTAAATTTTTCGACCAACAAAAATGAAGTCCTGGCTTTGGCGAATGGTCAAAATCAAATCATCACTGGGGAAAACAATTTTTCTGTGACGAAAGTGGGTGGTTCTATCGGAGAAATGTATGGATACAACATCATCGGGATTTATAAAAATCAGACAGAGATCAGTAACTCGCCTCATATCACCGGAACCATGGTCGGAGATTATATCATGGAAGATCTGAATAATGACGGTAAAATAGATGTGAATGATAAGAGAAGTTTCGGAAGCGGAGTTCCAAAATATATCATTGGATTTAATAACAATTTCAGATACGGTCTTTTTGAACTGAGTTTCACTTTGTACAGCGAAATCGGAAAGAAAATTTACAACGCAGATGCCGTAACGACGTTAGAATCCGGCGAAGGATTCGGTATGGCGTCACAATATTATTTTGATAACAGATACAATGCTGTGACCAATCCCGATGGTTTTTTCGGAATGCCCAATATGAACTTTTCAAACAACAGAAAAGAAGCAAGAACATCCAATCTCTACTTCAAAAATGCCGATTATGTAAGATTAAGATCGCTCCGTCTGGCATTCAACCTACCTCAGTCAATGCTTAAAAACATTGGTATAGAAAACGCACAGATATATCTGGTCGGAAATAATATTATCACCCTTTCAAAATATAAAGGAATGAACATCGATGCGACCTCTGACAATGTACTTACCCAAGGTTTTGATCAGGCTTATTATCCGGTGGCTAAAATTTATTCTATGGGCTTTAATCTTAAATTTTAAATCATGAAAAAAATATTCATCACAATATTCAGTCTTTCAATCATTACTTCATGCTCATCAGATCTTCTGGATGTGAATCCTGAAGCACAGAAAGTTTCATCTCAATTCTACACAACTTCTGCGGAAATTGAGCAGGGTGTGGTGTCAGTATATGGGTCGCTTCAATATACAGGACAATATCAGTTGGGAATGCCGGCATTGGGAGAATTACCTTCCGATAATACATATGATGAGGTTCCTGCCAATGATGCCTTCACGTATGGAGAACTTGATTTTTTTACTATTCAGCCGAACAATACCCTGATTGCAAGTGCCTGGAAAGACAATTATGTCGGAATTCAGCAGGCGAATATCATTCTGGCAAGAATAGATAAGATTCCGGATATGACAGATGCTTTAAAATCGACAAGAATCGGGGAAATGAAATTTCTGAGAGCACTGATGTATTTTAATTTGGTAAGAATTTTCGGCGATGTTCCATTGGTTTTAAAAGAAACGACCAATGTTAATGAATATTTCGGTCAGTCCAGAACTCCTGTTGCTGAGGTTTATGCTGCAATTGAATCTGACTTAAAAGAAGCGATGAACCTTTTGCCGACAACTACCACGCAAAAAGGAAGAGTTACCAAAGGTGCTGCACTGGGAATCTTAGGAAAAGTTCTTTTAACACAGAAAAAATATGCAGAATCTTTAATCTACCTCAATCAGGTTGAACCGTTAGGCTATCAATTATTGACTGATGTCACGAAGATATTTGATGTTGCCAATGAAAATAATGCTGAAATTATTTTTGATGTGCAGTTTTCTTCCGGATTAAACGGAAATTCAGAAGGAAGTACAGCCTTCCAGATGTTCAGTCCATCAGGATCAGTTTCCGGAGCAAAGGGTCATAATCTTCCAACAAAAGAGGTGTACAATCTTTATTCTACAGGAGATACAAGACGTTCCGCATATATCGGCCTCACTTCAAGCGGAATTCCGTTCAGTAAAAAATTGGTAAAAACCTCCAATACAATCGCTGACGGTGGCAGTAATTTTGTTGTGTTGAGATTAGCAGATATTTTTCTGATGAAAGCCGAATCGTATGCCGAACAGGGTGATTTTGTCAATGCTAACATCTATTTAAATAAGGTTAAAACAAGAGCCGGAATTCCAACTGTAAACTTTTCAACTAAAGATCAATTACTCACAGAAATCGACCGCGAAAGACGACTTGAATTTGTGGGAGAAGGTCACCGTTGGTTTGATCTTATCAGAACTGGTAAGGCCATTTCAGTAATGACCAGCCATTTCACCAATAATCCGGGATACAGCACCGCACAAATCGATGTGCATCACCTTCTGATGCCGGTTCCGCAAGGCCAGATCAATACAGATCCAGCGATTAAACAAAATCCGGGTTACTAAAATACATTTAGAAATCAGCTCACCCCGCCCTATCCCTTTTTGAATTAAATTTTTATACTTACTTTCTTGGGGTGAGACTTTTAAAACAATCAATACTAAAATTTTAAAAACATGTTCAAAAATAAATTACCAAGTCTATTGTTCTTTGCAGGTGCATTACTATTGACAGCGCAGAATAAGCAAATTTCATTATCCGAATTTCCAGATGATAAAATAATGGTCGTTGCTCACCGTGGTGACTGGAGAGAAGCTCCTGAAAACTCAGTGTGGGCAATTAAAAAAGCCATCGAAAAAGGTGTTGACATGGCTGAAATAGATCTTGCTATGACCAAAGATAGTATCCTTATTCTAATGCACGACAATACGATTGACAGAACTACAACCGGCAAAGGAAAACCATCAGACTTCACTTTGGAAGAAATAAAAAAACTCAATCTAAGAGACGGCTTAGGGGTGGAAACACAAATGAAAGTTCCTACTTTAGAAGAAATTCTGATTCTTAGTGACGGAAAAATTCTTCTGAATCTGGACAAAGGATTTGACTATATCAAACAAGTCTATCCTATGGTGAAAAAACGAAATATGCTTGATCAAATTTTGTTTAAAGGCCATGAATCTTATACCGAATTCAACACAAAATACGGAGACATTAAAAAAAACATTCACTATATGCCCATCATCAAGTTGGGGAAGCAAGAAGATCTTAAGAATATTTCGGAATATCTGAAAAACTATAAGGTTTATGGTTTTGAATTTACCATCGGAACTACAGAAGATCACTTGATTGACTTTAAAAAATTAAAAGAAAATAATGTTAAAATCTGGGTAAACTCACTATGGCCTCATCACAATGCCGGAAATAATGATGACAAAGCTCTTGATAATCCCGATGTTTATGACTGGTACTTGCAGAAAGGAGTTAACATCATTCAGACAGATCGTCCAAAAGAGCTGATTAAATATTTGAAATCGAGAAACCTGTATAAATAATAATCATAAAACAAATCATCCAAGTTGGATGATTTGTTTTTTGTCTATGAAATCAACGCTTTTCTTATGAAGATTTTCACAATTATGAATGCTTTGATAGTCTTTTCAATATTTAATATTACGCTACAATCCCCCCGAAAAATAATATCCGAATGTAATATAAAAACGAAAGCAAAAATACAGATCAATTGATACACTGCATACGATAACAGCCATCCATCGACGCCCGAGAAAGAACGTGTGAAATGGAATCATATCCTTATAAGAGTCTACGATAAATTCCATTCCTGAAAAATCCTTTATCTCAAAGTACAATAATCAGAAATGTGACAAAAACGTAAATTTCTATTCATAAGAGATCTTCCATTAGGTTTTACTAAAAAATACATTTTAATGAACTGCATTTGCATCTTGTAAGGTTTCTGAATTTTCATTCTGGCAGGTACGCGCAAAACTGAAATCAATTCCTCGCAAACAATGAGTAATACATGATAAAGCTGGAAATATTTTTGCGGAGGGTTCATTCGAGAAGCTACAGATGAAACCGAACCGCTGTAATTATATCGAAGATCAAGAATTAATTCCTGAATTCCGGCTGTTTTAAATGCATTGAATTTCTGATTCAAGTTCTGCGTCATCCAGAGATATCCGGTCTTTTTGCCGGCTTTTTCAAAAATTTTAGAAATTATAGGCTGATCAAAAGAATAACCGTAATATAATATACTGTTGTTTTTTTTTTATTGATAATCGTATTATACTGCCAATCGGTTTATTTGTGCTAAGATTCTGGAGCTTTCGCAAAGTTGTGCAAATTGAAACTCGAAAATTCAGAGCCGTTTCTTATATGTTAAGCTACAAAAAAAGCTAATAAAAAAATGTCTTTTGTGAAAACGGAGTGCAAACTCTCAACTCATATGTTACCTCGCATTTTAGCAAACCTTTATTAACGGCAGTTCTTTTCTTTACGTTCAGTCAAAAACTTCTTACGGTGCGTTTGTCCAGCTACCATGGTAAATTGTATCAAATTGAAATAAAATATGGATATGAACTTGCAACTATTATGAGACAAAATTTTATATACTCCCTATCTATTCTTATTTATTTTAAGAAACAATTTTGAACAGCTTAACCCAATAGCTATGCAATTTTTTAAGATATCTTAAAAAATAAGTCCTTTTATGTCCTCATCTTTATGTAATATAAAAAGAAGACAATGATCGAGCAAATACCTCAACCCAAAGTATACCCTATTATAAAAAATGTTCTGGCTTTAGATGCAGATGCACCTGTGCAAAGTTTAATGCGGTTGGCTGACACCTATGGCAGCATATTTAAGTTCCAGGTTGGAGATCAGACTGCAGTAGTAATTTCGGATCCGGACCTGGTAACCGAAGTCTGTGACGAATCACGGTTTGACAAGAAAGTCCATAAGCCCCTTGAAAAAATAAGAGACTTTGGAGGTGATGGACTGTTCACAGCTTATACCGAAGAAAGCAACTGGGGAAAAGCACACCGAATACTCGTCCCTGCTTTCGGTCCGGGTGCTATTAAAACCATGTTTCCACAAATGCTCGATATAGCCGAGCAATTGCTGCTTAAATGGGAAAGATTAGGATCGGAAACATCATTGGATGTGCCGAATAATATGACCAGGCTTACGCTGGATACCATTGCGCTTTGTGCATTTGATTTCCGTTTCAATAGTTTTTACAACGAAGAGATGCATCCTTTTGTGGGTGCTATGATCCATGCACTACAGGAAGCAAGTCATTACGTCAGACGTCTGCCCATCATCAACAGGCTTATGTTTATTACAAGGAGGAATTATGAACAGGAAATCAACCTGATGAATACCGTAGCAACTGATATTATTGCCAGCCGCAGGAAATTACCCCCGGAGCAATGGCCTGATGACCTTCTGTCTTTGATGCTGCGGGGTAAAGATCCTTTATCCGGAGAAGGCCTCGATGACCGGAACATCACGTATCAAATGTTGACCTTCCTTATAGCGGGACATGAAACAACCAGTGGTATGCTATCATTTGCCATTCATCTTTTGTTGAAAAATCCTGATAAGCTAAAAAAAGCAAGAGAAGAAGTAGACAATGTCTTGGGAAACAAAAAGCCTCGTTTTGAAGACCTTGGCCAGCTCAAATATATAGACCAAGTTCTAAAAGAGAGTCTCCGATTATGGCCGACCGCTCCTCTATTCGGGCTTTATCCTTACGAAGACACCATAATCGGAGGTAAGTATGAAATTAAAAAAGAAGACGCAATTCTGGTCCTTTTGCCTTCTCTCCACCGAAGCAGTAAATCCTGGAAAGGCGATGTAGAAGCTTTTGAACCTGAAAGGTTTGATACTGAAAACACCAACAAGATGTCACCCGGAAGTTATAAACCTTTCGGGAATGGTCAACGTGCCTGCATTGGCCGTCCGTTCGCAATGCAAGAAGCTACCCTTGTACTGGCAATGATTCTCCAGCGGTTTGACTTACAGGAAACCGATCCCAGCTACCAGCTAAAGATAAAGGAGTCCCTAACACTGAAACCCGATGGCTTTTTTATCAAAGCTGTCAAACGTAAAGGAAAAGATATTGATCCTACCGCTACTCATACTGATTCTAGGCAAACTATAGCAGAACCTGAAGTTGAATCAAAAATTCAGGCACATCGGACACCATTATTGGTTTTATTTGGCTCCAATAGCGGAACGTGTCAGGATTTTGCCTACCGGATCTCAAAAGACGGAACCGCACAAGGCTATGACGCAAAAATGGCTACTCTGGACAGTTTTACGGAAAATCTTCCAACAACCGGAGCAGTGATTATTGTAACCGCCTCTTACGAAGGTTTGCCACCGGATAATGCAAAAAAATTTGTCACCTGGCTGAAATCTGCACAGGATAACCGTTTACAAGGCGTTCAGTATGCTGTATTTGGGTGTGGGAATACCGATTGGAATAAGACATATCAGGCAATACCGACTTATATAGACCTTCGTTTACATGAGTTAGGAGCAAAACGATTACTTTCTCGCGGCGAAGCGGATGCAAAGCATGATCTGTTTGGAGATTTTGACAGATGGTATGAATCGCTTTGGCCGGATCTTGCCACTCATTTTTCTTTACAGGTAAATACAATAAAAGAGGCAGGCAGCTATGTAATAGAGGTAGTAAACGATGTAAGGTCAACTATTTTAAATGAACCCGACATGAAACGTGGCATGGTGATCGTTAACGAAGAACTGGTTGAAATGAACATACCAAATGCACGTTCAAAGCGACATCTGGAAATCGCATTACCAGACGGTATGACCTATCGAAGTGGTGATTATCTGTCTGTATTGCCGCTAAATCCGGAAGATAAGGTTACAGCCTTATTAAAAAGATTTCATTTAAATTATGATACACAGCTTATTGTCAGGACGGACAATATAAACACACCGCTCCCTAAAGGTTATCCCGTTAAAGCAGGTGATCTGATCAGCCAATATGTTGAACTGAACCAAGTAGCCACTCAAAAGCAGATTGATAAGCTAACCGCATATACACTATGCCCGCCGGAGAGAATAAGATTAGCCCAATATGCCAGCGATGAGACCTATAAAAGTGAGGTATTAAACAAAAGACTTAGCCTTACCGATCTTTTGCAGCTCAATCCTGCCTGCGAAGTGCCGTTCGAGGTATTCTTAGAAATGTTGCCTGCAATGAAGCCTCGCCGTTATTCTATTTCTTCATCTCCTTTATGGAATAAAAACCATTGTACTTTAACGGTAGCAGTAACAAATGCACCAGCCTTTTCCGGTTTGGGAAATTATAAAGGGACAGCTTCCGGTTATTTGGCTGAGCTACCCATTGGATCAGGAATTACTGTGAAAGTGCAGCCATCGCCTGAAGCCTTTCATCTTCCTGAGGATATTTCCCAACCTGTAGTTATGATTGGTGCAGGTAGTGGAATAGCGCCTTTCAGAGGGTTTATCCAGGAGCGGGCCATTCAAAAAGCAAACGGGGAACCAGTAGGAGAAATGCTGCTATTTTTCGGATGCCGTGCAGAAAATGTAGATTTCCTTTATAAGGACCAATTGCGAAACTGGGAAAGAGAAAATGTAGTCCGTGTCCTTCCTGCTTTTTCGACAGTACCTGACATCGATACACCATATGTACAGCACAGTGTCTGGAAACATAAAGAAGAAATAAAACGGTTATTTCAAAACGCGGCAACTATTTATCTCTGTGGCGATGGCAAGTATATGGCTCCGGCAGTCCGTGAAACACTGATGAAAATTTATCAGGAGATAATCGATTCAGATTTCGAAACTTCATTAAAACATTGGGAAGAAAATGTTGAGAAAAACAACCGCTTTGTAACTGACATTTTTGAGTAAACAGAATGCACAGCCTGAATGATTTATTTCTTTAACCTGACTGCAGCTGAACTATAAGTTGAGCAGATACTATGAAATATATTATCTTAGCAGAACAGATTATTCCTTCGGTACATTGTGAATATCAACCCTGCAGGATCAGACGCAAGGTTGATATTTCCCAATCACCGTATTTCAAATGATAAATAAAAAAACAGATGAAACTGATTGACTACCTTAAAAAAAACGTTGGGCTACCCGGCGATCTGATCACTTTGCTGGATCATCTTTTTGAAACAGAGGAGCTGCCGAAAGGTCATGAGCTGCTCGCAGAAGGAACTAACTCAAAGAAATTTTTCTATCTTGAAAGTGGTTTGATGCGGTTATATTATCTGAAAGACGGTAAAGATATTACCCATCATTTTCTTCAGGAGTGCTCAATTTATACGCCTATTGAAAATGTTTTTCTAAACCAAAACTATCCTTACAACCTTGCGTTACTCGAGAACAGTGTTATTAGGACGGTTGATTATGCTCTGATTGAACAATATGTGGACACAGACCTCAAACTTCAGCGCTTATCACGTTTTCTGGCTGTGTCCGCTATCAAGCAGCTTTCAGATCAGCTCCATTCAATAAAATTTCAAACTGCGCAGGAACGGTATAATATTCTGCTTCAAAACTATCCCGGCATCCTCTTGCGTGTCCCCCTAGGGCACATTGCCTCCTATCTCGGGATTACCCAGCAGACACTTAGTGTCATCAGGGGAGAAAACGGAAAATAGTTTCGCAACTGCAAAGACCAAAAATGTTGTAAAATGATGATACATCTTTAGCTAATGATTCGAAGACAGCGGCAAAACTTCTCACTTTTTATTCAAGACTTGACAAAAATCAAATAATCTGGAATATGTGATGTCATTTGCGGGAGCCAATGACTAAATAAAAATCTTTACTACATCGAAATTTAAATTATTGAGATCACCGAAGAATAGCTGCATAAAACAATCAATGTCGAAAAGCCTTCATCTTTAGATCTGTGGAAAGAATTATATAAAGTTAGTCCTGATGAAAATATGAAAAAGCAGATCGATATTTTAAAAGACTTTTCGACAATAAATAGAAAACTATTTTTGCAAAACTTATTCAATTATTATAGAATTTCTGATCTATTAGGAACATTAAATTACAATTTAAATACCATTTAGGACCTCCAAAATATTATCTATATCTGCTAATAAATGGTTTGAATAGAGTCCTGTCAAGGTCACAAAACAGGACTGTTAGCCTTAGAATCTCTTTTGTATTTCGATATTTCTTAATTACTATTACAAGACAAGCTCATCCAATTGCAGATTTCTTCCTTCGATGCAGATTGTAATTGAACCTTTTCTCTATGTTTTTCTAATTTGGAATTAACGTATGAAATAATTTTATAAAAGTGTTTGACAATACGCTCTTTTAATTAACTATCTTTCCTGAAGTTTGGTTCTTAAAGCTAACATATCATCACTTACTTTCCTATCCAATATCTTTGGTATGCCCAAGCATTTTACTCACACTTTCAATCGGAACACCATTCGAAAGTGTTACAGTTGTTGCAAAAGTATGTCTCGCAGTATGGAATGTCAGATTTTTAGTAATGTTAACACATCAGCTATTTCCTTTAGATACGAATCATTTTCTGATTTGATAAACCGGCAGTAAGATATTATTATTGATGCATTGTGGATGATTTTCGTATTTAATAATAATTCTTCTGCTAAAGGCAATAAAGGGACTCTTGTTGCCGATCCCCGTTATTCAATGGATCAGGAAAAATCGAAGCAAATAGAGAGAGGACTTCGGGAAGATGTGAGCTTAACATTCAGAGAACCTTATCCACAGGAGCAGGAAATCGGATTGCCAAGACATAAAATGTAATGTTGAATACCATTATCTGCATCTCTGGTCTTTCAATGTAAACTTTTTGAAAATCGTTAAACAGCTTCTGAACGATGCTTCACTTAAATTAACACTGTTGTCACCAGTGGTGGAATCATACCATTTCTTACAATAATTTACTCCAGGATTTTATGGCTCAAGACATGATCCACCGATCTGACAAATCTTAAAACAGCTAAAAAACTGAATGTTGCCATCACTTGATTAGAACGTGATTATAATAATTCAAAAATTCAAAGCCGTTTCACCTTTTATTTTGTCCGTTTCCATATTTTTTAGTGGTATTTAGTTTATCAGCAGTACTAAATTCGCTTTAATATTATAATCTAAAATTGAAAATATGAAAATGACATCATTTAAAATTAGTCTGCTTGCCAGCTTTTTAGCTTTCACAGTTCAGGCGCAAAGCACGAAATTGGAAATTTATGGTATCAAATCCAATAAAGGGCAAATCGTTATAGGGAACTTTCCAATTGTTACGCATCGTTATACTATTATAGGCACTTTTACCGCTTTTTGTTGTGGTATTCGTGTAATACATTCCGGTAGTTACAGTCAGCTTTTCAGTTGGCTTCCAGGTATTCTGAAAACGGGCATTCAAACGTTCATACTTTTCACTTAGATTCCCTGTATTATCATCATATCCAATAAAAGATGTCCAGGACAATTTTGGAGTGCTTCCAAAAATATTGAGCGCATATTGCCAGTTTTCCATAGGCTGATACATATACTTGCTGTATTGATCTCTCACGTCAATGTTCCTTAACCTGTTGATCTCATTCATTGCATCATTATGGGAAAGAAGCCATTGTTTTTCCTTATTTAAAAGGGTAACCACTGGTGTTAAGGCAGGATGACTGGCAGAATTTAGATCAGTATCATAATATCCTTGGTTAAAAAGCTTCATTTCTACATCAATAAAATCATTGCTGGAAATCTGTCTGCTATAGCTGAGATCTGGTTTTGTACTTAGTGATGTATTAGCCGTAAACTCTACAGATGTTGCCTGATTCGATTTAGCAGCTTTGGTGGTAATCACGATTACACCATTGGCAGCTCTCGCTCCCCAGATACTTGAGGCGGCAGCATCTTTCAGTATGGTAACACTCTCAATAATGTTTGGATTAATATTATTGATACTTCCTTCGTATGGAAAGTTATCTACAACAATCAGTGGATTTTTAGGACCCTGTATCGTACTTAAGCCTCTTATTATCAGCTGACCATCTTCGGACAGTCCTTTACTGACGGTTAAACCATTGGCTATCGCAGGAAGTCTGTCCATTATATTGGTGGTGACCTGTTGTTGCAATAATTTGTTATCCACTGATGAAAAAGACCCCGTAGACCTTTCTTTAGGAATTTTTTGATAACCTGTTGATATAGAAACTTCTTCTATCTCTGTAACTTTAGTAGATAAAGATATTTTTAGCTCTTTTTGCAATGGCAATTGAACATCTAATGACTGACTTTCGTAACCTGCCTTGCTGATAATCAAGGTCAGTTGAGATTCGGGAGATGTAAATTTGAATATTCCATTTTTGTCAGTATTAGTAATCGCATTGATGTTTTGGATGACAACGGCAACCCCAGACAAAGGTTTCCCAGTAGTACTTTCTGTTATTTTTCCGCTGACCGTCTGCTGTGCAACCATAAGTGTACTGCAGCAAATAACAGGGAATAGTGTATAGTTTTTCATAATGATTTTAATGATTAAAATTATTTGTCCTTAACAACCAGCATTGGTAGTTGCTTCTCGACCTCAACAATTTCAAGGTCATAGGCAGAAAGTTCTTTTTGGATGCTTTTCAGATCTTGAAAACTTGAGAATTTCAGATCAACTTTTCCTTGATAGCCTGTTTCATCAATAACAGGTAATGTTGTAATGTCATTGGTCGCTTCTAAGGCAGATAGTAGATAATCAAGAGTTACATTTCGAAGCATAAAAGGAGATTTCAATACATTTCCGATAGATTCTCCACCTTTCGATGCCATCTTGTCAATGCCTGAAGTTCTTCTGAGAACTAAGCATTTAACAGGTTTCTTCTCGATGCTAGCAATGTAATTGGAATTTTCATTGACATACCTCAGCATTCTGTTGTAGAGATTATTCGCCTCTTCTTTTGGAACAATGTATTCGATGCTGTACAACTTCTCAAAATTTCCACCGGTTGTCGTATTGAAGTCGATCTCTTCAGGATTTTTCGCAAGATTAATCAGACGTTTATCCGAAAATTTATCTCCAAATTCACGAAATAATTCATACGAAATACCTCGGTAGATATTCATTAAGGAGAAGTTGGTAAGCTGTCGTCCGTAAACGATTTCACCATCCCTATGAAAGCCTGAGCCATAGGGAATCGCCCGTATTCTACCTTTGGCAAAGAGATTATAACCCACAATACTGCTGAGTTTTTCCAATTCAAAATTACCAGAGAGCATCAGCGGACGTTTTCTGTCTATCTGAATGACGGTTTGCAAAGAAGATATTTCATTTTTCAAAACCTCTGCAATGGTTTGTTCATTGACTTGTCCTCCATCGGTGGTATTGATGACCTTCCCGTCTTTAATCCAGATGATAAAAGGGACTGCTGTATGGGGAAACATTTGAGTAAGCATTTTGTCGTCCACTACCGATATAACATCTTTATAACGTTGTCCATTGGTGGAGGCAAAGAATTTTTCTATGGTTGTACGATTCTGGTCGGTAACTGCTATTATATTGATCTTATCACTGAATTTCTTTTTCAATTCTTCCATTTCTGGAAATTTTTTCAGACAAGCACTGCACCAAGTAGCCCAAAAATCCAGAAGAATGAGCTTGTTCTTATCTGCACTAAAGCTGAAGGTTTTTTGTGGTTGATTCACTACCTGAAAAGGTATTGTCCAGAAATTGGCAGGAAGAGATTCTCCGATCGTAAGGTATTGTTTCTGAGCAAAGGATGTTGTGGCTGCTATCAGGGTAAAAACAAGGGACAGAATTCCCCTGCAAAAGATATTTTTCATACTTTTGAATAGGTTTTTAATGATTATTAATTACTGCTTATGCTCTTTCCGTTTGGTCGCCAAACTCTTGCGGAAAGGGCTTTTTCTTTTTCTAATGGTTGCTGTAAATTATCTGTGTCTTGATATTTGTTTTTAGTTGCTGTTTGAAATGATATGCTTGGGAGGAGACTTCCTTAGTAGAGGAAATCCTCCTGCCCAAACAATCATAAAAAAATTAATATGAATTAAAATTGTGTCCCGTGAAAGCTATAAAGCCGCAATGAGTTGTACACCTCATTGTATCGTTTAATCTGATACTATGTTTTTGAAGGTGCTTAGAGTGTAGAAAATGAGGACTGCATTGGAATTAAAAACAGCGTGGAACTCACTACATCATCGCTTGTACTAGAGGCATCGCCAAACACCTTGCAACAAACTCCGTAAGTGAGCCCACGCCGAAGCGTGAGCTACTTTACTTATGGTCTCGTTGCATTTGTTTGAAAATTGGCGATTTTCTAGTACGAGGTTCTAAGCAATAGCTTCTATATTTCTTTGAAGTATCGCAAAATTACTTTAATAAGTAATTTGTTCCAAATATAATAAAAATTTCTATCATTACCGAATTCGGTAATGATAAATATTATAATAATTATCATTACCGAATTCGGTAATGATAAATATTATAATAATTGTGAAATTGCAGTAAACAGTGCAATTATGAGTGAATTTAAGACTAATGAAATCAAGAAATTAGTTGCTGAAAAAATTAAAGAAATCAAAGGCGATACGCCTTATTCTAAAATTGCCGAAAAGTGTAATACTACCGCTGCAAGAATTAGTGATGTATCAAATGATAAAATTGATTGTCAATTAAGCACATTTATTGAAATCGCAACTGGTTTACGTATACACCCAAAAGAGCTTTTCGATATAGTTTTTGATTTTAACGAATATTATTCAGAATTAGATAAGTAAATCCTGACGAGAGAGTTGGGATTTCTTATTTTCAGTATGTAACATAAATTATATCGTCATTTTGAAAGTTGAGTAAAAATGCTGAATAATAGTTTTAAAATACTTTCTAGTTTTGTTTTATGGAAACCCGTAATTATTATAAACCAAGACTTTCTATATTTGAAATAAGGAATATTCGATACAACAATTTTTGGAGAATAGTTTATTTACAATGCTACAAAAAACTTTTAAATCCATAACACATTAAAAAAAATCGAATGAGGTAATGAATGTTTCTATCCATAAATATCTAAATTTAATAAAAGCTTTGCCAATAATTGAACAGTCATTTGTTGTAAAAGCTTCAAATTGGAAAGACCTTTTGAAACCCGTTCATTTTGAGAACATATTCGGAAACGCAGAAAGCATTTATATAAGCAGGTTTGATATTCAGGAAACAAATTTTACAGAACTTTTTATACTGAAAACAATTCTATGGGGCTATCCTAAAGGTATGCGTGGTAAAAATTTTGAGAATATATATATACATATAAATACATTAGTAGAGATATTAAATGTACCTAAAGGAGCTTTTCTGAAAATTGAGGATTTATACATTTTACAAAAGAAGTTCAAGCAAATTAATGGAATAGGTTTGTCAACTTATTCCAAACTATTATACTTCCGTGATTTTAAGTTTGATGGCCTTCCTGCGCTCATTTTAGATGAGCGGCTAATCAGGATTTTTAAAAATGGAATTTTTCAAGAATTTAAAATTCTTTCTGAAATATCGCAGTATAACTCGAAGAAAATGTATAAAAACTATCTACAAATTATGTTTAAGCTTTCTGAACAACTTAATGTGAGTGGAGAGCAGATAGAACAATTTCTGTTCATATTCGGAAATCATTTAAAACCTCCTAAATTATTATGAAAGGAAAATCTGTTTTTTCGAAGAAAGAAGCGCAACAGATTATCTTTCTTATAGAACAAAAACTAAAAGCTGATAGTACAGCACAAAAAAGGATTAGAAATAAAATCAGAAAAATGGGATTTTATGGAAAAGATAATTTTGGAATTTCAGGGGGCTACACTGTTGAAGATTTTATTCGGGTAATTACCATTGAAGAAGACACATTTAATGGCACAATAGCTAATAAAGAAATTAATGATTCAAAGGTAATAAAAAGAAAAAATAAGCGGGTTAATAGTGATGAAGCTTACATACTAAATATATGTGACGATATTCTAGATTTAACAGGTTTACGTCAATATCGATTTGATTTTTTGCGTGGTGATACTGATGTAAAATTACCTGTAGATATTTACTATCCGACATTGAAATTAGTAATAGAATATTACGAAAAGCAACATAGTGAAGAAGTAATTTTTTTTGATACAAGAATAACATCCTCGGGAATAAGCAGAAGAGAACAGCGAAAAAAGTATGATGAATTGCGAAGAACAGAAATTCCCAAAAATGGTTTGAAACTCATTGTGTTTGATTATTCGGAATTTGGTCATGCAAAAATGAAAATTTTGTTGAGAAAAAATGATGAGGATAAAAAGGTTATTAGAGAGAAATTGAAAAATTATATACCAAGAAAATGAGTGTACAAGTAGTAAGTTGTACTTTACAAGATTTGTTTGAAACAAATTATAAAGCAATAGATGGGACAGATATAAAAGGACAATTGTCCATTCCTGAATACCAAAGACCATACGTCTGGAAAGAAAAACAAATAAATGGTCTCCTAAAAGATTTTGCTGAATACAGTAAAGAAGATAAAAGTAAGCCGTATTATTATTTGGGGAGTATTATTTTACACCAAGATAACAATATGCTGAAAATTATTGATGGGCAACAAAGACTAACAACTATGTTACTCTTGTGTAAGTTTAAATATCCAAAAATAAACAGTGGTATAAAATATAGTGCTAGTAAATCGATTGAGAATATAAAATATAACTTATCCTATTTGCGTGATGTTTTTGAAGGTGATGTTTTTGACTTTACTAAAACTAAAAATTCTATATTAGAGAGTATTGATTTACACAAAATTAATGTGACACTGGTTATTACTACAACAGAAGATTTGGCTTATACTTTTTTTGAAACACAGAATACAGGTGGTGTAAGATTGAGTGGAAGTGATATATTAAAAGCGCATCATCTTCGAGCAATTCACAATAAAAAACTGGTTGATTATCAGGCTCGAAAATGGGAGACAATTAACAGCTATGAAATAGAAGAAATTGTTCATAATTTAACGAAGATACGTTTTTGGGATAACAGAAAATGGAGAAAGTTTCCTTCTTACAGAAATGAAAGAGAAATAAAGAGTGTGCTCATAGATGAGTATACAATTATGACTAAAAAAGATAATAATGATATTTCCTTCTACTATAGTGCTGTAAAAAAAGAAGGAAATCAGTTATTTAAAATGCAAGAAAGTCACTTAAAACAAGTAAAACAGCCTTTGTCAGATGGCAATAATACTTTAGATTATATTAACGAGTATGTAAGTCTTCATCAAATACTTTTCAAAAAAGGGAAAACGGACTATCGTATAGATGATAGGTTTTATAATTTTAGAGATCAAGTTTTGCACGGAAATGATGGAACATTATTTTTGAGAGAATTACTTGAAATTGCTATTATATCCTACGTAAGTAGATTTGGATTTTATAAAATTTATGAGGCAACATTATGGCTATTTAGAATGATTTATTCTCAAAGAGTATCATTAGGTAGAAATGTTAGAGAAGATAGTGTATTCAAATTTGTTTACGATTATCAATTTATTGATAATATTTTAGAGGTTTATACACCTGAAGAGTTATTCCAATTTTTGGAAAGATTTAGATATAAATTTAACACAGATAATACAGAAGAGGATCAGTCAAAAGATAAGCATATATCTACTTTAAGAACATACTTTAAAAAAATACAGCCAATTTCTGAATATAAAAAAGCACCTAAAGACTTTGATAAAAATCTAATACAATCAATTGTTTTAAAATTAGAAGATAATTATGGAGAATAAAAAATTTAGAACAGATGTTGTTAATCTTGAAACATTACAAAAATATTGTTTCTCAATTCCTACTTATCAAAGACCTTATGTTTGGAAAGATGAACAGTTGAAAAAAATGTTAGATGATTTTTATAAATCTTTTGAGTTAAATGAGAAAGAATATTTTATAGGAACATTTCTTACAAAAGAAGAAGGCTTTGAGGCAGAGTTGATAGATGGACAGCAAAGATTTACAACATTATGGCTTATTTCTATCGTGTTAAATAATATTGAGCCCCGTTCTTTACTTTCAAATTTCTTAAAGATTGATAAAAGACTAAGATTAGGATTTGAAATTAGGAATGAAGTTGTTGATTATCTGCATTTCTTATTAGATGATAAAATTGAATTTAATAAGAAATATGATGAAGCAACAATATTAAACTTTCCTTACTTGGAGAATATTGCATCCGGACTCACTTTTATTAAAGGTTATTTCAACGCACTTAAAGGTAGAAACATTGATTTATTTAATTTTGGCAATTTTATCTATAAAAATATTTACTTGATAAAAAACACGACGCCTGAAAAAACGGATTTGAATAAACTATTTTCAACTATAAATAGCTCGGGTGTACAATTAGAACAAACCGACATCGTAAAAGCAAATTTGCTCAGCTCAATAGATGACAAGCTACTTTATAGTAAAGTCTGGGAATCCTGTGAGGATATGAATACTTTTTTTGAAAGAAGTGTACGTTCTTCTTTTCCGAAATCAGATTTTAATAATATAGACTTTCGAAATTTTGTAGAATTTGATTCTAATAGATTTTGCTATGATTTGTCAATAAATGAACAAGATAATAAAGAATCATTTTTTATTGATACATTGAGTTTAGATTCAATAATGCCATATTCAGAAACACAAAGAATAAATGAAGAAGAAGTAAAAGAGCCTGAAGAAATACATTGCAGGTCAATCATCAACTTTGGTCAATTATTATTACACACATATAGATTGCACCTTAAAATTGAAGGTAAAAATGATTTTGAAGGCACCTTTCACGTAAATCGACTTATAGAAATATTCAAAACTTTAGAAAATACAGAAGATAAAGATGAAATAAAAAGGTTTTTCAAATTATTATGGAAAGTAAGATTCTTATTTGACAAGTATATTGTAAAATGGATTACAGATTTAGATACAAAATCGGAGACTTTAGAATTAGTAAGGCTTAACAGAAGTGAAAATTCTTATTATCCAAGAAGTAGGTACGAAAATAAAACTGCTATGCTAATACTTCAAAGTGTTCTATACTTTACTGGTGATTACGTAAGACAATACTGGCTAACATCGTATCTTGGATTTTTGCTTGAAAATCATAATAATTCCTTAGCCAATGATGATAGTTTATTAGATAAACTTGAAAAACTTGATAATTTATTCTCATTAAATTCTACACTTACTGACAAAGAAGCTTCATTTATTTTAATTGATAATGAAATATCTACCAATTTTGATATTGAAAAATATTTAGTCGAGAATAATGGTGTGAAATTTCAGCATTATTGGTTTCAAAAACTAGAATATATTTTATGGAAGAACTGGGATGAAGAGAAAACTAATGAATTCAACAATTTCAGAATAATGTCAAAAAATTCGGTTGAACATATTTATCCTCAAAATCCTGAAAATCCATTAAAAAGCCCTAATCTTAAAGATGGAACCTTACATTCATTTGGTAATTTAGTATTATTAAGTGTTTCGCAAAATTCAGAGTACAGTAGAAAATCATATGATGAGAAGAAAGGGATGTTTAACTACAAGAATACTTACGACACTTTAAAATCATATTTTATATTTAAAAAATATAATGGTTGGCGCGAATCAGAAATTATTGAACATAGAGATCTGATGATTTCAAAAATTATTAATCATTATAAAACAAATGATTAAGTATTATTTGTTTTATTAAAATTTAGCAGTGCTTAAGTAATAGATTCGAGAATGTTAAATCTAGCTAATACCAAACGATTTTTAATTTAAGTCCCAACTTTTGTTGGGATTTTTATATTTATAAACCGTTTCTTTCGCATCAACATTTGCCAAGCTGGTATGACAAATGAAAAGGAAAATATCCAGAATTTGGCTCAATCTGTTCTGGAGCTTTCATAAATAGCTGGAATTTCTTTCTTTAAAAAAATGGGTGTTATATTTCTAGATTAAGAATTCCTGCGTATGCTTTAACGATGTTTTATAACGCTCCAATGTTCCGGGGGCAAAATCCTGATCTACCCGTGCTTCCACTTTATCATTATGATCCTGAAAAATAGGAATGAACATTCGTGTGGAAACATCGGCTCCAAGTAGTTTAGATTTTAAACCTTCAGATGTTACAAAGTCTTCTTCTTTCAGCATCAGGTAATGAGAATCGTACACCTGTTGTTCTAAAGTTTTAAGATAGACATTAAGCGTTCCCGCCTCCTGAGAGTTGCCAACTGCTTTATGTGCTTTGTCATCCCATTTCTTTGGATCGATATACCTTTTAGCGGCAATGTCCGCTGCCTTACCATCTATCGTGATTCGTAGGTAGATGGGAGCGGTTCCGTTGGTTCTAATTTTATTCTTTTTTATAAAGAATAAAAGGTTGAATGTTTTGTTCATTGTGTGGTAACTTTAATTGTTAATTTACTTTTTGTTACCACTTTTTGCAAGATGTACAATCGTTAGACTGCCTATTGGTCGCGTTTCCCTGAATTTTTCGTGACCTATTTACCAATTTTCAGAATAGGTCACGAAAAACGTTATATAAATCGTGACCTTTTTTATTTTTTTTTAATACTAGCGTATAAAAAAAAAGATTATCTACCAATTTAACTATCATAATTATAGTTCAAAAATTCCTATTTCAACATTGTTCCAAGGAACACGAAAATAGACTGGGGTAAAGTCCTCATAATTGTTCAAGTTTAATGAGGTTACAACTTTTTCTTCAGGTAATAAATTCTGACTCATATCTGGAAAAATTACAGCATTATTCTGAACGTCCAAAAGGGCAAAATCCTCTGGATTAAAAATGTAAGCTCGTGTTGAATTATTTTCTACGGTAAGACTTAAAATATGATCACTCCACTGTAGGCTACAAGAAATTTCTCTGTTTTTTATTTGTTCGTAAGTTATCCACTGGTAGTCAAAATCTATATTTAATAGCTTAAAAACAAGTCTATCAAAATCCGTGTAAGGATTAAGTAAATGTAAAGCATGAGTTTCTTTGCGACCAACTTTCCTTTTAAGCTCAACTGCATTTTGTAATGCAATATAAACATTGTCTTTAATAGTGTCTTTGTATCTAATATTTTTTATATCGCTGTCTCTTTCAATAAAGCACTTTTCTTTCATGTAACCCGTGATGCAAAGTTCGCCTTTACAATCTAACAGATGCCCTTTGTTCTCGCCACATTGATGTAGCTCGTCTTTTTTCTTAACCTTTTGTCCTTTGACACTTCTTGTCCTTGTTCTACATGTAGTTTTTAGGAATGGTAAAGAATATTTTTCAAAATGTAATAATAGCCAAAATTCAAAAGAACGAGAAGAGAATGCTATATTCACAATTTTTGAATCAATTGGTTGATTTGCTAGTTCTAATGCTTTTTTAAGTGCTGGATGTTCATCTCGATCAAATATTGCCCAAGCTTCACCATATACCTTTAGAGATTCCCTAGCTCGCCATACATATTCAAGCGGCTGAGCTTTAAATTCCTGTGGCACAAACTCATGTTCTGGTTCAATGGCAACCTCCTCAACAACTCTCCGTTTTGCGACCTTGCGTGGCAAACTCTGTCTATGTTCTTTTTCATAATCATCTTTTGGAGGAATTGGAATTATTGATATGAAATAGTCCGGTGCCTTTTTCTGGACTTCCTCAACTAAATCTTCTAAATACCGAGGTTCAGTAACCGTACCTTCACACACAAGCATTAACGATTTTTTAATCGTTCTCATCTCGAAAATATTTTATCTAAGTTTGGAATTCTAGGTAAACCACCAAACTTTCCAGCCATATACCATTTCTCAAAAGGAGTATCTTCTCGAAGCCCATCGAAATCGCTTAAACAAAAGAGTTCGCTAATTCCACTATTATCCTTTTCAGTTATCCAAATCTGATCTTTCCTAAATATTTCCTCATCTAATAACGTAACGTCATGAGTATTAAAAATAAGTTGAGCACCAAACTTATTGATTTCCTCAGAAAGAAAAAGCTGAACAAGCATTTTAGTAATATATGGATGAAGACTCGAATCCAACTCATCTACTATTAAAATTTGTCCTTTACTTAATGCATTAAAAATGTTAGTTCCTATTGTAAATAAAGTTTGTGTGCCTTTAGATTCTTGATCATGAGGGACTAATACTTTTGACTCATCAAGTAGCACTCCATTATTATAAAATGCATGGCCAAAGTGTACTTGAATCTTCTTTTTAGAGTGATTCCTTATTATATTTTTTAAACCAAGGTAATTGATTGTATTTGTGTCTTCTTCCTCTTCAATATCTAAATCAATAATTTTTGTATCGGCTGCAATGAAGAGTTTTTGTAAGTTTTCTTTCAATTCTTTATCATTTAAAAGAATTTTTGCAGCCTTATCTCTGAGGGCATCTGAATAGTTTGCTCGGCATACTTCAAGATTAAATTTGTCTCTGAAGTAAAGATAAACGTTCGACAATATATCGTGAGGTTCTTCTGCAAATTTGGAGAGTAACAATTGATTGCTAAATACTGAATACTTCTTTTTATCAACAGTATGTTCTTCCATACTAAATTTTTGTTCTTCACCAGCTGTTTCTGAACTCTTAGCTTTAAACTTACGTTTAAAAATATTCCTTGGTCTCTTTTCAGGATAATAGTTGAGTTTTTCTTCAACTATAATTGAATCCTCGACAATTACTTTATAATCAAATCTAATATTCCCTGGTCCTAAAAAAATAAGTTGATAAATAGTTGGATCGCTCATTTTGCTTAAATCAAAAGAAAAAGGATCATAAATATTTGCCCTTACTCCAATCCTTGGCTGATTAATAATGTAGCTAACAAAATCAGTCAATGAAGTAAGTAAATTTGATTTTCCTGAAGCGTTAGGGCCATAGATAACAGAAACCTTTGAAGTTCTGAAAAGTTCACCTACACTGTTTTCAATCTTATGTAGATTAGTAGATTTTAGTTTGCTTGCTTCAGCAGACATACTAAAAATAGTCTTGTTTTGAAACGATTTATAATTTGTTATTTTAAATTCTAAAATCATACAGCAATAATTTTATTCAAATAGCGATTTAAATTACTTAATAAGAAGATCAAAACTTAATTTTCGCATTTTTTTTGCAATTTTCTACTTTTAAGGTCACTATCTAAAAAATATTGCGTGCATAACTATTTTCACTCATGCTTTTTTGTACATAATCTTAAAAAAGAGATTACGATTAATAAATAATTAATAAAGAAGTATTAATTATTTATAGACTTTACTCCTATGACTACGGTTCAACTTTAGTTGCTCTCAATAATTCCGAACGTTTTTAATAAAATATTACTAAGTATTTTTAACTCCTTGCAACATTTTTTTCAAAAACATAAAAAAGCCAAAGCACTGCAATGTTTAGAAATGGGTTGCTCCAAACTCCGTAAAAATACGTTTCCAACCAAACGCAGAATTTGCATTTTTGTCGCCCGATTTTCTGCAACCATTTAATTTCTAAAATTTTAATTAAAAAGCCTCCACAGTTTTTCGACTTTGGAGACTACTATAAAATCGGTCTTTTAAAATTTTATTTAATCACGACCATTATTCCTCATATTTTAACATCATTAATCACTTCATATTTTGTCTTTGAATTTTATATAAACATGTTAAGACTCTGTACTATTATCCATTAAATAAAAATAGAAGATAATCCAGACGATAAATGATTTTAATTAGAAATTCAAAATGTAAATTTTTCTACAGATAATTGACAAAAATTCAGTATTAATACTGAATTTAAATATCTAGGATGTAATTAGTTTTGTATTTTACGGAAATCCGTAATTTATGTTGATTCAAATTAGGTATTTTTGATAAATATATCAACAAAACCTTTCAGAAAACGCTAAAACAACAAATAAGAATTTTAAAATATGTGGGCAGATAACGAAACATCAGAAGATTTATTAGGATTTAAGGTCCATGCAGATTTAGTAATTGACGTAATAAATGATGATGACGTATTGCCGGTTACTATAGGTGTATTTGGAGATTGGGGAAGTGGAAAATCAAGTATTCTTAAAATAGTTGAAAAAGAATTAGTTGGAGACAGTAAAGACGGATTTAAAGATGGGACTCTAGTTTTATATTTTAACGGTTGGGTATTTGAGGGTTATGATGACGCGAAAGCCGCATTATTAGAGTCTATAATTGAAAAATTTTCCAAACATAAAAACTTAGGAAGTAAGGTCTTCGATGAAACTACTAAGCTTTTTAAATCGGTAAGGTGGATGCGTCTATTGGGACTTAGCTTTAAAAAGGTAGTAGTACCCGCCGCTTCTGCATATTTGACAGGAGGAGTTTCGTTAGTACCATATTTATTAAATGAATTTTCTCAGATCAAACCTTCTGATTTGATTTCTAAACTTCAAGGTGAGGAGGCAGAAAATTTCTTAAGCAGCATAATTAAGAAAAATGAAGATGAAGAAGTTACACTTGTTCGTGATTTTCGTGAAGATTTCAAGAAAATGTTAGATAAATCAGAAATTAAAAAACTTGTCGTAATTATTGATGATTTAGATAGATGTACTCCGGACAGATTGATAGAAAATCTCGAAGCTATAAAACTATTTTTAAATGTAGACAAAACCGCATTTGTAATTGGAGCTGATCCGAGAATAGTAAGGCATGCAATAGAATTAAGATATAAAACTGACGGAATTGAAAATTCGCCAGATTTAGAAAGTAGAAACGAAAGAATTGTTAGTGATTATTTAGAGAAATTAATTCAAGTGCCTTATTATCTTCCAAAGTTGACAGATAATGAAGTGGAAACTTACTTGTCATTGTTATTTTGTCAGAAAGAATTAGATGAAAACTTTTGCAAAGTCTTGGAAGCTTTTAATAATTCTAGAAAAGATGATAGATATGGTGCATTTGGATTAGGAGATATTGACTCTATTTTAAATGCGGCAGAAAAAGACAAGCTGAAAAATAGTGTATCAGTAATAGCTTCTTTAGCACCTATAATAACAGAAGGGCTAAAAGGTAATCCTAGACAAATAAAACGGTTTTTGAACACCTATTCTCTAAGAGACAGACTAGTTAAAGTTGCAGATATTGCAGATTTTAAAATGGATGTTTTAGCAAAATTAATGGTTCTCGAATATTCATCCCAAAGCCTATTTAGACAGATTTACGATTGGCAATCTACCCAAATGGGAGAACCAAAAGAAATTATTGAATTAGAAGAATTAATTAGTACCGATAATATAGATGAGATAAAGGAAAAATATTCAACTTGGGGAGCTGATAAATTTATTAGATGGTTAAAAGCAGACCCAAAGTTATCGAATATTGATTTACGTGATTATTATTGGATAACGAGGGATCAATTAACATCCTCAATCAGTGGCAGTTCTTTAGTACCCCGACATATAAGATTACTAGTAAAAAACTTAATTGAACCAATATCCGGTAGTGCTTTAAAAAGAACCGTAGCAAATGATATTAAGGATAAATTGAACGATGGTGATTATACAACATTAATATCCCTATTAGAGAAAGAACTTACTAAATTACCTGAGAAAACAGAAATACATGAAGCTTTTATTGAATTGATGTCGGAAAAATGCCCAGGTGTAATTGATGCCTATTCAAGAGTTATTAAAAAAGTGGATAATAGCAAAATTCCTTTCAGCCTTGCTCAGAATTTTAAATTAGCCGAACCAAACAATAATGAGGTTAAAAAATTATACAAGACATTCAAAAAAGATAGTCAAATTTACATTGCAATAAATGATGAAAACTAATGGGAACAACACAGAGAATTAATCCAGGGGTAGCTAACGAACCAAATTGGGGTGATCTTTCAAATTCTATCACATACGTAGCCAGTACTGTAGAACAAGAGAGAAAGCTAGAAGAGGAAGAGAAAAGAGAAGAGGAAAAAGAGAAAGAAAGAGAGAAAAAACAAGAAAATCAACAGCCGATAAACACGAATACTACTAAACGCTATGCAAAAATAGAAAATAGAAGAGGTGAACACATAAAATCAGCATACAGAAATTTAATAAAGACGGGTGGAGGTCGACAATCCATTACATCAGGTAAATCACCCTCAATTGGTAAAGCAGGATTAAAGTCCGCAAATAGAATTGCTGGTCTCTTGTCAGGCGTTGGAACTAATGGAATCGAAAAAACACTTACTGATTTAGGTTTTGGTTCTCTTAGTGGTAAATCGTTTAAGGATGTTATTGACTTTTTACTAATCTATTGCTCTGAATCAAATCAAGGAATGGATGAGACTGCTGCTAACAAAGCCTCGTGTGAGATTATGAAAGAACTTGAAGTTCAGTCAGCAAATGATTTAGCCAAATTCCAGGAAATAGTTAAAGAGTTAGTTGACGGAAAAGGCTTGGCTGACACATTATGCAAATTTTGGGGATTGTATATTTTCGAACATTTATCACAACGTTTTGAAGAAAAAATACAACAACAAAAAGGTGAAGATATAAGTAGAGAGACATTTAAAATTATAAAAGATGATATTTTAGGACGCGTTAAAGTTCTAAATACAAAAAGAGAAGTTTCAAAAATTGATTGGAAATCTCAAGATGGTAAAAAAGAAATTGAAAATATTTTTGATTCAATAATTAAAATTATTTGTAATGAAAAAAATTAAAGTTAACACACCTATTTATGATGCTAAATCAGGTATCCTTAGCATAAAATTGTCTGAGGAATCTGGCGCTTTTTCAAAAGTTAATATTGATTTTAAAACGTTAATACCTTTTGCCAATTTAGTAGATAGCCAAGTCAGAGATTTTTTTGCAATGACATGTGCTGTATATGGTATTGATCGCTTTGTTAATAGAAAACAAAATTCTGTTGATGGATGGTCAAGAGAACTACAAATATCATTTCCTGTTGTAGATATATTAGAATGGAATAATGTTAAAGAAGACTTGCAGGATACTTTATCATTTTTGACAGGTGATTATTGGTCTATAAATTTTTATGAATCAGATTATTTTGAATCAATGCCAAAAATAATAATGCCATTCAATGAGAACTATAAACAAGTTAACTTATTCTCTGGAGGATTAGATTCTTTGATTGGAGCAGTTGATTTTCTTAGTACACATCCCAATGATAAAATTCTATTTGTATCACACTATGATCCTCAGATGAAAGGCCCAAAAAGTGATCAAGAGGGCTTATTAATTCAATTAGAAAAAAAATTTAAAGATTTATATGATTTTGTTCCGTCTGTAAAAGTAACATTAGGTGAAACAACAAGCCGAAGAGAAACTACTTTCAGAAGCCGTTCAATATTATTTTTAGGTATAGCATTACTAACATCCCAAGGGAAAAAAATAACAGAAATAAATGTTCCTGAGAATGGTTCCGTGTCTTTAAATTATCCATTAAGCCCATCAAGAAGAACATCTTGCAGTACAAGAACTACCCACGCATTTGTTTTAGATAAAACAAATTTAATTTTATCAAAACTTAAAATTAAATCTTTTATTTCTAACCCTTATGATCTTAGGACTAAAGGACAGATGGTGAATGAATGTCGAGACTTGGAGTTTCTAAAAGAAATTATAAGTTCGTCAAATTCCTGTGGAAAAAGAGGTCATAGAGCTTATTGGGAAGAAGATAAAAAAAGTAGTTCTCATTGTGGAATTTGTATGCCTTGTATATACAGACAAGCTTCACTTATGGAAATTACAGACACTACAACTTATGGAAATGATATTAATAACTTACCTCCCTTCAAAAAGCAAAAGGGTTACGATGTTAGTATTTTATTAGATTTTCTAAAAAAGAAACTAACGAAAGATGAAATAAAAACAGAGCTTATAGTTAATGGAATAAAAAACTTAGATAAATTAGATAAATATGTTGATGTAGTATGGAACACTCGAAATGAATTAGCCACTTGGGTTGATAAGAATGGCAATAGTATAATAAAAACGAAAGCTGGATTATAGATGTTAGATACTCACTGTCATATTGATTTATATAAAAATCCCATTAGTGTATTAGACACTTGTGAAAAAAATAAAATTATCGTTTTTTCGATGACAAATTTACCTAGTCATTTTGAAATGGGTTTTCCTTTTTTTCAATCAAAAAAATTCGTGAGAATATCTCTGGGCATGCATCCCTTATACGCAAAATTGCACGAAGGTGAGTTTTTAAATTTCAAAAAAAACTTATCTAAAACATCATATATTGGTGAAGTGGGATTAGATTTCTCCAAAGAAGGTATAGATACAAAAGAAATACAAATTCAATCCTTTAAAAAAATTTTGGCGCTTGTTTCTGGAAAAAAGAAAATATTAAGCATCCATTCTAGAAAAGCTGAGAAAGAAGTTCTTGAACTTCTATGCACCTACCATATTAAATCAGCAATTTTTCATTGGTACTCAGGAGGACTAAATCTGATTGAAAAAATCGTAGGTGCTGGATATTTCTTTTCAATTAATCCAGCAATGATAAAATCTTTGTCGGGTAGAAAAATAATTGCAAAAATACAAAAAGATAAAATATTAACTGAAACTGATGGACCATTTGTTAGTTTTGGTGAAAAACCTATAAACCCCGGAGAAGTACAGTCTGTAATTAAATATTTAGCTCAAATATGGCTTATTCCAGAAACTGACGTTATGCGAGTTATTCATAATAACTTTAAAACTTTATTAGCTGAAATCAAATAAATAACTATATAATGTCTGTTTAGAAGAATAAATAGAGTATTGTTAAATAATTTCATCCAAAATTGAACACTTTAACTTATATAAATATTAGAATAGTTGTTATTAATCTAATATTTATATATTTGAATCTTAACTAAATAACCATGACATTACTTAAACGAATTCAAGCTTTAAAAGAAAAAACACTAGCTATAATGATCACTTCGTTAGCTGGTATTTCTCATATGGACGCAAAGGATGTTAAAATATTTGAGATAGATAATGATGTTGATAAAACCAATGAAGAAAACAAAAAACTTCTAAAACCTAAGCTGGTTTTAAAATTAAATTTTTCTCCAAACGGTGAACATACCGCATCTATGCATACCTCCCATAGGTCACACTCATCACACAGTTCTCACTCATCGCACTCATCTCATTATTCCTCTAGTTATAGCGGCTCTAGCAGCTCTTCTTACACTCCTTCATATACACCGCCACCTAGCACTTACTATACGCCTGCACCAAGTTCTACCCGTTCTTACACACCTAGTTCATCATACAAAAGTAGTAGTAGTAGTAGTAGTAGTAGTAGTAGTAGTAGTAGTAGTAGTAGTAGTAAGACTAAGAATAAAAAAACAACGGGATATAGCAACCCAAGCATCTATCCATCTTATAATAATGACTATTCTACTAATAGTCTTTCTCTGATGGAAGGTCGTGTTCTGTATAAGGGACTGGAAGGAAATGATGTCGAGGAATTACAAAAAAAGTTAAAAAGACTAGGCTATGACGTGCCCACTTCCGCCTACTTTGGAGAAAAGACAGAACAGGCAGTCATCAGATTCCAAAAAAATAATGAATTGAAACCAGACGGGAGAGTTGGTTCTAAAACCATGGAAATTATTGATAGTAAATTATGAGAGAAATAAAGTTTATAGATACAACATTAGCTTTTTCTCTGGATAAAAGTTTATATAATGAATCGGTTATTTACAAATGTTTCTATTGGTACCTAGGTGACTACAGCTTTGACCTTCTTGACAATGTAAATCATTTTAGAATTACCTTAAAGAGCAAGGCTGCTAGACCGTTTGATGAAGAAGAATTAATTTTCAGAATTAAAAATGACTTGGCAGATTACAAATTAAGGGCAATTATTAATCACGAAACTCAAAACATTAGAGAACTGATCATTGCAAAGGCATTATCAAACTATGAGGAAGAAACGATAATGTCATCAATTGTTAGTGATCCTGTTGGATTTGACCCTAACGCTATTCATTGATATGATTATTACTGAAAAGTCGACAAGAAAATTTAACGACGAAAATTTCTACGTTAATGAAATTAGCACCTATTTTCTGCTACCATTCCGGTTTTTGAAAATCAACGAATCCCATGAACTTTTAGTTAACGATATTGGAGATTTTATGATCACACCGATAGGAACGGTAAAACAAATTGTAAACCGCACATTTTCTAAAAATGAAAATACAGAATTATATTATGACCTTATTTCAAATTTCATTATATCTGAATCTGAAAAACCAGAACTTTTACCTGTTATTGAAGCCAGATATCGCACAAAAAAATCTTTTCTAGACAATTTTACCTCTCTTCATATTTTTGTAATTACTCTTAGATGTGAACACACTTGCCATTATTGCCAGGTCTCACGTGTTACTGAAAATAAAGGAGCATTCGATATGTCATTCTCAGATATTGATGATGGTATAAAACTAATGATGCAATCCCCCAATCCTAACGTCACAATGGAATTTCAAGGTGGAGAAGCATTATTAGCATTTGATAAAATTGTATATGCCGTAAATTCCGCAAATGACCAAGCGAAAAAATTTAATAAAAACATAACGTTTGTCGTCTGCACAAATTTAGCACCCATTACTGATGAGATAATAGAATTTATAAAAATTAATAATATTCTGGTTTCAACTTCGCTCGATGGTCCGGAATTCATCCATAATAAGAACAGACGCAGACCAGGGAATAACAGCTACGAAGTTACAATCGAAGGCATAAACAAATGTAAGAATCAACTAGGACAAGATCGAGTTTCTGCCTTGATGACAACTACATCACTTTCTTTACAGTACCCAAATGAAATTATCGACGAATATATCAAGCAAGGTTTCAGTAATATTTTCTTGCGTCCAATCAGCCCATACGGCTTTGCTAAATACAACCCGAAGAAGAACCATTATTTCATTGAAGAATTTTTAGAGTTTTATAAACAGGGATTAAACTATATCTTAGAATTAAATAAAAATGGTCAATACATTGTTGAGGACTATGCATTAATCATATTAAAAAAAATCTTCACACCCTTTCCAGTCGGCTATGTCGACCTGCAATCCCCTGCCGGTTTGATCAATAGTGTGATTGTTTTTAATTATGACGGATATGTGTATGCAACTGACGAAGCAAGAATGCTGGCTGAAAACAAGGATTATACATTTCAATTAGGGAAATTGGGTTCCAACAGCTATAATGAGATATTTTATGGTGACAAATCCCTTGAAATTTCGGATATTTTCACAAATGAATCTCTTGCCGGCTGCAGTGAATGTGCTTTTCAGACCTACTGCGGCGCCGACCCTGTTCTTAATCATGCGACTCAGGGCGACATGTACGGTTTTCGTCCTACGAATATCTTCTGCAAAAAAAATATGGAAATCATCCGATACTTATTTGATTTGATGATACAGGACAAAAACAATGAGAAAATTTTTAAAAGCTGGATCACTGGATATAACTTATGATACTTAAAACAAAAGGTAACGCAGAAAATTTTGACGATATTTTAGTTGGAACAATAAATAGATCTGGATCTGCAGATGAAAATTCAATTCTGCTATTACAGGAAGATTTAGTTGTAGATATTGCAATTGAATCCAATTTTCTTGCTGTTATAACTGAAAACACCAACAATACACATACTAATACTCGAGGCCCAATAATTCATTCCATCAAAACTCTTACACACCTGCAAGAAGGTGACATCGTCCTTCTAAATACCGATGGCGTAATAAATACATTATATCGTATTAATTCTCCGAACAATTTCATGTTTTTCACAGAAAGATGCAATAGCAATTGTTTAATGTGTTCACAACCTCCAAAAAACAGAGATGACTCAAGATATTTTTTTGAAGTGAATTCCAGATTAATACCATTAATACCTAACGATTGTTTGGAGTTAGGAATCACAGGTGGTGAACCAACACTGTTAGGAAACTATTTTTTTTCTTTATTAAAATTATTGAAAAAACATTTACCTGATACAAATGTGCCTTGTCTTACAAATGGGCGTTCATTTGCTTGGGAAAATATAACTAAAAAGACTGCTGAAATCGAAAATGAAAATTTAATATTGTGTATACCAATCTACTCGGATATAGCTGAAATCCACGATTATGTAGTACAGGCAAAGGACGCTTTTCACCAAACTGTAAGGGGTATTTACAATCTTGCTCGTTATAATATTCGAATTGAATTAAGAGTCGTTTTGCATAAGATAACAATCCCTAGATTGGTAAGGTTAGCAGAGTTTATATACAAGAACATGCCTTTTGTTGAACACATTGCCCTTATGGGACTAGAGATCGAAGGATACACACCTCATAATATTGATAAGCTATGGATTGACCCCTATGACTATCAGGAAATATTAAAAGATACTGTATTTTATTTACATACCTTCGGGATGAAAGTTTCAATTTATAATATTCCACTTTGTTTGCTGCCCAAAGAACTATGGCCTTTTTCTAGAAAGTCCATATCCGACTGGAAAAACATCTACATGGATGAGTGTTCAAAATGTAATGAACTATCAAATTGCGGTGGATTTTTTAAGTCTAATACAAAAAAAAGCAGTGCATATATAAAAGCTTTAAACTAATAAAGCTGAAGATTCCATCTTGAAAGATTAATCAGAAATGATATAACTCTCTTTATCAAAATTTTAGACGATAAAAGCTATCAGGTCAGTATGCTTGCAACCTATATGCCCGGACAGGTTTCCGTTTTGCATCCGAAGCAGTGAATCTACTATGCAACAAGCGTGGTAGAAGACCCCCAACTGGCACCTTCAGGAAATGCTTACTAGGCATTTGACTATTATTGCAGTATGAGAGGCTCCGAGAAAAGTTTTCCCAAGATTAAAATATGGCTCGCCGATCCCCATCTTATCAGCCCACACAAATCAGAAGACAGCGAATATCACAGAAAGTCTGTTAGAAATGCGCTTCGCAATATCAGTAAAAAACATCCGGCAGAGGTGTCTGAAGAACTTGCCACCTGGAATCTTGAAGACAAGAAAACTTTTTTACCTATAAGCTCGCCAAGGGAAAGTAAATGATAAGCTGACCATTTACAGCAACAGTAATTAAGTTGTATTTAAAAATATTTTTGTGGAATACTGATTCCCGTAATCTAATTAGGAAAAACCAAATTACTTTTACTCATATTAACCAATAAATTATTTATTATGAGTACAACAGTTGAAGCCATCAAGCCTGGTCCAAAACCTGACAAGGCAGATGGAACACCTGACAGAAGACAACGAGTAACACCAGAAACAAAACCTAAACATCCAGCTTTGAAACCACATGTCCACAAGCCAGGAGATTCAAAATAAGTTTTCTTTCTTTGTACTTTAAATCCCAACGAAAGTTGGGATTTTTATTTTTTTTGGATATTGATTAGAGTAACAGTAAAGCTCATCTTTGATTAGTAATTGTTAAACTAAACGTTTTATTTCGTCTTTACTTTGAAGTTTTCCCCTCAAAACCGACATATCATCACTCACTTTTTTATCCAAAATCTTCGCATAATGCTGGGTGGTTTTTATATTCGTGTGCCCGAGCATTTTACTTACGCTTTCGATAGGAACCCCATTGGACAATGTAACAGTAGTAGCGAACGTATGTCTTGCGATATGAAACGTCAACTCTTTATTAATTCCACAGACGTTCACAATTTCTTTGAGATAGGAATTCATTTTTTGATTACTTAGTACGGGAAACAAGACATTTGAATTTACACATTCAGGATGGTCCTCATACTTCAAGATCAGTTCTTGGGCTAAAGGCAGTAACGGAACTCTGGTGGAGGTGTCGGTTTTCTGACGATGTGTGAATATCCATTGATCGCCATCTATTCCAATATTGACGTTAGATTTCGTCAATTTCTTTACATCAACATACGCTAAACCTGTATAGCAGCTGAAAAGGAAAATATCACGCACCTGAATCAATCTGTCTGATGCAAATTCCTTTTCATAAATCGTCTGAATTTCTTCCTTGGTAAGATATGGACGTTCCACTACCTTAAGCTTTGCTTTGTAGCCTAGAAAAGGATCTTTAGAGAGCCAGCCATTCGCCATACATAAGCGAATGATCTTTTTAAAATTCTTGATGTATTTTACAGCAGTATTGTTTGCGCATTTACGAACACTGCGAAGCCAAAAATCATAATCCATTATAAAAGCGTGATCGATCTTTGTGATGTCAATATCAGAAGTTTTATATTTCCAGATTAAAAATTCCTGCGTATGCTTTAACGATGTTTTATAACGCTCCAATGTTCCGGGGGCAAAATCCTGACCTACCAGTGCTTCAACTTTATCATTGTGATCCTGAAAAATAGGAATGAGCATTCGTGTGGAAATATCGGTTCCAAGTAGTTTAGATTTTAAACTCTCTGATGTTACAAAGTCTTCTTCTTTCAGCATCAGGTAATGAGAATCGTAAACTCGCTGTTCCAAAGTTTTAAGATAGAGGTTCAGTGTTTTGGCTTCTTGGGTATTACCTAGTGCCTTGTGTGCTTTAACATCCCATTTCTGTGGGTCGATGTACCTTTTAGCGGCAATGTCTGCTGCCTTGCCATCTATAGTGATTCGTAAGTAAATGGGAGCAGTTCCGTTTGTTCTGATTTTATTCTTTTTTATAAAGAATAACAGGTTGAATGTTTTGTTCATAGTGTGGTAACTTTAATTGTTAATAATTTACTTTTTGTTACCACTTTCTGCAAGATGTACAATCGTTAGACTGCCTATTGGTCGGCTTTCCCTGAATTTTTCGTGACCCATTTTCAAATTTTTAGGATGGGTCACGGAATAGGTCATATAAATCGTGACCTTTTTTGATTTTTTCTGATACGAGCGTAAAAACATAAAACGCTGTAAACATTGATGTTTACAGCGTTTTAGCTTATTTTGGTTCCCCAACTGGCGGAGAGAGAGGGATTCGAACCCCCGGACCTGTTACAGTCAATAGTTTTCAAGACTATCGCAATCGACCACTCTGCCATCTCTCCATTAACTCCGATTACATCGTTGTTTTTGGTGGTGCAAATATAAAACTCTTTTCAGTATCTGCAAAACAATTTTAAAATAAGTTTCAGGCTAAATTAATAATCCGTTAAAAATCAGCTGAATTTATTTTTAATAAAATTAATTACTGTAATAAAACCTGAGATTTCATCCCAATAATTACTGCTGCAAAGCCTAAAACTATACTTGAAATTACATATAAAAGTAAAGTTCCATATTGTTGATTTTGCCATAATGAATAATTTTCCACAGAAAAAGTAGAGAACGTTGTAAAACCTCCACAAAATCCTGTAATCAAAAGATATTTCAAGTAATTATCATTCTTTACAAAATACGAAGTCAGACATCCGATAATGAAACAACCTAAAATATTCACAATAAAAGTTCCCATCGGAAACGAACTGATATTCCAGAGTTTTTGAGTGTAATTTGACATCAGATATCTTAAAATACTACCAAATCCACCACCGAGAAAAATGAGTAATATGTTTTTCATATGTAGATATTTATTATTTTTAAAAGTCATCCCGAATATTCGGAACAAATAATGCAATCGCTGAAACTTAATTGGTGTTTATGTTTCCAAATCATGGCGATTTCATAATAAAAACAAACGCACCAAAATAGGTGCGCTTATGTTTATTTAATTCTAATATTAATGTAATTCGGCTAAATACTTTTCAGCATCCATGGCTGCCATACAACCGCTTCCTGCCGCTGTAATTGCCTGTCTGTAGATATGATCCTGAACATCTCCTGCTGCGAAAACTCCAGGAAGGTTGGTTCTTGTTGAGCCTTTTTCTGTTTCAATATATCCATTTTCATTCAAATCAATCTGACCAGCGAAAATGTCAGTATTTGGCTTGTGACCGATAGCGATGAAAATACCATGTACATCAACTGTGGACTTTTCCTGAGTCTGATTGTTGATGACCACTGCTCTTTCAACTAAATTATTTTCACCTTCAATTCCAATCAATTCATGGTGAAATTTCACTTCAATATTCGGCGTATTTTCAACTCTGTGAATCATTGCTTTTGATGCTCTGAATTCATCTTTTCTCACCAACATGGTCACTTTATTCACCAATTTTGCAAGATAAGTCGCTTCCTCAGCAGCTGTATCGCCCGCTCCTACTACGACCACATCTTTACCTCTGTAGAAGAAACCATCGCAGGTTGCACAAGCAGAAACTCCACCTCCATTGTATTTCTTTTCGTCGTCTAAGCCTAGATATTTTGCTGTAGCACCGGTAGATATGATTACAGTTTTTGCAAAAATCTCTTTATTTCCGGCATATAATTTATGAACACCACCTACTTCCTTTGAAAATTCGGCTTTTGTGATCATTTCGTAATGTACTTTTGTATCAAATCTTTCTGCCTGCTTTTGCAGATCCATCATCATTTCGGGGCCGGTAATTCCTGCAGGGTAACCAGGGAAATTATCAACTTCAGTCGTCGTCGTCAATTGTCCACCTGGTTCCAAACCTGTATATAATTGTGGTTTAAGGTCTGCTCTTGCTGCATAAATTGCTGCTGTAAAACCAGAAGGCCCAGATCCAACGATCACACAATCTAAAATATTTTCTTCCATAATTCTCTTTTCAAAAAGATTTAAATTTTAAGATGACAAAGTTCGTTATTTTTAATGTTTTATTAAAGTAAAATTAATGATACTTGTCAATATTAAATATGTTGGTTTTCGATAACTGCATTTTTGATTACTCCTCATTGCGACCCGACCTGAGTGGAGCTCTTTTTGCACAGCAAAAAAGCGGGAACGGAGGGCGGAAAATGTCGCCCAAATAAAAGAAATGGCTACATTCAGTCTAAACCTTCATTTTGATTTTATCAACATTGATAATCTTATACACCAACTCCTTAATCAATTCGGCTTCACTCATGTTCACTGCGCCCAGACCTTTTCCTTTCATATCAAATTCTCTCAAAATAGAAATCACTCGGGTAGAATGTTTTAAGGGATATAATCTCGCTGCCTCAGCATAATCTTTTAAAAAGTAAGGGTTCACACCCATTTGCGAAGCAATCGCTTGTGGTGATTGGCCAATCATCGTATTGTAAATAATGACGTTTGAGAAATAATTGTACAAGCTTGAAAGCAACATCACAAAAGGATTGTTTTTTGGATTTTTACCCATAAAATGAGCGATTTTGAATGCAGTATTTGCATTTTTTGTACCTAAAGCTTTCTGTAGTTCAAAAACATTGAATTCTTTACTGATCCCGATATGGTTTTCAACGATGGTTCCGTCTAAAATCTGACCTTCTTTCAGAATTATTTTCAGCTTTCCCAACTCGTTGGAAATTCTTGAGAGGTCATTCCCAAGATATTCTGCGAGAAGATGAGAAATATTCGGGGCAGTTTTTATGTTTAATCTCAGGCACTCATCGGCAATCCATTTTGGAAGATTATGATCTTTGAAAGATTCGCTCAGAAAAAGTGCGTTTATTTTTGTTAAAGTTTTAGTAACTTTTTTTCGGCTGTCTAACTTCTTGTGTTTGTGTGCAAAAACCAAAACCGTTGAGGGAACCGGATTTTCCACATACGCTTCTAAAGCTCTGCTTTCCTCATCATTAAATTTTAAATCCTGCGCTTCTTTTACGATGATCACCTGCTTGTCACCCATCATCGGAAACTGTCTTGCCAAAGAAAGCACTTCCTGATAGGTCGTATCTTTTCCGTAAGTTACAGTTTGATTGAATGCTTTTTCGTCCTCTTCCAAAAAGTCGTGTTCAAGGGCTTTTACAGCAACGTCAATAAAGTAAGGTTCTTCTCCGTGGAAAAAATAAATCGGTAAAACTTCTTTATTTTTAATATTTTTGAGGATTAAATCTAATTCTTTCATCTTAATTAATGGAACTTCCCAAACTGAATTTTCAGGAAACTTTTGATTTTAAATTCAAGAAAGACAAAGATAAGTTTTTTATCTATGATTTGGTGCGCAAAACTTACCTTTTGCTCACGCCTGAAGAGTGGGTTCGTCAGCACTGGATTCATTATTATCTCACGGTAAAATCTTATTCTGTATCTGCTTTGATTACAGAAAAAAAGATTGTTCTCAATGGCTTAACTAAGAGAATTGATCTTTTGGTCACAGAAAAGGCTCAGCCCAAAATTCTGATTGAATGTAAAGCTCCGCAAATTAAACTTACTGAAAAAACTTTCGAACAAACTGCACGTTATAATTCAATAATCGGAGCTTCTGAAATTGTTTTAACGAATGGTTTGCTGCATATTAATGCATATTATGAGAGTGGAGAATATCAGTTTTATAGAGGTTAAAAGCTTTTATAACGTTTTATTAATCTCATTTTAAGTTATTTTTGTTAATTTAGATAATGTGATAAAAGACTGTTAATTTCAGGATAAAATTTGAAAATCAGACAAATCTTCTAGCCCCGATTGTAGTGAAAATCCTTTTTTGAAAAAAGATTGCAACGGAAAGCGGGAAATAGCTCCTAAAAAAATTAAATTACAAAATATGATAAAATCAATATTCATCAGCGCAAGTTTGCTGGCTTCAGCAACAGTTTTCAGCCAAAACCTTAAAAAAGTTTCTTATCAAGACGGCACTCAAAAGCTCAACGGCTTGGTCACTTCAAACGCCGGGAAAAAACTACCAGGAGTTTTGATTCTTCCCGCCTGGAAAGGAATTGACGATGAGGCAAAAACAGCCGCAGCAGATTTAGAAAAACAAGGTTATATCGCATTTATCGCCGATATTTATGGTGAAGGAAATATTCCTGCAGACAATGCCTCTGCCGCAAAAACTGCCGGATTTTACAAACAAAACTACGAAGCTTACCAAAAGAGAATTTCTCTGGCATTGGAACAACTGAAAAAAAACGGAGCCATTCCTGAGAAAATTGCAGTAATCGGTTATTGTTTCGGAGGAACGGGAGCTTTAGAATCTGCGAGAGGAAAATTGCCTGTTGTGGGCGTAGTTTCCATTCACGGGAGCATCGGAAAAGATCAGTCGAGACCGAATGAAGCGATTTCAACTAAAATTTTAGTAGAAAATCCTGCGGAAGACAAAGGAGTGACTCCTGAAGATTACAATAATCTGGTAAAAGAGATGAATGATGGTAAAGCAGATTGGCAAATTATCACGTACGCCAACTCAAGACACACTTTTACGGATCCAAAATCTGCAGACTATAATCCCGTCATGGCAAAAAGAGCGTGGAATCACACCCTTTTGTTCTTAAAAGAGATTTTAAAATAAATCTATTTTAATTGGAAAATGCTTCGATAAAGTTTCCACGAAACCTCATCGAAGCATTTTTTATTTTGCGAAAAAATTATTTATTTTCTAATTCAACAGTATAAGCTTTTGGCGAATATTTGGTTAAAGAACCAGTTGCAGCATCAATTCCGATACCGATAACGCCTCCGATCAGAAGGTTTACTAATGATACAGCATTAAAATTCTTTGTCAGTTTTACCTCTTTGCTATTGAATCCTTCTTTTGCAAATGTAACGGTCTGTTTACCCAAAGATCTTGGAATTTCTGCGGTACAAGGTGTAGTACATTTTTCGACTCCTTTGTGAAACACTTTCGCTCCTTCAGGCGTTGAGCTGAATGCTATTTTGTCTTTTGTACCTGTAATAATACTTGCGCAGGATGTTGTAAAAAGTGCAATGCTCAGCGATAACAGAATCGTTATTTTTTTTTCATGGTTATTTTAGATAATTAATAAATTAAGCTGCGAACTTACAATAATTTATCATTATATATTGAAAAATAACCCTGGAAATCTTGGGATAATTTTCAGCTAACTTCGTTACAATTAGAACACCACCAGTACTCGTTTTCTTTATCTTTCAACTTTATTTTTGATTTCTCTTCGCAGTTTTCACATACTTGTTCATCACTGTCAGTTTGCTTCGCTTCATAATCGCAACTAAAGCAACTCCAACTCGTCAAATGAGTTTTCCCGTTGATAAACCAAGTAAATGAATTTTCTTTACATTTAGGACAAATTTGTAATGCCATATTTAATATTTATTGTTCTCTATTAACAAGTTCCATAGAAAAAGCAGGGAGGCAAATTGCAATGTATTCGCACGGTTCTGAGAACGGATTGCTGTAACGAACTCTTGCTCCTTTTTCAATTAAAATACTTTGTCCTTTTTCTAAAATAACATTTTCTCCTTCAATTTCAAATTGCTTTTTACCTGAAATAATAATGGTAAATTCATCAAATTCCGGAGTTTGGTGCGGCTCGCTCCAATCTGGCGGAGCAATCATGTGTGCAATTGAAATGTTGGGGTTTTGGGTTGAGTTTCCCCAATGTTCCTCAATCAGTTTTCCGTCGTTTGTAGGAACTACAAAAGGTGATTTCTGAATTTTATATTTTTTCATTTTATTACTAATTATTTTTAACGCAAGGCCGCAAAGATTTTTTAACTACTAAACGCTCTTAAGTTACACAAAGCCGTTTACTTATAAAAGCTCACAAAGTTTCTTATATAAAACAAATTGTTGACAAGCTATAATTTAAATCTCTCGCAGATTTTGCTGATATATTTTCAGCATTCAAAATCTGCTCAATCAGCAAAATCTGCTTGAAATTTACTTAAAAATAATTTTCTTTTTTGATTTCATACACAAAATTAGTTCTCGTTGGCTCACCAAAATAAGCCACTTCTTCTTCAGCAATCTTTTGTCCGCCCAATCTTTCTAAAGCAATTTGCGAACGGAAATTTTCTTTTCCGATATGGAAATACACTTGATCTACAAACTGAAAAACATAATCCATCATCAGCTTTTTTATCTGCGGATTGATGCCTTTTCCCCAGGAATTGGTTCCGTAAAAAGTGTAGCCAATGAAAATGCTGTTTTTAGATTCATCAAAATCATAAAAACGCGTGCTTCCTAAAATATCTCCGTTTGATTTGTCTACAATTTTAAAAGCTCCGTGACTTTCCATCGCACCTTTAAAAAAGTTTTCAAAAACTTCTCTTTTGTAGCGGTCTTTGTTCGGATGTTGCTCCCATACTTTTGGATTGGAAGCGACTTCGTACAACAACTCAAAATCCCCTTGCTGTAAGGGGATTAATTGATATTTTTCGTTTTCTAAAATAGGCTGAATAGAAAAATTCATCTTTTAAATCTTAGCTTTTCGCTTTTGCAGCGTCAGATTCTATTTTTTTGATTTCCTTCAATTTCTCAGCAATTTTGGTTACTGCTTCAGGTTTTGCAGGTTTTAAAGCCACTTCAGCCTGAGCCATATCCCATTTAATGACTAAGTTTCCTGAATTTTCATCAGTTGGGTTTAATGTAATTTCAAACCATTCTTGTTTATCCGTCAATTTGTTAACCGGAACTGTAACGTCTACAACATCTTGCTTCGGGTCGTAAGTGTAAGCGCCCCATTGCTGAAAATCTTTATTTAAAATCACTTTCCAATCTTTTTCCGTTGGTACAATAAACAAACCGTAAGTTCCTGCAGGCACTGTTTTACCACCAAAATTCACAGACTGTCCGAATGTAATTTTTGTAGATGAATTGGCACCCGCTCTCCAAACTTGTCCATAAGGAACCAATTCTCCGAAGATTTTTCTTCCTTTCACGCCTGGTCTTCCGTAATCTACAGAGATTTTAGACATTGAAAACTGCTGCTCTACTTTCTGACGTGGGCTTGCTGCCGGTACAGAATAGTCCTGCGCAAAACTGAATACCGAAGCCGAGATGCAAACTGCAAATAATAATTTTTTCACTTATTTAAATTTTGCTAAAATTACGAAATGGATGTCAGAAATAGGTTTTTGAGTTTTATAAATTTTGTTAAATTAAACTTGCCTATTTTTAATGACTTAAATTCCTTTTTGCTTGTTCAACATGTCGCAGGTTATGAAAAATTACAAAACGAAAAGTATCTCCGAGTTTTAATTTAATTAAATTTGAAATGCTGATATTGGTTTTCACTCTATTTAAATCTATATTTCTAGCATCATGTAAAAGATGAATCATTTGTTTTTGCTGAGAAATAAATTCACTCAAAACGCTCTTATCAAGATTACTGTGAATAGGATTCATTGATTTGAAAGTTTTCATTGTATTCAATTTTTCTTTCGGAAGCATCGATTGAGCAAAATAATTTCCTAAAATTCCAGAACTGAAAATCTCTTTTGATTTTGTATCTGAATTTTGAATTCTTTTATTGATTTCAGGCAGATAAAATTTACCATAAAGATTAAGATGTTCGATACATTCCAAAATACTCCAGCTTTTTTCGGAAAGTCTGAAATTGAGTTTTGCATCTGCTTCATTTAAAAGATTTTCAGCAAATTCTAAGTTTTGTTCTGTAATTATTTTTAAATCATTAAGCATTTGCTGTATTGGAATTTTCATATCAATTTTTATTGCAAATTTCTCAATTCAAACAATGATAAATCTTGATTACAGTCAAGATTTTTTGAGTCTCGACAATGTCTCGGGACTCATACGAAGATAATTGGCAATGTATTTATTGGGGATTTCCTGAAAAAGTTGCGGACTTCTTTTTAAAACTCTCTCGTAACGTTCTTTCGGAGAATTAATCAATAAATCTTTTTCTCTATCAATCTGTTGTAAAACCAGATCTTCTAACATACTTGTCCACAATTTCAAATGGTCATTGGATGAATTTATAAATTCATAAAAATCTTTTTTTGAAGCGACCTTAATTTCTGTTTTTTTAATTGCCTGAATGTAAAAACCTGATGGTTTATCTGATAAAAATGAATCTAAACTCACAATAATATTTCCTGAATACCCAAATCTAATAATTCTTTCTTCCTCTCCATCTCTCATAAATAGCCTTACACTTCCGCTTTCAATGAAATAAATATTTGTATTAATCTCAGATTCAGTGGATAGATATTGGTAACGGCTCAGTGTAATTTTCTTTTTAAATAAATTGGAATCTGATAGTTTCTGAATGATATTCATGCCTTCACATATATAAAACCTCACAAGAAAATTTGTGAGGTTTAGATTATTTTAAATTTATTCAGGTCTGGCCTTCCATTTTTGAAGAATAGCCGTATATAAATAGATGAAAATAAATCCTGCCACTAAAAGAATATAGCTGAGGAAAAGCCCAAGTGAGTCTATAATTGATTGACAATCTTCATACCCTACTCCTTTTACAGGATCATAAACGGTTCCCTGGCAAGCATCTCTTTGATACATTGAAATGATCACAAAAATCAACAATACAAAAAGTACAAAACCATTCAACGAAATATTGACAAAAATCGAGGTAACCAGTTTATTAAATTTATTCATCATCAATAACGGAATCAACAAAATAACAATTGATATCAACAAACCTAACTGAGAGACAAAATATTCCTCTTTTCCTATGTGAGAAAATGAATATAAGACAGTGATCAGAACAACGGCCAAAACTAAAACTCCTGCACTGATAATACTGAATAACAGTGATTTTAAACCTGTAATTCTAAAGCTAAAGATCAGTGTTGAAAGGAAAAAAGCAATCCAAAGATAAATATGAATATTTTGCGAAAAGAAATCTTCACTTTTCACATAATCAACATTATTCAGAAGGTCTTTCAAGTTATCTTGATAATAATAAAACTCAGAAACGTTATTATAAAAATATTTTTCAGGTGAAATCTGTTGATTGATTTCAGGATTAAATTCTTTTATAGAAATCGAATCATCGACAATCGTTCCGTTCTCATCAACATATGATGCCGTTGTAGAATCAACCGTAATTGCTGCAGCTTCGGCAATTTCATTGTTTTCTCTGTCAGAATAATATGACGAACTGTTTGGGTTATACTCTTCCCCTTTTTCCGGTTTATAGGTTTTGATAAAATATCTGACTTCAAAATTCTGCGGAGAATACACCATATTAGTCCATTCTTTTGCCTTTAAATTGTTTCTGATTTTAAATTTTGCAGAAATATTTAAAAAATGAAAAAGCAACAGTTGAATTTCTGCAGGATTATTTCTATTAAGAAGTTCAGAAGTTTTCCTGTTGATTTCAGCTTTTCTGGATTTTAAGTCACTGTCCGAATCCAAAACATACTCATTATTATATGAATCTTCATAATTTTGATCTGAGAATTTGTTTTCATAAAAAACGTCAGAAAAGTTATAATAACTTGGTGCTGTACTTTTTATGTAAGATGACAGATCAACCACATCTTTTTTGAAGTAAAAAGTTCCAAAATTTTTGTTTCGGTCAGACTTTACAGCTTCAATTCCTCTGTTTCTTTCATAATCCGGAAGAATATATTCATGATTTTCATCTTTTTTGTAAGACTTTTTAGAATACATCGTATAATACTGATAAACCCTGTTGTAATAGACAAAATATTTCTTATTTCGGTCTACTTTTTTAATCTCGGTTTCGCAGTAAAGATCATAAAAAGGTTTTGGGGAAAGCCTGTTTTCTAAAGTGTACAGTTCTAAATTCTGGGAAAGAAAAGGATAACTTCTGTTGACGATATCGATATTCTCTTTCATTTCAGAGTCAGGATATTGATGATTAACAAATATCTTAAAGCCAGACATGTATGAAAAATAGAAAGTAGTGCTCGCAAAAATAATCACAAAATACTGTACAAACTGCAAAAAGAGTTTACCTCGTGATAGAGGATAAAAGTTTTTGAACGCATTGTTTTTAAACATCATAATCAGCCATCCCACAATCATCAAAATGGAGATAATCAGATGAATGAATATCAGTCCGTTTTTGAAATAATCATCTCTCACCGTACTTTTCTGCAAAGAAACAGGATCGAGGTGCGAAAGATAACCGATGATGAAAAAGAGAATATGAACAAGCAAGCTTGCCAAAAGCATCCACACAATTTTGGTGTTCCAAACGGTAGGATATTTCTCTAATAAATATTGATTTATTTTATTTATTTTTTGCATTTTAATTGAATTAAAGAAGATTAATTAACGAAAAATCTTCTCGTAGAAGATGAGATATTCCTGATGTAAACCAAGTCTGTTTTTGCTTGTCCTAAAGCGGTGATGACATTATGAAACTCAGTTTCTGCCGAGAAATAGGCAACATAAACTCCACCATTAAAATTCAGGTTTTCTAAAGCAAAATCTTTAAAAACTTCAAGCAGATGTTCTCTTGAATTGGTGGTATCAATTTCTATAATCAAACTTGCATTTTCAGTGTCTTTCAATTCAGAATTATCTTTGTACTGACCGTTTTTCAGAAAAATCACTTTGTCTGAAACTTTTTCAACTTCGTACAATTGCTGCGAACTCAAGATCAAAGCGATCGGGTGATTAACGGAGTTGGCAATCGATTTTAAATCTTCCAGGATAACCTGTTGAGCCAAAACATCGAGATTTGCTAAAGGTTCATCTAAAAGTAAAATTTCAGGTTTTCTTAAAAGAGTTCGGGCTAATTCAAAACGCATTTTGTAACCGGAAGAAAGCTCGTTCCATTTCAGGTGTTTGTAGTTCCAAAGTCCCAATCTTGCAATCATCATCAACGTTCGGATTTCATTTTCGTCCGGTTTGACGTTGTAATTTGACAGAACGAATTTCAAGTTATCTTTCAAACTTCCATACCATTTGTCAGTACGTTGCGGGATGTACACGAGTTTTGTGCGAAGGTCATATTCATTTTTCGGCTCAGAATTGAAAGAATAATTGAGTTCACCTTCATTAAAAGAAATTTCTTTGGCTAAAATTCGCAGAAGTGTAGTTTTCCCGTTTCCGTTCTCCCCTACCAAACCGTAGACCTGACCTTTATTGATTTCCATAGAAACCGGACCGAGAGAAAATCTATTGCTTCCGTAAGATTTCAAAATATTTTTTGCCCGAAGCACAGGTTTCTCCGCTGAGTGTTCCTGCACCTTAATTTCTTCAATTTTCTGAAGAAGAATTTTAGATTTTTCAATAAACTCACTGATTGCGTGGCTATTTGTTTCTTTCCAGTCTGTCAGGTTGATGGCTTCTTTATAGATTTCCATGTTCTGCGTATCGATGGCACAGTCGAGCAGTTTTCTAAAACCTAATACAGTATCTTTATTATCAAAGAAATGATAAACCTCGTTTACACGATGTTGGTGTTTCGTCATTTGGGATATTTAATTAATCTAATATATATAAATTTTAAGAATAAATTATATCAATTTACAGAGATAAATTTAATGATTATATTTGGCTAAATTTTATTTGAAAATGGTTGTAAAAACTGCATTAGTTCTATCATTAATGATGGGTTCTGTGATACTCAAAGCTCAGGAAACAATTCCATTCAGATTGACAAAACACAACAATATCATTGTAAAAACTTTAGTCAACGACAAAGATTCACTTCATCTGATGTTTCAGATTGCTATGGAAGATGCATCGATTTCACCTGAAAGAACAAGAAAAGCTGACAACATCATTTTTAAAGATGAAATAAGCGATGGAAATACTGTTAAAATCGGCAACAAAAAGTACGAAAACATAAGATTTTTCGACAATGAATTTACCGGCCACGAAGCCGATGGTAAAATAGGAACCGGAATTTTTAAAGATAAAATATTTAAAATTGATTATGATCAAAACAAATTTGTTATCTACAATCAACTTCCGGATTTGAAAGATTACCAACCTCTTTCACTTTCTGTCGAAAACGGACAGTTTTATATGGCTGCAGAAAGTATCATCGATGGAAAACCGCATCAAGCGAATTTCCTCTTGCAATCAGGTTATTCGGGAGGATTATTATACAGCAATGAGTTTGCAGACGGAAAAGAATTGGATAAAAACCTGAAAATCACAGGTGAAAAAGTGATGAAAAACTCTTCCCGACAAAGCATTATCACCAAACAAGGCATTTTACCATCTCTGAAACTCGGAAATATTATTCTAAAAAATGTAACTGCCGGGTTTTTCACAGGCGACCTCAAAACACAACATAAAAATTACTTTGCAGCAGACATTATGAAAAGATTCAACTGGATTTTTGATGCGGATAGAAAAACGGTTTACGTAAAACCCAGCAAATACTTTGATGTGCCTTATTATAAAATTAATTAAACTGACATTCCCATCATCATCGACATGTAATAGTTGGCGCAATGCAGTGAAATGAGGAGCAAAATATTTTTTTCGTCAAATGTTTCTAAAATTCCAGAAGTTGTCATTTGATATTCGTAAGCCAGACTATTCCATTTAAAATTGGGTTTCATCATCATGAGCTCAGATCCCTTTTGATTAGTCAAGACAAATGATTCTTTGAAAAAACCCTGGTGTTTAAAAATGTAGTCTTTTTCGGTGTCGTCAAAATAAGTTTTCAAAAGAATATTGCCATCCCAATTCATTGCGAATTTCAAAATCATTTTTTTCCCGTCTGTTACTTCAACTGTAGTTCCCCAAAAACCTTTCGGCTCGACCTGATATTTTGAGTTTAAAATTTCAATTTCAGCATTAAATTTAAACCAGTTTTTGTAATGCAATTCCCCGATTATCTTTTCATCTTCTGTTATTTTAAAAGTGGTGAATTTTTCTGAAGTTGCCGAGTATTCCATAGTTGTTCTTTTTCAAATGTATTTGATTCTAAATTACATTTTTTTAGTAAAAAACCATTTTAATTTTTGTTTATAAAATTAAATTTTCTTGTTATAGAATTAATGTATTCAATTATTGTTGAAAAAATCACATTAACAAATCATTAATAAATTTCAAGATTCCTTAACCATCTTGTACTATCCTGCTCTATCAATTTTTTATTCGAAAAATTATTATACTTTTAAAAGTCAGAAAAAATTTAAGTTTTGAAGAAGAACCGATAAAATTTGAATTAAAAACAAAGTGCAATCGATTAACCTTTTCGTTTTAAATATAGAAAAGAAACAATTTAATAAAACCAGATCAATGAATAATACCCAATCCGGAAACTCGTTTTCTTCTTCAAAAAAGAAAAATTACTACTTTCCCTTGATCCTTATCACGAGTTTGTTTTTCTTCTGGGGATTTATCCATAATCTTGATCCAATTCTGATTAAGCATTTGCGAAGTGCTTTTCATCTGAACCATTTTCAGGCTTCATTAGTAGATTCGTCTGTTTTCGCAGCGTACTTTTTACTGGCAATTCCTGCCGGAATGATTATTCAGAAATATGGTTACAAAACTGGGATTTTGGTAGGGCTATTCTTTTTTGCTGCAGGATGTTTTTTGTTTGTTCCGGCAGCTAATACGATTAGTTATCCGTTTTTTCTCGCAGCACTTTTTGTATTGTCTTGCGGACTTGCGATTCTGGAAACAGCAGCAAATCCTTACATTACCGTTTTGGGCGCACCTGAAAAAGCAACACAAAGACTAAATTTCGCACAGTCTTTTAATGGTTTGGCAGCATCCATTGCTCCTATTGTTGGCGGAATTTTTATTCTGAGTGAAGAACCAAAATCACAGGAAGAACTTGCCCTACTTGATCAGGCAGCAAAACTGGCCTACATTCATGCTGAAACATCGCTTGTAAAAGGGCCTTACATAATTTTAGGATTGATCATTCTGTTGGTTATGTTTCTATTTTTATTCGTAAAACTTCCGGAAGTAACGGAAAGCAAAGAAAAATCTACAAAAAATTATCTTCAGGTTTTAGGCGTTAAAAATGTCGGATGGGGCGTTCTTGCACAGTTTTTCTATATCGGTGCACAAATTTATGTCTTCAGTTTTCTTCTTGTGTTTGCAGAAGATGCCATCAATATGAAAGGTCAGGAAGCTAAATATTATGCGGGTGTAGCAGGATTATTATTTATGATCGGGCGTTTTGCAGGAACATTTTTCATGAGATATATTTCACCACAGAAATTATTGAGAATCTACAGTGTAATCAGCACTATTCTCACCATTTGGGTGATTGCAGGATCAGGAATTTCAACATTATATGCATTGGTTGCGCTCACATTTTTTATGTCAATCATGTTCCCAACAATTTTTGCCTTAGGAATTGAAGGAGCCGGTGCGGAAACAAAACCTGCCTCAAGTTTATTAATAATGTCTATTGTCGGAGGCGCCATTATACCACCGATTGCAAGTAAAATTACAGATATTTCAGGGAACATCCATTTTTCTTATATCGTACCTTTAGTCTGTTTTATCATCGTGTTTTTATTTTCGTTAAGATTCAGAAGTAAGAAATCATTGCAATAAATATGGAAAAATCTTTGGGGACTTAGCTAAGTGAAACGCCTTTGCGAACTTAAAAACAATTAGTAGTTAAAAAAATCTTTGTGCTCTTTGCGTTAAAAAAGCATTTCACAAAAAAATCCAATTTTAAAACTAGAAATGAGCAATTTAATTTTAAAAATAAATCAAAAAGACAATGTTTTGGTCGCTTTGCAGGATATTCCCGCAGACACCGAAATTATTTTCGAAGGAGTTACCTACAACACTTTAGAAGCAATCCCCGCTAAACATAAATTCTTTATGAATGATATGATACAGGGTGACGAAATCTATATGTATGGCGTCTTGGTAGGGAAAGTACAATACGACTTGGCAGCAGGGACCCGGATGACGACAGATAATACTAAACACGCTGCCGAGCCTTACTACTACAGAGATGTTGATTATCACTGGACAAAACCCGATGTGTCAAGATTTTTACATAAAACTTTTAAAGGGTACCACCGTTCCAATGGCGACGTGGGTACGGCAAATTACTGGCTGTTTATCCCTACCGTTTTTTGTGAAAACCGTAATCTGGATATTATTAAGGAATCGCTGTATGATAATTTAGGATACGCCGTTGATGCGAAATATAAAGACTACACGCATCAATTGGTGGAAGCCATTTCAAAAGGAGAAAATTTGGATGATTTGAATTTTTCACCTTCCAATATTCCAACGAAAGAAAGAGTTTTTAAAAACGTGGATGGTATTAAATTTCTGAATCATACCGGAGGTTGCGGCGGAACAAGACAGGATGCGGATACACTCAGCAAACTTTTAGCGTCTTATGCAGACCATCCCAATGTTGCAGGAGTTACTTTGTTAAGTCTGGGTTGTCAACATCTTCAGATTGATAATTTTAAAAAGGATTTATACAACCGAAATCCTGATTTTGATAAACCCTTACTCGTTTTTGAACAACAAAAAGCGGTAAGTGAAGAAACAATGATCAAAAACGCCATTTTTGAAACCCTGAAAGGACTTTTAGAAATTAATAAATTGGAACGTGAAGATGCACCGATAAGCAAACTTTGTGTTGGTGTAAAATGTGGAGGAAGCGACGGTTTCAGTGGTATTTCAGCTAATCCAGCTGTGGGCCATCTTGCCGATATTCTTTCGGTTTTGGGCGCTAAAGTTTTACTGGCAGAATTTCCGGAATTGTGTGGCGCAGAACAGGAATTGATAGACCGTGCTGTAGATAAACCAACCGCTGAAAAATTTATTAAACTGATGACGGAATATGATGAACTTGCCCATGCAGTCGGTTCAGGATTTTATATGAATCCGTCACCGGGAAATATCAAGGACGGATTGATCACAGATGCCATCAAATCTGCAGGAGCAGCAAAAAAAGGAGGTTCATCACCCGTTGTCGATGTTTTGGATTATACAGAACCTGCAACCAAGCCAGGATTAAGTTTGGTCTGTACACCTGGAAATGATGTAGAAGCAACCACAGGAAAAGCCGCTTCAGGAGCAACATTAATTCTATTTACTACAGGTTTGGGAACGCCGACAGGAAATCCGATTTGTCCCGTGATCAAAGTTGCAACTAATACTGTTCTTGCAACAAAAATGTCTGATATTATTGATATTGATACGGGTGCTGTTGTGCGTGGGGAAAAGACCATTCAGGAAATGGGTGAAGATATTTTGGATTTCTGCATCGACGTTGCGAGCGGAAATATTATTCCTAAAGCGGTGGCACTGAATCAGGATGATTTTATTCCTTGGAAACGAGGGGTAAGTTTATAAAGTTACTAAAGGGAAAAATTTTTAACGCAAAGATTTAATATTTGCTGTGAAGATTTGAGGAGCAAAGAGTGCGACAAGTCGCATTAAGCTTGAAAACAAATAAAACATTTGTGATCTTTGCTAAGTGAAATCGTAGATTCGACGTAGTCAAACGCCTTTGCGAACTTAAAAACAGTTAGCATTTGAAAAAAATCTTAGCGTCCTTTGCGTTAAAATAAATACCAATAAAATTTAATAATTAACATGAAAATGTTTTCTTTAAAAAATAAAAAAGCCGTTGTAACAGGTGGAGGAAGCGGAATCGGACAAGCTATTGCGGTTCAACTGGCAGCCAATGGTGCAGAAGTTCATATTCTTGAAATAACAGAACAAAACGGACAGGAAACTCTGGGGAAAATACAATCTTTCGGAGGAAATGCGACAGTGTATGCCTGTGATGTTTCAAAACAGAAAGATGTTTTAGCAGTTTTCGATCAGATTGGAGCGATCAACATTCTTGTCAATAATGCCGGCATTGCGCACATCGGAAAAGCAGACACGACTTCAGAAGAAGATTTCGATAGAATTTACAATGTCAATATCAAAGGCGTTTACAATTGTCTGTTCGCTGCGATTCCAAAGATTAGAAAATCAGGAAGCGGTGTGATCATTAATATGGCTTCTATTGCCGCTTTGGTTGGAATTCCTGACCGGTTTGCGTACAGCACGGCTAAAGGTGCCGTAAAAGCAATGACCATGAGTGTTGCCAAAGATTATATTAATGAAAATATCCGTTGTAACTCCATTTCTCCGGCTCGGGTGCATACGCCTTTTGTGGATGGATTTTTAAAGAATAATTATCCCGACAACATCGAAGAAATGTTTGAAAAATTATCGAAAACCCAACCCATCGGAAGGATGGCTCAGCCTGAAGAAGTTGCTTCTTTAGCTCTTTATTTATGCAGTGATGAAGCGTCTTTCATTACCGGTGTTGATTATCCTATTGACGGTGGTTTTACAACTTTGAATAACTAAAATCTGTACATTAACACAAAGTTGAAACTGAGGAAAACTACCCTAGCCCCGATAGAAACGGCATCCTTTTTTGTTATTGCGGTTGCGAAAAAGTTCTACGGATTGCTTATGTTGTTCGCAAAAACAAAAAAGATACAGTGGATAGCGGGATTAAGCTCCTAAAAAAATAAAAATATCCTTTTTATTTAAAAATCAAGCACTTAAAAATATTAAAATATGAAATTAATAAAATTCGGAAAACCGGGACAGGAAAAACCGGGAGTCATTATTGACGGTAAAAGATACGACGTTTCGCATCTGGTAAAAGATTATGATGAAAACTTTTTTTCAGGTGATGCTATAGAAAATTTAAAATCTGAAATAAACACTCAGAATCTACCTGAAATTTCTCCTGATGAAAGACTGGGTTCACCTCTGGCAAGACCTTCGAAAATCATCTGTGTCGGACTGAATTATAAAGATCACGCAGCTGAAACCAACGCTCCGATTCCTCAGGAACCTATTTTATTTTTTAAGGCTACCACTGCCATCGTAGGACCAGACGATGATTTGATTATTCCAAAAACGAGTACAAAAACCGACTGGGAAGTTGAATTGGGAATTGTGATCGGAAAAAAAGCCAGTTATGTTTCTGAAGAAAATGCGCTGGAACACGTTGCGGGATATGTTTTGCACAACGATTATAGTGAAAGAGCCTTCCAACTGGAAAGAAACGGACAGTGGGTAAAGGGAAAAAGCTGCGATACTTTTGCACCCATCGGTCCTTTCATTGCGACGCCTGACGAAATTGAAGATGTTCACAATCTGCGTTTGTGGCTGAAAGTAAATGGAGAAATTCTGCAGGATGGAAATACTTCGAATCTTATTTTTAATGTGCCATTTATGATAAGCTATATCAGTCAGTTTATGACTTTGCTTCCGGGGGATGTGATCAGTACGGGAACTCCTGCCGGTGTCGGTTTGGGGCAAAAACCTGAGCCCTGGTATCTGAAACCGGGAGACGTGGTAGAATTGGGAATTGACGGTTTAGGAAGCAGCACACAAAAAGTAAAAGCTTACGGCGAATGAAAAAATCCTGTCTTGCCCTCGACTTGATTGATGATTCTGAATTGATTGAGGAATATGAAAAGTATCACCAAAACGTTTGGCCTGACGTAAAGCAAAGTATTTTGAATTCCGGAATTGTAAATATGGAGATTTACCGTGTTCAAAACAGATTATTTATGATTGTTGAGACTGATGAAAACTTTTCTTTTGAGACTAAAAATGAAGCCGATAAAAACAATCCGAAGGTTCAGGAATGGGAAGAGTTGATGTGGAAATTTCAGCAACAGTTACCCAATTCTGAGCCGGGAGAAAAGTGGCGGTTGATGGACAAAATATTTTCGTTATAATTACATTTCAGAAAAAAATAATTAAGTATGATTATTGATTCTCACGTACATTTTTGGAAATTTGATTCGATTCGGGATGTCTGGATTACGGATGATATGACGGCAATACGCAGAGATTTTCTGCCGAACGATTTTGCAGTTTATTTAAAAGAAAATAATGTTGATGGCTGTATTGCAGTTCAGGCTGATCAAAGCGATGAAGAAACAGATTTTTTGGTCAGTTTAGTTAAAGAAAATCCTTTTATTAAGGGTATTGTCGGCTGGGTTGATCTGACTTCCGATAATATTGAAGAATTACTTGAGAACTATCAGTTTGAAAAACTCATTAAAGGTTTCAGACATATCGCTGAAGGAGAAAAAATCGGTTTTTTATTGCAAAATAATGTACTCAACGGAATCGCTGCGCTTCATCAATATAATTACACTTTCGACATTTTGTTGAGACAGGATCAGCTTTCGGATGTAGTGAAACTTTCGGAAAAATTACCTTATCAACCTTTTATTTTAGATCATTGCGGAAAACCAGACCTTAAAACAAATGGTTTAAAAGACTGGAAATCTAACATTTCCGAACTCGCGAAAAATCCTAACATTTATTGCAAAATTTCGGGACTTTTAACCCAAGGAAACTTGGATAATATTAGTGAACCAGCAATTTTTGAAGTTTTGGATATAGTTTTTTCACAATTTGGAATTAAACGTGTAGTTTTCGGAAGTGACTGGCCTGTAATGTTATTAGGAGGAAATTATGCTTTGTGGATAGAATTAATTTCAAAATATGTAAGTCCGTTTTCAAGAGAAGAACAGGAACTTTTTTTCTCTGGAAACGCTGTTGAGTTTTACAAATTATAACTAAAGTATTTTACCACAAATCGAAGATTAGACGAAGTCAAAAGTCACAAAAGATTTTGACACTTAAGAATATTTAAGATTAAATTCTTTGCGTATAGAAGAACACTTAAGTTCTTAAAAATCAAAGATTTTTATTTTAAAATGAATGTAATTAAAAACTTTGTGGTTTTTGTTAAATGAAATGCCTTTGCGAACTTAAAAACAGTTAGTTGTAAAAAAAATCTTTGCGCACTTTGCGTTTTAAAAAAACATTATGAATTTAAACTTAGGTCATAAAATAATCATCGTAAGCGGCGGTGCAAAAGGCATCGGAAACGCTATTGCGAAAATCTTAGCCGAAGAAAATGCGTTACCAATCATCATTGGAAGAAATGAAGACGACAACAAAAAAGCCATTCAGGAAATCCAGAACCTTGGAGGAAAAGCTGATTTTGTTACCGCTGAACTTTCCCAACCTGATGAATGCAAAAAAGCCATCGATGAAGTTCTAAAAAGATACGGAAAAATCGATGGTATCGTCAATAATGCTGGTGTTAATGATGGTGTTGGATTGGAAAACGGTTCTTATGAAGGATTTCTTGCTTCATACCACAAAAACGTTGTGCATTATTATCTTTTGGTGCATCACGCACTTCCTTATCTTAAAGAAAGTAAAGGTTCGATTTTAAATATCGGCAGCAAGACCGCAGAAACCGGACAAGGCGGAACATCGGGTTATGCCGCAGCAAATGGGGCAAGAAATGCTTTGACGAGAGAATGGGCGGTGGAACTTTTACCGTACAGTATTCGTGTGAATGCGATTATTGTTGCTGAAGCCTGGACTCCGCTTTATGAGTCTTGGATCTCTACTTTTGAAAATCCTGAAGAAAAATTAAAAAGCATCATGTCAAAAATTCCCTTGGAAAAACGCATGACGACTTCGGAAGAAATTGCGAATATGGCTGCGTTTCTTTTATCGGAAAAATCGTCGCATACCACAGGGCAGTTGATTCATGTGGATGGTGGATATGTGCATCTGGACAGGAGTTTGGAGTGAATTAGATGATTATTTTATTTAAAGTCAATATTTCAATTCACTTTAAATAAAAATTCGAAAGTGAGAAAAATATTCTTCAATAAAAATTTTTATTAACTTTGATAAAAATAAGACCCAATGATTTCTAGTACGTTACATATCATCAATGAAAAACTAAAAAATGAATCGGAGGAAATTCTGCAGCAAGTTTTGGGATATCTGGATGGAATTATTGAAAAGAAATCTGAAAAAAATTGGTATGAACATAATGTAAATTACCAACTAACAGACGAGCAGAAGAGTGAATTGGATGCTATGGAAAATTTAAAGGATGAAGATTTTATGCCCGCTGTAGAATTTCATAAAAGGATAAAAGAAAAATATGGCTTTTGAGATTGAATATACTCATCAAGCCGAGATTGATGTAGCGAAAGCTATAGATTATTATTCGGAGAAGGCATTATTGAAAGTTGCAAAATCATTTTACAAAAAAGTATTCGCTGCTGAAAAAAAATTGAAGCGAACACCATTTTTTCAAAAAACCCACAATGATTTTCACCGTTTGCCTATTCAAACTTTTCCTTTCATTATTATTTATAAAATTGAAAAAGATGCGGAGATTATAAAAATTTTCAGAGTTTTCCACACTTCACAAAATCCTGAAAAATATCCATAAAAAAAGCGGAAGATTATTCTCCCGCTTTTAATTTATCTCAATCTGAAATTACATCGTTTCCATCTTAAAGCTCATACTCTCAATCACTTTCAGGATTGCTTCAACCGTATCCATTGATGTTAAACAAGGGACACCGTTTTCTACGCTCATTCTTCTGATCTGGAAACCGTCTCTTTCAGACTGTTTTCCTTTCGTCATCGTGTTGACAACATACTGAACTTTTCCTTTCTGGATCAGGTCGATTAAATTAACACTTTCCTCTCCTATTTTGTATCCTATTTTGCAAGGAATACCTTTTTCTTCGAAGAATTTTGCAGTTCCTTCAGTTGCCCAAATTCTGAACCCAACTTCATGGAATCTTGAAGCCAGATCAGCTGCTTCCTGCTTGTGTTTATCAGCTACCGTGAACAAGATTGAACCGTGCATCGGAACTTTTCTTCCTGCCGCAACCAACCCTTTGTACAAAGCTTTTTCCAAAGTGGTGTCTTTTCCCATTACTTCACCTGTAGACTTCATTTCTGGGCCTAAAGAGATATCAACTTTCGTTAATTTTGAGAATGAGAAGACCGGAACTTTTACGAATACGCCTTCTTTCTTCGGAACCAATCCGTTTTTATATCCTAAATCTTTCAGTTTCTGACCTAAAATCGCTTTTGTAGCAAGATTTGCCATTGGAACTTCCGTAATTTTAGATAAGAAAGGAACCGTTCTTGAAGATCTTGGATTTACTTCAATCACATACACATTTCCTTCAAAAAGCACGTACTGAATATTCATTAAACCAATCACATTCAATCCTTTAGCTAACCTCTCTGTGTAGTCAACCAAAGTATCGATTTCTGCCTGAGAAACATTCTGTGGCGGATACACTGCAATCGAGTCACCGGAGTGAACTCCTGCTCTTTCGATGTGCTCCATGATTCCTGGAATGATCACCGTTTCGCCGTCGCAAATCGCATCGACTTCCACTTCTCTTCCCGTGATGTAGCGGTCAACTAAAACCGGCTGATCGGGACTTGCGTCTACCGCAAATTCCATATAATGCGCCAATTCTGCCTCAGTGTACACAATTTCCATTGCTCTACCTCCCAAAACGTAGCTTGGACGAACCAAAACCGGATAACCGATCTCATTCGCAATCACAATCGCTTCTTCTTTTGAAGTTGAAGTTTTTCCTAAAGGCTGTGGAATTCCCATTTCCTGAAGGGCTTTTTCAAACTTGTCTCTGTTTTCAGCTCTATCCAAATCTTCCAGTGAAGTTCCTAAGATCTGAACGCCGTAAGCTGCCAATTTATCTGCTAAATTGATGGCTGTTTGTCCACCGAACTGTACAACAACACCTTTTGGTTTTTCAAGGTCAATGATGCTCATCACATCTTCTTCCGTCAAAGGCTCGAAGTATAATTTATCTGAAATCGAGAAGTCTGTAGAAACAGTTTCAGGGTTATTGTTGATGATAATTGCTTCGTAACCCATTTCTTTGATAGCCCAAACCGAGTGAACGGTTGCGTAGTCAAACTCAACTCCCTGCCCGATTCTAATCGGACCAGAACCTAAAACGATGATTTTTTCTTTATCCGTAACTACAGATTCGTTTTCCTCCTCGTAAGTTCCGTAGAAATATGGAGTTTCAGATTCAAATTCAGCGGCACAGGTGTCTACCATTTTGTAAACCGGCACAATTCCGTTTTCTTTTCTGAAATTGTAAACCTCTCTTTGCGAAGATTCCCACAAATGAGCAATATTCTGATCTGAGAAACCTAATTTTTTAGACTGAATTAAAATTTCTTTATCGAATCTGTTAGCTGCAATCGTTTTTTCGAAATCAACTAATTTCTTTAATTTCCAGATGAAGAATTTATCGATTTTACTCCATTCTACAATCTGTTCCCAGTCGTAGCCTCTTCTTAAAGCATCACAGATGATAAACAGTCTTTCGTCATCACACACTCTGATTCTTCTTTCAATATCTTCGTCTGTTAAAGCTGCAGCCTGTTTTGTTTTTAAACCTAAATGTCTCAACCCAGTTTCCAGAGAACGAACTGCTTTTTGTAAAGATTCTTCGAAATTTCTTCCGATCGCCATTACTTCTCCTGTAGCTTTCATTTGAGTTGACAGTCTTCTGTCCGCAGTCTCAAATTTATCAAAAGGGAATCTTGGGAATTTAGTTACTACATAATCCAATGCAGGCTCAAAACAAGCGTAAGTTTTTCCTGTAACCGGATTCATGATTTCATCTAAAGTTAATCCTACTGCGATTTTTGCAGCAATTTTTGCAATAGGATAACCTGTTGCCTTACTTGCCAAAGCCGATGAACGGGAAACTCTGGGGTTCACCTCGATGATGTAATACTCGAATGAATGTGGGTCTAATGCCAACTGTACGTTACATCCACCTTCAATTCCTAAAGCTCGTATGATTTTCAGTGAAGCGTTTCTCAGCAACTGATACTCTCTGTCTGAAAGCGTCTGAGAAGGTGCCACAACGATTGAGTCTCCGGTATGAACTCCAACCGGATCTATATTTTCCATGTTACAAACCACAATAGCATTGTCGTTTGCATCACGCATTACTTCGTATTCAATTTCTTTGAAACCTGCGATTGATCTTTCGATCAGACATTGCGTCACCGGGCTGTATTTTAATCCCAATTCAGCAATTTCTCTTAGTTCAGCTTCGGTAGCAGCGATTCCACCACCTGTTCCTCCCATTGTGAATGCTGGACGAACGATGACCGGATAACCAATTTCGTTAGCGAAATTTATTGCTCCTTCAACCGTGTTTACTATATCTGATTCAGGAACGGGTTCGTTCAACTCTCTCATCAGTTCACGGAACAAATCTCTGTCTTCCGCTCTGTTGATCGCAGATAGCTTAGTTCCCAGAACCTCAACTTTACATTCTTCAAGAATTCCTGAATTTTCCAATTCGACCGCCATGTTCAGACCAGTTTGTCCACCAAGAGTCGGTAAAAGTGCATCCGGACGCTCTTTTCTGATGATGTGACTTACAAACTGAAGTGAAATCGGCTCGATGTAAACCTTGTCAGCGATTTCAACATCCGTCATAATCGTTGCAGGGTTTGAGTTGATCAAAATCACCTTGTAGCCTTCCTCTCTCAAGGAAAGACAAGCCTGCGTTCCTGCGTAATCAAATTCCGCTGCCTGACCGATAATGATTGGTCCGGAACCGATTACTAAAATTGTTTTTATATCTGTACGTTTTGCCATTTTTTTGTTTTTAGATACTAGATTTCAGATTTCAGATTTTAGACTTCCAGTATTGTGTTTACTTTTTTAGGTTAGATTTAAATGAATAAATCATTCGTTGAATTTCATTTAGATTTGATATTAAACTGTTGACTTTTTCTGCATTTAATAAATTCAGCTCTCTAGTTAAGATTAATTGAGTTTGTAACTCAAAAGAAGAAGCATTTGCAATTCCAAGAAAATGGTAAAATTCTCTGTCATTGTTTCTTCCTGCTCCTTCCGCAATATTTGACGGAATTGAAACTGCAGATCTTTTAATCTGAGAAATCAAACCAAATTTTTCATCTTTTGGTAATTCAGCACAAATTATATAAACTTCTTTTGCAAGTTCTATTGATTTCTGCCAAAAAATTAATTTCTCAAAATTATGCATGTAAAGTCTGTTATCTGATGTCTAATATCTGAAATCTAAATTACTTTTTAAAATCCTCCATCAACGTGATGAAATCATCAAACAGATAATTCGCATCTTCTGGACCCGGGCTCGCTTCCGGGTGATACTGAACTGAGAAGCAAGGATGAATCTTGTGTTTCAAACCTTCATTTGTTCTGTCATTCAATGCGATATGAGTCTCTATTAAATCTGTTTCTTTAAGGCTCTCCTGATCAACAGCGTAACCGTGATTTTGAGAAGTAATCGCTACTTTGTTTTTTTCCAAATCCAAAACAGGGTGATTTCCTCCTCTGTGTCCGAATTTCAATTTGAACGTTTTTGCACCACAAGCCAGTCCAATCAACTGATGTCCAAGGCAAATTCCGAAAATTGGAACTTTTCCTAATAATCCACGAATCATCTCTAAAGCCTGTTGATTGTCTTCAGGATCTCCAGGACCGTTGGACAACATGATTCCGTCCGGATCCATTAACAGAATTTCTTCTGCTGTTGTATCATGAGAAACCACAATGATGTCGCAGTTTCTTTGCGATAATTCTCTGATTATTCCTAGTTTAGAACCAAAATCTACAAGTACTACTTTAAGTCCTCTTCCCGGATTGGCATAAGAAGTTTTTGTAGAAACCTGCTCCACCTGATTGGTTGGGAAAGTCGTTGATTTTAATTCTTCAACAGTTGTGTTTTCGTCTGCATCTGCATTCACGATTTTTCCTTTTACAACCCCTGAATTACGAAGAATTCTTGTCAGTCTTCTGGTATCAATACCTGAAATCCCTGAAAGATTTTTCTTTTTGAATAATTCATCCAAAGTAATCTGTGTTCTGAAATTGGAAGGTAGATCGCAAATTTCTTTTACAATAAGACCTTTGATTGCAGGCTCTATGCTTTCGTAATCATCACGGTTGATCCCGTAATTTCCGATCAGCGGATACGTCATGCAAACAATCTGACCACAATATGATGGGTCAGAAATCAATTCCTGATATCCCGTCATTCCGGTATTGAAAACCACCTCTCCTGCTGTTTCCAATTCTGCTCCGAAACCTTCTCCATGAAATACTTCACCGGACTCCAGTATTAATTTTTTCTTCATTTTAACTTTTTATCTTTATTTCTATTTTAATCTCTAAAATTATCTGACGTTGTAACGATTCCGCCCCTTCAGGGCTCGCATCAATCAGATTTTATTCTATTTCCATGGGCTGTATCCATGGCTATTGACAGGCCGCCCTTTCAGGGCTTTCATCAGGATTATTTCTCAGTTGATTTCTAAAACAATTTCAACTTTAAATTTTTAAATCTCAAAAGCATTTTTACTTGGCTCTTAACTTTTTACTTAAAAGAAAACCCTTTCTCTTCCAAAGCATTTTTAAGAATCGCCATTCTTGCGAAAACACCATTCTGCATTTGTTTGAAAATTCTTGAGCGTTCACATTCTACCAAATCAGTATCGATTTCTACGCCTCTGTTAATCGGTGCGGGATGCATAATGATCGCTTCTTTTTTCATTGTTTTTTCTCTGTCTTTCGTCAAACCATATTTCTTATGATATTCCGAAGCTGAAAAACTCATTTTTGAATCGTGTCTTTCGTGTTGGATTCTCAATAACATCAAAACATCTACATCATGAATCATCTCATCTACAGAAAGATACGTCCCGTTAATTAAAGCTCCTTCGTCAAACCACTGTTCGGGGCCTGAGAAATATACTTTAGCGCCTAATCTTCTTAAAGCTTCTGCATTTGAGTTCGCAACACGGCTGTGTTTTACATCGCCAACGATTCCTATTTTTAAACCTTCAAATGTTCCGAATTCCTGATAGATTGTAAGCAAATCGAGCATACATTGTGAAGGATGATTTCCAGTCCCATCACCACCGTTGATCACCGGAATATTGATATTCTTTAATTCGTCAAAATATCGGTCTTTCTTATCTCTGATTACAACAAGATTTACACCTATACTTTCAATCGTCTTTACGGTATCATATAAACTCTCACCTTTGTTGACAGAACTGTTGGATGCATCAAACGGAACGACCTGCAAACCTAATTTTCTTTCGGCAACATCGAAGCTTGTTTTGGTTCTTGTGCTGTCCTCAAAAAACAAATTCGAGCAGAAAACTTCACCTTCAATTTTCGCAATTTTTCCGTTCGCAAAAGCTGAAGCTTCTGTCAGTATCTTATTGATTTTCTCTGTACTTAGTTCGGTAATCGTAAACATAATATCTTAATTTTTGAACATAAAAAAAGCGAAGAAAATATCTTCGCTTAAAATAAATAAATATCGTAAAGGGCGTCTACGCCCGGTAATTCTAATGATATAAATACTGTGTTATTCATTAGGTGTAAAGATATAACATCTACGTAACATGGCAAAGCGAAATTTTAAAAAAATTAAAAAACTTTAATCACTGGTTATTCTCATTTATTCTTAATATTTTTGTTAGAATTCAAATACAGTTTATGGACGCAAAAGACAGGATGATTCTCAGCATAATTCAGGAAGATTCTACTTTCTCGGTAAAAGAAATTTCAGAGAAAATAGGCTTAACCTTTACTCCAACTTATGAACGCATTAAACAGCTGGAGAAACAGGGAATTATTGAGAAATATGTAGGTCTTCTGAACCGTGAAAAACTGGGTTTAAATATTGTCGTTTACTGCAATGTCCGCCTTAAAGAGCAATCTAAAAAAGTTCTGGAAACTTTCGAAAAAAATATCATGCAACACGATGAAGTTCAGGAAATAATCAGTCTTTCCGGTGAATATGATTACATGTTAAAAATCATTGCGAAAGATATTAATTCTTATAATGATTTTACCGTGAATGTCATTTCAAATATTCCGAGTATCGGACAATATCACAGTTCTATTGTGCTTCATGAGGTGAAGAAGTCAACTAAGTTTAAGATTGATTTGGGGTAATTTTTTATTTAAATAAAGACATTTAGCTTAATAATTTAAAGATGCTTCGACAAGCTAAGCAACATGACACCGCTACAAGTAAATCGCTCACAAAAACAGATAGTATTAGAGATGTCATGTTGCTTAGCTCGGTGGAAGAACTCAGAAAGTTTTAAGTTTAAATATCACCCCAACAACTTATTCTTCAACTTATTAAACTGATATTCAATCTTATCCAAACATAGATTGCCAATACTTCCCTGATGAGTATGATCCAGATTTCCAATCTCAAAATCAAACTCATTAATTTCAATCTCCTGCCCCACTTTGACATACGCATCACGGAATGAACTTCCGTTTTTCACTTCTTTATTAATTTTTTCTACACTGAAAAGATATTTATACTTTTCGTCTTCCAGAATCCCATTTTTCACCTGAATATTTGGTAAAGTATAGCTTAAAATTTCAAGACATTCTTTCAATGAATCAATTGCCGGGAAAAGGATTTCCTTCGTCAATTGCATATCTCTGTGATAACCTGAAGGAAGATTATTTGTTAACAAAATAAACTCATTTGGCAACGACTGAATTCTGTTACACCGCGCACGAACCAACTCAAAAATATCCGGATTTTTCTTGTGTGGCATAATGCTGCTTCCTGTCGTAAATTCCTTTGGAAAGCTTATAAAATCAAAGTTCTGACTTAAATATAAGCAGACATCATAAGCAAATTTACCTAACGTTCCCGCCAAAGTTGCCATTGCCATCGACAACATTTTTTCTGATTTTCCACGTGTCATTTGAGCATATACTGAGTTATAATTCATTGATTGAAAACCTAAATGAGACGTTGTACTCTCACGGTCAATCGGAAAAGACGAACCATAACCTGCCGCCGAACCCAGCGGATTTTTATTAATAATATTTTTAACCGAGAAAAGCATTTCTACATCATCCAACAACGCTTCCGCATACGCTCCAAACCATAATCCAAACGATGAAGGCATCGCAATTTGTAAATGTGTATAGCCAGGAAGTAGGACGTTTTTATGCTGATCTGCCAGTTTGATTAATATCTGAAAGAATTCATCTGTTAAAGCTGTAATTTCACGAATTTCATCAACTAAATACAGTTTAATATCCAACAAAACCTGATCATTTCTAGAACGGGCGGTGTGAATTTTCTTGCCTATATCGCCTAATTTTTCAATTAAAACAGATTCAATCTGCGAATGAATATCTTCCGCACTTTTATCAATTTCAAAAGTTCCATTTTCGATATCTTTCAAAATTTCTTCCAAAACAGACAACATCTGCTTTGATTCTTCATTGGAAATGATTCCAACTTCTGCTAACATTTTACAGTGCGCCATGGAACCTTTAACATCGTATTTTGCCAAACGTTCATCAAAATCAAGATCTTTCCCGACTGTAAATTTATTAACTAATATATTGGTGGCAAGGTTATCCTTCTGCCATATCTTTTTCATATTTTTTTCTTTAAAACATTAATTTTTCTTTTGTCTTGAAATCGAAGATTCGACGTAGTGAAACAAAAGAAACAATCCCGAAGCTTCGGGACAAGACTGGAAACTCCGGCTAAAAAATTAAAATTAAATCCTAAAATTTCCAAAATTCGGGCGTAAAGAATAGTTTGAAATAATCAGATTACTTTGTGCCGCCACTCAAACAGCGGAAATTTTTTAACGGAAATAATTTAAAATTTCTTAACGCCTCCGTTTCCTAGGTCGGTTTAAAACCTCCATCATCCCTCTTTCGGCTTCCAGCCTATAAAACCTTCTCTAAGATTTTAATATAAATTTCAATTCCTTCTTCTATTTCCTTTATATAGATGTATTCATCTGCGGTATGGGAGCGTGTACTGTCGCCTGGACCGATCTTCACAGATGTACACGGAATAATTGCCTGATCGGATGAAGTTGGCGAACCGTAAGTTGTCCTTCCGACTTCTAAACCTGCCTTAACAAAAGGATGATCCATTTCTATTTTTGAAGAATTTAACCTGAAAGATCTTGCTGTTAAAGTTGATTTCATCTGTGATTGGATGATTTCAAATGCTTCTTTGTTGGAATATTCATCCGTAACTCTTACATCCAAAGTAAATTGGCACGATTCGGGAACAACATTATGCTGAACTCCCGCATGAATTCCCGACAAGGTAATTTTAACTTCACCCAAATAATCTGAAACTTTTGGAAATTTAAAGCTTAAAATTTGCTGCAAATCTTCCATACATTTTACAATCGAGTTATTGGAATTAGGATGAGCAGCGTGAGAAGGAGTCCCTTTCATTTCCCCGTCAATCACCAACAATCCTTTTTCCGCAATTGCCAGATTCATCTGCGTTGGTTCTCCTACGATGGCAAGCTCGATATTGGGTAGTTGGGGAAATAAAACTTCAATTCCGTCAAAACCTGAAATCTCCTCCTCCGCTGTTAAAGCAATCACTAAATTATATTGTAAATCTTCTTTGTCATAAAAATGCAAAAAAACCTGCGCCATCGAAACCAAAGAAGCTCCTGCATCATTGCTTCCCAATCCAAACAGTTTCCCATCTTTTTCAATTGCTAAAAACGGATCTAAAGTGTAAGCTTTATTTGGTTTTACCGTGTCATGATGAGTATTCAGCAAAATTGAGGGTTTGAAAACATCAAAATTTTTATTTACTGCCCAGATATTATTTTTAAAACGTTTTGTCGGAATCTGATGTTTTTTGAAAAAATTTTCAATCTCCACAGACGTATTAAATTCATCTTTGCTGAATGACGGAATTTCAATCAGCTTTTTCAACAAATCCACTGCGTTATTCAGTAATTCTTCTTTATTATAAACAGATTTCAGTTCCTGCATGATGATTTTCTATATGGTTTTTTAGTTCGGTTTCTTTAATTAAGAATACCTTACTTACATTATTTTTTATTGCTCCAAGAGCGTTTTCTAACTTGGGTAAAATTCCTTTGTGAAGTTTTCCTTCATTTTTTAATATTGAAAATTCTTCTTCAGAAATATTTTTAATGACAGATTCAGGATTTTCGACATCCTCCAAAACACCTTCTTTATCAAAACAATACAACAATTCCACATCATATTTTGAAGACAAAGCCTGGGCAATTACCGAAGCTATCGTGTCTGCATTGGTATTGAAAAGATTTCCTTTTTTGTCGTGAGTTATAGCCGAAAATACTGGAACCAATTTAAGTTTAATCAATTTTGAGATCAATTTCCTGTTCACGCTTTTCTTCTCAATATCTCCTACAAATCCAAAATCTATTTCTGCATGTTCTCTTTTTTTAGCTTTAATTAAATTGGCATCAGCTCCCGAAAAACCAATTGCCTTACATTTTTTCTGCTGAAGTTTTGCTACAATATTTTTGTTGATTCCTCCCGCATACACCATCGCTACAATATCCAACGTATCTTTATCCGTGATTCTCCGTCCGTTGATCATTTTTTGTTCAACACCTAGTTTGTCAGCCAATGTGGTTGCTAATTTTCCACCTCCGTGAACTAAAATTTTCTTTTCCTTAATTTCAGAAAACTGCTCCAGAAATTCGTTCAATAATTCCTCATCATCGATTAGTGCTCCGCCGATTTTTATGATGTATATTTTTTCTTTCATTGCAAACCTTTTTTGAGAACCTTGTCAAGGTTGTGAGTGAAAACCTCATAGGTTTTTGAAACCTATGAGGTTTGGTTATTTAGAATTCAATCCATCCAAGATCTCCGAGAAAACTGCCTGAGCCGAAAAAATTCGGTTTTTTGCCTGCTGATAAATGATAGAATTTTCACTATCCATTACCTCATCACTCAATTCTACATTACGACGAACAGGAAGACAATGCATTACTTTGGCCTGATTGGTATTAGCCAACTTTTCATTCGTCAGCATCCAGTTTTCTTTTACTTCAGGCATTGCAGCATAATCATCAAAAGACGACCAGTTTTTCACATAAATAAAATCTGCATCTTTCAACGCTTCATCCTGATTATGAATCACTTTTACATCTTTCGTGAAATTTTTATCCAAATCATACCCTTCTGGATTAGCGATCACCAACTCAACATCCATTTCCTGCATCCATTCTGCGAAAGAATTTCCCACTGCATGGGCGATCGGTTTGATGTGAGGAGCCCAAGTCAGCACCACTTTTGGTTTACTCTGTAGACTGAGCTCGTCGAAGTGCCAGTTTTCGGTAATCGTAATGCAGTCTGCCAAACTTTGCAAAGGGTGACGTGTCGCAGATTCCAGAGAAATTACTGGAACTTGTGCATGTTGCTCGAACTGGCTTAAAATACTTTCGTTAACATCATCTTCCTTACTTTTCATTCCGGCAAAACAACGAACTGCAATGATGTCGCAATACTGGTTTAATACTTCAATCGCATCTTTGATATGCTCTACAGTATCACCGTTCATTACGGCTCCGTCTGCGAATTCTAAGTTCCATGCTTCTTGAGCTGCATTTAAAGTTAATACATTTAGTCCTAAATTTTGCGCTGCAATCTGACTGCTTAAACGAGTTCTTAAACTTGAATTTAAAAATACCAATCCGATTGTTTTTCCTTTTCCCTTCTCGGTTTCCGAAAGAGGATTTTCTTTAATTTGTAAAGCTTTTTTTATAATTTCCTGTAAGTTTTCAACATCGCTTACAGAGGTGAATTTTTTCATTTTAAATTTATTTTTTACCACAAAAGACACAAAAGTTTTTTAACACATAAGTCATTAGATTTAAGTTTAAAAACTTTGAAAATACCAGAACACATAAGTTGAAAATCAAAGATTTTCATAAACTTTAATGCTCTTTAAATAGTTTTATAAATTCTTAAAATCATAAGCTTTTGTAACTTTTTTGGTTAATTAAAAATTAGAGATTCCCTAATACAGTTTTCAGAGCACCAATAAAAATATCGGTTTCTTCTTTTTTAATGTTAAGCGCCGGAAGAATTCTCAACACAGCTTTATCATTAGAATTTCCTGTGAAAATATGATGATTGTACAAGAGGCTGTTTCTCACTTCCGAGCAATCCCTGTCGAGCTCAATTCCAATCATCAAGCCTTTCCTTCGGATGGTTTTAATATGTGGAAAATCTTCAATTTCATTTTCAATATACTCGCCCATTTCTTGAGCATTTTCGATGAGATTCTCATCTTTCATCACATCCAGTACGGCAATCGCAGCGACACAAGCCAAATGATTTCCTCCAAAAGTCGTTCCCAGCAAACCGTTGCTTGCCTGAAATTTCGGATGAATCAACACTCCTCCTATTGGGAAACCATTGCCCATTCCTTTTGCAGTTGTAATGATGTCAGCTTCAATTCCAAATTCCTGATGGGCGAAGAAATATCCGCTTCTTCCGTAACCTGACTGTACTTCATCTAAAATCAAAACTGTATTATGCTTTTCACATAATTCTTTGATTTTAGTTAAAAAATCAACCGTCGGAATCATAATTCCGCCAACCCCCTGAATTCCTTCAATAATTACAGATGAAATTTCACTTCCCTGATTTTTAAAAATTGCTTCAAGCTGTTCGATGTTATTCCATTCAGATTTGATGAATCTTTCGTCATAATTTACCGGAGCTACAATTTTTGGATTATCGGTCACAGAAACTGCTGCCGAAGTTCTTCCATGAAACGAACCTGAGAAATACAGCACTCTACTTTTTCCGTTGTGAAAAGATGCCAATTTTAAAGCATTTTCGTTCGCTTCAGCTCCTGAATTACATAAAAATAAATTGTAATCTTCCAAACCTGAAAGTTTTCCTAATTTTTCAGCCAGTTCAGTCTGCAATTCGTTCTGAACCGAGTTTGAATAGAAAGATATTTTATCTAATTGGTTTTTTAATTGATTTTGATAATGCGGATGGTTGTGCCCGATAGAAATCACTGCGTGACCTCCGTAAAAATCGAGATATTTTTCTCCTTTATCGTCCCAAAGAAATGATCCCTGAGCTTTGACTGGATTTATGTTAAATAATGGATATACGTTGAATAAATTCATTTTTTTTTGTTTTAATTAATTTCTTTTGTCTTAAAACAAAAGAAACAATCCCGAAGCTTCGGGACAAGACTGGAAACTTCCGCTAAAATTTTAAACAATTCCCTAAAATTTCTAAACTCGGGCGGAAATCAAAATTTCGTGTCCTAAAGAGTTTTTGACCCGCCACTCAAACAAGAGAAATTTTTAACGGAAATTCTTTAAATTTCTTAACGCCTCCGTTTCCTAAGTCACTTTAAATTGCGTTTTAAAAATTCACTATTGACTTATTGACAATTGACATTAAAACGCAATTGGTTTTAAGTTCAGTCCTGAATTTTCTTCCCAACCCATTGCAATATTCATGTTTTGAACTGCCTGTCCGGAAGCTCCTTTCAACAAATTGTCAATCGCTGAGTGAATAACCGCAACATTTCCACTCTTTTCTATATGAATCACACAGCGATTGGTATTGACAACCTGTTTTAAATCAATTGCTTTCTCACTTACCGTTACAAAAGGTTCACCTGCATAAAAATCGTGATATAATTGATTAATATCTGAAAGTTCTACATCTGTTTTCACCGTGGAACTCGTAAAAATTCCTCTCGCAAAATCCCCTCTCCATGGAACAAAATTCAGACTTATTTCATTCGCATTAAAAGAAACTAACTGTTGTAAAATCTCATCTACATGTTGATGTGTCAAAGTTTTATAGGCTGAAATATTATCGTTTCTCCAAGTGAAGTGCGTAGTTGCCTGTAAAGACTGACCCGCACCTGTTGAGCCTGTAATTCCCGTTGTGTAAACCTCATTCAACAGTCCTTTTTGAGCCAATGGAAGCAAAGCCAATTGAATCGCTGTTGCAAAACATCCCGGATTCGCAATACTTTTTGCTCCTAAAAGTTGTTTTTTGTTGATTTCAGGTAAACCGTAGATAAAATTTCTGTTTCCCAAATTACCATCTAAACGAAAATCGTTTCCTAAATCGATGACCAATGTTGAATCTTTTACAGTATTTTGAGTCAGCCAATTCTGACTTTCTTTGTGAGGAAGGCATAAAAATAAGACGTCTACCTCTTCAGGCTGATCCGTTAAAACCATTTCACAAACTGTCGCTAAATCCGGGTACAAATCTGAAATTTTTATCCCCGAATTTGAACGACTATATAAAAAACTCAAAGACACATTGGGATGAAAAGCCAACAGACGAACTAATTCGCTTCCTGTGTAGCCGTTGGCTCCGATAATTCCTATATTTTTTTTCATTTTTTATTTTTTCCACAGTTTGCACCTGTGGTTATTATTGTTGAACCCTTCAGGTTCATTTCTTATATCGATTTTTTTATCCATAGGTTTCACCTACGGCTACTATTATTGAACCCTTCGGGTTCATCGATCATCGAATCTCTCGCAGCCCGACTTGAGCGGAAATCCTTTTGTGAGGAAGAAGAACGACGAACAAAAGATTGGGAACCCTTCGACAAACTCAGGATAAACTACAGGCGGATAAAGCTGCCCAAATCTTATTTATTTATCTGATGATATATATTTAGTGAATTGCTTACGATTTTCGTGTAGCCCTTCACATCTTCACCTGTCCAAGCTCTGTTTGCTTCGCCATAGCTTCCAAATTTATCAGACATTAAATCATGCTTAGATTCAATTCCATTTAAGATAAATCTGTAGGGATGAAGCGTTATAAAAACTTTTCCGCTTACCGTTTTTTGAGAATCATTCAAGAAAGACTCAATATTTCTCATCACAGGATCTAAGAAAAGTGCTTCGTGAAGCCAGTTTCCGTACCAGTCAGACAATTGAGATTTCATCATTTGCTGATATTTTGAAAGTGTATGTTTTTCCAATAAATGGTGCGCTTTAATGATCACAGACGCTGCTGCCGCTTCAAAACCAACTCTTCCTTTAATACCAACAATTGTATCTCCAACGTGTATATCACGACCGATTCCGTACGCAGAAGCTAATTCTTCAATTTTTTGGATCGCATACACTGAATGTTCAAAATTTTCACCGTTTACTGCCACAACTTCACCATTCTTGAACTCTATTTCCAGTTCTGAAGGCTCAGTTTCTTTAATTTGCGAAGGAAAAGCTTCTTCTGGAAGATAATTTCTTGATGTCAGAGTTTCTTTTCCGCCTACTGAAGTTCCCCAAAGTCCTTTATTTACAGAATATTGTGCTTTTTGGAATTCCATTTCATAGCCGTGACTTTTCAAAAATTCAATTTCTTCTTCACGGGATAAAGACAGATCACGAATTGGCGTAATAATTTCCACATTCGGGCACATTACCTGAAAAATCAAATCAAAACGAACCTGGTCATTTCCTGCTCCTGTACTTCCGTGAGCGATCGCATCAGCACCGATTTCAATCGCATATTTTGCAATTTCCTGCGCCTGAATCGTACGTTCAGCACTTACAGACAAAGGATACGTATTGTTTTTCAAAACATTACCAAATATCAAATACTTTACGCAAGAATTGTAATAATCTTCCTGAGCATCAACGCACCTGTATTCTTCTACCCCAAGATTAAAGGCTTTTTTCTCCAGTTCTTTTTCCTCTTCTTTAGAAAAACCTCCGGTATTTACAGTTACTGCATACACCTCATATCCAAGTGTTTCACTCAAATATTTAGCACAGTAAGAGGTATCGAGACCTCCGCTAAACGCTAAGATTACTTTCTTGCTCATTTTTATATTGATTTTCGGGTTGATTATTTACAACACCATTTACTTTATTATTTTCAGGAACGAAAAGCATTGCTGTACAAAGGCAGTTTTTACGTTCTTTTTTCATTAAAATATCATAATTCACACAGCTTTTGCAGCCGTTCCAGAATTCTTCATCCTGTGTCAATTCAGAATAAATCACCGGTTTGTAGCCTAGGTCACTATTGATTTTCATGACCGCCAAACCTGTTGTTAATCCGAAAATTTTTGCATTCGGGTATTTTTCTCTAGACAGTTGGAAAACTTTATCCTTGATAAAAGTTGCAGCTCCTCTTTCCCTGAACTTTGGGGAAACAATCAACCCTGAATTAGCCACAAACTGACCATGGGACCAGGTTTCAATATAACAGAAACCCACCCATTCGTCATTTTCGGTAGCGACAACAGCATTGCCTTCCGAAATCTTTTTGCTTAAATATTCTATGGAACGTTTAGCGATTCCCGTTCCTCGTCGCTGCGCAGAATCATACATTTCCTGCTGTATTTCACTCACATACATTAAATGTTCGCATGAGGAAATTTCTATTTCCATTTATTTATCTGAATTTTTTGGCAAATTTAAAACATATTATCTTTAAAAAGCAAATAAAAAAGATAATATTATTGTTTAATTAATATTAACAGGTGTAATTATCTTATTGTTAAAATTTAACATTGCTAAATTATTATATATTTGCTAAAATACTATATATGGAAAATATTTGTCCGAAATGCAAAAGTGAAAGAGTCGTAAAAAGCGGAATTATTAACGAGAAACAAAGATTCCATTGTAAAGACTGTAATTACTACTTTACCGTTAAAAAATTAGGAAAAAAAATTGATGATTATTATGTTACCAAAGCGCTTCAGTTATACCTTGAAGGCTTAAGTTTCCGTGAAATAGAAAGGATCATCGGAGTTTCTCATGTAACAATAAGTTCGTGGATTAAAAAGTACAATATTACAAGACCTCCTCATTCCGATTTTCACCCGGTGTATAAAATTTTAAAACAAAATGAGTTGATCGACTATATTTCGAAAGAAGACAACATTAAAGATTCTGGCTTAATTATTACTCAGTTTGCCGATAAATATATGTTGATCAAATGGGAAAGATTTAAAAAATAGGTTTTAAAAGTTATGAGTTATTAATGATGAGTTTTGAGTTCTTCAGCAAAAATTTATACAACTATTAATCAAATATTTAATTAAAATATAAATTCTGAATAAGAACATTTTCCAACTCATCATTTACAACTAAAAACTTATAACTATATACTAAGCATAAATATATATTAAATTTTCACAACTAAATTATTAATTCCAATTTGGCTTTCACAAAATAACAGCCAAAAAATTAATAATTTATGAAGAAAATATTAAGTTTTATTGGATTAGCTTTAATCAGCAATTCTGTATATGGTCAAGGTTCTCCAGATTATGGAAATGGTTTAAAGATTAACATCAATCCTGAAGGAGACAAGTATGTTAGATTTATTTTATGGGATCAATTCTGGATCAGGAACACAGAAATGAACCCCGGAAGTATGGTGGGTGGCGAACCAACCGACAATACCTGGAACTTAGGAAACCGAAGAGCACGTATTTTAGCCTATGCCCAGATTACAAAACGTTATATGATCCTGACCCATATCGGAATCAACAACCAGACTTTCATCAATGGTGGCGCAACAGGAACTACAGGAACAGGAGGTTACGGAAATGGTAAAAAACCACAGCTCTTCTTTCACGATGCATGGAACGAATATGCAGTCGTAATGCCTGGTGAAGCAGGAAAATTCAGTTTAACTTTAGGTGGCGGACTTCATTATTACATGGGGCTCTCTCGTATGACAATGGCTTCGACATTAAATTTCCTGACTTTGGACTCACCTGTTTTCAGTTGGCCTTTGATTGATAATTCAGATCAGTTTGCAAGACAGATGGGTGTTTTTGCTAAAGGTAAATATGGGAAATTTGAATATCGAATGAGTTTAAACAAACCATTTGCGACAGATCTTACTCCAGCCAACACGTTAATCCCCGGAAATGAAGTTGCGGTTGATAACAACGGAAACCCAAACTGGTCTAAAGCAGGTTATTTTGAATATCAATTCTTAGACACAGAATCCAATCTTCTTCCTTTCAAAGTAGGTTCTTACTTAGGAACCAAAAAAGTTTTCAACATTGGTGCGGGTTTTTACCATCAGGCAGAAGGAACGAGAACTTCAGTCAATTCAAATATAGAAAAGCACGACATTACCCTACTTTCTGTAGATGCTTTTGCCGACATTCCTCTGGGTGAAGCAAAAAATAAAATGGCGGTTTCAGCTTATGCAGGATATTTCAACTACAATTTCGGTCCGAACTACGTGAGAAATTTAGGAACGATGAACATCGCAGCCAATGACCCGAATTTTGTCGGACAAAGAGCTTTGGCAGGCCCCGGAAATTTACAGCCGATGATCGGAACCGGAAATGTAGTGTACGCTCAGGCAGGTTTGCTACTGCCCAATCAATCAGAAAAACCGAAAATCAGGATTCAGCCTTTTGCGGCTTACACGTATAAAGATTTTGAAGCGTTTGACAAACCTTCTTCGCAGTTTGATGTAGGTGCGAATTGGTTTTTAGACGGTCATCACGCAAAAATTACGACGCAATATTCTACAAGGCCGGTTTACACAAGCCCGACAGAAAACCCGAAATCTAAAGGAGAATTTATTGTACAGCTTCAAATTTATTTATAAAAACAAATTCCATTTAATTTAAAATTAACAAAAAAAATCTATTGACATGAGCGAACAACACCACGATGTTTACGAGAATATGACAGATAAGCAGAAAAATCGCACCATCTGGAGCGTGATCACTGCATCGTCCCTCGGAACTCTGATTGAATGGTATGATTTCTATATTTTTGGAAGTCTGGCAGTCGTTTTGGCGACTAAATTCTTTCCGGCAGACAATCCTACCGCAGCATTTTTGTCTACGCTGGCAACTTTTGCAGCAGGATTCGTAGTGAGACCTTTCGGAGCTTTATTTTTCGGACGACTGGGTGATATTATCGGAAGAAAATATACTTTCTTAGTTACATTATTGATCATGGGATTCTCAACCTTCCTGATCGGATGTATTCCAGGATATGAAACGATCGGATTTATGGCGCCGGTTTTAGTTTTAATCTTAAGACTTTTACAGGGATTGGCTTTAGGAGGAGAATACGGCGGTGCAGCAACTTATGTTGCAGAATACTCGCAGCCACACAGAAGAGGTTACTGGACTTCTTGGATTCAGACTACCGCAACCGCAGGACTTTTCATTTCATTAATTGTAATTCTAATTACTAAAAATACACTTTCGGCTGAAGAATTTGACTCATGGGGATGGAGAGTTCCTTTTTGGATTTCAATTTTAATGGTAGGAGTTTCTTATTTTATCAGAAAAAACATGAAGGAGTCTCCCCTTTTTGCCAAGGCAAAAAGTGAAGGGAAAACGTCAAAAAATCCATTAAAAGAGAGTTTCGGAAATAAATTTAATTTCAAATTTGTCTTGCTTGCTTTATTCGGAGCTGCGATGGGACAAGGGGTCATCTGGTACACTGGTCAGTTTTATGCGATGAGTTTCCTTCAAAAAGTAATGAATATCAACTCCATGCAGGTCGATTATCTAATGGCGACTGCATTACTGATGGGAACGCCTTTCTTTGTATTTTTCGGTTGGCTTTCAGATAAAATTGGTAGAAAAGCGATCATGATGACCGGGATGCTGTTGGCAATTTTAGCCTACAGACCGATTTATGATGCGATGTACAAAAGCGTCAATATTGAAGCGAAAACTGTAGCAAGCGAAGGCATTAAAGAAACCAGAGTTGCAGCCATCCACAAAACGATTGCATCAGACAGTTTAATTACCTTCCATAAAGAAACTACTTTTACAGACGGAACTTTAATTAAAAAAGACAGTATTGTTCACTGGTCAGCCACCGGTCCGGTACTGAAAGATGGAAAAGCGGAAGAGCCAAAAGTCTCAACATCAATCACATTAAACGACGACACGAGATGGTATTTGGTCTTCCTCGTATTTATTCAGGTAATTTTTGTAACAATGGTATATGGTCCGATTGCAGCATTTTTAGTGGAAATGTTCCCGGTGAGAATCCGTTACACATCCATGTCGTTGCCGTATCATATTGGTAATGGGGTTTTTGGAGGACTGCTTCCTGCGGTGGCCACTTATCTCGTAACTTCAGGAAAAGATGCAGGACATGCGACGTGGTATCTTGAGGGTCTTTGGTATCCGATTGGAGTTGCCGGAGTCTGTTTAGTCATCGGATTGATTTATCTTAAAAATAAGAACAACAATATCCACGACTAATAGAGGTAATCACTTAAAAATTTATTAATTTTAAATCTACTAAAATGAACGGATTAAAAAAAATATTAGGCATTGTATGGATTTTAGCGGCCTTAACCGTTGCCTACTTTGGAATAACGGTAATGGGAATCCCTAAAATCACATCAGGAAAGCAGGAAGATCTGGTATTTGGTATCATTATACTTTTTGTATTGGTTCCGATTGTCACAGGCGGATTGGCTATCTTCGGGTATTACTCTTTGATCGGAGAATATTCTGATGAGAAATAAATTATAAATAATATTTGATAATTGATGAATGATTCCGGTCTATTCATCAATTATCTTTTAGTAATAAACATTCGAATCAATCAATTATCATTCATCAACTATGAAAAAGCGTCACGAACAAAAACTGATTATCCTGAGCGTAGGTTTACTTATTGCTTTCAGCATTCCTGTTTCATTGCTTTTCAACAGTGAAAGAGAGGTTTTCGGCTACCCGATGCTTTTGGTTTACGTGTTCGCCGTCTGGATGCTTTCCATCATTATTTCTTTTGTAATCGTAAAAAAATATGATGAGTAGTTTCGCATTATTTGCTGTCGTATTGATTTACCTCGCACTTTTGTTCTTAGTTGCTCATCTGGCAGAGAAGAAAAAGAGTAAGATCTGGATCAATAACCCATACATCTACGCATTGTCTCTTGCCGTGTACTGCACCGCATGGACGTATTACGGAAGTATCGGCGTGGCAGCGACCAGCGGACTCAATTATTTACCCGTTTACATTGGACCAATTGTGGTAGTTCCGGCCTGGATTTACATCAACACAAGGATTGTCCGCATCTCAAGAGTGAATAAAATAAGCAGCCTGGCAGATTTTATTTCATTGCGGTACGGGAACAGCAGAAGCTTCAGTGCCATTATTACTTTGGTTTGTTTTTTTGCGATTATCCCTTATATCGGATTGCAGATTAAAGCCATTTCAGAAACATTTCATCTGGTGACAGAAACCAAAATATCACCGAATATCCTGACAGACAGCGGGACTTTTGTGGTCGTCCTCATTGCTGTATTTTCATCGTATTACGGTACAAGATACGTTGACGCCTCTGAAAAACGCTTAGGAATCATTTCTGCCATTGCCCTGGAGAGTTTCCTTAAATTATTCTTTATTATTATTCTTGGATTGTTTGTCATTTATTATGCTTTTGACGGATTTTCAGACCTGTACCAAAAGGCAAGTCAGTTTCCGGATTTTAAAGCTAAAAATACCTTCAACGGAATTGAAGGTGCTATGAACTGGATGGTTCTGTGCATGATTTCGGGAACAGCCATCTGTATTTTGCCCAGACAGTTTCACACTGCAATTGTTGAAAACAGACAGGAAAAGCACATCAAAACAGCAATCTGGTTTTTCCCTTTGTATCTTCTGATATTCACCGTTTTTATCTTCCCGATTGCATGGGGCGGGAGATTGATTTTTAACGGGCAAAACGTAAACCCTGAGTTCTACTCTATCCTCATTCCGCAACATTTTGATAATACTTTAATTACTGTTTTGGTGTTCCTGGGAGGTTTGAGTTCGTGTATTTCGATGATAATTATCTCTGCGATTACTTTGTCGATCATGCTTTCAAACAATTTAATTATTCCATACGGTTTATTAGGAAAATTTAAAGCTGAAAATGAAATTCAAAACACCAGAAACATTACCAACATTCGTAAATTTTCGATTTTCGGATTGATTATCGTCGCTTTTGCTTTCTATAAATATTTTATTTTAAAAACTTCTTTAGACTCTGTCGGACTGATTTCATTTGTCATCATTGCACAGTTGGCACCTGCCTTTTTCGGAGCAATTTTCTGGAGAAGAGGAAGCTATAAAGGCGCCGTGACCGGACTTTTAGCAGGACTAATTATCTGCTATTTCGGCTTGATTATTCCACAATACTATTTTTCTTATAATTCTGAACTGAAAGGAATTTTAAGAGATCTCTACAATGCTTTTCAGTTTTTTGACATTTCTTTTTTAACAAGAATCCCTGAAATTTTCTTTTGGTCAATTTTGGTTAATACTGCTTTGTTTACCATACTTTCTGTAAGCATGAAAGGAGATTACCGTGAAAGAAATTTCGCAGAATTATATGTTGACATCGATAAATACATACAGAATCACGAAAATGCATTCATCTGGAGAGGAACGGCTTATGTTTCTGATATTCAAAACATTCTTGAACGTTTTTTAGGGAAAAAGAAAACCGAACAGGCGATGCGTATTTTCAATATTAAATACAATATCGATTCACAAACTGAAACCGCCGATTCAAGATTTATTAAATTTTCTGAAAACCTGTTAGCAGGGAGAATCGGGACAGCCTCTGCTAAAATTCTGATTGAAGGGGTGACTAAGGAAGATAAAATTTCATTGAAGGAAGTTCTAAATATTTTAGAAGAATCTAAAGAAAATATTACGTTAAATAAAAAATTAACCGAAAAATCAGAAGAACTAAAACAGCTTTCCAACGACCTCAGTGCAGCCAATGAAAATCTCATCGTTAAAGACCGTCAAAAAGATGATTTTTTAGATTCTGTTGCGCATGAATTGAGAACGCCAATTACGGCAATTCGTTCGGCAGGCGAAATCTTGGCGGATGACGACGATATTCCTTTAGATATAAAAAAAGAATTTTTAAATAATATCATCACAGAATCTGACCGCTTAAGTGAAATCATAAACGATATTTTATATCTGGATAAACTTCAGCACGGAGAAATTGCTTTAAATATTAAGGAAAATAATATTATTGAAACTTATAAAAAGGCTTTAAATCCGATATTCCATTTAATTCACCAAAAATCTATTCACGTAAGCGAAGTTGATCTATTGAATCATTACTTGTTTGAATATGATGAAGCTAGATTTATTCAGTTATTTCAAAATATTTTAGGGAATGCCTTGAAATTCACCGAAGACCAAGGTACCATTCAAACTAAATTTTCTGCGAAAGACAATTTTTTAATTATCAAAATATTCAATACGGGAAAACATATTCCTGAAGAAGATCTGGAAATGATTTTTGATAAATTTTATCAGGCTAAAAATCAAAACATTAGAAAACCCACCGGAAGCGGCCTCGGGTTAGCGATCTCAAAAAGAATCGTTGAAGCCCATAACGGAACCATAAAAGCAGAAAACAGTGGATTGGGTGTGACGTTTACCGTCATTTTGCCAAAGATAAAAATAGCAGGTGATGACGCAGAACCCGAAGGGTTCAATATTAGTAGCCGCGGGTGAAACCCATGGTAACGCAAAAAACACAAAATTGCGAACCCGATAGGGTTCAATAATAAAGACACAAATAGGAAGGAACGTACAGACAAATATTTTACCACATTGTTTTTGGAACAAAGCAAAGAAGCCCGGTAATTAATGAAAGAATGAATCAAAACTTTACAAATACATCTGGGGTATTCTAAAAAATAAAAAATGTAAATTATACAGGATAAATGGAATGCCGGACCACATTCATATTTTATGTGACTTACATCCAAATTTAAATCTCAGCAGTTTGGTAAAGGATATTAAAGTAGCATCAAACTGGTGGATAAAAGAATCTGGATTATTTGATGAGTTCGAAGGATGGCAGAAAGGCTATGGAGCATTTACAATATCGGTGAGAGAAAAGGAAACTCTTATAAATTATATTAAAAATCAAAAAGAACATCACAAGAAAGAGACGTTTATGGATGAATTTAAAAGGTTATTGAATGAGAATGGGATTAAATTTGAAGGTGAAATTATTTAAAATTAAACCCTATCGGGTTGTTTTGACACGAATGATCATTCATAATCCATAGGTTTCACCTACGGCTATTAAATTGAACCCTTCGGGTTCACCAACTTAAAAAACAATGAAGTTGAATTATAAAGAAAAGAAATGAAAAAGATATTGATTGCTGATGACGAACATAAAATTTTAATGTCACTCGAATACAGTTTTCGGAAAATCGGTTACGAAGTTTTTATTGCAAGAGACGGAACAGAGGTTTTGGAATTTTTGAAAACCATCGTTCCTGATGTGATCTTGCTCGACATTATGATGCCCAATCTTGACGGCTACAGCACTTTGGAGGAAATTAAAAAAAATGAAGCTTTAAACAATACAAAAGTTTTGTTCTTGAGCGCCAAAAACAATCCAAAAGACATTGAGAAAGGGCTTGAAATGGGAGCTGATGCATATGTGACAAAGCCTTATTCGATTAAAAAACTGATCCAGCAGATTGAGGAAATGTTTTGATGGGTTCTCACACACCGTCATTGCGAACGAAGTGAGGCAATCTCAAAGGTTAATTTTAAACCATTAAAATTGATTTAAGAAATTAAGATTTTAAGAGATTGCTTCGTCGCTTCGCTCCTCGCAATGACATATTGAGCAATGACCTAAAACAGAAAAATTAATATGGAAACAGATAGATTTTTTAAACAAAGCATAGAAAACAAAGAGCAGTTCTGGAAAGAGCAGGCACAGGAAATTTCATGGTTTGAATTTCCTGAAACCACTATTTCAAAAGACCAAAACGATTACACCCAATGGTTTGCAGACGGAAAGCTGAACATGTCTTATCTCTGCGTTGATAAACATATTGAAGACGGTTTTGGAGAAGAAATTGCAATTATATATGATTCTCCGGTAACCAATCAAAAAATCAAATACACTTACAATCAGGCGAAAAAAGAAATTTCAAAGTTAGCCGGCGGCCTGGTTTCTATAGGTTTGAAAAAAGGCGACACTGCCGTAATTTACATGCCAATGATTCCGCAGACACTTTTTGCGATGTTGGCTTGTGCGAGAATCGGCGTGATTCACAATGTGGTTTTCGGAGGTTTTGCACCACACGAATTGGTTGTAAGAATCGACGACTGCAAACCTAAAGCTTTAATTACAGCGACTGCAGGAATCGAAATTGCCAAAAGAATTCCTTATTTGCCTTTGGTGGAAAAAGCGATTGAGCTTGCGCAGGATAAAGTGGATAACATCATTGTATTCAACAGAAAATTAGTTGATAACCAACATGAAATGTTCAAGGGAATTATTGATTATGAAGAATTGGTCCACAAGTCTGATCCTGCAAATTGTGTTTCCGTAGAATCCAATCATCCACTATATCTACTTTACACTTCAGGAACAACGGGAAAGCCGAAAGGAATTACGAGAGATACGGGAGGTTACGCAACCGCTCTGAAATTTTCCATGAAATATATTTATGGAATTGAACAAGGCGAAACTTTTTGGGCAGCTTCCGATTTCGGATGGGCTGTCGGTCACAGTTACAGTGTTTACGGACCTTTAATTAACAGAAACACCACCATTATTTTTGAAGGAAAACCGATTATGACTCCCGATGCAGGAACGTTTTGGAGAATCATCTCCGAATATAAAGTTTCAGCTATGTTTACGGCTCCAACAGCAATCAGAGCGATTAAAAAAGAAGATCCTGACGGAGAATTGGTTAAAAAATATGATTTAAGCCATTTCAAAAAACAGTTTTTAGCTGGCGAAAGATGTGATGTTGCGACCTTAGATTGGTTTGAGAAACACATTGGTGTTCCTGCGATCGACCATTGGTGGCAGACAGAATCGGGTTCGCCCATGTTGGGTTTGATGACTTTTGATGATGATTATAAAATTAAAAGAACTTCAGCAGGAAAACCGATTCCGGGGTATGATATTAAAATTTTTGATGAAAACGGTTATGAACTGAATGAGCACAAAGAAGGTTATTTAGTCATCAAACTTCCGCTTCCGCCAGGTGCAATGCTGGGAATCTGGAATGATTACGAACGTTTTGAAAAAAGTTATTTATCTCAATACAAAGGTTATTATTTTTCCGGGGACGGTGCGATAAAAGATGAGGATGGTTATATTTTCATTACAGGACGAGTGGATGACGTTATTAATGTTGCCGGCCACCGCCTTTCTACTTCTGAGATGGAAGAAATTGTTTCCTCTCACCCCGATGTCGCTGAATGCGCTGTGGTGGGAATTGATGATGATTTGCGTGGACAGGTTCCTTTTGCCACAATTGTTTTAAAAAATGGTTCAGAAATTTCCGAAGAAGATGTAGAAAAAGAAATTATTCTTCAAGTCAGAGAAAAAATAGGTGCAGTTGCATTTTTAAAATCTATCATGGTCGTCAAAAGACTTCCAAAGACGCGTTCCGGAAAAATTTTAAGAAAATTGATCAGAACGATTATTGATGGTAAAGAATTTCAGATTCCGTCGACGATTGATGATGAGAAGATTATTGATGAGATTCAAGAGAAAATTCAGAAATATAAAAACAATAAGATTAGCAATAATTAATGAGCCGAAATACTGAAATTTATTGTTTTGATAAAGAGATTGCTTCAAAAGTTCTTTATAATGATTTAAAAAATCAGAAACTTCATCAAAAAACATTTGAAGAATTTATAAATAAAAGAAAAATAGAAATAGGAAACTCTTATGATACATCTTACGAGCAAATATTAAATATTGTAAAAGAAGATATTAATAAAATTACGGCGGATGAATTATTTGAGCTGGTTTATTACTTAAATGAAGAGTTATTGTATGGTAAACGTTATGAAGAGTTTAGATCAAATAAAAATGTTCAGAATCTCATTTATGAAGGATATGGCATAATGCTTTTGTACGAATTGCCTGGAACTAAAACATGTTACAGTTATATGTTTCAGTATGGAAACTACACAGAATATTATCCTATCGAAGAAATAAAATTTAATGAGGATGAACAGGGACAAAATATTAATGTCGAAGATTTTTTAAAGTTTAATGACTATGTGATACTGTTAATGAACCGTATTTTAAGCAGCGGCATTAATGAATATTATAATGATTCTGAAAACTATGTTAATGAACTTGAGAAAAAGATATTGGAACAAATAACTTTAAAGTATAATAAAGACAATGAGCTTCTTAAAATCATTGAAGAAGAATTTAGTTTCATTAAATCTAGTTATGAAGATACAAATGAAGTAAGTTCAGCTACAGTAAACACTATTTATTGTGCTCATAATATTTTAACCACTTCAATCAAAATGAAACTTAAAATTAATCCGGAAAAGAATACGCGAATCGTTATCGTTGACTCTTGGTAATAGGAGAAATAATAAAATTTAAATACATAAAATAATTCTAAAAAGAAAAAGTATGAGAAATTACGTGATAGAAGATTTACCGCACTACTTTGAAGAGTACAAAAAATCAATCAAAAACCCGAAAAAATTCTGGGATAAAGTAGCTGACAAAAATTTTGTATGGTACCAAAGATGGAGCAAGGTGGTAAAATATGATATGAATGAAGCGAAAATCACATGGTTTAAAGATGCTAAATTAAATATCACCAAAAACTGCTTAGACAGACACTTATCGGTGCGAGGAGAAAAAACAGCCATCATTTGGGAACCCAACAACCCAAAAGAAGAAGCGCAGCATATTTCCTACAACGAACTGTACGAAAGAGTCAACAAAACTGCAAATGTATTAAAAGACATGGGCATCGAAAAAGGCGACAGAGTCTGCATTTATCTTCCGATGATTCCTGAACTGGCGGTTACGATGCTGGCGTGTGCCAAAATAGGAGCCGTTCATTCTGTTATTTTTGCGGGATTTTCAGCTTCTGCGGTCGTTTCAAGAGTGAATGATTGTGGCGCAAAAATGATGATTACTTCAGATGGAAGTTACAGAGGTAGTAAAGTTTTAGATTTAAAATCAATCATCGACGAAGCTTTGGAGAAATGCCCGACTGTTGAAAAAACTTTGGTGGTGAAAAGAACCCACAACGAAGTAAAGATGAAGGAAGGCAGAGATTTCTGGATGGAAGATTTATACGAAAAAGCTTCTGCAGATTTCGTGACCATCATTATGGATGCTGAAGATCCTTTGTTCATTTTATACACTTCTGGTTCAACAGGAAAGCCAAAAGGAATGCTTCATACTTCGGCTGGTTACATGGTTTACTCTGCGTACACGTTCAAAAATGTTTTCAATTATCAGGAAAACGATATCTATTGGTGTACTGCAGATATCGGTTGGATTACCGGACATTCATACATTCTATACGGACCACTTTTAAATGGTGCAACCACCGTTATTTTCGAAGGAGTTCCTACCTATCCTGAGCCCGACAGATTCTGGGAAGTGATTGAAAAACATAAAGTTACCCAATTCTACACTGCACCAACAGCCATCCGTTCTTTAGCAAAAGAAAGTGCTGAGTGGGTTGATAAGCACGATTTAAGCTCATTGAGAGTAATCGGATCCGTGGGAGAACCTATTAACGATGAAGCATGGCATTGGTTTAATGATCATGTCGGAAGAAAAAAATGCCCGATTGTAGATACCTGGTGGCAAACTGAAACAGGAGGAATTATGATTTCTCCTATTCCATTTGTGACGCCGACAAAACCAACGTACGCAACCCTTCCGCTACCGGGAATTCAACCAGTTTTAATGGATGATAAACGCAACGAAATCACAGGAAATCAGGTGACCGGAAATCTCTGCATCCGTTTTCCATGGCCGGGAATTGCGAGAACAATCTGGGGCGATCACCAAAGATATAAAGAAACTTATTTCACTGCATTCCCGGGGAAATATTTTACTGGTGACGGTGCTTTAAGGGATGAAGTCGGCTATTACAGAATTACAGGTCGTGTGGATGATGTGGTAATTGTTTCAGGGCATAATCTCGGAACTGCTCCAATTGAAGACAGCATCAACGAACATCCGGCGGTTGCAGAATCTGCAATTGTAGGCTTCCCTCATGACATTAAGGGAAGTGCCTTGTATGGTTTTGTGATTTTGAAGGATTCAGGGTCAGGCAGAAAGCAGGAAAATTTAGTAAAAGAAATCAATCAGTTGATTTCAGATCAGATTGGTCCGATTGCTAAGCTTGATAAAATTCAGTTTGTTTCCGGTCTTCCGAAAACACGTTCAGGGAAAATTATGCGTAGAATTTTAAGAAAGATTGCTGAAGGTGATTTCTCTAATTTTGGCGACACTTCTACTCTATTAAATCCTGAAATCGTGGAGGAGATTAAAAATGAGAGAATTTAATTTTATTTAAATAATTTAGAGCCTGTTTAATTTTAGACAGGCTTTTTAATGCTCAAAATCATAACCATGAAATCTATTTATTTTTTAATGGGATTTATCCTACTGCAGTCTTGTGAGAAAAAAAGTCTTAATGAAAAAGAAATTTTAGAAATCATTCATTCGCATGAGGATTATAAAGATCTACAGTTAAAAACAGATTTTACTTATGGCTATGATTTCATCGATTCTATAAAAATTTTTAAAGCAACAATTAATAAAGAAAATTTTAAACCCATTTACGAAGCTGATTTTAATAATGACAGAAAGTTGGATTATGTAATTAATCTTCGTTATACTAAGACTAAAGAAGATGAACTTATAAAAATATTTGTTAATGAAGATTATTTTAACAGTGTTGTACTATTGAGTAGCAACGAAGGATATCGGTTATTAAATTTGGGAAAGGGACAGGTTTATGACATTATTTCTGCCAAAATAATATCTCACAAAAATCAAAATCTTATTAAATTATTAAGCTTTAAAACACATGTTGAAAATAGAAATGATATTTTAAAATATGATACTTTAATGATTAAAGACAATAAACTTACAGAGTTTGTAACATTGACAAATAAACATGATATTGAAGAGATAATTTTCACTCAAATAAGGGGTTATGCACCAGGAATAGAATATCATTTAATTGTAAAAAAAGATTCAATCACCCTTCAATCAAACTTTTTTAAAGATTTAAAAGGAAAATATATTGGAATAAATAATTCAACCTTTAAAACTTTATCTAAATATCTCAGTGACATAAATTTTAATAGACTACAAAATCGTTACAGTATTGGTTGTAGCGATTGTTCTACTATAGAAACCAAAATTATTTTTGACAATGGTAAAACAAAAACAATTAATGACTACGGAGAAAGAGGTACATTAGGTCTTGTAAAGTTTTATGAAAAAGTCGATTATATAATGACTCATCAAAAATGGAAGAAAATAAATTAAAAAGCCAATCCTATCAAAATAGATAATATCTTAATTTTTATTAAATTTTTATAGATAAAATAAAATATTATAAATTTTATTAAATTTTTATCAATTATTTAAAAAATAGTTCTATCTTTAAGTACCAAAACAAAATTACTATGTCAAGCATTTTAACAGGAATATTTGAACGTCACAGTGATTATAAGCGGTTAGAAAACGAAGTTGAAACATCCGGGTTTGAAAACTCTGATTATATAGTTTATCTTCTGGAAGATCACCCGCATTCACAATATATGGCGAGTGTACAGATCAAAGATAATGACCAGCTAAAGGCAGCGCAGAATATATTTCATCAAAATTCTGTTGTCAAAACGTATTTATTTGAAAACATGAGCATCGAACAGGCTTCTTACAGCAATGTAAAAAAATATATTGACGCCCGAAGCAAAGCCGAAATACACAGCAGCCCCGATGTGAGAATCAAAGTACAACATGACGGAATAAATTCTGAAGTGAAATCTTAAATTAAAAACTAAAAACTCATAACCAGATCCGTAGAATTTTTTCTGCGGATTTTTATTTTAAAGGAATTGACTAATACCTTTATTTTTCGTATTTTCGTTTAAACAAAGCCTTTTTACACAGATGAGTTACGATTTGGAACAAGAGAATAAAGAAATCTTAGCGAGGTATAAAGACCTGATTTCTAACACTTACAGAACTTTGGATGAAGAAAACAACAAACTCATCCGAAAGGCTTTTGATATTGCATTAGATGCACACAAAGACCAACGAAGAAAAACCGGCGAACCATACATTTACCATCCTATTGCGGTGGCTAAAATTGTCGCAACAGAAATTGGATTAGGCGCAACATCGATTGCCTGCGCATTATTGCATGATGTCATTGAAGATTCAGATTACACCTACGAAGATTTAAAGAAGATCTTTGGTGAAAGAATTGCCGAAATTGTCAACGGACTGACCAAGATTTCGATCATGAATCACCAGAACATTTCTGTACAGTCTGAAAATTACAGAAAACTACTTCTGACGCTTTCGGAAGATTTCCGGGTGATTTTGATCAAAATTGCAGACCGTCTTCACAACATGAGAACGCTGGAAAGCATGGCTCCCGACAAGCAAAAAAAAATTGCTTCAGAGACAGTTTATATTTACGCTCCGCTCGCACACCGTTTAGGTTTGTACAATATTAAATCTGAACTGGAGGACTTATCTTTGAAATATAATAATCCGGATGTTTATAATGAAATTACTCAAAAATTAGAACTTGCCAAGGAAAACAGGGAACGATATATCGACGAATTTAAGAAAGAAGTTTCTGTACGATTAAAAGATGAAGGACTGAATGTCACCATCAAAGGCCGTGCGAAAGCAATTTCTTCGATTTACAGGAAAATGCTCAAGCAGGGCGTTACTTTTGAGGAGGTATTTGACAACTATGCCATCAGAATCATTTATAAATCGGATGCTAAGAATGAGAAATTTCTTGCCTGGAAAATTTATTCCATCGTAACGGATGTTTACCACAGTAATCCTTCAAGAATGCGTGACTGGATTACGCAACCCCGTTCTACAGGTTACGAAAGTTTACACTTGACGGTTCTTGGCCCTGATAAAAAATGGATTGAAGTGCAAATCCGCTCAGACAGAATGGATGACATTGCCGAAAAAGGTGTTGCCGCACATTACAAATATAAGGAAGGTTACAAACAGACCAATGACGACCGAAATTTCGAAAAATGGGTCACAGAAATACGTGATGTACTTGAGCAACAGCAAAATCTTTCTACCTCGGAACTTTTAGATAATATTAAACTCAATTTATATTCTAAAGAAGTTTTTGTGTTCACTCCAAAAGGTGAAATTAAAATTTTACCGACCAATGCGACGGCTTTAGATTTCGCATTTTCTGTACACTCAGATTTGGGAATGAAATGTCTGGGCGCAAAGATCAATGGAAAACTGGTTCCTATTTCATACGTTTTACAAAATGGTGATCAGGTAGATATCCTTTCGTCCCAAAACCAAAAACCAAAGTTTGACTGGCTGGATTTCGTAGTGACATCCAAAGCGAAATCAAAAATAAAAGGATATTTAAATTCCGAGAAAAACTCGTTGGTTGATGAAGGAAAAGAAATTCTTCGCAGAAAATTGAGACACGCAAAAATCAATTTTAATGATGAGGAAATCAATAAACTTCAGAAATTTTTTAATCTGAAAACTTCTCAGGAACTGTTTTTAAAATTTCAGACGAATGAACTCGATGCGAGCAGCTTAAGAAAATATATTGAAAGTAAAAACGTCTTCAATAACCTGCTTTCAAGATTCAGGAAATCTCCTGCGAAAAATCAGCATTATGTAGAGCCGAAAGAAATCAATCTCGATATGATTGTTTTCGGTAAAGACGAAGAAAAACTGAATTACAGCTATGCAAAATGCTGTACCGTAATTCCTGGAGACAAAATTTTCGGTTTTATCACTATTTCAGAAGGTATAAAAGTACACAGCGACAATTGTCCGAATGCAATTAACCTGAGAGCCCAATATGATTACCGGGTAATTCCTGCAAAATGGGTGAATGAAGAAAGTTTTAAAAACCGTATTAAAATAGAAATCGAAGGTCTTGACAGGATGGGAATGATTAATGATATCACCGCAGTAATCAGCGGTGCTATGGGGATGGATATGAAAAGCATGTCAATAGAGTCTAATGATGGTGTTTTCACCGGAAACATCAATCTTGAGGTAAAAAACAGAAGCCAGCTCGATGAAACATTTAAAAAACTAAAAGATATCGACGGTGTTTCTAAAGTCATCAGAATTTAAGCATAAAATCGCATAACTAAATGGAAAATCAGAAACATTATAGATGTGCAATAACATAGTAGTTATCCTGAATTATTTGGATGACATTTAAAAAAAAATAAAAATCTACTCGTGAAATTAAGCATCTACTTTAAAAAGTTTTTCGAAAGCAGCCAGTCATCAGGAATACTACTAATTATCTGCGTCGCATTAGCCCTTGGAATCGCTAATTCTTCTATGGCAGAAAACTTTCAGAATTTTTTAGACCAAGAAATTGGCTTTAATATTTTTCATCTGGAATATCCTGTAAGCATCTGGATCAATGATGGTTTGATGGCCATTTTCTTTCTTTTGGTAGGTCTTGAGATCAAACGGGAGGTTGTGGAAGGTGAGCTTTCATCTTTTAAAAATGCTTCGCTTCCCATATTTGCAGCAATTGGCGGAATGATTGTTCCGGCAATTATTTATACCACATTTAATCACGGCAGTGAATACAGCAACGGCTGGGGAATTCCAATGGCGACAGATATTGCCTTTTCTTTGGCAATTATTTCGATGCTTGGGAAAAAAGTTCCTAATTCGATAAAAATATTTTTGGCAGCTTTGGCAATTGTCGATGATTTGGGTGCTATTTTAGTGATTGCTATCTTTTACACTGAACAGATCCATTGGATGTATATTTTTCTTTCTTTGGGAGTTTCAGCCTTGCTTTTTATGCTGAATTATTTAAAAGTAACTAAAATTATTTTTTATCTGATTCCGGGAATTTTTCTTTGGTACTTTCTGCATCACTCAGGAATTCATGCTACGATTGCAGGAGTTGTTTTGGCATTTTCTATTCCGACAAACATTTCCACTACAGAAATTTCACCTTTAGAAAAACTGGAACATCAACTTCATTTTCCGGTGAGCTTTTTTATTATGCCAATATTTGCGTTAACAAATACCAATATTACATTTACCAACGGAATGGTTGACGGATTGTTTAGTGGCTTAGGATTAGGAATTGTCTGCGGATTAGTTTTAGGAAAACTGATAGGAATCAATCTTTTCTCATGGATTGCCATCAAGTTTAAAGTCAGCTCACTTCCTCAAAACTCGTCATGGAAACAAATGCTGGGCGTAGGACTTTTAGCAGGAATTGGCTTTACAATGTCCATTTTTATCGCTTTACTTTCATTTAAAGGAGAAATTCAGATTCAGGATGAAGCTAAATTTGCCATTTTAATTGCTTCTTTTATTGCAGCAGTTTCCGGATATATCATTCTAAATGTAAGCTCGTCTGAAACAGCAGAAATTGAGGAAGATTAATTTTTAGTCAGACTCCAGGTACCTTTCAGACTACCCATTTCCCAAGTACCTTTTTTTGTTTGCATATTTCCGATGAGCATAAAACCTTCTGGCGATTGAGAAACACCATTAAAGGAACTCATGATAAGATTTGTAATATAAATATCAGGATTTCCAGCGGTACTTCTTATTACTTGTACACTTGCGTCTTTTCTTACATTAACCTCCAAAGATCCGCTCAAATCACCTGTGTAGCTTCCCTTATAATATCCTATAAATTCTGAAGTGAAATTTTCCTGAGCTCTTTTTTCTTCAGCCTGATCAAGAATATGCTCACAAGATTGCATGCTAAAAAGCGTACACACAATCAATATTTTAACCGTTAGATTTTTCATCTTCTTCTTTTTTAATTTCTTGTATAATACTGCGGATATGCTCTTCATCACTGTCGAGATTGGGCTCTTCATTTTTAGACTGATATTGGGAAGCTTCTTTTTTGAGCTCGTCTGCCAGAAGTTTTTCGACTCTCAATTTACGTAAAGCCATATTTAATTCATTCCCGAAAAGGAGGAGATAAACATTCACATTTACCCAAACCATCAATAAAATCATACTTCCTATCGATCCGTACAATACGTTATATCGTGCAATATTTTTCACATAGAGCGTAAACAGATAAGTTGTAAGAATAAATAGAACTGTTGTGAGAATCGCTCCTGGAATTGCCTGTCTGAACCTGATTATTTTCACCGTCCCCAGCCAATAAAACATGGTCAGCAACAGGAAAAAGAATACTGGAAATGACACAAAACCAATGATTTTTGAAAGGTTATTAACGAGCCAGGAAACATTATAACTTGGAGTAAAAAGCTTTAAAACAACCTCAGAATAATAGACCCCGAAAAGCGCTAAAAACACAATAGTAACAAAGCCAATCGTAATAAAAAACGATAAAATAAATTCCTTAACATCAGGAAGCTTCTCTTTAGAATTTTCATTAAAACCATTAATAAGAGAAAACGTTCCGTTGGTTGCAAAAACAAGCGCAATAAGGATTGTTAAATTACTGATTCCCTTCATATTGGGAATAATATTGTTTTCAATATAATCTCTCACATCTCCTTCAATATTGGATGGGAAAATATTGTGCATCAACACTTCAAAAATATAGAACTGAAGCTTATCATAATGCGGCATATAAGGCAAAACAGAAAGCAAAAACAGAATAAAAGGAAAAAGGCTCAACGTAAAACTCCAGGAGATCGCTGCGGCCTTCTTGCCTATTTTACCTTTGAAAACACCTGCAAAATAGATTTGAAACAACTGCCAAAGCGATATTCCCAAAAGCGGAATATGTATATCATCTAGAAAATCTTGAACTTTCAAAAGAAAACCCGGAACTTTTATTGCCATCTTTTATTTTAAAATTTGATCAATCTTGTCAAACTGTTGATTGACAAATTTAGGGGAATTTATTCTAAAACCCAATCCGAAACGAAATAACCAATTGGTCGTTGAGTAAAAATTCTCATTCGTACTGTTAATCCAATTAAGCTGTGCGCCGCCACCGAAAAACCATTTTCCGTTATCGAAACCTATTCTTGTATTCGAATTTAAACCAATATTAAACTCTTTATAATTCTCGTCAATCAAATGGGCGTAATACACCTGCGGATAAATCTCAACAATTGCATACCAGTTTTTACCGATTACTTTCTGCATTCCGCCGCCTGTTCTCAACGTCAGTCGGATATCTTTTGTGATCGAATTTCCTGCGTCAGCATCTGAAAGATTTATCCCCTGATAAATGACATGGTCTGTATCTTTCATCATATTATACTGATAAAACAAACCCGAAATAAGCACAAAATCATTTTTCAACGGCTTATAAGTCATATTGGTGTAACTTCTGTAATTATTTTTATTTCCAAGCCACAAATAGCTTGTTTCACCTGTAAAAGACTGGTATTTTGCATCGGGAAACTGCATGTAATCATCACTGAACTGCCCAACAAAATCATCTTTGAAAACAGTTTCAAAAAAACGCTTGGTGCTTTCAAAATACAAACCTTTCACCTGACTGTAATTCACATACTGTCTTAGTTTCGGGTTTAGGAAAAATGCAAATCCGAGATTAAAGTACTTAGTTCTGCCCTTGGTATCATCGTCGTTGTTGATCCTTACAAACTTTGGAGCAAACGAGATGCTTACATCCAGCCATCGGTATCTCAGGAAAAATTCGGTATAAAAAGAATCATTGGGCTTGAGGAGAAAAGTCTGACCTTCATAGTAAAGTCCGAAAGAATTATTTATATAACTGACACCAGTAACCAACGAAATTTTGTCACGGTCTTCTTCGAGATATTTTTTGTCGTCAGCATTTCTAACTTCCTGACCGAAAGTTATTCCTGACAAGCTTAAACAAATATATTTTAAGAAAGAAAATTTCATCTTAACTGTGCTGGTATGGTAAAAATACAGATTTTAAAATAATTCCTCAATTTTTTAATTATAAGTATCTTTGACCTTTCTTTTTAAAGCTAAAAAATGCGCATCAATCTACTTTGTATCGGGAAAACCGACGATAAGGAAATCAATTCTTTAATCAGCTATTATCTTACCCGACTTCCCAAGCACTGGAATTTTGAGATTATTGAAATTCCTGACATCAAAAATGCAAAAAATCTGTCACCTGATTTATTAAAAAAAGAAGAAGCTAAATTATTTCAAAACCATATCGACAAAAATGATTGGGTCGCCATTTTAGACGAAAAAGGAAAACAGTTTACCAGCAGAGAATTTTCACAGAAAATCGACAACTGGATGAATTCCTCAGTGAAAAGAATTCATATTCTGATTGGTGGTGCTTATGGCTTTTCAGATGAAATTTACAACAGAGCCAACGAAAAAATGTCACTTTCTAAAATGACATTTACACACCAGATGATTCGGCTTTTTATCGTTGAACAGTTATATCGCGCTGACCAGATTTTGCAGGGAAAACCTTATCATAACGACTGAGAAAATTATTTAAATTAAATTTTTAGGTTAATTTGTCTTTTCGCCTCTCCTACCACAAAAGCCACCGAATTCGCAATATTAAAACTTCTGATCAGTTTAGACATCGGTATCGTTAAATGATTTTCAAATAGATCTAAAACATCTTTGCTCAAACCCACACTTTCTTTCCCGAAAACCAGCCAGTCGCCATCCTGAAAATCAATTTCAAGATAAGATTTTTCAGCATGAGAACTCATCAGGAAAACTCTGGACATATCAGGAACTACATTCATCCATTCTTCAACATTGGCATACTCTGAAACATCGAGATGTACCCAATAATCTAAACCCGAACGTTTGAGGTTTTTGTCATCAATTAAAAATCCTAAAGGATGAATGAGGTGTAACCGGCTTTCGGTTCCTACGCATAATCTTCCGATATTGCCTGTGTTATTGGGGATTTCCGGTTCTACAAGAACAATGTTTAACATGAATGAATTTAAAAAAATTTAGCACTTATTTTTTGACACATTTAGCATATTGCTCAGTCAATGCCACTTTTTCATATCCTGTAGAAACAGCTTTATCCAGATTCGCACAAGCTTCTTTATCTTTTGCAGTATCAAATAAAATTAATGCTTTCGTTACGTATGATTGTGAAAATTTCGGATCGATTGAGATGGCTTTGTTGGCATCTGCTAATGCCTCTTTGTATTTTTTCAGCTTTAAATAAACATCAGCTCTTCCGTTGTATAGTAGAGATTCGGGTTTTTCTGAAAGTAGTTTATTATAATCACTCAAAGAACCTTCCAAATCACCATTTCTCTTCTTTAGATTGGCTAAACCTGTACGGGCAAAAATATTATCCGGTGCAAAACTTAGAATTTGATTCAAATCTTTCTGAGCTAAATCCTTTTTATTTAAACCTTCATAGACTTTAGCACGAGTCAAATACATTTCAGCATTTTGATCATCTGCCATTAAGCCTTTATTCAGATAGTCAAGAGCTTTGGTTTTACTGCCTTTTTGATTGTGTAATGATCCTAGATTTGCATATACAGCGGCAGATTTCGGATTTGCCTTCAAAGCAGATTCATACGATTTAAAAGCAGCCGCCGTTTTTCCTAATCGTCTCTGTGCTGTACCTAAATTATTTAAATATTCTGATTGATACTGCTGAATCATTTCTTTGTCAGCCAATTTTGAATACTGCTCTTCGGCACATTTGTAATCGGCCTTTTGCATGCATTCTTCAGCCATTTTTTTGTCTTGAGCCGAGAAAAACTGAAGCGAGGAAACCGCTAAAGCAATAATGAATAGATGTTTTTTCATTTTATACAGTTTGTTTGTTGATGACTTTTTTTGCGAGCACAGAAAATATCGCTCCCAATAAAACTCCAACAAACGCCCCCACCAAAATATCTATCGGGAAATGCACTCCTAAATATATGCGACTGTATGATACCACCACAGCCCAAACAAATATAACACAAGGAAACCACTTGAGCTTATCTTTTAACAGAAAACTTAGATAACTTGCTAAAAAGAAGGTATTTGAGGCATGTGCAGAGTAAAAACCAAACTGCCCGCCGCATTTTACAATTCTCATATAAGACTGTAAACTCGGGTCGTGACAAGGCCGTAATCTCGCAACGCCATACTTAAAAATCCCTGATACCTGATCTGAAATCGTTACACCGATGGCAACGAAAAGAAGAATATACAGTAAGGATTTAAGTTTAAAATTTTTATAAAGAAAATAGGCAAATATGATGTAAAGCGGTACCCAGATCCATGTTCCGGAAACCATGAGCCAAAACTGATCGAATGGCGTATCTCCTAAATTATTAAGGTATAAAAATGCCTTTTTATCTTCAAGAATGATCTCTTCCATTACGATCTGCTTACAGGCCCTTCGTAAGTATCATCATCCGCAGGCTTAATCTTTAGAGTTTCTGAAGTAGAAGGTTCATCAATGAAATCTTTCTGAAGATTTTTTGTAGGGTCAAAATCTTTGGCAGCATCTTTTACCTTTTCAATCTCACGTTTAATCTCAGAAACAGGATTATCTGTTTCTTTCATAATTTCGGTTTTGATATCTTCTACTGCGCCACGCATTTTTCTTACTCCTGATCCTAGATCACGGGCAATCTGAGGCAGTTTATCCGGACCGAATAAAACTACAATTGCAATGGCGATAAGAGCCATTTCTCCAATGCTTAATTCCATGATGCTAAATTACAAAAGATTATATATAAATGGTGTTTTGCGGCCTAATTTTAAATAAATTTTAAGATTTCTTTTTCTGAAAAGCATAATAAGTGACCGCCACACTAATGGTCATCAGAATAAATGCCAAAAAGAAGGGCGCTCCTGAAAATTTAAAAGGTGCATCTTTATGGGTAAAATAGAAAAACAACTGCGTCATCATTGGCGGGCCGATAATTGAAGTAGCACTCATTAAACTCGTTAAAGCTCCCTGAAGTTCCCCCTGTTCGTTACTGGGAACGCTTTTGGTAATGACTGACTGCAATGCGGGCCCGCAAATTCCGCCTAAACAATAGGGAATCAAAAACACAAACATCATCCACCCTTCTGTGGCAAATGAAAACAGTAGCATTCCCAATGCATACAACGCCAAACCGTAGTAAATACTTTTTTGCTCACCTAATTTTGGCGTCGTCCATCTGATCAAAACTCCTTGTACCAGACCCACTAAAAGTCCGACAACACCAAGAGAAATCCCAACCATTTTTTCTTTCCAACCAAATTCGTACATCGTGAAAAAACTCCAGTTGCTTTGAACAGCATGACCGGCAATGTAGATTAAAATTAAAGCAACAATTAAACCTGAGATTTCAGGATGTTTGCCCAAAAATTTAAATGAGCCTACAGGATTTGCTCGTTTCCAGCTGAACTCTCTTCTTTTGTCTTTATCTAAACTCTCCGGCAAAATAAAATATCCGTATAAGAAATTTAATAAACATAAAACCGCAGCAGCATAAAATGGAATTCTCGCTCCATACTGTCCCAAAATACCACCGATTACAGGGCCTATGATAAATCCCAGACCAAATGCAGCTCCAATTAAGCCAAAGTTTTTAGCCCGGTCTTCATCCGTTGAGATATCTGCAATGTAAGCACTTGCTGTGGTTACACTTGCTCCGGTAACACCCGCAATAATTCTACCAGCAAAAAGCCAGATTATGGTGGGTGATAAAGCTAAAAGAATATAATCTACAGCAAAACCAAAAAGTGAAATCAAAATAATAGGTCTACGTCCGAATTTGTCACTCAGATTTCCAACGATTGGTGAAAAAACAAATTGGGTAAAAGCATACGCAAAACCAAGCCAGCCACCATATTTGGCAGCCTCACTGATGTCAGCATGAATCAACTCTTTGATTAACGCCGGAACCACCGGAATGATAATTCCCCACCCTGTTATGTCAATCAACAGGGTGATGAAAATAAAGCTCATGGCAGCTTTCTTTTTCGATTTTTCCATAATGGTGCAAAAGTAAGGAAATATTGGGAAAAGGGATATTGTGAGTGTAAAGTTTAATATTGCTATTATTCTTTGGTTTTAAATTTAATTCTATTATAGATTAGGAAAAACTAACTACAATTAATATTAAGTTTTATTAAATTAGTGTGAGAAATTAATTCCCACAGATTTCCACAGATTTTTTTAAATAAAAAAAAGAGCCTTTCGTGTGAAAGGCTCTTTTCTATTTAATGTAGTTTAATTTATTTTGAAGTAAGAACTTCTTTGTTTGTGGTTGTTTTACCGTGTACTTCTTCTTCTTTTCCAGATTTCAAAAAGTCATAGGCAATCGCAGATGCGATAAATATGGATGAGTAAGCACCAAAGCCTATTCCGATAAGCAATGCAAACATAAACCCTCTAAGATTATCTCCTCCGAAAATAAAGATTGCAAGAATTACAAGCAAAACGGTAAAAGTTGTATTGAAAGTTCTACCTAAAGTACTAGAAATAGAATCATCAAATAATCCTGCCAGTGTTATTGATTTCTTTTCTCTTAAATACTCTCTAATTCTATCAAAGATAATTACGGTATCATTGATGGAGTAACCCAATACTGTAAGAATTGCAGCTACAAAATCCTGATTGATTTCCATATTGAATGGCATGATTCTGTGCAGAAGTGAATAAGCACCTAGAATAATTACCGCATCATGGAATAAAGCAACTACTGCTCCTAAGGAGAATTGCCATTTTCTAAATCTTACAAGGATGTAAATAAAAATACCTCCCAATGCAGCTACTACAGCTAAAATACCATGCGTTTTAATGTCATCTGCAACCGTAGGACCTACCTTTTCAGAAGATACAATACCTACACTCGCATTATCTGCTGACTTAAAATCTTGTATCGTTATATTAGTTGGTAGATTTGACTTCAAACCTTCAAATAATTTTTGCTCAATTGTTTGGTCAGCTTTCAAAGATTCATCATCAATTAAATAATCTGTTGATATTTTCAATTGCTTGTCATTACCAAAAGTCTTGGCTTCTACAGAAGAATTTTTTCCATCTGAGGTTGCGAATACTTTAGCTAACTTTTGCTCAATGTCTTCCGCTTTTACTTCTTTATCAAATCTAACTACATAATTTCTACCTCCTGTAAAATCAATTCCGTATTTGAAACCGTTTGTGAAGATTGAAACCAAACATACAACTGTTAATATAGCTGATATAGTATAAGCGATTTTTCTTTTTCCAATAAAGTCGATCCAGGTATTTCTGAAAAGATTTTTTGTAGGGGCAGTCCAAACAGACAGACCTTTTCCTTTTTCTAATCTTGAGAAAATCATTACTCTAGAAAGTGCTACCGAAGTAAATAATGTCATCACAATACCAATCATCAGCGTTAAAGCAAATCCTTTAATAGGACCCGTTCCGAAGAAGAACAACACAACTGCTGTTAATAATGTAGTAAGGTGACCATCGATAATTGCATTTAACGCATGCTTGAACCCGTCTCTGTAGGCCTCAAGAATATTTTTTCCTGCAAATAATTCTTCTTTGGTTCTTTCGTAAATAATTACATTGGTATCCACTGCCATCGCCATTGTCAGTACAATACCGGCAATACCAGGAAGCGTTAATGTAAAGTCTCCGGAATCCATAATTCCGAAAATATAAAACAAGTTGATGACCATTGCAATTACCGCATAAACACCTGCTCCACCATAATAAGATACAATATATACGATGATAATAAGAAATGCAATTGCAAAAGATATTACTCCCGCATTGATTGATTCTTCACCTAACGAAGGACCTACCTGCGTAGCCTGAACAACTTTTGCCCCTGCAGGCAATTTACCAGCTCCCAAAACGTCAACCAATTCTTTAGCTTCTTCCTGAGAGAAATTACCAGAGATTTGAGTTCTACCGTTTGGAATAGCACCCACTACATTTGGTGCTGTATATACTCTGTTATCCAAAGTAACTGCTACAGGTTTTCCAACATTTTTCTCTGTCAGAGTTTTCCATTCTTTAGCACCTTTAGAATCCATTTGCATATCAACAACCACTCTGCTCAGATCATCATATCCGATACTCGCAGTTTCTACTGCACCATCTACCGGAGCTTTTTGATTGATGCTACCTTTGATTGCATATAGAACCAAGCTGTTAGGATCTGTAGATTCCGGCTTGTAACCCCACATAAACTGAGTATATCTTAAGTTTGCAGGTCTTAAAGACTTACCAACTTTACTGTTTAATACCTTATTAACAACAGCGGTATCAGATAATTTTACGCTTCCAACCGAGCTTTGGCTTCCAGACTTACCACCTTGCATTAAGGCCATCAGATTCACATTTTTAGCAACACCTATAGAATCACCTTTTGTAGAAACTGCATTGGTTAAATTCTGGAAATAGGGCGCTACCTCACCAAATTGCTGTACTTCCCAAAACTGAAGTTTCGCAGAAGTCTGAAGCATTTTTTTCACCTTATCGATATCTTTCATACCAGGCATTTCTACAGAAATTCTCGCAGTACCAGGAACTCTCTGAACGTTTGGCTGGATGGCACCAAGCTTATCGATTCTGGTTCTGATTACTTCAAAAGCAGTACCCACAGAAAGGTCGATTCTTCTTTTTACGATACTCTGCACCTGCTCGTCTGTAGTATTAAATTTAATCTCAGAAAGATTGGTATTTCCGAAGATTTCAGGATCTGCAAGTTTTAGATTAGCTCCTTTTGCTTTGTTTACAGCATCAAACTCAACAAAGAAATTGTCGATATATGATCTTGTAGAGTTTTTCTGGGCTTCATCAGTTTTGTTTAAAGCTTCAATCAAAATAGGATTGGTAGAATAATTGGTTAAATCATTCACCAAATCTCTCTGGTTGATCTCCAAAAGAACGTTGATCCCTCCTTTAAGGTCAAGACCAAGTTTCATTTCTTTGTCTTTCGCTTTGGTGTAATAAAGTTCTGTGAAACCTAGATTAAGTGTATCCTTAGAAAGTCTTGCGATTTCTTTCTGATACTTTTCCGGATTGTCTCCTGCAATAGCAGTTGCCTGCTTTTCAATCTTGCTGGCGTACCATGTTGGTAATAGCTCATTTAAGCAAATTAACCCTAGTATAATAGCAACAATTGTAATAAGTCCTTTTCCTTGCATTTTGTTATAACTACGTTAAATTAAGTCGGCAAATATAATGATTTTCTTGATATTTTATGAATTTTTAAGAACAGAAATGGTTTATTTTCAGATATATCGGTATTCTGCTTTCAATTAAAGATTCAGCAATTAATCTTACATTTTCTAATGAAGTTTTCAATCCTCTTTTGGTACGAAATTTTCATTTAACATAATACACTAAATATCAAAATATTATGAGAAAATTACTACTTTCGGCAATCTTGTTATCTGCCTTACCATTCAGTGCACAAAACTTTGCATTGACGCAATTTGCAACAGGATTCACAAGTCCGGTTGAGATTACCCACGCCAACGACACCCGATTATTCGTCGTTCAACAAAACGGAATTATAAAAATCGTTCAACCCAACGGAACCGTGAACGCCGCTGATTTCCTGAATATTAGTTCAAAAGTGAATTATGGCGGTGAACGAGGCCTTTTAGGTTTAGCTTTTCACCCACAATATGCGACCAACGGATATTTCTTCGTGTATTATAACAACACTGCAGGAAATATCGTTGTCGCGAGATACACGGTGAGTTCTGCCAATGCAAATGTGGCTGACGATACGACAGAAAAAATTATTTTAAATATTCCTAAACCTTTTGATAATCATAATGGCGGTAGTATGCATTTTGCACCAGATGGTAATTTGTGGGTTGTAACGGGCGATGGTGGCAGCGGTGGCGACCCTAATAACAATGGTCAGAATAAAAATTCGCTTTTGGGTAAGATGCTGAGAATTGATATCAATTCAACCGGCCCCTACAATATCCCGGCTGGAAATCCTTTTGCAGGAGCCGGAGTTGACGGTGCTGACGAAGTATGGTCATACGGACTGCGAAATGCCTGGAAATTTTCATTTGACCGTACAACAGGTAACGCTATGATTGCAGATGTGGGGCAAGGCCAGTTTGAAGAAATCAATAGAATGCCCGCTACTACAGCTGCTGTCAACTACGGCTGGAGATGCTATGAAGGAAACAACACTTATAACAATGCTGGTTGCGCTGCTTCTTCAACAATGACTTTTCCTGTTGCGGTGTATGATCATGCCAATGGAAAATGCTCAATCACAGGTGGATATGTCTACCGCGGAACGGCTTCACCCAGCCTTCAGGGAAAATACTTTTTCGCAGATTACTGCTCGAGCCAGATTGGAACTCTCGATACCAATAACGTTGTTACATGGACAACCCCATTCACCGGAAATAATTTTTCAACCTTTGGAGAAGACAGTCAAAAAGAACTGTATGTAGCTGCTCTTGGTGGTACCATTTACAAAATCACCACAACAACATTGGGTGTTCAGGAAAACACTTTTAAAGAGGTTAAAATTTATCCAAACCCAGCAGATGAGAGAGTTTTTGTAGAAGGTGTAGAAACTGCCAATGCCAAAATTGAACTGATCAGTACTGAAGGCAGAAAAGCAATCGACAGCGTAAAACTCGACAGTGAAAACAGTTTTGATGTTACCGGAATTACACCCGGAGTTTATTACATCAATATAAAATCAGGAGATTTCAAAGAATATAGCCAGAAGTTAATCATTAAATAAGTGATTTCTCCCTAATTAAATTTCAAAAACGGATCAATCTAATTAACCACATTTTATTTTAGACAAAACAGGCGATTCAAAATTGAATCGACTGTTTTATTATATCGTCATCGAGAATATTCTGGTTTCAGGTTTGTTTCTCATCATTCTGAGATCAAAAACCATCGCAACATTTCGGGTAAATGCTCTACCCTTTTCGGTAATTTTAATTTGATTGTCATGAATTTCAACCAGCTCATCCTTTTCCATTTCTTTCAACATTTCGAAAGCATTTTCAAGCTCGGGAAATGAGTTTTGAATATCAAAAGAAGTTTCAAGCTGACACATTAAATTTAAAATATGTCTACGGATTATTAAATCTTCATCACTCAAGATATGTCCTTTCACCACAGGAATCACACCTTCTTCAACGATTTTCTGATATTCTTCTACCGTTTTAACATTCTGTGCAAAAGCATACCAGGAATCTGAAATGGCAGACATTCCCAAACCAACCATCAATTGGGTTTTGCTTGAAGTATAGCCCATAAAGTTTCGGTGAAGCTTTTTCTGAATCAGTGACTGATATAAATCGTCATGCTCCAGAGAAAAATGATCCATCCCCACTTCAATATATCCTAAATTTTCCAAAAGTCTTTTCCCATCTTCATAAAGACGGCGTTTTTCTTCTCCACTTGGCAAATCGTTTTCGTCAAAACCGCGTTGCCCTACTCCCTTTACCCACGGAACGTGAGCGTAGGAATAAAATGCCAGACGGTCCGGTTTCAGCTCCATTGTTTTGCGGATGGTATGTTCCATCGCTTCCCAAGTTTGGTGTGGAAGACCAAATACCAAATCATGACTGATCCCTGTGTAGCCAATTTCACGGGCTATTTCGGTAACTTCTTTTACTTTTTCGAAAGGCTGAATTCTATTAATCGCTTTCTGCACTTTCAAATCATAATCCTGAACGCCGAAGCTTGCCCTTCTGAATCCTAAATCATACAAAGTCTGCAAGTGCTCCCTCGTTGTATTATTCGGATGTCCTTCAAAAGAAAACTCCTGATGCTCAGCAACTTCAACCGTTGAAAAAATACCTTCCAATAAAGTTCTCAGATTTTCGGGAGAGAAAAATGTTGGAGTTCCGCCACCCAAATGAAGTTCTTTTAGTTTTGGCTTTTCATTAAACAATTGAAGATAGAGTTGCCATTCTTTTAAAACACTTTCCAGATATGGAATTTCAACGCTGTGCTGCTTCGTTATCCGTTTATGGCATGCACAAAATGTACACAAAGCTTCGCAGAAAGGTAAATGAATATAAATAGAAATTCCTTCTTCAGCATTGGTTTCATTAAAAGACCTGATCACCGTTTCTTTCCACTTTTCCGGTGAAAAAGTACTTTCGTCCCAATAAGGAACGGTAGGATAAGACGTGTATCGAGGTCCGGGAATATTATATTTATCGATTAAAGAGTTCATTCAGAAAATTTAAATAGATTAAATCCTAGAAGGATTTCGTACTGCAAAAATAACCATTACAGATGACTTTTTGATTATGAATTATATTAGGTCTTATTTTATAATCAGTCTAAATACTTCGTCAGCAAAGTTTTCCCAGAGGTCAATATATCCTGCGCTGTCATAATTCCAAGGATCATTTGGTAAATCTTTGTTATATCCAAATCGGTTCATATTTGACTGACCTGCTAGAATGAAAACCCTGATTTGAGTATAAATAATGCGGACAAAAACAGCAAGAGCAATATTTTCAGATTCTTCATTGGGGAAATTTTATTCAAAGGTAATTTGAAAATATTAATTGTATCAAAGAAAAGTTCTATGAATGAGATTGGGTATTTCTAAAATAGGGTGTTGAAGGTGCCGCTCCTACGGAGCTCACTGCAATGTCTGTGATTATTTTCTACAAACATATCGCTCCTATGGAGCTTCTCTAAGAGAGTTGATAGGATTGACTTCTTGTTTTTACTAAATCAAACAAATTTTAAGACATGATGTGGAAAGTAATAAGCTTCCTAAATTTTTAAAATTAATGGAACAGAGCGTAAGAATTATCAATAAATTCTTTTATTTTGCACAAAGCATTTGATAACCATGCAAAATTTCAGACTGAAAGAATTTGTAGAACTGAATATTCAGAATTTTAATCCTAAAGAGCCGCAGGATCTGATTAAGGCTGAAAAATTGCTAAAAGCAGAAAGCAAATTAAACTCAACTTTCAACATTAATGAAATTGAAGCATTTTTAGATTTCATTAAAAATCAGACGCGGAATTTTGATGAGATTTTGAAATTACCCGTGATCAAATGTATTTACACGGACATTTATCCTCAAAACCTTTCCTTCAAGCCGGATCTGAGGACAATTTCTAAAGATGAACTGGAAGATTTCAGCGAGTTATTTACTCCTAATCTGAAAGCTTTTCTTTCTGAGGCTGTACGTAAAAACCAGTGGCAGAGTCTGATTTATTTTCAGCAATATTACACTTCCTTCTTCAGTGTAGAATCTTTAGATTTTTATAAAAATTTGCTGCACGATCGGAATCATTTAATCATTGAAGGTATACTGAAAAACAAAGATCTGGTCACTTTCAAGAAAAATTATTCTTTTGCTACAGAACGGAAATTCTATTACCTGCAAGGTTTGGTTGACGAATTTGAATTTGATGATGATATACTTTCCATCAATAATATGGTTGCCGAAATGCAGCGGACCAATATTAACAACAAAGTCATTCTCGGTGAAATTCTGACGGCCATTTATGGTTTTAATTCTGAAAATGAGGTGACGAAAAATATTATCCGCAAAAACCAAAGAGTTGCTCAGGAATGGAAAGATGAGAAAAACGGTTTTCTCAATACCATTGCGTACAGCATTGCAGGTTTTTTTCTGAAGAATCAAAATCCTACGCTGATTATATTTCTGTCGACGATTATTATTTTAGGATATTTTTTCAGTTTCATCTATGTTTTTAGTTTTGGAATCAAAGCATTGATGTTTTACCTACTGACCAATGCAGTGGCCATCTATCTGGCTTTTAGAAATTTTAAATATTATTTCAGCCAGATCAACTTTCAGAATAAGGTAGATTCTTTGGGCAAAATTTCGGCGACTATACTGATTACAATGGTAATTTCTTTTCCGCTAATGCTTGTAGTTGGTATGGGTTCGCTTTATGTTTTTGACTCTGTAGCTGATCGCAAATTCCCTACACAAATCATTTTCCCAGTAATCATTATCGGAGTAAAAGTCTATATGTACAGAAACAGAAAATAATTATGTCGCAGCTTCAATTATTGGATATCATTAAAGAAACCCTGCCTCATTTTGATGCGGGAAACCCTTCTGATTTGATAAAAGCCGAAAAGATTTTAAAGATTTACCAGAAAACAAATCCTGATCTGCTGCTTAATGACATTGAGAATTTTATCGAATTTTATAAAGATAACGGAAACAAATACAAAGCAATTCTTCAGGATGAAAACCTGCAAAAAATTCTTAAAAATGAAGACTTTAACATAGATTCTTTGCAAAATAATATTTCCTCACATCCTTCACCTCTGCGTGAAGATTTTGGAAATGACTATGAGGAAAACATCCTGAACTATATTCAACTGAATATTAAAAATAATAACTGGAAGAATCTCAGGGTTTTCTATAAAAACTATTTTCCGATAATCAGTTATGAAAATAAGGATTTGTTGATTGACAGCATTACAACAAAAAATAATCTGGTGCGAGGGACAATCCCTTACCCGGATCAGTATCATTTGCTCCTGAATCAATACAAACACTCGATTGATCGTGATTTTTACGGCCTGCAATCTGATGTTGATTCGGCTTATTTTAATGAGGAAATTCTGGATATCAATAATGATTTGGCGGAGCATCAGCACACTACCCAGCACAATAAGGTATTTTTAGGTAAAATTTTTGTCGCACTGGCGAGCTTTAATGCATATACCGAAGAATTAAGAGGACTGTTAATTAAAAACTCAAGGATTGGAGCTAAATGGGTAAATCCAATTCCAGAGATTATTGTTACAAAAAAAAGATTTAATAAAAAATACATTGAAAAATATTACGGAAAGTACGAAGAAGTATGCTTGCTTGTAATTTATCTGTCTCTTTTGATATTAATTTCTTTTTTCCTATACATAAAATTAGATGAATATTTTTGGACGTTTCCTGTCTTCGAAGTTGCTTTATTTTTACTTTTAAATAAAAGATTAAACGGTCATTACGTAGAAGATTTATCATCAAATGGAAAAAGATCTGTACGCAGAAAGATTCAAAAATTGGCAGTAAAATTTTTAATACTTCAAATCTACATAATATTCCTTTTCATTTCTACAGCTATTGGTATAGGTTTAATTGCATTAACTTTTGCAACTACTGGTGTAGGGACTTTAGGATTTTTTTTAATAATTTGGTTTATTCGGAGAATTATGAAAAGATGAAAGTAAATTTAATCTAAAAATTTTTCACTAAAAAGCAAAAGCCATCCGATAATTTAGATGGCTTTTTCAATTATTTCAATCCCAGATTTCCGTCGGTGTCTTCAAACGGATTTTTTGGTTTTACTTTCAGCAAGTCGTACAGTCCCTGGATGACATATTTTACTTCCTTAAAATTATTGTTTTCCATGGCTTTATCTCCGGCATCAAAGAGTTTTACAGCTTTCTTCTGATCTTTGTATTCGTCTATATCTCTGTATTTATAATAGTAATACAATGATGCGTACGATTCATCTTTTTGATAATAAATTTCCGAATGCAGCTTATCTAATTCTTTCGTTTTTCTTTTGATGAGCGACTTTTCATTGGACTCCAGAAATATCTTTTCGTCTTTAATAATTTTCTGGAACTGTTCTTTTTGTCTTTGAGTTGCTTCTTCAAGCTGACTTTCCAGATCAGTCTTTGAATTTTTATACTCCTCTATTTCGTAGATCACATCCCGAAAACGGACGATTTTGTCATACTCCTGTAAAGCCCGTCTTTTTCTTTCATCCAACTGGAAAATTCTTTCCGTCTGCTCATCTTCCTGTACTTCAATCAGGTCAAATTTAATTCTGAAAAGTTCATCCTTGATGTTTTTAAATTTCACCAAAACAGCAATATCTTCAGGATCTGCTTCGTCTACATTCTGAACATAGCTCAACTCAGTTTCTATTTCGTCAATCACTTTATCGATATCTTCCTGAAATTTATCTTTATTGATATGCTTCGTATGGGGATTAAACACTTCATTTTTCTCAAAATCTACCGAACTGATATACACAGAAACCGATAAATCACGGGACTCGCTCATGCTGAATTTCAGCTCAATATCCATTCCTTTCAACAAATTAATCGGTAAATCTTTTGAATTGATTTCGATATAGCCAATGCTCATATTGCTTGCGGGAAGTGTAGCATTTTTTCCTTCCAGAATATTGATGATCAGCTTATCGTCTGCTTCTTTATTAAAGTTTTTTGAGGTCGTTTTATAAATCGTCTTTTTGAGCGGAAGAATATCGTTTTTCTTAAAAATCCTTTCAAGATAGGTACTTCCGAAATTGTCATCCACTTCCAGACAGATATCATTTGGCAATGGCTGTCCTGAAATATTATAAATTCCGTGATTGATAGAAATATCATTCTGCTCAAAAACCACATTCTGATTCTGATCTGAAACAGTCAGACTAAACTGGTTGATCTGCTTCGGAAGAATCTTTACAAACTCTGAAAATTTATTTTTGAAACTCATCAAACCCGTATCAAACCCGCCGTCTTTTCGGGTGATTCTATAATATCCATCGAAATCTCCATTGATACTTCCTACCAAAAGTTCTTCATCGTCCTGCGTATTGACTTCGTAGATTAATTTTAAATCGATTTTATTGGAATTTTGATTTTCTTTATTTTCTGAATTTAAATGATTTTCAGTTTTAATTATTTGAGTATCTTCTTCTTTAGTTCCCGCAAAATAAGCTGCGCCCACCATCACTGCTGTCGACGGATCGATAGAATGATCAACCGTAATCCCGAAAATCTCTTTCAAATGCTCTCTGATGTACGGAATGTAGGTCGTTCCACCCACCAAAATAATTCGTTCAATATCACTCGCCGATTTCTGGTTTTCTTCTAAAAGTTTTTTGATGAGCGTGATAGTTTCATCTACTTTTGGAGCAATGACTCTATTAAAATCGTTTCGTGAAATTTCAAAATCGATGTAATGATCACCGTCATTCAGTTCAAGTTCGGTATTGATCGTTTCTTTTACCGATAATTCTTTTTTAATTTCTTCAGCTTTGTACAACAGTTCGTAGTACAGTTTTGCGTAAAAACTATTCTCTTTAGACATCAGCTTTTTGAAAAGCAACCCTTCATTTAAAACTTCTTCAATTTTTGGAACAAATAAATACTCAATCACCAAGTGATCAAGGTCTACTCCACCCAAAAAGTTGTTTCCTTCGTGGTCTGTGATTTTCAGTTCACGCTCATTGATTTTCACCAAGGCAACATCGAAAGTTCCACCGCCGAAATCGTATACCAACCAGTTCTTCTCTTCCGACTGATCCTGAGTCTGAAAATTAGCATACGCCAGACACGCTGCAATAGGTTCCTGCAAAAGAACGACCTGCTGAAAGCCTGCTAAAAGACCTGCTTTCTTCGTCGCATTCGATTGTACCGTATCGAAAGACGCAGGAATCGTGATAACAATAGATTGTGGTTTTTCGTCCTGAATAAAACTCTGCAGCTCTTTCAGAATCATCGCCGAAAGTTCTACCGGACTTTTTTGTTCTTCAGTGTCTGCGATGCTGTACAGATGTTCTGTACCCATTTTCCTTTTGAAAGATGAGAAGACGTCCAGATGCGCTGACTTCAGAAGCTCTCTGGCTTTATCACCAATAAGGATTCTTCCTTTTTTGTAGGCGACAATCGAGGGTAGTGTATCGCTGAAGCCTACCGGATTTTTATAAATCTGAACTTTTCCGTCTGCAAACTTTGAAATCCCCGAATTCGTGGTTCCTAAGTCTATTCCAAAATTGATATTTCCCATCTTATTCTGCAATTACAATTCCCTTCTGCAACAATATATTTCCCGAACCGTCATTTTGAAAAATGGCAGGTTTCAGGACTTTAGTAATAATTGGTTTTGAAGAATTACCGATGAGATTGGCCTCCAAAGAAGTGTCTCTGGAATCATACAGCTTCCCGATAGGATTATTGACAGAATAGCCCAATTCTTCGAGCTCGTGGTGTATTCTTTCGAAATTTCTTTCAAAGATTGAAATATCCTGATCTTTTGATTTTTTTTCTATTTCAAAGATTTGGTTAATGATATTCAGCATGAATTATTTGATGTTTTTAAAAGCACAATTTAATTAATTTTTGTTGAAAATAATCAATTGAATTTCATTTTTACTATTCTGTCTTTACCGGCCAAGACAACCGTGTTTTTATCAATCCATGTGCAAACAAACAGACCTTTCTCATCTGAAATTTTCTTCCATGTTTTTCCGAAATCTGAAGAATAGCTGATGTGCTGATCGCCGACTGCAATGATGTCTTTTCCTTTTGATTCCGGTCTTATTTTCACGCAGGTCATGTATCCTGCATTTTGTCCTGACGCCTGAATCTGCCAGGTTTCGCCACCATTATTGGTTGTTGCAATGTTATTGATATTGGCGTCTTGCTTTGTGTAATCTCCGCCGACTGCGATGCCGAATTTGTCGCCTGAAAAATCAATTGAATATATTCCCTGTGATGATATTCCTTGAACAATAGGAGTATTGAAGGCTTCCAATTTGTCATTTTTAAGATTTAATCTCAAAATTCTTGAAGAATTTCCTCCGGTTCCAATCCAAAGATAATTTTGTCCTACGGAAATATTGGTATTGCTTGCCGCAAACGCTGCCTCCCCAAGATTCAACTTTAAATGTGAATAGTTTTTAATTTCGATTTTTTCTTTATTTAAATTGAATTGCAACAGTTTTAGCTTTAAATCTGTTGAAGGATCTGAAAAAGCGTAAAATTTATTTTTATTAAAATATAAAGCATCATAAAAGGCAGTTTTTACAGTATCGGTGAAAACAATTTTATGCATGAGATCTTTCTTATCAATTTTAAAAAAATAAGCCGGACTTTCAATATTTATCGCATAAAATGATTTTTTATCCTGAGCCAAAGTTCTGAACTGTAATTTCCTATCAGATAATTTTATCTGCTTTTGCTTTTGAGGATTTTTTAAATCTACATATCCGAATTTTGAATCTGTTCCGCTGTACCAGACTTTACCATCCCATATTTCTAAAGCTCTGATGCTGATTTTATCATTGAGTAACGTTTCAAAGCTTACATTCTGGCAAAAGAGAAAGGTTCCGAAGAATAGAAATAATGTAGGGAAGAATTTTTTCATAACAGTCAAATTTAATCAAAAAAAATTCCGCATAAAGCGGAATTTAAATTTATTCTTTATTGTCAATATTGATGTTGACATCCTCTAAAGGTTTTTGTTCGGCCTTAAAGGTTTCTCCATAACCGCCATTCTGCAGTTTTGAATTTCTCTTACTGTAAAGGAAGTAGATGATAAACCCAATAATCAGCCAACCGAATGAATACATCTGTGCTTCTTTACTCAAATTGAAAATCAAGTATACATTGATTGCAATTCCTAAACAAGCAATTACAGGCAATGCAGGAACTCTGAAACTTCTTACCAAATTTGGTTCTTTTACTCTCAAAACCCAAACTGCAACACAAACCATTGTAAAGGCAAATAAAGTTCCGAAACTTGTCATGTGCGCCAACTCGTTAATTGGTGTTAATGATGCTACGATTGCAATAACTGTCCCCAAAATCATTAGGTTTTTTCTAGGAACTCCTGAAGTAGGATTTACTTTTGAGAAAGTTGAAGGGATTAAACCATCTTTGGACATTCCCAAGAAGATTCTAGACTGCCCCATAATCATTACCATCAATACAGAAATCAAACCTACAGTTGCTGCAATCGTAATGATGTAACCAGCCCATTGCTGACCAGCGATATCAAATGCATACGCAACAGGAGCTTTAATCGCATCCGGATATTTACCTAAAGGATTAAAATCTGTATAATGCATCATCCCTGTAAGAACAAGTGATACTAAGATATATAAAATTGTACAAATTACTAACGAAGTGATGATCGCAAAAGGCACATCTTTTTTAGGATTAATCGCTTCACCCGCCTGTGTAGAAACCGCATCAAAACCTACATAAGCAAAGAAGATAGCAGAAGCCCCGGCAATAATTCCGCCATAGCCGTACGCTTTGTGGGAGACGCCGTTTTCTGTAATGGTGGTTGCATCAGGGATAAAAGGAGTCCAGTTGGCAGTATCTATAAAAAATAAACCGGCAATAATTACAAATATAATTGCAGAAACTTTTAAGATTACGATAAAGTTGTTGGCTTTAGCAGCACCTTTTGTACCTCTTAGTAGAATCCAGATTACAAATAAAACGATCAATAAAGCAGGAAGATTAAGGAAAAGTTTAAAATCTAATAATTCGGGAGCTGCATTGAAATTATTAATAGTTTCCTGAAAACCTAATAATTTATCTGCAGGAAGCTTTCCTTCCGCAATCTGTTTTGTAGCTTCTCCGAACGCTTTGTGAGCAGTTCCGGGATCTGTGGTCATCCAATAAGGCAGATGAAGACCAAACATTTTGAGAAGTTTACCAAAATAACCTGACCAGGAAACGGCGACCGTCATCGATCCCATGGCATATTCTAATATCAAACCCCAACCGATGATCCATGCAAAAATTTCACCTACTGTTCCGTATGCATACGCATAAGCAGAACCTTCTACGGGAAGTATTGACGCAAACTCAGCATAGCACAAAGCTGCGAATACACAGGCAATACCCGCTACTACAAAAGACAGTGCCAATGCAGGACCTGCATTGTAATAGGCACCGGTACCTGTAAGTACAAAAATTCCTCCTCCGATAATAGCTCCAATTCCGATAGCAGTAAGACTCCATTTACCTAAAACACGTTTTAGTTCGCTCTTCTGTATATCGGCTTCGTAAGCACTCATTGGCTTTTTAGCCCAAATTTTCGACATATTTTTTTTATTTATTAAAGATTTACGAAAATATAAAAATTTTAATGATATTAACATTTATTAATAAAAATTCATGATTTAATTTACATTTAAAAATATAAAAAACTGATTTACACTTGTTTTGAACATTTCAAACAGACTATTTTTTTGCTTATTTTTGATCTCATGAATGGATATGATCTTTTTGTAAAACCTTATGAAAGCTATACTTATTTGCAGATTTTTCTGGAAGCTGCAGGAACACTTTTCGGAATTTTGAGTGTTTTCTTTTCTATCAAAAAAAATATCTGGGTTTTTCCTACCGGAATTATTTCAACTGTCATTTATGTATATCTCCTTTTTATTGCGGGATTACTGGGAGATTGTATGATTAATGTGTATTATACAATCATGAGCATTTATGGCTGGGTTTTGTGGAATAAAAATTCTGAAGATCATATTCACGTGGAAGTTTCATGGGCAGCGAAAAAAGAATGGGTAATTTCTATGATGCTTTTCGTATTCAGTGTGATCCTGGTGATGGTTATTTATTATTATAAACCTTTGATTGACAACAATTTTATTTCAGAAAATATACGATATGGTTTTCATCATCTGGATTGGGCCAACTGGATGGATATTTTTACAACGTCAGTATTTTTAGTCGGAATGTGGCTGATGGCAAAAAGACGCATCGACAACTGGATTTTCTGGATTTTGGGAGACTTGATTTCTATCCCGATGTACATTTACAAAGGCTATGGAATTACTTCGGTACAGTATTTGGTTTTTACCATAATGGCTACCATTGGCTACATTCAATGGAAGAAAAATTTTAAACAAAACAATATTTAATAAAGATGAAAAATTTAATAAAAATAGCATTCACCCTATTCATTACGCTAAGTCTGACTTCGTGTATGTCTTACAACAGCGGATATGCAGACTCTTACGGAGATCCATATTATAATGACGGATATTATTATGCACCGCAAGGCTACTACAATACGGGAGGATATTATGGTAATGACGGATATTACTACAGAAATGATATGAGATATTACTACGACAATGGCGTTCCTTACTATTACGGTAACAACAGAAAGAAAGTGTATGTAGAAAAAAGAAGTTCATCTCAAAGACCTGCAAACGGATTCAGCAATACGCCGAATAACAATAACGGCAATTATACCAATCCGAGAAACAATAATAACGGCAACGCAAACAATCCTAGAGGAAACAGCGGATTTAGAAATCAGGGAAACAGCAACAGTAACAGACAAAGACCTCAACAGCAAAGCACCCCGAGATCAAACACCAACAGTGGTTTCAGAAACAGTACAAACAGTACCCCGAACACACAAAATACCACACCAGCTACACCGCAAAACAACTCAACAAGATCCGGCGGAGGATTCAGAAGATAATCATTCTAAATAAGTAAACGGACAGCAAACGCTGTTCGTTTTTCGTTTTAATTATAGTAATTTTACACGTTAGTTTTTAGACAAAATAAAGTATGGAATTTTATAAATATCAGGGAACAGGAAACGACTTTGTCATGCTGGACAATCGTTCCGGAGAGTGGAACAATCTTTCTATTGAGCATATTCAAAAACTTTGCGACAGACGTTTTGGAATTGGTGCAGACGGATTGATCAAAATAAACGCTGCTGAAGGGGTAGATTTTGAAGTTGACTATTACAATTCTGATGGTTCTAAAAGCTTCTGCGGAAACGGTGCGCGTTGCTCTGTTGCCTTTGCACATTTTCTTTCGATTTTTAAAAATAACAAGACCGTATTTACAGCAATTGACGGACTTCACGAAGCTGAAATCAATGAAGATATTGTAAAACTAAAAATGGGTGACGTTGAAACTATCAATACTGATGGTGATGATTCAGTTTTAGATACCGGTTCGCCGCATTATGTAAAATATGTAGAAGACATTTCGAATTTCAACGTTTTTGCAGAAGGAAACAGCATCAGGAATTCTGCAAATTATCAGGAAAAAGGCATCAATGTGAATTTTGTTGAAAATATTTCTGATGATGAAATTTTTGTAAGAACCTATGAACGAGGCGTTGAGGACGAAACTTACAGTTGTGGAACAGGAGTTACAGCTTCTGCTTTAACTTTTCTTCAAAAAAGCAATCTAACCTCCATAAAAGTTAAAACGTTGGGCGGCGATCTTAAAGTGTATGCTGAAAAAAATGGAAATTCTTTCCAGGAAATTTGGCTCGAAGGTCCGGCAAAACAGGTTTTCAGCGGTAAGGTTGTTCTTATTTAAATAAACAAAAAACTTTTAATCAATTATCTATAATGAAAAAAGCTATTCTCATTATTGTACTCCTTATTCTTGCTGTGGCAGGATTTTTTGGTTTTAAATTTTACAAAAAATATTACGGAAGCAACGTTCAGAAAGATGGGTACGTTTTGATTCCGCATGGAGCAGCATTTAAGCAGATTTTAGATTCTATTACGCCTTATATTGATAATAAAGAAGCATTCATTGATGTTGCGAAAGATAAATCGATGGATCAGTATTTCAAACCTGGACGTTATCATTTCGAAAAAGGAGCCAGCAACACGGTTCTTGTTAATATGATTAAAGCAGGAAATCAAACTGCAAATTCTTTCAGAATCGGAGATTTCGGAGATATTTATCAGATGGTTGGGAAAGTTTCTAAAAAAACTGAGCTTGATTCTTTAAAATTTGTCAATGATTTAAATAAAATTGCTTCTGAAAAAGGCTACAACAGTGCAGAAGATCTTAAAAAATATTTCTTCATAGATACCTATAATTTTTTCTGGACAGTAACGCCAGAAGAATTTTTCAAAAAATTTCAAGATCAGTATAATGAATTCTGGACTGCCGATCGAAAAGCGAAAGAACAAAAATCAGGATTATCAAGAGAACAGATTTATTCGTTAGCATCTATTGTTTATAAAGAATCTGGTGGAAAACCAGACGAAATGAAAACGATTGCCGGACTGTATTTAAACCGTTTCAGAAAAGGAATGAAACTACAGTCTGATCCTACGGTAATTTATGCCATCAACAAGCAAACCAATTTTAAAGAACCTATCAAAAGAGTTTTGTATAAACATTTAACGACTCCATCTCCATATAATACATATGCAAATGCGGGAATTCCTCCGGGACCGATTTGCGTAGTCGATAAAAACTCGGTAGATGCCGTTCTGGATGCAGAAAACAACTCTTATATTTTTATGTGTGCAGATCCTGCAAGAATGGGGTACCACAAATTTACAGCCAGTGCAGAAGAGCACGTAATCAATGCTAAAGCGTATCAGGATTGGCTGAATTCAAAAAATATCAAATAATACAATATTTAACTATAATTTAACAATTTAATAATTAACATATCGCTCTCAAAAGCGACCTATCTATTAAGAACAATAAACGAATTGTGAAAAACTGAAAAATAAGTATTTAATAATTTCATAAAATTAAATGCGTTTTTCATGATTTCACTTAAAGAATCTCTTATGAATCAGACGGAAATAATCAGCATGATTACGAAGAAAACTTTAGGGTTGACTTTTGTATTATCTGCAGCGGCTTTTGCCTTCGGACAGGAAAAAGTAGGCGTAACGGGGACTATTGTAGACAAAAGCAATCAGCCGGTACCTTACGCATCAGTTACATTTAGCAATAAAGCGAATAAACTTTTCAGTGATGCTACACTGACTGACGAAAAAGGTCAATACAAACTTGAATTGACCCCCGGAAATTATGATATTTCTGTTGAGGCAATCGATTTCAAAAAAAGTGTCATCAACAAACAGATTGCAGCGGCCGGAAATATAGGCGCTTTATCAATTGAAGCGGAAGGCTCTCCAACCAATCTTAAAACTCAGGACATTCAGGGAGTAACAATTACTGTTGCTCAAAAACCATACAAAGTTGAATTAGATAAAAGAACTTACGACCCATCTCAGGACATTGTAAGTAAAGGCGGTAATCTTCAGGATGTTTTGTCAAACGTACCCTCAGTTTCTGTGGACACCGACGGAACAGTATCGATGAGAGGAAGTTCAAACGTAAGATTTTTGATCAACGGAAAACCTTCTGCCCTTCTTGGAATTGACGATGGTGCCAATGCTTTGCAAAGTATTCCTGCGGATCAGATCGAAAGAATTGAGGTAATCACCAACCCTTCTTCGAAATTCGAAGCAAGCGGAACTGCCGGTATTTTAAATATCATTTTAAAGAAATCTAAGAAAACCGGTTTCAACGGGAGTGTGATCGGAACTTTAGGGTATTTGCCTCAAACGAATTTAAATACCAATTTAAGCTGGAGAAAAGGAAGTCTTACCTGGTTTTTGAATGGTGGTGGTGGATATCGTGAATCTAAAAACACGAATAGAAATAACGCAACATTTTTTAATGCTGTTTTAGATAATGATAGAACTTTTACAGATCAGGAATCAATTACAGACAGCAAAAACAACAATTACAATGCTTCGTCAGGTATTGTATACGACATTTCAGATAAGACATCGATAAACGCTTCCGCAACAGTAAGAACATTTGACAGTGAAAATTTAGGTACCATTACCTATGATTACCGTTTTTTAAATGATCCTAGGTCGTTTGCTACAAGAACAAACACTGGTTCTAATAACAATCTTGCTTTTCAGGGAGATTTTGGGATTGATCATAAGTTCGATGATAAAGGTCAAAACCTATCATTATCTGCAAGTTTACAAAGCAACAGATCTTATAATGATACCAGTGTAGATGAAATAGAAAATAATGCTTTTAAACTGCAGAATGTAATTAATCAGACTACGAAAAATAAGACATTAGTAGGTAAAGCTGATTATGAACTTCCTATAGGTGAAAATTCAAAAATTGAAGCGGGTTACAGATTAGATATTAACCAAAATGTCTATGATAATGATGTTTTAGAAAGAAATTCTCCAACCTCTGATTTCTTTTATAAAGGACTTTTCACCTATGATGCATATTACAGAGAGATTTTCAATGCAGGATACTTACAGTTTAGAAGCAAGATTGGTAAATTAGGTTATCAGTTGGGACTTAGAAATGAATATTCTCAGGTTGATATCAAATATTCGAATCTGGAGTACGGCTCACCAAATATCAATAACAAAAAAACATATAATAATTTATTCCCATCTGTATTCTTAAGCTACGAAATTGCAAAAGACAATCAGTTTTTGGTAAATTATTCCAGAAGAATTGATAGACCAAGATCTTTTTTCTTAATTCCAAATCCTAGTTATACAGATAATCAGAATATCTTTGACGGAAATATAGATTTAAATCCTTCTTACGTAGATTCATATGAATTCGGATACAGCATTTCAAAAGGTAAGTTTACTATCAACCCTACTTTATACTACAGACACACTAATGATGATGTAAAAATGTTGGTTTTCCCAGACAATATTGGTGCATTTCACACCAGCCCTATTAATTTAGGAACTGATGATCGCTTTGGTTTGGATTTAAACTTTAACTGGGATGCTACAAAATGGCTAAAATTCTTAGGAAACGTAGATGTATTTGGATATAAAACTACAGGAATATTTGATGATTTATCTATTGTTCCTAAAGCGATGTCTTTTGAAGGAAGTGGTTTTTCTACCAGAGCGAGATTAACTTCTACATTTAAGATTGATAAAACATTCAGCTTTCAGTTACAAGGTTTTTACAGAGGGGCTCAAAAAACGAACAGTGTTGACAGAAAAGATATGTATGCACTGAATTTTGGTGCGTCAAAAACGATTTGGAACGGTGACGGAACTGTGAGTTTCAATATTCAGGATATTTTCAATACCAGAGCAATGCAATCTACTGCTTATGGTGTAGATTACGTAAGAGATTCTTACATGCAATGGCAGCCAAGACAATTTGCGGTTTCACTGACATACAGATTCAAGCAAGGTGAAAAAATCGAGCAGCCGAAAAGAAAGAAAGATGTGAATTCTAATGCTACAGGAGACGAACAACAAGGTCCGATGTAATCAGAATTTAATGAACATAAAAAAGTCCCGAAATTTAAATTTCGGGACTTTTTTTATTTTGATAATTTTGCCATTTCGGCTTCGTAAATTCTTTTTCGCAAATCGCTTGATGAAAACCGGTGATCTCTTTTATTGTAAAAAATTTCAATGCCTTTTTCTTCGCAGTATTTTTTTCCGGTGAAATCCCTGTCCATGTAATCGTCTCCGATAATTCTTATGTCGATTACAAAAGACTTCAAAATATCTTCCAAATCTTCTTCTGTATAATAAGGAATAATTTCGTCAACGGCATTCACCGCTTTTAACTGAATATATCTTTCAACAATAGTTTGTGTAGGTTTATTCTTTGTAGGACGATCATGAGAAGGATCAATCTGCAGTCCTACAATCAGATAATCACAAACGGTCTTTGCCTCCTCCAGCATTTTGATGTGTCCTGCGTGTAATAAATCAAATGAGGAAAATGTAATTCCTATTCTTTCGGTCTTCATATAAATTCTTGGTGTATTATTTTGTTATAAATTAATTTTTTCTAGATTCTAAATACTTCTGCCAATCCCATACCGTTTTTAGTGCTTCTTCCAAAGAAGTTTCAGATTTCCAGTTAAGTTCTTTTTCAGCTTTATCCACATTGGCATAAGCAATCGTAATATCTCCTTCTCTCCTGTCACAAATCTGATAAGGCACAGCAACATCATTTGCAGATTCAAAAGCCTGTATTACTTCCAAAACTGATGAGCCTTTCCCTGTTCCCAGGTTATAAATATCGATTACAGTTTCTTCTGAATTATTATTTATTAAATTTTTCAGAGCTGCCACGTGAGCTTTCGCCAAATCTACAACATAGATGTAATCACGAATCGGCGTTCCGTCTTCTGTAGGATAATCATTCCCCCAAACGCTTAATTTCTCACGAATTCCTGCCGCCGTCTGCATCACATAAGGTACAAGATTATTGGGAACGCCGATAGGTAACTCACCCAGTAAAGATGAAGGGTGTGCTCCTATTGGATTAAAGTATCTCAACAATGATATTTTACTTTTATAAGCCTTAGCAAAATCTTTTAAAATTTCCTCGCCCATCTGTTTTGTTTTTCCGTAAACGCTTTCCGGCATTTTCAACGGAGTATTTTCATTGATGGGCATTTCATCCGCCTGTCCGTAAACGGTACACGATGAACTGAAAATAAAGTTTGAAATTTTTCTTTCTTTAAATTCCTGAAGGATATTGATTAATGAGAACAAATTATTTTCATAATAATCAACCGGTTTTTCCTGACTCTCGCCTACTGCTTTAAATGCAGCAAAGTTGATACAGCCTTCAATATGATGTGCGTCAAAAACCTGATTGAGAAGTTCTTTTCTTTTTAAATCAAATGGATAAAATAGAGGTCTCTTACCTGTAATTTCCTCGATATTATTTAAAATAAATTTTTCCGAATTGGATAAATCATCCACAATAACCACTTCAAAGTTATTATTGATCAGTTCTACTACGGTGTGAGAACCGATGTATCCAAGTCCGCCTGTAACAAGTATTGCCATTTTTTATTTATTTTTTTATTTATTGGGTTCCAATTTCATCCAATTCAGACCAAGCATTACTTTCCCTTTTTCTATTATTAAAATATATTAAAACAGAAAAACCTACCATAAATGAAAAAGATATGAATAAAGAAATAAATTTTAGTAAAGAACTGTTATGTTCGGAAAAGTGAAAGATACAATCAAAAATATTTAATATTATAGCAAAAAAGAATAAGATATTAAGATACACCAATGTCTTTTTTAATCTTGTAAAAAGAACGATTAAAGCACAAGTGTAAGTCACAAAATAAACCGAATATAATATTAGTTCCTGATTTTTATTTTCAACTCTAAGATCATCCGTAAAATTATTTATTAAGTAAAGACTCAAAATTGTAAGCGATAATAAAAATATGCAAAAAATTAAATTTGCAAAATATAGCCTTTTACTATTAAAAATGTATTTTTTCATTTTATCTCATAAACTCCAACACCGCATCCGTAATATACTTCAACTGCTCTTCGTCTAATTCTGTATGCATCGGAAGAGAAATCACCTGATCCAAAAGTTTATCGGTATTCACAAAATCTGCATCATTGCTTTCCTGAAAGTATGCTTTTTGTTTTCTTAAAGCTACCGGATAATAAATCATTGCCGGAATCTCTTTTTCGGTTAAGAATTTCTGCAATTCGTTACGTTTTCCGTTAAGAATTCTTAAAGTATATTGATGAAAGACGTGTGTTGAGTATTCAGCTCTTTTGGGAGTCAAAATATTTTCGTTTCCGGCAAAAGCTTCGTCGTAATAATCAGCTGCTTTTCTTCTTGCGTCGTTATAAGAATCAAGATTCGGAAGTTTTTTCCTTAAAATTGCCGCCTGAACACTGTCTAATCTTGAGTTCACTCCTACTTCGTCGTGATAATATCTTTCGTACATTCCGTGATTAACAATACCTCTTAAACGGTGTGCTAAATCATCATTATTGGTAAAAATCGCACCACCATCACCATAACAGCCTAAGTTTTTAGACGGAAAAAATGAAGTCGTACCTACCGTTGACATGGTTCCGGCGTGTCTCACTGTTCCGTCTGAAAATGTAAACTGAGAACCGATTGCCTGCGCATTATCTTCGATAACGAAAAGATTATGTTCTTCAGCAATTTTCAGAATTTCTTCCATATTTGCACATTGACCGAAAATATGAACCGGTATAATCGCTTTAGTTTTTGGAGTAATCGCCTTTCTGATTTGTTCTGTAGAAATCGTAAAAGTATCATAATCTACATCTACCAAAACAGATTTTAATTTAAGCAAATGAATCACTTCTACCGTTGCTGCAAAGGTAAAATCAGCTGTAATTATTTCATCGCCTTCCTGTAAATCCAGTGCCATTAAAGCAATTTGTAACGCATCTGTTCCGTTCGCACAAGGAATGACGTGCTTTACATCAAGATAAGCCTCCAGTTCATTTTGGAAAGACTTTACTTCAGGACCGTTGATGAATGCTGCAGAATCCATCACATTTAAAACCGCATTATCTACATCATTTTTTATTTTGTAATACTGACTTTGCAAGTCAACCATCTGAATTTTTTTCATACGTCAATTTTATTTTTCTCAGTTAAATGTAATCGTTTTACTGTTTTTAGTTTTCACACAAATCTTGCGCAGCGATTTCAATAACAAATATTTTCGTAAAAATAAGGAATTTAAAATCCTATCAAAAATTTTATTGAATTTGTTTTATCTTTATACAAAATAAAGAGATGAAAAAACTTTTATTATTTTGTTTTCTAACAGGTTATGGAATGAGTAATGCACAAACTGAACTTGTTTTTGTTTATTTTAATGACAAACCAAATAAAGCAGCATTTTATGCGAATCCGTTGTCAGAGCTTACCCAGAAGGCTTTAAACAGAAGAATCGCTCTAGGGATTACTCTTAATGATCAGGATGCTCCTATCGAACAATCATATATTCAAAATCTTCAGAATTTAGGATTCACCATCACAGATTATTCCAAATGGCTGAACGGAGTTGCCGTAACGGTAAATCAGGCTCAGGTTAATTTGATTAAAGCACAGCCTTTTGTACAGTCTGTCGAAAGTTTTGCTAAGAATTCCTCTCTTGTTTTAAAAACTCAAAACATCAGTAAATGGGAAAGTTTTGAACAATATCAAAAAACATTAACAACCTTTGATTACGGATCTGGTTCTGCGCAGATTGACCAAATCAATCTGCGGCCACTACATCTAGCCGGATATACCGGAACAGGAGTTACAATCGCAGTAATCGACACAGGTTTTCCTACAGTTAATACTGGTTCTGCTTTCTCAAGATTATGGACAAATAATAAAATTAAAGGAGGATACGACTTTGTCACAAAAACCACAAATATTTACGAAAGTACACTAAACAATCATGGAACCGTAGTTCTTGGAGCTATTGGCGGATATATCCAGGATAGTTTTGTGGGCTCTGCTCCAGATGCAGACTTTTATTTATACCGAAGTGAAAATTCAGCTGTAGAAGTTCCAGAAGAAGAATTATATTGGATTGAAGCTGCCGAAGAAGCCGACAGAAAAGGTGTTGAAGTTATAACGACATCTTTAGGTTACAATATTTTTGATGACCCAAAATACAACTATACTTATGCTCAAATGAACGGCACCACTTCTTTCATTGCCAGAGCAAGTCAGATTGCAGTGAGTAAAGGAATTTTTGTTTTAATTGCTGCCGGAAATTCCGGTGAACAACCCTGGCATTACATCACAACACCGGCTGATAATGCTCAGGTTTTCAGTATCGGTTCTGTAGACGATGCAGGATCATCGTCTGTTTTTTCTTCATACGGACCGAATGCTGCCGGAGCTATAAAACCTGACGCAAGTGCGAGAGGAACATTGGCAACCACAGTTAATAATGGCTCTACCGCAACAGTTTCAGGAACTTCCATCGCCACCCCAATCGCCGCTGGAGGGGTTGCCTGTTTAATTCAAGCCTTTCCAAGCATGAACAGAAATACCATGAGAACACAATTAAGACAAACAGCTTCTCTGTTTCCGAGTCATACTGATCAAATGGGTTATGGAATTTTAAATTTCGGAAGCTTGTACAACGCTGTTTTAAACACTTCCGAATTGGTGAAGAAAGAAAAATTGGTCATCTTTCCAAATCCGGTAAAATCTATTTTAAACATTGCGACTGAAGGTGATGTTTCGTCTCTTGAAGTGTATGATAATCTTGGAAGATTTATTTTTAAATCAACAAAACAAAAATCTGTCAATGTGCAGGATTTTGCAAAAGGAACTTATTACTTGAAAATTCAGGTTAAGGATAAGATTTATTATGAGAAATTTTTGAAAGATTAAGCATAAGGTTATAAAAAAATAAGCCTTCCGATTTGGAAGGCTTTGTTTATTTTAGTTATAAAGAAATCATCTATGCTGAATTTCTACTCGCATTAATATTCCCGAAAAGCGATCTTGTCACCAGCTTTTCATACGCTTCTTTATTGCCTTCTCCTTTCTGAATTTTCATTAAAGCATATTGCTGAATGCTCAACAACGGAAGCACAATTTTCTCACGTATTTTCACCGACTTTCTTGACAATGGATCTTCTTCCTGAAGCATTTTAAATCCTGTCAATTCCAACATAATATTTTTTGAAAGATTGTATTCACTGAAAAGGACATTCCAGAATTCACCGAATTTAGGATTATCTTTAATATAATATGTCAACGGGAAATAAGATTTGTTCATACTCATCATCGAGTTTAAAACTAAAGTTTTAAAGAAATCAGAACCTCTGTACAATTCTCTTACTTCATCAAATCTCCCTTCTTCTTTCAATTGCTGCATTGCAAAGCCAAACCCGAAGAATCCCGGAACATTCTGTTTCAACTGCGACCACGATCCTACAAAAGGAATCGCTCTTAAATCTTCAAACTTCAACTCATTTCCACCACCTCGTTTTGACGGACGGCTGCCAATATTGGTTTTTCCGTAATATTCGAGTGTACTCATTTCCTGAAGATAAGGTACAAACATTGGATGCGCCTTTAAATCTGAATATTTTTTGTAACTGATATTCGCCAACTCAAGAATCAAGGCTCTTTCTTTTTCAGTTAAATCTTTTTTTGAATTTTTAAAGACATCATTTTCTACTCCGGCAGTCAGCAGCTGTTCAAAATTGTATTTTGCCTGTTCTTTATTTCCGAAAATACTGGTAATCGTTTGTCCCTGAATGGTCAATTCAATTTTATTATTGGCAATTGTTTTCCCCTGAGAAGCATAGAAATCATGGGTTTTACCACCACCTCTAGCCGGTGGGCCGCCTCTACCATCAAAAAAGACCACTTTAATTCCGTTTTCTTCTGAAAGTTTAGTCAAAACTTCTTTCGCTTTATAAATTTCCCAGTTGGCTTTCAGATAACCTCCGTCTTTAGTTCCGTCTGAGAAACCAAGCATAATCGTCTGTTGATTGCCTCTTCTTTCTAAATGTTTTTGATAAATCGGATTTTGATATAATTCGGTCATTACACTTTCGGCATTATCAAGGCCTTCCATTGTTTCAAAAAGCGGAACAATATCCATATTGATTTCTTCATCCTTATACCCTGAAATTTTGAAAAACGCATAGACATTCATCACATCTTTCACAGCATCAGAATTTGAAATAATATATCTGTTCATCCCACGGTTTCCATTGGCAAACTGAATATCTTTTACCTGAGCGACATTGATCAAAGTATCTTTTACAATATCTTCAAAACTACCGGCATCTATTTTTTCTGAAGCCTGAATTAACTGATTAAATTTCTCATCGTTGCCAGCCTCAGCTTCACCAAATTGAGCTTTATACACATCATCAATCACCTGCTGATGAATTCTGCTGTCTTGTCTGATATCTAAAGTGGCAAAGTGAGTTCCGAAGATTTTCACACGGTCTTTGAAATTTTCAAGCTGATCAAGAAAAAGAGAATTGTGCTGTTCAACCAGTATTTTTTCGGCCTCATTTAATCTTTTAAGAATATCTTCTGCAGTGATTCTTTCATTTCTAAAAATTGCGGTGTACAATTCAGCACTCAGTTGTCCTAAAACTTCCGAAACACCTCTGAAGCTTAATCTTCTTCTTACATCTTTTAAATTCCCGTAATATGATTTTAAAATAGCAGAACGCAGTTCTTCTGAAACTCTTTTCGTAACATCTGCCGTTACAAAAGGATTTCCGTCTCTGTCACCGCCCGGCCAGAAACCAAGCTGAATCAAATCTTCATGCAAATGAAAATGCCCATTGCCGAAAGTTTTTTTGATTTTGGTAAATAATTCGCCAATCGTATCGTAATAGACGTATCTCAAATAATGAATGATACTCAAAGCCTCATCAATCGGAGTTGGTTTTTCTTTGTTTACGAAAGGTGTTTTCCCTAATTGCTGCAAAAGCATATCAATATTGGTAATCGAATCGTCTGTGATTGATTTTCTTAAATCATGCAGAATTCTCTGTACAGAACTTGGGTAAAACTGAGTCGGGTGTGCAGTAAAAACTACTTTCACCGTAAAATCTCTCAATTTTTCACGCACTTTCTCCAGTTTGTGATCTTGTAATGAGCGCTCAAAAAGATTGGTTACCGTTCCGCTGTCACTTTCAGAATGCAAATTCGGAAACGCCGCATCTTCAATACTATCAAACAGAACTACCTGCCTTTCAATATATTGAATAATTTTAAACAACAATTCAAGTTTCTGTTCTTCTGTCTGTAAATCGGTGTGGTTGGCAAAAAATTCTTCTACAATCTGCTCAGGAGTTTTTCCGGCCTGGTAACCTTCTTTACTTTCTTCATAAAGAAAAGGAAGAAGCATCCCGATATTGGTCATTTTATCATAAGGCAGGCTCATAAATAATGAATTGTAGATTTGAAATTTATTTTCTACAATCTGCCTGAATTTTTCTGCGCGCTGGTCGTGTCTCATACAACAAATGTAATAGATTTTAAATTTAATTGCGAGCGATTGAGTTTAAAAAAGTGTGAAATTTAATTTATTTTTAATTTTCAGATGGGTTAAAAGATTCATAAAAGACAAAAATCTTAGATTTTTTATAAAAATTAACCCTATATTTATATTCAAATTTGTTTACAATCATTTATTATGACTGAAAAACCATTATCTCACCAAACAATCGATGAGCTTTATCAAAACGAAAACAAGGCAAAAAAAAGCTTCATTTATAATATCATTCTTTTCCTTTTCATCGTAGTTATTTCAATTTTCGTAACCTCTGAAAAGGGATTTGTTTTTTATACGTTCTTCCCGATATTCTTCAGTTATTCTATTCTATCATCTCATTTTAGATTGAACAATATCAGAAAAGAAATTAAGTCCAGAATATTGCATTTAAGAGGTTAATCATGTAGTTATTTTTCAACAAGGAGGGAATTCACTAAGTTTTTCCGACATATTTCGTATTTTGCTTTACCAAATCAAAACAGAACCAATTTATTTAAGAACCAAAATTCTGTGTTTTTCAATTCACAATTCGTTAATCTAATGTGAAATAAATAAGAAATATAAATTCTGGCATTTCCATAGTTTTAATAAAATTCAATCATACAAACTTTACACATTTATTAACTGTAAGTTCATTACTCAATGCGTAAATTTGATCTAAAATAAATTTAGAACAATGTTTAATTTCGAGTTAAAAAATCCAACAAAAATACTTTTCGGTAAGGGAGAAATCGCTAAAATTTCAAATGAAGTTCCTCAGGATGCCAAAGTCTTAATGATTTACGGTGGCGGAAGTATCAAAAGCAACGGTGTTTACGATCAGGTCAAAGAAGCTTTGAAAAACCATAACGTTCAGGAGTTTGGTGGTGTTCCTGCGAATCCTGAGTATGAAATTTTAGTAAAAGCTTTACAATTCATCAAAGAAAACAATATCACTTATTTACTTGCTGTGGGAGGCGGATCTGTAATTGACGGTGTGAAATTTCTTTCTGCAGCAGCCAATTATGACGGAGAACCTTGGGAAATTTTAAAAAAACCGGTAAGAACTTTTGAAGGTGAAGGAATGCCATTTGGTACTATTCTTACTTTACCGGCAACAGGTTCTGAGATGAATTCAGGATATGTGATTTCAAGAAGAGAAACCAATGAGAAGTTATCGTCAGGTGGCCCGGGATTATTTCCTCAGTTCTCGGTTTTAGACCCTGAAGTAATCAAATCAATTCCAAAAAAACAAATTGCCAATGGTATTGCTGATGCTTACACGCATGTTTTAGAGCAATATATGACGTCGCCATCTTCTGCTGATCTTCAGGAAAGAATTGCAGAAAGCATTCTAATCTCTTTACAGGAAACAGCTCCTAAAGTAATGAAAGAAAACTTTGATTACGATGCTGCAGGAAACTTTATGTGGTGCTGTACAATGGCGTTAAACGGACTTATTCAAAAGGGAGTAATCACAGACTGGGCAGTTCATGCAATGGGACACGAACTTACCGCATACTATGGAATTGATCATGCAAGAACACTCGCTGTAATTGCGCCTTCTCACTACCGCTATAATTTTGAAACTAAAAAAGAAAAATTAGCTCAATACGCAGAAAGAGTTTGGAAAATAACTGAAGGAAGCTTAGAAGAAAAAGCAGAAGCTGCCATCAAAAAAATGGAAGCGTTTTTCCACAGTCTGGACATTCAAACCAAACTTTCAGATTATACTCAAGATTATCAAAACACCGCTGAGCGTGTAGAAAAAGCTTTTACAGAAAGAAACTGGCTTGGTCTGGGAGAAAATAAAAATCTGACACCACAAGATGTTTATAAAATTGTGGAAATGAGTTATTAATACAGCTCAAGGATAGAAGTCGGAAATTGGAAAGCATTTGCAGGTATACATGATAAAATCTCTATGCTTTTAAGACTTTCAGCTTCCCTCTTCCAGCCTCAAAATTATATTTTTTATAAACATTAGTTTAAAAAACCTGAATTTCATTATAAATATTTCAAATTTATTTATATTTTAGCATATTCTTAAATTTGTGAAAATGAAAAAATACTTACTTTTATTTGCCTTTTCAGCCTTGGCGCTTAGTTCTTGTGAAGATGATGATATTCAAAACTATGAATTGGATATGCTAAAAGGTGAATGGAAGACGACGAAATCGGAAGTTGTTTCTGGAAAAGATCTTAAAACTGTAATTTCTACTGATACACCTACAGGTTGCAGTGCAAAGAGCACAACAGAATTCAGAATAGATTATTATTCAGCTTATACAGCAGTAACGGGAGTTGGAGCCACCTGTACAAGCAGTAAGACAGAAGGTAAATATTCTTATGATGCAGAAGAAAAATTGCTTACCATTCAATATGACAATGACCTTCCAAGTGTTTACAAAGTGTTGATTCTGAGCAGTTCGGAGATGAAATTAATGACAATGGTCGGCAATATTGACCAAAACGGAGATCAGACCATCGACTTTACGCAGATCAGTTATGTAAGATAAAAATAACTAAACTCCCGATATTTTCGGGAGTTTTTTATTATATTTATTTCCTACAAAAATTAGAAAACAATGAAGAAGATTTTCGCAGCATTTCTATTGCTGGCCTTTGCCCTTATTTTTTCTCAGGAAAAAAAGCCAATGTACTGGCAGGACATTCAAAATTTCAAAAAACTAGATCAGGAATTTACTCCACCTAAAAATGCAATCCTTTTAATTGGAAGCTCATCTTTCACCAAATGGCAGGACGTTTCAGATTATTTTCCAGGGAAAGTGATTATCAACAGAGGCTTTGGAGGGTCAAGATTGACAGACCTCAATTATTATTCTGAAGATTTATTAAATCCTTATCAGCCCAAGCAGATTATCATTTATTGTGGTGAAAATGATTTTGCAGATGATGCCAAGTTAAAAGCCAATGTAGTCGTAGATCGATATAAAACTTTCTACAGAAAAATTCGTAAAAAATTCCCAAACATTCAGGTTGATTATATTTCAATTAAGTATTCGCCAAGCCGGGAACATCTTTGGCCTCAAATGAAAGAAGCCAATAAGAAGATTGCTAAATTCATGAAAAAAGAAAAAAATGCAGATTTCATAGACATTACGAATATTATGAATGATGCAAATGGAAACATCAAAAAAGATCTTTTTGTAGAAGACATGCTACACATGACACCAGAAGGCTATCGGCTTTGGACAGAAGTGATGAAACCTTATATGAAATAAGAAAGGAATGCCTGAGAGTATTGAAGTCTCCTTTTTTTATTTAATGAATGTGGAGTAAATCATTTTGTCAAGATATAAATTTTTCATTTATTTGTGAAAAATTTAAACAATCATATTATGAAAAGGTTTTTAGTCCTTGTTGTTGCGACAGGTTTTATTTTTAATTCTTGCTCTAATGATGATGAAGATTCAGATGAATTTTCTATTATAGGAGTATGGAGCCCGTCCAGAGAAATTGCAGTTTCTGGAAGTAATGGTGTCACCATATCTAATGAACCGGCATCTTCCTGTTACAAATACAGTACTTTTGATTTTAAATCAGATAACATGTTGACTTCTAAAATCTATGACACCGATATCACTGGAACATGTGAAAACTTTGGTACAGAGACAGTTCCATATTCTTACGACCACAATGCTAAGAAATTGGTTATAGACAATGAGGTAACGGAAATTGTAAGCCGAACATCTGGTGAATTACAAATCGTTACAGATTATGAAGATGTAGACGATGATAACATTGATGACAAAATCATACTCGTATTAGTAAAACAATAAAAAAACTCCTGATTGGAGTTTTTTTTATTTTTATTTCTTTCTCTTCGATTTTGAGATTGCTTTCTGTTGTGCTCGGTTGGCTCCAAATTTCTTAGGCTCTTTCCTTTTTGACGGTCCGCCCCAGTTTTCCTTCTTATTTTTGTCTTTCTTCTCGTGGAATGCACCGCCGCCTTCATAAAGCTTACCTTGTGCAGGATTTTTCATCAGAATAACATCTTCTTCCGAAGCAATCTTTTTAGGATTGATTTTCACTTCAGCCGGGAAGTCGATATACTTTAATTCTTTATCCATCAATAATTCGATGTCAAGCACCAAAGTTTCTTCTTTTTTAGTCACAAAAGTGATAGCTTTACCCTCCTTGTCTGCTCTACCCGTTCTACCAATTCTGTGAATATACTGTTCCTGAACTTCCGGAGTTTCGAAGTTAATAACGTGGGTAATATTTGAAATATCCAGACCTCTCGCCATAACATCCGTCGTAATCAAACCTCTGATTTCTTCTTTCTCAAAGCTTTTCATTGCTTTCAATCTGTAGTTCTGAGATTTATTGGAGTGAATCACATCAAATTCTTCCGGGAAAAGCTCATTTATTTTTACAAATAATAAGTCTGCGTGTTTTTTGTTATTAGCGAAAATCAAGACTTTAGACATATCTTCGTTGTTCTTCAGCAAATGCTCAAGTAAATTGATTTTTGTATTGAAATTTTCAACTTTATAAGCAGTTTGCTCAATTTTCTCAAGAGGAGTTCCAGATTTCGCCAATGAAATTTCGATTGGTCCTGCGAAGTACTGATCCAGCATCTCGTCAACGGCTTCGGTCATGGTTGCAGAGAAAAGAATATTCTGTCTTTTATCTCTCATCATTTCGAAAATATGGGTCAGCTGAGGTCTGAAACCTAAGTTCAGCATTTCATCAAACTCGTCAATAATCAGCTTCTGAACTTCTCTTAATGAAATGGCATTATCAATCGCTAAATCCATGATACGACCAGGAGTTCCTACTAAAATATCGCATCCATCATTAAATAAAAGTTTTTGCGTATTGATGTTTTTTCCTCCGTAAATTCCAATTACTCTTGCAGTAATATTTTCTGTCAGTTTTTCTACAATTTCTGTTACCTGAACTACCAATTCTCTTGTAGGAACCAAAACAACAACTGTAGGATTTCCTGTTTTATTATATTTCCAAGTTTTTAAAACCGGCAAAAGATAAGCTAACGTTTTTCCTGTACCCGTCTGTGCAATTCCCATCACATCTCTTCCTGAAAGGATCGGTCCGATACTCTTCTCCTGAATTGGAGTAGGCTCAAATAAATTTAAATCTGCTAAAACATCAAGAACTTTAACCGGAAGGTCAAAGTCTGCAAAAGTGAGTTTTTCCATTTTGCAAAGATAGGCAATTAATTTGGTTGTGTATTATTGTAAAAATTTGTAGGATATCCGATGAATTACGGTAAGTTTTATCTCTAATTTTTGTTTGAAAACTTAACATAATGTTTGTCATTCCGTAGGATCCCAGCATAGAAATTTAGCTGCTTATATTTCTAAGGAATAACAAATTGGGATGTATTATTTTAATTTTAAGAAACTACTTCCTCGTAATTCTCAGCAAAAGAATCACAACCAGTAGAACGGAAAATAAAAATCCTAAAACAGCTACCAAAGACATCTCCCCAATTCTAGGTCCCGATTCTGAAACAAAAACAATGGCTGTTGCAATAATATTAGCTCCCAAAACCATCGCTAAAATTAAATTGATAATGCTCGATTTAATGAGCTGGTTGGTCTTTTCAATATTTTTGATTTCACTTGAAATAGTAAATTTATTATCATCCAATTTCTGTAGAACAGAACGCAACTCTTTCGGAATTTCATCCACATTATCAGTGAAATTCATCATTTTATCCATTCCGGATTTGAAGAGTTTTTTGGGACTGATTTTTCTTGTAAGAATTTTTTTGGTGTACGGATGAAGGCTTTTCACAATATCCAAATCAGGATTAATGGTTCTTCCTACACCTTCTATCAAACCAATTCCTTTAAATAAGAGATAAAAATAATCAGGCATATAAAGCTGATTGTCTTTTAAAACATCTTTCATTTTATTGATGATGATATGCGCATCAATATCTTTCAAAGAAGTGCTGTGTACAAAATTCAAAACTTCCTCCACATCATTTTCAAATCTTCTTTCATCCGGAATTTCATAACTGACAGCCATCTTTTTGAGATACCGAACAATTTTGTTGGAATTTTTAGCGACAAAGGCAACAATCAGACTTTCAAGAATTTCTTTATCATTCGGCTGAATTTTTCCGACGGCTCCAAAATCAATAAAGACTACTTTTCCATCTCTTTTAACCAAAATATTTCCGGCGTGCGGATCAGCATGAAAGAAACCGTAATCTAAAATCTGAGAAACAAAAAGCCTCAAGCCAACTTCAGAAACTACAACGGGATCAATATTATTATTTAAAAGTTCAGTTTTGTCGGTAACTTTAATTCCATCAATAAATTCCATACAAAGGACGTTATTGTTGGAAAATTCGTCATAGATAATCGGAACATAGGTTTCTTTATTGTTTTTAAAATTTAAAGCAAACTGTTTGATGTTATTCCTTTCATTAACGAGAGAAACTTCTTCCAGCAAGGACTTTTCGAAGGTTGCAATGGCTTGTTTTAAATTAAGTTTTGACCCGATTTCAGAATAAGTCGAAATCAGCTTAACAAGATCTTTAATCAACAGCAAATCATCTTCAATGACGCTTAGAACATCAGGTTTTTTGATTTTTAAAATGACTTCTTCTCCGGTTATTAAAGTCGCTCTATATACCTGAGCGATAGAAGCTGTCGCCAAAGGTTTTGCAATAATTTCCGAGAAATGTTCATTGACAACGATATTAAATTTATTTTCAAGAATTTCTTCAACATTCATTTCCACCACTTCTACTCGATCCTGAAGTTTCTGTAGCTCCTGAATCAATTCCGGGGGAAGCAGATCTTCACGGTTGCTGAATGTCTGTCCGAGCTTTACAAAAGTGGGACCCAATTCTTCTAAAACCAATCGTATTCTTTCGTAAACGGTTCCTTTAGAAATAATTTCATCAGACGACGCAGAACTTTCTTCCGGCTTTTTGCCCATTCTGGCAATCATATCTTTGAATCCGTATTTGCTTAAAACGGAGATTAATCGGGCAGATCTTTTCAGCTTTCGCTGTTGTTTGTCAAACATAATTTTGAGGATGAATTGAATTGCAAAGTAAGTTCAAAAATTATTCCTGAACACAAATTCGAAAGTCTTTAGTAGTTTTTTTAAAAATATAATGAAAGTCTTTTTAGTTAAGAAACGTTTTTAAGCTAATCAAAGTTACTCCACGAAAACATATTCGTCATAATGTCCTAAAAATTTCACATTAGAACCTAAAGAAATAATTTCGTCGATGGCATTTTGAGACAGAACATTGTGCCATTCACTGGTCACATTGATGAAGAAAAAATAATTTCCCAAGCCGGTTTTTAAGGTTCGGCTTTCTATTTTTGATAGATTCATTTTTCGCCATGCAAACACAGAAAGCACCTGATGAAGACCTCCTGCGTGATCTTCGGGAAGTGTGATAATTAAAGATGTTTTTTCAGAAGTTTTAGGTAGAGGAAGTTGCAAAGCTGACTTCTGTTTTGAAATCACGATAAACTTGGTATGATTCTGTTCAAAATCCTGAATATTTTCGTGGATAATGTTTAAACCATATAATTTTGCTGAATATCGATTGGCAACTGCTGCCCATTTTTCGTTTGGATTTTCAGAAACCAATTTTGCAGCTGCAGCTGTTGAGCTATAATCCTGAGACTGAATATCTTTATAATGATCATGTCTGAAATGAAAAGTCTGCGCCAATGCTTGAGGATGTGAAATGATTTTATCAAAAGTCTCGTTATCAGGATGAATCATCAGATGATGCGCAATCGGCATTACCAATTCAGTTTCTATAAAAACATCAAAATAATAAAGATAATCAAGAGTCATAGAAACTGTTCCTTCAATTGAATTTTCCAAAGGAACAACTGCTTTATCAACTTCATTATTTTCCACTGCATTGAAGCAGTCTAAAATGCTCGATTGTGGAATCAATTCTTCATTCGGGAAAATCTGTGAGGCTGCCAACTGCGTGAAACTGGCATGTGGGCCAAGGAATGCTATCTTCATTGAACAAATGTAGAAAATAATATTAAAACGAAATTCACATAAAACAAAAAACCAGCCTCGAAAAGCTGGTATATTTAATTTAAATCAAGATTACTCCCACTCAATGGTTGCTGGTGGTTTGCTTGAAATATCATAAGCTACTCTGTTAATTCCTCTTACTTCGTTGATGATTCTGCTTGAAACAGTATCTAAAAACTCGTAAGGAAGTCTGCTCCATGTTGCAGTCATAAAGTCGATGGTATTGGCAGAACGGACTACGGCTGTATATTCATAGGTTCTTTCGTCACCCATTACTCCGACAGATTTTACAGGAAGAAGAACCACGAATGCCTGAGAAACTTTCTCATACAAATCGTTTTTATATAACTCTTCGATGAAAATATCATCTGCTTCCTGAAGGATTTTCACTTTTTCAGCATCTACAGCCCCCAAAATTCTGATTCCCAAACCTGGACCAGGGAAAGGATGTCTGTGTACCAAATGATGAGGAATACCCAATTCTTCACCTACTTTTCTTACTTCGTCTTTAAACAGTTCTCTTAAAGGCTCAAGCAATTCAAACTCCATTTCTTCAGGAAGTCCACCAACGTTGTGGTGAGACTTAATTACTGCAGAAGGTCCGTTTACAGACTGACTTTCGATCACGTCGGGATAAATTGTTCCTTGAGCTAAGAATTTCGCGCCTTCTATTTTATGTGATTCTTCGTCGAAAACATGAATAAATTCGTTTCCGATGATTTTTCTTTTTTGTTCGGGATCATCAATTCCAGCTAATTTTGATAAGAATCTTTCTGAAGCATCAACCAATTTGATGTTCATATTAAAACTCTCGCCATAATTTTGCATCACTTTTTTGTCTTCGTCTTTTCTTAAAAGTCCTGTGTCTACGAAAATACAATGAAGCTGATCACCGATTGCTTTGTGAATTAAAACCGCAGCCACAGAAGAATCTACACCTCCTGAAAGACCAAGGATTACTTTATTGTCTCCTACTCTCTCTTTGATTTCTTCAACGGTCTTTTCGATATAATTGGTCAGTTTCCAGTTTTTATCTGAGTCACAGATTGCGAAAACGAAGTTCTCCAACATTTTCCCACCTTCTTCTGTGTGAGAAACTTCAGGGTGAAATTGTACGCAGTAGATTTTCTTTTCTTCGTTGGCAATCGAAGCAATTACGCCTGATTTTGCATTTAAATCAAAACCCGGAGGCAGCATTCCCACTTCGTCAAAGTGACTCATCCAAACAACTGAATTTTGGGTAACACCTTTCAGTAAAGAAGATTCTTTTACAATATCCAAATGTGCTTTTCCGTATTCTCCTTTTACGCCTTTGTGAACTTTTCCACCCAAAAGATGTGCGGTCAACTGCATTCCGTAGCAAATTCCTAATACAGGAATTCCCTGTTCGTACAATTCTTTCTCAACCAAGTGTGCGTTTTCTGCGTTTACAGAGCTTGGCCCACCTGAAAGGATAATTCCTTTTGGCTGTTTTTCTAAAATTGTTGCTAATGGTGTATTGAATGGTAAAATTTCAGAATACACGCCCATCTCACGGATTCTTCTTCCGATAAGCTGATTGTACTGAGATCCGAAATCTAATATGATAATACCGTTATTCATTGTATAATTGATGATTGATAATTTATAAATGATAAAACAAATGATGTTGATTTACCTAATTTTTAAAGGACGAAAACCTTAGCCCTGATGGAAGCGACATCCTTTTTTGTTATTGCGATTGCGAAATAGTTCAACGAATTACTTCATGTCATTCGCAATGACAAAAAAGATACAGCCCTTCGGCTACGCTCAGGATAAACTTCCATTAGGTTCCCGGCTTCTAATAAAAAAGCCCCGAAAAAATCAGGGCATTATATTAAAATTTACCGATGTCTTCTCTGTAGAAACTGTAATCGAAGTGAACGTGAAGTGCGTCTTCATATACTTTCTTTCTGGCTTCGTCGTACGTAGCTCCCGTAGCAACTACGTTCATTACTCTACCTCCGTTAGAAACTATTTTGTCGCCTTTCTTTACAGCTCCCGCACACAACACCTGGCTGTGTTTTGCTTTTTCTATTCCTGTGATTTCAAAACCAGTTTCGATGTTTCCAGGGTAACCGCCTGAACACATTACCAAGCAAACTGCTTTTTCGTCTTTGAACTTAAGATCCAGATCTTTTCCGTTCATACAGTCGTTGATTACGTCTAACAGATTGTTTTCCATTAATGCCATCAACACCTGAGTTTCAGGATCTCCGAATCTCATGTTGTATTCTAATAAGTAAGTTCCGTTTTTAGTCACCATCAATCCAAAGAAAATGATTCCTTTGAAACTGAAACCTTCTGCTTTAAGACCCGTCAATGTCGGCTCTAAAATATTTTTTTCAAAATCTGCAGTATGTTCTGCCGTAAATTCCGGACTTGGCGCTACTGAACCCATACCACCTGTGTTTGGACCTTTATCACCGTTTCCAGCTTTTTTATAATCTTTTGCAGCAATACAAGGGAATATTTTTTCACCGTTTGAGAATGCAATAATTGATGCTTCAAAACCTTGTAAATATTCTTCGATAACTAAACGAATACCTGCATCACCATAGATTCTTCTGATCATAAAATCGTGGATCGTGGCCTCAGCTTCTTCAAGAGTGTCACAAATAACAACACCTTTTCCACCAGCTAAACCACTCGCTTTGATTACTAATGGATATTCCTGAGTCTGTACGTATTCTTTAGCCTCGTTATATGAATCAAATACCACAGCTTTTGCTGTTTTGATATCATAGGTTTGCATAAATTTCTTAGAGAAAGCTTTACTTCCTTCAAGGCTTGCTACCTTCTGGTTCGGACCGAAAACTTTAAGATCATGTTTCTTAAATTCATCCTTCAAACCAGCTACCAAAGGAGCTTCAGGACCAACAATCGTCAAATCTACTTTTTCTTTTATCGCAAAATCTCTCAATTCTTTGATTTCTGACATATGAACATTTTGCCCGATGGCATCTGTAGATGCGTTACCGTTGGCAAAAAACATTTTAGTAACTCTGTTGTCCTTTTGAAGTTTAGCTGCCAGTGCAGACTCTCTTCCACCTTCACCTATGATTAATATTCTCATACTTTATTTATTTCTATTCTAGTTTACAAATATATAATTTTGAATGCTATAAATACAATCTCAAATTACTGTTTTAATTCAATTTTAATGAAAGAAATGTCTTACACCCGTGAACATCATTGGGATTTTGTGTTCGTTGGCAGCATCAATACTTTCCTGATCTTTTACGCTTCCGCCTGGCTGGATAATCGCTGTAATACCTTCCTGAGCGCAGAAATCTACCACATCACGGAAAGGGAAAAATGCATCAGAAGCTAAAACCAAGTCTCCTGTGAATTTCTCTTTTGCTCTTTCGATTGCCTGTTGAGTCGCCCAAATTCTGTTCACCTGACCGCCTCCGATTCCGAAAGCCTGGATACCGTTTGAAACAACGATTGCGTTTGATTTCACGTATTTTACAACTCTCTGAGAAAACAGTAAAGCTTTTTTCTGCTCTTCTGTCGGTTGAGTTTCAGTAACCACTTTAATATCGTCTGAGAAAATACTGTCGTTATCCTGAACCAAAATTCCACCGTCAACTTTTACCCAAGTCTGCTTGTCTGAAACCGGGTTAACGATTTTTATAATTCTTAAATTTTTCTTTTTTCTTAAAACTTCCAAGGCATCCTCATCAAAATCAGGAGCCATTACGATTTCAAGGAATGTTTTGTTTAATTCTTCAGCCGTTGCAGCATCAATTTTGAAGTTGGCAGCAACGATTCCTCCGAAAATAGAAACAGGATCACATTCGAAAGTCTTTTTATATGTTTCTAAAGCTGAAGTTCCGATTGCCACTCCACAAGGTGTAGAATGTTTTACAGCACAACAAGCCATTTCTTCTTTAAATTCTGTTACCACTTTCCAACAAAGATCCATATCACGAAGGTTGTTGAATGATAATTCTTTACCTCCCAACTGTTCGAAATCTTTCATTGCACCGTTTTCAAAAGTTGAAACGTAGTACGCTGCAGTCTGGTGTGGGTTTTCACCGTATCTTAAGTCAGAAACTTTCTTGTATGAAGCGCTTAAATAAGTCGGGTAATCTTCTTCTAAAAGCATTCTTGAGATTGCCGCATCGTAAGCTGAAGTCAGGTTAAATACTTTTCCGGCTAATCTTTTACGGGTTTCGATAAACGTGTCACCGTTTTGCTCCATTTCGATTTTTACTTTTTCGTAATCTTCAACGTCAGTAATAACCGTCACCGAATCGAAATTTTTCGCAGCAGAACGGAGCATTGAAGGTCCTCCGATATCGATAAATTCTACTTTTTCATGTAATGAAATGTCTTTGTTTACATTTTCAAAAAACGGATACAAATTCACAATCACCATGTCGATCAAACCGATATTGTGCTCCTGAACAGTTTTCATGTGCTCTTCGTTTGAACGAACTGCCAATAAACCACCGTGAACTTTCGGGTGTAAAGTTTTCACTCTTCCGTCAAGCATTTCAGGAAAATCGGTTACCTCATCGATTTGAATCGGATTTAAACCAGCGTCTTTCAAATGTTTGAATGTGCCTCCTGTAGAGATCAATTCATAATTTTGAGATTCTAAAAACTGTGCGAATTCTGTTAATCCGCTTTTGTCAGAAACACTGATCAAAACTCTCTTGCTCATAGATTTTTAATTTTTTGAAGCGAAAATCGCAGGATTGCGATTTTCACTCATTTTTACTTTGTCCTTTTTAGGCCTTTTTCAACTTTTACTTTTTACAGCTAATTTCAAACTGTAGACCGGTTCTTTCACCTCCGATCTTACTTTTACTTAGATTTTTTACTTTTTCGAAATATTTTTTTTTATCTAAGTGTGTCTTTTTTGTCAGGCTGAACTGAGTCGAGGCCTTATTTTTTATTGAATATTCCTTCTTTTTGCGGAGGTTACTCAAGTGTTGGATGGTTTAAAACCACCCCGTCAAAAATTCTTTGAATTTTTGACACCCCTCCAAGGGAGGGGAATTTTTATATCTCTAATAATTAGTTTCTAATTATTTCCTAATACTTTGTTTATTGCTATTGGAAAAATTTCATATTCAATTTTGTGAACTTTTTCTGCTAAGGTTTCTGGAGTGTCGTTTTCTGTGACTTCGAATGATTTCTGGAGGATTGCTTCTCCTTCGTCGATTCCTACGGTTACGAAATGCACGGTTGCTCCGCTTTCTTTTTCCCTAGCTTCAATAACAGCGTTGTGAACATGATGCCCCCACATTCCTTTTCCGCCATATTTTGGAAGTAAGGCCGGATGAATGTTGATGATTTTTCCTGCCCAATTTTCCACGAACTCAGATTTGAGGATAGATAAAAATCCTGCCAGTACGATTAGATCTGTATTTTCCGGAATGATTTTCCCCAAGTCGCTGCTGAAGTTTTTCCCTCTCGGAATCAGTGCGGTTTCTATGTTGTGGTTTTTTGCTCTTTCGAGTCCGTAACATTCTCTGTCGGCAACAACTAAAGATACTTTTGCATTCTGGATTTCTCCACTCGCAATGGTATCGATAATTCTCTGAAGATTGGTTCCTGAACCTGAAACGAGTATAACTAAGTTTTTCATTAATTTAGATAATAGATTTCAGATACTGGATTTCAGACTAAAGTCTGTCGTCTGATATCTAAATCTGATGTCTTTTTAGAATTTTAAATCGATCTTTTCCGCTCCTTCTGTGATTTCTCCGATTTCGTAAGCATCGTCTAAAAGACGAAGTACTTTTTCAGCGTGCTCAGTATCTACAACTACAATCATTCCGACACCCATGTTGAATGTTCCGAACATTTCTTCACGAGCGATATTTCCTCTCTTTTCTAATTCCAACATTACACTTGGAATCTGAATTTTTGAAGCATCGATTGAAGCACAGAGTCCTTCGCCGATAATTCTTGGAATATTTTCATATAAACCACCACCTGTAATGTGAGCGATTCCTGAAACTTCCACTTCTTCGATTACGCTGTGGATATCTTTAAAATATAATCTTGTAGGAACTAAAAGTGTTTCATATAAAGGTTTCCCTTCAAATTCTTCTTCGAAATTCGGGAATATTTTTCTTACCAGAGAAAATCCGTTTGAGTGAAATCCTGAACTTGGTAAAGCAATAATCTTATCTCCGGGCTTGATTTTTGAACCGTCAATAATCTGGTCTTTTTCTACGATTCCTACGCAAAATCCTGCTACATCGTAATCTCCCGGCTGGTACATTCCCGGCATTTCGGCAGTTTCACCACCAATCAATGCACAATTGTTGTCTTTACAAGCTTTTACCATTCCCAAAACGATTTCTGCAGCGATTTCTGAATCCAGTTTTCCGCAAGCTAAATAATCAAGGAAAAACAATGGTTTTGCCCCGTGACAAAGAATATCGTTGGCACACATTGCGAAACAGTCTACACCGATAGAATCATATCTTTTTGAATCTAGAGCAACTTTCAGTTTTGTTCCTACTCCATCAGTTCCGGAAACCAAAACAGGATTTTTGTATCCTCCGATTTCGTAAAAAGCACCGAAACTTCCCAAATGATTCAATACATTGGAGTTGTGAGTTTCTCCCACCGCTTTTTTGATTTTATCAACGGTTTTGTAACCTTCTTCTTTGTCTACACCTGCAGATTTGTAAGTATTGCTCATAATATGTAATGTAACAATGTATCAGTTTAGCAATCTAACAATCTTTTCAATTGTAATAATGGTAAATTGGTACAATTTATTTTTAATTATCTAAATAAAAAAGCCGACAATCTTGGTAGATTATCGGCTGATGTTTTATCTGAGAGTTTCAGAGTCCACAGTTTTTCCATTGATTGAAAAACATTCTTTGAAAGTGGACTGAATCTTCATCTTTTTTCTTTTTGCAAAGATATTAATTTTAAGTTAATATTCAAATGCTATTTTTCTAAGATTATTTCAATTGCCGAAATCTTGTTTACCTTTTCTCGTAATTCATTGTCCTTCTCTGTATTAGATATTTTCTGATTCTCTTTATCGAAATTATCATTAAAGAAAGGAAGTGTAAAAGTATCGATGATATTTCCTCCGTGCGAAGGAAAACGTTTTTCTGCAGCCTCCAAAACGCCTAAACCACCTCTTCCGCCTGGAGCTGTAGCCATTAATAACATTGGTTTTTCATTCCACACTGCTCTTTGTTTGATTCTTGAAGTCCAGTCGAAAACGTTTTTAAATGCTGTTGAATAGGTTCCATTATGCTCTGAAAGCGAAACCAAAAGTACATCTGCATTATCAATTTTTGAAGCAAAATCAATTGCTTCTTGTGGGACTCCACTTTCTACTTCTCTTTGGTGTTTGTAGATGGGCATTTCAAAATTGTTCATGTCTACGATCTCTATTTCTGCATTATCGAATAAAGTTGTAACGTAGGTTACGAGTTGTCTGTTGATTGATGTATCAGAATTGCTTCCTGCGATGGCTAGAATTTTCATTATTTATAATATTGGTTTTAATTTAATTATTATGTTATCGGAGATTTAAACCACCCCGTCAAAAATTCTTTGAATTTTCGCCACCCCTACAAAGGAGGGGAATTGAGTGCGTTTTTTGATGGTGCAAAATTAATTGTTTATTTTAAATAAGCGGGTAAATCCATAGGAACTTCCATTAAAAGGATTTCAGTGTCTTCTACCGCTTCGATGTTGAAACTTTGGGTATCCCAGATTCCTAAACCGTCTCTTTCGTTTAAAATTCGATCACCTACTTTTGCGCTTCCTTTTAAGACAAATGCATAAACGCCGTTTCCTTTTTTATTGATGGTGTAGTTTTTACCGTTTCCTTTGGTAAAATTGGCTAAATTAAACCAAGCATCCTGATGAATCCAAACCCCGTCATCATTTTTGTTGGGTGATAAGATCTGTTGGAATCCGTTGATTTTTTCTCCGTCCTTGATACTTTTCTGATCATATCTCGGTTCTACATTTTCTTCTCTCGGGAAAACCCAGATTTGTAAAAATTTTACGGCTTCATCTTTATTCTGATTGTATTCACTGTGCATCACACCGGTTCCGGCGCTCATTACCTGTATTTCTCCTTTTCTGATTACTGCAGTTGTTCCCATAGAATCTTTATGTTCCAAATTTCCTTCCAGTGGAATTGAAATGATTTCCATGTTTTTGTGCGGGTGAGTTCCAAAACCCATTCCTTGTGAAACGGTATCGTCATTTAAAACTCTCAACACACCGAAGTTTGATCTTTCTCTGTTTTGATAGCCTGCAAAACTGAAGCTATGATAAGAATTTAACCAACCATGATCTGCGTGACCTCTTGAATCTGCTTTGTGATATACTGTTTTCATATTATAGATATTTTTTTGATTATTTATAGTACAAATGTACATCGAGCTTTGTCGGAAAATGTTGATGTAAGGTAAGAAGTGATTATATGTCAATTATGAGCAGTCAGTTTTCTTCGAAGTGAATTTTTAAACCTTTTAGTTTGACCGAAGTTTTGGCTAAAGCCATTCATCCCTTCAAATAAAAAGCGGACTAAAGCCCGTTCCTATTGATGCAATTATCATAATAATTTTGAATGTTACCAAAAATAATTTCTAATTTCTAATTTCTAATTTCTAATTAAACTAAAAATGTACCTGCTGAATTTCTTCTTCAATTCCCAGTGCATTTGAATCGTCAGTTTTAATGAAGATCATTGTCAAGACTGCACCCAAAAGCATACAGATTCCACCAACAACAACATAACCCATTGCGTAATTTCCGAAAGCACTTTTTACGATTGGTCCTCCAAAGAGTCCGTTGATGATTTGAGGAATCACGATAAAAAAGTTGAAAATCCCCATAAAAACCCCCATTTTTCTTTGTGGAATTGCATCAATCAGCATTGCGTAAGGCATAGCGAGAATACTTGCCCAGGCAAAACCAAGACCGATCATTGAAACCCAAAGAAGCGAGGTATCTTTAATGAAATACATTGAAATTAATCCTAAACCTCCACAAAAAAGTGCTAAAGCATGCGTTTGTTTTTTACCAATCCATTTGGCAATTGGTGTAAGCAGAAAAGCAAACGGAATTGCCCAAAGATTGTACATTCCGAATAGTTTTCCTGTGAGGTCACCGGCTTTATTGAATTCAACAGAATGGGTATCTTCCGGAGAAAGCCCGAAGTGATGTGTGGCTAAAGCACTTGTCGTAAAAACCCACATCGTAAATAAGGCAAACCAAGAAAAGAACTGAACTATGCCAAGCTTCTTCATCAATGTCGGAATTTTAGCAAAATCATTGAAGATATCTGTAAATTTTGACGGTTGTTCAACGACTTCTTTTCCACCTTCAAACTCAGCAAATTCCTTTGGTGAATATTCTTTTGTCGTTACGATCGTGTAAATTATGGTCAGCAAAAGAATTCCTGCACCGCAATAAAATGCATAAATCACATTATCTGCAACAAAACCTTCTTTCGCCACATTAGAAACGCCTAACTTAGTTAGCCAATCCGGTAAATAAGAACCAATTACCGCACCAATTCCGATTAAAATAGTCTGTACAGAAAATCCCAAAGTTCCCTGATGTTTCGGAAGCATATCTCCTACCAACGCACGGAAAGGTTCCATCGCAATATTAATAGACGCATCCATCATAGCCAGGAAAATCACTGCCAAAAGCAAAACATTGGCCGCCATCATTTGGGTTGCAGAAGCTGCGTTCGGAAGCAAAACCAATCCTATTGCACACAGAATCGCACCAATTAGAAAATAAGGCTTTCTTCTTCCCAAAGGACTCCAGGTATTATCACCCATGTGGCCGATAATCGGCTGAACGATAAGTCCCGTAATCGGAGCAACCAGCCAGAACCAAGACAACTCATGAACATCGGCTCCGAAGTTCCCGAGAATACGACTTGCATTACCGTTTTGAAGCCCGAAAGCCATCTGAATCCCCAAAAATCCCATGCTCATATTGATAATCTGAGCCATGGATAAATTTGGCTTTATTTTTTTTGACATTGCGTTTTATGTTTATTTTTTGGTTTTTAATTCTTCTATCAAAGCATCCTCAATCGCAGTTTTTTCATCAACTACTCTGTCTACAATGTCATTCGGAACAGTCATTGAAAGTACATATTGCTTCACTTTCCATTGTCCGTTGATTTTTTCAACTACTCCGGAACCGCGACAGATTTTCATTTGAGTATTCAACAATTCATCAAACCAAGCCAGTTTTCCGTCTTTGCTGAAATAGATATTTCTTTTTAATGAGGTGAAATTCCAGGTTTTCTTTTTATCAAAATGTGGTTTTGCCCAAATCATAAATTCTTTTTTGTTCCAAACTTCGGTTGCATCTGTTCCGATGAAAGTAGATTCTTCAGCAAAAAAATCAAAATAAGTCGTGTAATCTGCATTTGCAGCCGCAAGATTAAAGCCGTCGAGCATTGTACTGATTTCTCTTTTCTCTTTTTCAAATTTTGACTGAGCTGAAATGGTTGTAAAGCTCAGCAAAAATATAATGATGGTGAAGAATATTGTCGTTTTTTTCATTTTTAAATTATTTGTTTTTAACGCAAAGAGCGCAAAATTTCTTTTAAAATACTAACTGTTTTTAAGTTCATAAAGGCGTTTCACTTAAATAAGATCACAGAGATTTAATTCAATTCAATGACCATTGAGGTTTTTGCAGGGATTGTTAAACCATTTTGCAATGAAAATTCTTTATCTGAGATAATATCTTTTCCTTTTGAAAATCCGGTGAGAGATTCTGCAAAATGTTTTAAATCAACTATTTCCTCTTTTTCATTATTATTCAGTACTACCATCACACTTTCCTTTTCGTTATATCTAAAATAAACAAAAACATTATTCTGAGGAACGAAATTTTTAGTTTTTCCGGTATGAATTACTTCTTTTCCCTTTCTCCAGTTCAATAATTTCCGAGTAAACTGATAAAATTCTTTTTGTTCAGGCGTTTGAGCAGAAGGATTTAAAGCATTTTGCTGATCTGATTTCCAGCCGCCCGGAAAATCTCTACGGATATCTGCATCGCCGCCTTTATTTTTATCACCTCTCATACCAACTTCAGAGCCATAGTAAATCTGTGGAATTCCGCGAACGGTTGAAATTGCTGTAAGACCCAGTTTGTAAGCTTTAGGATCATTATTAAAAATATCATTCCATCGTTCTGTGTCATGATTTTCGAAAAAAACCATTACATTATTGATATCGGGATAAAGAAAATCACTTGACATACTGTTGTAAAGCCTGTTCATTCCATTATTCCAGCCTTCTTTTTCTTTGATGGCTTTCGGAAGTTCGTCATATAACATAAAATCCATCACGGATGGTAAATTTGAATTGTAATTTGCAGCTTCTCCAGTCTTTGAATCTTTTTGCCACGCAGAAATATGACCTGCCGTATTCAACCAGGTTTCTCCCACAATATTGAACTTCGGATATTCATCTGTGATTGCCTTTGCCCATTTCGCCATCGCTTCTTTATCGTTATAAGGATAGGTATCTACACGGAAACCTCCCAATTCAGCATATTCAATCCACCAGATCGCATTTTGCGTTAAATATTTTAAAACCAAAGGATTTCTCTGATTGATATCAGGCATCGTTGTATCAAACCAACCGTCTAAAGCTACTCTTTTATCAGCTTCAGAAGCGTTTGTATCAAATTGTGTCGTTGTTTTGTAATTGGAACGTTTAAAACCATTTTTGTCATCACTGAATAAGTGAATCCAGTCTTTTGTCGGCAAATCTTTGATCATCCAATGCGAAATCCCCCAATGATTGGTCACATAATCCATCACCAACATCATATTTCTTTTATTCAGCTTTTGGGAAAGCTCTCTGTATTCTTCATTGGTTCCGTAACGACCGTCGATTTTATACAAATCGGTCTGCGCATATCCGTGATAAGAATACACTTTTTCGTTGTCTTCATTCACCGGAGTTAACCAAACGGAAGTTGCTCCTAGATGTTGGATATAATCAAGATTGTTAATAATTCCTCGCAAATCTCCGCCGTGGCGTCCGTTGGGAAGTGCTCTGTTTGCTTTTTCAGTCAAATCTGGTCTGGAATCATTTTTTTCATCTCCGTTTGCAAAACGATCCGGCATGATGAGATACATCACATCTTTTGAAGTAAAAGATTCTCTGTTGGCAGAGTTGGGTTCTCTTTGCTTTAATTCGTAAGTATAAGAACTAATACTTTTTTTGCCATTTTTAATATTGATCTTAAACTTCGGAACACTTATTTCGCTGGTATTCACCGTTACAAAAATATAGTTCGGATTTTCGACTTTCTGAATATCTTTAATCTGAACACCCTCTGAAAGTTCGATTTCATTTTTAGCAATATCTTTTCCGTACACTAAAATCTGAAGCTCGGGATTTTTCATCCCTTTCCACCAAAATGCCGGTTCTACCTTATCTAAAGGTTTTTGTGAAAAAGCAATTACTGCCGCTGAAAGTGCAATTATTGAATATATTTTTTTCATTGTATTATTTTAATTTTTCGCTGAATAACCAATACAAAATAAAGTTTCCCCTTTATTCACGGGTGGTGTCCCCACTTTGTATAAAATTACTCCGTCTGTTTTTGAAAGAATATCCTGTTTCTTTTTACCGAATTCGTCGGTGATATAACCTAAAACCTGATTTACATAAACAAAATCTCCGCTTTTCAACTGGCTGTAGAAAATTCCGTTTTCAGGAACACGGATATAATCCTGCTGATCCAGAAGTATTGCATTTTTATTTTTAATTTTTGACTTGCTTCTTGTATAATTTCCAGAATATTCTAGCATATTGTACACAGCAGTTTTGATCATGTCTACATTTTCTTTCTGAACGGTTCCTAATTTTCCGGCTTCAATACCCAAGGCGGTAATTCCCTGTTGAGTAGCCTGTTTGAACGCATACTTTGCAGGATCATTTTGTGTTAAATTGTAAGGATAAGAAACAATATAATTAATCTGAGATTGAACTGATAAGTTATGTGCGAGCTTTGTATTTTCCGGAGAATCTTTTCTGTCGTAATAGCATACAAAAGGCAGCAGATCTTCATTCGCATCACCTCCGTGAATATCTAAAAATATTGTAGAATTTGAAATAATTTCTCTTGTAATGATATGGGCAATCTGCTCGGTTGGTGTTCCGTTGGGCAAACCCGGAAAGGCGTTGTTTAAATTTTTCTGATCCAAAGGATTAACGAAAGGAGTTCTCTTTTGAAAAGCCTCTACATTAGCAATGGGAACTATGATCAAAGTTCCTTTGATATTTTCAGGTTTGATGTCGTTCAGTATTTCCTGAACAGCCATTATTGGCGGATATTCGTAGCCATGAATTCCTGCCACAATACTAAAAACCGGACCTTTCTGAGCGCCTTTGATCACAGTAACAGGAATGAAAGTTTCCTGTGAATCTTTTTTAACGGAAAGCCTGATGTCTTTTCTAAATGAACCTCTCTCATTTAAAAGAGCAACTACACTTTGTGCACTGACTGCCGATGCGTATAAGATGGCCGATACAAAAATGGCTTTCGAAATAAAATTCATAGATTTAAAGATAATCAAATATATTTTACACCCCAACACTGGTGGTTCTTTTTGCTATTTTATTCGCCAGCCAGCTTACATAAAATAGCTGAAAGCTGTGATAGATCATGACAGGAAGAAGAAAAAGCACTTTCTGATCATCGGGAATACCCAAAACCAACAGAAAAAGACTTCCGTGAACTAAAGATTTTTTTGACCCGCAAAATGTAGTGGTAATGATATCTTTTGGTTTAAATTTAAGCTGAGTTGCAATACGTTTTAAAATATGATAGACTGTAAAAAATAAAAACACTACACTACTTGCTAAAACCACAAACACAATTGAAGGTACAGAAACAAAAACATTCTCAACAAATGCGGTAGAAAAACTTTCGTAAACGATTAAAAGTATAATCAGTCGGTCAAATTCTGCAATGATATTAGAATATTTTGCAACCCATTTTTTCAAAAAAGGATTCAGCAGAACGCCCAGGATAATCGGGAGCAACACTTTCAGTAAAAGCTGCTGAATGATTTCGGACTGATCTCCGGATGAAGAATCTGGGTTTAAAAAGAAACTCATGAGAAGCGGTGTCATAATGATACCGATCAGTCCGGAAATGGAAGCATTGAAAATAGCTGAAGTTACATTTCCTTTTGCAATAGAAACCATAACTACCGATGATGAAACCGTGGAGGGCAAACATGCCAGAAAAAATATAGACAACCAGATATTGTAGTACTCCGAATCTTTTACCAACGGATAAAAAAGCAATACCAATAACGGAAAAACGATAAATGTTCCCGACTGAATGAGCAAATGCAGTTTCCAGTTTGAAATATCTTTAACGACTTCTTTGAGATTAAGTTTGAGTCCGTAGAGGAGAAAAATCCCGGCTATTCCCCAATCTATGAAACCTGTGAGATTAAAATATTGATTATAAGATTCGTAAAACGGGATCAGCTTTGCCAGTAAGACCATTACGATCAACAAGAAAAGAAATACATTCTGCTTGTTGAATATCGTTGCCATCAACTTCATCGGTAAGAATTTTAAATTTCAATTTACAAAAAAAAACTTTGTCAGGGCTTTTAAACCCTGACAAAGTTTGAATAGATAGAGCCTGTCTTAGCCCCGATCGCAACGGCATCCTTTTTTGTTTTTGGGCAAAAGCCGGGCAACAAAAAAGATACAGTGAAGAGCGGGAAACAGCTTCTAAAAATAAAATTGAGTATAAAACTACCCCGTCTTTCTCACTGCGCTCAAAATCCCCCCTTCAGAGAAGGGGAATTTTTATTTCACAGGTTTGATAGAGATTGCAAAACCTCCGCTTCTTACCATTTTGAAAGGAATCTTAGACTTGCTTGTGATCTGCTTTTTGTAGATATTGTAGCTTTGAGGATTGTTGATATAATCTGCATCTTTTCCGTCTTCATAAATTACTGCCTCATATTTTTTTCCTTTATCCAGGAAAGAAAAATCTACTGTGTAGTCACGCTTGTTTTCGTCGGTAATTCCACCTACAAACCAGTTTTCTGTACCTTTTGCTTTTCTTGCCGTAATGACATAATCTCCAGGTTCAGCTGATAAAATTTTGGTATCATCCCAATCTGCAGCAACATCTTTAATAAACTGAAAAGCGTCCATGTGCTTTTTGTAGTTTTCAGGTAAATCGGCAGCCATCTGAAGAGGCATATACATCGTGACATACAATGCCAACTGCTTTGCCAACGTTGTTTTTACAAAACGGGTATCTCCAGGGAAATAATAATCTAATTTGGTCTGGAAAATTCCAGGTGTGTAATCCATAGAACCCCCCATCCATCTTGTGAAAGGAAGAATCGTCTGGTGATCAGGATTGTTTCCTCCGAAAGCTTCGTACTCTGTTCCACGAGCTGCTTCCGCAGAAATGTAATTCGGATAGGTACGACTTTCTCCGGTCGGGCGCACCGACTCGTGAGAATTGACCATGATTTTATACTCGTTTGCTTTTTCTGCAATTCTGTAATAATGATTGATCATCCACTGAGAATAATGATGTTCCCCTCTCGGAATGACGTCTCCCACATATCCTGTTTTCACCGCATCATAGCCATATTTATTCATCAACTGGAATGCTTTATCAGACCATCTTTCATAGTTTGTTGCAGAACCTGAAGTTTCGTGGTGCATGATCAGCTTAATTCCTTTTGAATGTGCATATTCGTTTAACATTTTGATGTCGAAATCCGGATATGGCGTAATGAAATCAAAAACGTATTCTTTCGAACGCCCGAACCAGTCTTCCCAACCCACATTCCAGCCTTCAATCAGAAGTCCCTGAAAACCGTTTTCAGCTGCAAAGTCGATATATTCTTTAACTTTTGTATTGTTGGCGCCGTGTTTTCCGTTAGGGGTAAGTTTCGTAAAATCAGTTTGCCCCAAGCGTACGTTTGATTCCGGCTGACCGTATGCCCATTGAGATTTCCCAATGATCATTTCCCACCAAACGCCCATGTATTTTGTAGGGTGAATGTAAGAAGTATCGGTATATTTTGTGGGCTCGTTCAGATTAAAAATCATTTTAGAATCCATCACATCCTCTGCTTTCGGAGCAACGATAATGGTTCTCCAAGGCGTAACCATAGGAGTCTGCATATACCCTTTGGCTCCCTGCCTGTCTGCAGTAAGATGAGTTTTCAATTTAAAATTCTGAGCATCTACTTCCAAATGAGAAGCCGGGTAATCTAAAACTGCCGCTTCGGCAACGTTGATATACAAAGGCTCTTTCCCTTCTTTTTTCAGCATCAAAGGGGACTGAACCGCATTTTTAATTAAAGTCTGGGAAGCATTGGCATCAGCAGCTTTAGGCCATCTTGAAGGAATTTCTGAAACTTTTGTTTCCTGATACTGATATTCCTGAGAATCGTAATCAGCAACCATCCACCAGGCTTTCATATCTGAAGGGAAATCGATCTCTGAATCTTCTTCACGAATCACAAAATAGTTCAAATTTTTCTGCTGGGGGAACTCATACCTGAAACCTAATCCATCATTGAACAATCTGAATTTAACAATGATATTTCTGTCTGTACTCGCCTGATTAAGCGTAACAGCCAATTCATTATAATTGTTGATATAATTTTTCTTTTCTCCTAAAACCGGTTGCCAGGTTTCATTTTTGGAATCTGTTTTTTCTGCTGTTTTAGTAAATCCGCTGTTTAAATCGAATTTTGCATCTTCAGGTTTTGCAATTTCGGAAGCAAATTTTATTGAAGAATCTTTAAAAATTCTCAATCCTAATTTTGAATCTTCAACCACCGTTTTACCGTTATATTTAAGATTGTAATAAGGAATGCCCTGCTTCAACTGGAAATCCATTTCAAATTTTCCGTCCGGCGATTTTAAAGACTGTGCATTTGCACCTCCAAACATCATTGAGAGCAAAAATGCTCCGATTGTCATTTTCTTCATATTGATTATTATAAACTTTAAAAATAAAAAAACTGTTGCTTGGAAGCAACAGTTTGCTATGTAAATTAGGTAGTATATGTTATAATTTCGTAACAGTTAATTTGTAATTAGCAGAATTATGTAAATCTAATTCGATTTTATAATTTCCTGAAACGGAAACTTTGTAAGCTGGATCTCCAGTTACAGTACCTTCTGTACTAAAGAAAGTCTGAACTCCTGTACCTGAAGCTAAAGTTTGATCTGCTGCAGCAGGCTGAATCTTCATTGCCCAGTCATCATTGGCTCTGAATTTAAAAACTCCTCCAGCAGTTAGAGCTATTGAATTGATAACGTAAGTTCTCGTAGCAGAATTGTAAACCAAATCTGTATCTGAACCCCAACCAGCAGGAGTAGCGTCACCGATCACACCAAAATTAGCCAAGACTGATGAGTAGGTATTTGCTACCCAATCAACTTTGATATATCTGGTTCCTGCCACAGTAGCTTTGATATCTGAACCATCTAAAGCAAGTTTTCCTGTAAGCGTCCCATCATCTCCTTTATTTCCCGGCCAATCCTGATTGATCGTAAACTTATATTTTCCATCATCACCAGCTACACTTGAAACATAAATAAAACCTCTGTATTTATTATCTTTCTCTGGAGAATAAAGATTTGCAGTATTTGCAGGAGCCCAGCCAGCATAACCAGATGTTGCACCAAACGCACCCGGAACATTTATTTTCGGATATGCATTGTCAGGATTTGGAGTATAAGGAGTCACTGAAATTGTCACAGGAGAAGAATACACTTTTTTCTGTCCCAAAACAGTAACAAGTCTTGCTTCGATCTGGCTTACCACATCAGCAGTAGCTCCTAAATCAGACATAATCATATTAAGCTGTGCATGGGTAACTGCAGATGTACTTACATTACTTCCATAACCAATTACGGTAGAGTTTAAAAAATTATTCCCTTTCTTAGCAAATTCAATTTGTTGAGTTGGAACTATTGCTACGTTGAATGTAGGTTTTTGCCATGTAAAATTTACTGCTGCAGTTTCTGAAACGAGCTCGCTTAAGACTACTATTGTTTTATCTGCTTTTAATGAACTTGTCGTAAGCTCGCTTACTACCGTCGGATCTTCATCTTTTTCACAAGCAGACAACAAAAACAAAACTGCAAAAACTGAAAATATTTTATATATATATTTCATTATTTAAGATTTTAACTATTAATACCCAGGATTTTGAACTAAATTATAATTTACTACAAGATCGTTGTTTGGAATCGGGAAAATATTTCTGTAATCTGCTACACCTATACCATCTTTCACGTTTCCTTTCCAAGGCCATAAATATGCTGACGTAGTAAATTTACCGAATCTGATCAAATCACTTCTTCTTGTCATTTCCCAAGATAATTCTCTTGATCTTTCGTCAAGGATAAAATTCAAATCAATAGAACTTACAGTTGACGCATTAGCCCTTGTACGTAATGCATTAACATATCCCAAAGCTGTCGCTGAGTTGCCTCCACCGCCTCTTAAGACTGCTTCAGCATACATCAGGTAAACATCAGCTAGTCGGTAAATAGGAAGATCAGTTTCAACCCAGTTATCATGTATTCCAGCCTGGCCGGTACTTTTTACATTTTTATATTTTATAAACGCATATCCATCATTAAAGTTTGCAAGATCATTGATTTCTAAAGTCTGACCTGCTGTGTGGAAACGACCTCTTAAATCACTTGCCTGAAATTTCTGAACGAAAGCTTTTGTAGTTCGAATACCACCCCAGCCACCATTAACACCGAATGAGGCAGGAACCATGGAACCTCCGATTGATGCGTGAACCAAGAATGTAGTACCACCATTAGTCTGAGTATACTGACCATCATAAACCACTGAAAATATATTTTCAGGGTTATTTACATTGTTGTCAGCAAGGAAAAGTTTTTCGTATGAAGGATTTATAGAATAACCTGCAGCGATTACTTTGTTACAGTTTTCAATAACGTCTGCATATCTTTCGGTGTTATTATATACCTTTGCATTCAGATACAATCTTGATAAAAGTGACCATGCAGCAGCTTTGTCAGCACGACCGTAGTCATTTGTTCTGGGAGCCTTTAGCTCTGACTCCGCTAATTTAAGTTCGGACTCAACGAAAGTAAATAATGCAGCTCTGTTCATTTGTTTTGGTAAAGTTCCAAAAGTTGTCTCATCTACCATAGGAACATTACCATACATATCTAAAAGATGATAATATGCCTGAGCTCTCAAGAATCGGGCTTCTGCTCTCATCGCTTTTGCCTCATCAAGATTTGCTCCAGAAATACCATTCTGCCCCAGCATTTCATCGGTAGTATTTTTAATAAATTCATTACAGAATGCAATCTCAGTATATAGTCTATAATACATTGCATTATTGAATTCATTGGCAGGAGTCCATGTCATTTTATGAAATTCAGGAAGTGTTCCGTCATTCCATCCGATCACTGCTTCGTCAGTAGTGATTACATTCATGATGTAGAGAAGTCTCATATAGTTAGAGAATCCACCGTCAATATCAGCAATATCACCATTACCGTCACCTCCAGACTGTCCGCCCACAGCCAAACCACCATAAAGTTTTGCTACAAGATTTTTATAATTTCCAAAGTCTTTGTAAAGACTTGCAGCAGTAATTTCTGTAATTGGCTCTTGTCTTAAATCATCTGCACAAGAATTTGCGGTAAGGCTTAAACCCAACATTGCAACAGCAAAAGATATATTTTTTATTTTAATATTTTTCATTTTTTACTTATTAAAATTGAAAGTTAAGACCTAATGAATATACTTTTGGTCTCTGGTAAAATCCATTATCAATATTTCCGAAGATTTCAGGATCTACCCCTGAATATTTTGTAATCACAAAAACGTTTTGTGCCATCCCATAGATTCTCAAACTCGTTCCCTTATTAAAGATATTTGTAAAATTATATCCTACCGTCAGGTTGTCCATTCTTAAAAATGAAGCATTTTCCACAAATGCGTCACTCCAATATTGTGGAGTTGCAAAACCGTAGTTAAGAGCCGTAGTTGAAATATTTTGAAGGTAATCATTGGTTTGAATACTTTGAACATTAGACTGTGAAGCAAAATTATTGTAAACGTAATTTCCTACTACCGCTCTCAAACTTGTAGAAAAATCCCATTTTTTATATCTCAATTTTGTTGAGAAACCAAATGTTGCATCTGGTGTCGTAGATTTGTATAGATATCTGTCAGCAATGTCAATCTTTCCGTCGTTATTGCGGTCAACATAAACTCCTTCCAAAGGTTTACCATTATCATCATACACTTGCTGGAACAACCAGAAACTGAATGGAGTATTTCCTACAACATGTGCCTGAACATTGTTTCCAATACCTCCGGAAATCCCTCCCTGCTGAATCAAATAATCAGGAGCAACATCCTGAAAATTGGTAATTACAGGGTTGTAATGAGCAACATTGAAGCTGAAATCCCAGTTGAAATTCTCTGTTTTTACAGGAACAACGTTAATCAAAAATTCAAGACCGTCAGTTTCCATAGATCCTACATTTTTGATGTTGGTATTACTGAACTCGCCCGCCGGAACCTGTACTCTTGCCAACAAATCTCTTGTATTTTTCTTAAACCAATCGAAAGATCCTGTTATTCTATTATTTAAGAAACCAAAGTCAATACCTGCATTTATGGTTTCAGTCGTCTCCCAAGTTAAGTTAGGATTATACTGTGTCGGTCTGTACATGTAGAAAAACTGATCTCCAAAGCCATATTGTGCTGTAGCATCCGAAATATTATAAGATGCAAATGAATTATAATATCCTCCTACTTCCTGCTGACCTGTTTCACCCCATCCTGCTCTAAGTTTTAAATCTGAGAAAACTTTAGAATCTTTCAGGAAATTTTCATTTTTCATCTTCCATGCTCCTGAAACAGCAGCGAAAGTTCCCCAGTTATTTTTTAAGTCTACTCCGTTGTAGAATCTTGAAGTTGCATCTCTACGTACAGATCCAGTAAGAATATATTTATCTGCAATTGTAAAAATACCTCTACCATAAAATCCTAACAGTACAAGATTGCCTTCATAATCTCTAGGTGCTGAAACCGCATTATAAGACGGATCTCCATTATAAGTCAGCGCTCCAGGAACTTTATCATTAAATTTCTGGTAAGAATAACCTGCAAGTAAATCAACTTTAGTATTAACGAAATCAATATTTTTAACGTAGTTCAAATACGTTTCCAATAATTTGTTTGATTTCTCCTGAGTGTAATCTCTCCTTGTTCCCAAATTAAAGAATGTAGCTCTGTACCCTGCGTATTCTGTAACAGCTCCAGTACCTTTTTGATAATCATATCCTACATTAATATTCCAGTGAAGATCGGGTAAAAAATGAAATTTATAATCCAACTGTAAACCTCCAATCCCTCTAAATACTGTAGAAACATCTCTTCTGGCTTCCAAAGATGCCAATGGATTTGCTGTTCCGTTTACATTTAGGCTATTATTTAAAAACCATTCATAATAATTACCCACCTGAGCACCCTGAGCAGAATTATCATTAACATTCTGAGTAGGATCCATCTGCTGCGCTGCTCCAATCACATTTGCAGGAAATCGGTTTTCTGTCATCGACCCCTTAATGTTGACATTAATGCTTAAGTGATTGTCAAATAGTTTTGGTGTAAGGTTGATCCCAACAGAAGTTCTTCTGAATTCGTTGGTTCGTACAATACCATTCTGCTCATTGTATCCTAGTGATAATCTGTATGGAAGTTTTTTGATTCCGCCAGAGATTGCAACATTATTATCTGTACCCCAAGCCTGTTGATAAATAAGATCCTGCCAATTTGTATTTGCTGTACCCAACATATCGATATACTTTTGTTGAGAAGCATTTTCCGTCACATATTTTCTGAATTCATCACCAGTAAGGACATCTTGTATTCCCATTTTTTTTGATACTGATGCCAAAGTGGAAAAATTAACTTTTAGCTTACCTGCAGAACCTTTTTTTGTAGTAATTAGAATAACTCCATTTGAAGCCCTATTACCATAGATTGCAGCAGCTGAAGCATCTTTCAAAACGTCAAATGATTCGATATCGTTTGGATTGATCAATGCTAAAGCATTTGAAGCACCCGAAACACTACCAAAATCCATCGGGATTCCATCTATGACTATAAGAGGGTCATTTGAAGCCGTTAATGAAGCCCCACCTCTAATCCTGATTGTTGAGCCAACACCTGGCGCCCCACCGTTACCCGTTACCGTTACACCAGGAGCTTTACCCTGTATTAGCTGATCGGCAGATACTGCACCTCCGTTAAAGTCTTTTGATGTAATCGAAGATATAGATCCTGTAAGGTCTTCCTTCTTCTGCTTTCCATATCCGATCAATACAACCTCTTCGATTTTTTTCTCCTTTGTTGTAGAATCTTGTGTTTGCGCATGCATCATTGA